>NPIE01000085.1_pt1 | contig 529804 bp, 503 predicted proteins | sample 8637661 | NCBI WGS metagenome assembly NPIE01 (sample SAMN07420842, study PRJNA396082) | bioreactor metagenome | isolation source: sample BA12 brine-fed electro-methanogenic bioreactor BA | place: Japan: Kochi | collected 2016-12-09
CTTCCACATAGATGAGGAGGAGTTTGATTGTGAACTATTCAAGATCCACGGAACAATTGAGAAAGACATATCGGACGGAAATCAGAGTAGGATCATCTTAACCGTAGACGACTACGACCAAACTGAAGAGTTTCGCGAGCAACTCTATGATCGGATGCGCGGAGACCTCGCCGGTGCCGACCTGGTGATAGTTGGACAATCGCTTTCCGACCCCGACATGGACGCATTGGTGAAGCGTGCCGCAAGACTAAACGAGAGCAGCCTCTCCCCTGGGAGCATCACGCTTCTGGTTTACACTAAGAACGAGAGTCGGGCCCTCCTACAGGAGAGAAAAGGGCTGCGAGTTGTGTTCGGTGGTGTAGATGAGTTATTTACACAGCTTGAAAAGAAGCCGCCGAAAGTAGTTGCTGCAAGTGCGGTGAAAGACGACGAGGTTCTTACCGGCACTCATATTTTGAATTCTATAATTGAGGTTTCAGAAGTTTCGAACGGCGCCGAGGCTGATGTGAGCTCAATGTTCAACGGCTGGCCGGCATCTCACCGGGAAATTGAAGCGGGTTTGACCTTTGAAAGAGACATTTCTCGCGAGATTGCTAAGCACTTCGAAGAACCAGGCATCCTTTCGGGGGTAATTCTCGGCGCGGCTGGTGTAGGTAAGTCAACAGCGGCCCGGCAAGCGCTCCAACTTCTTCGTAGAGCGGGCTTTAGGGCCTGGGAGCATATCAACGAGCACACGCTGAGCGTAACCAACTGGAGAAGGATCGCGGCTAATCTCAAGGAGAAAGAACTCGTCGGCGTACTATTCGTTGACGAAGCTCACTCTCACTTGCACCAGCTCAATGAGCTCGTGGACCTGCTTGTAGCCGACGATAATCCCCATCTAAAAATTTTGGCCGTCTCAACGAAGAGCAACTGGATTCCACGGAGCAGAACCCCAAACTTCAATCGTTGCGGGCAAGATTTTTGGCTCTCAAAATTGTCCGGTGACGAGATCGACCGGTTGTTAAATCTAATTGATCGACAGCCACGTATTCGTGAGCTTGTCGAAGATTCCTTTAGTGGCTTCAACAAATCAGAGCGGCGACGGCGCTTGGTGCATAGATGTGAAGCGGACATGTTTGTTTGCTTGAAAAACATCTTTGCCTCTGAGTCGTTCGACGACATTATTCTTCGCGAGTATGCGGGACTTGATCCCGTTCCCCAAGATATTTACAAGCACGTTGCCGCGATGGAGACATTAGGCGTCCGCGTTCATCGCCAGCTCGCTATACGAATGCTAAAGGTCGAAGCAGGCAACATAGCGAGCATCTTGGCGTCTCTCGATGATATCGTGGAAGAGTATCCTGTCGAAAGACGTCATGGGATATTCGGGTGGAAGTGCAGGCACGGAGTTATTTCAGAGATTGTCACAAGATATAAGTTTGGCGATCTTGAACAGATTGTCGGTCTTCTGGATAAAGTTATCGACAATATATCGCCATCGTATGATATCGAGGTCAGAACGCTACGCGAGCTGTGCAATCTTGACGGCGGACTATCAAGAATCCCAGAGAAGAAGGAGCAGAACCGACTATTGCGGCGAATGATATCCATGGCGCCGGGTGAAAGGGTTCCGCGCCATCGACTAATACGAAATCTCATTGATCAAGGAGAGTTCGAAAAGGCCGAAACAGAAATTCGCGTTTTCAATTACGATTTCGGCTCTGATGGTCCTGTCCACCGCTACAAGATCAAGCTGATGGTTGCGCGGGCCGCGCGGGCACCTGGGCTGCTTGATGAGGATAGAATCGCCATTCTTGAGCAGGCTCAGGAGCTTGCTTCGACAGGTGTTTCGAAATTTCCGAATAATAAAAGTATCCTATCCGCATATGCTGAACTTGGTTTGGAATATCTTCGTCGCACCGGTTCTTACAGTTTCTTCGATGTTGCAATGGATGAGTTGAAAGCCGCGGAGGCCCGCCTGGGCGATGCCGACATCACCACAATGATAAGTCGCTTCGAGCGTCGCGCCGCCGACTCAGAGACGGATTTTTGAGATAAAAACGGGGAGCAGTCATTGGCTCTCTACGCAGCGAATGACTGCTTCCCGCCCGGCGCGCTAGGACCACTGGTATCGTCGGCATCGGGCCAGAACCACGCAGGTACCAGGCGCTGATTGCGCCCGGTGTCGGCCCTGAACCGCCTTTCGGCCAACTCCAATCAAAGGTCTGCTTCACGCTCCAATTTTGGTCGCTTCGGGGAAAATCAACAACATTAAGGCTTCATACGATCGCGCAAGTCCCATATTCATTGCGCGAGGAGTTCAACATTGACCTTGCACGATTGCCCACCACCGAAAGCTGCGCTGGCACGCTGGCTCACCGCGTATCCAAGTGAAGACGGTAACTACGGGCACTTGTTGCTCGAGCAAGATTGCGACTGCGATGACGACCTGATCTCAGATTTGGTCCCCTATTTCGAATCCGCTCATGCCGACGCTCGCGTATTTTTCCATGAGCAGATGGGTATTGAGCTTCATCCCGATGCCGATGCGCCCGAACCGCATATCACCTATCCGACCTGTTTGCCGTCGATCACGCGACGTGGACTGTTTGGAGAAGTAATGGCTGGTATGCTTACCGAAGGGTTCGAATACATCGGCAAGCACGAGTGGACAATCCCGGTGTTCCTTTTCCGATTTCATGAGGACGCGGAAGCCTATCTGTTCGCACTCGCGCGGGATGAAGAGCGAAAGCGAGAAGTCTATGGGAGGCGTGGCTCTGACTTCATTGGCCTCGCACTCGATGAAGATGGTGACATAGAGCGCTTCATCGCTGGTGAAGCCAAATGGCGAAAGAAGCTTCAGCCGGCCGTCGTCGCCGATCTGATGTACGGCGAGAAGAAGAAAAACAAGGAAACAGGCGAGCGCGAGCATGATGGAAAAGGGATCTGGTTCCAGATCAATAGCGATATTCCAGCCCCGCACGGGCTTCGGCAGTTGCAGCGCCTGTTGCGCGAAATCGATCCCGACGGCTATTCCGCCGCGATCGCGAAACTCGATCGAGTGTTGGTGGTCAGGAATGCCGAGCCATTGCCGCGCACCAACCTCATCATGATTTCGGGTGGTGATGCGCCGAGTCGGAAGTCCAAGCATTCGCTCATCCCTTGGGAGGAAGTGCCCGAAGATTATACTGCGCCTCACGACCTGCAGGTGGTTGAACTCATTCTGAATGACGGTGAAATGCTAATCGACGGCGTCTATGACGCACTCTGGGCCACCTGATGCCTGAAAACGACCCGCAGAGGCTCGAGATCGCCAATGGGGCCCGCACCAGGCTCGCGCTGGAGAACGAATTGTCCGCCAATCAGGCACGCTCCTATGTCCGTTGTCTACAGATCGGCTGGCAGGTCGACACGATCGGCTGGAACCGCAGCGATTCCGAAGGTCAGCTGGCAGATGCGCGAAGTCTGCTGCAGGCAGCCGAGATCTTCGCAGAGATCGAGGGACATCAATCGCGTCGCACCGTTGATTGCTACCGGCGGGCCGGTGAGCTCCTCGAATGGCTGGCGCGCTCGGAAGACGACGTTCGAACGATCGCGCCGGTCGAACTACTTGCCGGCGCCGCCTTCCAGCTCGGAGGTCTGACCGCGATGGCATCTGGTCTTCTCGGCCAATTGGATCTTGAGGAAGACGGCCCGAAGCTTTTCGCCGCGTTTATCCAAGGCGATTTCGACGCAGTGCTCCTCCATACCATGGCTTTCTGGGGTCAAAATGGCGATCTGAGGGCTCCTGGCTCTTCCCTCCGTATCCTCGAAGAAGACAGGGATGACCGGCTTAGCTGGTATTTCACGGTCGAACTCATTCGCGCGTTGGGCCTTTTTGCGGATTCGATCCGGCGTGGGGCCGATGACCGCCTCGCCAAGGCCGCTGCGAAGCTCAAGGCGCTCGACTCTATGGCCGTGCGCACTTTCAGCGACGATGTTTCGCTGCTCATCAGCTTGTTGCGACAAGTTGCCGAACGGTTTACCGACGCCAGCATCTATCGTTCGGTCCGTGCCCTTGGCGAACTCAATCCCAGGCGCATGCCTCGTTTGCTGGCCTTTGCTCGTGAACAGTTCTCGCGCGGCCGCGGCATATTGTGGTCGTCGCAGCGCGCTGGTCTCACCCGCCTTCTCGAAAACTCGTCCTTCGCGCTCTGCACACCGACCGGTTCGGGCAAGACGCTCGTCGCCAATCTCGGCCTCGTGAAGGAACTACTGCTGCGCGATCACGGCGAGGTCGTGCCACTGGCCCTGTACCTCGTCCCTTCCCGTGCGCTCGCTGGTGAGGTCGAAGCCAAACTGACTTCCGAGCTCGGCCGCGATCTTATCATCACCGGCCTTTATGGCGGCGCCGACTGGGGCATCACCGACTATTGGCTGAATGCTGACAGCCCGACCGTGCTTATCGCCACTGTCGAAAAGGCCGATGCGCTTATGCGCTATCTCGCTCCGCTGCTTCTTAGCCGTCTCAAGCTCCTGATCGTCGACGAAGCGCATCAGGTCCTGCCAGAGGATACAGAAAGCGGTCGTAGTGACTTCGCCGATCATAGCAGTCGCTCGCTCAGGCTTGAAAGCTTCGTCGCTCGCTTGCTCACCCAAGCGCCAGATATCGTTCGTATCGCGCTGACCGCGGTCGCTGGCGGTGCCGCCGGACCTGTAGCGCGGTGGATGGAAGGCACAGCTGACGCATCAGCGATCGGCACGCACTATCGCAGTACCCGGCAAGTGGTTGGCGTGCTCGAGACCGCGTCGGAGCGGCGCAGCACGATGCTACTTGAGCTGATGAATGGGCAACCGCTCTATGTACAAGGGCGTGATGACCCAGTTTACCTCAACCTAAACATCCCGCCGATGGCGCAGCTGCCCGCGCAGATGCGGTCCAGCCTCTACCGCTTCAACCAGGTGACGGTGCTCTGGACGGCGCTGCACCTTGCTGCGGCTGAACGCCGTATCCTCATCTCACTGGCCCAGCAGCCCGAACAAACAATGGGGTGGTATGCTGAATCCTTCGACCTGCCAGCTTGGCAGGGTCTGCCGGCTTTCGTGCCACCCGAAGGAAGAAACGGTGAGTTGTTCGCCGAAGCCCGGGCAGCTTGCGTTGACTATTGCGGGTCAGATTCCTACGAGGTGAGACTGCTTGATCGCGGAATAGCAACCAGCCATGGCCAGATGCCGCAGCGAGTGCGGCGGCTAATGGTGGCACTGATTGACCGAAAAATCTGTCCAATCACCGTTGCGACCGCGACGCTCACCGAAGGCGTCAACCTCCCATTCGACATCATCTTCGTGACCTCGCTCAAGCGCAGCGCCTATGACAACGTGAAGCAGCAACCGGTCATCACCCCCTATACCCCGGCCGAATTCCGCAATCTCTCCGGTCGTGCTGGCAGGCCGGGCTCGACGCGTGGAATGGAAGGCCTAACATTGGTTGTCTTACCCACCACGATCGCCACAACCGCCCCCGGGCAGATGCAGACACAGCGCAATCAGATGGACGCCCTGCGGGCAGACTATGCCGCGTTGCGCGAGAATCTCCGGCGCGACGAGCTGGCGGACGATGCAACGCTCAGTCCGCTCGCGATGCTACTCGGCGAACTACGAAACAAGGCGCGGCTTTATTTCGGGCATCTGACCGACGAGGCATTTCTTGAATGGCTCGAACAGATTGAGCCCGGCGAAGTCAGCGACGATGCTGGGACCGGCGCCACCGGAGACGCTGCCCGGCTGGCCGATACCGTCGACGAGCTGGATGCATTCGTCATGACCGCGCTCGAAGAACTCAGCCTGCTTGATGACGACCTCGACGGGGCGCAGGCGGAAGCAAAACTCGCTGCCCTTTGGCAAAACACCTTCACGGTCGCCGCAGCCGCGCAGGAAGCTTGGCTCGAGGACGCGATCCTCCGCCGCGGGCGCGCGATAATCGGGGAGATCTACCCCGACGCCGACGAACGGCGGCGGCTCTATCAATATGGCTTCTCGCCCTATGTTGGCAGGCGGTTCGAAGCGATCGCGCCGGCAATCGTCGATCTGCTGGCGGCGGCAACCGAGTATGGTCTCGAAACCCCGGAACAGCGTCTGGAGCGGTTCGAGGCCCTCGGCGAACTCTTGAAGGAGGATCGCGGCTTCGGCTTCCGCGTCCGCGATACGGTCGGCGATCGTGAGATCCTCGATGCTTGGACCGACGTACTGAGCTGGTGGATGCGCGCCCCGGGCGGCGAAGTGCCCGAAGCTGGCAATCTTCGCGCCCGCCAGCGTTTTGTCGCCGACAATCTGGAGTTTCGCTTGGGGGTCGCGATCGGCGCGGTCGTCGCGCAGAAATGGACTGCTGGTGCCGGTGATCCGCTCGCCGTTCCCTCACTTGCCGAATGGAAGGCCACAACGGGGCTCCCTTGGTTCGGCTTCTGGGCGCGCGAGCTGCTGCGCTGGGGAACGCTCGATCCCTTTGTCGCCTTCGCGTTGGCACAGGGACGCGCGAAGACGCGCGAGGAAGCCGAAGCACTTAGGCCTGCATTCGAGGAATGGCTCGGCGAGGAGATTGACGCACCGACCTCCGAAGACCTGATCGATCCCCAGCAGTTTCTGGGCTGGGAACGGAGCCTGCCTTCCCGCGAACGGGAACGCGCCGAGGTTGTGCCGGAGGAAGCCGAGCTGACCGGAACGACCGGCGCCATGAAACGCTACAATGTCCTGCCGATGGCCGGTGCAGACGAAGTCATCTGGCTCGACGCGTCTGGCTACGAGCTTGCCCGGTCCCCGGACGAGTTTGGACTGCATGACCAGTCCGACCTCGCGAATGACTATGTGCTCAATGCCGGGGTGCAGGCTACCGTCCGCCGCGTATTCGCACGCTCCCGGCACCGGTGATCCCTCCGAAGCCAATCCGGAAAGGTGGACTTGGATTGAATCGGCTGTTGATGGGTAACTTTTCGCACGTCTTCTTCGCTGAGCGGATAGGCGAGTCAAAGCCAAAAGCGGTCCTTGGGCGATGCCGCAGCGAAGGTCCGGAATCCGCCCTTCATGTAGGGCACGCCCAGTCGATGACAGCAAAAGCACCAGCCTATCTTCCGTCTCCCAAGCTCATCGAACTACTCACCAGGCGCTCCGCCCCTACGAATGTCCAACGCCTTGACGACATCTTCGACCCTGTAGTGCAGCCGACCATCCACCACAGGCATGTTCGATCCCACGCAACTCGCCTCAATGATCTCGACAAGCCTCTCAGGGAGGTGCTCTGGATCGACAGGCTGTCCAGCCCTGAGCGCAGTGCGAATGATCGACACCGTGACCAGCGTATCGGCATAAATCTCATCAGCCTCGGTCAGCTTCCGCGGCATCTTAGGTCCCCGTGGGGGCTCGCGGGGGCCGATGAAGCTCTCTTGCTCCCGTCGGATATCATCGAACGTGGGGCGGTCACTCATGAGATGTCTGTCGCCTCTCCTTGGTAAGTCTGGCCGCCAATGCCATCACGGCAATGATCTTGGCATTGGCGACCAGGTCAATTCTGTCAGCTATGCTTGGAGGATGCCCCATGGCAGCCTGCGGTCAAGAGCCTACTCGCTCCCGAAATACTTCTCACCCTCTCCAACCCCGAAGGTCTGCAGTGCCCCACGGTCCAGTTCAGTCCCTTCCGGCCGAACCAACACGTGCGGGATGAAGGGGCCGCCATAATCCATCACAGGATGACCTTCATGCGTACGCAGTTCCCCATTCGCTTCCTGGGCCAGCGTGATGTAGTCGACGAGATACTGAACGCCATCGAACAAGGAGCTGCGTTCTGCCGCGGGAAGGTCGACGATGGTCTTTAGGTCAATCACCTGGTTCATCATGTCGACGAATTCCTGCTCGGTGAAGTTCTTGGGAAGTTGCTTGGCGAAGTCTGCAAGTTTCATGAGGGTGCTTTCTATGAATAGGGCTGTATCAGCGTGAATGTTCCGAAATGGGATCGCTCCCGAGCGGAAGTAAGCTGATCTGCTTTGGTGGCGCAACAGAAAAATGCCTTCGAGATGCCTTTTAACTTATTGAACTATTTGCGAAAAATATAAGTACTATTCCTTTTCTCGTAGGGGTCTCCCAATCCGTCGCACAGCCCTGATGACAGCCTCTTGCCGCTGTAAAGGTTCGAAAAGTGTAAGTGCTTTTCGGAGTGCTTTGGCCAGCATATCCCCTTTTTCGATGTGTTCGGACACATAGGTCAAAGCCTCTTCCAGCCTGTCGCCACGCATGTCTTCATCCGCACATTTGCAGGCCACGAGATCCAGGAAATCGAGGATGTTTTTCAGCTGGTCCCTGGCGAGGATGTCCTCACTCCAGTTGCCGCCGAAAGAAACGTTGCCGAGTTTGCCTTTCATATCCATATAAGAACAAATAGCGAACATTTGGCGATTCTGAAATGGCGAACACCGCGAAGTTCCGGACTCTCTACATCGACATGGACAGCTTCTACGCGTCTGTGGAGCAGCAGTTGCGCCCAGAATTGCGGGGGAGACCTGTTGGCATCACAGCGGTCGACAATGATGCGGGAGCTATTGTGGCGGCTTCCTATGATGCGAAAGCTCTGGGAATCGGCGTAGGAACCCGGATCTACGAGGCCAGGAAACTTTGCCCTGGAATTGCCTTGGTGGGGGCCCGCCACAAGGTCTATGTGCGGATGAACCAGAGGATTGCGACGGCGATAGACAGGATTGCGGAAGTCGAGCGGATCCGGTCTGTGGATGAGTTCCAGATCCGTCTGTCCACCGTCGACTATGACTTGGATCGGGCGGTTGCGAAAGCGCAGGAGATCAAATCTCTCATCAAGTCAGAAGCGGGACAATTTATCGGGGCCTCTATTGGACTGGGACCCAATCACCTGCTTGCGAAAATAGCCGGGAAACTGGAAAAGCCGGACGGCTTATCCTGGTTGTCCCCGGACAATATGCCAGAGCGTCTGGCCGAGATGCCATTGGACAAGTTACCGGGCATTGCCAAGGGGATTCATCGCAAGCTGAGTGCTGCAGGTGTACACACGGTTCCGGACCTTTATCGGCTGGATCCTCGTCATGCACGGATGATCTGGCGTTCCGTGGAGGGGGAGAGGTTTGTGCGTGCGCTCCAAGGGGAGGATATTCCTCTGGTTCCGACCCAGCGCAATGGCTACGGCAATAGCAAGGTTCTCGCTCCGGAAAACCGGGGGTTGCCGAATGCCTATTTCGTCTCGCGGTGGCTTGTCGAAAAAGCGGCGGCGCGTCTGCGTCGCGATGGCTATCTTGCGCGGTATTTCTCCATCCAGGTGTCTTGTCGCCCCACGGGATGGTGGGCGGACGGGATCAGCACATTTCCCAGTCAGGACACGATGCATTTCCTGGAGCTGCACAGGGTCCTCTGGCGTCGGTTCTATGACCGGACCGGGTGCCGGAATTACATGTCAGTCGGGGTTCAACTTGGACGTATCCAGCGATTGGAGGAGCGGGTGCCAGATCTGTTCCTGCCATTGCCACAGGCTGCGCGAACTCAGCGCGAAAAGCTCGGCAAGGTGGTGGATAACATCAATCGCAGGTACGGGCCTGATACCGTGTCCTTTGGGCATTCGAAGCCGCACTATGGGTTCTTCGAAAGAGGATGAAAGGTCGGTCACAGGAAAAGAGCGGCCTGAGAAGGGCGCTCCTGCTATGGTGCGAGAAAGCCTTGCTCTGGCATATCAAGAGCGCTTTAACTGAACTCTAATGTCAAACGGAGCCTTCGGCCAAAGGCGAAATGGGTACCACAAAGATGAAATCTCAGAGACCTGTGCCTGGCGCGATCGTTCCGGAATTGGAGAGACTGTCATAATGCTAGAGAAAGACTTGGCGACATCGACAAGGCAGCGCCAGCGTTCGGTTCTCCAGGAAGACCTCGTGATAGAAGGTAAGGTCCAAGGCACCGGCATCTTGGAAATCGACGGGCAGCTTGTCGGAGATATCGCAGTGGATACTGTCATCGTTGCAGCCAATGGGTCGCTAGAGGGCAGGATAGTGGCGCGTAACTTGACTGTCTTTGGAACGGTGCAGGGGCCGGTTGAAACGACGTCCCTGGCCATCAAAGCACAGGCAGTGGTCCAATCCGATGATATGTCCGCCAGCGTGTTGTCTATTGAAGAAAGCGCTGTCGTGAATGGGAGCATTCGCATGGGGTCGGGCTCAAGGCCTATTCTCCGGTCGGCATAATGAATGACGCCGAGGTGCATCAACAGGTTCTCGACGGGATTGAGTTGATTTGCTTCGATCTCTTCGGAACGCTTGTCGAAATTACGGATCGCCGCCGCCCGTTTGCCTCTTTGAGGCGCAATATGGCCCTGGATAAGGTCGCGAGGATGCGCCGCCTTGCGATGACCACCGACCTGGCCTTAGAGGAAATCGACGAAGCCATCCAGGGTGGTGCCACCGTGGACAAGATCGTTGCAGCCAAGGTAGGCATCGCGCGCGAGGTCGCTTCCACCCGGCTTCGAACTGGTGTGCCGGCAATGCTGTCGGCTCTGCCTGTGCCCTATGGGATATGCAGCAATCTGAGCCTGGATTATCTTCCTGCCCGTCAACGTTTTGGCGAGTTGAAACCAGCCTTCAGGATCATGTCGTGCGAGGTAGGCTACATGAAACCCGACCCTGAAATTTACGAGCTGGTGGTCGCGGCCGCCGGTGTGCCTCGCAATAAGATCCTGTTCATAGGTGATACGCCTTCAGCAGATATCGATGGACCAAGGGGGGCGGGAATGCGGGCCATCCATGTCGATCAGTTCTTATCTGCTTGGTTGTGATCCTCGGCGACTGCTGGAGTGTCTGGCGGATTTTGCCTCGGAGATATAGGGGATCTCCTTGTTCTGAGTTATGTCTGGGTGCCGTTGCCCTGTCGATTGACAGCGAATTTATCCATGAAGGTGGACCATGATCGAGTTTCTCGCGCTCTCTGATGACAATCCTATTCTGGAGCATTCTCGTAAGAAGCGAAGAAGCAAGCTCTATTGAAAGCTATCCGGGAAACCCGTTTCGAACTGACTAAGGGGAATTCGCCGCAATCACTCCCCGTAGTCAACGCGAAGGGTCGGGGTCAGCTGCATTTTCCACACTTTCAAGATGACTCAGGTTCAACGCGCTTGACCTCGGGTTGGCTACGCGGGCAGAAGGTTGGTTGAGGGGGCGAGTGTGTGCCCCCTCCTGTGAGTGGCGGCACTATCCCTGCCGTCACGGGGCGGGCTGTTGGGCCCATTTCCACTCGCTCAGGCAGCCCGCTCCACCCTTCCAGAAGGCCCAAACAGCGTTCCTGCAGTCAAGCTATATTAAGCCTTTAAGGGTCGTCATGTAGCGAAAATGCTCACTCATCCATCTTTATGATTGCACCTAAAGGTGGGTTCTCTTTTCGGGTTGTAGTATTTAGTCTGTAGTATGTTAGCTAAAAATGAAGGCGCTCCAGAGGTGGTATCCCGGCGTCGCAATTCGCGGCGTTGTCAAAACCTCTACCTGCCGAAATTCGCTGAGTGATGAGTTGAGGGCCAAGGAACAATGAGTAGTTTTTTCCATAGAGATGCAACCCTGTGTGTGCTGGTTGCGGATGATCACGCGATGGTCGTCGAAATGTTTGGCACCTATCTTGGTTCACTACCAGGGTTTGAGGTGGAAACCGCTCCGGATTTGCATGTTGCCTTGGAGAAAATCGAGGCACATGGCCCTTTTGATCTGGTCTTGCTTGATCTGAACATGCCAGGGATGAATGGGCTGGAGGGGTTGCGAAGAGCCCTTAGCGCCAACGGCGATAGTGCGGTTTGTCTTTTGACAAGCAAACCAAGCCCCGCAATCGTCAAAGAGCTTATCGAGATGGGGGCGGCTGGTGTGGTCCTCAAGACCGTCTCCCTCAAGGCACTCGCCAATGAAATCCGTTTCATGGCGTCTGGAGGGCGCTACATTCCGGTCGAACTGCTGGATCCGATGAGAGTACGGACAGATGCGACATCGCAATCCCCGCTCTCAGCCAGGGAAACGGAGGTTCTTGAACTGCTGTCAGAAGGTCTCTCAAACAAAGATATTGGGACGCGTCTCACATTGGCAGAGGCGACGATAAAGATGCATGTCAGATCTATCTGCTCAAAAATCGGCGCGGCAAACAGGACGCAGGCCGTCATTCTTGCAACGGAAGAGGGCATTCTCTGAGAGCGGTTTTGCCTGATCTAAAGTGTATCAATCTGCCGCATATATGCGTAAGTATAGCTCTTGATGCACCCTAGAGGGTGATGTATAGGTCGAACGAGTTACCCTAGGGGCGAATTTTGCCGTTATTTGGGGGAAATAAAGCGATATTTCGGGAGAGTGGAAATGCAGAAAGTTCTAAGCGCGCTTAAAGGTGCCCCAGAAAGCGATATGGTTCTCGTTCTTCGGGACGGAGAGCAGGTTTGGGTTCAGAAGGCTCAATTGGATGTAGGAGATGTCCCTGTTGACCCACTAGACGCCATGTCGACGGTTAGCACCAGCGGTACAACTCCGCTGCTTGCAGATCCTGAAGTGGTTGCGCCCGAAGAAGCATCTTTGTTGCCTTTCGGTCTTTCGCCGTGGGCGATTGGGGCGGGCTTGCTGGGGGTCGCTGCGCTTGCAACCGGTGGTGGCGGTGGCGGTGGCGGTGGCTCGAACCAGGCCCCGACCGCAATGGACGATGACTCTGCAGAAACCGATGCAGGTAAGTCTGTGATGATGGATCTGCTCTCAAATGACACGGATCCGGAGGGCGATGCTCTCACCATTACGTCGGTTCAAGACCCCGAACATGGTACGGCAACCATTGTGACAGATGCCAATGGAAACCAAAGGGTCGAGTATGTTCCCGACGATGGATATACGGGCGAAGATTCCTTTGAGTATACAGTAACGGACGAAGCTGGAAATACTGACACGGCAACGGCCTTCGTGGATGTATCCGACCCAGGTGTTCTGGATTTCTTGTTGGCCGATGGTGGTTTGCTGGGGCTGGTGACCGGGAATGATGGACTTCTAGGAGCTATTACAGGGTCAGAAGGGCTTCTGGGTGGTCTCGTTGGCACTGGAGGTGTTCTGGGGGCTGTCGCGGGCGAAGAAGGTCTTGTTGGGTCTTTGACGGGTCTTACGCTTCTTGGGGACGGCTCTGGAGATGACGCAATCCTCGATCCTGTGATCGCTGATGAGGGGGCATTGGGTATTCTGACCGGTAACTCAGGTGCGCTGGGTGCTGTTACCGGTTCCGAAGGACTTCTCGGAAGCTTGATTGCCGATGATGGTGCTCTCGCAGCCATTACGGGCGACAACGGTCTGGTCGGTGCTCTCACTGGACGCGGTCTGATGGGCAGTGATGATACCTCTCAAGGTGGCGATGGCCTGCTTGGTGGTCTCCTTGGCGGTGGCGAGGATGGCGGCCTTCTCGGTGGTTTGCTCGGCGGCGACGATGGCGGTCTTCTTGGAGGAGTGCCGCTTGTTGGCGACCTTCTGGGAGGAGAGGATGGCCTCCTCGGTGGTCTACTAGGTGGCGGCGAGGACGGCGGCCTCCTCGGTGGTTTGCTCGGCGGCGACGACGAGGGAGGCCTGCTTGGTGGTGGTCTCCTTGGCAGTGGCGACGATGGGGGCCTTCTTGGAGGGGTTCCAATTGTCGGAGACCTTCTGGGAGGCGAAGATGGCCTCCTCGGTGGTTTGTTGGGAGACGACGGTCTAGGCGATGTGATCTAGGCATATGCGAGCTGCATGATTTACAGGCCTCAGTTGAGGTTCTTGATGGGGTATCTTCTGTCTCGATTCCTCAGATATCGCCCGCTATCTTGAAAGCCCTATCGTCCACAAAGCCAATTGCGCGACTGACGCATCAGAAGTTCCGCATTGTGCCAAAGAAGATATCTTTGGCACAATGCGGCGACCTTGGAACTGGTGTCCTTTAGATGTTCAGGGATGAGGTGATGTCTATGAGGCTGCATTCTCAATTGAGATAGGGTGACGCTCAGGTGGTCGAGCTCTTCGATGACTTCGGGGAGCAACTGTTTCCTGTGCGTTTGGATGCTCTTATAGACGTCTTCCCAGTCGTGCCAGAAGTGTCGCGGGAGCGAAGCCGCCTTTTCCATGGTCATGGTGGCCACGCAAGGAGCAGTTGCTCGGTAGAGATCGGTCAGTAGAGCAACTATTGCCATATGATGTAGCATAGGCTGACTATGGCTTTGGGTCGGTCGAAAGGATAGGCCAAAAGTTGTTGATATATACTATAGTTTATATTACTCGATTGATTGGATTGTATGCGGTGCCGCTGATTTCTGTGGGCGTCATCGAGTGGCAAACAGTAGATTTGAGGGAAAAATCATGTTGCTAAGGACCTATCTCGCTAGTGGCGCAGAGGAAATTTACTTCGATTTCGGAGTGGACGAGGTGGCACGATATGTGCGTTCCGGTGATGATCTCAATATTGAGCTCTTAGATGGTAACCATGTCGTGGTTTCAGACTATTTCGCTTTGCAGGAAAGCGAGCAGCCCGAGCTAATACTCGAGACCGGAGAAAAGGTTGTTCTCAGCGACGACGTGGTTGGTACCACTGGGCTCGGAGACAGTATGGGCGGGGCTGGGAGCATCGCGGCGATTGGGGCTGGCGTTGCGGCGTTGGCTGCGGGAGCGGCAGGCGGGGGAAGTGACGCTCCTTCAAACTCGGCTCCAGTGGCAGAAAATGACACGGCTGAAACGATTGAAGGGAAGCCAGTCACTTCCGCTGTCTTTGAGAATGACTATGACAATGAGGACGGCCCCGCTGAAGATCGGGCTGATGAGGACGCAGCCTTCAGCCTCAAAGATCAACCTCAGAACGGTACCGTCACAGATAATGGCGATGGGACGTTTACTTACACCCCCAACCCAGATTTTGTCGGTGAAGACTCATACACCTATACCTACACAGATTCGGATGGGAATGAAGCGACAGGAACCGTGAATGTCACGGTTGGACCAGATGGAGATGTTGAGCCAAATACACCTCCTACAGCGAATGATGATACTGCCGCGACCGTTGAGGGGCAGTCGGTTACCACCGATGTCAGTGACAATGACTTTGATCCGGAAGACGGTCCTGCGGGTCCGGATGACACGTTTGAGCTGGAAGATGAGCCGCAGAACGGCACCGTGGTCAATAATGGCGACGGCACCTTCACCTATACGCCGAACGAAGGCTTTGCTGGCAGCGACTCCTATACCTACACCTACACAGATTCCGATGGGAACCAGTCGGAGCCCGCGACGGTTGAGGTAACGGTAGCACCGGAGGGCAACGCATCCCCGACAGCGAATGATGATACCGCTGCGACCGTTGAGGGTCAGTCGGTTACCACCGATGTCAGCGACAATGACTTTGATCCGGAAGACGGTCCTGCAGGTCCGGATGACACGTTTGAGCTGGAAGATGAGCCGCAGAACGGCACCGTGGTCAATAATGGCGACGGCACCTTCACCTATACGCCGAACGAAGGCTTTGCTGGCAGCGACTCCTATACCTACACCTACACAGATTCCGATGGGAACCAGTCGGAGCCCGCGACGGTTGAGGTAACGGTGGAGGAGATTGAACCTGGTCTCCTTGATTTCTTGGTTGCAGATGGTGGCCTATTGGGCGCACTTACCGGAAATCACGGTATTTTGGGCCCGCTAACCGGATCTGATGGTTTGTTGGGTGACCTGATTGGGAACGAGGGTCTGCTAAAAGGCGTGACCGGCGTTAGTGGACTTGTCGGTGCAGTCTTTGGTGTCGGTCTCCTCGGGGATGGCGATCCGAATGCAGGTGCCGGCCTCCTCGGTGGTCTACTCGGTGATGGATCTCCCTTAGGTGGTGACCTCCTTGGTGGACTTCTGGACGGAGACCTGCTCGGGACCGACGGCGGTCTGCTTGATCCGGTCCTCGCGGATGGCGGCCTGCTCGGCGATATTACCGGGAACAATGGCGTCCTTGGTGCAGTGACCGGGTCCGAAGGGCTGCTTGGTGCCGTCGCCGGTGAGGATGGTCTTGTCGCAAGCCTGACCGGGCTCGTACTTCTTGGAGATGGCGACCCGAACGCGGGTGGTGGTCTGTTGGGAGGTCTCCTTGGTGACAGCTCGCCGCTCGATGGTCTCCTCGGGGATGGCTCGCCGCTCGGCGGGGATATTCTCGGCGGTCTCCTCGGCGACACATCGCCGCTTGATGGCCTGCTTGGCGACGGATCGCCGCTTGAGAGTATCCTTGGCGGTGTCGGCGCGGGTCTTCTCGATCCCGTCCTCGCGGATGGTGGCCTCCTCGGTGACGTGACCGGCAACTCCGGCCTGCTTGGCGACGTGACTGGCAATGACGGTCTGCTTGGCGAGGTGATCGGTGACGAAGGCATCGTCGCCGACCTGACCGGCTTGGCTCTGCTGACCGATGGTGATCCGAACGCGGGTGGCGGCCTCCTCGGTGGTCTGCTCGGCGACGGCTCTCCGCTGGGTGGTGACCTCCTTGACGGGCTTCTGGGCGATACGTCGCCGCTTGACGGTCTGCTCGGGGAGGGTTCGCCACTTGGTGGTGATCTGCTCGGTGACACCTCGCCGCTTGACGGCCTCTTGGGCGACGGCTCGCCGCTCGAGGGTATCCTCGGCTCGGGAGAAGGTCTCCTTGATCCTGTCCTCGCGGATGGTGGCCTGCTTGGCGACGTAACTGGTAACTCTGGGCTCCTGGGCGACGTGACCGGTAATGATGGTCTGCTTGGCGAGGTTGTTGGTGACGAAGGTCTCGTGGCCGACACGACCGGTCTGGTCCTGCTGACCGATGGCGACCCGAACGCGGGCGGCGGCCTTCTCGGCGGTCTGCTCGGCGACGGCTCCCCGCTCGGCGGTGACCTGCTCGGTGGCGACCCGTTGACCGGTCTCCTCGACGATATCTCGTCGGTGTAAGAAGGAAGGCCCGTGGCGAAACTCGATTGAACAGCAATCGAGTTTCGCCGACGTGTAAAGAAAACCAGCGCCGCAAAGCCACGGCGCTGGTTCATATGCAAAAGGATCTGGTTTCCAGATCTCTAGGAATAAGGGAGGGCTGCGTGCTTTTCCTTTAGACGGGGCGGTTCTCTTGGATTGCCCTGTCGGCTTGGGGCGGGCTGATTGAGTCATTTTCCACTCGCTCAGGCAGTCCGCCTCAGTTTCTATTTCACTTGTCATCTAGTTTTGACCGGGCTTGATATGCAACTCGTGGTGTGATTGGGGTTCCTTTTTCCTCGGACGACTTGCCATGTACGAACATCCTCATCCTCACCCGCCAAAAAGCCTGAATGCGTAGCTACGTACAAAGAGGCTTAGTTTGGACGGTTAGTTATTGATGAACACCTTAAAGTATAGTACCAAAGATTATGTTGGGTGTTTCCATAAAAGGCTTTGATTGTTCCTAAGGTGGTGTTTTCGAGAATACGTTTGATTGGAGGGCGACCGTTTGGGAGGAGCGCCTTTCTCCGACCTATTTCAAGCGGCGCGATCCCTGTGTAACCTCTTGGATCAACTGCTGGTCCCCCTCGCCCCACTTTCAAGCGACCCCAGTATTCTCAAAGACACTGGAGACACCCAACACCTTGAGCCTGTTGAGCTTGGGTCATGATCTGCGGGCGCTATGGAGATTGATCTATGTTCGCCCATAAGCTGATCGGAGGCGGCCATACAATGGATATGAAAAGGTGCAAAAGAATCTATTTGATTGAAGACTGCTATAGCAAGTCAAACATCTTTTCTTTCTTACGTTCTGAATTCTGTCTGTGACATACACCCGCATGTGACGACTTGTAGAGTAAGAGTTTTTTGATGACAAGATTTACGAGCTACCTCGAAGGCCGCAATCGTCGCAGCAAAGTTCAGCTACAAGTCGCGGCTGATACCTTTCTTATCGCGGCGTCATTCCTAGCGGCGATGACTTTACGCCTTGAGAGCGTTCAATTCCTCCTGAATGTCAATGTACTTGGGACGGCACTTCTCACCGCGATCTTGACGGTCTGGCTCTTTTGGGGACTCGGGCTATACAGGAACTTGGTGCGCTGTGTGACAGGTAGAGTATTGCTCGCAGTGGGGAAGGGGGCCCTGATCTCAGTACTCCTGCTCTACGCGAGTAGCCTTTTGCTCGACGTAGGTCTTCCTCGTTCCGTGCCGCTCCTCCATGCGGTTTTGGTTTTCCTGACCGTGGGCGGTCTCCGCTTTCTCGCGCGACAGGTGTTTCGTAGGCCCGATCAGGTTGGCAAACGCCCTGTGATCATCTTCGGGGCCGGAGAGGCAGGTTTGCAACTCCTGAATGCCTTGTATCATGGCCGTGATTACCAACCTGTTGCGCTCGTCGATGACGATAAGACCCTTCAGAACCTGACGATCGGTGGACTGCCTGTCCACTCACCATATGAACTTGAATATCTTGCCCAAGAACACTCAGTGCAAATCGTATTGCTCGCGCTTCCAAGCATAGGCCGCCAACGCAGAAAGGAGATCATCGAGTCTCTGGAAGATCTGCATCTCGAGATCAAGACGATCCCGGGGATTTCTGAAATCATTGGCGGCAAGGCGAAAATCTCCGAGCTGCGCGCCGTGTCGCCAGAAGACCTTCTAGGACGTGATCCGGTCGCACCGGATCCTGACCTCCTGAGCGAGAATATCGCGGGTAAGGTGGTGATGGTGTCCGGGGCGGGTGGTTCTATAGGCAGTGAGCTTTGTCGCCAGATCCTGTCGCAGGGGCCGAAGGCGCTCGTGCTTTTCGAGATGTCGGAATTCGCGCTCTACGCGATTGAGAGCGAGCTATTGGAGACCGCCAAGCATAGGGGATACGAGACCCGCATTGCGCCGGTTCTTGGTTCGGTCCAGCACGCGCGGCGCCTCGATATGACGATCAAGGCCTTTGGCGTGCAGACGATCTATCATGCGGCGGCTTATAAACATGTGCCCCTCGTCGAGGAGAACGTCATAGAAGGTATCCGCAACAACGTCTTCGGCACGCTTGAGATAACGAAGGCGGCGCACCGGCACGGAGTTGAGAACTTCATCCTGATTTCGACGGACAAGGCCGTGCGTCCAACGAATATCATGGGCACCACGAAGCGGATTGCGGAACTGATCTGTCAGGCGCAGGCGCGCGAGGATAGCGCCACTGTGTTCTCGATGGTGCGTTTCGGCAATGTCCTCGGGTCTTCCGGTTCGGTGATCCCGCGTTTCAGCGCCCAGATCGAGCGTGGCGGGCCGGTGACGCTCACCCATCTGGATATCACGCGCTACTTCATGACCATCCCGGAAGCCTCGCAGCTCGTGATCCAGGCGGGCGCGATGGCCAAGGGCGGGGATGTGTTCGTGCTCGACATGGGCGAGCCGGTGAAAATTCTCGACCTCGCGATGAGCATGGTGAAGCTGCACGGGCTGACTCCGTATCTCGTGGATGGGCCTGAGCAGATATCGAGCGAAAAGGGCGATATCCCGATCTGTGTCACGGGGCTGCGCAAGGGCGAAAAGCTCTACGAGGAGTTGTTGATTGGCAATGACCCCGCGCCGACACGTCATCTGCGGATTATGACCGCGTCAGAGATATCACTGAAGATGGCGGAACTGGAGGTCGTGCTTGACCGCCTCTTCGCGGCCTGCGAGCGTTCCGACCTTCCTGAGATATTCGCGATCCTGAATGAATTGCCGGTGGATTATCGTCCGACATCAGGAGGGACAAACGACGTGCTTTGGCGAGAACGCGAAATACCAAAGATGCATACACGATGGGAGGCGAGGGAAACTTGTACTACATAGGTGGGCAGTTGAGGATGACCTATTTGCCAGAGAATCCACAGTTCAGTCAGTCTGTTCATCAACAGAGGAGACAGACGATGAAGAGAGGCCGTTTCAGCGAGAAGCAGATCTTTCACATATTGAAGAAACACGAAGCTGGGTGTCGGGCGAAAGAGTTGTGCCGGACGCATAGCATCAGCGAAACTACGTTCTATAGATGGCGTTCAAAGTATGAAGTCTTGGACGGCGCGCGTTCTACGCGCCATACGACGTCGGAAATCGAGTGTGTTGGAGCCGGTACGAGAGCGGACCTTGCGACCATCGATGCGCTGGCAGTGCATTTCTATGGGAGCTTCAAATCTCCTTGTCACGGATCTGGCTGGTATCGTGTTGATGGCCAATGTGAATGAGTAGAATAGGTGATATTCCCTTGAAGAAACTTCTGGTCTGTTTTCTCTGTTCTTTCTTCCTTGCTTCCTGCACTGATGGTTTTACGGCTTTCCCTGTCGATGACGAGGGGCAGGACAACCTAGAGCAAGATCTCGATGTTGTTCGTCTGAGTACCAAGAACATCAAGAACTACACACAAGCGATCAAGCCGGTTACACGCACGCGGATGCCCTACGATACCTCGTGGTCGTATCTGATCGGCCCTGGCGATATCCTCAGTATCGACGTCTACGATCATCCGGAACTGACTATGCCAGCCGGACCCGACCGTAGCGCAAGCGAGAACGGCTTCCGTGTTCAGGCCGACGGGCGATTTTTCTACCCCCATATCGGCGAGATCGAAGCCGGAGGGCGCTCGATTGAGCAAGTGCGAAGTGACCTGTCCCAGAAGCTGCGCCAGATTATTCCTGAGCCGCAGGTTGTTGCTCGGGTCGCAGAGTTCAATTCTCAAAGCGTCTTGGTCGGTGGAGAAGTCAACGCGCCGAACCGGCAGACCTTGAACTCGGTTCCGCTTACGCTGTTTCAGGCGGTGAACGCCGCTGGCGGCGGCACTGAAGAAGCGGACTTGAGCCGTATCACTGTGAAACGCAATGGCCACACTTATGGCGTTGACCTGAACGGGTTCTTGCGTGCCAACTATGTTCAAAACAACCCGATCCTACGTGCCGGCGACGTCGTACACGTGCCTGAACTGCGCAATGAACAGGCCTATATCCTCGGCGAGGTCGATGAGCCGAGCGTCGTTGATCTTGCCAAGGAGCCGATCAACCTGACGCAGGCTCTGGCGAACCAGGGCGGCCTCAAGGAAGTGCGGGCGGATGCGCGCGGTGTCTTCGTGTTCCGCAGCGTCTCCGGCAGGACGACCGTCTACCAGCTTGAAACCAGCTCGCCGGAAGGGTGGCTGCTCGGCACGGAGTTCAGCTTGATCCCGGAAGACGTTGTCTATGTGACCCGTTCGCCGCTCACGCGCTGGAACGATACGATTACGGCGCTTCTGCCGACGGTCGTTGCCGTCAGGAACCTGGATGATCTCGCTGACTGATGACACGGTGAGGTGTCGGTATGAATAGTATTTTGGTTGTGTGTATTGGAAATGTGTGTCGCTCGCCGGTTGGCGAACGCGTGCTAAAGGCCAAGTTGCCGGGGCTTCACGTTGAATCGGCAGGACTTGGCGCTTTGGTCGGCCATGCGGCCGATGAGACGGCAACGACGGTGGCAGAGCGTCATGGGGTGTCGCTTGAGGGGCATAAGGCCCGACAGTTTGACGCCAAATTGGGCGAAGCCGCGGACCTGATCCTCGTGATGGAGCCGTCTCATCGACAAAAGATCGCTGAAACGACTCCGCATTTGTCGGGCAAGGTCATGCTTTTTGACCAGTGGACCGACCGCAAGGGCATACCGGACCCGTTCCGCCGGTCAGAAGACTTTCATGAACTTGTCTTCGGAATGATTGATGCTGGTGCGGATGGATGGGCGCAAAGACTTGCTCAGAATGGAAAGAAGTGACATGTCGAACCTGAACAAAGGCCTTCGCGCACAAGGGAGCGACCGCGCTCAGGTAAGCGACGACGAGATCGACCTGACCGCTCTGGTTCTGCGCCTCTGGGCTGGCAAGGTCTGGATCGCGATCATCACGGTGATTGCGCTCGCGCTCGGTGTCTTCTACCTCATCAAGACGCCGCCGACCTATCAGGCGGATGCCCTCTTGCAGCTCGAGGAAAAGAGCGGCCAGCTTTCCCTGCCAGACGGCCTGTCCGATCTGGTTGAGAACGCACCTGAAAGCGTCACAGAGATCGAGATCATGCGCTCTCGGATGGTTCTGGGGAAGGCTGTCGCGGACCTCAATCTCGATTGGCGTGCTTACCCGAAATACCTGCCTTTCGTCGGCTATGGGCTGGCACGGGTCGGATTTCCGTTGCCTGACGTCGGGGGGCTCAGAAAATACGCACGCGGCGACGAGCATCTGCGGCTTGATCTCCTACAGGTGCCGCCCCGGTGGCTGAATACAGAGATCACATTGATCAAGGGCGTGCGCGATGCCTTTGACGTGCAACTGCCGAACGGCGTCTTGCTCACCGGCAAGACCGGCACTTTGCTTAGGGATGCCGAGGCAGGGTTCGCAGTCAAAGTCGGAGAGCTCGAGGCAGAAGCCGGGCGGCATTTCGGTCTCAAGCAGATCTCGGAGAATGATGCAATCACGGGCTTGCGGGCAGGCATGGCCGTGTCCGAGAAGGGCCGGCAGTCTGGCATACTGCGCGTCACTTTCCAAGACAGCTCTCCCGAACGCGCGCGGCGAATCCTGCATGCGATCACCCGTGCCTATCTTGGTCAAAACGTCACACGCAGCGCCGCTGAGGCGGAAAGCAGCCTTGATTTCATCGAAGCGCAGCTTCCGGAAGCAGAGGCCGCAGTTGCAGAAGCCGAGCGTGACCTGAATGAATACAGACAGTCGCAGAACGCCATCGACCTCGGGTTCGAGGCTGAGAGCATCCTGACCCAGATAGGGCAGCTAGAGACCGAGCTGAGCCAGATCCAGCTCGAAGAGGAAACTCTCAAAGAGAATTACACGCCCAAACACCCGGTTTATAAGCAACTTCTCGACAACAAGGCGCATATCGAAGGCCGGATTGCCGTGCTGCGCGAAGAGGCCGAGGAGCTTCCCCGGACGCAGCGCGAGGTGTTCGACAAGACCCGCCGCCTTGAATTGGCAGAGGAAACCTATCTTCAACTGCTGAACAGGGCGCAGGAACTTCGGGTCCTGATGGCCAGCACGATCGGCAATGTGCGGATTCTTGATACCGCTCATGCCACGAACGCACCGATAGCGCCGCGCAAGAGCATGGTTCTCGCCCTCTGTCTCGTGCTCGGGGTAATCATCGGGGTTGCGTTCGTGTTGATCCGGGTCGCCCTCCACAAGGGCATCCAAAGCTCTGAGCAGATCGAAGAAATGGGCATTCCGGTCTTTGCGACGATCAACAAGTCCTTGGCGGCGGACGGCATTGGCAGCAAGAACAAGAGCTGGCCGATCCTCGCGATCAACAATCCTGTCGACCTTGCCGTGGAGGCCTTCCGGAGCCTGCGCACGAGCCTCTATTTCGGCATGCTGGACGCCAAGTCCAAATCCGTCATCATCACGAGCGCGGCGCCGGAGGCGGGCAAGTCTTTTACATCCGTCAACCTCGCAGTTGTCGCCGCGCAATCGGGCAAGAAGGTTTGCTTGATCGACGCTGACCTGCGGCGTGGACAACTTCGAAAGTACTTCAACCTGCGCAAGGATACCCCGGGGCTCGCGGATTATCTTTCGGACAAGCGTCCGCTGGAGCAGGTCGTGCAGCCGACGGATATCGAGGGGCTCGAGTTCATTCCGGCCGGCCTCTATCCGCCGAACCCCTCCGAGCTTCTGATGCGTCCCGCGACGCAAAGAATGATGCAGGAGCTTGATAGCTACTATGATCTGATCATCCTCGACTGCCCGCCGGTGCTCGCGGTGACGGATCCTGTGATCCTTGGGCATGAGGCAGGTGCAATCTTGGCCGTGGTCCGCTTTGATCAGACACCCGAGCGCGAACTCGAGGCGCTGAAACAAGCTTTTGAAGTTGCAGGGCTGCAGATTAACGGTGCGATCCTGAACGCATTTGATGCCAAGAAATCGAATAGCGGCCAGTCTTATTACTACAATTATAGGTATAGTTACACGAACCGGAAGGAATGAGGCGTCGCAGCAACAAAGCATAGCCTCTACAACACGACCTCGTCGAAGCACCTGTACTGAACTGCTGGTGTCCGCATATCACTGTAAGCGCCGTCTCGACCCCACGTTGCTGCTAATGGCTTCGGCTGCGAGGTGATCTCCATCTCATGATGGGGGAGTGCGTTTCGAAATGTGCGCTACAAATTCGTTTCTCAAATAGCTGGGCGTCGAGATTTACGCGTCGGGACATCGCCGGTGGCCGGATGAGGCCAAGGCCTTGGTCGTCGCGATGACCTTGGAGACTGGTGCGACGGTGAATGCCGTGGAGGAGCGGTTTGGCATTCTGCCCAATCAACTTTCGGCATGGCGACGTGAAGCCAAACAGGACAAGCTTGTGCTGCCTGCGGCAGAAGTCGAGGACCCTGTCTTTGCGCCGTAAGCGGTGCGTGACGGTCACACCCGTTCACGGGAACGGTATTTGTGCTCCGCTCAAAGCGGGCGGATCGGCTAAAGTTGCTGTATTGGGATGGAACCGGGTTGGTGATGACCTACAAGCGGCTGGAGGAAACGACCTTCACTTGGCCTGCGATCAAGGATGGTCTGATGTCACTAAACCACGCCCAGTTTGAAGCACTTTTTACGGGACTCGACTGGCGTAAGGTGAAGGTGTCAACGGCGGAGCAAAACTCGGCGACGGTAGCGTCGGTATTGTGGAGTGCGCCCATCGTCATACACCATTCGGGCGAAGCTCAAGCGGACCAGTCCGCGATTCAATAGTGCCATTGCGAATTTCGGGCTCGTGGTCAGCGCAACTTTATAGAGTCGCATGGCTTCAATTGGACGCCCGAGCGTACTCATCTGGTTTGCAAGATTGGTCACTATCTGGCACGCCGGGGCGGGGTGCGGATTTCAAAATTACCGGACAGCGATTTCGCTAAATCCCGGACAGCCATTTCAGTAATTCCCGGACAGTTCGGGCACGGCTGATTATCTGCCTGCGATCATGTTTCTGTTTTGAGTGTTTCGGTATTTTCGCTGGGGGTCAAGTTCACGTTTTGATCTTTTCGTCGCATACTGTCTCCCTTGAGGTCGATGCGGTGGGCGTTGTGGACGATCCGGTCGAGGATGGCATCGGCGATTGTGGGTTCGCCGATCATGTCGTGCCAGCCCGAGACGGGCAGTTGCGCGGTGATGATGGTAGAGCGGCGCTGATAGCGTTCCTCGAAGAGTTCGAGCAGGTCGAGGCGTTGCTGGTCAGTAAGCCCATGGGTGCCCCAATCATCGAGAATGAGGAGTTGGACGCGGGCCAGCTTGTCGACCAGCTTTGGGAATCGACCATCGAGGCGGGCCATGGCCATATCCTCAAAGAGCCGCGGCATGCGGACGTAGAGAACGGAGTGATCAAGGCGCGCAGCTTGATGGCCAAAGGCGCAGGCGAGCCATGTTTTTCCTGTGCCGGTCTGGCCGGTGAGGATGATCTGCTCCTTTGCCTTGATCCATTCGCCTTGCGCCAGAGCGAGGACCTGACGGCGGTCGATGCCGCGGCTGGCGGCGAAGCTGACGTCTTCGATGCAGGCATTGGGGAAGCGCATCTTTGCGTTCCGCAGCCTGTTGGCAAAACGCTTGTCCGCGCGTGCTGTGGCTTCACGATCCAGCATGAGACCGAGCCATTCGTTACGGTCAAGGGCTTGCCCCGGATCCTGTTCGGCGAGGGCCTTCCAGGCGTCGGCCATGCCTGTCAGGCCAAGCGCAGCCATCTGGTCGAGGGTGGGATGTGTCAGCATATGATGATCCTTTTTGTGCTGAGGGTTACTGGTAATAGCCAGCGCCACGGATGTTGCCGTGGGCTGGTGTGGCGGTAATCGGATCTGGCGGCTCCAGGGCCTGGTCCAGCCCGGTCACGAGGATGGAGCGCACCGAGGCATAGGAGACGGTGCCGACTGTCAGGGCGCGTTTGCAGGCCGCCTCTAATCTATCAGGCCCGAATTGGCGCTGTAGGCTGAGCACGCCGAGGGCGGATCGGTAGCCTTGCTCGGGATGAGGTCTGTCCCGCATCTGGCGCTCGACAAGCGCGGCCGTGTGATAGCCGGTCCGGGCGGCGCGGCGGATGAGGCTTTCCGGTGTCATGCCACCATGGCGCTGATGTGCCTTGGGCATGTGCTCTTTGATGGTGGTGTGGCCGCCGCGCTGCCCGCGACGGTGATGCACTGCCACGCGTTCATGGTTGCAGAATATCTCGATCATACGGTGGGTTAGCCGGACATCGACCTTGCGGCCGATCAGATTGTGCGGCACGGAATAGAAGCTGTGCAGCACCTCGATATGGTAGTCGGGATGGACCTTGGCCTGCTTCCATTCGGCATACTCGAAGGGCGTATCGGGCAAGGGCCTCAGGGCCGCATGTTCTATCTCTGCAAAAAGGTCCTGCCGGGAGCGGCCCACCCGCCGCATGGTCTTGGTATTGAGATTGTCCAGCAACTCGGCAATGGCCACGTTCAGCGCTTCGATGGAAAAGAACTGCCGGTTGCGCAGCCGGGCCAGGATCCAGCGTTCTACGATCAGCACCGCGCCTTCGACCTTGCCCTTGTCACGCGGCTTGCGCGGCCGCGTTGGCAAAACGGTCGTGTCGTAATGCGTGGCCATGTCAGAAAAGGTCTTGGTCACCGACGGCTCAAACCACAGCGGCTTGGCAACCGCCGCTTTGAGATTGTCACACACAATCGCCTTGGGCACGCCGCCGAAGAAGTGCAGCGCCCGCACTTGGGCGTCGATCCAGTCGGGCAGCTTCTGGCTCAGGCTGGCCCAGGCAAAAGTGTAATTGGACGCGCCAAGCACCGCGACGAAGATTTGGGCGCGGTGCTCCTGACCTGTCGCCGGGTCAATGACCGGGATGGTGTGGCCAGCATAGTCGGTCTGCATCACCGCGCCAGCCTCATGGCGGTTGCGGTACCGCGGGCTGATCCGGGTCTCGAACTCCCTGTAACGCGTACAAAACCACGTGTAACCATAGCCATCAGGATGAGCCGCCCGATACTCCTCCCAAAGCAGCAGCAACGTCACCCCCTTGCGCTTCATCTCAGCTGCCATCTTCGGCCAGTCGGGCTCAGTCAGGTCCCGGGGTGGGCGGCCAACGCGCTGGAACACAACCTGCTTCAGCGTGGCATCGTCATCCCGGCCCTTTGGCAGCGGCCAGCAGTTCAGCCCAGCCTCTCGAGCCCGGTTCAGATAGGTCGCCACGGTCGTTTTGCTGAGCTTCAGACGCGCGGCAACCTCACGCGCCGAAAGCCCCTGTTCATGCGTCAATCGCAGTATCGTTCGTATGTCTTGCACAGTCGTGCGCCTCGCTCGCTTCCGTCTTGGCATAGTCCCTCCCGGTCTTGTTCAAGACCGGCAGAATGCCGTAACGGCGCAGGCGATGACCAACCGGCCCAAAGCCCTCCCGGAGCTGTCCGGGAATTAGCGAAATGACTGTCCGGGATTTACCGAAACGCGTGTCCGGAAATTACTGAAATGCTTGTCCGGGAATTACTGAAACCCGCACGGGGTTAGTCCATCAAATGAGGGAGCCATATGTGCTTGGCGCAAATATCGGATTTGCCGCTCTCGATGAGGTTGGTGCCATGACCAATCCGTAGGAGGCAGAGAAGAATGCAGGCCGTCTTGAATGTTTGCTCGGAAATAGTAGAGCAAGGCATCGGGCGAGTCCTCCTGAGCGAGGAGTTCAGCGCATTCTGTGTCGAGGCCTTCGAGTGCCGCGGTGTCGCCAGCGTCGGATGCGTCATCGATGCGTAGGCCGAGGCCGTCCATCTGAGCATCGTCATTGTCTTGATTCATAGCTTCGCTCCCATGCCCCTTTCCGTTGCATCTGACCTTATAGCGCTTTGCAGCCCTAGAGTTGGGTCGGAAAGTGTATCGGCTGTGCCGTGAGGTATCGACCACACAATCAGATATAGTTGACATCTATGCTGAGCGCAGCACCTGGGGTGTCGAGCGCTGCCCATGATACAGCCTGCGGTGCGCAGTTAGCTCTGGCAGACGGCTGATTTCCCCCAAGCTTATAGCTTACCGGGACCAAAATCGGTCCTCCGTTGGGTGCTGAGCCCGACTTCTTCAAGTGCTCGCACAAAATAAATATTTAGAGAAATTCTTGTGTTTTTACGAAGTGTTGGTCCGCGCAGCGGGGAGGTGAGAATCTTCCCTGTCAGCGACTGGTTGGGAGCGACCGGCCTGACAGGGAAGGCCCTGCCATATCTTGTAAATAGGAAGCAAGATGTGCGGAAAATTTAATTTTAAAATGATGCAAATTTGCAACAATGTGACCGCAACCTGCATTTTTTCGTGTCCATCGGCCTTGTTTATTTATGGGGGGCGCCTCTATGTTTGGGTCATGACGCAAAACAACACTCATATCTCGCTTCTCCGCATACGGTTCATATGACGTGAACTCGCCCAGCCGTGCTCATACGGTTGGCACCTGAAGCTTGAGATTGAAGAGTGTGAGAATGGCAGTCGACCTCTCCCAAAAATTGCAGACCCAGTTTTGCGCCGTTGAACGGCAAACCGTTCCTGTCCGCGACTCTCGGCCTGTCTCTGCCTTTCTGCATGGAATCACCCACGGGAAAAACTGCGGTGATTCCCTGAGAAATGTTGGGATTGCCCATGTGAAGAGGGCATTGATTCTAGGGAAAATGCGACTGCGTCTCATTCTCGAGGCCGGTTTCGCCTTGCGAAAAATTTATCCGGAATCGCAAGACTTTGGTGAGCTGCAGGTTCGGGAATTCTGGTTCGCACAAGATGATGTGTCTGCGAAAAAGCGAAAGATTCCGCAGTTTCTATATTCGCACGATGTTCGGCGATACTGATTTCTAACCTATTGTACAAAAAAGAAAAAGACTTTTGGTATTCGAAATCGGGAGCTACCAAATACCCATCGCCGCAACACAGGAGGCACTGACGATGTAGCAAGAAACGAAAAAGCGATCTGCGCCAACAGACCGCTCTCTCTTGGAAGACCGAAGTCTACCTTAATCAGCTAGGAACCTATCACCCAAACGGGTTGGTTTCAAGGACTCGGATGCTTCCAGAACATGAAGACCTTCTTTTCCGCGACGCGTTTGTCGCCACGGGACAGGTCTGCCCGCAGCCAACCGCAATGTATCCCGAGTGGGCTTGTGCTGGGGCAGAACCATGGGGTCGCACGCTTTCCGACCGACCGGGGAGTGCAACTTGATTTGGAGATAGAAGACCATGTCCTACCATTTTCGCGATGTGCATCATCATCTTGACGCACTCCCTGATGAACTTACCGGCATTGTCTTGCCGACACCCTCCCAAGCGGTCCGCGATGTTCCCGCTGCATCTTCCGCACACTGCACTGCACACTCGGTGCTTGGCGATGGGGCCGGTGTTCGGATGCAGCACGAGAGCCACCTGGAAATCGACAGTTCCTACATTCTGAACTCCGTCCGGAATGTCGCCAGCATGCAGGAGCAGGTGATCTTTCACTTTGGGTGGGATCGGAAAAAACTGAAGAAGCACATCTTCGACGTGATTGTGACTCTCGTGTCCGGGGAACGCATTGCCTTCGCAGTCAAACCGGAAGTCCGCCTCTATTCGTCGAAGAAGGAAAGCTTCGAGGAGCACATGCAGGCCGTCACTTGGTGGGCCTACGAGACGGGTTTCGTGGATGAAGTGCGTATCCTCACCGAAGTCGATCTGGATCCGGTCGACCTGTACAATGCGAAGGTCATGGCTGCAGTCCGTGCCGTGGACTTCGATGCCGACAATGCCGCTCAACATGCTCTCGGGAGTTTGCCTGCCGGCGGTGGCTTGAGCTTGCGCGAGCTTACCTCGGCCGTCGGTCTGGGCGCACGGGGGTATCGGGCGCTGATCCGTCTGCTTCGGACAGGTGAAGCGCGACTTCAGGTGAAAGAACGGATCTCGCCGGACGCCGTGATCGTCAATGCCCGGGATGAAAAGTTGACCCAGCATCTGCCGGATCGCCCTGTGCTCGTCGCGGAACCGCAACCGGCTCTGACGGTCGTCTAGGCCTAACCGAAACATTCAAGTTTGCCACCCGTGCGCAATGCCGCGCGCGGGAACAGCACCCCCTTGCCCAATCACGGGCACCAACCTTGCCTAAACAGGAGACTTCCCATGTCCATGCACGAAAAATCCTTCCTCACCTTCAGCCTCGACAAAGATCATGTGTACTGCATGCATGGCGAGAGCTGGGGGTACGCCTACCAGACGAATGGTACGGCCACCTTCTATGCCATTGATGATCCGCACAAGAAGGCCACCTATGACCTCGGCACGCTCAACCGGCTGAACGCCAGCGGGGAGATCGAAGTGCGCCCCTATGCGCAGCTGCCGGAACATCTGCGCCCCGCTCAGGCCAATACGGTTGATGACGTGTTCATGGCCGGCCTCAGCCTTACGAAGCGCAAGCGTGCCAATCAGCGTGAAGCCATGGTCAAATCCTACTTCGAGCTGAAGGAACGGAAAGTCTTCAAGGTCGATGATACCGAGATCAATCATGCAATGTCGCAAATCCGCGATGGCGCTGAGGCCTATCTGGAGGAAACGCTTCCTGATCCGGAATACAGCCTGAAGGTGGCCAAGTACGAACGTGGCGAAGGGCCGAAACCCCGCTCCAAAAGCTCTGTCGTGCTCCCTGACAAGGTCGCCGCCAGCACTCTGCGCAAATGGGCGGCTGCCTACAAACGGGGCGGGAAGAAGGCCCTGATCGACAACCAGGACAAGCGCGGCAACACCAACAGCTACTTCACGATCGAAGAAATGGCTCTGCTCGCCGAGGTGGTGAACAAGGAGTACATGTCCCGTCAACGCAAGAGCAAGGCAACTGTGCTGGTCGATGTGAAACTCGCCTTCAAGGAGGAGAATGCACGCCGCGCTGAGGAGGGGGAGGTCAAACTTCGCACCCCGGGACGCGATGCGGTGAGCAATTTCATCAAATGCCTCGATAAGTTCCATGTCATGGTTGCACGGCATGGTCACGGTGAGGCCATGAAAAAAATGCGTCCGGTCAACAAGGGTGTTGAGGTTCTCCGTCCGTTCGAACGCGTCGAGATGGACGAGTGGAAGATCGATCTTCTGACGATCCTGAGCAAGAGCAAGCTGCTCCTGATGTTCACGCCGGAAGAGCGGGTGGCAATGGGCTTGGACGGAACCTTGAAGCGCTGGTGGATGGTTGGAGCGATCGACTGCCGGACCAACTGTCTGGTGGGCTTGGCGCTGACGCCGAACCCCAAGACCAGCAGCGCCCTCAAATGTCTGCGTATGGTTGTCAGTGACAAGGGGCAGTTCGCCGACAAAATGGGTGCGCTGTCGCCCTGGTCGATGTTCGGAACGCCGGAAACGCTCTATGTCGACAATGGCGGGGCGTTCAAGTCTCTGCTGTTCACCAATGCCTGTACGGATCTCGGCATTGCAAAAGTCCAGACCATCGCCGGCCAGCCTTCGATGCGGGGCAAGATCGAACGGGTGTTCGGCACGCTGGCGACGACTTTGCTGCCCCGTCTGTCGGGCCGTACCTTTGGCAGTGTGGTTGAACGCGGTACTCACCCTTCCGAGAAACTTGCCTGCCATGCCCTGGAAGACCTGATCTATGCCCTCGTGCGCTGGGTTGTCGATGTTTATCACAACACGCCGCAGGAGTCCTTGGGGCTGCGGACGCCGCTTGAGCAGTGGGAAAAGGATCTCGAAGATGGCAACTATCCCCTGATGTCTGCCCCGACCATGCGGCGCAAACGTCTCGCATTCGGATTGCCCCTGCAGCGTGAACTGCAGAAAGACGGGATCCGCATCCTGAACGTCCGCTACCAGACCGGCGACTTGGCGGCCAAGTATCTGAAGCGTGGCAAGCATCCGGTGAATGTGCGGTGGTTCGAGGAGGATATCGGGACCATTGAGGTCGAGCTTGATGGTACCTGGTACGCTGTTCCTGCAGTCAGTGACGCTTTCCAAGGGGTCGATGCCTCGACCTGGGTGGCCACGCGCCGCGCACTCCGCTCCCGCGATCAGAAGCGGATGGAGTGGGAAGAGGACGTGATCGCTCAGACCATTGCCGATATCGAAGCCCTGAACGCCGAGCGTAAAGCCGCCCGCCGCATCATTGACCATGGTTGGGACGAGAAACGTTTCAAGGCTGTCGAGCAAGAAGCCATGGCAAGCTTTGATGTTGTTTCTCCCCGCGAGAAACAGGTTTCGTCTTCGGATGGCCTGGGCCGGACCGTGACGCCGGTGGTGCAGACCAAGCCCAGCTCCGTGAAGGATACGGCCGGAGATTCCGCTGCGCAGGAAGCGTCTGCCGATACCTGGAAGATGCGTGATTGATCCCCAAAGCACCGGAAAACAGGAGAAAAACCATGACTCTTTCGAATAAAGAAATCGCCGCCAAGATGAAATCCCTGCGGAGTGCCCATATCGAGACCGATCGTGACAAGGCCTTCGAGAAGCAGCTGAGCCGCAAGTTCATCCGTGACGAGGACGGAGAACTCACGCATCTTCCTGTCCGCTGTACCGGTGGGACGGAAACCGAGGGGATCGCCTTTATCGAGGGATCCGGGGGAGGGAAAACCACGGCTATCGTTGAGGTCCTGAAGAACTTTGCTCCCTTGGCACACAATCCCGAGACTGGCGCGCCGCGCTATGTCCACTTGAAGGTGGCGGTCCCTGCGACCTTGCGCAGCCTGGGCGTCGACATCCTGAAGAAGATGGGAGTCGACAAGGTCAGCGACCGGGCGCGTGTCTACGATGTGTGGGACATGGTGCGTCATCGCCTGAAGGTCACTGGGGCAACGCTGCTCTGGATCGACGAGGCGCATGACATGTTTAAGTCCGCCTCGGGTGCCGAGACCGAAAACATGTTCAAGATGTTGAAAGGGCTGATGCAGGGTGAGCACCCCGTCGTTCTGGTGCTGAGTGGAACCGAACGTCTTGGATCGATCACGGGAATTGACCCACAGGTAAATCGCCGGTTCACCAAAATCCGGCCAGCTCCTCTGGCCTTTGGCGTGGACAATGCTCGGATCAAGGGTCTGGTCGGGGCGTATGCCGCGAAGGCCGGGCTGGAGGTTGCGATTGATGACGATACCATCAACCGGCTTATCCATGGCAGCCGGTATCGGTTCGGGCGCAGTGTCGTCTGTATCATCGAAGCCATTGAGTGCGCGCTCTACGACGGCGCCTCGACTTTGGAGGTGCATCATTTCGAGGACGCCTGGGGCGTTCGCGAGGGATGCTTGATCGAGGCCAACGTCTTTGCCGCGGCGGACTGGATGGCCATCGAGTTGGAGGATGAGGGCGAGGAAGTCAGTCAGAGCCCCACAGTCCACAAGAAGGTCAACCGGAAGAAGGTGGCCTGATCATGCCTTTGTTGCCCAAGCTCGAAGCTCTCCCCGAGGAAAGCATGACCTCGTACCTGAACCGTGTGGCGCGGTTTCACGGCAAAGTGCCCTTGCCCAAGTTTCTGGACATGATCGAGCTGCCTCGGCAAGAGCTCTTGGCGACTTCGTCCGAAACGATTGAACGGGTGTCCCGTTTGACGGGGCTGCAAACCGTGCAGCTCGAGCGCATGACGTTTCTGCTTCATGAGAAGGCGATGCGCCGTATCGGCGGCCATGTTGTTCATACGGAATTCTTGAATGCCGAGGCGCGTCGGTTTTGTCCGGCCTGCCTGCTCGAGGACCTCGCCCCCGACAGCCCATCTCGTGGCGTGCCGGTTGGACGTATTGGATGGCAAATCCATTCGATCCAGACCTGTAGTCGACATGGTCTTGTTCTGCAGAGCCGATCCATTCGGACCTACTCTGATCGTTTCAAGAACTTGCCCGAGTTCTTCGAGAGCGAGGCGGAACTTCATCAGCTGGTGTCGTCCGCGAAGGCGTGCAAGGCTTCGGCTCTGCAAGGCTACGTGTTGAAGCGGATCGCTGGGGTGAAAGGTCCGGATTGGCTTGATGATCAGCCATTGGATCGTGCTGTTAGAACCTGCGAGTTGCTTGGCATGCTTCTGATCGATATGCCTCGCGCCGTGCCGGAAAAACTTGCGCCTCAAAAGCGCAACTTGGCGGCCGACAAAGGTTACCGCTTTGCATCGAAAGGTGTCGATGGCGTGAACCAGGCGTTCCAGGTGCTATTCGACCGGTACGTGGCGCGGGAACAGCCGAGTGGAGCGCAAAAAGTGTTTGGCCATCTCTACAACTGGCTGCAGCGGAAGCAGCACAACAGGGACCCTGGGCCTGTTCGCGAGCTTCTTCGTGAGTTTGTCCTGGATCATTTTCCTGTCGAGGAGGGGGCCGAATTGCTGGGGGCGCCGGTGGATCGACAGAGGGTTCACACGACGCGGACTTTGGCGGCAAAGAGCGAGTTCCATTTGAAAACTGTACGCCGGGCCTTGGTCGCCGAAGGACTTGTCGCGGATGCAGAGGGGAACTGGCCCCTTCATCAGGTTTTCGACGCCAAGGCAGGTCAGGCTGTGGTTGAGAAGATGCAAGCATCGATCTCCACAAAGGGTCTGGAAGTATATCTGAACTGCACACGTGGGCAGGCGGAGCAATTGACGCGTTCGGGTACGATCCCGAGATTGGTCCCTGTCGGTGAGGCTTGCAGTGGTGTCCTGACGAACGTGGCACGGGAAGATGCTGAAGCATTTCTCGCCAATATCATGGGAAATGCAGTTGAAGTTTCGAAGACGTCAGAAGGTTTCTTGGACATTGCCGGGGCCGCGGAAGTCTTGCACCGACCGGCGCTGGATATTGTCGTTATTATCCTTGATGGCCTCCTTGAGCGGGTTGAGACGTGCGAGCCGCGTCATAAGTTCAAAAGCTTGTACGTTCACCCGGAAGATGTTCGTCGGGCCATGTCGTACAATCCCCCGGCTGGCTTCATGACTGTCGATAAGGCTTCTGGCAAGCTGGGGCTTCCGCCTGAGAGCATCTACGCACTGTCGGGGCTTGGTGCTGCAGATGGGAAGCCGTTCTTCTCAGAGCATTTTTTTGACAACTCGGGCAGTGCAAAGCAACGTATGATTTCAGCCGAAGAGGTGACCGAGTTTTCGAAGCGATATATCACTTTGAAAGAGTATTCTGAGATGATGGGGATTGGCACGAGGCGCGCCAGCCAAAAACTGGCCACGAAGGGGATCTCGACCATTGTCTCCCGCAGAGCAGTGCTTCGTGCAATCTACGATCGGCAGGAGGTTCTCGAGCTCGTAGATTCGTAGTTTTCCCAGAAAACTGTTGATAATGAGATGAAGCCGCCCAGTTGGGCGGCTTTTTTGTTGGATCCTGAGAACTATTTTTGGCAGTTTTATACCCACCCGACTGGCACTTTTGCCTGCAGGGCGGCTAGAAAAATGCAATGAAATCAATGGCTGATTTTATGTTGTGTCCTTCAATTGGTCGTATTTACACGACTGACGTCCGACATGGGGATTACGTCTTTGCGACAAAAGTCGGTTTTTTGAAGCGGATGTTGCCAAAAACGGATTTCTAGTTTGAGAGATGTAGAAAGGGCGGTGCCGGGAGGCGCCGCCCTTGTCGTTTCCCGTTCGGTCTCTTTCAGTCCATAAGAGCTAAGTCGGCTGACCCAGCCCGCTTCAACATAGCTTACTAACAAAGGGCATGGTCGGTATTTCGGATCGCCGAGACCTTTGTTCAGGACCTGCATGATCGCAACGCATGTGTCGAGCCCGATGAGGTCGGCAAGTTGCAGGGGCCCCATGGGATGATTTGCGCCAAGCCGCATCGAGGCATCGATTGAGGCGACGTTGCCGACCCCTTCGTAGAGCACATAACACGATTCATTGATCATCGGTATCAGGATGCGGTTGACGATGAAGGCGGGGGAATCCTCGGAGACCGAAGCGGTTTTGCCAAGCTGCGAGACGAGGCTCTTGCAGGCGGCGAAGGTCTCTTCGCTGGTTGCGGTGCCCCAGATAAGCTCGACAAGCTGCATGGCCGGGACCGGGTTCATGAAGTGCCCCCCATGAAACGTTCCGGGCGATCGGTGCAGGCGGCGAGACGCGTGATCGAAATGGAAGACGTGTTGCTGGACAGGAGTGTTTCCGGTGCGAGATAGGGCGATAGTTCTTCGAAAATCCGAAGTTTGACGGCTTCGTTTTCGCTGGCAGCTTCTATCACGAGGTCGGACTGGCCGAGCTGATTGAGGGCGCGGCTCGGGGAGATGCGACCGAGGATTGCGTCCCGCTCGCTCTTACAGAGCCGATCCAGAGCTACCTGACGCGACAGGCGTGTGTCGAGGGACGAAAGCGCGTTCTTGAGAATCTCATCGGTCTGGTCGTTGATCGCGACAGACAGACAGGCCGGCGCGGGCACAGGTCTCCGCGATCCCCACTCCCATTTGGCCGGCGCCAATCACGGCAATTCTCTCGATGGACATGGTCTTCTCTTTCGGTGCATTCGGGGTCTGGCCACTCCGAAACGGTCGCGTGGATTTGTTGGAAAGGTGTTGGCGTGAACTTGATGCGCGTAGCATCGAGATGACCTGGGTGGGAGGGCGACCTGTGGCCGCCCTCCGGAGTGGATCAGCGATCAGTTCGCGATCGCGATGAGGCTCTCGATCTCGGGAGCGATGGCCTCTTGGAGCATGGTGGCCATGGCGTCGAGATCACCTTGGATCGGCGCGAAGTTTTCGTCCCATTTGGCAATGAGGCCGGTAAAGATCTCGAGTCGCTCCTCGGCATCGGCGAGGCCCAGTTGATCGCGTGCCTTCGACAGGATATTCGCCCGGTCAGCCTCGATGAACTCTGCCATGGCAGCTTTGTGCGCCTCGGTCGGCTCGTGGACGCGGACTTCGTGGCTCTCGGCTTCGGCCAGCGCCTGGGTATCAAGCTCCATGTAGCCGAGCGACGCCTGGATCACGCCATAGGCGGCTTCGGAGATCATCAGTTCCTTCTGATCGTCGCTGAGCTCCGACCAGAAACCCGCACCCGCGGCGAAGATGCCCCAGGCGCGATAGGTGCCGAGGTTCGTCACGGTCACATCCTTGGCGATGTCCCAGAAGCTGTGCGATTTCAATGAGCCGACGGGTTGCAGAACCACATCGAGCGCACCGCGCGACAGGCCCTCGTACATATCGCTCGAGGGCATGTTGACCGAAGTCGCTCCGAAATGCGTGGCCCAACGATCCCAGAGTGCGCCCGGGGTACGCACCTTGAGGCCAGACAGATTGGACAGGTCGCTGAGGTCCGTGTTGCCGATCAGAACATAGGGCGGGGTGCTGGTCAGACCGAGCACCACGATGCCTTCTGCGGCATATTCCTTCTGACAACTGTCGCAGTGCAGCAGCACGTATTCCGTCACGGCGGCGGCAACTGCCGGCGGGTAATCGCCATACATCGCCATGTCGGCGATCATGACGCTGCTGGGAAACTCGGCCGGATGATAGCCGAAGACGATTTGTCCCATCTGGGCGATGCCACTGCGCAGCCCTTCGACGGTATTGCGCGCTCCAAGAAGCGCCCCTCCGGAAAAGACGGAGAAGTCCAGTTCACCGTCGGTTGCAGTCCCGACTCGCTCGGCGAACGGTTCGAGGCCGTGGGTTACGGCAGCACTCTTTGGGGGTTGGAAAGATGCAAAATTCACATCCGTTGCCTGTGCGGCGCCAGTGGACAGGACTAGGCTGCCCAAGGCTGCTATAAAGTGTCGTTTCATATTCATGGTCTCCTCCTCGTTTTGACCTGATTGCACCGCTCACCAAAGGGCGTTTGGCAATGCGACGACAATTTCGGGAATGAGCAGCATCAGCGTTATCGTGCCGAGGTCGGCGACGATGAACCACAGGATGCCGCGAAAGATTGTGCTGGTCGGGATCTCTTTTCCGACAACGCCCTTGATGACGAAGACGTTGAGTCCGACAGGTGGTGTGATCAGCGCGATTTCAAGGTACTTGGTCACCAGGACGCCAAACCAGATCAGGTCGATGTCCAGAGCTTCGACCACCGGCAGGAAGATCGGAAGCGTCAAGAGCATGATGCCGATCGGATCAAGGAACATGCCGAGGATCAGGTAGATCACGGCCATGCCCGCCATGACGAGCAAGGGGTGAAAGCCGGTATCCACCACAAGGCCGGCAAGCGCGTCGGCAAGGCCTGCCAGCGCAAGGAACCGCGTCAGCATGTGGGCACCGATGGCGATCACGAAGATGGCAGCGGTGGTCCAGACCGTCTCTTTCACGGCAGCCACAAAGCCGTCGCGGGTCAGGGTGCGGCGCCCGAGTGCCACGATGAGCGCGAGGGATGCCCCGATTGCGCCCGCCTCGGTCGGTGTGAAAAGCCCGGCAAAAAGCCCTGCGAAGACCCCGATGGCGATGGCCAGCACAGGCCAGACATCGAACAGTGCGGCAAACCGATCCCGCCAGTTGATGGGTTCGACAAGGCGCGGTGCCAACTGCGGACGCGCACGGACACGGAAGATGATCATCAGGCCGTAGAGCAGGGCGGTGACGAGGCCGGGCCCCACGCCCCCGAGAAAGAGCTGGCCAATCGGGACCTGGGCGAAAATCCCGTAAAGCAAAAGCAGGATGCTCGGCGGGATCAGTGAGCCGATGGTTCCGGCAGCGGCGACGACACCCGCGGCAAGGCCCTTGTCATAGCCGCTTTTCAGCATTTCCGGCACCGCGATGCGCCCCATTGCGGCGGCACAGGCCACGGATGAGCCGGTCACGGCGGAAAACCCGGCGGCGGCCCCAATGGACGAGATTGCCAGCCCACCCGGCAGGTTTGAGAGCCAGAGGCGCGCGGCTCGAAAGAGCCCGTCCGTCAGTTTCGCGTGATAGCAAAGATACCCCATGAAGAGGAACATCGGGATCGAGCTGAGTTTCCAGCTTGCCGCGAAGTCGTAGGGAATGCTTGAGAGGACGCCGAGTGCCACATCGAGATTGAGGATGATCCACGTCCCGACAAAGGCGCTGACCCCGAGCGCCACGCCGATATTGACCCCGAGAAGCATCAATCCGATGAGCGCGCCACATACGATAAGTCCGATGCTAAGATCAGCCATTGTGTTCGTCCTCCGGCAGCCCGCCAATCAGGCCAAACGCGTCTTTGAGCGCCTTCGCGACACAGACTAGGGCGATCAGGCAGAAGCCGATCGGCACGAAGAATCGGGACGGCCAGACCTGAAGCTGAAGCGTGCCCATGACATATTCGCCAATGTGAAATTTCTCGATTGCCGTCCCCAGCGTGATGACGCCCAAAACGCCAAAAAACGCGCAAGAGATGAGCGCGGACAGAAGCGCGAGGCGGGCGCGCGCCCGGGGAGAGAAGACCTGCGTCAGCAACTCCACCGCAATATGTCCGCTGCCGCGTTCGACCGCGGCCAGCGGCAGAAAGGTGAGGGCGACCATATAGTAATAGGTCACAACGTCCAGGGTGCTCTTGATGGGGCTGTGAAGCAGGTATTTTGCAACCACATCGGCAGTGACCTGGAGCATCATTGCCACGAGCGCAATGCCGGACAGCAAGAGCAACACGTGTGATGATTTTGATAGAATGGCGTCAACCGCCATGAGTGCCCGCATGATCTCCTCCCTGATCAATGGAAAGCCGGACAACCGGCCGCTTTATAAATACCAACTTAATATCCTTGATGGGTGCCTTGTCAACTGTCGATTTTCTTAAATTCCAAATCCTGTCTAGGGTTGAGAAAAAATAATAATTTAAAACAATAACTTATTTATGTTTTTGGGTGGTGGCAGTGAATTTTGCCTCAGGATTTTCTTGACGCTCGGCTGAGTGTGAGGCTAGTTCTTATTAAAAGATGGTATTTAATATGAGGAGAGGCTGACATGTCCCACCCGACCCAGATCGCGCGCATTTCCTTGCCGGATCAATCTGCACTGGATGTTGAAACGCAGGCATATTTCGACATTTGCGAAGAGAAGCTGGGCATGATTCCCAACGTGCTGCGCTGCTACACCGGTAACTCGGCCAAGCTCAGGACGTTCAGCGAGTTCTACAACGAGCTCATGTTGGGAGACTCGCCCCTCACCAAGCTGGAGCGCGAGATGATCGCGACGGTGGTCTCTGCGCGAAACCGTTGTTTTTATTGCCTCGTGGCGCATGGGCAGATGATTCGAGAGCTTTCGGGCGACCCAGAACTGGGCGAGCTGATGGTCTTCAATTATCGCGCGGCGCAATTGTCGACGCGTCACCGCGCCATGCTGGATTATGCTTGGAAGCTGACAGATACGCCGGAGGATATCGGAGAAGAGGATAGGGAGGGTCTGCGCACAGCCGGCTTTAGCGACGAAGAGATCTTTGATATTACCGATGTCACGGCCTTCTTCAACTATACCAATCGCATGGCACATGGCCTGGAGATGGCGCCGAACCGCGAATACCACGGTATGAACCGTTGAAGGACGCAGCGATGACAGACCATTCTCTGCGCTCATTGATGGAGCCGGAGAGCGTGGCCGTGGTTGGCGCCACGGAGTTCACGCCGGGCCGGATGGGTACGCGCACCATCCACGATTTCATTGAAGCGGGCTGGCAGGGGCGGCTCTACCCGGTAACGACGCGGGTGGATACGCTTTACGGACTGGCCACGGTCGGCACGCTCGACGAGGTGCCCGAACCGGTCGACCTAGTGATTGCACGCGTTCCGGCACAGGCGTTGGAAGAGATCGTCGAAGCCGCTATCCGCAATGGGGCGAAGGCGCTGATCGCGCTGGCCTCGGGGTTCGCTGAAACCGGGGAAGAGGGGCGTCAAACACAACTCCGGATCGTTCGGCGTGCCAAGGCGGCGGGTCTGCGGCTTCTAGGGCCGCAATCCATCGGCCATATCAATTTCCTGAAAGCTTTGCCCGCTACCCTGAGCGCGCTTCTGGAACTTGTCCCGATGCACGCCGGCGACATCGCGCTTTTGTCCCAAAGCGGGGCGCTGTCGAACTATGCGACTGCCGAGGCGCAGGCACGGGGATTGTCGATGTCGCATGTCGTCACCTTCGGCAATGCGGCCGACGTCACCCCGGCGGAGGTGATTGAATACCTGGCCGGTGTGCAAGAGACCAAGGTCATCGCCTGTTACCTTGAAGGGGTTGGCGACAGCGTGGCGTTTCGCGCGGCATGTCATAAGGCGAGGCAGGCCGGGAAGCGGGTGATCGCCCTGAAGTCTGGACGGTCAGAGAAGGGGCGCCGCGCTGTCGCCAGCCATACGGCGAGCATGACCGGCTCGGCAGAAGCCTTTGACGCGCTTTGCAAGAGCGCCGGTGTCTTGTCCGTAGGTAGTATCGGGGAATTGCTCGATCTGGCTGCGGTGAGCCGGTTGCTTCCCGAAAAGGTTGGCAAGCTGGGCATGATCAGTTTCAGCGGTGCATCCTGTGCGCTCTTTGCGGACTATTGCGCCGCAGCGGGATTGGAGATTGCGACGCTTGGCGAGTCCACCAAAGAAGCGTTGAACGACATCCTTCCGTGGTTCCTCAAGCCGGCGATGCCGTTCGACGTCGGACAGATCGTGTTCGATCATGCACTCTTTACGCAAGCCCTTGGCCAGATTGCCGCCGATCCCGGGATCGGGACGCTTGTGGTGAACCTGCACACGATCAATCCTTCTGCGCTGCGGCCAGACCTGAAGATCGAGGCGATCAAGACGGTGCAGCGTCAAACGGGCAAGCCGATTGTGGTTGTCTGGGAGGCGGCGCGGTCGGAGGATGCCGATGCCCTTAGGACACTGAGCGATTGTGCCGTCTTTGACGACATGTCCGAAGCGATCGCGGCGCTGGGTCGGTTGAACACGACGCCCCACCCGATGCCCGAGCCGCAATCGCGTGATCCTATCGCACGGGTTCACGGGCTGGACAATGAACATGCCGTCAAGACCTTCCTCGGTGATCTCGGACTGCCGATCCCGCAGGGGCGCTTGATCTCCACGGAGGAAATCACGTCGGGCTTCGATTTCGACGGGACGGGGCCGTTTGTGCTCAAGATTGTTTCGCCCGATATCCAACACAAGACAGAGGTTGGCGGCGTTGTTCTGAACGTGTCCGCAGAAGCAGTGACCACGGCGGCGCGCAAGATGCTTTCCGAGATCGCGGCGGCCTGTCCGGAGGCGCGCCTGCGTGGCGTTATGGTCGAACGGATGGCACCTGCGGGCGCACAGGAGATCGTTGTCAGTCTCTTGCGCGATGTGGAATGCGGGCCGGTTCTGACGATCGGGGCCGGGGGAACGGCGGTCGAGCTTTACCGCGATGTGGCGCGTCGTGTCTGCCCGGTCTCCGTGGGGGAAATCCACCAGATGCTGCGGGAGTTGAAGAGCTTTCCGTTGCTTGAAGGTTTTCGCGGGGCACCGCCCGTTGACCTCGACGCGCTTGCGGCACTGGCGGAGAGCATCTCGCGCATCGCGGTGGCAGCGCCCTGGTTGGCGCAGTTGGAACTGAACCCGGTTCTGGTCGGACGGGCCGGAGAGGGTGTGGTGATCGTGGACGCGCTGGCCGAGCTTGATGCATCGGTCGGACAATCGGACGTGTCAGGATAATCCACGTGAGTGTTTCGGGAGGGAAACGCATGAACAAAGAAGCTGAGAGTTATGTCGCCGGGCCGCAGGAGCCTGCGCTTTTGGAGCGCACGATCGGCGCGCATGTCGCAGAGACCGTGGAGCGTTTTGGCACACGAACGTCGATTGTCGCCCCGGATGGGAAGAGCGTCCTGTCCTATGAGCAACTGTGGCAGCGTGCAGGGGATGTTGCGGCAGGCCTTCTGTCGCTTGGCCTTGTACCTGGTGACCGCGTGGCAATACTTGCGCCCAACTGTACAGAATGGGCGCTGCTCCAGTTCGCGACCGCGCGGGCCGGGATGATCCTTGTTTCGCTCAATCCCGCGTATCGCAGTCCGGAATTGGCTTTCACGCTGGAGAAATCCGGCAGCAGGATGTTTGTGTCGAGCCGCGCATTCAAGACGTCCGACTACCTCGACTTAATCAACGCATGTCACGGCGCAGCGCTACCTGAGCGTTTGCCGGACCCGGTAGAGTTCTTTGTTGGCCTCGGGCAGGATTGGCCCGAGGGCACGATGGTTTTCGAAGAATTGGAGGCACGCGGCGCGGCGCAGTCGAAGGAGCGGCTTGCCGGGATCGAGGCTGCGCTGAAACCGGACGATCCGATCAATATCCAGTTCACGAGCGGCACGACAGGTCTGCCCAAGGCGGTGACGTTGTCGCACAGGAATATCCTGAACAATGCCCGGTTTGTCGCCCACCGCCAGGCGCTGAGCGAAGAAGATCGGGTGTGTATTCCGGTGCCGCTCTATCATTGTTTCGGCATGGTGATGGGCAACCTTGCCTGTGCGTCTGTGGGCGCGTCCTGGACCTACCCCTCGGAGGGGTTTGACCCGACGAGCACGCTGGCCGCGGTCGAGGCCACAAGATGCACCGCGCTCTATGGGGTACCGACCATGTTCATCGCGATGCTGAACGATCCGAGTTTTCCGACGCGCGACCTTGGCAGACTGCGGACTGGGATCATGGCCGGGGCTCCTTGCCCGTCAGATGTCATGCGGCGGGTGATTTCCGATATGAACATGGGAGATGTCACTATCTGCTATGGCATGACCGAAACCAGTCCGGTCAGCTTTCAAACCGACAAAGACGATGCGCTCGAGCGTCGGGTCGGGTCCATCGGTACCGTACACCCGCATTTGGAGGCGCGGCTGGTCGATGAGGCGGGCAGGCTCTGTGCCATAGGGCAGGAAGGCGAAATCCAGGTGCGTGGCTATTCGGTCATGTCCGGCTACTGGGGTGATGCGGCGGCAACGCGCGAGGCGATCAGCGAGGACGGCTGGATGCGGACCGGCGACTTGGGGCGGATGGACGAAGCTGGCTACTGCCAGATCACGGGCCGCTCCAAGGACGTGATCATCCGGGGTGGCGAGAACATTTCCCCGCGTGAGATCGAGGAGCTTTTGCACGGCCATCCGGAGGTCGGCGATGTGCAGGTCTTTGGCCTGCCCGATGCACGGCTCGGCGAAACGGTGTGCGCTTGGGTGCAAGCCGCACCGGGCACGCGGCCGGACCCCGATGCGCTCAAGGCGTTTTGCAGGGCGCGGATCGCGCATTTCAAAGTGCCCAAGTCGATCCGCATCGTCGAGGCTTTCCCAATGACCAGCAGTGGCAAGCCGCAAAAATACGCGATGCGCGACTCTGAAATGGAGCTTGCAAACCGTGACAATGCGGGTGCTGAAGTGCTTGCTGAAGGTTTGGTGCAATAGCGCTTTCTGTGAGGCGATGACGATGTTAAAACAAAACGACGAGGAATTCAGGCATTACATGCAGTTGAAGAGAACAGGTGTCGCGCCTTCCAAAGAGGCAGGAGGAAGCCAGCAGAAACGTGGTTTCCTGTACCAGAACGTCGCCAACCTCGTGGCAAAGCAAATCGAAAGCGGCGCCTACAAGATCGGTAGCCTTCTTCCACGCGAAGAAGATTTGGCGCAGAACCTGAATGTTAGCCGCAATACAATGCGCCACGCGCTCAAGTTGCTTGAAGATCAGGGACTTATCCTGCGTAAGAAGCGGGTGGGAACGGTCGTGATCGCGTCACGCCCCAACCCGTCGATGGCCGTAAACCTTACGTCTTTGGATAGTTTCGGGCAGGTGGCGGAGCGGACGGATTTCCACCCCGCCACGTCCGGGCCGATGGCTTTGCCTCAGGATCTGTCGGAAGTCTGCGAAACCGATGGGCCGGTCTCCAAGAATTGGATGAGAGTGGCGGGGCCGCGTACCGATACCCTGTCTGGGCAGCCTTATTCTTATGTGGCGTTCTATTTCCCCGAACGCTTCGGTCGGGTCGCCCAACTGGTCGGCCCGAAGACCGGGCTTGTCTACCGGATCATCGAAGAAACCTTTGGAGTGACGGTCGACACGGTGCAGGTGGAGATTCTTGCCTCACCGATCGGAGCGGACGTGGCAGAGGCGCTTGGTCTGGCCGAGGGAAGCGTGCTTTTGAAACTGTTGGAAGTGATGCGCGAGGCCGATGGCAGCGTGATCGAAGCAGTGGAAGCCTACTACCAGCCCGAGACCTTCCGCTATCGGGGCGTGATCCGCCCTGGCACTGCCCGCTAGTCTCGCGCGCGCACGACTTGGCCTGCTCAGGGCCTCAGATAAATCTCAACATAAATGGAGGCAGTTATGTCTGATGCACTCGTTTCTTATACCGAAGATCACATTCTGCATATTCGGATCAACCGGCCCGAGGCCATGAACACCTTCAACGCCGAGGTTGTTGAGGGGTTTCGTGCGGCTTGGGACCGGTTCAACAACGACGACGATTTGCGCGTTGCGATCCTGTCAGCAACTGGGGACCGCGCGTTCAGCGCCGGGGTCGACCTCAAGACGCCGGTGAGCGTTCCCGAGCTGGCCTCGGTGTTGCCCGGCCTAGGCGTGGAGGTAAAAAAGCCGGTGATCGCTGCGGTGTCGGGGCATTGTTTGGGTGTCGGATTGGTGATGACACTCGGTGCCGATCTGCGCGTGGCCACGCCAAGCGCCAAGTTTGGTTATCCTGAGCCTAAGGTCGGGATCACGGGCGGGATCGCGAGCGCGTTGCCACGCTACTTGCCTCGAGCGGTGGCGATGGAAATGCTGTTCACAGGAGACAGTATGGACGCACAACGAGCCTATGAAACTGGGTTCGTGAACCGGTTGGTGGCGCCTGAGGACCTGATGACTGAGGCGCAGGATCTGGCGCACCGCATTTCCTCGAATGCGCCGCGTGTCGTAGGCGTGCTGAAGGAATTGGTTCTTATGGTCGATACGCAAACCCCGTTTGAGCGGGCGGCAGCGGCAGACCGGCTTCTTGCTCCCTTGCGCGGCAGCGCGGATGAGATCGAGGGGCGACAGGCCTTCCTTGAAAAACGCGCCCCGGTTTTCACAGGCAAGTTGTAATGCCCTATACTTCGACCCATTGGGGGATCCGCGAGATCATCACCGGGAAAGACGGCGAGCCACGACTTATTCCCTATGATGCGGACCCCGACGCCAATGACTTCGGCCTCGATCAGTTGAGCGACGCTGTGCAGTCGAAACGGGTACTGCGGCCGGCCGTGCGTGAGAGCTTCCTTCAGCAAGGCGCGGGGGCAACCGGGGCAGGGCGGGGCGAAGACCAGTTCGTGGAGGTCGACTGGGATGCGGCTCTGGATCTGGCGGCGTCTGAAATCGCAAGGGTTCGAGGAACGCAGGGCAACGGAGCGATTTTTGGCGGCTCCTACGGCTGGTCCAGTGCAGGCCGGTTCCATCATGCCCAGAGCCAAGTTCATCGGTTTCTCAACAGCGTTGGCGGCTATGTAGCGCATCGCAACACCTATAGCCTTGGGGCCGCGCATGTGATCCTACCACGTGTTGTGATGCCCATGGGCGCGCTGATGAACGGTCACACGGATTGGGACACGCTGGCGGAGCATTGCGAGATATTCGTCTCCTTCGGTGGGGTTCCTACGAAGAATGCGCAGGTATCAGCGGGGGGCGTGGCGCGCCATCGGCTGCGCGGCGCCCTTCGACGAATGGCAGAGCGTGGTGTGCGCTTCGTCAATATTGGGCCGGAGCGGGACAATATCGACCCAGTGACCAGTGCGCAATGGATCGGGGTGCGGCCCAATACCGACACTGCTTTCATGTTGGGGCTGGCCTATGTGCTCGCCACCGAAGAACTTGTGGATCGCGAATTTTTGCAGAGCCATTGCGTCGGGTATGATCAGTTTGAAAAGTATCTATTGGGCGAGAGCGACGGTGTCGCCAAAACACCGGACTGGGCCGCGTCTATTTCCGGGGCTGAAGCGCACGATATCATGGTTCTGGCGCGGCAATTGGGAGGGTCGCGTGTCATGTTGAACATGGCTTGGGCGTTGCAACGCGCTGCTCATGGCGAGCAACCTTGCTGGATGCTCGTCACGCTGGCCGCAATGCTGGGGCAGGTTGGTCTTCCCGGCGGCGGATTCGGGATCGGATACGGCGCGGTCAATTCTATCGGGAGCGAGGGGAAACGTCTGCCGGCCCCGACCCTGCCCCAAGGGACGAACCCGATCTCGGATTTCATACCCGTCGCCCGGATTGCGGACATGCTCCTGAAGCCCGGTAGTACCTATGACTATGATGGTGAGCAGCGGGTTTACCCGGATATCCGTCTGATCTACTGGGCTGGAGGAAACCCGTTTCACCATCACCAGGATATCAACCGACTGCGACGGGCATGGCAGCGGCCCGAGACGATCATCGTCAATGAATGCTATTGGACCGCGACAGCGCAGCATGCGGATATCGTGTTTCCCGCAACAATTTCGTTGGAGCGGGAGGACATTGGGTATGCCTCTCTGGAGCATCACATGCTTTGGATGTCCCCGGCGACAGCAGTATTGGGCGAGGCACGAGACGATTATGATATCTTTGCCGCGTTGGCGGAGCGGCTTGGCGCAGGGGAGGTGTTCACCGAAGGGCGCACGGCACGTGCTTGGCTGGAGCACCTCTACGGACAGTCGCGCGACAGGATGTCCGAGGCGGGGCAGAAACTGCCGGAGTTCTCCGAGTTCTGCCAATCGCCGCCGCTTCACTTGGGCGGGCGCGAACGTAAGGTTTTGCTGGAGGCATTCCGCAGGGATCCTGTCGCGGCACCATTGGCGACGCCTTCAGGCCGTATCGAGATATTCTCTGACGCCATAGCGGCACTTGGCCTTGATGACTGTCCGGGGCATCCGTGCTGGCTACCACCTGCAGAATGGCCATCGGAGACAGGCTTGAGACCGGAGCAGTTGCATCTGTTGTCGGATCAGCCGGCCCATAGGCTGCATAGTCAATTGGATTCCGGAGCGGCCAGCCAGCGTTCCAAGAAGGGTGGCGTCGAGCAGGTACGCCTGTCTGCGGCTGATGCCATGCGGTTTGGGTTGGCGGAGGGCGACACGGCAGTTCTTTCGAATGAAAGGGGGCAATGCTTGGCGTCAGTGCATATTCAGGATGGTTTGATGGCTGGAACGGCCATACTCTCCACAGGAGCGTGGTATGCACCAAATCAGGATGGATTGGATCAGTCAGGCAACCCCAACGTGCTGACGGCAGATGTGGGCACCTCGAAATTGGCCCAAGGTAGCTCCGCACAGACCTGTCTCATAAAGATTGAGCCATATTCCGTAAGTAGTACTTGAGCGGGATTAACGCGCACTTAAACGAATACGTTTGAAAAAGGCAGCTCCAGCAAAGGCTCAAGATAAGGTTCCTAGTGACCTGCCCCCCAAGGCCCCTTCATTCATAACGAGAGTCTGCGGGTCTGGGTTTCATATTGGTCGTCGTTGGTTTGGGCAAGCGCGTCGGGTGCGGAGCCCTCAAGTTGCTCAAGCGTCCGGCGCGCTTCTGCTGCTGTCTGGTTGCCGAGCGATGAGTGCGGCCTTACGTTGTTGTAGCCGTACCGCCAAAGCGCCAGCTTGCGCCGTAAGCGCCTCGGCGATCCACTACGTGGTGCGGCTTGACGCGACCGTGAAGTTCCAGGGCATGAGATCGTCGATGTGACTTCTGGGATGACCGTCGAGCAACGCACGCAACGTGTCGGAGAGGGAGCTGACCGGATCGACGTCGCACATCTTGCAGTTCGCGATCAGGCTGGCGAGCAATGCCCAGTTCTCTGCGCCGACCTCGTGCCCGGCGAATAGGGCGTTTTTCCGAGTCAGAGCAATCTTCCTGATCTGGTTCTCGACGGGGTTGGTGTCCAGCTCCAGACGACCGTCTTCAAGGAACCGCGTCAGGCTGGGCCGGCACCACGTCCAGCCGCTCGGAGACATCCTAGCCGAATCTGGCCATCTCGCCGCAACCGCAGGCGCAGAGCGTGCTTTTGTGTTCGATGACCCGTTCGATCCGAGGCAGGTGTTTCGGAAGATGGCCGCGGTTGCGTTTCGGTACGCCGCTCTCGGCAGCACCTTGCCCCTTCAGTGCGCGTCGCGCCTTCTCCTGCGTCGCGTCCAGCACGCCCTGCGCCAGCTCGACATCTTCGAGCTGTATATTGAACTGCTCCGGGTCGAGCTTCTCGGACCTCCGCCCGAACTTCTCCCGACGTAATTCGCTGACGATGCTCTCCAGACGTTTCTGGGCCTCGACCGCATCCACGAGCGCCGCCTCGGTTTCGGCGAGGCGGGTCTTCAGAAGCGCGTTCTCTTCGGTCATGGCTGCGATCAAGCACACGGGCGGGATCACCACCACCGGTAAATCATCGCCGAGTCACTCTGCTGCAGCTACCCGGCCAGTTCCGGCGGCCGCACACGTTCGGGGCGGACAAGCCGCCAGTCGGGGCCTTCGAACAGCGCCGAGAACTGCGCGGGCGACATCTTCATCACGCCGTCCTGCACCTTGGGCCAAACGAACTTCGCTCCCTCGAGGCGCTTGTGGACCAGCACCTTGATGCGGTCCGCGCGCTTGGCCCGGAACACGAAGGCCGCGCTGCTGAAAGGATCGAGGCCCATCACCTCCTGAACCAGCAGCGCCAGGCCGTCTATGCCCTTCCGGAAATCCGTCGGGCGCGTGGCCACGTAGACGCGTAGCCCACCAGCCGACGAGATCATTGCGATGCCGCCCGGATCGCGCGGATCATCATTTCGATCCGGTTGCGACGTTATGCAGATAAATCGGTCGCTGGTCAGTCCGGCTCCGTTGACGGCTCCCATCCCCGCTGCATAAGCAACCGCAGGCAGAACGCCGTCTCGGCAAGGATCGTCACTCCGTAGGCGGGCATGAACGTCAATGAGAGGTCGGGCGCGAAGAACCGCAGGCCGCTGCCGGTGAGATAGACCAATCCGGCGATTGCGAGCCCGGCGCCGAACACCTTCGCAAAAAGGCCCGAGCGCCAGACGAGCAAGCCCATGATCAGGCTGTTGACACCGAAGAACACGAGGCCGAGATCGTAGCCGTGCGCATGCAGATCCAGAAACACCAGCGCCAGCGTCGGGGCGTCGGCCAGACCCTCGGCGCGGGTCAGCACCAGCCAGGCGGCAAGCAGTGCCATGAGGCTCACCGCGATCAGCACCGTCTGGATCAGGCGCAACACCATCGCCGAGAGGGCAAGGCCCGGCGCCATGGTGCGGAAGATCAGGTAGAGCAGGATCGCGAGGCCCGCGTCGCTGAGTGCCATCACGAGATCGACGGCGATGGCCAGGCGGAACTGGGAGGGCGCGGCGAGGATCGTGGCGGCGGTGGCATCGGCATCGCTGAAGTCGATCAGCGGGCCTCGTAGGCCAAGCTCGGCGCCGAGACCCGAAATGATGATGATGAGGTAGAGCAGCCCGGCAAGCCGCGCTTGCCATGCGAGATCGGGGGTGACCGTGAGAACGTGCATTCGGATAATCTTTTCTGGAGTGGCGGTCATGCGGCTTTCACTGGCGATGGGTTTGGAAGCATAGGGGGGGCGTTAGTTGATGGACGATTGGCACGCTGACCCACCCAGACGGAGCCGAGCACGATCACGGCGCCGAGTCCCTGCAGCAGGGACAGCGACTCACCCACCACCACCCAGCCCAGCAGCACAGCCGTCACTGGGCTCATCATGCCCAGCATCGAGACCGCGCCGGGCTCGATCCGGGCGACGCCCCGGAACCAGAGCGCATAGGTGGCCGCAGCACCGATGAGCCCGAGCCAGACAAGCCCGGCCAAGTTCGTCGCCGTGAGCGGCGGCAGGGCGGGTTCCATGATCAGCGCCATCGGCAACAGGATCAACCCCCCGGCAGTCAGCTGCCATGCGGTGAAGCTGAGTGCCGACACCGGCGGCTGCCATCTCCGGCTGAGCACCGTGCCCGCCGCCATGGACGCAGCGCCACCGAGCCCAGCGGCGATGCCGACGGGGTCCAGTGCGGCGTCGGGACCGATCAGCAGCAGCGCCACGCCCAGAACGCCGGTGGCCGCCGCGGCAACCGCGCCCGCCCGGATCGGCGTGCCGAGCCACCCACGCGCCATAAGGATCACCATCATCGCCTGCAGCGAACCGAGTGTGGCCGCTATCCCGCCTGGAAGCCTGTATGCGGCCACGAACAGCAGCGCCCAGAACAGCGCGAAGTTGAAACTGCCGAGCAGGAAGACGCGACCGAGCCAGGCACGGGGTGGCAGGCAACGCGTGACAGCAAGCAGGAGCAGTCCGGCTGGCAAGGCCCTAAGCGCGGCAAGGGTCACGGGATATCCCGCAGGCAGCGCCTCGGTCGTGACGAGATAGGTGCTTCCCCAGACCGCCGGAGCGAGCGCTGTCAGAAGGATGTCGGTGGTGCGGGACATGGCTGTATCTCCTGGCGGGTGCTTACCAAAGCGGATGGAAGGGCAAGCGCGGGCGGTTCGGCCAGGGATCAAGGCCGATGTCGCGCATCAGATGAGGCGGCAGGTCACGTGGAACGCCGCGCGGGATGCGGTGCCGGTGCCGGGCTGCAGTGCGGAGGAACGAGAGAGTCATGGCATTTCCCTTCAGGCGATGATGCGGAGGGCGGCGCGCAGTTGCGCGGCCAGATCCTCCCGCGGTCCGTTGACGAGGCGGGAACCGGTCTCGCGGACGATGAGGGTTGGAATGGACCGGACCTGGAGGGCGCGGGCGTTTTGCCGGTCGGTCTCGACGGCACGAAGGGTTTCCGGGTCCTCGAAAACATCGACGAAGGCGGCAGCTTCGAAGCCCAGCTCCCGGGCGGCGTGCAGCACCGTTGCCGGGTCGGCGACGTTCCGCGCCTCCGTCAGATGCGCACGCTGCAGGCGGTCGAACATGTCCCAGTGGGCAGCCTGTCCGCCAAGCCGCTCCGCCGCCTTGCACCCCAGCGCGGCCGTCAGCCCGTGGGGATAGTCGAAGGGCGCGGCCCGCATCGCATCAATATCGACGAGATCCGGCCGGTCGCTGACCTGCCGGCACACCGCCCAGTGCCCGAGGATGGTTTCACGGGCGTCCTCGGGCGTGCCCCAGCGGATGGCCATCTCGGCGCGGCTGGCCTGCAGAACGAAGGTGCGGTGCCGGATGTCGAGGTCGAACTCGGCGGCAAGACTGCGCATCCGCGACGAGATGTTGAAGCACCAGCAGCAGACGACGTCGTGGAAGAAGTCGATGGTGAGGGAGGGCATTACGCAGCCTCCTCGGCAAGGCCGGCGCCGGCCAGCCGCGCGGCGATCCGGGCGACATGCGCGCCCTGGAAGCACGCGCCGGCGAGGTCGGTCTCGGTGGGCGCGCGCGCGCCATCGGCCCCGGCGATGGTGCCCGCGCCATAGGGCGCACCGCCGACGATGTCCTCGGCCGTCGTCTGACCGGCGAAGGTGTAGGGCATGCCCGCGATCAGCATCCCGAAATGCTGCAGCGGGATCTGGGTCGACAGCAGCGTCGCCTCGTGCCCGCCATGCTGCGAGCCGGTGGAGGCGAAGACGGCGGCGACCTTGCCGACCAGTGCATTCCGCGCCCAGAGGCTGCCGGCCTGGTCGAGGAAGGATTTCATCTGCCCGGCCATCATGCCGAAGAGCGTCGGCGTGCCGAAGATGATGGCGTCGTATGCCTCCATATCGGCCGGCGCGGCCACGGGCGTGTCATCCGCTACGAAGCCAGCCTTCTGCCGGATTTCCTCGGGAACAGTTTCAGGCACGCGACGCAGGTCGACATGGGTGCCGGGCACGCTGCGTGCACCTTCGGCTTCGGCCTGCGCAAGGGCACGGACATGGCCATAGCTGGAATAGTAAAGAACAAGAACGCGGGTCATGAGATCCTCTCGGGGCTTGGGGTTTCGTTGCCTGAGAGGATGGGGGATGCGGCGCGGCGGAATAACCGGCCGGATGTCACTTCATTCTTTACGCAGGTTGAAGAATGTCAGGGTTGAAGCGCCGCGCGCAGGTGGTCGAGGAAGGCCGTGACCTTCGCGTCCATCCCCAGCCGTGAGGCCGTCACGGCGAAGATCTCCGGCGCGGGAAGCTCCCAGTCCGGCAGAACGCGCACCAGCGCGCCCCGCGCCTCGGCCTCGTTCGAGACGAAGTCCGGCAAGGTGCCGATGCCCTGGCCCGCGATCAGGAGGTCGCGCAGGACGAGGCTGTTGCCGACACGAACCGGCGGATCGAGGTCGATCGTGACCGTGCCGGAAGGGCCAGTCAGCGCCCATGAGGTCAGGTGGTCCGCAAGCAGGAAGCCGATCACCCGATGCCGGGCGATGTCCTGCGGGACAACCGGCACGCCCGCCCTTTCCAGATAGGCGGGTGCCGCGAAAATTCGCTGCCGCATGGTCCCGATCCTGCGCGCCACCAGCGCCGAGTCCGGCATGGCAGGCCGAATGCGGATCGAGACGTCGAACCCGCCCTCGACCATGTCCACCACCCGGTCGTCCATGGACAGAGTCAGACGCAGATCGGGATAAGCGTCGAGAAACCCGGGCAGGATCGGCGCGATCACTGTCTGTCCGAACGAGCTGGAGGCGTTGACCTTCAGGTGACCGCGTACGGCCCCGGCGCCATCGCGGATGCGCGTCTCGACCCCGGCAACGGCATCCAGAATGCCTGTCGCCTCGTCGTAGTAGAGCCGTCCGGCATCAGTGAGCGACATGGAGCGGGTCGTGCGGGTGAGCAGCGTCGTGCCGAGACTTTCTTCGAGCAACTTGATCTCGCGGCTCAGAAGCGCCGGTGACACGCCAAGATCCTCCGCCGCTCGCGCAAAGCTGCCGCGCTCGACGATGCGGCGGAAGGCGTGCATGACGGAAAGCTTGTCCATTTTTCTCGGTCGTTCTTTGCGGGTCGCATTCTCTTCAAACCTATCACAGGCACGGAAAAGCGCGAAAGAATTACACGCGCACCGGGTGAGGGGGCTTTGGGAAACGAAGGACTATTATGTCTGCGAAGTGGACGCTTAGAAAGCTCTACCATGGATTTGCGCGGAGGCCGCGCCCTCCGATTTCGCCGGAGGACTTCAACCGACCGCGCCTATGCCACCCGTCGAACCTAAAGCCATTTCAGTATCGCCGGTGTGCCTTCTTCATGCTTTTCCGGTTATATCCAGTGCCCGCAGCCAAGGCTGAGCACCCCTACATTCGGGACGAAATCGGAAAGGTTTGCGGATGCTGGAATCGTGTCCTGCGTCCTGTCGATCATGAGTGCAGGCTGCGGGGTGACGGGGTCCACCGGCGACATCGCAATTCACACTTCGGGCCGTTGCGACCATTCGGCAGCGCAGCAGCTTCTCTGCACTTAAAACAATCTGATTGTCTGCTCCTGCTAATCTGGCTCGATCAGTTGCGCCTGCGGCAAAGGTCGGCTCTCCGCCTCACGTGAATGCTGCCGCTTCCATCCCAATCCAATCATTCATCCGATACGTCACAAACGTTTGCTTTACTGCCTTTGTGTCTTGCGCCACGAACTGCCGACACCAAAGAGCAGCGTCCAACGACCGGCCTTAGGCGACGTCGTGCGACATCGGTACGGATCGTAAAACTCAGCAAATTGGAGATAATGGCTGATTCTGAAAAACGCCTACCCGCCATTTGGTAGGTGACGTGGGAGAAGACTTGCGCGTGACTAACCAAGTGTCCCACGAGCGCGGGTTGTTCAGCTTTCGATTTTGAGAGCGTCCCGTCACGAAAGGCTGCTTAAAGTTCGTTTGCTCGGTAACCTCGGGCGATTGAAATCGTAACTGACAGCTTCAAGACCGTATCTACATGTTCTTGGGCTGGTGGGTCTGTAAGGTGTTGAATCGAACCAACGAGCGCGACCGTAGCAATCAGAGAATTCGTGTGATCAAAAACCGGAGCAGCTATAACGTTTACACCCAATAGTGTCTCTTGAGGCGCGCAAGCAAAACCATTCGACCGCACCTCTTTGATTCGAGCACGGAGCATATCCGAACAGGTAAGCGTCTTTGGGGTCAGCGCGGCAAGATCGCCCTTCATCGTTTTTTCGGTCAGAGCCGGGCCTCCGAAGGCCATCGCGACCTGCCCTTGCGCCGTCGCATGAAGGGCAAGTTCGCTCCCCTCCCGCACGCCGATCTCGATCGGGTGGGTACCGTGCAGAGCGGAGATCACGCTTAGGCCGCCCTTATTTACAAGGCTCAAGACAACGGCAAGCCCGGTTTCGTTGCGCGCGGCGCGCATTGGTTCCCGACCAACTTCGGCAAGGTTCTGGATCGCGGTCGCCTGCTGGCCAATGATCCATGCCTTGGTGCCTAGCTGATACCGCCCAGACGCAAGATCGCGCATGATCCAGCCGGTTTCCTCAAGTGTATTCAGATGCTTATGGGCTGCGCTCTTAACGATACCAACGGCTTCCGCGATTTCTGTCTGGTTGAGCGCGACATCCGAGAACGCGATTTTTTCTATGATTGTCAATGCCATATCAGATGTCTTGACGCGTGATGTAGCCATGGCCTCCGTCCGATCTTTTCCGTCCCTGCAAGCATATTGACATGCCTTCAGAAAAAATGTCAGTCTCATTTTGAGAACTATGGTTCTTATATTGAGAACTTAAGGGAGGATCAAATGAAATTTACGACAGCTTTCGGTGGAATTGTGGTGGGGCTCGCATTCAGTGCGGCCCCGGTTCTGGCGCAGTCGGTGACGCTGACACTTGGCCACGCGGTTTTCGAATCTCACCCTCTGCATGACGCAGCGGCGCGTTTTGCGGACGCCGTGGACAAAAGGTCCGACGGCGACATGAAGATCGATATCTTTCCCGCGCGACAGATGGGTGACGTGAAAGAGCTGATGGAAGGCGTGCAACTGGGCACCGTGGACATGACAGTGAATTCGTCCTCGGCGCTTGCCACGCTTGATCCGGCGGTGGATGCGTTCCAATTGCCATATGTGATGGAGACCTATGAGGACTTCGCTCGTATGGCCGTATCGCCCGAAGCGCAGGCGATCATGGACAATCTGGGCAGCCACGGCATGATTGGGCTCGGCCTCTATGAGGGGGGACAGCGCCACTTTCTCACCACCGGTGACACGGTCGCGACCATGGAAGATTTCGGTGGGCTGAAGACGCGTGTTGCCCCTACAGAGCTGTTTCTGGACATCTGGAAGGCGACCGGCGTGAACCCGACGCCGATGGCCTATGGCGAAGTCTATTCTGGTCTGGAAACCGGCACCATTGACGCGGTTGAGATCAACCTGACCTCGATCCAGTCCGAAGGGCTATTCGATGCAGCCAAGAACGTGACCCTAATGGGGCATTATTTCTGGCCGGGTATGCTTTTGATCAACAAGGCAGTCTTCGATGGCATGACCGAAGAGCAACAAGCTGTCCTGCGCGAAGCTGCCGCCGAGGTCGTCGAGCCGCAGGTGATGGCGGTCAAGGCCTACGATGAAGAGCTAAAGGTCAAGCTGGCCGAAGAAGGCGTAAGCCTTACCGAGGCCAGTGACGAACTGAAAGCTGAATTGCGTGAAGCTTGGGAGCCGGTTCTGAAGAAATACTCAGACCGGGATCCGTTGATTGCGGATTTTGTTAGGGCCGCCACTTCTGGCGACTGATACGCTGGCTTGACCAAGGGCCCCGCGCTGCGGGGTCCCCCCCCCAAATTCAGGAGTTTGAGATGACGGCCCAGGTAGAGCCGCCAGCCCTGCCGCGCTTTGTGCGCGCATATCTGGCGATCATTGAGACAATGTTGATCACCGGCATGGCTGCCGTAGTTATCATCGCCGCGCTACAAGTCTTTTTCCGCTATGTCGTCGGCGCTTCGCTGTCGTGGTCAGAAGAAGCACTGCGCTATACGATGATCTGGATTTCGTCGCTTGGCGCCGGGCTTGCCTATTCACGCGGCGAGATGATCGGCATGACCATTCTGGTCAACCGTTTGCCGCGTCAGATCTCACTGGCGGTGCAGATCGCAGGCCGTCTCTTAGTTCTTGCGGCCATGGGGCTGGTGGTGGTCTACGGTTGGCAATTCGCGGTGAAGACCGGCGATGGCCGCGCCGTTGCGCTACCGGTGACGATGTTCTGGCTGCACGTCTCCATCGCGGTCAGCGCCCTCCTGATTTCAATCCATATCCTGGCAAGCATGATCAGCCTCCTTCGCGGGCCGCAGGATCCTGATGCCGAACCCGTGGTGATTATCGAATGATCTGGCTTGCTGTAATTTTCTTCACGACCCTACTGATGGGGGTTCCGATCGCTTTCGTACTGGGCCTTTCGTCGATCGGTTATTTCATCGCCACCGACAACTTGAGGTTCCTCGTTGCCATACCGCAGCGGATGTTCGCAGGGCAGGACAGCTTCATCCTGCTGGCCATTCCGTTGTTCATTCTGGCCGGCAACCTGATGGATGTCGGCGGCCTGACACAGAGGTTGGTTGGTTTTGCCAACTCACTCGTGGGCAGGTTTCGGGGCGGTCTGTCTTTGACCGCGATCTGGGGCAGCTTCCTGTTTGGCGGCGTCAGCGGATCGGCGGCGGCTGACGCTGCGGCGCTTGGCACCGTACTGACGCCCGAATTGAAGCGGCAGGGATATCACGAGGATTACTCCGCCGCGCTGATCGGCGTGTCGTCGATTATGGCACCGCTCGTGCCGCCGTCCATAGCAATGATCCTCTACGGCGCCCTCTCCGGCACCTCCATTTCGAAGCTCTTCGTCGCGGGCATCATACCGGGCGTTATTCTGGCGGTGATCCTGTCGGCCTATGCCATGCTGATTGCGCATCGCCGCGGCTATCCGAAACTGCCTGCGATGGGGCTGATGGACATCCTGCGTGCCCTTGGAAAATGCGCCCCGGTGCTCCTTCTTCCGATCATTATCATCGGCGGCATCCGCGGCGGCGTTGTGACCCCGACCGAAGCCGCGGCCGTGGCCGTCGTCTATGCGCTGCTGGTCGCAGGTCTCTGGTATCGGGCGCTCTCAGTCTCGCGTCTGCGGCATGTTTTCCTGAGAACTGCGACAGTCAGCGCCGCAATCTATCTTCTGATCGCTTTTGCCCATGTCCTGTCCCTGATCTTCTCGATCGAGCGTCTCCCGCAGGCGGTTGTGACGACGCTGTCAACGGTGTCGGACAACAAGTGGGTCATTCTCATCATGGTCAACATTATCCTGCTGGTTCTTGGCATGTTCCTCGACACCGTCGGCATCCTGATCCTGACCGTTCCGGCACTGATGGCCATCGGGGCACAGCTTGGACTGGACCCGGTGCATCTGGGGGTGATCGTCGTGTTCAACTGCCTGATCGGGTTCGCAACCCCACCCGTGGGCTTGTGTTTGTACGTGATGTCAGGCGTCACCAAACGCCCGATCGAGGCGATCTCGATCCATGCGCTGCCGATGGTTGGCTTGGCCATCCTCGTTCTGGGGATCATCACGGTCTTCCCGGGGCTCGTCTTGTACCTGCCTAATGTTCTGGTGGAGTAAAGAATGAACCGTCTTGAAACGCGTATCGGGGATATCGTCCTGAAGAACCCGCTCATCGCGGCGCCTGCCGAACACATGATCGCCGAAGGTGGTATTCGCGCTGCGATCGAAGCCGGTGCAGGGGCTGTCGTGGTCAAATCGACCAACGAAAGCCAGGCCGCTAAGGCTCAACTTCGCGCGGCAGAGTATGTGGCGCTGAATACACAGTGGCAGCCTGTAGAATGGGGGGCAGATGCCGATCCGTCGACGATGATCCTGTCACGCTCTGGTCTACATCCACTTGGGTTCGAGGACTGGCTGGCGCAATGCGTTGCCTATGACCGGATCGCGCGGGACAACGACTGTCTGTTGGTGCCCAGCTTGATCCTGGCCGATCTGGACCGGGCCATCGACATGGCTTTGGCGGTTCAATCGGCCGGCCTTCGCGTGCTGGAGTTCAACATCGGCACACCTTACGGGCGCGAAGCTGCCAAGGGCGCAGTCTCCACGGAAACCGCAGCGGACCGTGTGGGGGCGCTGACGCGGGCGATGACTGAAAAGCTGGACATCCCCGTCTGGGTCAAACTGACCGGACAATCGAGCGACGTTCCCGATCTGGCGGCCTCCGCCGCAGGCGCCGGGGCGCAGGCATCGATTGTTGCGGGGCGATTGCTCGGAATGCTGCCGGATCTCGAAACGATGCAACCGATTCTTGGCACGTCCGGCGGCTTCGGCGGCTTCTGGAACCTGCCCCTGACCTGCCACTGGCTGGCGCTCTGCCGTGCGGCTCTCGGTCCAGACGACGCACTGATCGGGATCAACGGAGTCACCAATGGCCATGACGTTGCACGCGCGTTGCTTTCTGGGGCGTCAGCGACGGGCCTTGCCTCGGCGGTTATGCTGCGCGGGTTCGACGTGATCTCGGACAGCATTGCAGAACTAGACGCCTATTGTCATGCCAAGGCAGTCACCGTGGTCGATCTGATCGGACGTGCGGCCGATGCCCGTAAGGCCTTTGCCGACATGCCCGAGTTGGACAACCACTGGCAAACCTTTGTTCCGCCCCAAAGCAAATAGCGAAACCATAGCGCCCCCAAGGCGCGACACCTTTCTGGAGGACCTGAGATGAACATTCACAATATCAACTGGAACAGCATGGAATGGAAACAAGTCCGCCCCGGCGTCGAACAAAAGGCTTTCTCGGGCGCAGGCGCGACCGTTGCCCTGCACCGCCTGCAGCCGGACCACGAGCCCAAGCCGCACAAGCATCCGCACGAACAGATCGCCTATATTGTTTCCGGATCGGTTGATTTTCATGTGGGCGACGAGGTCGTGCGTCTGACGCCCGGCGGCATGCTGGTCGTGCCTCCGGACACGATGCACTACGCGGTCGTGGTGGGCGATGAAGAGGTCATCAATCTCGACGTATTCACCCCGCGACGGCCCGAATACGCCTAAGTCGCAAATCCAGGGAGCGGCGAACGATGCCGAACCCACTGCAAAAGGAAAAAGGCAATGATCGACATCATCAAAACCGAGCGCGAGGAAGACGCGCGCATCTCAGACATCCTGCAAGGCGCGGTCGATCCTCATGTCCATAGTGGCCCGTCAATCGCACCTCGCGCGATTGACCATCTCGCGCTGGCCAAGGTCTATTCCGAGGCAGGCCTGCGGGCGGTGGTGACGAAAGACCATGATTATTCCGGTGTCATGTGCGCGCAGATGATCCGTGACCACTACCCGGATCTGACAACCAAGGTGTATTCCGGCATCGTACTGAATAACGTTGTCGGTGGGCTAAACGCATACGCGGTCGAGCATACAGCCGCGATGGATGGCCGTATCGTATGGCTGCCGACGCTTGCCGCTGAAAACCATCTGGAGTGGGAAAAGTCCGCAGGCTGGTCGCACCCCGCCGCCACGGCAAAGATCCGCCCCGCAACCGCCGTGCCTTTGTTCGAAGACGGCAAAATGCGCCTGGAGCTTTTGGACATTCTTGATGTTGTCGCCGCCACCGGGCTGGCACTGGCCAGCGGGCATATCCATGTGTCTGAAACGAAACAAGTCTTTGCCGAGGCGCGCAAGCGCGGTGTGGAGCGGCTCATCTTTACCCACCCCGAAGACATTGTCGATGCGTCGTTCGACGACATGAAAGAGATCGCCGCGATGGGTGCCTATGCCGAGCATTCGCTTGCGTTCTTTGCCGAAGGCTCGAAGTTTCGCAACCGCACGGATGAAGAATTGCGTGCCTTCATCGATTGTGTTGGGCCTGAACGGACGATCCTTGCTTCGGACCTTGGGCAAGTGGGCACTCTGACACCTATTCAAGGCATGCGCCGTGGTATCGCGACCTGCCTTGCGCTTGGGTATTCCGATGCCGACGTGCGTGCCATGGTTGCAACCAACCCGGCCGACGTAACAGGTCTTGAGGCATAAGCGATGGCCAAGTCATTCCGGGATCGCTTCACCGCCAAAGAGCTTCTTTTCGGCACTTTCCTGAAAGTGCCCGCGACCATGCCCGCCGAGATATTCGGCAGCGTCGGATATGATTTCGTGGTCATCGACGAAGAACACGCGCCGTTCAACCGCGAAACCACGGACCGGATTATTCTGGCGTGTCGCGCATCTGGCCTCGCATCAATTGTACGGGTGCAAACGGGTGCGCCTGAGAACATCTTGTCAGTGCTGGATTGCGGTGCGGATGGGGTGCTCGTGCCGCATGTGAGGGATGCCGAAACCGCCCGCGCCATTGTCGCAGCGGGTCGCTATGTGGGCGGAAAGCGCGGCTTTGCCCCGACAACCCGCGCGGGCGATTTCGGGAACGCCGGACAGGCGGAACATATGGATAGCGAAGACAATCGCGTGACTTTGATTGCGATGATCGAAGACCCGGAGGCGGTCGAAGCGATTGATGACATTCTCGCAGTCGAGGGTCTAGACGGAGTCTTTATCGGACGCGGTGATCTGGCCGCTGCCTACGCTGGGGACGACGATGTCGCAGAGAAGCTGCGTGAGGTTACTGACCAAGTGCAACAAGCAGCCAAAGCGGCAAAGCGCCCCGTTGCGATCCTGACGGGCAGCCCCAAAGACGCGGCGACCCAGTTCGAGGCTGGTTCAACCGCGTTTATTCTAAGTTCAGATCAAAGCTTCCTCCGCTCCGCAGCCAGTTGTGCATTGGCAAGCATGACGGAAGCGGTAAAGGAAGCCGGGTAACGGGCAATGTCCTACTCGAAGGGAAAACACATTCGATATACATAGCTGGGACTTGGGTCGATGACCCAGCCCCTTGATCCGGGTCGTTTGGATGTAGAAACCGTTCCTGTTTCATTCTCGTGATTAGGTTGCGGTCAAGGCCTGCTAAGCGGAGCCCTTGCGTAGCTCAAGCGCAGCGGGCCGGGTGGCACGGTTGAAGTTGGCGTAAACGGCTGGAGCCAGCCCGCCAAGTGATGTGTGCGGTCGCTGTGTGTTTTAGTCGATCCTCCAGCTTTCGATGATCTTTCGGGCTTCGGCAAGGTTGCCGAAGATGTGCTCATTCAAGCACGCATCTCGCAGACGGCCATTGAAGTTTTCCACGAACGCGTTTTGCATTGGCTTACCGCGCGTGGTGTAATGCCAGCCAACTCCGGTATCTTGGCACCATCTCAGCACGACATGAGACGTCATTTCCGTTCCGTTGTCAGAGATATTCATATCGGCTTGGGCGCGCGGATGGATCAGGTCGTCCAAGTCACGCGTCATCCTGACACTGGACAAAGAACGATCCACGACAGTTGCCAGTGCCTCACGGGTGCAGTCATCTACAATGCACAACACGCGGAACCGCCGCCCATCTTCGAAGGCATCGGAATCGAAGTCGAGCGGCCATCTTTGATTGGGGCAATCTGGCACCAGAATGGGCCGCCGCGTTTCCAAGGCCCGCTTGCGCGGCCGTCTACGACGCACCGTCAGCCCTTCCTCACTGTAGAGCCGGAACAGCTTCTTGTGGTTTACTTCGAAGCCCTCTCTGGCCAGCAAGGTGCCCAAACGGCGAAACCCGAACCGACGACGTTCGTTCGCCAGCTCTCGCAACCGTTTGCGCAATGCATCATCGCCTTGGTCTTGCTTCTGATACTGGAAGACTGACCTATGCAGGTCCGCCAGTTCACATGCCCGACGCTCGGACAAGCCGTGCCGATCCATCACATCACGCACAGCTCGTCGTTTCACGTCAGGCGTCAGTAGTTTTTTGTCGCGAGCTCCTTAAGCCCTGCATTGTCCAGCATCGCATCCGCCAACATGCGCTTCAGCTTGTTGTTCTCGTCTTCCTGCGCACGCAGCTTCTTGGCATCCGACACGTTCATGCCGCCAAACTTGGCTTTGTATTTGTAGAACGCCGCGTCGCTGATGCCGTAGCGCCGGAAAAGCTCCTGCGCCTTCACACCAGCTTCGTATTCTTTGATCATCCCGATGATCTGTTCGTCTGAAAATCTGCGTTTCATGATCCATCCTTTTCTCGGACGGATTACTACACCTCAATGGCCTGAGTTCAGGGGCTGGGTCACCACCTTTGCGATGTAGGGGTGTTGTTGGCCGGTCTGGAAGACTGAGCGTTCCGTAGCACATAAAAATTTTCCTGAATTCATCGCGCCCCGACTTTTTGAAGTCGGGGCGTTTTTGTATCCTGCGCAACTGCGAAATTCCTGAAAGGTATGGAATGTCGAGAGAAATCACGATTTTGGAAACGCGTTCAGGTGACCCGGAAATGCGTTGCTGTGATTGGATTGAAAATCATCTAATTATTTCAATGACCGTATTCATCCCACGGGAATCGGATGAGGTAATTCACATCGGCTGCGCGACTCTGCGTCGTGTTCGCTAAGATGTGCGCCCCTCGCTGCCGTGATCTTGTCGTGGCACGTTGTCGGCGCAAGATCCGGTATCGAGCATTGGCTTTGCCTGACAATCATACCCTGCGCCAGTTCCAAACAGGTGGCGCAGGGCGACCGGAGATTTTTTGTTTCTGTCACAATGGTTTCGCAATATCGGGTGAGGATGACGCGTTTCGCGCCGAACTATAATTTGACCATTTGGTCCGACGCGCGCATTCTGATGAGAATTACGGTACATAACAGAGAGGACACCCCATGACCCGAACCATTTTGCTGGCCGGCACCATGCTGGCGGGGCTCGTTTCCGTGGCGCAGGCTGATACACTCCGCCTTCTGACTTGGGGCGGCTACGCACCCGATGACGTGGTGGCGATGTTCGAGAAGCAGACCGGCCATACAGTCGAGGTTACGAAATCCAACAACGAGGAAATGATCGCAAAACTGCGCGCCACCGGTGGCGGCGGCTTTGACCTTGCCCAGCCATCCCAGGACCGCATCATGGGTCCGCAGATGGAGTTCGGTATCTACAAGCCGATCGACCTGTCGAAGCTGGACCAGTCGCTGTTCATTCCGTCGATGCTGGAAGCGACGATGGCGAATACCACGGTGAACGGTGACGTTTATGGCGTGCCCCATGTCTGGGGGACTTCCGGGCTGGTGATGAACACTGCCGAGGCGGGCGAGATCGTGAAGGATTACACCGACCTGTGTGATCCGGCCCTGGAAGGGAAGGTTTCCTATCGGCTCAAGCGGCCGACCCTGATCGGCTTTGCCTTTGCGATGGGCGAAGATCCCTTTGCTGCCTATGGTGACGAGGCAAAGTATAAGGATATCATGGCGAAGGTCGAAGCCAAGCTGACCGAGTGCAAGGCGAACGTCAAAACCTATTGGGGTGGCGGCGATGAGCTGATGAACCTCTTGCGCTCGGGGGAGGTCACCGCGTCGATGGCATGGGACACCGGCGGCTGGAAGCTTAACGACGACAATGCCGACATCACCTTTGTCGCGCCCGCGTCCGGTGCTTTGGGTTGGATCGACACCTTCGTCCTGCCGGCCAAGGGCCAGGCCGACGATGTGGCGTATGAATGGATCAACTTTGTCATGCAGCCGGAAATCTCGGCGATGATCACCGCGGCTGCGGGTAACTTCACGGCCTCTGCCGGGGCCGACGAGTTCGCGGAGGACAGCCTGAAGGCCAAGTACCAGGCAAGCTTCCCACAAGCGGCAGTCGACAACATCAAGTGGTATCCGCCGGTTCCTGCCGGGCTGGAAACCATCGAAGGCGAAGTTCTGGACCGCGTCCAGGCCGCCAACTGACCATACGGGCGACATCCCTTGCCGGGTGTCGCCCCTTTTTTCGGAATTCACATGACCCCTGATCTGGAATGCGTCGACCTCGTGAAGCAGTTCGGCGATACCATGGCTGTAGACAGCGTCTCCTTTGAGGTGCCGCCGGGCAGCTTTTTTTCCATTCTCGGCCCTTCGGGGTGTGGCAAGACCACGATCATGCGCATGATCGCGGGCTTCCTCGATCCGACCTCGGGCGACATCCGGATCAAGGGCGGATCAGTGCTGGACACGCCGCCGAACAAACGGCCTGTGAACATGGTGTTCCAGCATTTGGCGCTGTTCCCGATGATGACCATTGCAGACAACATCGGGTACGGGCTGCGTCGCCGCGGCATGTCCAAGGGCGAGATCGGTCGCAAGGTGGACGAGGCCCTGGACCGCATCGGTCTGCCCGGCATCGGCGGTCGTAAGGTCAATGAACTGTCCGGCGGACAGAAGCAGCGCGTTGCGATTGCCCGTTGCATGGTGCTGGAGCCTGATGTGCTTTTGCTGGACGAACCGCTGGGCGCGCTTGACCTGAAACTGCGCGAACATATGAAGGTGGAGTTGAAGGCGCTTCAAGCTGCCTTTGACACGACCTTCGTCTACATCACTCATGACCAGTCCGAGGCGCTGGTCATGTCGGACCAGATCGCCGTGATGAATGCCGGCCGGTTCGAGCAGGTGGGCACCGGTCAGGATCTCTACTACCGGCCCGACACGTCTTTTGTCGCGGGCTTCATAGGGGAATCGAACCGCTGGAAGGGCCGGATCGAGCGTGCCGAGGGCAGCATGTTGCAACTGCGCACTGACAGCGGGTTGACCATGCGCGCCACCGGCGCAGGTTTTGCCGAGGGGGCCAAGGCCGAGATCTTGGTCCGCCCCGAGTCTATCCGTCTTGCCGCCAGTGCCGAAGCGCTGGCAGGATTTGAGAACCGGTTGACGGGCAACGTGACCAGCCTGCTGTTCAACGGTGCGGCCTCGCGTGTGCTTGTGCAGGACGGTGTTGGCGAAACGCTGGAGGTCACGCTGCCGCAATCGGGCGAATTTGCCTCACTGAAACGCGGCGACGCGGTGCATATCGGCTGGGGCGCGGGGCAGGCCGCCTGCTTTGGGGTGACGTGATGCGCAACCAGTCCCGCATCGCCTTCTACCTGCTGCTGACGCCCTTGGTGCTGTGGCTGGGACTTCTGATCATCATCCCGCATATCGACATGTTGTTGATCAGCCTGCGCGAACGCATCAGCTTTGGCGTCTATGAAACCAGCTTGACGCAATACGAAAAGGCTCTGACAGAACCGCTTTACCTGCGGACCTTCTGGCGAACGGCGGTGATGTCGGTGCTTGCGACCGCCATCACGCTTCTGATCGCCTTTCCGGTGGCATATTATATCGCGAAGATGGCGAAGGGGAGATTACAGCAGGTGCTCTTCATGCTTTGCCTGATCCCGTTCTATGTGTCCGAACTGGTGCGCACCTTCGGCTGGATGATCCTGTTGCGCGAAACGGGCCTTGTATCGAACCTGTTGCAATGGGCGGGCCTTGCCGATCAGCCGGTGGAATTGCTCTATACCGATGCCACCATGATGGTCGGCCTTGTCTATACATCCATGCTCTTCATGGTGGTGCCACTGGTGACGACCCTGGAAAGCCTCGACAACAGCGTGGTCGAGGCGGGCTATGACCTTGGCGGCAACGGTCTGTCGGTGCTGCGAGAGATCATCATCCCTCACGCCATGCCTGGCATCGTGTCGGGTTGTATCGTCGTCTTCATGCTTTCGCTGGGGAACTACCTGACGCCGACGATGCTGGGCGGCAAGGACAGCCTGTGGTTTACAGAGATGATCTACAACCAGTTCATAGTGCGCTCCAACTGGGAGCTTGGGGCTGCCTTCGGCTTCATGCTGCTTGTGCTGTCCTCGGTGATCGTCTGGGGGATGCTGCGGCTGACAGGCCGGACCCTCAAGGAAACGATGGGGTGAGCACATGATCCCGACAATCCCGCAGTCGCGCGCGTTCCGCTTGGTTTATGGCGGCTACGTGGCGCTGTTCTTTCTTTACCTCGCCCTGCCGCTGACCGTGGTCGCGGTCTTCGCCTTCAATGACAGCCAATTCCCCTCGCTGCCGTGGGAGGGGTTCACTTGGAATTGGTTCTTTGGCGAAGAGCGTCCGCAGATCGGCGTCTTTCACGAACGCGGTATCCTGCGTGCGGTGGGCACGTCAGCCTTTGTCGCGCTGTGCGTAGCGGTGCTGTCGGTCTGCGTCGGCACGACGAACGCCTTCCTGTTCAACCGCTATGAATTCCGCGGAAAGGGGCTGCTTTACGTCCTGATGCTCTTACCGCTGGTGATCCCCGGTATCGTGCTCGGCATTTCGATCCTCGTGTTCTCGTCGACGCTGGCGAACGGCATTTGGGAGCTTGCGCAGATGGACGTTCAGGTTCTGCGCCCCGGTCTGCTCCTGGTGATTCTCGGGCAGTTCAGTTTCATCACCACCATCGCGACATTGGTGATCTCGGCCCGCCTGCAAAAGTTCGATCGCACGCTGGAAGAGGCGGCGCTGAATCTCGGTGCCAACCGGTTGACGGCGGTGCGCACGATCACACTTCCCTTCCTCGCCCCGGCAATGATCGGTGCGGTGGTGGTGGCCTTCCTCATGAGCTTCGAGAACTTCAACACGACGCTGATGCTGGTTGGCTCTGACGCGCCGTTGACCATCGCCATGTTCGACCGGCTGAAAGAAGGCTCAACCCCCCTGTTGAACGCGGTTTCGCTTCTCCTGATGTTGGGATCGTCGCTGCTGGCGTTACTGGTGATCCTGTTCCAGCGCCGCCCATGAGCAGGTCGGATTTGCCCCGCCCCTGCATGCCCTTGTGATCTATTCGCACAGAAGCAAGGGGAAGCAGACGATCGGCTCTGTCCCCTCTGGTGGGGCCCGCAAATGGGCCGACAGATCGCTGTCCCGTTTCGGGCGAGTGGAATGACAAACATGCGCGTTGGGCCGAAAGCGGGCTTTGCAGAGCCTTGATCTGCTGTCGCGTAGCCCTCAACCGGGTTTTGCCAGATAGCGTGAGGTGGAACCGAAAAGCCTACTCTGCCGGACCCTGGCGACACATGCCATCGAGGCGATTTCATCGTTGAGTGTCCCTTCTTCCATAAAGGTTAACTTAGATCAGCAGCACAAATGAGGCTTCGCGGCATACTGGCCGAGGTTTTGTGTGACGACCTGGCAGTTCCTGTGCAGGCCGCACCTTTGGAAGGACTCGACCGATGGGTTATCATGGAAAGAAAATAGCAGTAGGCGCGCTCTCGATTTCGATCCTGGCAGGATGCACATATTCTGACGGGAGCGCCAATCAGGCCGGCACAGGTGCCATCGTCGGTGGTCTGACCGGTGCGGCAGCCGGGCAGATGATCGGGGGCGACACGCGCGGGACGGTGATCGGCGGGGCGCTTGGTGCCGCTATTGGTGGGGCCGCCGGGGCGCACATGGCTGCGCAAGAACGAGAATTGCGCCAGTCCCTTGCCGGGAGCGGCGCGGCGATCACGAATACCGGTAGCGACCTGCGGGTCATCCTCCCGGAGTCGGTAACCTTCCGCACCGGCTCATCTGTCGTCGATCCCGACTTCCGGCCGACATTGCGGGTGGTTTCAGACAGTTTGCGGCGCCATCCCAATTCTGCTGTCCGCGTTGTCGGACATACCGACAATGTCGGGACCGCAGCCCTCAACAATCAGCTTAGCCAGGACCGCGCGTTGGCCGTGGCACGTGTGTTGATCGGCAACGGGACCAGCGCCAACCGGGTGCTGGTTTCAGGGCGCGGCTTTTATGAGCCAATCGCTTCGAATGCCAGCAGTGCCGGGCGCGCCGAGAACCGCCGGGTTGAAATCGTGATCACGCCGACAGGCTGATCCGCCTTGTGACCTGTTGCCATGGAACGGGCGGGGATGATCCTGCGCCCGTCCCATGCTATCGGGGGCGCAATACGTGTGCGTAAGATCACCACAAGCCATAACCTGTATCAGTCCCGTCCCCGCGCAAACCCCACATGGTCGGAACTGGCGGCACCGCCTCTCACTGTTGATTGTATGTTGCGAGTAAAGGCGAAGCATCGCACTGCCTGAAAACCTCGTATGGCCGAAAGTGGTGCTTCGTCATTTCGAACAGATCAGGGAAAGAGGTTCCTCGGGCATACGATTCGTGCTCTCGGGAAGGTGGCGAGGTTTTATGCACCGGATGTTATTAATCAGACGCGACAGGCCTTAGCGCAGCAATGGTCCGTCCTGGTCCAGATAATCAAGGTCGAAGTCTGCGAGCCTGGTCAACCCGGGCAGATCGTTGAAATCGACACGTCCCTTCTGGAAGGTTACCAATCCCTCTTCGCGCAGGTGGCGCAGCACGCGGTTCACATGGACCGCGCTCAGCCCCAGTGCATCGGCCAGATGATATTGCGTCAACGGGCAGTCAAAACCCGTCTTGTCGCCTATGCCCACCAGCATCAACCTTGCCCCCAGTTCCAGAAGGAGATGCGCCATGCGCTCATCCGCCGAGCGGCGACCAAGGCTGACCAAGTGCTCCACCACCATCGCCTCGTCGCGCGATGCTGCCCACAGAACGGCCATGGCAAGGCGCGGGGCCGAGGCAAACCCGTCGAGAATATCAGAGGCCAGAACCTCGGAGGCTTCGATGCCGGTCACGGCTTCGACGCTGTGATCCGTGGCGCGGAACAGGACGCTACGCAGCCCCAGAAAATCCCCCGGAACCTGGAAATCCACGATCTGCCGCTCGCCATCTGGCAATACCTTGTAGGAACAGGCCCAGCCTTTGGCCAGGATAAAGGCGGACTGGTGCTTTGCCCCTTCATGGATCAATTCATGCCCGGCCTGAAACGTCCGCCTGCGTTGGTGAAAGCGCGTAAGTGTCTCCAGATCGTCGCCTGACAGGGCGACAAAGGCAGACAGCTTTCGCATCAAGGGGCTTTCACGGATCAACATATCGTTTTCCAACTGGGATCGACAGCGCGTCATGTGCCTTTTCAAATAAACGGGAGACTTGTGCCTCACGCTGCTTTGTATCAGCCCAGCTTAACAGATCGCACCTATGATCACGAGACATTCCAACCTGTTCCTTCTCTCTCCAGTAGAAAGCGAATCCGTTCATGCCCGTGGCAACGACGTTGCCGGAACCGCCGCTCTCTCGATTTGCGAATCGCTGCTTCTGGCGCTGAATGACCAAACTATCCTCCCTGAAAATGAGATCGTGGGGATTCTTCGGGATGCGGTGGCGGCACATGAGGTCACCGATCATGCCGACCAGGCAGGAATGCACGCCACAGTCGCAGCACGCATCAACGGGAACCTGGCTGGTGGCAATTCCGTGCGTCGCCGGTGAGCGCGGTCATTGGTCAAACAGGGATCGACCGGGCCGCCCATTCCCGTGGTTTCGCGTGGTGCGCTGGCATCTGGTTACCCCATCACCCCTTGCGCAGGGTATCTTTAGCCTTGCTGATCTGTTTTTGAAACTTGCTGTCTGCATGGCTCGTCTTTCCTTCGGATGCGCGCGCCTTGTAGTCGCTCTGGGGCTTGGCCCCTTTCGATCCGGTGCCGGCGGCTTTCTTCTTTCGGTTCTTTTCCATGCGTGTCTTCCTTTCGCGGAGATCGTGAATGGTTGTGTGTCAGTCTGTGAGCAGGCCGCCTTTTCCTTTGCACATGTTCGTCGATGGCAATGGTGTGATTACGCTCAACCCGAGAGGGGGCGTTCAGTAGGGCTGCACCAGTGCCGTGATCCGGCGAACCGCAACGCGGCGGTTCTGGCGTTCGGCGTTCTGGGTCGGGACTTTAAGGAAACTCTCGCCGTATCCCTGAACAATGATGTTCTCGGGCTTGACGCCGAAATATTCACCAAAGGCCCGTGCCACGGATTCTGCGCGCCGGTCCGACAAAAGCAGATTGTGACCCCGGCTTCCAATCGCGTCGGTATGACCCTCGACAAGGAACAGCTCGGTGGGTTCATCGCGAATGAGATCGCGCATCAATAGCCCCATCTCGCGCAGTTGCTCTGCCTGTGCGGGGGGGATGGCCGAGGAGTTCGTCTCGAAGGTGATGCCGCCCAGATTGATTTCGGGCGCCAGTTCACGCACCTGGACGATGTCACGAACCTGTCGCAGGCTGAAACTGCGACCGATACTGCGCTCATCTGCGGCAAGCAGGGCCCGCCGCAGTGTGTCGCGGTCTGTGACAGTCTGGTAATCGACGGTTTGGCGTATTGGCGGTGGAAGGTCACGAATGATCACCGGCTGAACTTCGCGGGTGTCGTCGATCAACAGGTATTCGCGACCGTCAGGTTCGACACGCATACGCCGGAGCGCGCGGCCATTGGCATCGCGCACCGTGACGATGGTGGTGCCATCGTCGCGCGTGACCACCGTTCGGGTTGATCCGTCGGCAAAGCGTTCGGTGCGCACTTGCGAACCGGGGGTGCGCAGCAAGGCATCATCATCTTTCAGCACACTGTATGCGCCGTCATCGTCAACCACGATCACCCTGTCACCGGTGCGCGATGCAACACGTTGCCCGTTCGACAAAAGCGCCCCGACCACGACCGCGCCCAGCGCAAGCAGGCCGGCGCGCTCAAGATCGCTCATGCCGCTGTCAGCCGTGGTGCTGGCTTCGGGTGTTTCCGCGTCAGTGCCGGACGCAGTATCTGACTGTTCCGCCTGGCTTTCGTCACGAAATTCTTCGCTGCTGGAACGACTCGTCTGCTCGGTGAGAATCTCGGATGTCACATCGTCCGGCGTTCCGCTTTCGGCTTCCGCACCGGCCATTGTCGTCGCAGTTGTCTCGGCTGCCAGCGCGTCGGCCGCCGCTTGTGCGGCTGCATCAGCGTCTGCCTCGGCCTCGGCGGCTTCAAGCTTCTCGATGAAAACCCCGCACTCCTGCACATCGGATATCCCTGCTTCTGCACAGATTTCTTCGGGCGGGCGCGACGCCGCCAGTTGGTTGAGCCAACGCATCCCGCGCATCCCGCGCTGATCGCCAACTTTGTTCGATTGCAGGCCCTGACCGGACTGCGCGAGCACCGGAACAGGCTGAAACAACGAGAGCACGACCATGATGGCCGTGGTTGATCTGAGTGAGGTCTTTTTCATATCTGGGTCCATTTCGGGGTTTGAAAGCATTTAGAATGCGGTGATGATCGAGAAAATGCCGGGTGCTGAACGGTGCGGACGGCTGGTCCGTCAGCCGTCAGGGCGACTGGTTCGATCCTTGGTGCAAGATACGACGACACGATCACGATCGGGCTGATCAAGGTCAGTGTCGCAGCGGGGAAACCAGATATGCTGCCCGTGCGATGTTCTGACAGCGGGCCTTCCGTTTGCGAAAGGCTTGGCGGTATTCACCGCCAGCCCCCGTTTCACGCCCTCAAAAGGGAAGCACAGTGTGTCTCACGCATCATCGGTCTGGCCGCTTGCACCCGTGGTGCTGCCGATGCAGATCGGGGTGCCTTCGGTGTTGGTCCATCACATCCCGGTGATTGCGCCCGCACTAACACCGATCAGTATAGAGGGCTGCCCGGGGTTGTAGGGTTCGAGTCAAGTTCAAGGTCAAGCGCCACCCGGCGGATGCGCGGAATTGCGCGCAGGCCTTGCATAAAACCCAAGTTCCAAGGAAGTCCCACATGCCCCTTCTCAACCTGATCATCACGCTTATTGTCGTCGGCGTTCTGCTGTGGCTGGTGAACACCTACATTCCTATGGATCGCAAGATCAAATCCATCTTGAACGTCGTTATCGTCATCGCCGTTATCCTGTGGCTCTTGAGCGTCTTCGGCATTCTTGGCAGCATGAGCGGGATACGGGTTGGCGGTTAAGGTCTGGGACCGAACCACCGGGACAATTGTCCCCGACGGGTCGATCACCCTGGCAAGCCCGCCGGACATCCGCGCCCGCCTCGATGCAATGATAAAGCTGCGATCCTCGATCTGTGCACCGTGACGGCTCTCGCTACCGCAGGGGCTATGCGTCTTCAAACCTCGGAGCAGGGTTCGCTGCAGGTGTTTCGGCTTGTCTTCATGCCTCAAGGATAAATCGAAACGCTGTGGGCCGTCCCCGGTATTCGAGGCTCAACGTCCACGTTCGGTTTCATTCTTCCTGCTTCGCGGCAGGGGGATCGTCGAAGGCCGACCAGCCGTAGTCGCCACCCGGTGCCGGAAGATCCGTCTTGTCGACGTGGCGGATGATGTAGGTCTTGGCGATGAAATTGGCGGCAATCGGTGCGGTCAGGAAGAGAAACAGGGTGATCAGGAGCTCGTGGAACGATACGCCCCCCTTGATCGCGAGGAAATAGAGCATCGAGGCAATAAGGGCGCACCCGATCCCGAGCGTCGTCGCCTTGGTCGGCCCATGCAGGCGCTGCATCGAGTCGCGCAGCTTGACCAGTCCGAAAGAGCCGACAAGGCCGAACACGCCACCGAGGATGATGAAGGCGGAGATCAGGATTTCCAGAATTCCGGACATAGTGTTCCCTACTCGATGATGTCGCCGCGAAGAATGAAGCGGCAATAGGCGACGGTTGAGACGAAGCCGACCATGGCAACCAGCATAGAGGCCTCGAAATAGATCGCCGTGCCTTTCAGTATCCCATAGAGGACCAGCACGGCGATCAGGTTGATCACCATTGTGTCGAGCGCGAGAATCCTGTCGGACACATTCGGTCCGACTGCGATCCGCCAGAGGCAGAAAAGGCTTCCGAGCCCGAAGCAGGCGAATGCGATCATCAGGGCGACGGTTATCATTCGAATACTTCCATGAGCAGTTTTTCATAGCGTTGCTTGATCCGGTCACGTTCGTGGTCCGGGTCATCGGTATGCAGGCAGTGGACCAGTATGGACCGACCGTCCGCGGCCAGCATTGCCGAAACGGTGCCGGGCGTCATCGTGATGGTGCCCGCCAGCACCGTGATCGCCTCGGGCGAGGAAAGGTCAAGCGGGATGGTGATCCAGCGCGACCGGTAGTCGGCGTTGCGCTTGAACAGGATGATCCAGGCGACTTGAACATTCGCCACGACAATGTCCCACAGCACGATCAGAACATATCTTATCAGCACGAGAGGGCGCTGCAATTTCGGCCGGTTGGGCCAGTAGGGCGCCGTGATCATCGGCACCACGAGACCCAGGACCGCGCCCAGAAGCAGGTTTCCCAGCGTGACGGTGTTGACGAGACCAAGCCAGACGACTGTCAGCATGATGCTCAGCAGCGGATGTGGGATCAGGCGGCCGATCATCTCAGGTCTCCTCTGCTGGTCCAAGGACGGCGTCGATGTAGCCTTCCCTGTCGAATATCTGTGCCGTCGTGCCGTCGAGATAGCCGACAAGCGGCCCGGCAGAAGCCGTGAGCAGGATCAGGAGCACGATCATCATCATCACGGGTGCCAACTCTGTCGCGCCAGCGGGCCGGGCGGTGCCGGATGGGGCGTTGGGCGCATCGGATTCTTCGGCCCCCTGTGCCAGGATGGTGGTGGATTTCCAGAACAGCGTGCTCCCTGCACGGGCCAAGCCGACGATGGTCACAAGCGAGCCGATTAGCACCGCGCCCCAGGCCCAGGCCATGGTGCCGGGGGCGCGCAAGGCGTCCAGGATCATCAGTTTCCCGATGAACCCGCTTAGCGGCGGCATCCCGGCCATACCGATCGCCGCGGCGAAGAACAGCGCCGCAAACAGCCCGTTCTGCAGGATGGCCGGTCTGGCGCTGAGGCGATCCTCCCCGCGACGGGCAATGACAAGGTCGGCCAGAAGAAACAGGGCCGCCGCCGCAAATGTGGAATGAACAAGGTAATAGAGCGCAGCCGTTGTCGCCACGGGCGAAAAGGCAGAGATGGCGACCATCAATGTGCCCATCGAGCCCAGCACCGAGAAGGCGATCAAGGGCAACAGGTGCCGCGCGCCCAAGACGCCGGTCGCGCCGATGGCGATCGTGATGATGGCCGCCGGAAACAGCCAGGTCTCGGCCATGCCTTCGGTCGCCCCGATACCGGGGCCGAATACAAGCGTATGGATGCGCAGGATCGCATAAGCCCCGACCTTGGTCATGATCGCGAAAAGCGCTGCGACCGGTGCCGGGGCATTGGCATAAGCGCCCGGAAGCCAGAATTGCACCGGGAAAAGGGCTGCCTTCAGCGCGAAGACGATCAGCAAAAGCATACCGGCCACGCGGACCAGCGCGGCTTCATCGGCGGGCACCTCCTGCAGGCGCTGTGCGAGATCGGCGATGTTCAACGTGCCGGTGGCTGCATAAAGCACCCCGAGCGCAAACAGAAACAGGGTCGATCCCGCGAGGTTGATGACCACGTATTGCAGCCCGGCGCGCATCCGCTCGCGCCCGCCGGAATGAACCATCAGCCCGTAGGAGGCGATCAGCAGGATTTCGAAGAACACGAACAGGTTGAAGACGTCGCCGGTCAGGAACGCACCGACGATCCCCATCAACTGGAATTGGAAAAGGGCGTGGAAATGCCACCCTCGCGCGTCCCAGCCTGTGGACACGGCATGGATGAGCACCAGCAACGCCAGCACGGTGGTGACCAGGACCATCAGGGCCGAAAGCCGGTCGAGCACGAGGACAATGCCGAACGGCGCCGGCCAGTCGCCCAGGTAATAGACCTGCGGAGTGTCCCCCGCCGTGAGGAAAAGCCCGATGGCCATGGCCACCAGAACGGTGGTTCCGGCAATCGAAGCGATGCGCGCCATCGGAATATCATGGCGCATGACAAAGCCGATGACCGGGGCCAGTAGCGCCGGCAGGATGACGGGCGCGATGATCCAGTGGTTCATTGCGCTGCTCCCTGGCCGGTTGCTTCGTCTTCCGCGGTGTCCGCCAGGTCGATCCGGTCGTCGTCAGATTCCAGATATGCACCGAGCGCGACCATCACCAGAACGGCGGTCATGCCGAAGGAGATGACGATCGCCGTCAGGACAAGCGCCTGGGGCAATGGATCACTGTAGCTCGCCTCGCCATAGGGTGACAGGATCGGCGGCATATCGACCGCAAGCCGTCCCGACGCGAACAAGAAAACGTTCACCGCATAGGACATCAACGCCAGCCCCAGAATGGTCGAGAAGGTTCTGAGGCGGAGGACCAGGTAGATTCCCGCCGCCGTCAGGGCACCTATGGAACTTGCCACGATGAACTCCATGCTACTCTTCCTCCTTGGCGATGCTGGTCCGTTCCGAGGGGTCGTAATCCATCGGCTCGGGATTGACGGTTTCGCCCGCGTAGCGCGCGATGCGCGACAGGCTGTAGAGCATCAGCATCACCGCGCCCAGCACCGCCAGAAACACGCCGAGATCAAACAGCATCGCGGTGGCAAGCTCGAATTCCTCGATCGGGGGGAAGTGGAAATAGTCGTAGCCGCTGGTCAGGAACGGCTTGCCGCCAAGCCATGCGCCCGCCCCGGTCAGCCCGGCGATCACCACGCCCCAGCCGATCATCGAGTGATACTCGACGCGCTGGCGGCTCTGGGTCCAGGCAAAGCCCGACGCCATGTATTGCATGAGCAGCGCGATGGATACCACCAGACCGGCGACGAACCCTCCGCCCGGTTGATTATGCCCCCGCAGGAAGATGTAGATCCCCACAAGGATGGCAATCGGCATCATCACGCGGGTGGCAACGACGACCATCAACGGATGCCTGTCCCGCGACCGGTCCGCCTGATAGTCGGCGTTGCGCAGCTTGCGCCCTGCCGGACCGCTCAGCAGCGCTTCCATCACCGCATAGATGATGAGTCCGGCGATGCCGAGGACGATGATTTCGCCATAGGTGTCATAGCCGCGAAAATCGACGAGGATGACGTTCACGACATTGGTTCCGCCGCCGCCTTCGTAGGAATTCGCCAGGTGATAGTCAGAGATCGACGGGGTGTCGCGTAGCAGGAACATGAAGGCGAGCGTTCCCACGCCGACCCCTGCCGCGACGGCGATCACACCGTCCCGGATACGCCGGACGACAGAGCTATCGACGGGCGAGGCCTTGGGCATGTAGTGCAGCGCCAACAGCAGTAGCATGATGGTCACGGTTTCGACCGAGATCTGGGTGAGCGCAAGGTCGGGCGCCGACAGGTAGACGAAGCCCACCGAGATGGTGAGGCCTATGACTCCGATCACGACAAGCGCCCGGAACCGGTCGCGGTGCACGAGCACGACCAAGGCCGTTGCCACGAGCAGAAGAACCCAACCGACGAGCACCAGCGGCGGCACAGGCAACGGCGCGCGCGTGGGGGCCGACAGACCACTGCCACTCCAGGCGATGTAGCCAAGCACAGTCGTCGCCGCGACGAAGATCGCCAGGTAACGGGACATTGCGCCGTCATGGGTCAGGTCCGTGATACGCTGCGACAGACCGGCCAGCCCTTCGACAAGGCGGTCGAAGATCGCCTTGGCCTCGGGCCGGGGCGCAGCGATCCAGGCGCGGTCCAGCGGGCGATGGAGCGCGAGCAGCGTAGCGCCGCCCAGAACCGCGATGACCGACATGAACAGCGCGGGCGTAAACCCGTGCCAGATCTTCAGGTAGAAGTCCGGCAAGGCCCCCCCGGTCACCGCGCCCGCCGCCACACGGACCAGCGGTTCGACGATATGCGGCAAGAGGCCGATCCCGACGACCAGGCCGACCAGCAGGGCCGGCGCGACCCACAGGCCGAATGGCGGATCGTGGGGGGTACGCGGGTAGTCCTCGCGCACCGGGCCGAGGAAGACATGTCCGATGAAGCGGAAGGAATAGGCCACCGACAGGAGCGCGCCCAGCGTGGCAAGGACGGGGAGCGCATACTGGCTGCCTGCCCAATCCGTGTGCGCGGCCTCCTCCAGCATCATTTCCTTGGACAGAAAGCCGTTCAGCAGCGGAATCCCCGCCATCGACAGCGCCGCGAGCGCCCCGATGACGAAGGTCACTGGCATCAGCGTCCGAAGCCCGCCAAGCCGCTTGATGTCGCGCGTATGGGCTTCGTGGTCGATGATGCCCGCGGTCATGAAGAGCGCGGCCTTGAACGTCAGGTGATTGATGATGTGGAACACTGCCACAACCGCGGCCATCGGTGTGCCGAACCCCAACAGCATCGTCAGCAGGCCCAGATGGCTGACCGTTGAAAAGGCCAGCAGCGCCTTGAGATCGTCCTTGAAGAGCGCGATCAGCGCCCCGAGGACCATGGTCACCAGCCCGGTGGTTGCGACGATGTAGAACCATGCATCGGTTCCGGACAGCACCGGCCACATCCGCGCCATCAGGAAGACGCCCGCCTTCACCATTGTGGCCGAATGCAGATAGGCCGAGACCGGCGTCGGCGCGGCCATTGCGTGTGGCAGCCAGAAGTGGAACGGGAACTGCGCCGACTTGGTGAACGCGCCGAGCAGGATCAGGATCAATGCCGGCAGATACCAGTCCGACGCCCGGATCGCCTCGCCCGCCATAAGGATGTCGGTCAGCTTGTAGCTTCCTGCAATGTCGCCGAGGATCAGCATACCCCCGATCATCGCGAGCCCTCCAGCCCCCGTCACGGCAAGCGCCATCCTCGCGCCTTGGCGCCCCTCGGGCAGGTGCTTCCAGTAGCCGATCAGGAGGAAGGACGAAAGGCTCGTAAGTTCCCAGAAAATAAGCAAAAGCAAGATGTTGTCGGACAGAACGATGCCCAGCATCGCGCCCTGGAACAACAACAGGAACGTGTAGAACTGGCCCATCGGGTCATCGCCCGACAGATAGAATCGCGCGTAAAGCGTGATCAGCAAGCCGACCCCCAGGATCATCGCGGCAAACAACAATCCAAGGCCGTCGAGGAAGAACGCGACCGAAAGACCCAGTTGGGGCAGCCATGGAAGCTCTACCGTGATGACCTGTCCGTCCATCACCGACGGAGCGAGCAGCAGCAGCATGACCAAGGCAAGCGCAGTCGGAATTGCAGTGAAGATGGAACAGGCATTCCGGCCCGCGCGGATCATGAGCCCCGGCAACAATGCACCGATGAACGGAAGCAGCGCGATGATGATAAGCGAATAGTCGTTTACGGTCACAAAAGCGTCCTGCCCGTTCGTAGTGGTGTTTTCAGTTGGTTAGCACAACGCGATCCGGCATTCGGTTGATGCGGTGGCTGGCCGTTGAATGTTCGGTCCTCTTGAGACGTAAGTTGGCCTATTATCATTCAAACTTCTCTTCGCGTGCAACCAGAATGTCGACCGGGGCATCCCGCAGGAAATCAGAACTGCCCCCCACTGCGCTCCGTAGATTTGTTCCTAACCAGATAGGAGTTAGCACGACTTTCGAAAGGGGCGAACTTGCGTTAAATCGCGATTTCCGCGCCGCATTGTCGTTTTTTGAACCGGTGGAAGGGCGGCTTCTGGGCGGGATGACGCCGGTTGGGCGGTCCGAGATTAGGAGTCTCGGTCATGTCGCATTATATTGGTGGTCTTACCATGGCGCGCGTGATCGCGCGGAACGGAGCTTACGATGATGTATCTGAAGACGATAGCTGCCCTCTTTCTTCTGGCGACACCGGCACTGGCTGGCACTTACGAGACCAGGTGCGAGACCAAGCAGGTTCCCTACCAGGTTCAGGAAGGCGCGAAGCCCGGGAATGTGGTTGGCGGGGCCTTGATCGGTGGTGTCATCGGCAAGGTTGCGACCGGAGAGAATGTCGGTGCCGCAGCCGGTGCCGTCATTGGTGGTGCGGTCGCTAACGAGACAGGCAAGAAGACCACGACGCGCTATCGCGAGGTCGAAACCTGCTCGGGCGTGTTCGTGCCCGAGAAGATCACGGATCGCGAGGCGCTCGAAGTGTCGATCTCGCGCCTGAATAACGGCCTGCCCGTCAGCCGGGAACGTGTCATGGACGTGCAATATACCATCGGCACGGCCTATGATGGATCTTGGGGCCCCAAATCCCGGCGCGCGGCAGAGGATTACCTGGCCAGCTTGCCGTTGGACCCGACTCCGGATGTGACGCTTTACACGCTTGTGGTGAACGATGTTGTCATCGTGAGTTCCGAGGACATCGCGTCGATTGATGCGATCCGCGACGCGTTGGCCGAGGCGGGGGTAGAGGCGCAGGTCTTTACAGACATGCAGTAACCTGCGCGTCAAAATATGCTCCAGCGGGGTAAGGTTCCCTATTGTGCCGCGCCCGAAGTTGGGGCACACATTCCAGTATGAAGATAAAAAAAGGCTGGATCGCGCCCTTGGGGCAGATGAGCGGGATTTTTCTCGCGGGCCTTCTTTTTCTTCAGAGCACCATGGCCTTTGGCGGTGCGTCCGTGGTGGCGGGCGAGAATGGCATCCAGATTGTTATCTGCGGTGCCAATGGTGTTCAGACCGTTACCATAGATGCGAACGGCAATCTCATGGAAGAGGCCGGAAGCGAGGGGGCGCCCTCGACGACCGGCCATTGCCCGTTCTGTATCGTCGGCCCCGCGCTGGAAATTGCGTCCCCTGGCGTGGCGCTACGGTCGGTCTCCTTCCACTATGTCTCTTACCAGGTGCAGCATGACGTCGACGCCCCGGTGGATTTCCGGGCGCGGGCGCATGGCATTCGCGCGCCGCCGATCAGCCTTTAGGGGCGTCCCCCTTTTCCTGACCTGAATGTGTCCGGGCGCCAGCAAGGCGTGCGGATTTGTCTGTCATGCTGAATTCCAATGGTAAGAAAAATGAATAATACCAAATATATGCGCCTGAGTGCGCATGCGGTCCTGTTGTCGTCCCTGTCCACGATCGCGATGGCGCAGGCGAGCGCGCCCGATGAGGGCGCTCCTGTGGTCGCGCTTGATCCCATCTATGTCGAGGATGCCACCGCCGAGATCGGCGCCAGCAGGATCATCCTTGGCGATGCGCCGTTGATGTCGACGCCGCCCGCCGATGGCGGCGAGTTCCTGCGCTCGGTGCCGGGGGTGGCATCTGGCCGAATGGGGGGGCATGGGCTTGAGATCGTGATCCGCGGCCAATCCCAGAACCAGCTCAATATCGTCGATACTGGGTCTTTCACCTTCGGGGGCTGTCCCAACCGTATGGACCCGCCAGCAGCCACGGCCGGAATTTCGCGCGCCGACAAGATCATTGTCGAGCGCGGCTATCAGAGCGTGACCAACGGGCCGGGCGGCTCGGGCGGTTCGGTGATCCTCGAGCGGGAAGCGCCGGAATTCGAAGAGGACAAGCGCCTGACCTTCGGTCTCAGCACCGGGTTTTCGAGCAATTCCGGCAAGGTCAATATCAACGGTGATTTCGAGCTTGATCTTGGGCAGGGGGTCTACCTCGAAGGCTATGTCGGCTCCAAGACTGCCGACAATTACGAAGATGGCGACGGCACGCCGGTGCGCAGTTCCTATGATCAGAAAAGCGCAGGCCTGACATTTGGCTACAAGGGCAATGGCGTCGACCTGGCCTTTGATATCGAACGGGACAAGGTGGAGGACGCGCTTTTCCCCGGTGCCGGGATGGATAGCCCGCTTTCAGATACGGCGATTTATCGTCTGCGGGGTGGCGTTGACGTTGAGGCCGGTATTCTGCGCCGGATCGAGGGCAACCTGTTCCTGAGCGAAGTCGATCACGTGATGGACAATTTCACGCTGCGCCCGGCGGGGATGATGTATGCCCGCACGCCGACCACGTCGGACACGCATGGTGGTAAGATCGAGGCGCATCTGGAATTTGGCGTGACGCAGGCCAAGGTCGGTCTTGATCTTGTGTCGAACAACCGCATGGCGACGCTCTATACCGGGATGGGCGCGGCACCGGTCTTGGCCGAGAACCCGGCGCTCGCACGGTTCCTGATGTGGCCGGATGTCACGATCAGTCAGACGGGGCTATATGGGGAAACCATCACCAGCCTGTCGGATCGCACGACGCTCACGCTTGGGGCGCGCTATGACTACGTGAAGGCCACGGCGGGCGCGGCGAGCACGGTGCCCGGCGGGTCAGCGGCATCGCCCAATACCTTCTATACCGCGCAGTATGGCACCACGTTCGACACGGCGCGTGAAGAGCACAATATCGGCGGCCTGGCCCGGATCGACTATGCGATTGATGCTCAAAGCAATGTCTTCGTGGGTCTATCGCGGTCGGTGCGCACGGCGGATGCCACGGAGCGTGCGATGGCGCGAAGCAATTGGGTCGGCAACCCGGATATTGCGCCGGAGAAGCACCATCAGCTTGATATCGGATATGAGCGCGACGGTGGGCATTATACGTTCAATGCCTCGATCTATGCGGACCGCGTCAATGATTTCATCCTGCGCGATCAGTTCAGCGTTGCGGGGGTCACGACCTATCGCAATGTCGATGCGTTGCTGACCGGGGTCGAGTTGAACGGGAGCTGGCGGCGCGGTGGCTTCGAGGTCATGGCGGATGCGACCTATACGCGGGGCAAGAACAAGACGGATGGCCGCGACCTTGCGCAGATTCCGCCGCTCAGCGGGAGTGTCACGATGTCCTACGGGGAAGAGGCATGGCGGGCCGGCGGGCGCGTCAACTGGGCCATGTCGCAGGACAAGATCGACCCTGCACGTGATCCCGGTGCTACGCCGGGCTGGGCGACACTCGACCTGTTCGGGAGCTACGATTTGAACGCGAATACCACGCTCGTGGCCGGGGTCGATAACGTCTTTGACAAGACCTATGCCAACCATCTCAGCCGCACCAACGTGTTTGATCCGACCATGTTCCAAGTGAACGAGCCGGGCCGGACATTGTTCATCAGCTTGGAAACGCGTTTCTGAGCCGGTTGGGCCGCGCAGCGTCCCGTGCGGCCCAATCCTTTCCCGGCGTGGGAGGGCAACCTTCTGCCTCCACGCTCCATCGCCCCGTTCCGAACGCCCGGAGGCCAGGGTCAGAGGATCTCGAACCTGGTCACGTCGACCATGCCGCGGTCGGTGATCTTGAGGGCCGGGATGACGGGAAGGGCGAGGAAGGCCAGTTGCAGGAAAGGCTCTTCCAGCGTCACCCCGAGAGAGCGTGCCGCGCGTCGCAGGGCGATGAGGTGGTCGCGGACCTCTTCGAAGGGGGCAAGGCTCATCAACCCGGCAACGGGCAGGGGTAATTCGGCAAGAATCTCGCCGTCACGGGCCACGACAAAACCGCCCTCGATCTCGGACATGCGATTGGCGGCGAGGGCCATGTCGTCGTAATTGGCCCCAACCACCGCGATATTGTGGTGATCGTGGCAGACGGTCGATGCGATGGCCCCGGATTTCAGGCCGAAGCCTTTGACAAAGCCGCTTGCGATATTGCCGTTCTTGCCGTGCCGTTCGATGACGGAAATGCGGATCAGGTCGCGGGACGGGTCGGGGCGCTTGTCACCATCCTGAACGGGGATGTCTTCGCGAAGATGCTCCGTGATGATCTTGCCTTCGAGGATACCGATCACGTCGGTCTCGACTCGGTTGGCTCGGGCGCGGAAATCCGTCGGCGAGACGGTGGGGGCCAGCACGGAGCGCCGCCCGACTGGTGGTAGCGTTTTGCGCGCGGCAAAGGCGGCATCGGTGAGGCGTTGGCCGGCGCAAAAGACCATCTGCGCATGGCAGGATTCGAGGCTATCCAGGGCGACGATATCGGCACGTTTTCCGGGGGCGATCTGGCCGCGATCCTTGAGGCCGAAGGCTTCGGCCGCCGAGAGGGAGGCGGCACGATAGACCGCCAGGGGCGAGGCGCCCCGTTCGATCAGGCGGCGGATCATGTAGTCGAGATGGCCGTATTCCCCGATATCGAGCGGGTTACGATCATCGGTGCAGAGGCAAAGATAGGCCGATGTCGCCTCGGTCAGGATCGGGGCGAGTGCTTCGAGATCCTTGGAGACAGAGCCTTCGCGGATCAGGACACGCATCCCTTTGCGCAGTTTCTCCAGCGCCTCCTCGGCGGTTGTGGCCTCGTGCTCGGTCCGGATGCCGGCGGCGATATAGGCGTTGAGATCGGTGCCGGAAAGTTGCGGACAATGGCCGTCGATATGGCCGCCCTCGAAGAGTGCAATCTTGGCGAGGCAACCGGGATCGCGATGGATGACACCGGGATAATTCATGAATTCCGCGAGGCCGATGCCGGAGGGGTGATTCATGACCCGTGCAAGATCCTCGGCACTCAGGGCCGCGCCCGAGGTTTCCATATGGGTGGAAGGGACGCAGGAGGAGAGCTGCACGCGAATATCCATGAGCGTATGCTCCGAGGCATCTTGAAAGTAGCGGATGCCGGGCAGGCCGATCACGTTGGCGATTTCGTGCGGATCGCAGATTGCGGTCGTGATTCCGCGCGGGGCGACGCAACGGTCGAATTCGAAGGGGGTTACGAGGGAGCTTTCGATATGGAGGTGCGTGTCGATAAAGCCGGGAACGAGCGTCAGTCCCGTGACATCGACAACTTCCGTGCCCTCATACTGCGCGCCGGTTCCCACGATCGTGTCGCCGCAGATGGCCACATCGCCCGCGATCATCGCGCCGGTCACAACGTCAAACACCGTTCCGCCGCGCAGAACCAGGTCGGCTGGGTCATCGCCGCGCCCCTGCGCGATTCTCTGTTCTAGATTTGCCATGTCCGCCGCCTGCGTTCGTCTGTTTGGAAGTTGTTCTGAGTATCACCGACACGACCGTGCGGGTCCAGAGGCCGTCTTGGAGTGTCCCTCGCCCCTCAGAGCGCGGTTCGGAACAGCGCCGTGAGGTTGGCTTCGGTCAACTCGATCGGGTTGCCGCCGCAAGACGGGTCGACGAGCGCTCCTTTGACGAGGGTGGGAATGCTTTCCTGCGTGACGCCGAGATCGGAGAGGTGGCGGGGGATGTCGAGGCGGTCGTTCAGGTCTTGGACGAAGGTGCGAAAGCCGTCGAATCCGCCAGTGATCCCGAGATAGGCGGCAGCCTGTTGGAAACGGTCGGCAATGGCCGGGGCGTTGAAGTCGAGCACGGCAGGCATGCAGACGGCATTGGTCGTGCCGTGATGGGTGTTGAAATGTGCGCCGATGGGATGGCTCATGGCATGAATGGCGCCGAGGCCTTTCTGGAAGGCAGTGGCGCCCATCATGGCGGCGCTCATCATCTGGGCGCGGGCCTCGAGATCGGTGCCGTCCGCATGGGCGCGGGGGAGATACTCCTTCACAAGCCGCATGCCTTCGAGGGCGATACCCTGGCTCATGGGATGATAATGAGGCGAGCTATAGGCCTCGACGCAATGGGCAAAGGCATCAAGCCCGGTGCCGGCGGTGATGAAGCGGGGCATGCCGACGGTCAATTCCGGATCGCAAATCACGATGCTTGGCAGAACCTTGGGGTGGAAGATGATCTTCTTGGCGTGGGTTTCGGAATTGGTAATGACACTTGCGCGCCCGACTTCCGAGCCGGTTCCAGCGGTGGTCGGCACGGCGATGATCGGGGCAATGGCGTCGGCATCGGCGCGGGTCCACCAATCCCCGATATCCTCGAAGTCCCAGACCGGGCGGGTCTGCCCGGCCATGAAGGCGACCATCTTGCCAAGGTCGAGGCCAGAGCCGCCGCCAAAGGCGATGACCCCGTCATGGTCGCCCGCGCGGTAGGCTGCGACGCCCGCGGCGAGGTTCTTTTCGGTCGGGTTGGGATCGACCTCGGCGAAACACGCGCGGCCAAGTTCCGCGGCTTCGAGGATGTCGAGTGCCTGTGCCGTGACCGGCAGGTTGGCAAGGCCGCGATCCGTGACAAGAAGGGGGCGGTTCATTCCGGTGGCGGCACAGGCCGCCGCGAGTTCGGAAATCCGGCCTGCGCCGAACTTGATCGTGGTCGGATAGGACCAGTTGCCGGTCAGTGTCATGGAAGCTCTTTCTTGTTGGAGGTCAGGCCAGTTCAAAGCCGCGCGCGATCTCGTAGTCGGTCACGATGCGGTTGAACTCTTCGATTTCCCATTCGGCAGCGCGGGCGTAGTGGATCACCACATCTTCGCCCAGGGCCGCGCGCAGCATGTCGGAGGTCAAAAGCGTTTCACGCGCGTCGCGCAGTGTCTCGGGGATATGCCGCCCGTCACCCTCGTAGGCATCGCCGGAATAGGCCGGTTCAAGTTCGAGACCCTCTTCGATCCCCTTGAGACCGGCGGCGAGCAGGACGCTCATCGCGAGGTAGGGGTTGATGTCGGAGCCACCGACCCGGCACTCGATGCGCACCGCCTTGGTGCCGTCGCCGCAAAGACGGAAGCCTGCCGTGCGGTTGTCGATGGACCAGATGATCCGTGTCGGCGCGAAACTGCCCTTCTGGAAACGCTTGTAGCTATTGATGTAGGGGGCGAGGAAATAGGTATAGTCAGGGGCGTATTTCAACAGGCCCGCGACATAGGATTTCATCAGGCCGGACATGCCGAGTGGATCAGCAGGATCAAAGAAGAGCGGGGCGCCGTCTTTCCACAGGGATTGATGCACATGGCTCGAGGAGCCGACCTTGTCATGGCTCCATTTCGACAGGAAGGTCACGGCGTGGCCCTGCTGCCAGGCGATTTCCTTGGTTGCGTGCTTGGCGATGGTGTGGAAATCGGCGGTGTCGAGGGCCGGGGCGTATTTGATGTTGAGTTCTTCCTGTCCGGTTTCGGCCTCGCCCTTGGAGTTCTCGATGGGAAGGCCCGCATTCCAGAGGTGATTGCGCAAGGGGCGCATGACATGCTCTTCGCGGCTTGTCTGGAGGATCTGGTAATCCTCGTTATAGCCGGAGATCGGCGCCAGATCGCGAAAGCCGGATTTACGAATCTCGTCAAAGCTCTTCTCGAAGAGGAAGAATTCCAACTCGCTCGCCATCATCGGGGTCAGGCCCATCGCCTCGGCACGGGCGATTTGCTTTTTCAACATGGCGCGGGGGGAATGGGGCACGTCTTCGTGGGTGTGATGGTCAAGCACATCGCAGAGCACCATCACCGTCCCGTCGAGCCAGGGCAGGGGGCGCAATGTGTCGAGGTCGGGCTTCATCACGTAATCGCCATAGCCCTTTTCCCAAGAGGTCGACGCGAAGCCCACGGGGGTAGCCATCATCAGGTCGGTCGCCAGAAGGTAGTTGCAGCAATGGGTTTCTTCCCATGCGCTTTCGATGAAATGGCCAGCGTGAAAGCGTTTGCCCATGAGGCGGCCTTGCATATCGACGAGACAGACAAGAACGGTATCCACCTCGCCAGCGGCGACCTGTGCCTTGAGATCGTCGAAACTGAGCGTGGCGGGCATGGGGTGTCCTTTCCTGGAGGGGCGAGGTCGGAGCGACAGAAACCCAAGACCGGCAGTGGCGCTTCGCCCCTCCATGTCATGCAGTCACGCATCGCTCTCCTCGTGTGTTCGGGGAAGTTTCCATGCAGTTGCAGAGACTGTCAATCGCTGTCGGTGGCGCAGGTGGTGCCGGGCTTCGTGCGTTCGATCAAAGAAGCACGCCTCAGAAGATTTCGATCAGCCCGGCCGCGCCCTGTCCGCCGCCGACGCACATCGACACCACGCCCCAACGCGCCGTGCGGCGCTTGCCTTCGAGAAGGACATGGCCGGCCATCCGTGCGCCGGACATGCCATAGGGGTGGCCGATCGAGATCGCGCCGCCATTGACGTTGAGCTTGTCCGGGTCGATGCCGAGCTTGTCGCGGCAAGGAAGCAGTTGGGCGGCGAAGGCTTCGTTGATTTCCCAGAGGTCGATATCGTCCCTCTTGAGGCCCGCGCGTTCGAGCAGGCGGGGAATGGCGACAATCGGGCCGATACCCATTTCCTCGGGCGCAACCCCGGCGACGGCAAAGCCACGCAGCGCCCCCAGGGGGGTCAATCCGCGTTTCTCGGCCTCGCGTGCTTCCATCACGACAAGCGCCGCCGCGCCATCGGAAAGCTGGCTGGCATTGCCAGCGGTGACCGTCTTGTCCTCGCCGAGCACGGGTTTCAGGCTGGCAAGGCCGATTTCTGTTGTGCCGGGGCGACCGCATTCATCCGCCGTGATCTGCACCGTCTCTTCGCGGGTCTCGCCGGTGGCCTTGTCCGTGACGCGTTTCACCGCCTCGACCGGGATGATCTCGTCGGCAAAACGGCCTGCCGCCTGAGCGCGTGCGGTGCGGAGCTGGCTTTCGAGGGCGTAGGCGTCCTGCGCTTCTCGGCTGACACCGTAAAGCTCGGCCACGACTTCGGCGGTTTCGATCATCGACAGGTAATAGCCATCGCGCACGGATGGATCGCGATAGCGGTAGCCGTTCCAGTGTTTTTCCTGCACGAGGGAGATGCTTTCGAGGCCACCGGCCAGCGCCACGTCGGCTCCCCCCGCGACCATGTGGCCCGCGATGGCGAGCGCGTTGAGGCCCGAGGCGCATTGGCGGTCGACGGTCTGTCCCGCGACGCTATCGGGCAGGCCCGCCGCCAGCGTGATATGGCGCGCGACGTTGACGCCGGTCGAGCCTTGGGTCAGGGCTGCGCCAAAGATGGCATCTTCGATTTCGTCGCCCTCCAGCCCCGCACGCGAGACGGCAGCGCGCACCGCATGGGCCGCAAGGCTCGGGCCTTCGAGATTGTTGAACGCGCCGCGATAGGCCTTGCCGATGGGCGTGCGGGCGGTGGATACGATGACGGGATCGCGCATGTCTTTTCTCCGTGTCAGATGTCTTCGACGCCGCACCAGTCGGCAATGAACAGGGCCGTGGCCTTGGTGACGCGGCGCATGCTTTCGAGGTCAACACGTTCGTTGAACCCGTGGATCGCCTCGGCCCGGGGGCCATAGACGAGGGCGGGCGTGTCGGCATAAAGCCCGAAGAACCGCGCGTCGGTTGTCGCGGTGATCGCGGCCCGGTCGAGCGCGCCGCCGGTGACCGTTCCATGCGCCGAATCCAGCGCGCCGATCGCGGCGGTGGCGGTGCCGCTCTTGTCGTCGGACAGCGCGTAACCTTCGGCGTGAAAGCCGTGATAAACGATGTCCGGCAAGGAGTTCCTGAGGAAGGCGTTTTCGCGCGCGGCTTCCATGAGGACGGCTTCGATCTCGGCCTTGGCGGCCTCGATGCTCTGGCCGGGGAAGATGCCCATGCGCACGTCAAAGACGCACCAGGCGGGCACGGAGCTTGTCCAGTCGCCGCCCTGGATCTTGCCGATATTGAGGTTCAGCGCGTGATCCATGTGGGCATAATCGCCGTGGCGATGTTCCGCGCCGTTCCAGCGCGCCTCCATCTCGTGCAGGGCCGAGATCAGCGGAATCGCCGCCTCGATGGCGTTGGCGCCTTGACCGGCATAGGCGACATGGGTGGGCAGGCCCTTCAGGTGGACCTGGAACCAGATCACGCCAAGCTGAGCGGTGACGAGGGTTTCGGCGAAGGGTTCGGGGATCAGTGCGGCGTCGGCCTTGTAACCGCGCGCAAGGCACGCCAGCGCGCCATTGCCGGTGCATTCCTCCTCGACCACGGATTGATAGAACACGTCCGCCGCCGGCGCGAGGCCGAGGCGGCGCAGCGCATCAAGCGCGTAGAGGTTGGAGGCAAGCCCCGCCTTCATGTCGCCCGCGCCACGGCCATACATCCAGCCATCCGCGATGCGCGGCTCATATGGCGGGCTGTCCCACATGTCGAGCGGGCCTTCCGGCACAACGTCGATATGGCCGTTGAGGATCAGGGAACGGCCCTTGCCGGTGCGGGAGCGGTGGCTGCCCACCACGTTCACCGCGTCCTCATAGGGGCCAAGGACAGGCGAGAAGCCGGGCAGGTGGCGGATGTCGTCCACGTCGATCTGCCAGCGGTCGACCTCGTAGCCGCGCGTTGCGAGTTCATCGGCCATAAAGGCCTGCGCGCCCTGTTCGTTGCCTCGTGTCGAGGGGTGCGCGGTCAAGGCAGAGAGAAATTCTACCTGTTCGTCGAAATAGGCATCCACCGCGTTCAGAATGCGGGAAGTCAGGTCGGTGTCCATGTCTGGCCTCAGAAAGTTGGAATGTCGCCCTTGGGGAGGGCGAGGGGGGCGCCGGTCGCTTCTTTTATCTCGGCGAGGCTTGTGCCATCCGCCAATTCGACAAGGACGAAACCGTTTTCGGTCACGTCGACGACGCCAAGGTCGGTGAAGATGCGCGCAACGCAGGCGCGGGCCGTGATCGGCAGGCTACAGGCCTCTTTCAGCTTGGGATTGCCAGCCCGGTCGGTATGTGTCGTGAGCACGATCACGCGCCGGGCTTTCTGGGCAAGCTCGATACCGCCGCCTGCGCCCGGAGAGAATTTGCCGGGGATTTTCCAATTGGCGAGGTCGCCGTTCTGCGACACTTCGAAGGCGCCTAGCATTGTCAGGTCGAGCCGCCCGGACCGCACAAGCGCGAAGGAGACGGCGCTGTCGAAAAAGGCGCTACCGGGGATGGTCGAGACATAGGCACCGCCCGCGTCGATCAGGTTGCGATCGGCGGTGTCGGGCGTATGGGTCGGGCCGATCCCGGCAAGCCCGTTCTCGGTATGCAGGCAGACCGGGAAATCGGGGCCAAGGTGATCCACGACCTTTGTCGGCAGGCCGATCCCAAGGTTCACGACCATGCCGGGCGCGATTTCGCGGGCCGCGCGCGCGACCATTTTGCTCCTAGCGTCGGACAACGGCGTATTCCTCGCTGAGTTTTGTCAGGCCCACCAGGGTGTCCACGAAAGGACCGGGCGTATGCACGTCATCGGCGTTCAAGTCACCAAGCGGCACGAGGGTCTCGGCCTCGGCGATGACGTGCGTGGCGGCCATGGCCATGAGCGGGTTGAAGTTGCGGGCCGTGGCGGCATAGGCAAGATTGCCGAAAGGATCGGCACGATCGGCGTGAACCAGTGCTACATCGGCGCGTAATGCGGTCTCCAGGATATAGCCCTTGCCCCCGACCTCGATGCGTTGTTTGCCGGTGGCCAACTCGGTGTCGATCCCGATATCAGTCAGGATACCGCCAAGACCGGAGCCGCCTGCGCGGATACGTTCGGCAAGGATGCCCTGGGCGTTGAATTCGACCTCGATCTCGCCCGCGTTCATCATCGCGATGGCGCGCGGGTTGAGGCCGATATGGGTTGTGACAAGGCGCGAGACCTGGCCTGAGACCAAGAGGTGATCCACCCCCATATCGGTCTCGTTGGCATCGTTCTTGATGATCGTGAGGTCGCGCGGGCCTTGCCGCACCAACTCGCGGATGAGGGTGAAGGGCGTTCCCGGCACGCCAAAGCCGCCGATCATCACCGTCGCACCGTCGTCAATGCGCGAGATCGCCTCTTCAAGGGCACCGATCTTGTCGGGAAGCCTCATGCCGCGCTCTCCACGTCAAGGCCGGCCTCATGCGCGAAGGCATCCAGCGAGTCCGTGAGGATGGCCATGATGTCGTCGATCTGCGCCTCGGTCACGATAAGCGGCGGGGCGACAAGGAAGTGGTCGCCCGAAGTGCCGCCGCGCGTGCGGCGCGAATAGGTGATGAGGCCGCGCTCATAGGCGATCTCGACAAGCCGCGAATGGGCGTTGAGCGCGGTGGGCAGCGGCTCCATCGTGTCGCGGTCCGCGACGAACTCGAACGCCGTCAGTAGCCCCTTGCCGCGCACGTGGCCGATAAAGGGATAGCGGTCCATCAGTCCGTGCAGGCGGGCAAGAAGCACCTCGCCCATATCGGCCGCGTTGGCGACGAGGTTGTGTTCCTCGAGCTCTTCCAGCACGGCAAGGCCCGCCGAACAGGCCAGCGGGTTGCCTGCGTAGGTGAACCCGTGCAGGAAGCCGCCCGCGTCGAGGATCGGTTCGACGATGCGCGCGCCGGCGACAGTTGCGCCGAGGGGGGCATAGCCCGCGCCGAACCCCTTGGAGAGGGCGACGATATCGGGGGTGATACCCCAATGTTCGGCGGCGATGAACTTGCCGGTGCGGCCTGCGCCGGTCATGACCTCGTCATAGATCAGCAGGATGCCGAACTCGTCACAAATCTCGCGGATGCGGCCATAATAGCTATCGGGGGCGACGAGCGCCCCGGTCGAGGCACCGCCCACCGGCTCCATCAGGAAGGCGAGGACAGTTTCCGGGCCTTGCGCGATGATCTCGTCGCGCAGCATCTCGGCATATTTGAGGCCGCGCTCGTGTTCCGAAAGGTTGTCGCGGTCGAGATAGGTCACGGGGGCGGGCACCTTGGGCATGCCGCGCATCATCGGATCGAAGGGCCGTGCCAGCGGGTCATAGCCCGTCAGGTCAAGAGCGCCGAGCGTGCAGCCGTGATAGGAAGGGAAACGGGAGATCACTTTCCAGCGGCTCTCCTGTCCCTGCACGATGGCATATTGCCGTGCGAGCTTGATCGCGCTTTCGACCGCCTCGGAGCCGCCCGAGACAAAGAACACGCGGTCAAGTCCCTCGGGCATCATGGATGCCGTCTTGGCGGCGAGGGCCTCGGAGGGTTCGGTGCGGAAATGCAGGCGATAGCCAAAGGTGGCCTTGTCCATCTGTGCCTTCATCTTGGCAAGGACGCGCGGGTTGGAATGCCCGATATTGGACACCATCGCCCCGGATGTGCCGTCGATATAACGCTTGCCGGAGGTGTCGTAGAGATAGATGCCTTCGCCCCGATCAAGGAACGGACGGGGGGTGCGGGACTGGTAGAAGAGGTGAGAGTCGGTCGGTGTCACTGTGCGCCTGCGAGATGTTTGCGGAGGAATTCTTTGGTGCGGTCCTTGTCGGGGTTCTTGAAGACCTTGCCGGGCGGGCCTTCTTCGACCACGACGCCCTGATCCATGAACAAAACGCGGTCACAGACCGAGGCCGCGAAGTCCATTTCATGGGTGACGATGATCATGGTCATGTGCTCTTCGGCGAGCTTTTTCATGACGAGGTTGACCTCCTCGACAAGCTCGGGATCGAGGGCCGAGGTGGCCTCGTCAAAGAGCATGAGCTTGGGCTGCATGGCCAAAGCGCGGGCAATGGCGACGCGTTGTTTCTGGCCGCCCGAAAGCTGCGAAGGGTAATAGTCGATCCGTTCGAGCATACCCACGTGGGCGAGTTGCTCTTCGGCGAGCTTGTCGGCCTCCTTGCCGGAGATCCCCTTGAGGAGCTTCGGCGCCATGGTGACATTGTCGCGCACGCTCAGGTGCGGGAAGAGGTTGAAGTGCTGGAACACCATGCCGATCTGCTGGCGCATGCCATTGATGTGTTTTTCATACTGGCGATGGGGCAGGCTCTTGTTGACCTGAACGCCATCGAGAATGACCTCGCCGCCAGTGAGCGGATCAAGGTCGTTGATCGCGCGAAGCAGGGTGGACTTGCCCGACCCGGAGGGGCCGATGATGGCGACGATCTCGCCACGCTCCACCGTGAGGCTGATGTCTTTGAGCACTTCCAGAGAGCCATAGGACTTCTGGGCGTGGCGGATTTCGACGAAAGGCTTCTTGTCAGTCATGTCAGATCCTCTTTGGGTCAGCGCGAGAGCTGGGTGCGGCGTTCGATCCGACGTATCACCGCTTCCATACCAAGGTTGATGATGTAGTAGAGCACGGCGGCGGCGGCGTAGAATTCAAACGGGCGATAGGTGCGCCCGATGGCAAGCTGGGCCGAGAGTGTCAGTTCCGTGACCCCGATCACGGAGACCAGCGCCGAGTCCTTCAGGAGCGCGATCATCATGTTGCCGATGGGCGGGATCACGTCGCGCACGGCCTGTGGGATCACCACCTTGACAAGCGCTTGTCTGCGCGACAGCCCAAGGGTGCGGGCGGCTTCCATCTGGCCCTTGTCGACGGCGACGATCGCGGTCTGGATCAGTTCTGAGTTGTAGACGGCGAAATGCAGCCCCAGCCCGATCACCCCGGCTACGAAGGCGGGAAGGTCGATCCCGATCTGCACCAGCCCGAAATAGATCAGGAACAGTTGCAAAAGGAGCGGTGTGCCCATGAACAGCCATGCGACGAACCGGAACGGCAGGCGAATGACCATAGGGGCATAAAGCGCGATCACCGCGAAGAGGATACCGCCGAAAAAGCTCAGGAGACCGGCCGCGACGGTAATCGCGATGGTCCACAACACGCCAAGCAGGAGAGCGTCGGCGTATGAGGGGACGACCGTGAAATCAAGACCCATGGGACGCACCTTTCGATTGGAGGGACGGGGGAAGGAGAGTCGCGCAGATCATGGCAGACGCACCCGGCGATCGAGGAAGGAAATGAATTTGCCCACGGCGGTGATGATGATCAGGTAGAGAATACCGGCGATCAGGAACATCTCGAAGGGTTTGTAGGTCGAGCCGATATAGCGCTGGGCCGTGTAGGTCAGTTCGACCACGGAGATTGCGGCGACAAGCGCCGTGCCCTTGATCTGGGCGTTGATATTGACGCCGAGCGGCCGGATCATAAGGCGCAGCGCCTGGGGTAGCGTCACCTTGCGGAAGGTTTCGAATTTCGACAGGCCCAGCGTGCGCGCGGCCTCGATTTGTCCCTTGTCGATCGAGATAATCGCGCCGCGTATGGTTTCGGTCATGTAGGCACCGATATTGACGCCAAGGCCGATCACGCCTGCCTCGAAGGCGTTCAGTTGGATGCCGACCTGGGGACCGCCGAAATAGAGCAGGAAGAGTTGAATAAGCGCCGGGGTGCCGCGAAAAAAGCTCACATAGGCCGCGGCGATGAAACGCAAGAGTGCAAAGCGCGACAAGCGCCCCGCCGCACCGAGTATGCCACAGGCGAGGCCAAGGATGATGGTCAGGACCGATAGCTGTATGGTGACCCAGGCGGCCTCCAGGAAAAACGGGTAAACCCGCAACATCAACTCGATATCCATCTGTCCGCCTTCCTAGTGGTGGTCGGTGCGTTCAAGAATCGGCAGGGCGCGGATTTCGCGCACCAGTGCCGTGGTCTCCTCGATCGCGGCCTTGAGAAATTTCTCGCCGTTCTCGGCGGTGGCCACTGTCGGATCGCCCATGGTGCCTTCCGGAGAGACCGAGGACCACCAGCGCATGAGCATGGCCTTGCCGCCCCCCTTTGCGAGATCGAGGTTGAAGAACCTGGTGTTCGGGTCGTGCAGGTTCTGGTTCGTCGCCTTGTCGAGATCGACATGCTCGGGGTGCAGGTGCTTGTACATGGCGGCTTCGAATTCGCCGGCATGGGCGATCCCACCGACCTCGGAGCTTCGGATTTCATTGATCCGGTCCGCGCAGAGGTTCCAGTAGGAGGCCGAAACACAGATGATGCCGGTCTCGATAACTGTCTTGCGCGCGGAGAGGTCCAGTATGGGATGGTTCGACCCGTGTGAGTTCAAAAGGAGAATTCGGCGAAACCCATGATGTGCGAGCGATTTGGTCACGTCGGTGACGAACGCGATGAGGGTCTCGGGCTGAATCCAGATCACGCCCGGAAAATCCTTGTGGTGTTCGTTGAAGCCATATGCGATGGGCGGCATGACGAAGACCTCGTCGGGCGCCGCCTCGGCGACGCCATTGGCCACCGCCATCCCGAGAACTGTATCCGTATCGAGCGGCATATGCGGGCCGTGGTCTTCGGTGGCCGACACGTTCAGGATCACGACGCGATCCTTGTCCGCATCGCGCACGTCTTCCCAGGTCAATTTGCCATAGTCGGTTGTCATGGAGAGGTCTTTCGAGAGTGCCGGGGCCGCCACGATCGGGCAGCGACCCCGTGAAAGGGTTAGCGGATGTCCGCGCCGATCCACTTTTCTGCGATCTTGGTGTAGGTGCCGTCTGCCATCATGGCGTCGAGGGCTTCCTGCATTGCCGCGGCCAGTTCGGGGTTGCCTTCGCGGATCGCGATTCCGGCGCCGAAGGCATCGGTCTCGAGGTCTTCGATCATCGCGAACTCCTGCCCCTTTTCGGTCATCGCGAGGATGGCGGCGATGGAGTCGTTGACGATCACGTCCACGCGACCGTTCTCAAGCTCGAGCAGAAGCTCGGGCAGGCCCTTGTAGGTCTTGACCTTGTACCCCTGCGCCTTGGCCCATTCCTCATGGGTCTCACCGAGGGTCACGCCGACTCTGACGTCATCGAGCTGGCTGACAGAGGTGATGCCCGAATCCGGCTTGGTGAAGATGGCGCGCTTGGTGGTGTAGTAGGGGCCGACGAAATCGACAACCTCGTCGCGCTCGGCGGTGATGGTCATCGAGCCGACAATGGCGTCATACTTGTTGGCCAAAAGGCCGCCGATGATGCCATCCCATGCGGTGGTGACGATTTCGGTCTCAAGGCCCATGCGGCGGATGATCTCGGCGCCGATGGCCGGGTCAAAGCCGACAACTTCGTTCTGGTCGTTGACGAAGTTGAACGGCGGGTAGGCGCCGGACATGGCAATGCGAACCACGCCTTTTTCCTTGAGCGTGTCGAGCTCGTCTGCCGCCACGGGGGCGGTGGTCATGAGGCCTGCGAGGGCGAGGCCACCGGCAGCGACGGCGGCTTTCATGAAAGTTCTGCGCTTTGTCATTTCTGTCTCCTGTTGGGTCTAAAGGCAGTGTTGAACGGGCTTGCGCCCGGTTGCGAAATGGCGGTTTTCCCCGCCTTGTCGAAAACGCTTGCATGGGGAAAAACATTGCGCAAATAAATAATGACAATTCTCAAAATTGAGGAAATCTATGGTAAGGCCGTATGAACAACGTTTCCCATGGCAGCTTGATTGGAATCTCCTGCGCACTTTCATGGTCGTGATCGAACAGCGCGGCATCTCGCGCGCGGCGGATTTCCTCGGGTTGAAACAGCCGACCATATCCTCTGCGCTCAAGCGACTTGAAGACACGGTGGGGCAGAAACTCATTATCAGAAAACCCAATGAATTCAGGGTGACGCGCGCAGGGCAGGTGCTTTATTCGGAGTGTTCGTCAATCTTTGGAACGATCTCGCAACTGCCCTCTCTGATGGAAATCGGCGGCGCGGAGTTGCGTGGGCATTTGTCGGTGGCGATTGCAAGTCACGTGATCTCGCCGCATTTCGACGAAGTGCTGCACGACTTCTCTGTCGCACATCCCAAGGTGACGTTTTCTTTTACCGTGGCGGAGAGCGAAGAGATCGTCGCACGAGTCGCGCAGAACCGGATCAGCTATGGAATCTGCTTGTTGCACAAGATTCCCGCAGGATTGAAAGCGTCGGTGCTCTACCGGGAGTATTTCGGATTGTTCTGTGGTCCGCAAAACCGCCTTTTCCACAAGGAGGATATCGCGCTTGCCGATCTCGAAGGTGAACCCTCGGTATCGTTCCAGACGGAAACCGAGGATGGCCCGCTCGAGCCGGTCGCACGATTGCGGGCGCGCGCCAAGATTGCGAGTGGCTGGCGCGGAGTGTCCTCGAACCTGCATGAATTGCGGCGCATGATCGTGGCGGATGTCGGGATCGGTGCGTTGCCGCTTCATGTGGCCCAGAGAGATGTGGATATTGGACGTCTGCGCCAATTGCCGCCCTATGAGGACTTGCCGCTTGTGAACATCTATCTGCTGACCAATCCGACGCGCCGGTTCTCGGATGCCGAAGCGGCGTTTCTTTCGGCCTGTGACGAGGCGTTGGTGCGGGTTGATATCAACAAACGCACCTATTGGTAAGACCGCGCAGGAGTCTCTTTCGGGGCCGGGTAGGTTTCCTGAAAGGAATAATTGTTGCGCGGTGCTCTTCATCTGTAAGATTGGATGCGGCGTGGTAAAAAATGGAAAAGACATTTGGGTAAGGGACGGAAACCTCTTCAGCAGAACCCGCATGCCCTTCGGGAGGTGCGGGAAAAGAACCTCGAGGTCGCGATCGGGCGGCAGGTGCGCGAGTTACGCAAACGTCAGCGCATGACCGGCTCGGACCTTGCCGCGCAGGCGGGGCTGTCTGTGGGGATGCTGTCCAAGATCGAGAATGGGGTGATCTCGCCGTCGCTGAACACGCTTTCGACGCTGGCCGATGCGCTCAAGGTGCCTGTGGTGCAACTCTTTTCAGGCTACGAGGAAGAGCGTGGCTGTATGCATGTCAAGGCGGGCGAAGGTGTCGAGACCGAACGCGAAGGCACGCGGGCGGGGCATCAGTATAGCCTCCTTGGACAAATAGGCGCGAACAGTTCCGGCGTCGTGGTCGAGCCTTACCTTATTACCCTGACAAGCGAGAGTGACCGTTTCCCGACCTTTCAGCACGAGGGTATGGAGATGCTCTATTTCCTCGAAGGTCGGGTGCGCTATCGCCACGGGGACAAGACCTTTATCCTGGAACCCGGCGATACGCTTCTGTTCGATGCCGATGCACCGCACGGGCCGGAAGTGATCCTTGACCTGCCGGTGCGGTTCCTGTCGATCATTACCTACCCCCAGCAGCTCTGAATGCACAGAGCGCCCAAAATCCAAGCACGTTGGTTTCTTGAGCTCGAAAATTGCCCATGAATTGGGCGCCAGACGATATGCATCAAGATATTTCCCTATAGGATATATTATTTCTTGAAGAGAAAATTCACCTCCCGCTAGGAAAGGTCCACGGCGCATTGCTGAGGACAACCGAATGGAGGACCCCATGTGTGGTATTGTTGGCCTGTTCCTCAAGCGGGATGAAATGCACCCGCAGTTGGGCGACATGCTGACCGATATGCTCATCACGATGACGGATCGTGGCCCCGACAGCGCCGGGATCGCGATTTACGGTGAAGAGACAGCGGGCAGCATCAAGATCACCGTGCAATCGGATACACCGGACGGCGCCTTTGCGGCGCTCGACTCTGCGCTTTCGACCGAGATCGGTGCGCCGGCGACGATCAAGGTGCTGGATACACATGCGATTCTGACCGTGCCGGACGCGTCGAGGGATGCGGCCATTGCCGCGCTCGAGGCGAAGGGGCTTCGGATCATGGGGGCCGGTTTCTCGATGGAAATCTACAAGGAGGTTGGCCTGCCCAAGGAGGTCGCGGCGCGGTTCGGCCTGCGCGAGATGGGCGGCAGCCACGGCATCGGCCATACCCGGATGGCGACAGAATCCGCCGTGACCACCATGGGCGCACATCCGTTCTCGACCGCAGATGATCAATGCCTCGTGCACAATGGCTCGCTCTCGAACCACAACCAGATGCGCCGCAGGCTCGCGCGGAAGGGCGTGTTCACGCGCTCGCAGAACGATACAGAGGTGGGCGCGGCCTATATCTCGTCGCGCATCGCCGAGGGGGCGCGACTTGCTGAAGCTCTCGAAGGGACGATCGACGATCTTGACGGTTTCTTCACCTTCGTCACCGGCACACGCAACGGCTTTGGCGTGGTGCGTGATCCGATCGCCTGCAAGCCCGCCGTCATGGCCGAGACCGACGACTACGTCGCCTTTGCCAGCGAATACCGCGCTTTTGCCGACCTGCCTGGGATCGCGGCGGCAAAGGTTTGGGAACCCGAACCCGCAACTGTCTATTTCTGGGAGCGCTGAGACATGAGCACCATTCTCGACATGGCCGAAACCGATCTGCGCGCCGTCAACACGGCGCTGCAAGCGGCGGCCAAGGACAAGATCAACGCGTCCTACACCCTCACCAACCCGCGCGGCAGCCATGCCGTCGCCTGCGGTCTCGACGGCCCCCTGAGCGTCACCGTCAAGGGATCGACCGGGTATTACTGTGCGGGGATGAACAAGGAGGCCACGATCACGGTGGAAGGCTCTGCCGGGCCGGGCGTGGCCGAGAACATGATGTCCGGCGTCGTGACCATCGAGGGCGATGCCTCGCAATATGCGGGCGCAACCGGGCATGGCGGCCTTCTGAACATCAAGGGCAATGCCTCTTCACGCTGTGGCATCTCCATGAAGGGGATCGACATCGTGGTGCATGGCAACATCGGCCACATGTCCGCCTTCATGGCGCAGAAGGGCAACCTCGTCGTGCTTGGCGATGCGGGCGACGCGTTGGGCGACTCGCTCTACGAGGCCCGGCTTTTCGTGCGCGGCAGCGTGAAATCCCTTGGCGCCGATTGCATCGAGAAGGAGATGCGCCCCGAGCATTTCGCACATCTTGCAGAGCTTCTCGAAAGGGCAGGTGCGGATGCGAGGCCGGAAGAGTTCAAACGCTATGGCTCGGCCCGCAAGCTCTACAATTTCAACATCGACCACGCAGACGCATACTGAGGAGCGCGACATGGATAAGACACCCCAAACCGAACCGCGTCAAAGCTGGACCTTTTCCAACGATGTGAATTCGGAAATCCGCCGCGCGGCGGCGACGGGTATTTACGACATTCGAGGCGGTGGTGCAAAACGGCGCGTGCCGCATTTCGACGACCTTTTGTTTCTTGGCGCCTCGATGAGCCGTTACCCGCTCGAAGGCTATCGCGAGAAATGCGAGACGGCGGTAACGCTGGGCACGCGGTTTGCGAAGAAACCGATCGAACTCAAGATCCCGATCACCATCGCGGGCATGTCTTTCGGGTCGCTCTCGGGGCCGGCCAAGGAGGCGCTGGGGCGGGGCGCGACCATGGCGGGCACCTCCACGACGACCGGCGATGGCGGCATGACCGAGGAAGAGCGCGGCCATTCGGAAAAGCTTGTCTACCAATACCTGCCGAGCCGCTATGGCATGAACCCCGACGACCTGCGTCGCGCCGATGCCATAGAGGTGGTCGTGGGGCAGGGTGCCAAACCCGGCGGTGGCGGGATGCTGCTTGGTCAGAAGATTACAGAGCGGGTTGCCGGGATGCGCGACTTGCCCGAGGGGATCGACCAGCGGTCGGCCTGTCGACACCCGGACTGGACCGGGCCGGATGACCTTGAAATCAAGATCCTCGAGCTGCGCGAGATCACTAATTGGGAAAAGCCGATCTATATCAAGATCGGCGGCGCGCGGCCTTATTACGATACTGCGCTGGCGGTGAAGGCGGGCGCGGACGTGGTTGTGCTTGACGGGATGCAGGGCGGCACGGCGGCCACGCAGGATGTCTTTATCGAACATGTGGGCCAGCCGACACTGGCCTGTATCCGCCCCGCGGTGCAGGCGCTTCAGGACCTCGGGATGCACCGCGAGGTGCAGCTTGTGGTGTCGGGGGGCATTCGCACGGGGGCCGACGTGGCCAAGGCGCTGGCGCTTGGGGCGGATGCGGTCTCTATCGGGACGGCGGCGCTTGTCGCGCTTGGCGACAACGATCCCAAGTGGGAGGCGGAATACCAGAAGCTCGGGACAACCACGGGCGCCTATGACGATTGGCACGAAGGGCGCGATCCGGCAGGGATCACGACGCAAGATCCGGACCTCATGGCGCGCCTCGACCCGGAAGCCGCAGGCCGCAAGCTGCGCAACTATCTCAACGTGCTGACGCTCGAATGCCAGACCTTGGCGCGGGCCTGCGGTCATAACCATGTCCACAACCTCGAACCCGAGGATTTATGTGCGCTGACCATGGAAGCCGCCGCCATGGCGCAGGTGCCGCTTGCCGGAACCAACTGGTATCCGGGCAAGGCGGGTTTCTGAACAAGAATGAACCAGGGAGCGGCCCAGGCCGCTCTTTGCATGTCACAGGGAAAGGGAAATGAAGATGAGCAAGCTCGCAGCATTCGCCGAGACAGCCGGCGTGAAATATTTCATGGTCTCCTACACGGATCTTTTCGGCGGGCAACGGGCCAAGCTGGTGCCCGCGCAGGCCATAGCCGACATGGAAGAGGACGGCGCTGGCTTTGCCGGGTTTGCCACGTGGTTCGACATGACGCCTGCGCATCCCGACATGCTGGCCGTGCCGGACCCGGAAGCGGCGATTCAACTGCCATGGAAGCCGGAAGTCGCGTGGGTGCCTGCCGATTGCGTGATGGAGGGTGATGCCGTCGAGCAAGCCCCGCGGCAGGTGTTGAAGAAACTGATCGCACAAGCGGCAGAGGCGGGATTGCGTGTCAAGACGGGGATCGAGGCGGAATTCTTCCTTCTGACTCCGGAAGGCGACAGGATTTCCGACCCTTACGATACGGCGGAAAAGCCTTGCTACGATCAACAGGCCGTGATGCGCCGCTATGATGTCGTCGCCGAGATTTGCGACTATATGCTCGAGCTTGGCTGGGGGCCGTATCAGAATGACCACGAGGATGCGAACGGCCAGTTCGAGATGAACTGGCAGTTTGATGACGCACTGGTCACGGCAGATCGCCATTCCTTCTTCAAGTTTATGGTCAAATCCGTGGCCGAGAAACACGGGCTTCGCGCAACCTTCATGCCAAAACCGATCGAGGGCCTGACTGGCAATGGCTGTCACGCGCATATCTCGGTCTGGGATACGAGCGGCAAGACCAATGCGTTTGCGGGCGATGGCGGGGGGCAGATCGGCGAAGTCGGTCTTTCGGAGCAGGGCGGCTATTTCCTTGGCGGGATCATGAAACACGCCGAGGCGCTGGCGGCGATCACCAACCCGACGGTGAATTCCTACAAGCGGATCAACGCGCCCCGCACCATGTCAGGGGCCACATGGGCCCCCAATACCGTTACATGGACCGGCAACAACCGCACCCATATGGTGCGCGTGCCGGGGCCGGGGCGGTTCGAACTGCGCCTGCCGGATGGGGCGGTTAATCCCTATCTTTTGCAAGCGGTCATCATCGCGGCGGGCCTGTCCGGCATCCATGCCAAGGCCGATCCGGGACCGCGCTACGACATTGACATGTATGCCGAGGGCCACAAGGTCGGGGATGCACCAAGGCTCCCGCTCAACATGCTTGATGCGATCCGGGCCTATGATGCGGATGTGGGCTTGAAGGCCATGTTGGGAGAGCGCTTTTCAGCCTCGTATGTGAAGATGAAGCACCAGGAATGGAATTCCTTCGTGTCGCATTTTTCGAACTGGGAAAAGCAACACACGCTCGACATCTGATTGCGTGCGACAGATCGGCTACACGGGGCCGGCGGTGTCCGGGCCTGCTGTCTTGCGCCAGTGCGAGGGGGACGCGCCATAGGCGTTTTGAAAGCGGGTGGAGAAATGCGCCTGGCTTGAAAATCCCGTGAGCTCCGCGATGTCGCTCAGCGGCAGATGCGTTGTCGAGAGCAGGTACTTGCCCGTTTCAAGGCGGATGTGGCGATATTCCTGCATGATGGAACAGCCAAGGCTCTTGCGGAACTGGCGCTGAAGCTGGCGGGTGGACAACCCTGAAAGGCGGGCGATCTGATCTTGGTCGAGCGGGTCCGCGATATGGGTTTGCATCAGTTCCACCGCCGCCGCGACCGTTCGCGACAAGGCGCTATAGCGGGTCGAGACAGGGCTTGTTTGCGGGGCATCGGCGCCGCGGATTTCCGTCTGGATGAACCAATCCGAGATGCGTTGCGCAAAAGGCGTGCCGTGATCGCGCGCGATGAGCGCATGCATCATGTCGAGCGGTGCCGACCCCCCGGCACAGGTATAGCGGTCGCGGTCGATCACGAAGAGCCGGCGCTCCAGAAGCCAGGTGCCGGGAAGCGTATCGAAATCTTCGTAATGATGCCAGTGAACCGTGAAGCGATGTTCGCCCAGTAGCCCCGCCTTGGCGAGGATCACCGAGCCGCCCGAAATCCCGCCAAGCGCGATTCCCGCGTGGCTCGCCCGGCGCAACCAGGCGAGGAACGCCGGGTGGTTCAGGCGCTTTGGATCGCCCCCGGCCACCACGAAGATCAGGTCAAAGTCGAGCGCAACGGCATCGAACGCCTGGGTTTCAAACCTTGAGCCGAGCGACGTGGCCACGGTCGTGCCGGTTAGCGACAGGAGTGTCACCTCATAGCGTGGCTCGTGCGAGAACTGGTTCGCGGCGCGCAAGGGCTCAAGCGCGGCAGCGGTCGACAGGAGCGCGACTCCATCGACCAGGACAAAGGCGAGTTTGCGAATTGGCATGGCTTTCGAAATGTCCTGAATGGAAACTTAAAAGACTTGATTTTGAAAGAATAGCCTATCTCGATCGGTTAGAAAAGTCCCGGCTACGAAGGAGCGACGTGATGAGATTTTCCGGTTTCCGGGTCATCAAGGAGGCCCTGACAGGGCACAGGGGCTGGGGGATGCTATGGCGTAACCCGGAGCCGAAACCGCATTATGACATCGTGATTGTCGGCGGCGGCGGCCATGGGCTTGCCACGGCCTTTTACCTTGCCAAGACATTCAAGCAGGCGCGGGTGGCGGTGCTTGAAAAGGGCTGGCTCGGCTCTGGCAATATCGGGCGCAACACGACGATCATCCGTTCCAACTATCTCTTGCCGGGCAACGAGCCGTTCTACGAATTTTCCATGAAACTCTGGGAAAACCTCGAACAGGAGACGAATTTCAACTCGATGGTGTCGCAGCGCGGGATCATCAATCTCTTTCATACGGATGGCCAGCGCGATGCCTATCGCAGGCGGGGCAACGCGATGCTTCTGGCGGGCGCGGATGCGCGGCTTCTGGGGCAGGACGAGCTGCGCGAGATCGCGCCCTTTCTCAATTTCGACAATGCCCGCTTTCCGATCAAGGGCGGCTTGATGCAACCCCGCGCAGGCACCGCCCGTCATGATGGCGTGGCATGGGGCTATGCGCGCGGCGCGGATATGCGCGGCGTCGACATCATACAGAACTGCGAGGTCACGGGCTTTCGCATCGAAGGCGGCAAGGTGCAGGGCGTCGAGACCTCGCGCGGCTATATCGGTGCGGGTAAGGTCGGTGTCGCGGTCGCAGGCAATTCGAGCCGCGTGATGGCGATGGCGGGCATGCGCCTGCCGATCGAAAGCCACGTGTTGCAGGCCTTCGTCTCAGAGGGCCTCAAACCGACGATCCCCGGCGTGATCACCTTTGGCGCGGGCCATTTCTACGTCAGCCAGTCCGACAAGGGAGGGCTTGTCTTTGGCGGCGATATCGACGGCTACAACTCCTATGCTCAACGCGGCAACCTGCCAGTGGTCGAGGATGTGGTGGAGGGCGGCATGGCGCTCATGCCGATGATCGGGCGCGCGCGCCTCCTGCGCTCCTGGGGCGGGATCATGGACATGTCGATGGACGGCTCGCCCATCATCGACCGCACCGGGATTGACGGGCTCTATTTCAATGGCGGCTGGTGTTATGGCGGGTTCAAGGCGACGCCGGCCTCTGGCTATGCCTTTGCCCATCTCCTCGCGACCGACCGCCCGCATGAGACCGCCACCGCCTATCGGTTCGATCGTTTTGCACGCGGCCATGTCATCGACGAAAAGGGCGTAGGCGCCCAACCCAACCTGCATTGAGGTGACGGTATGCTGATCCCCCATCCGCTTCTCGGCCCGCGCGATGCGCAGGAATTCACCTATCTTGGCGATGCCTCCCTCATGCAGCGCCCCGACCCCGCGCGCGACGATGCCGAGGCGGCTTTTGCCGACTATGTCTTCCTCCGGGACAACCCGGCAGGCGTCCATCGTGAACTTTGGTTCCACGAACAGGGCGACCGGTCCTGGCTCGTGGTGACGCGCGATACGGTGACCCATGAAATCCTCGGCGCGGAACTGGCGCGCGATGTGAAATTGAACGGGGAGGGCGCAGAATGAACCGGCTCAAGGGCGGTCTCATCGACCGTGACAGAACGCTTTCCTTCCGTTTCAACGGTCAAACCTTCAAGGGCCATCCCGGCGATACGCTGGCCTCGGCGCTGCTGGCCAATGGCGTGCAGCTCATGGGGCGGAGCTTCAAGTATCACCGCCCGCGCGGGGTCTTCTCGGCAGGATCGGAAGAGCCGAACGCCATGGTCGAACTGCGCGAAGGCGCACGGCAAGAGCCGAACACCCGAGCAACCGTGGCCGAGCTTTATGACGGGCTGGTGGCCCGGAGCCAGAACCACCTCGGCCCGCTCAACCGCGATCTTCTGGCGGTGAACGACTATGTCGCACCGTTCTTCGCGGCGGGGTTTTATTACAAGACCTTCATGTGGCCGCGGGCCTTCTGGGAAAAGCTCTACGAGCCGATGATCCGCAACGCGGCGGGGCTTGGCCGCCTGTCAAGGCAGGCCGACCCGGATGCCTATGACAAGGGGTTCCTGCATTGCGATCTTCTCGTCATCGGGGGCGGTGCGGCGGGGCTTGCCGCAGCCCTTACAGCGGGCCGCGCGGGTGCGCGGGTCATACTCGCGGATGAGGATTTCCGGTTCGGCGGACGGCTTCTGGCGGAAAGCCATCTGCTTGATGATGCGCCTGCGGCGGATTGGGCGGCGCGCGTGGCGCAGGAATTGGCGAGCCTGCCAAACGTGCGCCTCATGACGCGGACGACCGTGTTTGGTGTTTATGACCACGGTATCTATGGCGCGGTGGAGCGTGTCGCGGATCACCTTGCCACGCCCGGAGACAAGGTGCGCCAGACGCTCTGGCGGATCACTGCGAAACGCGCCATTCTCGCAGCGGGCGCGACGGAGCGGCATATCCCATTCGCCAACAACGACCGCCCCGGCATCATGCTCGCGGGGGCGATGCGGGCCTATGCAAATCGCTGGGCTGTTGCGCCAACGCGCAGGGCGGAAGACCCCGTCGCGATCTTTGCCAATAACAATGACGGGCATCGCACCGCGCTCGATCTCATGGCCAAGGGCGTGCCGGTGCTCGGCGTGATCGACCCGCGCCCGGAGGCGCAGCGCCTTGGCGATTATGAGCTTTTTGCGGGGGGCGTGGTCGATGGCACCAAGGGACGACTTGGCCTTTCCGCCATCCGGATCACACAGAATGGCCGCTCGACATGGCACCGCTGTGGCGCACTGGGTGTTGCGGGGGGCTGGAACCCCAACGTGCATCTTGCCTCGCACCATCGTGGCCGCCCGGTCTGGGATGAGACGCTCTTGGCTTTCGTGCCGGGCACGGATGGGCCGTCGGGGCTCATCCCGGCGGGTGCCGCCGCAGGCCAGGGCAGCACCGCCGCCGCCCTGCACAGCGGAATGGAGGCAGCGCGCCGCGCCTTGGGCTGGCTTGGTCAGGCCGCCGCGCCCATAGCCTTGCCCGGGGCCGAGGACGTGCCCGTGTCGCAGGCCGCCTTCTGGCATGTGCCGGGCAAGGGGCGCGCCTGGGTCGATTTCCAGAATGACGTGACCGTCAAGGACATCGCCCTTGCACATAAGGAAAACATGCGCCCGGTCGAGCATCTCAAACGCTGGACCACGCTCGGTATGGCCACGGATCAGGGCAAGACGGCCAACATTTCGGCGCTCGCCGTGATGGCGGAATTGACCGACAAGACGATCCCCGAAACCGGCACGACCATCTTTCGCCCGCCCTATACCGGCGTGTCGCTCTCGGTTCTCGGCGGTGGCGATACAGGCGCACATTTCCGTCCCAAACGCCTCACCCCGACCCATCATTGGGCCAAGGCGCAAGGGGCGGTCTTTGTCGAGGTCGGCGCATGGATGCGAGCGCAATATTTCCCGCGCCCCGGCGAGATCCATTGGCGCGAAACCGTCGATCGAGAGGCCAGGGCGGTGCGTGCAGGCGTCGGGATTTGCGACGTGACGACGCTTGGCAAGGTCGATGTGCAGGGCGCGGATGCGGGCGAGTTCCTCAACCGGCTCTATTCCAACATGATGGGCACGCTGGCGGTCGGCAGGGTGCGCTATGGTTTGATGCTGCGCGAGGACGGCCATGCCTATGACGATGGCACCTGTGCGCGCCTCGCAGAGGATCATTACGTTGTCACTACCACGACGGCCAATGCCGGGCCGGTCTATCGCAACATGGAATTCGCGCGGCAATGCCTCTGGCCCGATCTGGATGTGCAGCTCATCTCGACCACGGATGCCTGGGCACAGATTGCCGTGGCGGGGCCGAAATCGCGCGTATTGCTGGAACGGATCGTGGATGAGTTCGATCTCTCCAACGAGGCCTTTCCCTTCATGGGCTGCGCCGAGGTGACGGTCTGCAAGGGCTTGCGCGCGCGCCTGTTCCGTATCTCTTTCTCGGGGGAGCTCGCCTATGAAATTGCCGTGCCTGCGCGCTATGGTCATGCGCTGATGGCGCGGCTGATGGAGCAAGGCGCCGATCTCGGCGCAACGCCCTATGGCACCGAGGCGCTTGGCGTGTTGCGGATCGAGAAGGGTCATGCGGCGGGCGCCGAACTCAACGGCCAGACCACGGCGCAGATGCTGGGCCTTGGACGGATGGTCTCGCAGAAGAAGGATAGCATCGGCGCGGTCATGTCGCGGCGCGAAGGTCTTGCCGAGGATCGTCGCCGCCTTGTCGGCCTGAAACCCGTCGATCCCTCGGCCCTGGTTATCCCCGGCGCACATCTTTTCGCCAAGGATGCACCCCGCTCCATGACAACGGACCAGGGCTGGATCACCTCGGCGGCCTTCTCGCCGCATGTCGGATCTTCCATCGGTCTTGGCTTCCTTGAGGATGGCGAGGCGCGCTTGGGCGAGATACTTGTTGCCGCCAACCCGCTCGAAGGGCAGGACACGCTTCTGGAAGTCGTGTCTGCCCATTTTGTTGACCCGGAAGGAACGCGTCTCCGTGACTGATCTGAAACCGATAACCGCCCTTGGCGCCGAGACCGCGCGATACGAGACATTCGGTGCTCTCACGATTTCCGAGAACGTGGATTTGGGGCTGGCCTCGCTTGCCTTGCGAGACGGAAAGACTGTGCCCGCTCCATTTGGCATATGCCTGCCAGAAGCCGGACGCTGGACAGCAGGCGACGGTTTTGCGGCGTTCTGGATGTCGCCGGGCCAATGGATGATCGAGGCCGAGGGGCGGGGGAACGACGATTTTGCCGCCGCGCTCAAGGCCGAGGTGCATGGATGTTCCGTCACCGAGCAGACCGATGGCTGGGTCGCCTTTGAGATTGCTGCGCAAAACGTGGCGGCGCTTGAGGCTTTGATGCAAAAATCGGTCAATCTCGATCCTGCGAGCCTTTCTTCGGGCGCAGCGGCGAGAACCGGCTTGGAACATATGGGCGTTTACCTTATCCGCAGATCTGAGACCCAGCTTGCGGTGATGGGAATGCGGACCTTTGCAGAGGCGCTTTGGCATGCGCTCGCGACGGCTGCGCGGCGCCTGCCCCACACCGCCTGACGTTCTTGAAGAAACCCACCCTGACGGGAGCGCCCTTCCCGCCGTTCTTTCCGTGCCGCAGCGATGCGATGCGACCGTGACCACCTTGGAGATCGACATGACGAAATACTGCCTGACCGTTGCCTGCAAGAGCCGCCGAGGCATTGTCGCCGCGATAGCGTCCTTCCTTGCCGACCACGGCTGTAACATCACCGACTCGTCGCAATATGACGATATGCATACCGGCAATTTCTTCATGCGCATCAGCTTCACTTCGGAAACCGGCGCCACGCAGGCGCAGCTTGATGCTGCCTTTGACGCCATCTCCAAAGAGTTCGGGATGCGCTATACCTTCCACGATCTGGCGACCAAGATGAAGGTGGTCATCATGGTGTCGCGCTTTGGGCATTGCCTGAACGACCTGCTTTACCGGGTGCGGATCGGAGCCTTGCCGGTGGATATCGTCGCGGTGATTTCAAACCACATGGAGTATCAGAAAGTCGTCGTGAACAACGACATTCCGTTCCATTGCATCAAGGTCACCAAGGACAACAAGCCGCAAGCCGAAGCCGCGATCATGCAGGTTGTCGAAGAGGCCGGGGCCGAGCTTATCGTGCTGGCGCGGTATATGCAGATCCTTTCCGACGAGATGTGCCAGAAGATGTCGGGGCGGATCATCAATATCCACCATTCCTTCCTGCCTTCGTTCAAAGGGGCAAACCCCTATAAACAGGCCTATGCGCGCGGCGTGAAACTCATCGGGGCGACCTCGCATTACGTGACGGCGGATCTTGATGAGGGGCCGATCATCGAACAGGACATCGTGCGCGTGACCCATGCCCAAAGCCCCGAGGATTATGTCTCCCTCGGTCGCGATGTCGAGAGCCAGGTGCTCGCCCGCGCGATCCATGCCCATGCGAACCATCGGGTGTTCCTCGACGGGAACAAGACGGTGGTGTTCCAGGCCTCGCCGGGAAGCTATTCAAGCGAGCGGATGGGCTAGGGCGTGCGTCGCTTCGCGCAGAATGTCGGAGGCCTCTGCAACGATGGCCTCTGAAGAGGTCTGTTCGCGGGTATAAAGAAAGACCTGCCGCATGTCCGGCAGGTCGGCAATCCGGCGAAAGACCAACCCTTCCGGTGCGAGCTCCGTGACAAGCTGTGGCAAGACGGTGACCCACTCGCCCTCGCGGACCATGGCGAGCAGGGATTGCGTATTATGCACCGTGATATCGACCTGCGCGAGCGCCGCGCGGAAGGCGGGTGTTGCGATCTGATCGCAAAGCGCGTTGCGCAGGAAAGGCGCGGTAAACACGTCTGAAATCTTGATGGGGGTGTTGCTTTCGGCCAGCGGGTGCGTCTTGGCCAGGACGACCCCGAACCGGTCGCGGAACAAAAGCGATGTGGCGATGCCGTTAAGCGCACGTTCTGCCGAGGCAATGCCGATATCCACCCAGCCCTGCACCAGAGCCTCGAGAACCTGTTCCGTGTCGGCATCGCGCAATTCGATACACAGCCCCGGATGGCCTTCGGACATGCGACGTGCCAGTGTCGGAAAGGCAAGCGCGGCCACGGACGGCACGGCAGAAATCCGCAAGATACCTTGCGGTGCCCGAGCGGAGAGTTCGATGGCCGAGACCGTGCTGTCAAACTGGCTGATCTGACTTTGTCCAAGGCGGAGCACCTGTTCACCAAGCGGCGTGAGGCGGTTCTTGCGCTCGCCTTCGAAGAGCGGGCTGCCAAGGTGGGTTTCAAGCTGTTTCAGCGTCATCGACACGGCAGATTGCGTGCGCCCAAGCCGGTTCGCCGCCTCCGCAAGGTTGCCTGCCTGCGCCACGGCGCAAAAGGCGCGCAACATGTCTATCTTGATGGCCATGAGTTCAGTAAATCTTAAATTTGATTAAGAAGTTTGAGTTTGACTGATGTGACCGTCCTTGTCCACCATGTTCCAAACCACTCAAACAAAAGAGACCCCCCGTGCTCCATAAAAACCTGATCGCCGGCGACTGGCTGGCCGGCGAAAGCGAAATCGAAAACCGCAACCCCTCCGACCTTTCCGATCTTGTCGGCGTCTTTGCACAGGCGAGCGGAGACCAGCTTGAGGCGACCCTCGACCAAGCCCGGCAGGCACAGCGTGAATGGGCCGCTTATGGGCTTGAACGTAAGCAGGCCGTTTTGATGAACATCGGCAATGAGCTCATGGCGCGGGCCGAGGAATTGGGCACGCTCCTGAGCCGTGAAGAGGGCAAACCCCTCGCCGAGGGCAAGGGCGAGGTATACCGCGCGGGCCAGTTCTTTACCTATTACGCGGCCGAATGCCTGCGCCAGATTGGCGAGAATGCCGATTCCGTGCGCCCCGATATCGAGGTCGATATGCGCCGGGAAGCGGTTGGTGTCGTCGCCGTGATCAGCCCGTGGAACTTCCCCACGGCAACCGCCTCCTGGAAAATCGCGCCCGCGCTCTGCTATGGCAATGCGGTGGTTTGGAAGCCGGCCAACATGACCCCGGCCTCGGCCTATGCCCTGACCGAGATCATCGCGCGGCAGGACATTCCCAAGGGGTTGTTCAGTCTCGTCATGGGATCGGGCGGCACCATCGGCCAACGCCTCGTGGAAAGTCCCAAGATTGACGCGGTTTCCTTTACCGGCTCCGTGCCCGTCGGCAAGGGCATCGCTGCGGCGGCGATCCAGAACCTGACCAAGGTGCAAATGGAGATGGGGTCCAAGAATGCACTGGCGGTGATGGATGATGCCGATCTCGATCTGGCCGTGACGCTGGCGCTTGGCGGCGCCTTCGGCGGCACGGGGCAAAAATGCACCGCCTCCTCGCGCCTTGTCGTGCACGAGGCGATCCACGATGCCTTTGTCGAGAAGCTGGTGGCAGGCGCGCAGGCGATGAAGGTTGGTCATGCTCTGGAAGGGGGCACCCAGATGGGGCCAGTCGTGAGCGCGCAGCAGCTTTCCGAGAACCTCGAATATGTTGATCTCGGCAAATCCGAGGGGGCAGAGCTTGCCTGCGGTGGTGCGCGCCTCAACATGGATCACGAGGGGTATTACATGTCTCCGGGTGTTTTCCTCAATACACGCAACGACATGCGGATCAACCGCGAGGAAATGTTTGCGCCGCTGACCGCGGTCATCAAGGTGGCGAGCTATGACGAGGCTCTTTCGGTCGTGAACGATACCAAGTTCGGCCTGACCTCGGGCATCGTCACCAAGAGCCTCGCCAAGGCGACCCATTTCCGCCGCAACGCCCGCACCGGCGTTGTGACGGTCAACCTGCCCACCGCAGGCACCGATTATCACGTGCCCTTTGGCGGGCGCGGCGATAGCTCCTATGGGCTGCGCGAGCAGGGCAAGGCGGCGGCGGAATTCTACACCACGGTGAAAACCGCCTATATCAGCGCCGGGCCTGTCTGATGCGGATCGACGGGCTGCAATATGCCAACTGGTCGGAAAAGATATTCCGCCAACTGCGTGAAGGCGGCGTGGATGCGATCCACGTCACCATCGCCTACCATGAGACGTTCCGTGAAACGGTTCTGAACTTCGAGAAATGGAACCGTTGGTTCGAGCAATACCCCGACTTGATCATGAAGGGGCTTTGGGCGTCCGATGTCGACAAGGCCCGTGAAACCGGGCGCACGGCGGTGTTCTTCGGATTTCAGAACCCGTCGCCCATCGAGGATGATATCGGTCTTGTCGAGATCGTGCACACGCTCGGTGCGCGCTTCATGCAGCTCACCTATAACAACCAGTCGCTTCTCGCGACGGGCTGTTACGAGGCAGAGGATGGCGGTGTAACCCGGATGGGGCGTCAGGTCATCAAGGAGATGAACCGCGTCGGCCTCGTCGTCGACATGAGCCATTCCGGTGACCGCTCGACCATCGAAGCGGCCGAGATTTCCCAACGACCCATCGCCATAACGCATGCCAACCCGCATGAATGGGCGCCCGCCCTGCGCAACAAGCGCGATGCGGTGATCCGCGCGGTAACGGAAAATGGCGGGATGCTCGGCTTCTCGCTTTATCCTCATCACCTTCGCGACAAGTCCGCCTGCCCCCTGCAAAGCTTCTGCGAGATGATTGCGCGGACTGCGGATCGCTACGGGGTCGAACATCTCGGCATCGGCTCCGACCTTTGTCAGGACCAGCCCGACAGCGTGGTAGAATGGATGCGCGTGGGGCGCTGGAGCAAGGACATCGACTATGGCGAAGGCTCGTCCGCCGCGCCCGGATTTCCGCCCATGCCCGCATGGTTCAGCGACAACCGTGACTTTGGCAACATCGAAGAGGGCCTCCGGGCCGTGGGTATGAACGCGACCGAGGTTGCCGACGTTATGGGCCGCAACTGGTACCGCTTTTTTGCAGCGAACTTCGCCCCGGCAGACGCGTAGCCGGAGACCCGGGCCATCCGGCCCACCCACGGATATTCACAGGGAGGAAAGAATGTCCGATACCAACACGAAAACAGAGGGCGGCCCCGGCCACCTGGATCATATCAACAAGCCGCTTTTTGCGATCACCGGCGGCTTCATCGTTCTCTTTTGCCTCGTCGCCTTGTTCGATCTCGACTTGCTGTCCGGCATGGTCGATACGGGTTTTGCGTTCTCGGCCAAGTATTTCGGCCTCTACTGGCAGGTCTTGCTTCTGGCGACTTTCCTGATTGGCCTTGTCCTGATTGTTCTGCCCGGTGGCAAGGCCATCATGGGCGGTCTCGCCACGCCGGAATTCCCGGTCTTCCAGTGGGGGGCCATGATCATGTGCACCCTGCTGGCGGGCGGCGGAGTCTTTTGGGCGGCTGGTGAGCCGATGGCACATTTCCTGTCTTCACCCCCCTATTTCGGCCATGAAAGCGGCACCGTCGATGCGGTCAATTCGGCGATGGCGCAAAGCTTCATGCACTGGGGCTTTCTGGCATGGGCAATCCTTGGTGCGCTGACCACCGTCATGCTGATGCACTACCATTATGAAAAGGGGCTGCCGCTTGCACCGCGTACGCTTCTCTATCCGCTGTTTGGCGACAAGGCGATCAAGGGCCCCATCGGCCTGATTGCCGACGCAAGCTGTATCATCGCCGTTGTCGCAGGCACGGTGGGGCCGGTTGGCTTTCTCGGGCTACAGGTCAGCTACGGGTTGAACACGCTCTTCGGTATCCCCGATACCTTTGCCACGCAGGCTTTCGTGATCCTTGCACTGGTGGCGGTCTATACCACCTCGGCGGCGACCGGCCTGTCGAAGGGCATCCAGATTCTCAGCCGTTTCAACGTCATCCTCGGTGCGATCTTGCTGGTCTTCATCCTTGTGGCTGGCCCAACGGGCTTTATCTTCAAGAGCTTTTTCGGCGGCATGGGCACTTATTTCACCGATTTCTTCGGCATGGCGATGTTCCGTGGTGATGCTGGCGTCTTTGGTGAGCCGGGCTGGCTTGGCTGGTGGACCGTGTTCTTCTGGGGATGGTTCCTCGGGTATGGCCCGCTGATGGCGATCTTCATTGCCCGCGTCTCGCGCGGTCGCTCGATCCGCTCCATCGTGATCATGCTGGCCATCGTGGCACCCATCGTCACCGCCTTCTGGTTCACAATCGTCGGTGGCACCGGCATCCATGCGGAACTGACCAACCCCGGCTCGGTCTCGACCGCGTTCGAAGGGTTCAACCTGCCCGCGGCCTTGCTGGCCATCACGCAGTCCTTGCCGATGGGCTTTGTCATCTCGGTGCTGTTCCTGGTCCTGACGACGGTCTTCGTCGCCACCACTGGCGACTCGATGTCCTATGTCATCTCTGTGTCCATGTCGGACGAAGACCGCCCGGCGCTTCCGGTGCGTATCTTCTGGGGTATCGCGATGGGCGTCATGGCGCTGATCCTGATCTACACGGGGGCGGGCGGTATCGGCAAACTGCAAAGCTTCATCGTCGTGACGGCGGTGCCGGTGTCCCTCGTGCTGCTGCCCTCGCTCTGGGATGCGCTGCGCATCACGCTGGCCAAGGGCCGCGAGGCCAAGAACTGACATCAGAACATGGGGCGGCCTTTGCGGGCCGCCCTGTATATCTCATACATGGAAAGGAGGAGCCTCGTGGAACAAAGCGCCGGAAACACAATTCCCCCGCGTGAGCCAAACCATGTGATGCGCTTGCAGCGACTCGGCTCCCTCCATCAATGCCGTCTGAGTTTCATGCGCCAGGTGACCCGCCGCATGGCGCGGGAGGGATGGCGGTTTTCGCGCCCGGCTTTCGATATCGACGCCAATGGCGTGGGGCACGCGGTTTATACTGCGCAAGGCCCGGACCGCGCCTATTCCCTTGTCGCCTTCGCGCATGACCTGCCGCCCGACATGCGCTCGGATCGCGTCATTGCGACGGCATGGGATGCGACCTTTGCACTCTTCGATGGAACCCCCTCGCAGGAGGACATTGCCCGGCTTTACCGGAATGTGCCACTTCAGGAAGCGGGCCGTGTGAGCGAGCGTGAAATTTCCGTGAGCCGGGCCAACCGCTCCGTGCGGCTTTGGGACCATTGCGTCGAGGAATTGTCACAAGGTCGTCAGCCCGACCCCGACCGTCTGGAGGCGGTCGGATATCTTATGCGGACCACGGCCGTTTACGGGTCGGGCAAGCTCGGCGCGGCAGACCGCGAGGTGATCGCCAACCGCCCTGAGATGCAGGCCCCGTTTCAGGCCGAGATGCTCTCGGTCTATCTGACGCGCTGGTTCGTGCGCGACCTTGTCGAGCATATGGCGCGCATGCGCGGCGGGGAGGCTGCCGTGCCGCTTGCGCCTGATCTGGCCAAGCGCCTCGGGATCGGAAATTCGACCGGGCTCGGCATGGCGCCCTTCATCGTCAACCATCCGGTGCTTTTCAACAACTGGATCATGGCGCGCGAAGAGGCGATTTCCCGCGTGCGTAGTGTGCCGTGGGCCGAAGAGGCCGCGCGCTTGCGGTTCAATGCCCTGTTCCGCCGCGCCTGTGCCTCTGTGACAGCATGGAAGACGGACCACCCGATCCAGCAGGCCAAGTTGGCCGATCTGCGGCACGATATCGAGATCCTGCGCAGCCACCTTGCCGCCGATGCCCTGGGGGGAAATTATCCTTGGGATCGGCTCATGAAATGGGCCGAGATGCATCTCAGTCTTGAGGGGCAGGAGTTTCTCGCTTCCCTGATCCTCGAACCATATGGCGACCTGGTGGATGGGCTCGGAGCCTGTATGGCCGATGGCCACCCGGATGCGCATGTCATCGACGGGGCGATGCCTGTGGGTGAGGTCATTCAGCTTTTGCAAGAGAGTTTCGGCTGGGCAGTCGATCTGGACTGGTCGGCCCCGGCAAACTGCGCGCGTGCGTGGTATGTGTCCGAGGAAAAGCTCGAACCCCGCCTCGGAGAGCGTTTCGAAGAGCCCATCGCCGCCTATGAACAGCCGCTGGCGCCCGCGCGCGATGCCGCTGCCGCTTATGACATGTTGTGCGGCTGGGAGGCGGCCACACCGATTTCCGAGGTTCTGGCCAAACATCCTGAGCATCGCCACACCATTCGCCGTGCACAGATTGCCCGATTTGCGCCCTATGGGGAAATTCGTTCCAACACGATTGGGGCCGATGTGCTTCCGATCGACATGCTGCGCGCCAAGCTTTCGTTCTTTGGCGTGACGCATTTCGATCCACGTTCGGATCGCTGGGTGCGTGTGTGCATGTATGCGGGGGCCCCCTATCCGCCGGAGCTTGGTGCGGACAATGCGGACGATTGGGTTTATCCGGAAGACACGGCATGAGCTATTCACTGAACGAGGCCGAAGCGATGGCCCGCAAGGCGACGCGCGGGGCAGGGTATGACTGGGGCGTCGCCGAGGAAGCGGCCAAGGCGGTGCGTTGGCTCTGTGCGCAAGGGATTGACGGGGTCGCAGCCGTGTCTGCCGTGCTCGTGCCCGAGGACCGGGGCGGGGCCTCTCCGCTGGTGGTGGGTATGGCACTGGCCGATCAGGCAGCCCAGCTCACGCAGGCGCCGTTCAAATGCGCCCATATGGCCCATCCCGTGCTGCTCCTGCCGTTTGCAGCCATGGCCGCGCGCCAACTTGCGCAGACCGTGTGGATCGACTGTGACGGCGCTCATGCGGTGACGGACGGGCATTTTCTCGCCGTGACAGGTGATTTTCCAGCCCATGCAACCCGCGTGGATATCTTGCTGGACGGTGTGCTCTCTGCGCCTTTGCCCCGACAGTCCCGCGCGCGGCCTGACCCGGAGGCTTGGGCAGCGCTGGACCGTCTTGCGCACAAAACCTACGCCCCGTCCACCGAGGAAAGCCGCCTGCGCGGTGCCGGTGCCGGGCTTTCCGACAATGATTAACCCGAGGTTCCCATGATCGAAACGAAAACACTCTCCCTGAACGCCATCGAGGATCTCGCCCTGCGCGCGTTGATCGCGGCGGGCACGTCCGAAGCAAACGCGCAGCCCTTGGCCGTCGCGACCGCCGCGACCGAGGCCGATGGCGTGGCAAGTCACGGGCTGGCCTATATCCCGATCTATTGCGAACATGTGCAGTGCGGAAAAGTGGATGGCCAGGCCGTGCTGCAGGTTGCACAGCCACGCCCCGGTGTTGTCACGGTCAATGCAGGGACCGGCTTTGCCCACCCGGCGATTGACGCGGGGTTTGACCGTCTCATGCCGCTGGCGCAGGAGCAGGGCATCGCCGCTCTTGCCATCCACGATAGCTATAATTGCGGTGTGCTTGGCTATCATACCTACCGGCTTGCCAAGGCTGGGTTGCTTGGTCTCGGCTTCACCAACGCGCCGGCCTCTATTGCGCCATCGGGCGGGGCAAAACCCGTGGTCGGGACAAACCCTTTCTCCATCGCAGCTCCCGGTGGGGATGGTGAGCCGGTGGTCCTGATCGACCAGTCCGCAAGCACCATCGCCAAATCCGAGGTCATGAAACACGCGCGGGAAGGGCGGCCAATCCCGACGGGCTGGGCGCTCGACCCGGAAGGCAATCCCACAACCGACCCGGAGATCGGTCTCAAAGGCTCAATGGCCCCCTCGGGCGGCTACAAGGGGGTTGGCATTGCCCTTTTGACCGAGATCATGGCGGCTGCGATGACCGGCGCGACGCTCGGGATTGACGCTGCCCCCTTTTCTGGAACGGCAGGGGGGGCACCAAAGACCGGCCAGTTCTTCATCGCCATCGACCCCGTGGCCTCCTCGGGCGGTGCATTCGCCGCGCGCATGTCTGACTTGGCGGCCGCCATTCACGCCCAGTCCGGCGCGCATCTTCCCGGTGATGGACGAAGCGCCAAGCGCGCCCGTGCCAAGGTCGAAGGTGTCCCGGTCAACGTCGCCACATTGCAGAAAATCGAGGCGTTCCTGGCCTGAGCGGGGCCTTAGGCCGCCCTCGCATCGCGGTAGATGGCTTTCACCTGTTCCGCGAGCGTCATCGGGTCGAACGGCTTGATGAGAACATCGATCGCGCCCAGGTCTCGCAGCTTTTCCAGGTCGGAATTCGAGGCCTTGGCGGTCATGAAGACAATCGGCGTGTTCTTCAAGCTGTCCATTTCGCGGATGCGTTGATAAGTCTCTTCACCATCCATATTCGGCATCATCACATCCAACAGGATGAGATCCGGTGCGACATCGGCAACATGCAACAGCGCCTCTTCTCCAGATGGGTATTGTTCGACTTCCAGGCCACCAACAAGTGCCAGGGACATGCGCACGATCTCGCGAATGTCTGGTTCGTCGTCGATATGAACAACACGTTTAAGATCAGGCATGAGGCTTCATTCTATTTGGGGAGGTTCGGGTCCGAAATTAATCTGTGAACTGTATACTGTCCAGTATGTTCAACCATTAGGTGATATTCTGTGCGTTTACACGCGCCGGCTTGGCGACTCCTGGCCCAATATCCAAAAGCGGCAGGGAAATCCGGAAACAAGTTCCCACGTTTTCGGCCGTGTCGAACTCAATGCTGCCACCGAGGCGCTCGACTTGGGATTTGACGATCGAGAGTCCAAGACCCGAGCCATGCACGTTGCTGCGCACTTGTTGATCGGTCTTTACGAAACGGCTGAAGAGCTGTGGTTGCAGGTCTTTGGGAATACCCATGCCATGGTCGCGTACGAAAAGCACAACGCGACTGCCCTTGCGTTCGGCCCAGACGTCCACATGGCTGTCTTCGGGGGAAAACTTGGCCGCGTTGGACATCAGGTTGGCCAGGATCTGTTCGAGCATCCGGGCGCTCGCATTGACCCAGAGGTCTTTGGTGCCGACCGGGTCGCGATAGGTGATCCCCAGTTCCGTTCCATATCCCTGGTTGGCAGCGATGGCAGATTGAATCGTCTCTGAGATGTTGAGCGGGACAAGCACCTCTTCGCGGGTTTCATGCTCTGCTCTTTCGGCTTCGAGAATTTGTGCGATGAGATCAAGCATCCGGTCGCTGTTGCGCAGGGCGATGCCCACAAGGTTCTTTGCTTCTGCGGGCATCGGACCCATGGCGCAGGAATCGAGCAACCCCATCGCGCCCTTGATACTCGTCAACGGTGTTCGCAATTCGTGGGTGATGATTGAAATCAGGCGATTGCGTTCGCGTTCGAGTTCGACATTGCGCGTGACTTCCCGGAACATCGTCAGGATTCGGTGGGTGTCGCTGGTCACGGCGACGCGATAGGAATGCGCCTCGTAGACCTCGCCGCTGGTTTCGTTCTCGATCCGCGCCGACCACTTGCCCTTGATTGCAGTGTGCTCGCAAGTTGCGGCCATGGCGTCCCGGTCCGAGGCATAGCGCGTATCCCAAAGTGTCTTGCCGCCAATCTCCTCCACGCTCCAGCCATGTTCGGCAAGGGCAAAGGCATTCATGTAGGAAATCGAGAAATCATCCGGGTTGTAAAGCACGACAGCATCCGTCATTTCATCAAAGGCTGCGGTGACAAGGCGTTGATTTTCCCTGACCTTTTGCCGTGAAATATCAATGCGCAAGGACAGGTTCTTGACGTGTTTCTTGTCATCATCCATGAGCGGCACAACCGTGTTGTGGGTCATGGCCCGGCTGCCATCCGCGCGCAGGATCTGGGTTTCGCCAGACCACATGCGACCGGTCTGCGTCTGTGCCCGGATTTCCGAGGACAGTGCCTTCTGGTCCTCTGGATAGAGGTCGTGGATACGTCGACCGATCAGCTCTTCACGGCGGTATCCGAGAGCGCCAAGGAACTTTGAATTGACCTCAAGAATATTGCCATCGGTGTCTGTGACTGTCACAAGGCCATATTCGAACAAGGCCTTTCGTTGAAACGCAAGTTCAAGTTCCTTGTCGCGAAGTTTCTGTTTCTGAAAGTCGTTGATTTTGTTTTTTCGTGCAAAAGCAATGCCGCTGAGGATGACAATCATCCCGACCAGAAGCGCGTTCATTGCCAGCGATATGTTTCCGAGCTCAAACATGTCATATCTCTCTGCTCTCCCTGCCGATACCAAAATGCATATCGGCGTGCGGTGGTCCGTGTGAGGCTTGTGCCTCTTGAAGGTTATGAAACCACCGCGATGTGCGAAACTGTCGCAGGAAAATCGGGCCGAATTGTGAACAGGGCAGGGCGGTTCAAGGGTCTGATTGTACCGGCAATGGGGCTGAATGCCCGTCCTGACCCCGGATCACGGCATTTTGCGAAACGCATCAGGCAACCGCCTCTGCCTTCCAGAGCGGAATGGTAAAGGTGATCGTGGTGCCTTCGTGCGATGTGCGCACCACATCTATTTCGCCCCCGTGCAGGGCCACGATATCCTTGGAAATCGCAAGCCCGAGACCGGCACCGCCCTCGTTGCGCGTGCTGGAGGCATCGGCTTGGGTAAAGCGATCGAAAATGCTGTCCAGCGCATTTGTGGGAATGCCGACGCCGGTATCGACAACGGCGATCTGCATCATGCTGTCGATGATATGCGACCGCACGGTAATGCTGCCCCGGTCCGTGAACTTGATCGCGTTGCTGATAAGATTGATGAGAACCTGGCGCAGGCGTGTCTCATCGCATTTGAGAGTCGCGTTCTCGATGTCCGCAACAAGCTGGATGTCCTTGTCTTTCGCAAGCGACCGCATCTGTGTGATGGTCGACTCCACAACCGGCTCAAACTCAACGGGTGCGATTTCGATATGCAGCGTGTTCGCTTCTATCCGCGACAGATCAAGAACGTCACCGATCAGCGCCTGAAGTTGTTTACCCGCAGACTCGATCTTTTCCGCCATCCGGCGCACTTCATCGACCATGGCCGTGTATCCGGCCTCAAGCGCAGCTTCGCCTGTGTCCGCGACAATATCGCGTAAGGCGCGCGTTGCCGGAAGCGCTTCGGGGTTGCGCAGGAAGGCGTTGAAGCCAAGCACCACGGTCATTGGTGTGCGCAATTCGTGGCTGACCATGTTGAGGAACTGTGTCTTGGCCTCGTCGGCTTTCCTTGCCTTCTGAAGTGCACCATAAAGCTCGGTCACATCCGCCGCCGTGCCGAGATAACCCTGGAAGGTGCCAGTGTCGTCGAAAATCGGCTTGCCACTGGTGCGTAGCCAGATTTCGCCGCTTTCTTTCAGGCTCGAGCGGTAAATGAAATTCTGGAATGGCTCATGCGATTCCATCACCTGCAGATGCTTTTCTATGGCCGGGTCGGAGGTCTTGCTCATGAGTTCGGCACGGGTGCGCCCGAGCGCCTTTTCGGCGGGAACGCCTGTGGCTTTCTCGAACCCCGATGACAGGTAGGTCAAACGCATGTCGGCGTCTTGTTCCCAAAACCATTCCGTCGCGATATCGGCCACATCCGCAAACCGGGCTTCTGCCGCGTCGCGTTCCTTGATGGCCGCGCGCAGACGTTCATTGGTGCGCTCAAGCCAGCGCTCCTGGGCCATCATGTCCGAGATATCGACCCCGAAACACACCACCCCGCCTTCCTGCGTGCGGTGGCTGAAGATCTTGTAAAAGCGATCATTGCCCAGATGCAGGTCAAACTGTGATGCCGTCCGCCGAAGCTGCACGAGAAGACTTTCGACGCGTTCTTCCCGCTCATCCCGCGTGGCATTGGGAAGCTCAAGATAGGCGAGCCGTTCAAGAAGCTTTCGGATCGGTGTGCCTGTGGTCAACCGGGCGCGTGCATCCGGCAGGAATTGAAGCGTCCGTGCGTTGACGGTCTCAAGCTCGCCTTCCGCATCAAAGAGAAGGAATGCCGCCGACACCGTATCAATCGCATCGCGCAGCCGCGTTTCTGCGATCTCTGCCCGTCTGCGGCTTTCGACCTGTTCGGTGATGTCAACGCGAATGCCGACCCGCCCACCATCCGGGGTGCGCTTTTCACGCACGCGCAGCCATTTTCCATTGTTCAAATGCTGCTCGAGCGTGAAGTCTTGGTTTCTATGAACTTCCAGCCGTTCTTCGAGCCATTCCTTCTCGCGCCCGATGGCGGCCTTGTACTGGCCATGCTCGAGCCCGTATTCCAAAATCTCCTTGAAGGTGGCACCGGGCTTGATGGCCGGGGCGCTTTCCTTGTAAATTTGCCTGTAGCGCTCGTTGCAAATCACGAGCCGGTCCGAGGAATCGAACAGCACGAATCCGTCGCCCAGCACATCAATCGCTGCGCGCAGTTGCTCTGCCTTGACGGATGCCTCTTGGCGCAACCTAAATAGCATATTCGTGGTGGCCAGGGTGCCCGCGGCCAGAAGCAGGAAAACCAACAGGGTCCGCGCTTCTATCGTCCCCGTTGCCCATCCACCCTCGGGGCGTATGGCCATTGTCCAGACCCCGTTTGGCACGTCTATTTCCCGGAAAATACTGTCAGTGTTGAATAGTTTTTGATCCCCGAGAATAGGCGTGCCGTCTTCTTTCTTGCGCATGGCGACATGAAATGGTTCGGGGATGGCTTCGCGCTTGATATCGGACAGAAGCCGTTCCGCTGAAAACACGATTGAAATCAAGCCCCAAGGTTTGGCCTCGGACGAGGAATCAAGGATCACGGGCACGCGCAGGATAAAGCCTGGAAACCCCTGCAAGAGCGGCACCGGGCCTTCGAAAACATCCTTGTTCTGCTCCAGGGCCGCCTCGGCGCTCATGCGTTGGGCCGGGATATCGCCAAGTTTCCGCCCGACCACATGGGCGTTGGCATCAAAAGGATGGACATACTCAATGGTACATTTGCGGACCGTGGCAACATTGACGAAGGCGTCATTGTCTTGAACGATTTCCTTGGCGAACCTCGTGAAACTCTCCTGGCTCAGGTCGGGTTCAAGGATGATCGCCCCCTTGAAGGCGCTGCCTATAAGAAGCGCATTGGTCACGGCGCTTGATACATTCTCTGAGTATTTCGCAATGGCATCATGCGCCGCAAGCCGCTCCTGCTCGCGTTGGTCGCTCATGTCTATACGGGTTTTCATCCACAAGAAGGCTGCGATCAGACAGAACAAAACGACATTTGTCGCCAGGACCGTGATCTTTCCCGCGGGCCGAAGTGTTTTTGTGTTCGCCATTTTAAACAACCATAGGAGGATTTTTTCCCGCGTGTCACCATCGTAAACGCAAAAGAAGCGCGGTGTGAAGGTGTATTTTGGACGCGGCGTGTTCCGAGCGACCATGTGATCAAAGGGGATCGAAAATCGGGTGTCTTATGGTGTTTTGCAAATATTTTCGCATCGTAAGGATTTTTTAACTTTGCCCGATTTTCGCCCTAATTCTCCTCTAGGCTGAAATGAATGGGTAAAAAACCGGATGCGGTTGACCGTCGCAAATGCATGGTTGGAGAACACTGACATGAAGATTTTGGCCGTTGACGATGAGCCGCTGATCCGGCGGCTTTTGGAGACGACCCTCGTGGGGCTCGGGTATTCTGACAATACCTTCGCCGCGGACGGCGCAGAGGCTCTGAAATGTCTGAATGCAGCGTCCGAGCCGTTCGACTGTATTCTTCTCGACATCGAGATGCCCAACCTCAACGGGATCGACTTTCTGAAACAACTCCGCAAGGTTCCGACCTATCGGTCGACGCCTGTTATCATGCTGACGGCGATGTCGGAGAAATCCTATATTGATGAATCCTTTGCCAACGGCGCAACGGATTACCTCACGAAGCCGCTTGATGCGACGGACTTGTCGGCCCGCCTCCGCGTCGCGCGCCTCCTGTGTGAGGCCAATGCCGGGGAAAAGGCGCAGAGCGAACGCTCGGCCATGCCCGCAGCAGAGGTTTTCGATTTCAGCGATGCGATCCGGATCGAAGATGTGCCGCGCGTCGTGCAGTCGTTAGCGATGGAAAACTACCTTCTGCAACTCGGGCGCCTGGGCTTGTTCAAGCTCGGCGCGATCGGCTTCAAGATTCGCAACGCCGGACCTCTCTTCGCGCGTGAAGGCTGCGAGGAGTTCCGTGAGATCCTGACCGATGTGGCGGATTGCATTTTCGAGGCGACCCGCGCGGTCAATCCCCTGATTTCCTATCTTGGCAGCGGCAGCTTTATCGCGATCGTCCCGCGCAACGCGAATTTCTCGGGCGAAGAGCTTGAGGATCTCATCACGACGCATCTCATAAGCTACCGTCCGGAAGAAGACCTGAATGCCGAGAACGAAATCCGTGTCCTGGTGGGCGAGCAAGTCAATGGGAGCCTGTTTGGATCAAGCCCGCTCAAGATCATAGACCAGGCCTTCGAGGCCGTTCAGAAGCGCCAATCCCAGTTGCCACAGCGCCTTACATCGCGGCTGATGGCAATCTGAAGCATTTCGCGCTATCCTGAATCAGCACCATCGCGCAAAGTGCATGAGGTGGCTGTAACCAGTCAAAAGGTTCGCGAATGAGCATGGCAATGACCCAGGAACTCTACGAGGCTCTCAAGGACATCCGTGAGAGCTTCTTGAACGATCTGGCCGGCCAGATCGGGCAGATGGAAGAATACTGCAAGTATCTGAACGCCCCGGATCACGCGCTCCCGGCTGTCGCCGGGCTAAAGGGGATCGTCCACAAGATCAGTGGCATCGCCGGAAGCGTTGGCTTTCCGGAACTGGGGGACGAGGCCGGACAACTTGATATTGCCTTTGGTGAAATCCTACGCAAGCCCTATGACGCCGCGGCGATCGACGGAATTCGCGACCAGCTCGAGTCATTTCTCTGCCGTCTCGAAGATGCGTTCGACGAGAAACTCCTGCCGTCCGAAAACGAATAGTCCTGATTGCACGGCAAGGCCCGTGGCGTGTTGTGGTCGCGGATCACTCCGCCATTATCTGTTCCACGATCTGACGCTGGCGTTTGCATTGAAGCTTGTCACGCAGCGGGCTGTCCGGATCAATATCCTTCTTGCAGACCACGCATTTGTCCGAGCCTTCAATCGCGTTGAGCCCGCCACAGCTCCCCTTGATCGTGCGGCCCTTGACCATCACGCCGATACTCATGCCGACGACGATGATCAGCAAGAGAAAGAATGCCAGGAAGAATGTGCTGAGGGCCATTGCGATGCCTTTAGTCTGCCGTGGTCAGCGCCGAGAACGCGCTGCTCTCTTCTAGGATATAGGACTGTGCGTCCGCCTGTCTATCGCGGGAAATGAAGAAGACCGCAACCCCATGCCGCTCTGCAACGGCCATTCCCCGCTCGTGTCCAAGCACAAGCATCGCGGTGGCCCAGGCATCCGCCATCATGGCATTGTCGGCCAGAACCGTGGCCGAGGTCGTGGCGTGAGTCACAGGTCGACCCGTGGTCGGATCAAGCAGATGTGAATAGCGCCGTCCGTTCCGCTCAAAGAAGTTTCGATAATCGCCCGAACTCGCCATGCCCAATCCGCTGACGGATATGACGCGCTGCACGCTGCTCTGGCTGCCCGGCTCCGGCGTCTCGATGCCGATCCGCCAAGGCTGGCCTTCGCCATTGTGGCCACTGGTTACAAGGTCGCCACCGATCTCGACCATGAAATCCTCGATTCCCTGGTCGCGTAGCGCCTCCGCGAGGGCGTCGATCCCGTATCCTTTTGCAATCGCGGCCACGTTGACCTCGACATCCGGGAGCGCCTTGGCGAGCGTTGCAGCGTCGCGATCAAGGGTCAGAAGGCGGGCTTGCCCGACGCGGCGCAAGGCGTCGGCAATTGCGGCCTCCGACGGCAGCGGGTCTTCCACGTCCCGCGCGCCGAAGCCCCAAAGCTCGATCAGTGGCCCGAGCGTGACATCGAACATGCCGCCACTTTGCGCATGCACGCGCGCCGCACTGTCCATGACATGGGCCAATGCCTCCGAGATGCCCTGGGGGGCGGTGTCCTGCAAAGCCGAGAACTGCGCAATCTCGGAGGTGGGATTCCAGTTCGACATGCTGGAATCCACGCTCTCCAGCACGGTTTCGACACGTGCCACGAGCGTCTCGGCGTCAAGGTCGTCGCCAATCGCAATGATATTGTAGTGTGTGCCCATGGTTTGCCCCGAAAGGCGCAGCACGTCGCGGTCGTCTGCCGGAAGGCAGGCGGCCAGGCACAGCACGACAAGAAGACTGAGCGCGCGTCGCATGGTTCAGGCGTCCAAGGGCACGAAGGCCAGCACGATCAACCCCAGGAAGGCCACGGTTCCGTAGATCCATGCCCGGCGGGTCCAGCGTGGATCGCTCTCACGGTCTTTCCAGGCCTTGCGAAACCGGTGTCCGGCAAGCACCACGATCACCATGAGGATGGTGCCGGTCAGGGGGGTGAGATGCAGAGTGTGAGGCAAGGTCGGCAAGGGTAGGGGCCTCGTCTATTGAGGTCAAGACTGGTGCCATGTTTGCACCGGGTTACAATAGGGGCCTAGCGGAGGAAAGGAACTAGACCCATGGCACCAAGCTCTTACCAGCCCCCCATGCGCGGCGACAAGGCCGATAGCACCACCTATAGCCAGACCAGTGACTCCAATCTCGCGCATTCCCTGACCACCGTCTCCAAGGTGCTCGAGAGCAAGGGCGGCGACCTGGTCTCGGTGCGCCCCACGGATACGATTGGCACCGTCGTTCAAGTGCTTCGTGACAAACGTATCGGCGCGGTGCTCGTGACGGATCAGAACGGTGCGCTTGTCGGTATTCTCTCCGAGCGCGATATCGTGCGCCGGATGGCTGACACGCCGGGCCAAACCCTGCCGCAATCCGTTGGCGCCCTGATGACGGGGGATGTGCAGACCTGTCGCCCCGAGGAGGCGTTGACGGACGTGCTCAAACGGATGAGCGAGGGCCGTTTTCGCCACTTGCCCGTGCTGGATGACACAGGGCTTTGCGGTATGATTACCATTGGCGACGTGGTAAATTTCCGCCTCAAGGAACTGGAATACGAGGCACTGAAAATGAAACAGATGATCGTGGGCTGATCGCTGGCGGATCGAAAGGAAAAGGGCGGGGAAATCCCCGCCCTTTGGTGTTGGTTCAGCCGCCGAAATCGTCGAGCATGATGTCGTCCCGGTCCACGCCCAGTTCAAGGAGCATGTTGATGACCGATTGGTTCATGATCGGCGGGCCGCACATGTAGAATTCACAGTCTTCGGGCGCCGGGTGGTTCTTGAGGTATTCCTCGTAAAGAACGTTGTGGATAAAGCCGGTATACCCGTCCCAGTCATCCTCGGGCAGCGCATCCGAGAGCGCCACGTGCCATTCGAAATTGTCGAATTCCTCGGCAAGCTGGTCAAAGTCCTCGACAAAGAACATCTCGCGCTTGGAACGTGCCCCGTACCAGAAGGTGATCTTGCGGTCCCGGTTCTCAAGACGCTTGAGCTGGTCGAAGATATGCGACCGCATCGGCGCCATGCCCGCGCCACCGCCGATAAAGATCATTTCCTTCTGCGTATCGCGGGCAAAGAACTCGCCGAACGGGCCGGAAATGGTGACCTTGTCACCGGGCTTGAGGTTGAAGATGTAGGATGACATCTGCCCCGGAGGAATACCGGTCGAACCCGGCGGCGGCGACGCGACGCGGACGTTGAGCATGATAAGCCCTTTTTCATCCGGGTAGTTCGCCATCGAATAGGCGCGCTCGATCGGCTCGTTCACGACCGATTCATATTGCCACAGGTCGAACTTGTCCCAATCCGGGCGATACTCTTCCTCGACATCGAAATCCTTGTAGGAGAGCTTGTGCGCGGGCGCTTCGATCTGGATATAGCCACCGGCGCGGAAATTGACGTCTTCGCCTTCGGGCAATTCCAGCACCAGGTTCTTGATGAAGGTCGCGACGTTTTCATTCGAGCGCACCGTGCACTCCCATTTCTTGACGCCAAAGACCTCTTCCGGAACTTCGATCTCCATGTCCTGCTTGACCGCGACCTGGCAGGACAGGCGATCTCCACAGGACGCTTCGCGTTTGGTGATATGGCTTTCCTCGGTGGGCAGGATCGAGCCACCCCCCGAATGCACCCGGACCCGGCACTGGGCACAGGTGCCGCCGCCGCCACAGGCCGAGGGGACGAACATCTTTTCCGCCGCCAGCGTCTGCAAGAGCTTGCCCCCCGCCGGAACCGATATGGTTTTTTCGCCATTGATGGTGATGTTGACATTGCCGGAGGACACGAGCCGCGAACGCGCAGCAAGGATGATCGTCACCAGCGCAAGAACGATCAGCGTGAACAGGACGACGCCGAGAGTGAAAGTTTCCATCGTTCAACGCCCCCTTAGAGTTTCACGCCCGAGAAGGACATGAAGGCCAAGGCCATGAGTCCCGCGGTGATGAAGGTGATGCCAAGGCCCTGAAGCCCGTCCGGCACGTCCGAATATTTGAGCTTCTCGCGCACGCCTGCCATCGCCACGATGGCCAGCGCCCAGCCAAAGCCAGAGGAGACGCCATAGGTCGCCGCTTCGGCAAAGTTGTAGTCGCGTTCCACCATGAAGAGCGACCCGCCGAGAATGGCGCAGTTCACCGTGATGAGCGGCAGGAAGATCCCCAACGCGTTGTAGAGCGGCGGGAAATACTTATCGAGCGCCATCTCGAGGATCTGCACCATGGCCGCGATCACCCCGATATAGGAGATCAGGCCAAGGAAGGTCAGGTCCACATCCGGAAAGCCGGCCCAGGCCAGCGCGCCCGGTTTCAGCAGATAGGTGAGAAGCAGGTTGTTGGTTGGGACGGTAATGGCCTGCACCACCATGACCGAAATCCCAAGGCCAAGCGCGGTCGAAATCTTCTTCGAGACGGCGATGAATGTGCACATCCCGAGAAAGAAGCTAAGCGCGAGGTTTTCAACGAAGATGGCCTTGACGGCCAGTGAAATGAGCCCTTCCATCAGTGACCCTCCACCGTCTGGATTTTGAATTCACGCTCTTCGACCTGGGCCGGTTTCCACGTGCGGAAGGCCCAGATGATCAGACCGATCACGAAGAATGCCGAGGGTGGGAGCAACATCATCCCGTTGGGCACATACCAGCCGCCGTTGTTCACGGTGTCGAGGATGGTGACGCCGAACAGGCTTCCCGCGCCGAACAACTCTCGGAAGAACCCGACCAACATGAGGATCAGCCCATAGCCAAGCCCGTTGCCGATCCCGTCAAGGAAGGCGGCCCCCGGCGGGTTCGACATGGCAAAGGCTTCGGCGCGGCCCATCACGATACAGTTGGTGATGATGAGGCCGACAAAGACCGAAAGCGTCTTGGAGATTTCGAAGGCATAGGCCTTGAGCACCTGGTCCACCAGGATCACCAGCGACGCGATGATGACCATTTGCACGATGATCCGGATCGAGTTCGGGATCTGGCTGCGCAGGATCGAGATGAACAGCGATGAAAATGCCGTCACGAAGATCACCGCGAGCGACATCACGAAGGCCACCTTGAGCGAGGAGGTGACGGCCAAGGCCGAACAAATCCCCAGAACCTGAAGCGTGATCGGGTTGTTGTCGACCAACGGGTCGATCAGAAGTTTGTTGCGTGTCTGGGCCATCAGAGCTCTCCCGCTTTGAGTTTCGCAAGGAACGGGGCGTATCCTTGATCGCCCATCCAGAATTTCACGAGGTTGTCGACACCCACGGAGGTCAGCGTTGCACCGGCCAAGGCGTCGATATGGTGCTCAGGTCCGGCCGGGCCTTGCGCCTTGGCGACGGAAATCTGCAGCTCTCCGCTTTCGTCAAAGAGCTTCTTGCCGTTCCAAAGTGCCTTCCATTTCGGGTTGTCGACCTCGGCGCCAAGACCGGGGGTCTCGCCGTGCTGATAGAATTGCAGGCCGAAAATATCGTTCCCGTTCTCCTCGATGGCGATAAAGCCATAGAGCGTCGACCACAGGCCATAGCCACGGATCGGCAGGATCACCTTGTCGACCGCACCGGTGGCATCCTTGAGAAGATAGACGGTGCGATACTTGGCCTGGCGGCCAATGCCTGCCGGATCACTGTCCAGTGCCACGCTCAGGGCCGGGTCAGCGGCGGCGGCGGCATCGTCAAAACTCGCCGGGTCGAACGCATCCGAGAATTCCCCGGTGGCAAGCTCAAGCACTTGCGGCTCGAAATCCGCAAAGGCGGTGGCGACATCCATCCCCGGCTCGTAGACACCGGCGACCTGCAGGACGTTGAGCTGCTTGTCGCGCAGCTTGTTGGCTTCCTGCACCGGGCGCAGGCTCACGGCGGCGGTCGAGACGATCATCGACGCAACGAGGCAGATCACCACGGCAACGAAGATGGTCTTGCCGACAGAGTCCGGTGACGCGGCGAGGAAACGGGCAATCGCGCCCTTTGGCGGTTCAGGCGTTTGCGTGTCAGACATGGCGACGCGCCCTCCGTTTGATGTTGGCCTGCACGACGAAATGGTCGATCAGCGGTGCAAAGACATTGCCGAACAGGATTGCGAGCATCATGCCTTCGGGGAAGGCGGGGTTGATGACCCGGATCAGGACCACCATGACCCCGATCAGCGCCCCGTAGATGAGACGGCCCATGTTGGTATGGCTGGCCGAAACCGGCTCGGTGACCATGAAGGCAAGGCCAAAGGCATAGCCGCCCAGCACCAGATGCCAGTGCCACGGCATCGCGAACATCGGGTTCGTGTCCGATCCGATCACGTTGAGCAGAAGCGAGAAACCGATCATGCCCGCAAGGCAGCCGACGACCAGCCGCCAGTTGGCGATTTTCGTGATGAGCAGGAAGGCCAGGCCAATCGCACAGGCCAGGGTCGAGGTTTCCCCGAACGACCCCTGGATCGTGCCCAGGAAGGCATCCATCCATGTGATCCCTTCCACGGCCAGCGCCTCGACACCGTTCGCCGCACTCACGCCAAGCGCGGTCGCGCCCGAGAACCCGTCCACCGGGGTCCAGATCGAGTCGCCCGACATGTCGGCCGGATAGGCAAAGTAGAGGAACGCCCGCCCCACAAGCGCGGGATTGAGAAAGTTCTTGCCGGTGCCGCCAAAGACCTCTTTGCCGATGACCACGCCAAAGGCGATCCCAAGCGCGACCTGCCAGAGCGGGGCCGAGGCTGGCAGGATTAGGGTGTAGAGCATCGAGGTCACAAGGAACCCTTCATTGACCTCGTGGCCGCGCACCGTGGCAAAGATAACCTCGAAGATACCACCGACAACCAGCGTCGTGATGTAGATCGGCAGGAAGTAGAGGAACCCGTGGGCAAAATTTGCCAGTGGGTTCGCCGCATCCAGCGAGATGCCAAGCATCTGCAGGAGGGCAATCCGCCAGCCCGTCGCCGACCCTTCGCCAAGCGCCGCGATGGCGGCATTGGCCTGATAGCCGGTGTTGAACATGCCCCAGAGGATACAGGGAATGGTGGCGATCACGACATAGGTCATGATCCGTTTCATGTCCACGTAAGAGCGGGCATGCGGCGCGACCGTGGTGACGGTCTTGGGCGTATAGACCAGCGATTCCACCATTTCGTAGATGGGGAAATACTTTTCGTATTTGCCGCCCTTCTCGAAATGGGGTTCGATCCGCTCAAAGAAGCTGCGCAATCCCATGGCTCAGCCCTCCTTTTCGATCTTGATAAGGCTGTCGCGAAGCGCGAGCCCGTATTCATACTTGGCCGGACAGGCAAAGCCCACGAGCCCGAGGTCTTCCTCGTCAAGCTCCATCGCGCCAAGCGCCTGTGCGGTGTCGGTGTCCATGACCAGAAGCGCGCGCAACAACTGCGTCGGCAGGAAATCCTGCGGCATCAGCGTTTCGAACGTGCCCGTGGGCACCATCGCACGGCGCCCGCCATTGAGGTTCGAGGTCAGTGGGAACAGGCGCTTGGAAAAGGCCGAGGCAAGCACCGGCTGCACCGCGTATTTCTGGCCCATCGGACGAATCCAGCCCAAGGGATGCTTGTCCTTGTCTTCCCGGATGAGCGTGATCTGACGCGCGAAACGGCCAAGATAGGCGAACGGCCCCTCCGCATGGTCGCCCGACAGGATCGACCCGGAAATGACGCGCGGCGTGTCGGTGCCGATCTCACCCCGGGTCAGTTCCTCGGTCGACGCGCCCGTGACCGTGCGCACAAGACGCGGGTTGGTCGCTTCCGGCCCGCAGAGCGCGACAACGCGCGACGGGTCGAGATGCCCGGTGAGCATCAGGCGGCCAATCGCGATCACGTCCTGGTAGCCGATGGTCCAGACCATGTCTTGGGCGGTGACCGGATGCAGGAAATGGATATGCGTCCCGGCAAGACCCGCCGGATGCGGCCCTTCGAACGCGGCCACTTCCACACCCGCCACCGAGGCCAGCTCCGCCCCCGGTGCCTGGCAAAGGTAGGTCGTGCCCTGCGTGAGCGCGGCAACCGCCGCGAGCCCCGCTTCGAACGCGTCCTTGGCTTCGTTGATGATCACGGAGGCATCCGCCGCCAGTGGCTCGCTGTCCATTGCGGTTACGAAAATCGCCTGCGGGGTCGTGCCGGGAACCGGCATCTTGGAATAAGGACGGGTGCGAAAGCTTGTCCATAGACCCGCCGCGCAGAGCTTTTCGGTCAGTCCCTCGGCGTTGTCGCCATGGCCGACTTTGCTGAAATCCACGCCAGTATCGTCGGCATCCGTGATCTCGATCACCACGCTTTGAAGCACGCGCCGCGCGCCGCGATTGATCTCGACCACCTTGCCGGTCATCGGCGCGACGATCTGAGCGTCCTCGGCGTCCTTGTGAACGAAAAGGGGATCGCCCCGGCGCACGTCGTCGCCTTCATTCACGTTCATTCGTGGCTTGAGACCGTTGATGTCCCTGCCGAGAACCGCCACCCGCGTGATCGCGGGGCCGGTGTGTATGGTTTGGTCTGGAGCTCCCGTGACGGGCAGGTCCAAACCCCGTTTCATTTTGAAATGCCGCATATCCTGAGTTTTCTCTTTAGCCTTTTCGACCCTTTGCTGGCGCCAATGCTTCGCAGATCGGACATCCGGGACACCGAGGCGCGCCTGTCCGGCGGATGCGGATATGGCCGCGAAAGCGCAAGCGGGATGCCGTTGCGAGTCAGGGCGTGGCATAGCCAAGTTGGCGCGTATTGGCTACCGCCAAAGAATAAAAAAACGCCCGTTTTGCCGAGTTTCGACGCTAACATGATATCATGTGCAAGGTTTTGAATTTATTCAGCCATTTTTTGTGCAGGGCGCGCGCGCCGCGTAATTTTATTGCGTCGGCGTTTGCGTGGCGCTTGGGAGGATGATGTGGTATCATTTGCCGTGTGCGCCGCGTCTGTGCCCTCGTCCGCGAGGCGCCCGGTGCCTGTGCCAATTTGTCAACCTGTTAAGTCTTCCATTGTATACAAATAGGTTTTATTGAATATGTAGTGACTGGTCAGCCGTCCTGCGGAGGAGGCGACCGACCTTGGAATGCTGCCGTTACAACCCAGACGGCTTGAGAGGGATGGCGGACCCGTGCTGCGGATGCCTACCTAAACTGGGGACTTTTGGATCGTACTCGAGAGGACCACATGACCAAGGAAACGCAATTCTCACCCTCCCGCCGGGGCTTTCTCGGCCTTGCCGCCGGGGCGGGCATTCTCGCCGCGGCCGGGGCGGGACAACCCGCCAGGGCGCAGGTCGCAACCAAGGCGCATATCGTCATTCTCGGCGCTGGCGCGGCGGGGGCGGCTCTGGCAAATCGCCTCGTAGATCGTCTCGACGGTGCCCGCATCACCATCGTTGATGGCCGTAAGGAGCATTGGTATCAGCCCGGATTTTCGCTGATCGCGGCGGGCCTGAAACCTGCGAATTACTCGGTTTCACAAACCACCGACTGGCTGCCCGGCGGTGTCGAGTTGAAAAACGAGATGGCGGCGAATATCGACCCGGACGCCAAGACGGTGGCGCTTCAGAGCGGTGAGGTGTTGCGCTATGATTACCTGATCGTTGCCACTGGCCTGACGCTTGATTACGGTGCCATCGAAGGCTTCGAGATGGACATGATCGGCAAGGACGGTGTTGGCTCGCTTTACGCTGGTCCGCAATATGCCGCCAAGACTTGGGAAGCCGCTGGCAAATTCGCGGAAGAAGGCGGTGTTGGCCTCTTCACGCGCCCCAACACCGAAATGAAATGCGCCGGTGCGCCGATCAAGCACACTTTCCTGATTGACGACATCGCCCGCCGAAACGGATCGCGCGGTAAGGCCGATATCACCTATTTCGCCAACAATGCCTCGCTCTTCGGCGTGCCGATCGTGGCCGAGAAGATCCGCATGGTCTTTGGGGATCGCGGCATCAACCACGAATACGGGCATGTGGTGAAATCCATCGACGCGGGGGCGAGGAAGGTGACCTTTGAAACCCCCGATGGCGATTATGACCGCGACTATGATTACGTCCATCTCATCCCGCCCCAGCGTGCCCCCGACGTGGTGCGCAATTCCGGGCTGTCTTGGGCCAACAAATGGACGGACCAGGGCTGGGTCGAGGTCGACAAGTATTCCCTGCGCCACAACCGTTATCCGAATGTCTTTGCCGTCGGTGATGTCGCAGGTGTGCCCAAGGGCAAAACCGCGGCTTCCGTCAAATGGCAGGTTCCGGTGATCGAAGAACATCTCGTGGCCGACATTGCGGGCAAGACTTCGAATGCCTCCTACAACGGCTATACCTCCTGCCCGCTGATTACCCGCATCGGGCGCGCCATGTTGATCGAGTTCGACTATAACAACGATCTCACCCCGTCCTTCCCGGGCGTGATCGCGCCGTTGGAAGAGCTTTGGATCAGTTGGTTGATGAAGGAAGTGGCGCTCAAGGCCACCTACAACGCCATGCTGCGTGGCCGGGCATAAGGAGACAGGACCATGAAAGAACTTACCTTTGGCACCCTGATTGCCGTATTCGAAGAAATCTTTGGCCGTGGCCTGTTCTGGATCATGGTCGCGGTGGCGGTCATTGTCACGCTGGCCTATCTCTACGTGCTTATCCGTGACCGTTCCGTGAGTTGGCGCAAGTTCCTCTGGGCACAGCTTTCCATGCCCGTCGGCGCGATTGCGGCTGTTTTGTTCGTGCAGATGATGACCAGTTCCTCCTTTGCCGATATCGGCGGCCCGGTGGATGTTATCGTGCTTCTGGGGGTCGCTGTTGCCGGGGCCGTGGGGGCAGCGATCCTCGTCTATACCGTTGAATCCCTGCTTTGGCCCAAGAAGCGGCACGAAGCCTGAGTTACCTGTCTTCTGCGCCCTGCCGTGACGGCAGGGCGCAGACCCTTGGACAACATGTCGAGAGATATGTTTGGGTGAGAGCGGCCTGTTTCCAAGGAGACCCCCATGTCCGACGCTCGGCTTTCCGATGAGACCCGCACTGCGCTCGATCAGGCGCTGCACGACCTGTCCGGCGCCAAGGCCGATTGGGCGCGCAGGCCCGTTTCCGACCGCCTTCGCCTCTTGCAGGCCTTGAAAGACGGGATCATGGAGGTGGCCGCGGACTGGGCGGAAGCCTCGGCCAAGGCCAAGGGGCTGATGCCGGAGACGCCGATTGCGGGCGAAGACTGGATCATGGGCCCCTATGCGACGATGGAGGGCGTCAACGCCTATATCCGCACGCTACGCGAAATGCCGGGCAAGGGCTTTCTCAAGCGCCTGACCATGCGCCCCCTTCCCACAGGCCAGACCGCCGTGCAGGTCATGCCCGCCTCCTTGCGTGACAAGATGCTTCTGCCGGGTGTGCGCGCCGAGGTCTGGATGCGCCCCGGTGAAACCCCCGATACGATCCGCGCCAAGGCGGCCCGGCTTTACGAGACGCCCGAGACCTCGCGCAGTGGTGCCGTCGCCCTCGTGCTCGGGGCGGGGAATGTCTCTTCAATCACGCCGCTCGACGTGCTCTACAAGTTGATCGTGGAAAATCAGGTCGTCCTGCTCAAGATGAACCCGGTGAACGACTACCTGGCCCCGCTGTTCGAAATCGCTATGAAACCCCTGATCGACGTCGATGCCCTGCGGATCGTCAAGGGCGGTGCCGAGGTCGGGGCCTATCTCTGCGACCATCCCTTGGTCGAGACGCTACACATTACCGGATCGGATAAGACCCATGACGCCATCGTCTGGGGCACCGGGGCCGAGGGTATCGAAAATCGTAAGGCCGGAACGCCCCGGAATACCAAGCAGTTCTCATCCGAGTTGGGGTCGGTCAGCCCGACCATCGTCGTGCCGGGGCCATGGTCGGACGCCGACATCGCCTATCAGGCCGAGAACATCGCCACGATGAAACTGCAAAACTCCGGTCATAACTGCATCGCCTGTCAGACACTCATCATGCCCGAAGGATGGGATAAGGGCGTGGCCCTTCTGAACGCCGTCAAGGCGGTCATCGCGGCCTCGCATCGCCCAGCGTGGTATCCCGGCACGGACCAGAGGCTCGCGGACTATGCAGAGCATCTCGACAAGGTGGAAAGGATCAACCGCGGCCCCGATGCTCCGCCGCTGGTTCTCGGGTGGCTTGGCGCAGATGATTACAACCGTCGCGCCGAGGTCTTCGGACCTGCGCTCGGCATCAAGGATCTGCCCGCGCCAGATGCCGAGACCTACCTGTGTGCGGCGGTGGCTTATGCGAATGACAATCTCTGGGGCACGCTCGGGGCGAATATCCTGATTCATCCGGCCACGCTTCGGCGCATCGGCAAGAGGCGGTTCGAAGAAATCATCGCCGATCTGCGCTATGGCACGATTGGTATCAATGGCTGGTGCGGTTTCGGATTCTTCATCACGACCGCGCCTTGGGGGGCTTTTCCCGGTCATACCCCCGAAGATATCCAGTCGGGAACCGGCATCGTCCACAATGCCTTCATGCTCGAAGACACGGAACGCACCGTGGTCCGCGTGCCCTGGGCGCCCTTCCCGCGCGGTTTCTTCAGCCGTGAAATGAACCTGATGCCGCGCCCGCCGTTCTTCATCACGAACAGGAACCAACGCCGGATCGCCAAGGCGCTGACCCGGTTTCAACACCGGCCGCGCCTGCGCAAACTGCCGACTCTGCTGCGCGAGGTCATGCGCGGTTAGGTGGGGTGTCTTTTTTTGCACCGACGCGATACCGACGCAATACCGACGTGATACCGACACCCGGATCTTGGCGCAAAAAGGGCCGGTTGCCCCACACAACCGGCCTCCCTGCCTCAGCTATCCCGTGAGTGGAAATAGTTCAGCGGCAGTTTGAGATAGGACCGCCCATTGCCTTCAGCCTCCGGCAAGCGCCCGCCCCGAATGTTCACCTGAAGCGCCGCAAGCATCAGCTTCGGCAAGGGCAAAGTGGCATCCCGCGCATCACGCACAGCGCGGTATTCGGCCTCGGTCGGCGCCTCGCAGAAGTGAATATTGGCGGCCTTGTGCTCTGCCACGGTGGCCTCGCAGGCCGCATCGCGCCCGTTCGGCGCATAGTCATGGCCCACGAAAATACGTGTCTCGTCGGGAAGCGAAAGAATGGCTTCGATGCTCTCGTACAGCGCCTTGGAACTCCCTCCGGGAAAGTCTGCCCGACTCGATCCGCTATCGGGCATCATCAACGTGTCATGCACGAAGGCCGCGTCGCCCGCGACATAGGTGATCGAGGCCAGCGTATGTCCGGGCGAGAACATCACATTCACGGGGATCTCTCCGACCATGAAACTCTCCCCGTCCTTGAAAAGATGGTCCCACTGTGTGCCGTCGGTCGGGAAGTTATTGGGAAGATTGTAAATTTCCTGCCAGAGCCTTTGCACCCCGATGACGTGTTCGCCAATGCCAGTCGGCGCACCAAGCCGTTCCTTGAACCATGGAGCCGCCGAGAAATGGTCGGCATGGGGGTGGGTATCGAGTATCCAGACGATCTCGATTCCTGCGTTTTTCACATAGTCGAGCAGGCGTTCGGCATTCCTTGTAGAGGTCGCCCCGGCCAGTGGATCGAAGTCGAGAACAGGATCGACAATGGCGCCTTTCAGGGTGTTGGGATCATGGAAAACATACTGCCAGCTTCCTGTTGCTGCATCCCAGAAGGGTTTGACGATGGGCGTGGTCATGGGGGGTCCTTTCTGTGCTTGGAATGTAGGGTCCGGATAACGTCGTGACTGTCCGGGCAAAGGCGTCAGCGGATGCTTGCCTTCATCATCCAGAGTTCTTTCTCATGCCATTCGAGGCGGTCCGTCAAAAGCCCGGCAGAGACTTCGTCGCCCACCTCGCCAGCGGTTTCGATGCCGGCGCGGATCGTGTCTGCGATGGCCTCGTGGGCCGAGATCAACTTGTCCATCATATCCGCAGCCGACTGCGCCGCTTCCGCTTCTGCCCCGGCCAATGCCATAAGCTCTGCAACCGACCCCGGCGCATGGACGCCCTGAACCCGGATGCGTTCCGCGAGATCGTCCAGTGCGCCCCAGAGGTTGGTGTATTGCTCTTCAAAGAGTGCATGAAGTTGGCGAAATTCCGGGCCTTCCACGTTCCAGTGATAGCCATGCGTTTGCACGTATAGGCGGAAGGTCTCGCCGAGGACATTTTTCAAGCTGTTGATATTGCTCTGCACTTTGGTGGTCATGTCAAAGTTTCCTAACGATGTGGGGAGGGAGGGCGACCGGATCACGGTCGCCCCGGTGCGTTAGAGGGCGCGGGTCGAGAAATACCAGTCGACCGTGTTGTAGCCTTCCTCGGCACGGGCAAGGGCCGCCTCTGGGGTGGCCGGGGTCGGCACGATGACCTCGTCGCCCGGTTTCCAGTTTTCCGGCATCGCGCATTTGTTCTCGTCCGCTGTTTGCAACGCAACGAGCAGGCGGTGAATCTCGTCAACCGAACGGCCAGCGTTCATCGGGTAGTAGACCATGGCGCGCAGAACGCCTTCGGGGTCGATGATAAACGTTGCCCGCACAGCGGCGGTGTCCGAAGCGCCGGGCTGGATCATGCCGTAGGCTTGTGCCACGGCCATGTTCAGGTCGGCGATGATCGGGAATTTGATCTCGACGCCGAATTTTTCCTTGATGTTCAGCATCCATGCGATGTGGCTGTAGTGACTGTCGATCGACAACCCCAGAAGCTCGGTGTTCATGGCGTTGAATGCGTCCTGCTTCTTTGCAAACGCGATGAACTCGGTGGTGCACACGGGCGTGAAATCCGCCGGGTGCGAAAACAGGATGAGCCATTTCCCTTTGTAATCTTCAAGGGTCTTCTGGCCGGCGGTGGTGGGGGCATTGAAGGCCGGGGCCGCTTCGTTAAGGCGCGGGCCTTGTGCCTGGACTACTTCGGTCATCTTGGTGTCTCCATCTGTGTTTGTTGCGATGACCTAGAGATAGAGGCTTGCGTGAAATTGGTGAAATCAATAAAAAGTATAACTATGATAGGAAAAAACGATAATGGTTACACTTAGGCAACTTCGCTTTCTCGTGGCGGTGGCCGATACGCTCAATTTTTCGCGCGCGGCAGAGCTGTGTTTCGTGACCCAGCCAACTTTGAGTGCGGGTATCAAGGAATTGGAGGAGCGGCTCGGCGTTGTGCTGGTGGAGCGCACGCGGCAGAGCGTTATGTTGACCCCGGTGGGCGAGGAGATCGTGGAGCGGGGCAGGGCGCTTCTCTTGGGGGCCGAGGATATAGAACGCATCGCCGAGGCGCATCTCAATGTTGACGAGGGCGATTTGCGTATGGGGGCGATCCCCACCATCGGCCCATTTTTGATCCCCTCGGCTCTCCCCGCGCTGAGGGCGCGATTTCCCAAGCTCAATATCTACCTGCGCGAGGAAATGACTGAGAGCCTGATCGACGGAGTGGTGTCCGGGCGTCTTGACCTGGCCCTGATCGCCTTGCCTTTCGATGTCGGGTCGCTTGAGGTGCAGCCGCTCTTCGAGGATGGCTACCATCTTGCTGTCCCCAAGCCGTGGGCTGAAGAGCGCGTAACCTCGGCCTCGGATGAGCTTGAGGGGGGCAAGCTCATGCTGCTTGAAAAGGGGCATTGTCTACAACGTCACGCACTCGCGGCTTTTCCTGATCGCAATTTACAGCAGGATGAGAGTTTCGCCGCGACCAGCCTGACAACCTTGATTGCCATGGTGTCGGAGGGGTTGGGGATTACGCTATTGCCGGATCTGTCCATAGATGGCGGTGTGGCGCACAATAGCGACATTGCCCTGCTGCCGCTTGCGGATGCCTGCCCGCGCACTGTGGTGTTGGCGTGGCGGCAAACCTCGGCACGCAAGGCGTTGTTCGAAGAGATTGGCGCGATTCTTTCCGCGGCGCGCAGGGGGCTCGCAAAGGGAAGATCAGCGGTCTAAATCGCGCTTTGGCGCAGGATCTCGACCATCTGGACGAGTTTCGGGCCAAACGACCCGAGCATGTCTTCCTCGGGGAGATAGGTGGACGGGCCACCGAGATTGAACGCCATCAGCGGTGCATTGCCTTGTTTGCTGCGGAATGGAACTGCAACCGCATTTACGCCGGGCTGCCATTCTCCGATATTCGCATAGAAACCACGTGCTGCGATCTGGTCCTCTGCGCGGGCGATACCATCGCGGAGCATGGGCCAGAGCGCCGGGTCCGAGCGTTTCTCGATCCCCTCGAGCAGGTCTGCTTTCTCATCCGGCGGGCAGGCTGCAATATAGGCGCGGCCCATCGCGGAACGGGCAAGAGATATCCGTGACCCAACGTCAAGCTGGAGTGAGATCACGGATCTTGAACGTGCAGCGGCAAGGTAGGTCATGGTAAAATCAACCCGCCCGCCGAGTGCGACCTGAACCCCCTCGCCACATTCATTGGCGAGATCCTGCATGTAACCATGGGCCGCGTCGCGGACGGGCAGGCCGCTCAGGCAGGCATAGCCGAGGCTCAACACGGGCACGCCCATGCGATACCGTCCTGTGTCTTTGTCGTAGAGCAGATACCCCGTCTTGAGGAGCGTATATGTCAGGCGGGAAATCGTGGAATTGGGGAGGCCCGTGCGGTCCGCGATGTCTCCATTGCTCAGTCCGACACGGTCTTCCGGCCGAAAAGCGCGCAATACTTCAAGGCCGCGATGCAGCGAGGTGATGAACTGACGGTCCCCCTCGGCAGCGTCAGACTCGCCGCTGTCCCCGGTTCTCTTCCGCATGAGTGCTCTCCTTGCCTACCGCGCCGCCGCTTCGGGCTGCTGCTCTGTTTGGCGCACGCTAATGCGTCCCGGTCGCTACCGCCAGTTATTTTCCGCTATGCGAAAAGGACGTGGCGTCCTTATTTCGCTTTGCGAAAAAAAATTCTGCAAAAGTTGACTTGAATTGCCCACACTGCAAAAGACACTGCCGAAGCCGATGTGGATTCCACGGAAGCCACATGTCCCTGTGATACCTGAAGCAAATGGGAGGACGTCATGTTTGATCTGAGTGGGAAGGTCGCGATCATAACAGGGTCGAGCCGAGGCATCGGTCGGGCCATCGCGGAAACCTTTGCCCGTGCCGGGGCCAAGGTCGTCGTATCGAGCCGCTCGGCAGAAGCCTGTGTCCCGGTGGCCGAGGCGATCCGCGAGGACGGTGGCGAGGTTCTCGTTGTTCCGTGCCATATCGGGCGCAAGGAGGCGCTGGAAAATCTCGTTGCCGAGACCGCAAAGACTTGGGGCCGCGTCGATATCCTCGTGTGTAACGCTGCGATCAATCCGGTCTACGGACCCATGTCGTCCTTGTCGGACGAGGCGTTTGATAAGATCATGGCGACAAATGTGCGCTCGACCTTTCAGCTCTGCAATCTTGTCCGGCCCTACATGGAGTCTCAAGGAGGCGGTGCCGTGGTCATCCTGTCGTCTATCGCGGGCCTTCGGGGCAATGCCGTGATTGGAGCCTACGGTATGTCCAAAGCGGCAGAAGCGGCCTTGGCGCGCAACCTCGCTGTCGAGTGGGGGCCAAAGAATATCCGGGTCAACGCGCTTGCGCCGGGCCTGATCAAGACAGACTTTGCACGTGCCCTTTGGGAAGATCCCGAACGGCGTGCCCAGGCAGAGGAACAAACACCACTGCGCCGCATCGGTACGCCAGAGGATATTGCCGGCGTCGCGTTGTTCCTTGCCAGCGATGCGGGCGCATATGTGACCGGCCAGACCATCGTGGCCGATGGTGGAGAGACAATCCGCTGAGGCGGACTAGATTTGTAAAGTAAATGAGGACACCCAAAGAGATGCAGGATCAGGACATCATATCCGTTACCACGGAAATCGTTGGAGATATCGCGCTTGTCTGTGTGGACAATCCCCCGGTCAACGCGCTGAGCGTGCATGTGCGGCGCGGTATCCAAGACGCCATCGCGGATATAAACGCGGCGGCTTCGGCCAAGGTCATTGTGCTCTATGCGGTGGGCCGGACCTTCATTGCCGGTGCGGATATCACCGAGTTCGGCAAGCCGCCGATGCCCCCCGCGCTTCCGGATCTTCTTAACGAGATGGAGCAAAGCGCGACCCCCGTTGTCTGTGTGCTGCACGGCACGGCGCTTGGCGGCGGTCTTGAGGTCGCTTTGGCAAGCCATGCGCGCGTCGGTATCAAGGGGTTGCGGATCGGGCTTCCCGAGGTGCTTATCGGTCTGTTGCCCGGTGCAGGTGGAACCCAGCGTGTGCCGCGTCTGGCGGGTATTCCGGTTGCGCTGGACATGTCCCTTTCCGGTCGTCAGGTGCCTGCGCAAGAGGCGCTTGGCATGGGGCTTCTGGATGCGCTGGAAGAGGGCGATCCCCGGGATGTCGCGCTCAAGGCCGGGCAGGACGCACTGGCGGGCAAGATCAAGACTCGTCGCACCGACCTGATCGAGACGCAACCCGATGACGCCGCTCTTGAAGAGGCGCGCAAGATGGTGGCGCGCAAGTTTCCCAATCTCGTCTCGCCGCAACGCTGTATCGAGGCCATCGCCGCCTCGACCGGGCCGATCGCCGAAGGGCTAAAGATCGAGCGCAAGGCGTTCATGGACTGTCTCGACACGCCGCAACGTGCCGGTCTGATCCACGCCTTCTTTGGCGAGCGCGCGGTGGCGAATATTCCCGAGAAGAAAGCCGCGCCCCGTGATATTGACGCGATCGGGGTGATCGGCGGAGGCACCATGGGGTCCGGTATCGCGACTTCTGCGCTCATGGCGGGGTTCAAGGTCACCTTGGTCGAGGTGAAGGCAGACGCTTTGGAACGCGGCATCGCGACGATCACGAAGAACCTCGATGGTGGTGTGAAGCGCGGTAAGCTCAGCCTGGACCAGCGCGACGCGATGCTGGCAAACCTCATCGGGGCGACGGATATCGCAAGTCTTTCCGATGCGGATCTCATGATCGAGGCCGTGTTCGAGCAGATGGAGATCAAGAAAGAGATCTTCACCAAGCTTGACGCTATCTGCAAGAAAGGTGCGATCCTCGCGTCGAACACCTCCTATCTCGACATCAATGAAATCGCGGCCGTGACATCGCGTCCCGAAGACGTGATCGGGCTGCATTTCTTCTCGCCCGCCCATATCATGAAACTGCTCGAGATCGTCGTGGGCGACAAGACTGCGCCTGAAGTCGTGGCGAGCGGGTTTGCCTTGGCCAAACGGCTCAAGAAAATCGGTGTGCGCGCCGGGGTGTGCGATGGGTTCATCGGCAACCGTATCCTTGGGCATTACTCGAAAACCGCAGCTTACCTTGTTCTCGATGGAGCGACACCGCAGCAGGTCGATGATGCGCTCGAGGCGTTCGGTTTTGCCATGGGGCCGCACAAGGTTGGCGATCTGGCCGGTCTCGACATCGGATGGATGACCCGGAAACGCAAGGCCGCGGATCGCCCTGCCGAGGAACGCTATGCCGGTGCGGTGGCGGACCGCATCTGTGAAGAAGGCTGGTTCGGGCGTAAAACCGGGCGGGGCTACTATGTCTATGACGAGGGCGATATGCATCCCAACCCGGAGGTCGCCAAGATTATTGACGAAGAGCGTGCCGCCGCCGGGATCACGCCGCGCAGCTTCGCTGATGAGGACATCGTCGATCGCTACATGACGGCGATGATCGCCGAGGCGACCCGTGTTGTCGAAGACGGTATCGCGCTGCGTCCGGTGGATGTCGATGTGGTGTTCCTCTCCGGCTATGGGTTTCCGCGTTTCCGGGGCGGGCCGCTGCATTATGCCGACACGATTGGCGCCGCGGAACTTGTGCGCCGGATCGAGACCTATGCCAAGGAAGACCCGCATTACTGGCAGGTGCCGGCCCTTCTTCGCAAGATGGCGGAAGCCGGCAAGAGCTTTGACGACATCAACAAGGGAGGTTGATATGGATCTATCCTACTCAGCAGAGGAGCGCGCCTTCGAGGCGGAAGTGCGCGATTTCCTCCGGGTCAGTCTGCCGGACCATATCGCGGCGGCGGTGCGGTCCGGGGGGGAACTCACCGGTGAGATGATGCAGGAATGGCACCGCATCCTGTCGGCCAAGGGCTGGCTTGCGACGACCTGGCCCGAGAAATACGGCGGCCCCGGCTGGACCCCGGTTCAGCGCCATATCTTCGAGGTGGAATGCAACAGGTTTCATGCTCCGCGCATCGTGCCGTTCGGGCTCGCCATGCTTGGTCCGGTGATCCAGAAATTCGGCAATGAGCGGCAAAAGGCCGAGGTGCTTCCGGGCATCCTCTCTGCCGAGGACTGGTGGTGCCAGGGCTATTCCGAACCGGGAGCGGGGTCTGATCTTGCGTCGCTCAAGACGCGCGCGGAACGCGATGGCGATCACTATGTCATCAATGGTCAGAAGACCTGGACCACGCTCGGCCAATACGCCAACAAGATCTTCTGCCTCGTGCGGACGAAATTCGATGGCAAGCCGCAAGAAGGCATCAGCTTTCTCCTTGTCGATCTCGACACGCCAGGTATCGAAATGCGTCCGATCCGTCTTATCGAGGGGGGATACGAGGTCAACGAGGTGTTCTTCACCGATGTGCGCGTTCCGGTCGAGAACCTGGTCGGTGAGGAAAACCAGGGTTGGACCATTGCCAAGTTCCTTCTCACCCATGAGCGCACGAATATCGCGGGCATCGGCATTTCCATGCAGGCCCTTGAAGAGGTCAAGGCGCTGGCGCGCAAGACCCGCCGCAAAGGGCGCCCCTTGATCGAAGACCCGCTCTTTGCGGCGCGTATCGCGCAGGTCGAAATTGATCTCGAGGCGATGAAACTGACCAATCTGCGGATGCTCTTCCAGGCCCAGAAGCAGGGGCATCCGGGGCCGGAGACCTCTATCCTCAAGATCAAGGGCACGGTCATCAACCAGGAACTGCGCGATTTGGCGCGACGGGCGCTGGGGCCGTCGGCGGCCCCATTCCCGGGCGCGATCACCGATGGCAATCTTGCGCTTTCGCCGCCGGACACGGCCAATAACGCGGCGCGCTATTTCAACAACCGCAAGACGTCGATCTTCGGCGGGTCGAACGAGATTCAGCGCAATATCCTGACCAAGACCATGTTGGAGCTTTGAAATGAACTTTGATCTGACAGAAGACCGCCAGATGCTGGCCGATACGCTGAACCGCTACCTTGCAAATCAGTATGGGATCGAGGCGCGCAACGCCGCAGCCTACGAAGCGCCGTTCCATGACCCGTCCAAGTGGGCCGAGATGGTCGAGCTGGGGATCGCGGGGGCGCTTGTTCCGGAAGAACAGGGCGGTTTCGGCGGTGCCGGTTTCGATATTGCCGTGGTGTTCGAGGCGCTTGGCCGGGCGCTTTGCCCGGAGCCATTCCTTGGCACGCTTCTGGCGGCGCGGCTGCTCGGCGCAGCGGGGGCAGACATGGAGGCGCTTGTCAGTGGCGAAACGCGCTATGCCGTTGGCCTTGGCGAGATTGACGCGGCCTATGATCTCGACCTGATCGAGACGTCGGCCAAGGCGTCGGGCGACACCTATGTTCTCAACGGTCGCAAGAGCGCAGTCTATGGCGGGCAAGACGCGGATGTGGTCCTCGTCCTGGCGAAACTGAACGATACCCCGTCGATCTTTGCGGTCGAGGCCGACGCGGCCAACGTGGTCGGCTATGGCATGATTGACGGTGGCGGCGCGGCGGAAGTGTTGCTTGAGGATACACCGGCAAGGTTGGTCCTCGAGGGCGCAGGGGCGGCGGTTGCCGATGCGGTTGCGGCAGGGCGCCTTGCCCTGTGCGCAGAGGCCGTGGGCGCGATGGAGGCGACTTACGAGATCCTCTTGGACTATCTCAAGACCCGCAAGCAGTTCGGTCGCCCGATTGGTAGCTTTCAGGTATTGCAACACCGCACGGTCGATCTCTTGACCGAGATCGAACAGGCCCGCTCAATCACCATCGGCGCAGCAGCGAGCCTCGGCGAAGAGGACGCATCGCTCAAGGCGGCAATGGCCAAGAACCTGATCGGTCGCGCCGCGCGTCTCGTGGCCGAGGAGTCCATCCAGATGCATGGGGGGATCGCCATGACATGGGAATATGCGGCCTCGCATTATGGCAAGCGGCTTGTCATGCTGGATGCGCAACTGGGCGATACGGACCAATGCCTGGGCGAAGTGATGCAAAGCTACGCAGCCTGATCCTGCACCCGCGACCAAAAGGAAACGCCCCCGTGCCGAACGGGGGCGTTTCTCGTTTCGGCTTCGGGTGTCTCAGAGGACTTCGAAAAGCCCTGCCGCGCCCATGCCGCCGCCGACGCACATGGTGCAGACGACGTATTTCGCGCCGCGCCGTTTGCCTTCGATCAGGGCATGGCCCACCATGCGCGCCCCTGACATCCCGTAGGGGTGGCCGATCGAGATCGCACCGCCGTTGACGTTCAGGATCTCGTCGGGAATACCAAGGACGCGCGCCGATTGCAGGACCTGGCAGGCAAAGGCCTCGTTGAGCTCCCACAGCCCGATATCGTCCATCTTGAGCCCGTGCGCCTCGAGGAGTTTTGGCACGGCATAGATCGGGCCGATGCCCATTTCATCGGGTTCAAGCCCTGCCGCCATGACTCCAACATACCGCCCCAACGGCTGAAGCCCGCGTTTTTCGGCAAGGCTCGCCTCCATGATGACGCTGGCCGAAGCCCCGTCTGAAAGCTGCGAGGCGTTGCCTGCGGTGATATTCCGGCCTTCCTTGACGGTCTGGCCATCCTTGAAGACCGGTTGCAGGCCCGAGAGGCTTTCCAGCGTCGTCGAAGGGCGGTTGCCCTCGTCTTTTTCGAGCGTGACCTCGTGGAAAGAAATCTCCTTTGTTTCCTTATCCATAACGCCCATCGAGGTCGTCATTGGCACGATCTCGTCATCAAACTTGCCTGCGACCTGTGCGGCGGCGGTACGTTGTTGCGACCGAAGCGCATAGGCGTCTTGATCCTCGCGCGAGACGCCATAGCGCTCGGCGACGATCTCGGCCGTCTCAAGCATCGACATGTAGAGTGCCGGCTTGTGCTCATTGATCCAGGGGTCGCGGGCGCGATCCGTGCGCATGTTCTGGTTCTGAACAAGCGAGATCGACTCGACGCCGCCGCCAATGACAACGTCCATCCCGTCATGCACAACCTGCTTCGCGGCGGTGGCGATGGCCATCATGCCGCTTGCGCATTGACGGTCAAGCGACATGCCCGCGATCGAGACCGGCAAGCCGGCACGGATCACTGCCTGGCGCGCGATATTGCCGCCGGTCGATCCCTGCTGGATGGCGCTGCCTATGACGCAGTCCTGAATCTCGGAGCCGTCCAGTCCGGCGCGGCTTACGGCGTGCCCGACGGCATGCCCGACCAGGGCCTGCGCCTGCGTGTTGTTGAATGCGCCGCGATAGGCCTTGCCAATCGGCGTGCGTGCGGTCGAAACGATAACGGCATCCCGCATGGGGCCTCCTCCCTTTGATATGTGTCGAGTGTTGTGGTGTGAGCGATGTTGTCCATCAGCTTTTACGTTCGACGCGCAGCGCGCGCCATTTCGCGACAAGCGCCGGTTTTGCCTGCCCGTCGATCTCGACCGTCACGTCCCAGCACAGTTTGCGCACGCCGGGCCGAGGTTCGACATAGTCGTTCAACACAAAGCGGCCACGGATACGCGCGCCGACGGGGACGGGGGTAACGAAACGGACCTCGTCCAAGCCATAATTGACCCCAGTGCTTTGGGTGCCTGGCCGGGTAACGCATTCCGCGATCATCTTCGGCAGGAGAGACAGGGTCAGGAAACCATGGGCGATGGTGCCGCCAAGGGCGGTCTGCCCGGCGGCTTCGGGGTCGGTGTGAATGAACTGGTGGTCGCCGGTGACGGCCGCGAAGGCGTCAATCATCTCCTGGTCAATCGTGATCCAGGACGAGAGACCGATCTCGACGCCGACGCTGTCTTTGAGATCCTGAAGAACAGCAATCATGACAGATTCCATCCATATCTTGGGGAGATGCGCTCCCGATGTTAATTCTGCAATGCGAAAATTAATTTCGCAATATGCTTGACGCAGTGAAGTCTCTAAAAAACATTCTGTCAAGTATGTGGGCGTAAATTCCACTGTTCCCGAACGTAAAACGCCCCGCCAAACAGGGCGGGGCGCTTGGCTGGTGGTGTTGCGGAGGTCAGAAGAGAATCACGTTCCTCTTGGCGGCACCGGTCTTTGTGTCGGCAATTGCCTCGTTGATCTCTTCAAGTTTCCAACGCCCTGAAATCAGCTCGTCCAGTTTGAGACGGCCCTGTTGATAGAGGTCGACCATCCACGGGATGTCGCGCTTGATGACCGTGTCACCCATCTTGGAGCCGATGATGCTCTGTCCGGCGTCTGACATGTTGATCGGGATATATTCGGCGCTCTGGCCAACGGCGGGCATGCCGACCATGACAATGCGTCCCCCGGCTTCGAGATAGCGGGGGGCAGAATTATAGGCGGGGATGGCACCCACCGTGACAATCACCGCGTCAGCCTTCCTGCCCAGGGCCTTGATCGCTTGGCGCCAAGGTTTTGCATCGCTCGCGAGAACAGCGTCGGTTGCGCCAAATTCCTTTGCAATTTCAAGCTTTTCCGGCACCATGTCCACCGCGACAATGCGCCGTGCCCCGGCAAGGCGCGCGCCCTGAATGGCGTTGAGACCGATCCCGCCGGCCCCGATCACGACAACGTCTTCGCCCGTGCGCAGCCGGGCGGCGTTGACCACCGCGCCAACGCCGGTGATGACGCCACAGCTTATCAGGGCGGCGCAGTCCTTGGGCATATCGGCGGGAATTTTCACGATCTGGCTGGTGTCGACCACGACTTTCTCGGCAAAGGCGGCGCAATCCATGGCCTGCATGATCTTGTCGCCGTTCATGGTGGTCAGGGGGTGGGCTGTCTGGTCATGGGGCGTCGTGCAGATGGTCGGTTTGCCCGAACCGCAGTTCGGACAACTGCCGCAGGCGCGAATGAGCGTCACGACCACGTGGTCACCTTTTTCAAAGCCAATGACACCGGAACCAACCTCGGAAATGCGTCCCGCTGCCTCATGGCCATAAACGGCCGGGAGCGTTCCGCCGAATTTGCCTTCCCAGAAGGAAATGTCGGAATGACAGATTGATACGGCCTCGAGCGTGACTTCGACTTCGCCGGTTGCCGGGGCGGCGAGTTGGATGTCTTCGATGACAAGCGGTGCGCCGTAATCATGGCACACGGCGGCCTTGATGGTTTTCATGCAGTTCCTCCTCCGGGTTTGCCTCACCTTGGCGCGAATCTGCCGGCGGGGAAAAGGATTTCTTTTGTCGTGACGCAGTGTCCCGAAGGGTGAAGGGAATAATATTCCCTGTGCATGGTGATAAGGTTAACGGAACGATTGCTCACGGAAATTGCAGGGGAGGACACGCCATGAAAGCCATAATGTGTGAGGAATTCGGGCCGCCGGAGATGTTGCGACTGCGCGAAGTGGCTGCACCGGAACCGGGCAAGGGGCAGGTGCGGATACGGGTTGAGGCCTGTGGTGTTAACTTTCCCGAGTCGCTCATCATCCAGAACAAATATCAGTTCAAGGCCGAGTTACCCTTTACGCCGGGCGGAGAAGTGGCCGGTGTCGTGGACGCCGTGGGCCAGGATGTGAGCGCGTTTTCCCCCGGTGATCCCGTGATGGCGATGGCGTTGATCGGTGGGTATGCGGAACAGATCGTCGTGGACCAAGACGCGATCATGCGCCGGCCAGAGGCCATGACGTCGGAAATCGCGGCTGGTTTTACAATGACTTACGGCACGTCGATGCATGCCCTCAAACAGCGTGCGCGGCTTGCAGGCGGAGAGGTTCTGCTCGTCCTTGGGGCCGGTGGTGGTGTCGGGTTGGCGGCAGTCGAGATCGGCAAGGCCATGGGCGCCACGGTGATCGCGGCGGCCTCGTCGGAGGCCAAGTTGGAGGCCGCGAAACGGGCGGGCGCGGACCATGGAATCAACTATTCCGAGGAGGATCTTCGGGGGAGGGTGAAGGAGATTACGCAGGGTAAGGGGGTTGATGTCTTCTATGATCCCGTGGGTGGAGACCTGTTTGAAAGCTGTTTGAGATCAATGGCTTGGGGCGGTCGCGCCTTGGTTGTGGGCTTTGCGTCCGGGGAGATTCCGAAAGTGGCGGTCAACCTCACGCTTCTTAAGGGCTGTGCCGTGGTCGGTGTTTTTTGGGGGGCTTTCCGAAAAATCGAACCCAAGGAAGATGCGGCCAATTTTGCCCAGCTTTTCAAATGGTTCGAAGAGGACAAGATCGCGCCACAGGTCAGCAAAGCCTATCCCCTGGCCGATGCAGGCCGCGCCCTGGCGGCTTTGGTTAACCGGGAAGTGGTCGGGAAAGTGATTCTCACGCCCTAGGAGAGTGACGTCGGTATTGCGTCGGTATCGCGTCGGTGCGAATTGTGGCAGAGCCGTTCATGGCGCGGTGGACGGGCCTGTTGATCGGGCGCGCGCAAGGATCGCGAAATATCAATGATAGCCCCATCGGGGAAGATACAGACGGAGAGAGCCCAATGACTGCCTATTTGTTCGCGCCACTGAAAGTGCCGTCGCTTCCTGTCGAGGGAGAAGAGGCGCGCTATCCGGTCTCGCGCATCTTCTGTGTCGGGCGGAACTACGCGGCCCATGCGGCGGAAATGGGCAACGAGGTCGATCGCGAAGCGCCTTTCTATTTCACCAAGAGCCTGCAAGCGGTTCTTGAGAGTGGCGGGGTGCTGCCCTATCCGCCGGGGTCGCAGGATGTGCATCACGAGATGGAATGCGTCGTGGCCCTTGGCGCCCCGGTGTTCCGCGCAACCGAGGATGACGCGGCGCAGGCCGTGTTCGCCTATGGCTGTGGCCTCGACATGACCCGGCGCGACCTTCAACAGGCGGCCAAGGACAAGCGCCGCCCGTGGGATCTTGGCAAGGATGGGGAGGGCATGGCCGTTCTTGGCCCGCTGACCAGGGCCACGCAGGTTGGGCCCGTGACGGATCAGCGCATCCGTCTTGCGGTCAATGGCGAGACCCGGCAGGACGCGCGACTCGGTGACATGATTCACGGTGTGCGCGCGATTATTGCGAATCTGTCGCTTTATTACCATCTCGGGCCAGGCGACATTATCATGACGGGCACGCCTGCCGGGGTTGGTCCGGTGGCTGTCGGGGATCGCCTCGTGGGCGAGATCGACGGGCTTGCGCCGGTCATTGTCGAGATCGGTGCGCCGGTATAAAGCCGCCTCTCGCCTCTTACTTGCCGTTTTTGGAAATCAAAACCGCGAAATCTTCAGTTTACTTTCGCTAAAAGTATTTCATGCTGCATTCGGAACCCATGAGGAGGGGCGGGTGCCCCTGTCGCATGGCGAAACGGCAATAACGGAGCGCATAGCTGCGCGGGGGTTGATGGTTACAAAAACAGCCAATATCCATGCGGTCGATGTTAATAGTTGCCATGTTAACTAATGTGTGGAGTGGCGGTTCAGGCGTCGCTTCACGAAAGCAATTGCCTTGGCCGCGGTGGAACGTTAATGTTTAACCGACTGGTCGGTCGGGCGATGGGCAGGGTGAGACGAATCTCGCGCCTGCGCTTGATACAAAGGGGGATGCTTCGCTGTTGCGATTGCGAGGTGCTCCCATATCATGCCCCGGCGCCTTGGTCGTTGCATGAAGACGCCATGCAACGCACCGCATCCCCGCAAAGGCGGAGCGCGGTGCGCAGAAGGAACAGGATACGGCCCGTTTCGAGGAGGATCGGGCCGGTCTCGGAAAAAGCGCCACGATGGCGCATATATAGTCGGTGCTTTCGGGCATCATCGTTGATCATCCAGGGAGGACACCATGATCAAGAACCGTAGAAATCTTCTTAAATTCGCCGGTGCAGCGGCCGTCGCGGCGCTGTCGTTCGGCATTTCCGGCACGACGGCACAGGCGGCGGACGTGACGCTTCGTATGCACCAGTTCCTGCCCGCGCAGGCCAACGTGCCGAAAAACGTGCTTCTGCCATGGGCCGCGAAGGTCGAGGAAGAATCCGAAGGCCGCATCAAGATCCAGCACTTCCCCTCGATGCAGCTTGGCGGCAAGCCGCCGGAGCTTATCGACCAGGTGATCGACGGCGTGGCAGATATCGTGTGGACCGTGGCGGGCTATAGCCCGGGTCGTTTCCCGCGCGCCGAGGTGTTCGAGCTTCCGTTCACCATGACCGACGCGGAATCCATGTCGAAAGCCTATTGGGAACTTGCCGAAGAAACCATGCTTGACCAGGACTTCAAGGATTTCAAAGTGATCGGCGTCTGGGTCCACGGCCCCGGTGTCATTCACTCCAAAGACCCGATCACTTCGGTTGACGACCTGAACGGCACCAAGCTGCGTGCGCCGACCCGCGTCACCAACATGCTGATGAAGAACCTCGGCGCGACTCCGGTTGGCATGCCGGTTCCGGCGATCCCCGAAGCGCTCTCGAAGGGTGTTGTCGATGCGGCGATCATCCCGTGGGAAGTTGTCGGTGCGCTGAAAGTGTCGGAGCTGGTGGAGAACCATACCCAGTTCCCGAACGAGGCGCTTTATACCACGTCCTTCATCTTCGCGATGAACAAGGATCGCTACAACGCGCTTCCCGATGACCTCAAGGCCGTGATCGACAACAATTCGGGTCTCGAGTTCTCGGGCTTTGCCGGCAAGCAGATGCAGGCCGACGACAAGGGCTCGTATGATGCGGCCGTGGCAAGCGGCAACAACATCATCACGCTCAGCGAAGAGCAGGCCGCGGAGTGGAAAGCGGCCGCGGAATCGACCACCAACGCATGGGTTGCGGAGATGGATGAAAAAGGTCTCGACGGTTCCGGCCTGCGCAAGCGCGCAGCCGAGTTGATCGCGAAACACTCGGGCGAATAAAAGACCCGAGCGCGCCCCCGGATGGGTGCGATCCGGGGGCGCATTTTATTGGAGAGATACCATGCTCAAAATCGTGGAACGCATCGCGCGCGCCATGGCCGTGATCGGGGGGCTTGTGCTTTCGGCGCTTGTTGTCCTGACCTGTGTCAGCGTGCTCGGGCGGGGGTTGAACACCGTCGGACATTCCGATGCCTTGATGGCGCTATCCGAAGGGCTTGCCGATGCGCTGATCGCGTCTGGCGTCGGGCCGATCACCGGGGATTTCGAGATCCTCGAAGCCGGTGTGGCCTTTGCGATCTTCGCCTTCCTGCCGATCTGCCAGCTTTACGGCAGCCATGCCACGGTGGACATCTTTACCAATGCCCTGCCCAGCAAGGCGAACAAGGTTATATCGGCCTTTTGGGAAGTGGTTCTGACGGGCGTTATCCTTCTTATCACATGGCGTCTGTTTGCCGGGCTTGAAAGCAAATACGCCTATGGCGATACGACATTCCTGCTGCAATTCCCCGTCTGGTGGGCCTACGGGGTGAGTTTCTTTGCCGCCTGTGTGGCGTCGCTTGTCGGCGTCTATTGCGCCGTGGCGCGCGTGGCCGAGTTGGTCACGGGTCGAAAATTCATGCCCTATTCCGAGGAGGCAGTCCATTGAGCATGCTTGAACTGGGCTTCTGGTCCTTCCCTGTCCTTCTCGTGATGATCTTCCTGCGGGCGCCGATCGGGCTTGCCATGATGCTCTGTGGCCTGGGCGGTCTCTATTTCGCGATGGGCGGATCGTCGATGTTCCTGGCCAAGCTCAAGAGCGAGACCTACACGACGTTTTCGAGCTATTCGCTCACGGTGATCCCGATGTTCCTGCTCATGGGACAGTTTGCAACGCTCTCGGGCATGTCGCAGGCGCTCTTCAAGGCGGCCGAGAGCTGGCTTGGCCATCGCAAGGGCGGGGTCGCGATGGCGGCGGTTGGTTCTTGTGCGGGGTTCGGCGCGATCTGTGGCTCCTCGCTGGCCACGGCGGCCACGATGAGCCGGGTCGCCCTTCCGGAACTGCGCCGTTATGGCTATTCCGGTGGTTTCTCGACCGCGACCCTCGCGGCGGGCGGCACGCTGGGCATCCTCATTCCGCCGTCGGTGATCCTCGTGATCTACGCGATCCTGACCGAGCAGAACATCGCCAAGCTGTTCCTTGCGGCTTTCGTGCCGGGAATCCTGGCGGCGCTTGGATATATCATCACCATCTCGCTCTACGTGCGCCGTCATCCCGATGCCGCGGGCACACGCCCCCCGGTGCCGATGGATGAACGAATCAAGGCGATGATTGCTGTCTGGCCGGTGCTGATCGTCTTTGCCCTCGTGGTGGGGGGCATCTATCTCGGTTGGTTCACGCCGACAGAAGGCGCCGCCGTTGGCGCGGCCGGCACGGGGATCATTGCATTGGTCTCTGGAAACCTCTCCTGGAAGATTTTCAAGGAAAGCATCATTGCCACCGCCACCGCCACCGCGATGATCTTTTTCATCGTGCTTGGCGCCGGGTTCTACAACGGCTTTCTCGCCCTCACGCAGGTTCCGCAGGAGCTTTCGAACTGGGTTGTCGGGCAGGGGTTCAGCCCGTGGACGGTTCTCGTGATGATCCTCGTCTTCTACCTGGTGTTCGGCTGTCTCATGGATTCGCTCTCGATGATCCTGCTGACGATCCCGATTTTCTTCCCGGTGATCAGCGTGCTTGATTTCGGGATGCCCGCGGAACATGTGGCGATCTGGTTCGGTATCCTTGTGTTGATCGTGGTGGAGGTCGGTCTCATCACGCCCCCGGTCGGGATGAACCTGTTCATCATCAACGCCATGGACCCGCAAACACGGATGACCGAAACCTACAAGGCGGTGATGTGGTTCGTCACGTCGGACATCGTGCGGGTCATCATCCTTGTGCTGTTCCCGGCGATCACGCTTTTCCTGATCCCGTAGCGGGGTGGAAAGTGCTAGAGAAAAGCGGCCCGGTTCCACGATGGACCGGGCCGTTTCTTTTTGGCCGCAAGGCGCGCCTTAGCTGTCGCCTTCGGACGCGGGCGCGCCTATGACTTGGCGCAGGATAAGCGGGAACAGGAAGGAGCGCGCAAGATGACCGACCAGATCGACGAGCAGGAAAAGAACCGCCTGCACAATGAACGCATGAAGCAGATCAAGGCCCAGCGGGATCGGCTCATGAAGCACAAGACCGGGGAAAAGGGCCTTATCATGGTCCATACCGGCGACGGGAAGGGCAAGTCGAGTTCCGGTTTCGGCATGATCATGCGCTGTATCGCGCATGAGATGCCCTGTGGCGTGGTGCAGTTCATCAAGGGCAACATGCAGGCGGGCGAGCGCGATTTCCTGCGCGGGCGTTTCGCGGAGGAATGTAAATTCATCGTCTCGGGCGAGGGGTTTACGTGGGAAACGCAGGACCGGGCCCGCGATATCGAGATGGCCGAGGCGGGGTGGGAGCAGGCCAAGGAGATGATCCGCGACCCGAATATCCGCTTTGTCCTGCTCGACGAGATCAATATCGCGCTGCGCTATGATTACCTTGACGTGAATGATGTGGTGGATTTCCTGCTGGGCGAAAAGCCGGAGATGACCCATGTTGTCCTGACCGGGCGCGACGCCAAGCCGGAGCTGATCGCGGCGGCGGACCTTGTCACCGAGATGAAGGATATCAAGCACCCGTTCCGCGATGGCATCAAGGCGCAGTTCGGGATCGAATATTGATGGGCGCGCGGGCGTTGATGATCCAGGGCACCGGCTCGAATGTCGGCAAGTCGATGCTTGTCGCGGGGCTTTGCCGCGCGGCGCGGCGTCGGGAGATCAACGTTGCGCCCTTCAAGCCGCAGAACATGTCGAACAACGCCGCCGTCACGGAAGATGGCGGCGAGATCGGGCGCGCGCAGGCGCTTCAGGCGCTGGCCTGTGGCAAGCCCCTGAGTGTGCATATGAACCCGGTTCTATTGAAGCCCGAGACGGACACCGGCGCGCAGGTCGTGGTGCAGGGACAGCGCCTTGCGACGGCGGAGGCGAAGGATTACGGGCGGCTGCGCGAGACGCTGATCGAGAAGGTCATGGAGAGTTTCGCGCGGCTCAAATCCGAAAACGACCTTGTCCTTGTCGAAGGGGCGGGCAGCCCGGCGGAGGTCAACCTGCGCGTGCGCGACATCGCCAATATGGGGTTTGCGTGCAGGGCGGATGTGCCGGTGATTCTTGCGGGCGATATTGATCGCGGCGGGGTCATGGCACAGATCGTCGGCACGCAGGCGGTTCTTTCGCAAGAGGATAACGCGATGATCGCGGGGTTCCTTGTCAACAAGTTCCGCGGCGATGTGCGGCTTTTCGAGGATGGCTATGGCATGATCGAGGCGGCGACGGGCTGGCGCGGATACGGGATTCTGCCCCATTTCCCCGAGGCTTGGCGGCTTCCGGCGGAGGATGCGGTGGAGATCGGGGCGCAGGTGCGCACGGACGGGTATCATATTGTCTGTCTCGCGCTTTCGCGGATTGCCAATTTCGACGATCTTGATCCGCTCGAGCAGGAAGACGGCGTGCGCCTGACCATGCTTGGCCCCGGACGGGCGATACCCGGAGATGCCGACCTTGTCATTATTCCGGGCACGAAATCGACGCGCGGCGATCTCGCATTCCTGCGGGCGCAGGGCTGGGATATCGACCTTTTGGCGCATGTGCGCCGGGGTGGGCGTGTGCTCGGGATTTGTGGCGGCTACCAGATGCTGGGCCGCGTGGTGCGCGATCCCGCAGGGATCGAGGGCGCGGCGGGCGAGAGTGAGGGGCTTGGCCTCTTGGATATCGAAACGGTGATGACGCCCGAGAAGCGGCTTTGCGAGACCGGCGCGGTGCATGTTGGCACGGGGCAGGTGTTTCGCGGCTATGAGATCCATATCGGGCGCACGGACGGCCCGGACCGGGCGCGGCCCTTCGCGCGGATCAATGGCGTGGACGAGGGCGCGGCAAGCCCGGATGGGCGGATCGCCGGCAGTTACCTGCACGGGATGTTCCGAGATAACGGGTTCCGGGCGGCATGGCTCCGGGCGCTGGGCGTCGAGGCGACGGGGATGCGCTATGACGCGGCGGTCGAAGAGGTGCTTGATGCGCTTGCCGATCACATGGAGGCGCATCTTGACGTGGCGGGCCTTTTGAACATGGCCCGGTAAGGTCCGGCGGTCCTCGTGGCGATGGGCGCGGCCGGGGCCGCGCGCAGGGTATCTCGTCAACGGTCCCTTTTCAGGGACCGTTTCCTCGGGGTGCCTCCGGCGGGAGTATTTTTGCAAAGGTGAAGATCACGGGCGCGCGCGACGCAGGGCGCGCACGGATTGGCCATGGGCGCGGCGGAAGGCGCGGGCGAAGCTGGCTTGCGAGGCGAAGCCCGTGGCGGCGGCGATGGCGCTGACCGGGTCGTCGGTATCGCAGGCCAGGCGAAAGGCTTCCCCGAGGCGGAGGTCGAGATAGTGCTGCTGCGGGCTTTGGCCGAGGGTGCGGTGAAACCGGATTTCGAGGCTGCGGAGGCTGATGCCGAGCCTTTGTGCGATGGTGGCGATGGGCAGCGGCTCGTCGATATGGGTTTCCATCAGGTCGAGGGCGCGGGCCACTTGCGGATTGCGCCGGGCCGTGCGGCGCGCGGGGGCGGGGCTTTGGCGACCGGCCGGGGCGGGATCGTGCAGGAGCGCAGCGGCGGTGCGGATGGCCAGCGCGGGGCCGAAGCGTTCGGAGACCAGGGCGAGCATCATGTCGATCCCCGGCACCGCGCCGCCGGACGTGGCGCGACCGGGGGAGAGGACATAGCGGTCCGGACGGGTGTCGATCTCGGGGAAGCGGGCGGCGAAGGCGTCGAGGTCTTCCCAGTGGATCGTGGCAGCATGGCCGTCGAGCAACCCGGCCTTGGCAAGGAGCCAGGGGCCGCCGTCAAGCGCCGCGAGGGGCGCGCCCGTGGCGGCGAGGCGGCGCAGGGAGGCGAGAAGGCGCGGCGGGGATTGCCTGTCGATCTCGAAGCTCGCCACCACGATGAGGAGGTCGGTGCGGTCCAGGCCGGAGAGGGGCGGGCCGGAGACCGGCAGGCCGCTTGTCAGGTGCACCGGGGCGCCCTGGGGCGTGTAGAAATGCCAGCGGAACAGGGGGCGGCCCGCGCGGCGGTTGGCGGCGCGCAGGGGATCGACGGCGGCGGCAAAGCTCAGCGTGTTGCTTTCGTCGAGGACGAGCACGGCCACATCAAGGGGCGGGAGTGGATTTGTTTCGGATTTCATCAAGAATAATTCGTATTGTGGAAAATATTTCGGTGCAAGGCGGCGGATGATCGGGGGAGGAAAAGGGGAGATGTCATGCCTTTGCAGATGAATCGTGAGGTGTTTATCACCTGTGCCGTGACCGGGTCGGGGGGGACGCAGGATCGCAGCCCGCATGTACCACGCTCGCCTGAAGAGATCGCGAATAGTGCGATTGCGGCGGCGAAGGCGGGGGCGGCGGTCGTGCATTGCCACGTGCGCGACCCGGAGACCGGCGCGCCGAGCCGTGACCTTGGCCTTTACCGTGAGGTCACGGAGCGTATCCGCGAGAGCGAGACGGATATGGTCCTCAACCTCACGGCGGGGATGGGCGGGGATATCGTTTTCGGCGGCACCGACAGCCCGCTTCCGCCCGTAGAAGGCACCGACATGATCGGCGCGGCACAGCGGGTCGCGCATGTGGCGGACTGCCTGCCGGAGATCTGCACGCTCGATTGCGGCACGATGAATTTCGCCGAGGCCGACTACGTCATGACCAACACGCCCGGCATGTTGCAGGCAATGGGAAAAATGATGACGGATCTTGGGGTTAAGCCCGAGATCGAGGCGTTTGACACGGGCCATCTTTGGTATGCGAAACAACTTGTGAAGGACGGTATCCTTGCCCCCGATGCGCTTGTGCAGTTGTGCATGGGCGTGCCGTGGGGGGCGCCGGATGATCTCAACACCTTCATGGCGATGGTCAACAATGTGCCGCAGGACTGGACCTTTTCGGCGTTCAGCCTCGGGCGCAACCAGATGGCCTATGTGGCGGCGTCGGTGCTGGCGGGCGGGAACGTGCGCGTGGGGCTTGAGGATAACCTTTGGCTCGGGAAGGGGGTGTTGGCCGAGAACTGGCAATTGGTCGAGCGCGCGGGGACAATTATCGAGAACCTTGGGGCGCGGGTGATCGGACCCGAGGCGGTTCGCGCGCGGCTTGGGTTAACCAAGCGCGCGCCGGTGACAAAGTAAGACCCGGCCTTCGGAAACGGGGGTCGGTATCACGTCGGTAAAACGTCGGTATTGCGTCGGTGGGTGCAAACGGGGCGGAAACTGGCGCGGTATTCAGACATCTTTAGGCTTTGCGCCCGGAGAGGGGCGCAACGTGTTAACGCAGACGACACAGGACGGGGAGGTCATTCATGGCATGCAAGGCGGCAATCATCGGCGGAGGCGTCATTGGCGGCGGTTGGGCGGCGCGCTTCCTGCTCAACGGGTGGGACGTGCGGGTGTTCGACCCGGACCCGGAGGCGAAACGCAAGATCGGCGAGGTGCTGGCCAATGCGCGCCGGTCCATGCCGGGGCTTTCGGATACGGCCATGCCGGAAGAAGGCGCCCTCAGTTTCCATGACACGATGTCGGAGGCCGTTCGGGGCGCGGAGTGGATACAGGAGAGCGTGCCGGAGCGGCTCGACCTCAAGCGCAAGGTTTACCAGGCGTTGCAGGCCGCCTGCGACGCCGAGGCGATCATCGGCTCGTCCACCAGTGGTTTCAAGCCGAGCGCCTTGCAGGGCTGTGCGACGCGGCCCGCACAGATCATGGTCGCGCATCCGTTCAACCCGGTCTATCTCATGCCGCTTGTCGAGCTTGTGCCGAGCGCGGCCAATCCGCCCGAGACCGTGGAGCGGGCCAAGGCTATCCTTGCGGGGCTTGGGATGTTCCCGTTGCACGTGCGCAAGGAGATTGACGCCCATATCGCGGATCGCCTGTTAGAGGCTGTCTGGCGCGAGGCGCTTTGGCTTGTGAAGGACGGGGTTGCAACGACGGAGGAGATCGACGAGGCGATCCGCATGGGCTTTGGCATCCGCTGGGCGCAGATGGGGCTTTTCGATACTTACCGCGTGGCGGGGGGCGAGGCGGGGATGCGGCATTTCATGGCGCAGTTCGGCCCGGCGCTCGAATGGCCCTGGACCAGGCTCATGGATGTGCCGGAGTTCACCGACGAATTGGTCGACCTGATCGCGGATCAGTCGGATGCGCAATCGGGGCATCTTGATATCCGCGAGATGGAGCGCATCCGCGATGACAACCTCGTGTCGATGATGCGGGCGCTCAAGGCGCAGGGTTGGGCCTCGGGCGCGGTTCTGAACAAGCAGGACCGGAGGCTTTCGCAGGCGGCGGGGATGGTGCGGCGGGCGGAAGATATTGCCGATGCGTCCAAGCCCATCGTGACGCAGGCGCGGGCGGTGCCGGTCGACTGGCTTGACTATAACGGGCATATGACCGAGAGCCGCTATCTGCATGCGTTCGCGGATGCGTCGGATCGGCTCATGGAGATCGTGGGCTGTGATCAGGACTATATCGCGTCGGGCGGATCGTTCTTTACCGCGGAAACCCATATCCGCCATATCGACGAGGCGAAACTGGGCGAGCGGATCGAGGTGCGCACGCGGGTGCTCATGGCCGAGGGCAAGAAGATGCACCTGTGGCACGAGATGTATGCCGGGGAGCGCCTTCTGGCGACGGCGGAGCATATCCTCATCCATGTGAGCCTTGAGACGCGGCGGCCCGCGCCGTTCAGCCCGGAGATTGCGGCCAACCTTGCCATGATCGCCGGGGCGCAGGCGGAGCTGCCCGCGCCGGAGGGCGTGGGGCGGTATGTCGGCGCGCCGCGCTGAAGGGGAGGGGCGCTGCCCCTCTTGGCCCTGACGGGCCAATTCACCCCGGAGTATTTCCCCAGAGAAGAAGGGCGGGTCAGCCGAGGCTGTCGCGCAGGGCGCTTGCGTGGTCGGGGAGTTCGCGGGCTGTGATCGTACTCTGGCGCACGAGATTGTCGAAATGGGTTGTGAAGCTTTCGACGCGTTCCTTGTCGCGGAAGGCGAGGTAATTGCGCCCGAGATAGAGCACGGCGAGGAGTGGGCCGAACACCGTCACCGGAGCGGAAAACAGGCGGCGCGCGTCGAACAGGTAGAGGCGCAGGCGCGGGTAGAGCTGGTCTGTGAGGGTTGCGAAATGGTCAAGCTGGCTCTTGCGTAGGGAGGCGGGCAGGCCTTCGTAATAGCCGGTGCCCTTGGCGAAGGCGTCAAGCTCGTGGATCGGCACGGCGATTTCATAATCCGAGGGGCTTGCCCGCATCCAGTTGAGCCGGTCCTGCGAGGCGCCGATGGCCTGTTCCGTGGTGCGCCCGAGATGGGGAGAATATTCCCATTCGAGCATGTCGTGCGTCTTGAGCATATCGGGCAGACCGGCGGGCACGTGGCGAATCTTGTAGCCCTCGGCCTCGCGGTGCCAATCGAAGATCTGTTCATCGACAAGGGCGCGGGGGGCTTCGGTCAGGGTCAGGGAATTGGCGAGGATATCGGCGGCCTGTTCCGGGCGGTCGGTCAGCGACAGGAGCCAATCGGCCGACACCCCAAGCGCGGCGGCGCATTCGCCCACCACCTGGGCATTGGGCAGGCGGGCGCCCTTGTCCTTGAGAAGTTGCGAGATGGTTGACCGGTCGACGCCGATGTCGCGGGCGAGGCCGCTCTGGGTTTCGCCGCGTTCCTGCATGGCAAGGGCGAGTCGCTGGCGGAATTGATCGGCGCGGAGGCGTTTGTCGATATATATGCTCATTTGGTGATAAATATCACGATTGAGGAATTTTGTGAATTACATTCCGAATTCCCCCAAGGCCCGCGGCCCGGTAACAGTTTCGTGACTCAAGACAATCGAACGAAGACGGAGGCGAGATGGAGACGCGTCAGCGCTCATTGGTGAAAGCTGTGATCTGGAACCTGATCGGACTTGCGACCATGACCCTTGTCGGGCTGGTGGCGACGGGGTCCGCGGCGCTTGGGGGGACTTTGGCGGTCGTCAATACGGCGGTCGGTTTTGCCTGCTACCTGCTTTATGAACGCGTCTGGGCCCGGATCGGTTGGGGGCGGCGGCATGTCTGATAGCCGTGCCCTGCGCCATGGCCGTCGGGCCGTCGAATGGCCGACCGTGGCGATGCTCGGGCTGTGCTACGGGTTTTTCGTGATCGGCACGGTCTGGGCGGCGGCGTGGTTCCTGCCGCTCGGCATGGCGCTCACGATCCTCGGCATCGCGCTGCATTCCTCGCTCAGCCACGAGGTGCTGCATGGGCATCCGTTCCGCGCCCAATGGCTCAACGACCTGACCGTGTTCCCGGCGCTTGGGCTTTTCGTGCCCTATTTCCGGTTCCGCGATACCCATCTCGCCCATCACGACGACACGATCCTGACCGATCCCTATGATGATCCCGAGAGCAATTACCTTGACCCGACGATCTGGGCACGGCTGCCGGGCTGGCACAAGGCCTTGCTGCGGTTCAACAACCTCCTGATCGGGCGGCTGCTCGTCGGGCCGGCGCTTGGGCAGGCGGCGTTCATGACCGCCGATTGGCGCGCGATCCGGCGCGGGGACCGGGCCGTGCTTCGGGCGTGGCTCTGGCATATTCCGGCGCTGGCGCTGGTGCTCTGGTGGGAGCTGGCGGTGTCGGCGATGCCGCTCTGGGCCTACGTGGTGTCGGCCTATGCCGCCTTCTCGGTTCTCAAGATACGCACCTTCCTCGAGCACCAGGCGCATGAACGCGCGCGGGGCCGCACCGTCATCATCGAGGATCACGGGCCGCTGGCATGGATCTTCCTCTATAATAGCCTGCACGTGGTGCATCACATGCACCCGAAAGTGCCGTGGTATCACCTGCCCAAGCTCTTCGAGGCGCATCGCGCGCGCTATCTTGCGCGCAACGAAGCCTATTATTTCCGCTCTTACCGTGAGATTTTCGCCAGGTTCTTCCTGCGCGCGAAAGACCCGGTGCCGCATCCGCTCTGGCCGAAAGAGTAGGGGCGTGCTCTAAGAGCGCATGGACCTCTGGATTGCCGTCTCCATCGCGGCCGCATTGTTTCAGACCGTGCGGTTCATGCTTCAGAAACAGCTCAGCCACGTGCGTCTTTCGGCGGCGGGGGCGACATTCGCGCGCTTCGTCTATTCCGCGCCGGTCCTCTGTGCGCTGCTGGCGCTCTGGGTCGGGTTCGGCGGGGCGCGGGTGGCGCTTCCGGGGGCCGGGTTCTGGGCCTATGGCGCGGTGGGCGGCGCGGCACAGATCACGGCGACGGTCTGCACCGTTCTCCTCTTCAAGCGGCGCAATTTCGCGGTTGGCGTGACCTTCATCAAGGTCGAGGTGGTGATGACGGCGCTTGTCGGCATGGTGGTGCTTGGCGACCGGGTGAGCCTGCCGGGGCTGGCGGCGATCCTGGTCGGGGTTGCCGGGGTGCTTGTGCTCTCGGGGCCGAAGGTCGAAGGCAATTTCCTGCGCCGTCTTATCACGCCCTCGGCGGTGCTTGGCCTCGTAGCAGGTGCGCTTTTCGGGGTTTCGGCGGTATCCTATCGCGGCGCGAGCCTCATGGTCGCTGCAGAAGACCCGTTCCTGCGCGCCTTGGTGACGCTTGCGGCGGTGACGGCGATGCAGACCCTTGCCATGGTGGCCTGGCTTGCATGGCGCGAGGTGGGTGAGATCGGTCGCGTTTTCGGCGCATGGCGCAGCGCGGGGTGGATCGGGCTGACTTCGATGGCGGGGTCGTTCTGCTGGTTCACGGCCTTCACCTTGCAGAACGCGGCCTACGTCAAGGCGGTGGGGCAGGTGGAGCTCATCTTCGCGGTGGTCGGATCGGTGTTGTTCTTCCGCGAACGCATCACGCGCCGGGAATGGTTTGGCATGGGGCTTTTGAGCGCGAGCATCCTCGGGCTGGTGTTATGGCACTGACGCTCTGAGCAAGAGATTTCATGCCTCCGGCGGGAGTATTTTACCAGAGAAGAAGCCGGGGACGCGCCCTTGTCTTTTTCTTGTCTTCTTCTTGGCGGAAATGCCTCGGGGGGCTGGCCCCCCAACCTCTCAGTCGGCGCGCCAGTCGGGCATCTTGCCTTTCAGTTGCAGGAAGAGGCTCTCTTCGTCGCTGTTCTTGAAGAAGGGCACGGTTTGCGGCGGATCGAGGCTATGGGCGCGGGCTTCGACCTCGGCCAGTACCACCTCGGTGATGAAGGGCAGGTCGAAATCGCGCGCTTTCTGAAGCGGAATCCATTGCAGGTGCGAGAGTTCCTCGCAGGCGGAGGAGAAATCATCCGGGTCGCTGGCAAGTTCCTCGGCATCGAGCAGGAAGAAGCGCGCATCGAAGCGGCGGGGACGGCCCGGCGGGGTGATGGCGCGAAACACGAATTGCAGCCCGTGCGCGGCGGGCAGGTGGCCTGTCGCGGCGAAGGTTTTCCAATCGTCGGGGGGGGGGCTATCCCATGTGCCGGGTTGGCCGTGGATCTGGCCGGTTTCTTCCCAAAGTTCCCGCACGGCGGCGACGGCGAGCGGGTGGGCCAGGGCCGGGTCCGAGTCTTGGGTCAGGCGCTCGCGGCACAGCGGCGGCATGGGCGTGGCGAGCGGTATCCCGGCGTCGGCCGCATCGACCGCGCCACCGGGAAAGACGAATTTATTGGGCATGAAGGCCGCCGAGGCCCCGCGTTGGCCCATGAGGATATGCGGGTCGCTCATGCGGTCGCGCAGGACGATTACCGTCGCTGCGTTGCGGATTGCGGTCTTGTCTGTGGTCATGCCTCGCCCCCTCGTCGGTCCAAGGGGTGGGCTCAGGCGCTGGCCTTGTCGAACCCGTGCATGCGTCGCGCCCATTGGAACGCGACCACCACCCCTTTCAATCTGGGGAGAAGGTAGAGCGAGAGGGCGACGCAGCCAACCGCAAAAATGGTAAACATGACAAGTGGCTCGGGGCGGAACTGCACGAAGACGATATGCAGGAGCGGCGCCATGAGGTGCCCCACAATGAGGATCGTAAGGTAGGCGGGGCCGTCATCGGCGCGTTGCGGCGTCAGGTCTTCGCGGCAAACCGAGCAGCTTTCGCGCACTTTGAGGTAGCTTTTGAGCAGCGGGCCGTTGCCACAATTGGGGCATTTGCGGCGCCAGCCTTTGAACAATGCCGGGCCGAGAGGGCGGTCCGGTTGGGTTGCAATCGTATTCGACATGATGATCCTCGCTCTATCCGGGGAAAATGCGCCTCGGCGCGGCGGTTTGGAAGGGGGCAATCGCGCCTTGCGTCCCGATGTCGCAAAAGATGTGGCCGGGTGCACCTTTTTCGTGGTGCGCCGTTTGCCGGCGTTGAAATTATTTGCGACGGAAAGGCCGGGCGCGTGCGTTTCATGTTCAGGAAACAGGATAACGAGGCCGGTTTCCGGCAGATGAAACACAAAGGAGAGACTCCGATGACACGTGCGAAACTTATGAGTGGTGTTCTGGCGGCGGCGCTGGTGATGGGCGGGGCTGCGGCTTATGCCGGGGGCAAGATGGGGCATGGCATGCATGGCCCGCGCGCGATGATGAACTTTGAGGAGATCGACGCCAACAGCGACGGCAAGATCACCAAGGAAGAGATCGCAGCGATGGGGCAGGCGCAATTCGCCAAGGCCGATACGGATGGCGACGGGTTCCTCAGCCTCGAGGAGATGAACGCGAGGGGTCTTGAAATGGCCAAGGCGCGCATCGAGGCGCGGTCGGCCCGGATGCTTGAGCGGATGGACACGGACAAGGATGGCAAGCTTTCGCAGGACGAGATGCAGGCCATGAAGGACAAGGCGCCGCGCGGCAAGATGATGGAACGCATGTTCGATCGCGTCGATGCCGACGAAGATGGCACCATCAGCCAGGAGGAATTCGACACCGCCCAGGCCCGGATGCAGGAGCGCATGAAGGGCTACAAGGACGGCCAGAAGGGCTGGCACAAGAAAGACCGTGGCAATTGCGACGGCAGCGGCAAGTCGAAACAGTAAGGCAGAGCCTTTCGGCGCGGCGGTTGGCTGCCGCGCCGGGATTGCCGGGCAGGGGGTTTCAGGCTAGGCCGATGGGATGATGACGATGCCGCTGGACGCAGAAGCCGAGGTCGAGGACGACGCGCTGTTGGTGCTTTATGCCAACGGTGACGCCCGTGCGGCACGGGGTCTGACGGTGCGGTTCACGCCGCGGGTTTTCGCGCAGGCCTACCGGATGCTGGGCGACCGGGCCGAGGCCGAGGACGTGGCGCAAGAGGCGCTGATGCGGCTCTGGAAGATCGCGCCGGAGTGGCGGCAGGGCGAGGCGAAGGTGAGCACGTGGCTCTATCGCGTGACGGCCAATCTCTGCACCGACCGGTTGCGCAAGCGGCGCTCGGTGGGGATCGACGAGATTCCCGAGCCGGAAGACGATGCCGTTGGACCGGCGGAGGCATTGCAGGACAAGGCGCGGCGCGACGCGTTGCAGGCGGCGCTCAACGCTTTGCCGGAGCGGCAGAGACAGGCCGTGATCCTGCGCCATATCGAGGGGTTGGGAAACCCGGAGATCGCGCAGATCATGGAAATCACCGTCGAAGCGGTGGAAAGCCTCACGGCGCGGGGCAAAAAGGCGTTGGCCGCCGGGTTGGCGGGACGCAAGGAAGAACTGGGGTATGAACATGGCTGACAAGAGCATGCGGGATTACGAACTGGACGCCCTTTTCGAGGCGGCGGCGAAGGATGCGGCGCAGACCCCTTCGGCCGATCTCATGGCGCGGGTGTTGGCCGATGCCGAGGCGATGCAGCCGACACCGGCGGCCCTTGTGCCAGGGCCTTTGCCCCGGCGCGGGATGCTGGCGGGGATCGTGTCGGCGCTGGGCGGTTGGCCCTCTCTCGGCGGCTTGGCGGCGGCGACGATGGCCGGTCTCTGGATCGGGTTCAGCGCTACCCCAGACGCTTTGCCCGACGGGTTGGCCGCGCTCGTGGAGGGCGGTTCCACGGAATACCTGGCCTATCTCGATACGAGCTATGCCTATCTCGAGGAGGACACGCAATGAGCGAGGACAAGATGCCGGAACAGACCCCCGGAGGGGGGGGCAACAAGCCCCGGATGCGGCGCGGCGTGCGCATCGTGTTGATCCTGTCGCTGGCGTTCAACCTTTTGATCCTGGGCCTTGCGGTGGGCGCGGTGCTTTCGGGCGGGCCAAAGGGGCACCGGGACATGATGCGGATGCCGGCCCATGTGCGCGCGCTCGACCATGCGGACCGGCGGGCCATCGGGCGGGGCATCCGCGCCGCCTATAAGGAGGGCCGGTTCCAGAAGGGAGCGGGCCGGGCGCAGTCCGAAGCGCTTGCCGACCTGATCGCCGCCAATGCGGTGGATCGCGCGGCGCTTCAGGGGCTTCTCGACGAGATGGAGAGCGCCAAGCGGGGCCGCTATGAGGTGGCGCGCGAGGTCTGGCTCGACCGGGTCGAGGGGATGAGCGCGACGGAGCGGGCGGCATATGCGGCACGGCTGCGCGAGGTGCTTGCCGAAACGCGCAAGGGCGGACCAAAGCGGGATTGAGCCCGCGATACAGGAAGAATTACGCGGCGGGCGGGCTCAGGGTGACCTGATCCCGCCCGGTTGCCTTGGCGCCATAGAGTGCCTGGTCGGCGCGGTCGAGCAGGGTTTGCACCATGGCATCGCCGCGATCCTCGCCAGAGGGGGCGGAGGCGGCGAAATCGCAGGACATGGCGAGGCCGATGCTGACCGTGACGGGGATGCGCAGGTCGCGCGATTGGATATGGATCGGATCGCGGCGCAGCGTGTCGCAGAGGCGGCTGGCCATGGCACGGGCGGTGGTGCGGTCGGTGGCGGGCATGACGACCAAGAACTCCTCGCCGCCGATGCGGGCGAGAAGGTCCATCGGGCGCAGGCAGTCGCGCAGGCGACGGGCCACCTCGGTCAGGACCGTATCACCCGCCGCGTGCCCATAGCGGTCATTGACCGATTTGAAATGATCGAGATCGGCGACCATGACCGCGAAATCGCGATGCTCGCGTTGGGAAATCTCGGCCACGCGGGCAAGGTGGGGCAGGGCATAGCGGCGGTTGAACAACCCTGTCAGCGGATCGGTGACCGCCGCTTCCAACCCGTCGCGGACCCGCTTCTGAAGCCGGTCGGCAAGGCGTTTGCGCTGGATAAGGCGTTCGAGGCGCAGGGCGACCTCGTCGGGTTCGAACCCTTCGGCCATGACATCGCCCGCGCCAAGGTCGAGCGCGTCGGCAAAGAGATCGCGGCAGGCGGGGGGCAGGATCACGAGCACCGCCGCGCGGCGCGTGGCCGCACGGGCGCGCAGTTCCGCCAGGAGGCGCAGCCCCTCTTCGGGGGCGTCGGCGGAGGGCGCGATGACAAGGGCATCGGGCGGTTTTTGTTGTGACAGTGCCTTGAGAAGGTTCGGGATCGGTTCGGTCGCGACCGCATAGGGCAGCACCGGTTTCAAGAGCGCGTTCCAGCGCACCCCGGTGGCCGGATCGGCCGTGGCAAGGAGGACGCGCGCATCGGGGCGCAAGGCGGTCACGTCGGCCTCGGCAAAACCAAGCGCGGCGGCGGCTTCCTCGCGCAGGTGCAGCCCTTCGAGCCCGTCGCGGGTTCGGATGAGGGCACGGATGCGGGCCATCAGCTCGGCCTCGTCGGCGGGTTTGGCGATCAGGTCGTCGGCCCCGGCGCGCAGGGCGGCGCGGCGCATCTCGGGCGTGGCGCGGCTGCTCATCATCAGGATGGGGACGGGGGCGCCCTTGCAGGCCTTGCCGAGCGCATGGCACAGGGCCAATCCCTTTTCGGGTTCGGCCCAATCGGCCCCGAGCAGGATCAGGTCGGGGCGATCTTCTTCCAGCCGGAGCAGTGCTTCGGGGAGGGACGCGGCCTGACTGACCGTGTAGAAGGCGGTCGACAGCTTGACCTTGAGGACGATGCGCGTCGTGGGCAGCGACTCGACGATGAGGATTTTTCCGGGCATTTGGCACCCTGGCAACTTGCAAAGAGGTTGATTCACTTTGTATTCGCATTGGTTAAGAAAAGATTTCGAAAGTGATAAGAAATGACCCTTTCCAAGGACGCCGCCGAGATGCTGGCGCTTCAGGCGCTGGGCTGGCTGGTCAATAATGACGAGTTGATGCCGGTCTTTCTCGGGGCGACCGGGGCGTCGGTCGAAGACCTCAAGGCGCAGGCGGGCGATCCGGCCTTTCTTGCCTCGATTCTGGAGTTTCTCACCATGGACGACGCTTGGGTGGTGGCATTTTGCGATGCGGTGGGCGAGGATTACTTGACCCCGATGATGGCGCGGCAGGTGTTGCTTGGGGAAAGTGGGCGGCACTGGACCTGACACGGGTTTGTTGCAAAGACGCGGTAGCCGGGACATTGGAATAAGGGTGGAACGCGATGCGGGTAGATGGACTCCTGTTTGACAAGGATGGCACGCTGTTCGATTTCGGCGCGACGTGGAACACGTGGGCGGCGGGGATGATCCATGATTTCGCCGCCGGGGATGACACCATGGCCGAGCGGATCGCGCGGGAGCTTGATTTCGATCTCGGGGCAAGGGTGTTCCTGCCGCACAGCGCGATCATCGCGGGCACCAACCGGGAGGCGGCGGAGGCGGTGGCGCGGGCGGTGCCGGGGCAGGACGTGGAAGAGATCGAGACCCGCCTGATGTATGCGGCGGCGGATGCGCCGCTTGTGCCCGCGGTTGCCTTGGCGCCGTTTCTCGATGGGCTGGCGGGGCGCGGGCTGCGGCTTGGGGTGATGACCAATGACACGGAATATGCCGCGCGGGCACATCTTGGCGAGGCGGGGGTCGTGGAGAAGTTCGACTTCATCGCCGGGTTCGACAGCGGCCACGGGGCCAAGCCCGCGCCGGGGCCGCTCCTGGCCTTTGCCGACGCGGTGCAGATTGATCCGGGGCGCGTCGCCATGGTCGGCGACAGCACCCATGACCTGATTGCCGGACGCGCGGCGGGGATGCAGACCATCGCGGTTCTGACCGGCGTGGCGGGGGCGGACGAACTTGCACCCCATGCCGACGTGGTCTTCCCGGATATCGGCCATATCGTGGATTGGCTCTCGGAATAAGGCGGCGGCCCTTTCGAAAGGCTTTGCCCCGTCGCGATGCGTGAAACCCGCCAGATCATCACACAAAAACGACGAGATGTGTCGGTGAGGGCAAATTGATGCCTCGATTCGTGCTGTTTGCTGGGGGTCAAAGCACGAGAGGGATGCACAGGATGACCGAAACGGGTGGACGACGGCGACGGGGCGGCGGCCGGGCGGGCAATGCGGCGCGACGCACGAGCGCAGGTGTGATCGAACAGATGCCTTGGCGTCAGCCGGTGAATATCGACCGGCCCACGGAACCCCTGCGGGAAGAGGGTGTGCAGGCGATCCACGAGGGCGCGATGCGGATTCTCGAAGAGATCGGGATCGAGTTCTACAACGCCGAGGCGCGCGATATCCTGCGGGAGGCGGGCTGTATCGTCGAGGGCGATACCGTGCGCATGGGGCGCGATTTCGTCATGGAGATGATCGCCAAGGCGCCGTCCGAGTGGACCCTCACCCCGCGCAACCCGGAGCGCCAGATCACCATGGGCGGCAATTACATGGCCTTTGGCAACGTGTCCTCGCCGCCGAATTACTGGGACATGTCGATCGGGCGCAAGATGCCGGGCACGCGTGCGCAATGCGCCAATCTCCTCAAGCTGACGCAGTATTTCAACTGTATCCATTTCGCGGGGGGCTACCCGGTCGAACCGCAGGACATCCACGCCAGCATCCGCCATCTCGACGTGCTTTATGACAAGCTCACACTCACGGACAAGGTTCCGCATACCTATTCGCTCGGCAAGGAGCGGGTCGAGGATGCGATGGAGATGGTGCGGATCGCGGGCGGGCTGAGCCACGAGGAATTCGAGGCCACGCCGCGCATGTATACCAACATCAACTCCACCTCGCCGCTCAAGCATGACGAGCCGATGATGGATGGCTGGATGCGGCTTGCGCGGCGCGGTCAGGGGCTCGTGGTGACGCCGTTCACGCTTGCCGGGGCGATGGCGCCGGTGACAATGGCCGGGGCGGTGGCGCAGTCGCTGGCCGAGAGCCTCTGTGCGGTGGCGCTTGCGCAATATATCAATCCCGGCGTGCCCTGCGCGATCGGCACCTTTACCTCGAATGTCGACATGAAGAGCGGCGCGCCGGCCTTTGGCACGCCGGAATACATGCGGGCGACGCAGATGACCGGGCAGATGGCGCGGTTCTATGGCCTGCCGATGCGCGCCAGCGGTGTCTGCGCGGCCAATGTGCCGGACGGACAGGCCATGTGGGAAACCTCCAACAGCCTGTGGAGCGCGGTGCAGTCGGGGGCCAACATGGTCTATCACGCGGCGGGCTGGCTGGAAGGGGGGCTGATCGCCAGCCCGGAGAAATTCATCATGGATTGCGAAGTGTTGCAGATGATCCAGCGTTACATGGACCCGGCGATCTGTGCCACGGGGCCGGACGAGATCGCCTTTGACGCGATCAAGGATGTGGGCACGGCGGGCCATTTCTTTGGCATCCAGCACACGCAGGATCGCTATACCACCGCCTTTTACCAGCCCTTCGTGTCGGACTGGCGCAATTTCGAGGCCTGGGACGCGGCGGGCGCGGTCTGGACCCCGGAGCGGGCGCATAGGCTTTTCAAGGAGATCATCGACTCGTTCGAGGCGCCGCCCATGGACGAGGCGATCCGCGAGGAACTTGCCGCCTTCGTCGCCCGGCGCAAGGAAGAGGGCGGCGCGCCGACTGATTTCTAGTTCCTACCCGGAGGCGGGGGAGCGGATTGGCATTGCACAAACCGCAATCCTTCCTAGACTGGAGCCGTAGTCTGGGAGAGAGATCATGGCAGGGGCGACCAGCAACGGATTGAGCGGACGGGCGGTCATGGCCGCCGTGGGCGGGCTTGTGGGGCTTGCCATGTGGCTCTTGTTCGATGTCGCGGCCGACGTGGTCACCAATCCGCACGCCTTTGTCATGCTGGCATCCTGTATCGCGGGGTTTGCGGCGGTGCTTTTGGCGATGGCGGGGCCGCTTCCCCTTGGACGGGCCATACTTGGCGCGTTGGTGTTGGCACTGCCTGCGGCGTTGGCACTTGGCTGGGCGAGTTACGGGTTCGACACGCTTGAGACGTTCATGCAAAGCGGTCTGGCGCTCGTGGCCTGGGGCATGATCCTGTTTGTCGGCACGCCGTTCCTGATCGTCGCGATGCGGCCCGACGGGGATTGGCGCAGCTACCCGGACCTGTTTGATTGCGCATGGGCGATCGTGGTGCGTTATGCGGCGGCCTGGCTTTTCGTGGGCCTGTTCTGGGGTATCCTGCTTCTGTCGAACGCGCTTCTGGAAATCGTCGATATCACGGTCATTGACGATCTGATCAACATTGATCCGATGCCGCATGTCCTCACCGGGGCGATGCTTGGCCTTGCGATCCGGGTCGTGCACGAGATGCGCGACTATCTCTCGCCCTTCATGCTCTTGCGGCTCTTGCGTTTGCTGGTGCCGGTGGTGCTCGTGGTGGTGGGCATCTTCGTGGCCGCCTTGCCGTTCCGGCCCTTTGACGGGCTTTTCGGGGAATTGTCCCCGGCGGCGACGCTTCTTGTCGTGGCGCTTGGCGCGGTGTCGCTTGTCAGCGTGGCGGTGGACAAGGACGAGCACCACGCGGTCAAGCTTGGCTTCATGCGGCTGGCGACGGAGGGTCTTGCCCTGTTGCTGCCGATCATCGCGGGGCTGGCGGGCTATGCGGTCTGGCTTCGGGTGGCGCAATATGGCTGGACACCGGACCGGCTTGCGGCGGCGCTCGCGGCGGGGACGGTGACGCTCTACGGGCTGCTTTACGCGCTTTCGGTGATCCTGCGCGGGGCGTGGATGCAACATGTGCGCAGGGTCAATCTCGGCATGGCGATGCTGGTCTGGGGGCTGGCCTTCGCGTGGCTCACACCGATCATCAACGCGGAACGGATTTCGACCCGCCATCAGGTCGCGCGCTACCTTGAGGGCAAGGTCGGGGCGGCGGAGCTTGCGATTTGGGAGATGCAGCACAGTTGGGGCCGGGCCGGTGCGGCCGGGATCGCAGAACTTCGGGCGCTGACCGGCGAGGGCCACGCCGATCTGCAACGGGCGATCACCCTCGCCGAGAAATCGGAACACCGCCATGTCTTCGAGCGCCGGACAACGGATACCGGGCGCGATGCGCGCCTGCGGCGGTTGGCCGGTCTTGTCACGGTTTTGCCCGAGGGCCGCGAGATCACGGCCGAGATCCTTGCCGAATTGCCCAGCCATCGGCTTGAGGATTGGCTCATGGCCTGTGATCGCGAGGCCGAGCCGGGCTGTGTTCTTGTGATCGGAGAGTTCGACACACGCGCGCCGCAATCCGGGGGCATCGCCTTCATGCCGGGGCGGGCCGGGCGATATGATGCGGTATCGGTGCGCTTCATCCAGGGCAAGCTCATGCTGGGGTCGTATTTGCGGGATGCGGAGAGCGGCATGGCGCTGCGCCTGACGCGGGAGGATGTGGCGCAGGTCATCGAGGGCAAGTATCGCATTGCCCCGAGCAGCCGCAAATCGCTCTGGATCGGGGACTTGGAAATCAATCCCGACAATTAGAGATATAGAGGGTTCCTTAACCCCCCGGACGACATAGTGCCCCCATATTCGAGGGGACGCCATGCACGGTCTGATCAACAGGGCGATACAGCTTTTCGTGTGCGATAATTTCGGCGCATCGCGCTGGCAGCGGATTTGCCGGGCGGCGCGGCTCGAGGAATGCGAGTTCGAAGCGATGCTGCATTACGAGGATGCAGTGACCGAACGCCTTCTTGATGCGGTCGCGGCGGAGATCGGGGTCGCGCGGGATGCGGTGCTCGAGGATATCGGCACCTATCTCGTCTCGCATCCCAATGTCGAAGCCCTGCGCAGGTTGCTGCGCTTTGGCGGCGAGAGTTTCGTGGAATTCCTGCATTCCCTCGACGAATTGCCCGAGCGCGCACGGCTTGCGGTCGATGACCTCGGCCTGCCCGCGTTGGACTTGCGCGCGGTGGAGGAGGGACGCTTTGCCCTGTCGTGCCGGTTTCCCTATCCGGGGTTCGGGCACGTCCTGATCGGAGTGCTCCGGACGCTGGCGGATGATTATGGGGCATTGGTATTCCTTGAACATCAGGGGGTCGAGACCTCGTCGGAGGGCGAGGCCAGGGAGACGATCGAGATCACCGTGGTCGAGGCGGCCTTTGCCGCCGGGCGACGGTTCGATCTTGGTGCGCAGGCGAATTTGCCGTGACAGGCGCGGCGGACATGGCGCCGGAGGCGGGGGCGGATACGCGGGCGGTGCTCGACCTGTTTTGCCCCATGCACGTGGTGCTTGGGCCCGAGGGCGAGATCCGGCACATGGGGGCAACCTTTGCCAAGCTGGTCGGGGGCGCGGCGGCGCAAGGGCGCGGGTTTCTCGAATTCTTCGAGGTGTTGCGCCCGCGCGAGGCCGAAACCATGGTCGATCTGCTCGGCCTGCGGGGGCAGAAGTTGAGCCTGCGGTTGCGCGAGGGATCGCGCGCCTCGTTCAAGGGAATCCTCGCACCTTTCGGGAGGGGGGCGGCGGTCAACCTGTCCTTCGGGATCTCGATCATGGACGGGGTGCGTGACTTTGCCCTCAGCGGATCGGATTTCGCGGCCACGGATCTTGCCATCGAGATGCTCTACCTGATCGAGGCGAAATCGGTGGCCATGGGGGCATCGCGCAAGCTCAACCAGAGGCTACAGGTGGCCAAGATCGCCGCCGAGGAACAGGCCTTTACCGATACGCTCACCGGGCTCAAGAACCGGCGCGCGGTTGATCATGTGCTCGCGCGGCAGATCAATCGGGGCGGTGCCTTTGCGGTGATGCAGATCGACCTCGACTTTTTCAAGGCGGTGAATGACACCCATGGCCATCCGGCGGGCGACCATGTCTTGCAGCAGGTGGCGCGTATCCTCGTGGACGAGACCCGGCGCGGGGATTGCGTCGCGCGCGTCGGGGGGGACGAATTCGTGGTTATCCTCGATGGCGTGCGGGGGCAGGAGGAGCTTGCCGGCATTGCCAGACGCTTCATCGCCCGCATCGAAAAGCCGATCCCGTGGCGCGATGCACGGCTCTGTATTTCCGCCTCGGTCGGGATCGCGATCGGGGGGCGCGCGGAAGAGCGCGACGATCTCGACCTGTTCGACAGGGTCGACAAGGCGCTCTATGCTGCCAAACATGCCGGGCGGGCGCAGTTCCGCTTTGCGGGGGAGACCTAGGCCTGCACCCCGAGCGAGGCGCGGGCGCGATCCGCGATGAAATCGAGAAACAACCGCATCTTCGGGTCTTGCAGGGTGCGATGCGCAAAGAGACAACCGAACCGGGCCGGCAGGGGCGGCGTGTCGGGCAGCAGTTCGACCAAGGCGCCGGAGGCCAGCGCCGCGGCGACATCGAAACGCGGGCGATTGGCGATGCCGCGCCCATCGAGCGCCCAGTCGGTCAGCACGTCGCCGTCATCGGCATCAAAGCGCCCCTGCACGTCGAGTTTGCGCGGCCCCTCCTTCGTTTGCAGGGTCCAGAAATATTCCGGTGAGCGCGGATAGCGCAGGAGCAGGCAATTATGGCCCGCGTCCAGAAGATCGTCCGGGCAGGTGGGGGTGCCGTGGCGCGCGAGGTAGCCGGGGCTGGCCACGAGGACGCGGGGGCAATCGAGGATCATGCGGAGCTTGAGGTCGCTGTCGGGGAAATCGCCGAGGATGAAGGCGAGGTCGATGCTGTCCTCGAACATGTCGATACGCCGGTCGGTCAGGCGCAGGCGCAGGTCGATGCCGGGGTAGAGATCGGTGAAATCGGGGATATGGGGCGCGATGGCACGCCGCCCGATGCCAAGCGGCGCAGCGACCCGGATGGTGCCGCGCGGGTTGTCGGAATACCCGGCGGCGACGGCCTCGGCCTCGTCCAATGCGGCGATGACCCGGCGGGCATGGGTATAGAATTCGCGGCCCACCTCGGTGGGTGAGAGGCGGCGCGTGGTGCGGTTGAAGAGGCGCACGCCGAGATGGGCTTCAAGCTCCTTTATCCGCTTGCTGGCCACTGCGGGCGTCAGGCGCAGATCGCGTCCGCCCGCCGTGATCGAGCCAAGCTCGACAACGCGCAGAAAAACACGCAGGCTTTCCAGATAGGGCATGGACGACTCCTCTTGCCTCTTTTCGTGGCATTTCGAGGATAGACCTTTGGCATTTTCAATGGAATGTTGAAATTCATTCGCCAATTCATCGCTACCGGGGTCGGGTGGGCTTGGGCTAGGCTCGTGAGGGACAGACGAGCGCCCGGCGCGCGACAGCGAGGCATCATGACAGCACCGACACCACGCCCATATATCCGGTTCCGGCTCAATGACCGCGAGGTTCGCCGGGACACCGTCGCCGCGAGCGACACGCTCTTGGATTTCCTGCGCCTCGATCAGAGGCTTACGGGCAGTAAGGAAGGCTGTGCAGAGGGCGATTGCGGGGCCTGCACGGTATTGGTTGGTCGCCTTGTGGCGGGGGCCTTGGTCTATGAGCCGGTCAATGCCTGTATCCGGTTCCTGGCCTCGCTCGATGGCTGTCACGTGGTGACCATCGAACATCTGCGCGGGCCGGACGGCGGCTTGCACCCGGTGCAGCAGGCCATGGTCGATCATCATGGGAGCCAATGCGGATTTTGCACGCCGGGGATCGTCATGGCGCTTTATGCGCTTTGGATGCGGGTGCCGCAGCCGACGCGCAGGGAGGTCGAGGTCGCGCTTCAGGGGAACCTGTGCCGTTGCACCGGGTATCGCCCGATCCTCGATGCGGCCATGTCCATCAAGGCGGCGGGCGAAGATATACTTGCCGCGGAACGCGCGGCGGTCACGGCGCAGCTCATGGCGTGGCGCGATGGCGCGCGGGTCGCGGTCGCGCGCGACGGGAGCCGGGCGATCTTGCCCGGTGACGTGGATGACCTGGCGGCGGTGCTCGAGGCGGAGCCGGAGGCGCGGGTGATTGCCGGGGCAACGGATGTGGGGCTTTGGGTGACGAAACACCTTCGGGCGCTGCCTGTGGCGGTGTTCGTCGGGCATCTGGAGGGGTTGAAAGAGATCGCGGAGAGCGATGACGCGATCCGCCTTGGCGCGGGTGTGACCTATGCGGAGGCCGAGGGCGCGATGGGCGCGGCGTTCCCGCATCTTGGCCCCTTTTTCGAGCGCATCGCGGGATGGCAGGTGCGCAGCATGGGCACGATCGGCGGCAATATCGCCAATGGCTCGCCCATCGGGGACATGCCGCCGGTGTTGATTGCCCTTGGCGCGACGATCACCCTGCGCAAGGGCGCGACGCGTCGCGAATTGGCGCTTGAGGAGTTCTTTGTCGATTACGGCAAGCAGGATCGCGCGCCGGGCGAGTTTGTCGAGGCGATCACCGTGCCGAAACCGGGTGGGCTCAACGCGGCCTACAAGGTTTCCAAGCGGCGGGACGAAGATATTTCGACCGTGGCGGCGGGCATTCATCTGCGGGTCACGGAGGGCCGGATCGTTGCCGCGCGGATCGCCTATGGCGGCATGGCGGCGGTGCCGCAACGGGCGCGCGCGGCGGAGGCGGCGCTGGTCGGTCAGCCCCTTGGCGAGGCCGCCTTCGAGGCGGCGGCGGGTGCGCTCGCGGGCGAATTCACACCGCTGAGCGATATGCGGGCGAGCGCGGCATATCGAATGCGGGTGGCGCAGAACCTGTTGCGGCGGTTCTGGATCGAAGAGGGCGCCGGTGGGGAGGTCGCGGCATGAGCAATGTGAAAGGCATCACCGGTCAGAACCAGCGGCATGACTCGGCCATCAAACAGGTCATGGGGCGAGCGGATTACACGGATGATATCGCGCTGCCCGAGGGGGCGTTGCATGCCTATCTGGGTCTTGCGCAGATCGCGGCGGGGCGGATCGTGGCGATGGACCTTTCGGATGTCGAGGCCGCGCCGGGGGTTGTCGGCGTGTTGACCGCGAAGGATATTCCGGGCGTCAACGATGTAAGCCCCACCGGGCGGCATGACGAGCCGCTCTTGGCCGAAGATCGGGTCGAATTTCACGGTCAGGCGCTCTTTGCCGTGGTGGCGACAAGCCGGGACGAGGCGCGCAAGGCGGCGGAGCTGGCCAAGGTCGATTATGCGCCGGAGCCGCATGTCACGGATGTGGCCGAAGCCTTGGCGGCGGGCTATCCGCATGTGACCGAGCCTTTGACCCTGTGCCGGGGCGATGCCAAGGCGGCGATGCAGGCCGCGCCCAAGCGGATCAAGGGCCAGATGCGTATCGGCGGGCAGGATCACATGTATCTTGAAGGCCATATCGCGCTTGCCTTGCCCGGCGAGGACGAGACGGTCGAGGTCTGGGCGTCGACCCAGCACCCGAGCGAGGCGCAGCATATGGTGGCGCATGTCTTGGGCGTGCCGTCCAACGCGGTCGTGGTGCAGGTGCGGCGCATGGGCGGCGGGTTTGGCGGCAAGGAAAGCCAGATGAACCTGTTCTGTGCCGTGGCGGCGCTGGCGGCGAAACGCTGGGGCGTGGCGGTCAAGATCAGACCTGACCGGGATCAGGACATGATCGCGACCGGCAAACGGCATGATTTCCTTGTCGATTACGAGGTCGGCTTTGACGAGGGGGGCCGTATCCGCGCCGTGGATGGTGTATTCGCGGCGCGCTGTGGCTGGTCTTCTGACCTGTCGGGGCCGGTTACGGATCGGGCGCTGTTTCATGCGGACAATGCCTATTTCTATCCGGCGGTCGAGCTGCGCTCGCGCCCGATGAAGACAAACACCGTCTCCAACACGGCGTTTCGCGGCTTTGGCGGGCCGCAGGGCGTTATTGCGGCGGAACGGATGATCGAGGAAATCGCCTATGCGCTTGGGCGTGATCCTCTCGAAATCCGCAAGACGAATTTCTATGGCGTGCACGGGGATCTAACGCCTTACCACCAGACGGTCGAGGACAATATCCTGCCCCGGATCGTCGAGGAGCTTGAGGCGAGCGCCGATTACCAGGCGCGGCGCGCGGCGGTGATCGCGCATAACGCCAAGGGCGGGGTGACGCGCAAGGGGATTGCCCTGACGCCGGTCAAGTTCGGGATCAGCTTTACCGCGACCTGGTTCAATCAGGCGGGCGCGCTCTTGCATGTCTACAATGACGGTTCTCTCATGCTCAATCACGGCGGGACCGAGATGGGGCAGGGCCTCAACACCAAGGTGGCGCAGGTGGTGGCGGATGCCTTCCAGGTCGATGTGGACCGGATAAGGATCACCAAAACCACGACCGAGAAAGTGCCCAATACCTCGGCCACGGCGGCCTCTTCGGGATCGGACCTGAACGGGATGGCGGCGCTTGATGCCTGTGCGCAGATCAAGGCGCGGCTTGTCGAGTGGGCGGCGGAGAAATGGGGCGTTGCGGCGGAGGCCGTGCGTTTTGCAGAAAATCGGGTACATGTGGGCGATGAGGTCTTCGCCTTTGCGGATTTCATCAAGCAAGCCTATATGGCGCGGGTGCATCTTTCGGCGGCGGGGTTCTACAAGACGCCCAAGATTCATTGGGATCGCGCGACCGGGCAGGGGCGGCCCTTCTACTATTTCGCCTATGGCGCGGCGGTCTCCGAGGTCACGATTGATACGCTGACCGGGGAATATATGGTCGACCGGGTGGACGTGCTGCATGATGTGGGGCGCTCGCTCAACCCGGCGATTGACAAGGGGCAGGTCGAAGGCGCCTTTGTGCAGGGCATGGGCTGGCTGACCACCGAGGAACACTGGTGGGACGAGGAGGGGCGGCTTCGGACCCACGCGCCCTCGACCTACAAGATCCCGCTGGCGTCGGACATGCCGCGAGAGTTCAACGTGCGCCTTGCGGACTGGTCGGAAAATGCCGAACGCACGATCAAGCGGTCCAAGGCGGTGGGTGAGCCGCCCTTCATGCTCGGGATCTCGGTCTTCGAGGCGCTGTCGATGGCGGTCGCGTCGGTGGTGGACTATCGCGAATGCCCGCGCCTCGATGCGCCTGCAACGCCGGAGCGCGTGTTGATGGCGGTGGAGCGGCTTCGGGGATGAGCGCGCTTGCGGTATATCTCGCGGTTCAGCCAGAGGTGATCCGGGTGCGCATTGCCCGCGTGCGGGGATCTTCGCCGCGCGAGGAGGGGGCCGAGATGTTCGTCGCGCCCAAGGCTGTGCATGGCACCATTGGCGGCGGACAGTTGGAATACATGGCGATTGACGAGGCGCGCGCGGTTCTAGCGCGTGGCGCGGCGGGGGCGCAGATGGATGTGCCGCTTGGGCCCGAGATCGGGCAATGCTGTGGCGGGCGGGTCGAGATCGCGCTTGCGCGGATGGATGCGGCGATGCGCGCCGAGGCGATTGCGGCCGAAGGGGTCGCGCGGGAGTCGCGCCCGCATCTCTATATCCTCGGGGCCGGGCATGTCGGTCGGGCGCTGGCTGATTTGGCGCAGCATGTGCCGCTGCGCACGGTGCTAGTGGATGGGCGGGCGGCGGAGCTGGCGCTCTGTGCAGCCGATGTCGAGACGGTTCTGACCCCCTTGCCGGAGGCGCTCGTGCGCGCGGCCCCAAGCGGGAGCGGTTTCGTCATCCTGACCCATGACCATGCGCTTGATTTCCTTCTCGCTGCCGAAGCATTGGCACGCGGCGATGGGTCTTATGTCGGGATGATCGGGTCGGCCACGAAACGTGCCTCTTTCAAGCGTTGGACGGCGGCGCGGGGCGGCTCGGCAGAGGGGCTGACCTGTCCCATCGGGGCGGGGCAGAGCGGCGACAAGCGGCCCGAGATGATCGCGGCGCTCGTGCTTGGCGAGGTCGTCGCGGCGCTTGGCGCGCGGGCGCGGGTTTCGATGCCCTGACCCCTTGCAACTCGCGCCGCTTTGGGCACAGTTGCGACGATCAGATCAGGGGAGAGAGATCATGCGCAATGGCGGACAGCTTCTTGTCGAGAGCCTCGTGGCGTTGGGGGCGACGAAGGGATTTGGGGTTCCGGGGGAAAGCTATCTCGCGGTGCTGGACGCGTTGCATGATACGGTGGGGCGGCTTGATTTCGTGCTCTGCCGCAACGAGGGCGGCGCGGCCTTCATGGCGGCGGCGTGGGGGAAACTCACCGGCAGTCCGGGTATTTGTTTCGTGACGCGTGGCCCCGGTGTCACCAATGCCTCGATCGGGATTCACACGGCGATGCAGGACAGCGCGCCGATGATCATCTTCGTCGGGCAGGTCGGCACGGATATGCGCGACCGCGAGGCGTTTCAGGAGATCGACTACCGCGCCATGTTCGGCACGGTGGCGAAATGGGCGGTCGAGATCGACCGGGTGGAGCGGGTGCCGGAATTGCTCGCGCGGGCCTGGACCACGGCGACCACGGGGCGGCCCGGCCCTGTGGTCGTGGCGCTTCCCGAGGACATGCTCACGAGCCTGACGGACAAGGCGCCGCTCGCGGGGCCTGCGGAAATTGCCGCCCCGGCGCCGGATATGGGCGCGGTCGAAAAGGCGCGCGCAATGCTGGCCGGGGCAGAGCGCCCGGTGATCCTCATGGGGGGCTGCAATTGGTCCGAGGCGGGCCGCAAGGCGATGCAGGCGTTTGCCGAAGGGTCGGGGATTCCGGTGCTGGCGGCGTTCCGATACCAGGACCAGTTCGACAATTTCTCGCCCGTCTATGCGGGTGAGGCGGGGGTCGGCATGCCGCCCCATGTCAAGCGGATCGTCAAGGAGGCGGATGTGATCCTCGCGGTTAATGTGCGGTTTGGCGAGATGACGACGGATGGGTATACGCTTCTTGATGTGCCGGTGCCTGTGCAGCGGTTGATCCATGTGCATGGCTCGGATCGCGAGATCGGCAAGGTCTACCAGCCGAACCTTGGCATTCACGCAGGCCCGGATGCCTTTGCCGCAGTGCTGAGCCCTGTCACGGGCGATTGGGGCGATTGGCGCATGAAGGCGCGGGCCGACTACGAGGCCAGCATCGAGGCGCCGCAACAGCCCTCGCCGGTCGATATGGGCGTGGTGACGAAGATGCTGCGCGAGAGCCTGCCCGAAGATGCGATCCTTACCAACGGGGCGGGCAATTTCGCGGTCTGGCCGAACAAGTTCTATACGTTCGGCCCCAAGGCGCGGCTCCTGGCGCCGCAATCGGGGGCGATGGGCTATGGCGTGCCGGCGGCGATTGCCGCCAAGGTGGCCCACCCGGAACGCACCGTGGTCTGTTTCGCGGGCGACGGGGATTTCCAGATGACCAGTGGTGAGCTGGCAACCGCGGTGCAGGCGGGGGCGTGTCCGATCATCCTCGTCCTCAACAACGGGATTTACGGCACGATCCGGGCGCATCAGGAGCGCCATTACCCGGCGCGGGTTTCGGGGACGGTGATGCAGAACCCCGATTTCGCCGCCCTTGCGCGGGCCTACGGGATGCATGGCGAGCGGGTCGAGACGACCGCCGATTTCGATGCCGCGTTCCAACGCGCCCTGGCCTCGCAGACGGGCGCGGTGCTGGACCTCGTGACCTCGGCCGAGGCGCTCACCCCGCGCCAGACCCTGAGCGAAATGCGCGCCGCCGCGCTCAGGACCAAGGGGCAGGGCTAGGGAAAATCTGGATCATGTGGCGAGGGGGCTATTGACCCTCTTTCGCGCCTGAATTAGATAGGCCGAACCCTCGGGCGGGTATGGTGAAATGGTATCATAAGAGCCTTCCAAGCTTAAGGTGCGGGTTCGATTCCCGCTACCCGCTCCAACCTCCTCCAGCGCTTGACTCCGAATGTCACCTTGACCCTGTGCGCGCACTCGGCCAATACCGATGGGCATTACGGACAGGGACGAGATCATGGCCAGACGACCGAAGCCACAGCCGAGCGAAGAAGACCGCGCGAAATCGCGACGGATCGGGGCTTTGGCCGGGTTGAAACCCTTCGTTGTGCCCTATCGGTTCTGGGCGCTGGCGGCGGGTCTGGCCCTTGTGTTGACGGCGACGGTGTCGTTGATCCTGCCGATGGCCGTGCGCCGGGTGGTGGACAATTTCGGCACCGAAAGCGACGCGCTTCTGGATCAGTATTTCCTTGCCGCCATCGGCTTTGCCGGGCTTCTCGCGATGGGCACGGCGCTGCGTTACCTCTTGGTCTCGCGGCTTGGCGAATTGGTCGTGGCCGATATCCGCAAGGCCGTGTTCAACCGCATGATCGGCATGAGCCCGGTGTTTTACGAGAAAATCATGACCGGCGAGGTTCTGAGCCGGATCACCACGGACACGACGGTGATCCAGTCGGTGGTTGGCTCGTCCGTCTCGATCGCGTTGCGCAACGTGCTCTTGTTCTTCGGGGGGCTGGTGTTGATGCTGTTGACCTCGGCCAAGTTGACGGCGATGGTGCTTTTGCTGGTGCCGCTGGTGATCGTGCCGATCCTCGTGCTGGGGCGTCGCCTGCGCACGCTCAGCCGGGAAAACCAGGACTGGATCGCTGAAAGCTCGGGCAATGCCTCGGAGGCGCTGACCTCGGCGCAGACGGTGCAGGCCTTTACCGGCGAGGATGCGGCGCGCAAGACCTTCGGCTCGGTTACGGACCTGTCGCTTGATGCGGCGATACGTCGGGTCAACACACGTGCGCTGATGACGATGATCGTGATTTTCCTGATCTTCTCGGGCGTTGTTGGCGTGCTCTGGATGGGCGCGCGCGATGTGCGGGCCGGTGGCATGAGCATCGGGATGCTGGTGCAGTTCGTGATCTACTCGGTGATGGTCGCCGGGGCTGTCGGGGCGCTTTCGGAAATTTGGGGCGAATTGCAGCGCGCGGCCGGGGCGACCGAACGGCTGATCGAGCTGTTGCATGCCGAGGACCAGATCGTCGATCCGGCCTCTCCGAAATCCCTGCCAAGGCCGGTTGACGGGCGTATCAGCTTTGACGCGGTGCATTTCGCCTATCCGTCGCGTCCCGGTGTGCAGGCGCTCAACGGGATAAGCCTTGAGATTGCGCCGGGCGAGACAGTGGCCATTGTCGGGCCGTCGGGCGCTGGGAAATCGACGTTGATCCAGCTTTTGCAACGCTTTTACGATCCCAATGATGGGCAGGTGTGTCTTGATGGTGTGGCACTTCACGAGATGTCGCGGGCGGATTTCCGCAAGGAGATGGCCCTCGTGCCGCAAGATCCGGTGATCTTTGCCATGACAGCGCGCGAGAATATCCGCTTTGGCCGCCCCGAGGCGAGCGATGCCGAGGTCGAGGCCGCCGCGCGCGCGGCGGCGGCGCATGAGTTCATCATGGCGTTGCCCGAGGGCTATGACTCTTATGTGGGCGAACGCGGCGTGATGCTTTCGGGCGGTCAGAAACAGCGGATCGCCATTGCCCGCGCGATCCTGCGCGATGCGCCGGTGCTTCTCCTGGACGAGGCGACCTCGGCGCTTGATGCCGAGAGCGAGCGCGCGGTGCAGGATGCCGTGGACGAGATGGCGCGGTCGCGCACGACGATCATCGTTGCGCACCGTCTTGCCACGGTGAAAAAGGCCGACCGTATCCTCGTCATGGAAGAAGGGCGCATCGTGGCGCAGGGGCGGCATGACGACCTTGTCGCGGAAGATGGCCTCTATGCGCGCCTGGCGCGGCTTCAGTTCACGGACGGGGCATTGGAGATGTGAATTCCCCCTTACCTTTTGGCGGGGATGGGGCATGGTTTCCGTATCTGTCAAACGGGAGAATGAAGATGGGTCTTTGGAATTTCCTCAAAGGGGCTGGCAAATCGCTGATCGGTGGTGACGACACGCCGGACGCCGAGGTGCTCAAGAAAGAAGTCGCCGATCTCGGGCTTGATGCCGAGGGTCTCGACATCTCGGTCGAGGGCGACACGGTCAAGGTCACGGGCGCTGCCGTGAGCCAGGAGATGCGCGAGAAGGTGATCCTCGCGGTGGGCAACGTCGAAGGCGTGGCCGCGGTCGAGGATGACGGCGGCGCGGAGCCGGTTTTTCACACTGTCGAGAAAGGCGATACGCTCTGGGCGATCTCGAAAAAGGCGTTGGGCGACGGCAATCGCTATAACGAGATTTTCGAGGCCAACCGCCCGATGCTCAGCCATCCCGACAAAATTTATCCGGGCCAGGTCCTGCGTATCCCGCAAGACGGCTGATCGGGTCGAAGAACGGATTTTCGCGGTATTTTCGCCAGGGCGCCTTTCGGGGCGCCCTTTTTCTTCAAGGAGAGGCGTTTAAAGCGTTTCGCCTTATCTGCGTGCCTCAAGGACAAGTCGAAATGCACTAGCTTGATTTTGCAGAGTTTCAGGCCGGTTTTCCCGGTCTGACGCAACGTTTTGATCCTGCTTGACTTAGGGTCGGCTCTGGCCAAGCCCTTGCGAGTTGGAGATTTAGATCGCATCTTGAATAAAGCCTGGATCGGGAAACGGGCAGACGACGGGGAGGAGACCGGGAAATGACATTTGCCACGCGCGAAGACCTGAAACAAATCGAACAACAGATGCCGTGGGAGGCGCGCGAGCTTCCGGACACGATCTACAAGTTCCTGACGCTTACCAAGGAGCGGTTTCCGGATCGTCCGGCGGTCAGTTATCAGCTCTTGTCGGGGGAAAAGGACAAGGCCGAAACGCTCACGTGGTCGCAGTTGCATACCAAGGCCGTGCAGGCCGCGAACCTGTTCCGGGATCTTGGCATCGGCGAGAATGATACCGTCGCCTATGTGCTGCCCAATAGTAATGAAACGCTCATCACGCTTCTGGGCGGCATGATCGCGGGCATCGCCAGCCCGATCAACCCGCTTCTGGAGCCCGAGCAGATCGGCTCGATCCTGCGCGAGACCGATGCCAAGGTCGTGGTGACGCTTAAGGCGTTTCCCAAGACCGACGTGGCCCAGAAAGTTGCCGAGGCGGTGCGCCACGCGCCACATGTGCATACCGTGCTCGAGATCGACCTCAACCGCTACCTGACCCCGCCCAAAAGCTGGATCGTGCCGCTTGTGCGGCCCAAGAATCCGGGCAACCATCATGCCTATGTGAAATCCTTCAACGTGGAACTGGCAAAGCAGAACACCACGCTCGACTTCGAGGATTCGGCAGGGGATCGCGTCGGTGCCTATTTCCACACGGGCGGCACCACGGGCATGCCCAAGGTTGCACAGCATCTTTACTCCGGCATGATCTACAATGGCTGGATCGGGCATGAGCTTCTCTTTACCGAAGAGGACAACATCATGTGTCCGCTGCCGCTTTTCCACGTGTTCGCCGTGCATGTGATCGTGCAGGCGGCGATTGCCTCGGGGGCGCATGTGGTCTTTCCGACGCCTGCGGGCTATCGCGGCGATGGGGTGTTCGATAATTTCTGGAAGCTCATCGAACGCTGGAAAATCAGCTTCATCATCACTGTGCCAACCGCCGTGGCCGCGCTCATGCAGCGCCCGGTGAATGCGGATATCTCCTCGGTCAAGACGGCGTTCTCCGGCTCTGCTCCGATGCCGCTCGAGCTTTTCAAACGGTTCGAGAAGACCTGTGGCGTGGATATCGTCGAGGGCTATGGCCTGACCGAGGCGACCTGTCTCGTGTCGTGCAACCCGCCGACAGGGAACAAGAAGGTGGGCTCGGTCGGCCTGCCGTTCCCCTATACGGATGTGCGCATCTTCAAGGAAACCTCGGAAGGGCCGGTGGAATGCGCGGTCGACGAGGTGGGCGAGATCTGCGTTGATAACCCCGGCGTGCATGAAGGCAATACCTATACCGAGGCGGAGAAGAACAAGGAGCTGTTCTATCATCACAAGTTCCTGCGGACCGGCGACCTTGGGCGCATCGACGAGGATGGCTATCTCTGGATCACGGGGCGCGCCAAGGATCTCATCATCCGGGGCGGCCACAATATCGACCCGGCCGAGATCGAGGAAGCGATGCTCGCCCATCATGATGTGGCCTTTGCAGGCGCCATCGGCCAGCCCGATGCCTATGCGGGCGAAGTGCCTTGCGTCTATGTCGAACTGATCGACGGTGCGACGGTGACGGTCGAGGAGTTGCGCAAACACGCCAAGGTTCATATCCACGAACGCGCGGCCCTGCCCAAGCATGTGGAGGTCATGGACGAACTTCCGAAAACGGCGGTGGGCAAGATCTTCAAGCCGGACCTGCGCAAGGCGGCGATTTCGCGCATCTACAACGCGGCGCTGGAAGAGGCGGGTGTCGCGGCACGGGTGATCTCGGTGCTCGACGACAAGAAACGCGGCCTCATCGCGGAGCTTGAGAGCAACGGGTCGAGCGAGGACGAGGTCGGCAAGGTGCTTGGCGATTTCACCCGGCCCTGGGAATGGGCCAAGGATCATGTCGATGCGTGACATGTGACAGGATGATGAAATTTTGCCGGGCGGTGGGGTCTCCTGCCGCCCGGCTGCCGTTTGGGCCTTTTCCGGCGGTGTCGGCGGGGCTAGAGCGGGGCAAACCATTTCGAAATCGCGTGACAAGGCTTTTCGAAAAACCTTGTGCGCGGCGCAGGAGACGGGGGCGGGATGCCTGGGACAACAGTGGATCTTCTGGTGATCGGCGGCGGCGTCAATGGCGCCGGAATCGCCCGCGATGCAGCAGGGCGCGGGCTTTCGGTATGTCTTGCCGAGAAGGGCGACCTTGCGGCGGCCACCTCCTCGGGATCGACCAAGCTTTTCCACGGGGGCTTGCGCTATCTCGAATATGGCAAGATACGCCTTGTCCGCGAGAGCCTGATCGAGCGCGAAGTGCTCTTGCGCGCGATGCCGCATATTTCCTGGCCGATGCGCTTTGTCCTGCCGCTGCATCCGGAGATGCGGTTCGAAGGCGGCACGCCGATTTCACGTATCCTTGGACTCACGATGCCGTGGCTTCGGGGGCGCAGGCCGGGGTGGGTTATCCGGCTTGGCCTGTTTCTTTATGACCATCTGGGCGGGCGGAAGATCTTGCCCGGCACCAAGAGCCTTGACCTGCGCAAGGATGCGGCGGGGGCGCCGTTGCGCCCGGTGATGGTGCGAGGCTTCGAGTATTCGGATTGCTGGGTCGATGACGCGCGCCTTGTCGTGCTCAATGCCCGCGACGCGGCGGCCCGCGGCGCGGATATCCGGGTCGGCACCGAGGTCACGGAGGCACGGCGCGAGGGCGATCATTGGCGCGTGCGCCTGCAAGGCCCGGAGGGCGAAGAGGTCGTCACCGCCCGCGCCCTTGTCAACGCGGCGGGGCCGTGGGTTGGCAAGGTGATCCGCAACGTGGTGCATACCCAAAGCCGTGAGGGTGTCACCCTTGTGCGGGGCAGTCATATCATCGTGCCACGCCTTTATGATCATGACCGCGCCTATTTCCTGCAAGGCTCGGATGGGCGGATCATTTTCGCCATTCCCTACGAAGAGACATTCACCCTCATAGGGACGACGGATGCCGTCCATGACGATCCGACCGAGCCGCCGCGCTGCACGGAGGAAGAGCGCGATTACCTGATCGCCTTCGCCAATCGCTATTTCGCCAGGGAAATCCGGGCAGAAGACGTGGTCTGGACCTATTCGGGGGTGCGACCGCTTTATGACGACGGGGCCAGTTCCGCGACCGCCGCGACGCGGGATTACGTGCTGACGCTGGAGGCGGGGGGCGCGCCGTTGCTCAACGTGTTCGGCGGCAAGATCACGACCTACCGACGCCTTGCCGAGGCGGCGCTGGCGAAGCTTGGGCCGTATTTCCCGCAGGCGGGCGGCGCTTGGACGGCAGGTGTGGCATTGCCGGGTGGGGATTTCGCGCTGTCGGCCAAGACGGCACTGACCGAACAGCTTTGCGAGGATTATCCCTTCCTGACGGGAGGCTGGGCGCGGCGCCTCGTGCGGAGCTATGGCACCGAGGCCCGGGACGTGCTTGGCGCGGCGACCTGCGCCGATGATCTTGGGCAGAGTTTCGGGGCGACATTGACCGAGGCCGAACTGCGCTGGATGCGGGACAGGGAATATGCGCGCAGCGGTGAGGATGCGCTCTGGCGGCGCTCCAAGCTGGGCCTGCATATGAGCGCCGATCAACGCGCGGCGGTCGCGGCGTGGTTCGCGTCCTGAGGCTTGGCGCGAGAGGCGAAATCGGCCAAGCTGCACCGACGCAATACAGACGCAATACCGACGGGATACAGACATGACTTTCGTGCTTGCCATCGACCAGGGCACCACCTCTTCGCGCGCCATCGTGTTCGATGCAAAGATGCAGATCGCGGGGCTGGCACAGCAGGAATTCACCCAGCATTTCCCGGCCTCCGGCTGGGTCGAACACGATGCCGAAGAGATTTTCGATTCCGTGGTGGCAACCTGTCGCGCGGCGCTTGAAAAGGCCGGGGTCACGGCGTCGCAGGTGGCGGCGATCGGCATTACCAATCAACGCGAAACCACCGTGGTCTGGGACAAGGAAACCGGGCGGCCCGTGCATCGGGCGATTGTCTGGCAGGATCGGCGCACGGCGGAATTTTGTAGTGAACTGAGGGGGTTGGGCCATGAGGCAGAGATCACCGCCAAGACGGGGCTTGTGCTTGATCCGTATTTCTCGGGGACCAAGCTGCGCTGGATTCTGAAACAGGCCGAGGCCGCGCCGGGGCGGGCCGGGGGGCTTTTGTTCGGCACCATAGACAGCTACCTGATCTGGCGCCTGACCGGTGGCAAGACCCATGCGACGGATGCCACGAACGCCTCGCGCACCTTGCTCTACGATATTCACAAAGGGGCATGGAGCGCCGAGATTTGCGCCCTTCTTGACGTGCCGATGCAGATGCTGCCCGAGGTGCGCGATTGCGCCGCCGACTACGGCGAAACCGACCCCGCCCTGTTCGGCGCATCCATCCCCATCCGCGGCGTCGCGGGCGATCAGCAGGCGGCCACCATCGGACAGGCCTGTTTTGTGAAGGGCATGATGAAATCGACCTATGGCACGGGCTGTTTCGCGTTGCTCAATACCGGGACGGAGGCCGTTGCGTCGCAGAATCGCCTTCTGACCACGATTGCCTATCGCCTTGACGGGCAAACGACTTATGCGCTTGAGGGCGCGATATTCATTGCCGGGGCCGTGGTGCAGTGGTTGCGCGATGGGCTCGGGATCATTGAGCATGCGTCGTTGACACAGGAGATGGCCGAAGCTGCTGACCCGGCGCAATCGCTTATCATGGTGCCCGCCTTTACCGGGCTTGGCGCGCCCTATTGGGCCCCCGACTGTCGCGGGGCGATCTATGGTCTGACGCGCAATTCCGGGCCGAAGGAGTTTGCCCGTGCCGCGCTTGAGAGCGTCGGGTTCCAGACCCGCGACCTGATCGAGGCGATGCAGGCGGATATGGGCGGGCCGGGCGAGACGGTCTTGCGCGTGGATGGCGGGATGACGGCGAGCGATTGGACGATGCAGTTCCTGTCGGACATCCTCGCGGCTCCGGTGGACCGGCCGCGCATCCTTGAGAGCACGGCTGTGGGGGCGGCATGGCTCGCGGGGATGGCCGTTGGCGTTTACCCGGGCAAGGAGGGTTTTGCCGAGACATGGGCGCTTGAGCGGCGGTTCGAGCCGGGGATGTGTGAGGAGACGCGCAGCGCGCGCTATGCGGCGTGGCAACGGGCGGTGCAAGCGACGCTTTCGGTTTAGGTTTTCAGCGCGACCAGAAGGTCCATCACATTGGTGCCGGTGGGGCCGGTGACAAAGAGCGCGTCATGCGCTTCGAGAAAGCGCCCGCTATCGGCGCGTTTGAGGGCGCGGGTGCCGTCCTCGCGCCATGTGGCGCCGCTGATGAGACCGCCTGCGGCGTCCGTGGGGCCATCGGTTCCGTCAGTGCCGCCGACCAGAACGGCCAGGCCGATCATGCCGGAAATCTCCTTGGCCAAGGCCAGCGCCAGCGCCTGGTTGCGTCCGCCCTGCCCCGGATCGGGGGGCAGAACCACCGTGGGTTCGCCACCGAGGATATGCACGCCGGGCGGGGCATGGCGCAGCATCTCGCCAACGGAGTGGGCGAGGTCTTGCACATCGCCGTAGAGGGTCTCGGCATCGGTCATCACGTTCAGGCCAAGCGCGGTGGCGCGATCGGCGGCGGCGGCGCGGGCGACACGGTTGGAGGCGACGATATAGGGATCGAAAGAGAAACCCGCATCGTCGGGGGCGTTGCCGATGCCCGAGCCGATGACGGACAGGTCGTCGCCTTCGACATCGGAGATCGCGCAGGTGGTGACCAATTCGCCCTTGAAGGCGGCGAGGAGCTTGCCGCCCTTGATCCGTGACAGGGTTTTGCGCCGGGCGTTCATGGCGTGAATATCGAGACCTTCCGAGAGCATCCGGGCGTTTTCGGATTGCAGCCCAGCAAGTGTGATCCCCGGTTCGGGAAGCTCCGCCAGCGCCGAGGCCCCGCCCGAGACAAGCATGAGCAGGTGGGCGCCGGGCGCCAAGTGCTGCACCTGTTGGAACAGCGCGTGACCCGCGATGAGGGAATTTTCGTCGGGGACGGGGTGCGCCGCTTCGATCACCTCGCAGGCCGGGGGCAGAGAGCCGGCGTGACCATATTTCGTCACCACAAGGGCGGGGATATTGGCACCAAAGACCTCATGCGCGCCCTCGACCATGGCGGCGGCGGCCTTGCCGATGGCGAGGATATGATCCGGGCGTGCGACCTGTGCCGCGCGCAGGGTCTTGGCGACCGAGGCGCGCCCTTGCACGGCGCACACACCGTGCCACCAGATATCTTCGAGTGTTTTGCGCACCTGGGGGTCCAAGGCCTGTCCTTTCATCTTTGTGCAAGACTGTCCGAAGCAGCGCGGGAAGGCCAGTCAAAACAGCCCAGACGGGAGGGCTGGACGGGATCGGCGCAGGACGTCATAAGCATGGTATTCATCGAAAGGAAATCCCATGCCCGTCCCTTGTGCGATCTGCGGCGCTGAAGGCGCGACCACGGCTTATACGGTTGCGCCGAAATCTGACGAAATCGCCCTGTGCGAGACCTGTTTGCAGGGTGTCGAGACCGGCCCCGAGGACGCGCCGCATTGGCAATGCCTGCACGAGGCGATCTGGAGCACGGAGCCGGCGGTGCAGGTTGTAGCTTATCGCCTGTTGCACGGCCTTGGGGCGGCGATCTGGGCGCGTGACCTGCTCGACATCGCCTATCTCGAGCCGGAGGTGAAGGACTGGGCCGAGGCGGGGCTGGCCGATCCGGACGCGCTTGTGCATCGCGACAGCAATGGCACGGTGCTGGCGGCGGGCGACGCGGTGGTGCTTATCAAGGATTTGCCGGTCAAGGGTGCGGGGTTCACGGCCAAGCGCGGCACGGCGGTGCGCAATATTTCCCTTGTGCCGGACAATGCCGAGCATATCGAGGGGCGCGTCGAGGGGCAGCGGATCGTGATCCTGACGAAGTTCGTCAAGAAGTCCTGAGCGGCCTCAGACCTCCATCCAGATCGTCACCGGCCCGTCATTGAGGAGCCGGACCTTCATATCCGCACCGAACCGCCCGCGTTCCGTCGGCAGATTTTCGACCTTGGCCATGCGGTCGGCGAAACTGGTATAAAGCCGTTCGCCCTCGGCGGGTGGCGCGGCGGTGGAGAAACCGGGGCGGTTGCCGCTTTGCGTATCGGCGGCAAGGGTGAATTGCGACACGACGAGGACCGCCCCGCCAATGTCGCGCACCGAGCGGTTCATCTTGCCCGCCTCATCCTCGAAAATGCGCAGCTTGGCGATCTTGGCCGCGAGCTTGTCGGCCTCGGCCTCGGTGTCACCTTGCATGGCGCAGACGAGGACGAGGAGGCCGGGGCCGATCTCGCCTGTGATCTCGGTGTCTACTGTCACCGAGGCTTCGCTCACACGTTGAATGAGGGCTCTCATGATATGTCCTCGCGGGTTGGGGGATTGGCCCCGGCGCGCGTGGTCGAGAAGGTTGCTGCGCGCGTTGCGAATGCGGCGGCGCGCTGCAATGTTTCGGCATCGGCAAGGCCAAGCGCACGGGGCGTGAGGGGCAGGGTTTCGGCCAGGGCGGCAAGGAAAGCGGCGTTGAACGTATCGCCCGCACCGACCGTGTCGATCACGTCGGCCTTCGGAGCAGGCACGCGATGCGCGCCGTGGCGGGAATGGAGCGTGACCCCGTTTGCGCCATGGGTGCGCAGGACAAGGGCGGCACGGCCCGACAGGAGGTCTTGTGGCGCGATGGGGCCGAGCCACTCTGCATCTTCATCGGAGAGTTTCACGATATCGGCCATGGGGATCATGCGGGCGAGGCGCTTGCGGTAGTCCTCTTCGGCATCGCCGATGAGGGCGGGGCGGATATTGGGGTCCAGCAGGACCAGGCGCTCTGGCCCCGCCATCTGCATCAGCGCCTCGAAGGCGCCGGCGGCGGGGCGGTGGACGAGGCTTATGCCGCCGAAGGCCAGCGCGGTGAGGCCGTCGAGCGGCGGCAGGGACATGGCCGAGAGCTGCCGTCCGGCGCTGTTGCTGTCGTAGAAGGAAAACCCCTGCGTGCCGTGGCCGGGATGGATGAAGGCGAGGGTTGTGGGGGCGTCAAGGCGCGGGGCACGGGAAAGGTCGATCCCTTCGGCCTGCATGGCCGTGACGAGCGTCTCGCCAAAGCCATCCTCGGAGAGGCCGCCGAAAAAGCCGGCAGGCTGGCCCAGCCGGGCAAGGGCGATGGCCATGTTGACCGCGGCCCCGCCCGTCACGGGGCGGAACGCGGCCTGTCCGTCCGCCGCCGTTGTCGGCAGCATGTCGATCACGGCCTCGCCGCAGCACAGGATCATGGTGTCGTTGTCCCCATCCGGTTTGAGCCGTGTCAAGGCGGCGTTTCGGGAACTGTGCTATGGGATGGGCGTGAAGACAACCAGAGAAGGAGGGTTCGATATGGTTGAGAAATCGCACGGCACCAGCCTTTGGCCGGCGCTTTATGAGCCATTCCAGAGGATGGGAACGCGGCTTGCGGAATGGTTGAGCCCGGCCTCCGAGGCCTCGGCGGGCGAAGACGCTTACCGCATTTCCATGGAGATTCCGGGGGTCTCGGAAGAGGATGTGGAACTGACCGTTGATGGTGGCGTCGTCACCGTGAAGGGCGAGAAGAAGACCGAGCGCGAAGAGAGTGGCGATACGTGGTTCTTTTCCGAGCGCCAATACGGCGCGTTCAGTCGGTCATTCCGCCTGCCGGCGGATTCGGACGAGGCGGGCATGCGGGCCGATCTCAAGGATGGGGTGCTGCTTATCACCGTGCCCAAGAAAGCGCCCGACACCAGGGCCACCACATCGGTGAAGATCAACAAGGGATGAGGCGTTGGGCCTCGCGCCTATGGGCGCGCGGGGCCTTGCATGACGATGCAGGTTGTCGAGCCGGTCGCGTAGAGCTTGCCATCCTCGACGCCGAGGATTTCGCCATCCGCGATACCGGTGGAGCGGCCCGCGTGATGGACCTTGCCGATGGCATGAACGGTGGTGCCGGTCGGGATCGGGCGGATGATGTTTATCTTGTATTCGAGGGTGGTATAGATCTGGCCCTTCTTGAGCTTGGTCTGCACGGCGCAGGCCATGCAGCTATCCAGCACCGCGCCATACCAACCGCCATGCACCGTGCCGAGCGGGTTGAGGACGTTGAATTCGGGCGTGCCTTCGAAGATCACCTTGCCGTCCTCGGCAAGGATGGGGCGAAAGCCGAGTGTTGCCCCGATGGGCGGACCGGGCACCTTGCCCTCGACGATGTCCTGCATGAGTTCCAGCCCGGTGCGGGACAGGACATAGTCGAGATCCGGCAGATCCTTGGCGGATTGTGCGATCAGCATGTCGGACATGAAAACGGCCTCCTGATGGGTGTCCTCAGAAGGCCGCAAATTGTTTGGGGCGTCCAGCCTTCGGCGTGGTCTGTTACGCGACGTTCTCAAGCACGACGCGCGGGGCCACACCAAGCGCATGGCACACATCGCGGGTCAGTTCCGGGCGATTGAGTGTATAGAAGTGCAGCGAGTCGACGCCCTCGTCGATCAGGTCCGAGCAAAGCTCGGTGCAGATCGCGGTAGCGAGAAGATCGGTGCGCCCGTCGCGCTCGGCCTTGGTAAAGGCGTCATCGACCCAAGCCGGAATCTCGGTGCCGCAGCGGCGGGCGAAGTTGCGCGCGCCTTTCCAGTTCTCGATCGGCAGAATGCCGGGGATGATCGGTGCGTCGATCCCGGCTTTGACGCATTTGTCGCGGAAGCGCAGGAAGGTTTCGGCCTCGAAGAAGAATTGTGTCAGGGCTTCGGAGGCGCCCGCGTCGATCTTGCGCTTGAGCCAATCGACATCGGCCTGGGAATCTGCCGCTTCGGGGTGTTTGTCGGGATAGGCGCCGACGCGGATCGTGAACTCCCCGGTTTGGGAGAGGGCTTCGATCAACTCGACCGAATTGGCAAAGCCATCGGGATGCGGTGCGAACCCGGCGCTCCCCTTGGGCGGATCGCCGCGCAGGGCGACGATTTCGGAGACCCCGGCCTCGGCAAAGCCCCTGGCGATTTCGAGGGTTTCGGCGCGCGTGGCGTTGACACAGGTCAGGTGCGCCGCGACGTTGAGGCCGCTTGATTTGTGCAGCGTGGCCACGGCATCGCGGGTCAAGTTGCGGGTTGTGCCGCCCGCGCCATAGGTGACCGATACGAAACGTGGTTCCAACGGCGCAAGGGTCTGGACCGTGTCCCACAGGCGGAACGACGCTTCGAGGTTCTGCGGCGGGAAGAATTCCAGTGAAATCGTGGGCACGGTCATGTTTTGCTATCCTATCTTGCGGTTGCACTCATCTCGCATGTATGAAACATGGCGACAACTGCATAATCCTCAAGAACAACATGAGTTTGACATGAAGATGCACCTTGAGCTGCGCCACTTGCGCACCGTTCGGGCCATTCACGAAGCGGGCGGCCTTGCCAAGGCGGCGGACCTTCTGCACATTACGCAATCGGCACTCAGCCACCAGGTCAAGGGGCTTGAGGCGCAGACCGGTGTGGAACTCTTCGTGCGGCGCTCGAAGCCGATGAAACTCTCGGCGGCGGGGATGCGTCTTTTGCGCTTGGCCAACAAGGTCTTGCCCGAAATCGAGGCGCTTGAGGCAGAGTTCAACGGTCTGCGCGATGGCAGTTCGGGGCGGCTTCATATCGCGATCGAATGCCATGCCTGTTTCGAGTGGCTTTTCCCGGTGCTCGAAAATTTCCGCAAGATCTGGCCGGATGTGGATGTGGATATTCGCCCCGGCCTTGCCTTCGATGCTCTTCCGGCGCTTCAGAAAGAGGATGTGGATCTCGTGGTGTCTTCGGACCCGGAAAACCTTCCGGGCGTCGCGTTTTCACACCTGTTCGATTACCAGCCGGTTTTCGTTGCCTCGGCCAGTCACCCGCTGGCCGAAAAACCCTTTATCGAAGCCAAGGATTTCCGCGACCAGACCCTGATCACCTATCCGGTCGAGCGCGCGCGACTTGATGTGTTCTCGCAGCTTCTCAGTCCGGCCAAGGTCGAACCGGCGGCGATCCGGCAGGCGGAATTGACGGCGGTGATCCTGCTCTTGGTGGCGTCGAACCGCGGGGTATCGGTGCTGCCCGATTGGGTGGTGCGGGAGGTCAAGTATTCCTCGGACTACGTGACCCGTCCCCTGACGGAACAAGGGATCACCCGGCAGCTTTTCGCGGCGACGCGAGAGAATGACCTCGAGAAGCCCTATATGCGCGACCTGATCCGCCTTGCCGGAGAAGAGGCGCGCCGGCTACAGGCGGCCTGATCTCAGGCGATCTTGACGATCTGTTTGCCCTTGTTGCCTCCTTTGAGCATCGACAGGAAGGCGGCGGGGGCGTTTTCGAGACCTTCGGCAATATCTTCGACAAAGGCGACCTCGCCCTTGGCCACAAGTGGCGCAACCTCCTTGAGGAACTCCGGGTAGCGGTCGAAATGGTTCGAGATGATGAACCCGTTGACCGACAGGAAGTTGACGAGGATCGAGCGCCAGATGCGCGGGCCGGTGAGGCTTTCGCTTGCAGCCCCTGCGCCAAGGCCACCTGCGTCATACCACGCGATCATGCCGCAGATCGGAATGCGCCCATGCGGGTTCATCAGCGGCAGGACCGCGTCGAGCACCTTGCCGCCGACATTCTCGAAATAGATGTCGATGCCATCGGGGCAGGCCGTTTTCAGGGCTTGGCGCAGGTCGGAGGCGGTCTCGTAGGCGCGGTGGTCGAGGCAATCGTCAAAACCGTAGACCTCCTTGGCCATGGCGCATTTCTCGGCCCCTCCCGCGATGCCGACGACGCGCAACCCGTGCAGGCGGGCGATCTGGCCTACCATGGAGCCGACCGGGCCGGTTGCGGCGGCGACGACAAGGGTTTCGCCCGCTTTCGGGCGGCCATGTTCCATGAGGCCGAACCAGCCGGTGAAGCCGGGCATGCCAAGGACCCCGAGCGCGGCGGTGAGTGGACCTTGGGCGGGGTCGAGCTTGCGCAGGAGCTTGGCGGGTTGCACGGCGTGGCTGGCCCAGCCGAACATGCCGAAAACCTTGTCGCCGGGCTGCAGGCGGTCGCTGTTGGAGGCGATGACCTCGCCCACGGCGCCGCCTTCCATCGTGCCGCCGACCGGCACGGGCGCGGCGTAGGATTTCGCATCATCCATCCGCCCGCGCATATAGGGATCAAGCGACAGGTGCAGCACCTTGACGAGCACCTCGCCCTCGCCGGGTTCCGGCATGTCCACGGTCTCAAAGCGGAAATTCTCGCCTGTCGGGGTGCCTTCGGGGCGGCTTGCGAGCACAATGCGGCGCATCTGTTCGGTCATGGTCTGTCTCCTGCTGATTGCGGGCGAGACTGGGGCGCGGCGCGGGGTTTGACAAGCCTTGAGCAGTTTGTGACGTGGCGGCGGGCTTCTCCCTTGGCAAATGGTGTTTGGCGGCGTATACGCGCGGCCTGAAACCCCGAAAGGAGCCGTGCCATGCCGGGCAGCGCGAATCTCAACATCATGATGAAGGCCGCACGCAAAGCGGGGCGGTCGCTGGTCAAGGACTTCCGCGAAGTCGAGAACCTGCAGGTGTCGATGAAGGGCGCGGGCGACTTCGTGAGCCGTGCCGATCTGCGCGCCGAGGAAATTCTCAAGGAAGCGCTCATGGAAGCGCGGCCCAATTATGGCTGGCTGGCCGAGGAAGGCGGCGGCGAGGAGGGCAAAGACCCGACACGGCGCTGGATCGTGGACCCGCTCGACGGGACGACGAATTTCCTGCATGGCCTGCCGCATTGGGCGATTTCCATCGCGCTCGAACACAAGGGCGAGATCGTCGCGGGCGTGATCTATGATGCGGCCAAGGACGAGATGTTCTATGCCGAGAAGGGCGAGGGGGCTTGGCTCAACGATAGCCTGCGCCTGCGTGTGTCGGGGCGGTCGAAGATGATCGAATCGATCTTTGCGACAGGGCTGCCCTTTGGCGGACGCGCGGACCTGCCCGAAACGCTTCAGGACCTGGCGCGGCTTTTGCCGGCGACGGCGGGCGTGCGGCGTTGGGGGGCGGCGGCGCTTGATCTCGCCTATGTCGCCGCAGGGCGCTACGAAGGGTTCTGGGAACGTCGCCTGAACGCCTGGGATCTGGCCGCCGGTGTCATCATTGTCAAGGAGGCCGGTGGTCTTGTCGAACCGCTGACGCCGGGCGGGAATATCATCGAGGATGGCGAGGTCATCTGTGCCAACGAGCCGATCTTCGACCAGTTCGCCAAGACGATCCGCAAGGGGTAAGGGGAAGGGGCTTTGCCCCTCTTGGCCCTGACGGGCCAATTCACCCCGAGTATTTTGACAGAGAAGAAGAGCGCCCGTGTGGCGCTTTTTTCATGTCTGGTCGGAAGGGTGATTGACGCCATCGACCCAAGGGATGTTGCCAAGGTCGCGGGGGTTCACCCCTTCGAGCGCGCCGAGATTGACGCCGTATTCATCGGGGTTCGAGCGGCGGCGATGGTGGGTGTAGATGCCGCAGGTCTTGCAGAAATAGTGCCGCGCGGTGCCTGTGCCCCATTGGTAGAGGGTCAGGTTGTCCTCGCCCTTGACGATGCGCAGATCCACCAGCGGGACGCTCACCGCCGCCGCGCCACGGCGGCGGCAGAAGGAACAGTCGCAGCGGCGCGCGGTGTTCAGCCCGTCAAGAAGCGCGACGCTCAGTTCCACCGCGCCGCAATGGCAGGTCAGTTTATGGCTCATCGGCGCCTCCGGACGTTGGGCACGGTGCTGCGGGAATAGACTGCGTCGGGGTGGGGCGGTTTGCCGTCTGTTTCCTGCCAGAAGGCGGGGCCGCCACGACGGCGCCAGAGCGGCAGGGTCAGCAGCACGCCCGCGACAAAGCCGCCGGCATGGGCCCAGTAGGCGACGCCGCCTGTGCCCGCGGTGGCGGTCGCGCCGTTGAAGAGTTGAAGGGCGAACCAGAGGCCGAGCATGACCCAGGCGGGCACGGTGAAGATCTTGAAGAAGATGATGATGATCAGCAGGACATCGACCCGCGCCTTGGGGAACAGCAGGAGATAGCCCCCCATCACCCCGGCGATCGCCCCGGAGGCGCCCACGGTCGGGATATGGGAGCCGGGATCGGAGATCACCTGCGCCAGCCCGGCGGCGATGCCACTCAGCAGGTAGAAGAGCAGAAATCCGCCATGGCCCATCTCGTCTTCGAGATTGTCTCCGAATATCCAGAGAAAGAGCATGTTGCCCGCGAGGTGCAGGACGCCGCCATGCAGGAACATGGAGGTGACAAGGCCCAGCGGCTGGCTGCCCGCGCTGACTTCGGCGGGAATGAGCGCCCAGTCCTGAAAGAAGGCGGCAATCCGGTAGGGTTCGCTCATGATCGGCCAATAGAGCAGGAAAATGCCGATATTGAGCGCCATCAGGCTGTAGACGACATAGGGCGTGCGCCCGGACGGGTTATGGTCACGGATTGGGAACATAGGCCCAATGTGGCGGAAACGGGCGGGGCGTCAAGCCACCCCGCCAAGAAGCGCCGCGTTGCCGCCCGCTGCCGTGGTGTCAACGCAGACATGACGTTCGCCCAGAACCCGCGCTGCATCGGGCTGTCCGGTGATCAGCGGCAGGATCGGCCCCGTGCGCGTGGCGAGCGCGCATTCATAGGCGCGGGCCGTCTCGAGATCGCCCCACCAGAGCGCGCCGGAAAAGCCAGAGAGCGTTGTCAGGGCGTCGGGCGCGACGGAGCCAGTGGCCCTGACCGAGATGCCGCCAAGAGCCTCGACGATGCGTGCCTGTTCCTGTGCGGCCTCCGTGCCGGGGCCGAGGCAGAGCAGCGGTGGGCGCGGGCTTGTGGTCAGGCGGTTGGATTCGCCTGTCGGGCCGGGGAGGGTCAGGGTGGTGCCGGTCGACGGTCGTGGCGCGGCCTTGAGGACGGATTGCAGGGTGTCGCCCGGCATCTGGTCGGTCCATTCAGTCGCCGCGACGGTGGCCTGTGTCGGCAGGGAGAAGCGGGCGAGGTAGTGCGGCCCACCCGCCTTGGGGCCGGTGCCGGAGAGACCTTCGCCGCCAAAGGGTTGCGAGCCGACGATCGCGCCGATCTGGTTGCGGTTGACGTAGATGTTGCCTGCGTGAATGCGATCCGAGACATGTTGCACCCGGTCGTCGATCCGCGTTTGCAGGCCGAAGGTCAGGCCGTAACCCGTCGCGTTGATGGCGTCGATCACGGCGTCGAGCGCGTCAGCCTTGAACGTCGCCATATGCAGGACCGGACCGAAAATCTCGCGTTCGAGATCGGCAATGCCGGCCACGCGGATCAGGGTCGGGGCGATGTAGGTACCGGTTTGCGGGGCTTGCATCTGGAACACGACACGGCCTTGTGCCTCGGCTTCGGCAATATGGGCGGCAATGCCGGATTGGGCCTCGGCGTCGATCACCGGGCCGCTATCGGTCGAGAGGTGCCAGGGGTTGTCGACCGAAAGCTCTTTCATCGCGCCGATAAGCATCTTGGAGAACTCCTCGGCGATGTCTTCCTGCACATAGAGGCAGCGCAGGGCAGAACAGCGCTGGCCTGCGGATTGGAAGGCGCTTTCGATGATGGCGGTGACGGCCTGTTCGGGGAGTGCGGTGCTGTCCACGATCATGGCGTTGAGTCCACCGGTTTCCGCGATGAGGGGCGCGCCGGGGGCGAGGTTCTCGGCCATGGCGCGGCGGATGAGGAGGGCGGTCTCGGTCGAGCCGGTAAAGGCCACGCCGCCGACGCGGGGATCGGATGTCAGGGCTGCGCCCACGTCGCCCGCGCCGGGCAGGAGTTGCAGGGCGTCCCGTGGCACCCCGGCTTCATGCAGGAGTTTCACGGCCTCGTGGGCGATAAGCGGTGTTTGCTCGGCGGGCTTGGCCAACACGGCATTGCCTGCGGCGAGGGCGGCGGAAATCTGGCCGGTAAAGATCGCCAGCGGGAAGTTCCAGGGCGAGATACAGGTAAAGGTGCCGACGGGCACGTCGCTTGGGGCGTTGGCGGCATAGTAGCGCAGGAAATCCACCGCCTCGCGCAGTTCGGCGACGGCGTCGAGCGGTGTTTTACCGGCTTCGCGGGCCAGGAGGGCGAAAATTTCGCCGAAATGTGCCTCGTAGAGGTCGGCGGCCTTGTTCAGGATGGCGCCACGTTCCTCGGGGCTGGCCTGCCAGGGGCGGGCGGAGTCGAGCGCGCCATCCACGTCTGCGGGGCTGGCGGTGGCCACGGTGCCGGGGTGGTCGCCAGGAAGGGCCGGGTTGGCAACCGGTTCGGGAGCCTTTGGCGCAGCCTTGGTCGCCAGAAGGGGCGCAGCATGCCATTCGGCATCGAGATAGGGTGCGCGGGCCTCTTCGACCGCCTCGATCGTCGGCATGTCGCGCAAATCGAAGCCCTTGGAATTGATGCGCTCGGGTTGGAAGAGCTCTGGCCCGGTGGGCAGGGCAATATGGGCGTCCTCGTAGGCGTCGAACGGATCGCGGGCGACGGTCTCGGGGGGCACGTCCTCATCGACGATCTGGTTCACGAAGGAAGAGTTGGCGCCGTTTTCCAGAAGACGACGCACGAGATAGGCGAGCAGGTCACGGTGCGCCCCGACAGGGGCATAGATGCGGCACCGGGCCTTTTCGGACTTGAGCACGATATCATAGAGCGCCTCGCCCATGCCGTGCAGGCGTTGGAATTCGAAGACGCTCATGTCCTCGGCCATCTCGAGGATCGCGGCGACCGTATGGGCGTTGTGGGTCGCGAATTGCGGATAGATGCGATCCGTCATGGAGAGAAGTTTGCGCGCGTTGGCGATATAGGAAATATCGGTTGCGGGTTTCGAGGTGAACACCGGGAAGCCATCGACGCCAAGCACCTGCGCGGCCTTGATCTCGGTATCCCAATAGGCACCCTTGACGAGGCGGACCATGATCTTGCGATCCAGGCGGGTGGCCAGATCGTTGAGGTAATCGAGAGTCACGCCTGCGCGTTTGCCATAGGCCTGCACCACGATGCCAAAGCCCTCCCATCCGGCAAGCGCCGGTTCCGACAGGACGGTTTCGATCACGTCGATGGACAGCGACAGGCGGTCGGCCTCTTCGGCGTCGATATTGAGGCCCATATTGGCCGATTTCGCCAGAAGCGCGAGCGAGCGCAGGCGCGGGACAAGCTCGTCCATGACGCGGGCGCGCTGGGCCACTTCATAGCGCGGATGCAGCGCCGAGAGTTTTACCGAGATGCCGGGGTTGTCGCGGATATCGGCATGGGTGCAGGCGTTCGCGATGGCCGAAATCGCGCGCGAATAGGCGAGGTGATAGCGCATGGCGTCGGCGTCGGTCTTGGCCGCCTCGCCGAGCATGTCGTAAGAATAGGTATAGCCCTTCGCCTCCATCCCCGCGGCGCGTTTCATGGCGCCCTCGATGGTTTCGCCAAGGACGAACTGGCGACCCATTTCCTTCATGGCGCGGCTCACGGCGGTGCGGATCACGGGTTCGCCCAGACGCTTTACCGCGCCGCGCAGCGTTCCGACGATGCCCGGCTCCTTGTCCTCGAGCACCTTCCCCGTCAGCATGAGCGCCCATGTCGAGGCGTTGACGAGCGACGAGGTCGAATGGCCCAAGTGCTTGCCCCAATCGGAGGGTGCGATCTTGTCCTCGATCAGCGCGTCAATGGTTTCCGCGTCCGGCACGCGCAAAAGCGCCTCGGCCAGGCACATGAGCGCGATGCCCTCATCGGTCGAAAGCCCGTATTCGGCCAGGAAGACCTCCATCATCCCCGGCTGCGTCGTGTTGCGGATCGCGGTGACGAGCGTGGCGGCGCGGGCAGAAATCTGGTGGCGGTCCTCGGGGCTGAGGCCTGCCTCTGCGATAAGCTCGGCCACGAGGGCTTTTTCGTCGCAATAGGTCTCGGTGTCGATCAAGGCACGGCTGGACATGGGGCTCTCCATCTGTTTGGGAGAGAGTAGCAGGTCGCATATAGGCAGAATGCCCAAAATTAATTATAAACATGGGAAATTAGGTCTGCTTAATGGGAGTTTTCGATGCAAGGTGGAGAGGTGGGGCTTGATCGGTTTGACCGCGCGATTCTCGACGTGCTTTCGGGAGAGGGGCGCATCGCGGTCACGGATCTCGCCAAGCGGATCGGCTTGACGAAGACGCCGACGCAAGCACGGCTGCGCCGGCTTGAGGCGGAGGGGGTCATCATGGGCTATTCTGCGCAGATCAATCCGATCCGGCTTGGTCTCGATCATGTGGCCTTTGTCGAGGTCAAGTTGACGGATACGCGCGAAGCGGCGCTACGGGCGTTCAACGCAGCGGTTCTGATGGTGCCGGAGATCGAACAGGCGCATATGATCGCGTCGCATTTCGACTATCTGCTCAAGGTTCGCACACGGGACATGGCGGCCTATCGTGTTGTTCTTGGAGAGAGAATTTCGGCCTTGCCCCATGTCTCTAGCACCTCGACCTATGTTGCGATGGAGGCGGTCAAGGAAACGCCGCTTGCGGATTTCGGATAGCGGGCGTCGGAAAGCGCAAAGGTTTGTTCAAGCGCCCTTTACACAGAGGTCAAAGGCAGTATTTTCGCGCCGAACCGAAGGGTTCGGGATTGTGAGTGCCCGCGTGGTGGAATGGTAGACACAGGGGACTTAAAATCCCTAGGCCGAGAGGCCGTGCCGGTTCGAATCCGGCCGCGGGTACCAGATTTCGGAAGAATCAGGGCGTTGGCAGCCCGAGAAGATCGTCAATCGCGGCCATGAAAACGGACGTGCCTGTCGGGATAAGGCTGTCGGGGAAATCGTAGTCCGGGTTGTGAAGCGCGGGGCTGTCGAGGCCGCTTCCGAGCAGGAACATCGCGGATTTCGAGACATCGGCAAACCGCCCGAAATCCTCGGAGGCACGCATCGGAAGGTGATCGTCTTGCCGGACCAGCCCAAGTCGTCCGATCGCGCGATCGAGCACGGCAGTGGCTTCGGGATCATTGGAGCAGGCGCGGAAATGATCATGATAGGCGAGCGATGCCTGAAGGCCGTGGGTCTCGGCAAGCTGGGCGACGGCGGCTTCTGCCTCGCGGCAGAGATGGTCCATGCCCGTGTCGGTCAGACTGCGCAACGTGACCCAAAGCGTCGCCCAGCCCGGCGCGACGCCAAAAGCGGGTTCGCCCACGCGGATATGGGTGATCGTGGCGAGCGCGAAATCGGCGGGGTCTTCTGGTGCGGGGCGGCTCAGGTCTTGCAGGGCCGGAACGAGGGCGGCGATGGCCGGTGTCGGCGGCACGCCGGTTTCGGGTTGCGAGGCATGGGCCGTTCGCCCAGAGAGGCGGATTTCAAGCCCGCAGGAGGCGCAGTTCGCCGGGCCTTCCCGAAGCGCGACATGGGCCAGAGGCATGCCGGGCATGTTGTGCAGCGAGAGGGCGTAGTCGATTGAAAGGGCGGAGAAATTCGTGTCTTCGAGCACCTTTTGGGCGCCCGAGCCATCTTCTTCGGCAGGCTGGAACAAGAGGATCACGCGGCCCTTGGCGGGGCGGATGCGGGAGAGATGGCGCGCGACGCCCATGAGCATCGCCATATGGCCGTCATGGCCACAGAGATGGCCCTTGCCCGGCACGGACGACCGATGGGCGGCCGCGGAGTGTTCCTCGATGGGAAGGGCGTCCAACTCGCAGCGCAAGAGCACGGTCGGTCCGTCTTCGGTGCCCGCGTAAAGCGCGGCGATGCCATGTCCGCCAAGCCCGCTCAGAACCTCGTCTGGCCCGGTGTCGGCGAGGGCGGCCAAGATACGTTTGGCGGTCTCGGTCTCTTCGCCGGAAAGCTCGGGATGGCGATGCAGGTCATGGCGCAGCGCGGTCAGCGCCGCGATGTCCTCGGGCGTGAGGGCGGGCAGGGCGTTGTTTTGGGCCGGGTGGTCGGTCATCACATCAATCGCGCGTCCCTGCGAACCGGTCCTGCCAGTCTTCGCGCTCGGCATCGGTGATCTTGCGGAAGGTCACATCGGGCACGGTAAAGGCATGGCCGGGCGCGAGGGCGTCAAGGGCGGCGGGCACGTCATCGGGCCAATTGTCATTGTCGGTCTGCATCGCCGCAAGGAGCGTGTCCTTGGCGTCGGGGATGAAGGGGGCCGACAACACGGCGTAGAAACGGATCAGGTTCAGTGCGAGACGGATCTGCGCGGCAGCCTTCTCCGGGTCTTCCTTGAAGGTCGACCACGGCGCGGCGGTTTGCAGGTATTCGTTCCCGGCCACCCAGATCGCGCGCAGTTCCTGCGCCGATTTGCGCACTTCCATGGCTTCCATATGCGCCTCGTAGGCGCGGGTGCGGGTGGTGAGTTCGTCGATCAGGGCCTGTTCGGTCTCGCCATATGCGCCGCCCGCAGGCACTTCTTCGCCGAACTTGGAGCGGCAGAACTTGGTCACGCGGGAGACGAAATTTCCGAGAACGTCAGCGAGATCCTTGTTCACCGATTGCTGGAAGTTTTCCCATGTGAATTCCGCGTCCGAGCTTTCGGGGGCATGGCTCAGGAGCCACCAGCGCCAGTAGTCGGCGGGCAGGAGCTCAAGCGCCTGATCCATGAAGACACCGCGGCCGCGCGAGGTCGAGAATTGACCGCCATCATAGTTCAAGTAATTGAAAGACTTGATATAATCGACAAGTTTCCAAGGCTCCCCCGAGCCGAGGATGGTGGCCGGGAAAGAGAGCGTATGGAAGGGGACGTTGTCCTTGCCCATGAACTGGGTATAGCGGACGTCGTCGGCGCCTTGGTCGGTGCGCCACCAGCGTTGCCAGTCGGTGCCCTTACCGGCGGCGACCCATTCCTGGGCGCAGGCGATATATTCGATGGGGGCGTCGAACCAGACGTAGAAGACCTTGCCTTCCATGCCGGGCCAGGCCTCGTCGCCCTTCCTGACCGGGATGCCCCAGTCGAGATCGCGGGTGATGCCGCGGTCCTGGAGGCCGTCGCCATCGGTCAACCATTTCTTGGCGATCGAGGTTGTCAGCACCGGCCAGCCGATCCGCGTGTCGATCCATTCCTCAAGCTCATCCTTCATCTGCGACTGGCACAAATACAGGTGTTTCGTCTCGCGCATCTCGAGATCGGTGGAACCGGAAATGGTCGAATGCGGGTTGATGAGATCGACCGGATCGAGCTGTTTGGTGCAGTTGTCGCACTGGTCGCCGCGGGCGGATTCGAAGCCGCAATTGGGGCAGGTGCCCTCGATGTAACGATCGGGCAGGAAGCGCCCATCCGCCTTGGAATACATTTGATTTTCAACGACTTCGCGGATCAGGCCACGGTCGGCCAGAACCCCAGCGAAATGTTGGGTCAGGGCGTGGTTCTCCGGGCTTGAGGAGCGACCGAAGTGATCGAAGGAGAGGCGGAAGCCCTCGGCGATGCGGGCCTGCACCTCGTGCATTTCGGCGCAGTATTCGGCGACGGGTTGGCCGGCCTTGGTGGCGGCAAGTTCGGCGGGGGTGCCGTGTTCGTCGGTGGCGCAGAGAAACAGCACTTCGTTGCCGCGACCGCGTTGGTAGCGGGCGAAAAGATCGGCGGGCAATTGGCTGCCGACGAGGTTCCCGAGGTGCTTGATGCCGTTGATATATGGAATGGCCGAAGTGATGAGGTGGCGCGCCATGTGGTCTCTTCCGTTGTCCCGCTAGTCTGGCCCTCCCTAGACCAAAGCGGCGGGTGTTTCCAGCGGATGTTTGCCGCGAAACCGGGCAAAAACGGTTGTCGGTATCACGTCGGTATTACGTCGGTATTACGTCGGTGCGAACTGTGGCAGGGCTGTGTGCCCCCTTGCAGGGCGGTCAGGTGGTGGTTGTGTCAAGGCCGGGGATTCAATTTCGCTTGTCGCGCTGCCGGCCCATGAGCCGCCCGATGGTGAAGCTCGTGCGCGGGGCATAGACATAGCGTGTCCGGTTCTCGACGGTCGGACGAATACGCATCCGGGCGATGCCGAAGACGATCAGGACCGCGTGGCCCACGGCGATCATGATGAAGAGCGCCGCGGGGCCGAAACGGTCGATCAGCCCTGAGGCAAAGAGCGGCGCGGCGATGGCGCCAAGGGCAAAGAAGAACATCAGCGCCGCCGACAGTTCGACCCGTTCCTCCGAGCTTGCGAAGTCGTTCGCGTGGGCGGCGGCGACGGAATAGATCGGGAAGGCGGTCAGGCCGAAGATGATGGCATTGATCATGACGACGGTTGTGCCGAGCCCGCTGGAGAGGGCGGTGGAGATACACGAGAGGATGGCGGCGGCAGAGAGCCAGATCAACACCCAGCGGCGGTCAAACTTGTCGGCCAGCCAGCCCACGGGATATTGCGCCAGCGCACCGCCAAAGACGAAGGCGGCAAGGAACCAGGCGATTTGGTCGATGCCAAGGCCGACCTGGGTGCCGTAGACCGGGCCGATCATGCGGAAGGAGGCGGAACTCAGCGCCGCGACAACCACGCCAGCCGCCGCGAGCGGCGAACGGGCCACGGCAAGCATGGGCCGCAGGCGCGGGGCGGCGGGGGTTTCGGGTTGAACGGATTTGCTGAGCGTGATGGGCAGGAGGGCGGCGCAGCAGAGGATCGCGAGCAGGTTGTAGGAGACATAGGAGGCGGGTTCAAGCACCGAGATCACCATCTGCGCCGCAAGCGAGGCGCCCATGTCGACGATCCGGTAGGTGCCCATGGCGCGGCCACGGTTTTCATTGGTGACACGGGCCTGAAGCCAGGCTTCGATGACCGTGTAACAGCCCGCGATGCACAGGCCGGAGGCGATACGCATGGTCGCCCAGGCAAGCGGGTCGAGGATGAGGAAGTGGGCGATCAGGCTGATGGCGCCGGTCGCGGTAAAGGCGGCGAAGGCGCGGGAATGGCCGATGCTTCCCATCAGGCGGGGCGCCCACCAGCAGCCGATGAAGAAGCCGAGGAAATGCGCCGAGCCGAGCATGCCGATTTCATTGGTGCTGAACCCGAGCGCGAGGCCGGAGAGCGCATCAAGGGGACCGACGCCGCCGGAGCTGAGCTGGAGCAGGATGACCGAGAGGAAGAGGGCGGAGAAGGTTATCAGGAAGCGCATGACTGTCAGCTTGGGGCGGCGCGGGTGGCGGGGTCTTGCGGATATTCGACAACCAGCGTCGTTTTTGGGTCGTTGATGCGTGAGAGAGGGGCGGGCGCGTGGCCCATGCGAGCATGGCGGGGGATGAGAGTCCAGCCGTCTTGGCCAACGAGACGCGTTAAATCCCCCCGAGGCCCCTTGCCGGGGACGGGAAATCTGCGCAGGTTGTGGGCAACGAAACGGGGAGTGCAGCATATGGCAGGACATGGCTATGAGACGGGGCGGCTTGACCTGCCCTTTGTCGGGATTTCGACCTTTGGCAAGCGGCCCTACGTGAGCGATTGGGATGCGATCGAGGCGGATGTGGCCGTGATGGGCGCGCCGTTCGATTTCGGCACGCAATGGCGGGCCGGGGCGCGGTTTGGTCCGCGCGGGGTGCGCGAGGCGTCGACCCTGTTTTCCTTTGGCCATGCCGGGGCCTATGACCATGAGGATGATGCAACCTACCTGCCGGAAAGCGTTCGGATCGTGGATATTGGCGATGCCGATATCGTGCATACCGACACCATGAAGAGCCATGCCAATATCGAGGAAGGCGTGCGCAAGATTCTTCAGGCCGGGGCGATGCCGGTGGTGATCGGGGGGGATCATTCGGTCAATATCCCCTGTATCAACGCCTTTGACGGGCAGGGGGATATCCATATCCTCCAGATCGACGCGCATCTCGATTTCGTGGATGAGCGGCACGGGGTGCGGTTCGGTCATGGCAACCCGATGCGGCGCGCGGCGGAAAAGCCCTATGTCACGGGGCTGACGCAGGTCGGGATTCGCAATGTCTCGTCCACGGCGAAGGAAGGCTATGACGCGGCGCGGTCGATGGGGAGCGATATCCTTTCGGTGCGCCAGGCGCGTGAGATCGGGCCGGCGGAGGTTATTGCCCGCATCCCGGAAGGTGCGCGGGTCTATGTCACGATCGACATTGACGGGTTCTGCCCGTCCATCGCGCCGGGGACGGGCACGCCGAGCCACGGGGGGTTCCTCTATTATGATGTGCTCGAGATGATGCAGGCGCTTGCCAGGCGGCACGAGGTTGTCGGGATCGACCTTGTCGAGGTGGCGCCGGATTACGACCCGACGGGATCGACCTCGATCCTTGCGGCGCAGGTCTTGCTCAATACGTTGGGCTTTATCTTTCATGCGCGGGCCACGCGCTGAACGGAATTGACGAAAAGGAAACGCGACAGATGAAGATGAAACCGCTTGGCCGGACGGGGATCGAAGTTTCGGAACTTTGCCTCGGGACGATGACGTTTGGCACGCAGACGGGCGAGGCCGAGGCCCATGCGCAGATGGAGATGGCGCGCGATCACGGGATCAATTTCTTTGATGCGGCGGAAATGTACCCGGTCAACCCGATCAGCGCCGAGACGGTGGGGCGCACGGAGGAGATCATCGGCAACTGGTTTGAAAAGACCGGGCGGCGGGGTGAGGTCGTGATGGCGACGAAACATTCCGGGGCGGGGTTCAAACATGCGCGGGGCGGGGCGCCGATCTCGGCCGAAACGATCCCGGAGGCGATTGAAGGGTCGCTGCGTCGGCTCAAGACGGATGTGATCGACCTTTACCAATTCCATTGGCCCAATCGCGGGTCATACATGTTCCGCCAGAACTGGGGGTTTGACCCGTCAAAACAGGATCGTGCGGCGACGCGGGCGCATATGGAAGAGGCGCTGGAGGCGCTGCAGGCACAGGTCGACAAGGGCAATATCCGCGCCTTCGGTCTTTCGAACGAGAGCGCCTGGGGCACGGCGGAATGGCTTCGGATTGCAGGGGAAAAGGGCGGACCGCGGGTGGCGTCGATCCAGAATGAATATTCGCTCCTGTGTCGTCTCTATGACACGGACCTTGCGGAGTTGAGCGTCAACGAGGATGTGGGGCTTCTGGCGTTTTCGCCGCTGGCGGCGGGGCTTTTGACGGGCAAGTATCAGCATGGGCGGGTGCCGGAGGGGTCGCGCATGTCGATTGTCGAAAACCTTGGCGGGCGCAAGACCGGGCGGGTCTTTGACGCGGTGGATGCCTATCTTGCGATTGCCCAGACGCATGGGATCGACCCGATTCACATGGCGATGGCCTTTACGTTGCAGCGGCCTTTCATGTGTTCCTCGATCTTCGGGGCAACGCGTCTCGATCAGTTGCAGCATATCCTGAAATGCACCGAGGTGACGCTCTCAGACGAGGTCATGAAAGATATCAACGACGCCCATCGCGCCCATCCGATGCCCTATTGAGCGTGGCCGTGGCTTGGGATAGGGCGGAGCGTCAGACAAAGGAATAGACAATGTCCCAAGAAGTCCTTGCAGAATTGCAGGCATCTGCGCCGCGCCGGTGGATCGGCATTGCGATGATGGCTGTTCTTGGCGGGTTGCTGATCTATATCGCGCTCGTCATTCCGCCGGTGGTGCTGTTCTGGCAGGGGTTCCTGATCGTGTTGGGGGGCTTGTCGCTCTGGCTCGCGCAGGCGACGCGGCGGGCGACGGAACTCAGGCTGATCCTGACGGAAACCGCGATTGTCGATAGCGCGGGCGAGACCGTGGCCGAGATCGACGATATCGAGGGCGTGAGCCGGGGCATGTTCGCCTTCAAGCCCTCGAACGGGTTTGTCTTGCGGCTCAACGCGCGGGGGGCCGGGCGCTGGCGCCCCGGGCTTTGGTGGCGTCTTGGCAAGCGGGTCGGCATCGGCGGCGTGACGCCGGGACCGCAGGGCAAGATGATGGCGCAGATGATCGAGGCATTGATCGCCGGGCGCGACGGTTAACGGCGGGGCACTTTGGGGTCTGACCCTAGACGTTGTTGTAGCCGTCGCTCCAGACGAGTTGCGGTGCGAAACGTGGGCGCGTGAAGATGAAGGTCTCGATGGTGTTCTTGCCGAGACCCACTTTCAGCGCTGGCTCGTAGGTTGACAGGGTTTCCACCACGATGATGCTCTCTCCGGCGGCGATGGCGGGCAGGCGGACCACGAAGTCACTCAGGTTCGCGGCTTCAAGCTCGTCCATGTTGCCGATGGATTTCGACCATTCCAGCGAATGTGTTTCGGTGACGCCGCTGTAGCTCACGACGGTGACTCGCAGGCCAGAGGGCGAATCCGATTGTGCCAGAAGATCGAACAGCTTGCGCGTGCTGCCGAGATAGGTCTCGTCGATGGCCGTGGTTTCGCGTGACAGCATGTCGGAAATCGTGAAGGCGGCCTTCTCGGTCATCGAACGCGTCTTATACGCATCGAAGAAGACGAACATCGCGATATAGGCCCAGAACAGCATCGGCAGGATGATGGCCGCCTCGATGGCGACAGAGCCGCGCGTGTCGTCGTGAAACCGTTTGAGGGCTGTCTTGATGGTGGTCCACATGGCGTTTACCTCGGTTCCTGCACGAAGGCTGAGAGCGCGACAATCGCGACATCGCCATTGCTGTCCTTGTTGAAATAGGGGCCGATCCCCTTGTCGCCGAACATCGGTGTTATCTTGGCGCAGGCGCGCAGCACCATGAGTTCGTTGTCCATGCCGTTTTCAAAGGTCGTGAGGGGCTGGGTTTCCTTGGCCTGGTTGGTACAGGTCGCCTTTTGCGGCAAATCCGTCCAGGCCCGCATGTCGACGATCTGCATCTCGAGCATGAGATTCTCGGTGCAGTCTTTCACCACGGCATTTTCGGCGCAGATCCGGCGGCGGATCTCGTCATGGTCGGGGGCCGTCCCGGTCGAGAGGCGGATGTCACGCACCACAACGTCAAGCGCGCGTTCGAGAAGGGCAGAGCGCATGGTGATGAGGCCGATGTCGATGGCCGACACCATGATCCAGAAGAACAGCGGGAACATGATCACGAACTCGATCGAGGCGTGGCCTCGGTCGTCCCGGCGGAATTTGGTCAGCAGGCGTTTCATTGGGTCAGCTTCAGTTGGGCGATGGAGGACGCGATGGCCGCGAAGGCATCGGAGATTTCCAGGCCATCCACGTCAAAGTAATGGGCATCGGTGCTGGCGCAGTCCTTGAGGACGGTGCGCCCGCCATAGGGCGCCTCGAAGCCGATGGTGAACACCACGATGTTCTTGGCCTTGGCCGCGTCACAGATCGCCTTGGTGCGGGCGTTCTTGGTCGAGTTTCCGACCGATTTGCGCACGTCGTAATACCAGTCGCTCTGTGCCTGGTTGCTGTTCATCCAGGGTTTGTAGTGCTCATCGACGTTCCATTTGAGCGAGGTATAGGCCCAAAGATCGGGGTAGCTCAGGCGCACCGCGTCGTTATTTTCCTCGGTGCCGATGACGACCTCTTCGTAGGTTGTGCGGGTGTCCCACCAGTAGCACGTCCCGTACCATGACCAGCGGCAATAGGTTTCCGTGGTCTCGGTCGTTTCGGTGATCGTGACGGTTTCGTTGCCGTCAGCATGATCGCGGAAGACGTTGTCTTGGGGCCAGTAGAACATGTCTTCCTGGGTGTCATTGTCGTTGTCACGGTCATGTATGTCCCGGCCGGTCAGGACCGAGTAGACCTCTTTCTTGTCATTCCACCAGATGTTCGACGGCCCCTGACGGAAATCGTCGTCGACGTAATACTGGCTCGTGTTTTCACCATCGGTCATGAGGACGATGACTTTGAGCGCGTCGCCGTCTTCATATTTTGTCGGGCGGTCCTCGAAATCGTTGGAGACGTCGTTCTTTTCGATCAGATTGTCGATGATCGGCTGGGTTGACGGGTCGAGCAGGGCCACGCCCCATTTCATGCCCACGTCGATCGAGGTATTGCCGCGCGCCCAGAGACCGTCAATGTAGCCCTTGAGCGTGGTCGTGTTTTTTTCCAGCACCAAGGTCTCACTGCGGCTGTCATTACGGCAGATCGGTTGGCTTACGAGGTTGTCATTCCTGCGCCCGTCATAATCGCTCCATGGGCTGAAATGTACGGCCTGTGTCCAGCGTTCGGAGGGCGTGAGGGCGGTGGTGGTGAAATCGTCTGCATCGAAATGCAGACAGTGGGAATAGTTGTGCCGGTTGGCGGCGATCTGGGCCTGTGTCACGTTGGGGTCAATGTCGCTATCGACATCCACGTTCCCATTGAGCGAGGCATTGAGGGTCTCGAAGACGTTTCCGGGCACCGCGACCTGGGCCGCATAGGGGACCACCGAGATCGAGAGTTTGCCGTCCTCGGTATTGGCGTCCATCGTGTCGATGAAATCCTTGGCGGCGGTCTTGAGGTTGGACAGTCGGCTGTTGCTGTTCATGGAGCCGGATACGTCGAGAACGAGGGAGATCTCGACGCCGCCGATGCGTTCCTCGGCGCGACCCGCTGCGGTTGCGCGCAGCGTGTCGATCCCGGCAAGTTTCATGAAATTGGTCTTGGTGTCGCGCTTGGCGCGGGCGGTGACGACGCGGTAGTTCAGCCCGGTATCCTCGTCGAGGTAGGTCAGCGCTTCGCCCAGGTTCGATTTGGCGAAATAGTCGCGCACGACGGTTTTAGGATCGAGGGTCTGGCCCATGTCGGCGGCGGCGAGCACGGCGCGGTCAAGCGTGTGCTGCATCCGGGTGCGGTTCATCTCGGAGCGCATGATGTCGATGCCGATCCCGCCGACGAGCAGGATGATCAGGAAGAGGAAGATCGAGAACCCGACGAGCACGCCGCTTTCATCCCTGTAGAAACGGCGGAGCCATCGGGGGCACGCGGTCTTTGCGCCCCCTCGTGCGACGTGGCGGATTTTGGCGGTCTTGATCGGCATTATTCGTCACCTGAGTTCTTTGACGCGAAGGTAAATCGACGGACTCGACGCAGTTCGGGCCAAGGACAATATTCTCCGCAAATGGGGCGGAACTTGGGCTGAACTGGTGCGGGAATACGGTTTTTGCCGAGGTTTTCCCTTTATCTACAGTGATTTCGGGATAATCCGGGGCGGTCCGCGGAAATTGTTTCAAGAAACGGGGCGTGCCGGAAATATGGGCAGTTTGTTGTTTTTCCCCCTCGCAATTCGGGGAAAGGTATTTGTAGGGTCGTAAGGAGGGGTGCGGCATCGAGTCGCAAAATCTATGTGGCGCAGGGAGGCCTAAGATATGACGAACCCAATAGAACCGAGTTTCCGCGAGAGTGTCGATCTCATGTTCAACCGCGCGGTGGCGCTGATGGACCTGTCGCCGGGGCTTGAAGAGAAGATCCGGGTTTGCAACGCGACATACACGGTGCGCTTCGGGGTGCGGCTTCGGGGGGAAATCCATACCTTCACCGGCTACCGCTCGGTGCATTCCGAACATAAGGAGCCCGTGAAAGGCGGTATTCGTTATGCCAGCGCGGTCAACCAGGACGAGGTCGAGGCGCTTGCGGCGCTGATGACGTATAAATGCGCATTGGTCGAGGCACCCTTTGGCGGATCAAAGGGCGGGCTGTGCATCGACCCGCGCCAATATGACGAACACGAACTTGAGCGCATCACGCGCCGCTTTGCCTATGAACTGGTCAAGCGCGACATGATCCACCCGTCGCAAAACGTTCCGGCCCCCGACATGGGCACGGGCGAGCGCGAGATGGCCTGGATCGCGGATCAATATGCGCGGATGAACACCACGGATATCAACGCGGTTGCCTGTGTCACCGGCAAACCCCTCAATGCCGGCGGTATCGCGGGGCGGGTCGAGGCCACGGGGCGCGGGGTGCAATACGCGCTGCGCGAGTTCTTCCGCCATCCGCGTGACATGGAAAAGGCCGGGCTGAGCGGCAGCCTCGAGGGCAAGCGTATCATCGTGCAGGGGCTTGGCAACGTGGGATACCACGCCGCGAAATTCCTAAGCGAAGAAGATGGCGCGCTCATCACGGGCATCATCGAGCATGACGGCGCGTTGCATAGCGAGAAGGGACTCGACGTCGAGGCGGTGCGGTCCTGGATCGTCAAGCATGGCGGGGTGACGGGCTTTCCCGATGCCTTGCACAGCGAGGATGGCGGCGTGGTGCTTGAACATGCGTGCGACATCCTGATTCCGGCGGCGCTTGAAGGGGTGATCAACCTGTCCAATGCCGCGCGGATCAAGGCGCCGCTCATCATCGAGGCGGCAAACGGGCCGGTCACGGCCGGGGCGGATGAAATCCTGCGCGACAAGGGCACGGTGATCATCCCGGACATGTATGCCAATGCCGGTGGTGTGACGGTCTCCTATTTCGAATGGGTCAAGAACCTCAGCCATATCCGCTTTGGCCGGATGCAGCGCCGCCAGGAAGAGGCGCGTCACCAGCTCGTGGTGGATGAATTGCAGAGAATTTCTGACGCGATGGGCAACACCTACACGATCACCGACAGTTTCAAGCAGAAATACCTGCGCGGGGCGGATGAGCTTGAGCTTGTGCGCTCGGGCCTCGATGACACGATGCGGATCGCGTATCAGTCGATGCGCAATGTCTGGCACGAGCGCGGCGATGTCGATGACCTGCGCACGGCGGCCTATCTCGTGGCGATCGAGAAGGTGGCGGCGAGCTACCGGGCGAAAGGTCTCTGACACGATGGCCGATATTCCGTTTTCCTGTTCATGCGGCACGGTCAAGGGAGCGCTTGTCGACGTGGACAGGAAGGCGGGAAGCCGGATCACCTGTTACTGCAAGGATTGCCAGACGGCGGCGCGGGCGCTTGGGCGGTCGGACCTTTTGGGCGCGCGCGGTGGCACGGCAATATATCAGACGACGCCTGCGCATATCGCGATCACGGAGGGGGCAGAGCAGCTTGCCTGCCTGCGGCTCTCTCGCAAGGGTTTGATGCGGTGGTATGCCGATTGTTGCAACACGCCTTTGTTCAACACGCTGGCGCATGCCAAGCTCTGTTTCGCGGGGGTCTTGCTTCATACGGTGGCCCCCGATGCGCGGGGCGCGCTTGGGCCGCTGACCGCCGCGACATTCACCGAAAGCGCCGCAGGCGACGGACCGCCGGTCAGGAAACACGGGTTTGCGAAGACCGGGTATAATATCGTGCGCCGCCATCTGCGCGCGAAGCTTGGCGGCGCGGCCTCGATGGCGCCCTTCTTCGATGCGCAGGGCGCGCCGACCTGCACGCCCCGCATCCTCACATTGGAAGAGCGCAACGCCGCGCGACCCTAGTGGCCTGTGGGGGGGCGGCGCTGTCGCTGGCAGGCAGGGTCTTGTCGAAAACTTTGGATCAGCGGCCCCTGGGCCATTGCTAAGCTCGGCGGGACTTGGTTCAGTCGGGTCAGACGATCCGTGGAGGGTGATATGCGGTTTTCCGGGTTGCGGGTTCTCAAGGAGGGCCTGAGCGGCAACAAGGGGTGGCAGGCGCATTGGCGCGATGCCCAGCCCAAGCGCGCCTATGACATGATCATCATCGGCGGCGGCGGGCATGGTCTTGCGACCGCCTATTACCTTGCGCGCAATCACGGGATCACGAATATCGCGGTGCTCGAGAAGGGCTATCTTGGCGGGGGCAATGTCGGGCGCAATACGACGATCGTGCGGGCGAATTATTTCCTGCCGGGCAATTCGGAGTTTTACTCGCATTCGCTCAAGCTCTGGGAGGGGCTTGAGGAGGATCTCAATTACAACGTGATGCATTCGCAGAGGGGGCTTATCAACCTGTTCCATAGCGACGGGCAGCGCGATGCCTTTGCGCGGCGGGGCAATGCGATGGTCAACCAGGGGGATGATGCGATCCTTCTTGACCGCGAGGGGGTGCGCAGGCATCTGCCCTATCTCGATTTCGAACAGACGCGGTTTCCGATCTATGGCGGGCTTTATCATCCGCGCGGCGGCACGGCACGGCATGACGCCGTGGCCTGGGGCTATGCGAGGGGCGCGTCGGAGCGGGGCGTGGACCTGATCCAGAATTGCGAGGTGACCGGGATTGATATCGACGGCGGCGTCGTCAAGGGCGTGCGGACCACCAAGGGGCCGATCAAGGCCGGCAAGGTCGGCATCGTCGTGGCGGGGCGGTCGGGGCAGGTCGCGGCGATGGCGGGGCGGAGCCTGCCGGTCGAGAGCCATATCCTGCAGGCCTTCGTCACCGAGGGGCTCAAGCCCGTGATCGACCACGTGGTCAGTTTCGGGATGGGCCATTTCTATATCAGCCAGTCCGACAAGGGCGGCCTCGTGTTTGGCGGCGACCTTGATTTCTATGCCTCCTATGCGAGCCGCGGCAACCTGCCGATGGTGGAGCATGTGATGGAGGCGGGAATGACGCTCATGCCGATGATCGGCAAGGCCAAGATTCTGCGTTCCTGGGGCGGGATCATGGACATGACCCCCGATGGCAGCCCGATCATCGACAAGATGGACGGGATCGAGGGGCTTTATATCGACTGCGGGTGGAACTATGGCGGGTTCAAGGCCGTGCCGGCCTCGGGTTGGTGCATGGCGCATCTGATGGCGACGAATACGCCGCATGAGGTTGCCGAGAAATTCCGGCTCGACCGGTTCCGGACGGGCATCGGCATCATGGATGAAGAGGGCACGGGCTCTCAGCATAACCTGCATTAGGGAGGGAAAGAGGATGCGGATCAAATGCCCCCTCTGCGGGGACCGCGACAGGCGGGAATTTTATTACGTGGGCGATGCGGTGTTGCTTGAGCGGCCGGACCCGGAGGCAGGCGAGCATGCCTGGGACAATTATTTACATATTAGGGACAATCCGGCGGGAATTACCCGCGACCTCTGGCAGCATGAGGGCGGGTGCGGGGCGTGGATCGTGGTGTCGCGCAACACGGTCACACATGAGGTTCTCAAAACGGAATTGGCCGAAAAGCGCCGTCGCAAGCTCACGGAGGGCGCGGCATGAGGATTGCAGGCAAGGGGCTTGTCGATCACGGCACGCCGGTGCGGTTCACGTTTGACGGGCGCAGCCTTGAGGGGGTGCAGGGCGATACGCTGGCCTCGGCGCTTCTGGCCAATGACGTGAAGCTCGTCGCGCGGTCGTTCAAATATCACCGTCCGCGCGGCATCATGGGCGCGGGCAGCGAAGAGGCCGGCGCGCTTGTCACCATCGGCAGCGGCGCGCAGCAAGACCCGAACGTGCGCGCCACGGTGCAGGAGATTTACGACGGGCTGGCGGCGCACTCGCAGAATTGCTGGCCCTCGCTGAACCATGACCTTCTGAGCGTGAACGATCTTTTCGCGCCGTTCCTCGGGGCGGGGTTCTATTACAAGACCTTCATGTGGCCCAAAGCGTTTTGGGAGAAGCTTTACGAACCGGCCATTCGGCGCGCTGCGGGGATCGGGGCGCTGAGCGGCAAGGCGAACGAGGATCACTACGAAAAAGCCTATGCTTTCTGTGACCTGCTTGTGATCGGCGCGGGGCCTGCGGGACTCATGGCGGCGCTCACGGCGGGGCGTGCGGGGGCGGATGTGATCCTGTGTGATGAAGACAGACTCATGGGCGGGCGGCTCAATGGTGAAACGCTTGAGGTTGGTGGCGGCAGCGGTGCGGACTGGGCGGCAGGGACCGTGGCGGAATTGGCGTCGATGCCCAATGTGCGCCTGATGCCGCGCACATCGGTGACCGGGGCCTATGATCAGGGCACCTATGGCGCGTTGGAGCGGGTGTCGCATCATGTCGCGGCGCGCGAAGGGCGACCGCTTGAGTGTTTCTGGCGCATCGTGGCCAGGCGCGCGGTGCTGGCGGCGGGCGCCATTGAACGCCCCATGGCCTTTGCCAATAACGACCGGCCCGGCATCATGACGGCCAGCGCGGTGCGGACCTATCTCAACCGTTATGGCGTCGTGCCTGGGCAGCGGATCACCGTCTTTGCCAATAATGACGACGCCCACCGCACGGCGCGCGATCTCGTGGCGGCGGGTGTGCATGTGGCCGCCGTGATCGACAGCCGCGAGGATGCGCCGGAAGGAGCGGGCTATGAGGTTATCAAGAGCGCGCAGGTCTGCGGCTCGAAAGGGCGCAAGGGGCTTGAGGCGGTGAGTTTCCGCCGGGCGAACGGGTCTGTGGACAAGATCCAGAGCGATTGCCTTGCCCTGTCGGGGGGATGGAACCCGACGGTGCATCTGACGTGTCACATGAACGGGCGGCCGAACTGGCACGGTGGGATTCATTCCTTCGTGCCGGTGCCGGGGGCTATTCCGGGGATGGAGGCCGTGGGCGCGTGCAATGGCGCGTTCTCGACCCATCGCGCCTTTGTCGAAGGGGCGGAAGCGGCGCTTCGGGCGCTGGGCGAGTTGGGGATCAAGGCAGTGAAATCCGTTGTGCCGCAGGCCGAGGATGCGCCTTGTCGGATAGAGCCGCTCTGGGTGGTCGAGGGCAAGGGGCGTGCCTGGCTCGATTTCCAGAATGACGTGACGGTCAAGGACGTGCGCGGCGCGGCGCAGGAGAATTTCCGCTCGGTCGAGCATATGAAACGCTACACGACCCAGGGCATGGCGCCGGACCAGGGCAAGAATTCCAACGTTGCGGCGCTGGCGGTTCTGGCCGATGCGACGGGGCGCGGCATCGAGGAGACGGGCACCACGACGTTCCGCCCGCCTTTCGTCCCGGTCGCTATCGCGGCGCTGGGCGCGGGCGGGCAGGGCGCGGGGTTTGCACCCCGGCGCCACACCACGAGCCACGGCGAAAGCGTGCGGCGCGGTGCGCCGATGATCGAGGCGGGGCTTTGGTATCGGCCAAGCTATTTCCCGGCGGTGGGCGAGCGCACATGGCGGCAGAGCTGTGACCGCGAGGTCAACATGGTGCGCAGCACGGTCGGGATCTGCGACGTGTCGACCCTTGGCAAGATCGACATCCAGGGGCCGGACGCGGGCCAATTCCTCGATTTCGTCTATGCCAACACGTTTTCGACACTGAGACCCGGCAAGGTGCGCTATGGGCTGATGCTGCGCGAGGACGGGTTTGTCATGGATGACGGCACCACGGCGCGGATTGGCGCGGATCATTTCGTCATGACCACCACCACGGCGGCGGCAGGGCAGGTGATGCGGCACCTTGAGTATGTGCATCAATGCCTTTGCCCCGATCTTGACGTGGCGATGATCTCGGTGACGGAACACTGGGCCCAATTCGCCGTGGCCGGGCCGAAATCGCGCGACCTTCTGAACGGGATCGTGGCGGAAGAGATCGACGACGAGAGTTTTCCCTTCATGGGATGTGGCGCGGTCACGATCGGCGGCGTGGCGGGGCGGTTGTTCCGGATTTCCTTTAGCGGCGAACATGCCTACGAGATCGCGGTCCCGGCGCGCTATGGCGAGAGCCTGTTCAAGCTCCTGCTTGAGAGGGCCGAGGCCATGGGCGGCGGGGCCTACGGGATGGAGGCGCTCAACGTGCTTCGCATCGAGAAGGGCTTTATCACCCATGCGGAGATTCATGGCCGGGTGACGGCGGATGATATCGGCATGGGCCGGATGGTCAGCGCGAAAAAGGATTGCATCGGCAAGACCATGAGCGAGCGCCCCGGTCTTTCGGGGGAGGAGCGCGAACAGTTGGTCGGGTTGATGCCGGTGGGCGTTGTAAAGCAGATCACGGCGGGGGCGCATCTTTTCGAGCCGGGCGCGACACCGGAGCGAAAGAACGCCGAAGGCTATGTGACCTCGGTCTGTTTCTCGCCCACGCTTGAAAGTTCGCTTGGGCTTGCGTTCCTGCGCAATGGGCGGGCGCGCCATGGCGAAGAGATCACGATGGTCGATCATTTGCGCGGTGTGACCACGCGGTGCAAGGTCTGTGATCCGGTGTTCCTTGATCGTGAAGGAGGGCGTGTGCGTGGTTGAGTTGGTTGCGAAATCGCCCTGTGCGGGGCTTTTGCCGATCGAGTGCGGCGCAGCGCGGTTGAGCGAGGTCGAAATGACGCGCCTGACATCGCTTCAGCCGATGAAGGGGCAGGAGACGGCGCTTGGGAAGGCGCTCAAATCGGCGCATGGCATGGCGGTGCCGGGGGTGAACCGGGCGACGGGGAAGGAAGGCGCGCGGGCGCTCTGGTTCGGCAAGGGACAGGTGATGCTTGTCGGGCCTGAGCCGGAGGCGGGGTTGGCGGAGCACGCGGCGATCACGGATCAGTCCGACGCCTGGGCGATGGTGCGGCTTGAGGGGGCGGCGGCGGAGGATGTGCTGGCGCGGCTGGTGCCGGTCGACCTGCGCCAATCGGTGTTCAAGCGGGGCCATACGGCGCGCACCATGCTGCAACATATGAGCGTGTCAATCACCCGGATCAGCGACGAGGCGTTCTTGATCCTTGCCTTCCGATCCATGGCGGGGACGCTTGTTCACGATCTCGAGACCGCGATGAAAGGGGTTGCCGCGCGCCCGCGAGCCTGACATTTTTGGCCAAGCTCGACTGACAAAGGTATACGATCATGCGTTTTCTCGTTCCCGTCACCGCAGTGGCCCTTGCCCTGTCCCTGTCCCCGGCTGTTGCAGGGCAGGAGGAAGAGTGCCAGATGCAGGCCGATATCGTGAACCGCGCGGTGGAATTGCGTCTGGATCGCACCCGCGAGAAGAAGGCGCTCGAGATCATGACGTCGGGCGAGGATGAGGCGGTGGCCGGGAAATACCTTGCCGCCGTGCCCTATCTTGTCGATTGGGTTTACAACACGCTCAAGCGCAAGGATCTCAAGAACGATCCCGGCGCGGCCTATTACGAGACCTGCCTCAAGCAGTAAGGGCGTCTGGACGGGGCGGAGTGCGGCCCCTATATTCGCTCCATGAGCCTGCCCCCCGGATTCCTGGATGAACTGCGTAGCCGCACGAGCCTGACCCATGTGGTCGGGCGCAAGGTCATGTGGGATCAGCGCAAGTCCAACCAGGGCAAGGGCGACATGTGGGCGCCGTGCCCCTTCCACCAGGAGAAAACCGCGTCTTTTCATGTCGATGACAGGAAGGGCTATTATTATTGCTTTGGCTGTCACGCCAAGGGCGACGCGATTTCCTTTGTCCGTGAGACCGAGAATGTCGATTTCATGGAGGCGGTGCGAATCCTTGCCGACGAGGCCGGGATGCAGATGCCCGCGCGCGATCCGCAGGCGCAGCAAAAGGCCGACCGGCGCACGGAACTTGCCAATGTGATGGAACAGGCGGTGCAGTTTTTCCGCCTTCAGCTCAAGACCGGCGGCGGCGCGGCGGCGCGCGACTACCTTGACGGGCGTGGATTGTCCGAGGCGGCGCGGGAGCGCTGGGAGATCGGCTTTGCGCCGAATGGCTGGCAGGGGTTGTGGGATCACCTGACGGGCAAGGGGGTGGCGGAGGATCTGATCCTTGGCTGTGGATTGGCCAAGCCATCGACCAAGGGCAAACGGCCCTATGACACGTTCCGCAACCGGATCATGTTTCCGATCCGCGACGCGCGCGGGCGCTGTATCGCCTTTGGCGGGCGGGCGATGGACCCGAATGACAACGCCAAGTATCTCAACAGCCCCGAGACCGAATTGTTCGACAAGGGGCGCAGCCTTTACAACCACGGCCCGGCGCGGGAGGCGGCGGGCAAGGGCCAGCCCCTGATCGTGGCCGAAGGGTATATGGATGTGATCGCGCTGGCCGAGGCAGGTTTCGGCGCGGCGGTTGCCCCTTTGGGGACGGCGGTGACGGAGAGCCAGTTGGAGCTTCTCTGGCGCATATCGCCGGAACCGATCATCGCGCTTGATGGCGATACGGCGGGCCTTCGGGCGGCGATGCGGTTGATCGACCTTGCGCTGCCGTTGCTGGAGGCGGGGAAATCCCTGCGCTTTGCCTTGATGCCCGAGGGGCAAGACCCCGATGACCTCTTGCGCGCCAAGGGGGCGGCGGCGGTGCAGGCGGTGCTCGACCAGGCGAAACCGATGGTCGATCTCCTGTGGCAGCGCGAGATCGAGGGCAAGGTGTTCGACAGCCCCGAACGCAAGGCGGCCCTCGATAAGGCGCTGAGGGACAAGCTCAAGCTGATCCGCGATCCGTCGCTGCGCCGGCATTATGGCGAGACGATCAAGGACTTGCGATGGACATTGTTCCGACCGCAAAGATCGGTGACGGCGAAAGGGCCTTTCCGGGGCTGGACGCCGAAACCCGTTGTGCAGAGCCACACCAAGGCCTCGATGCTGGCCGCGGCACAGGGCGCGGTCGAGCAGCAGTTGCGCGAGGCGGTGGTGCTTGCGGTGGCGCTTTCGACGCCGGAGGTGCTTGACGATTTCGACTATGAGATCGAGCGGTTGGAATGCCGCCACGTGGACAATGCGCGGCTGCGCGATGCCCTGTTGCGCTTTGCCAACACCCCCGATCCGAAAGCCGCCATCGAAGCGGCGCTTGGCCCCGAGGCGGTTGAAACGCTGTTTGCCCATCCCCATGTGGCGATTACGCCAGCCGTGCGCCATCCGGGCGATGCGGAACTGGCACGGCAAACCCTGACCGAGGAACTTGCCAAGATGAAGACGGAGCACGGTCTTGTGGCCGAGGTGGCCGAAGCTGCCGAAGACCTCATGGGGGTTGCGGACGAAGCCGTTACATGGCGTCTTGGGCAGGCGGCGGAGGCGCGCAACAAGGCGCTTCGGGTCCGTCAGGAGGACGCCGCCGAGTATGAACAAGCCCCCAATGGCGTGGCGATAGATCGCGAAGAGCGCGAGGCGCTCGACGCACTGACCAAGGGAATCGATTTCACCAAGGGCGGGCGCGTGCGTCGTCCATGAGTCACTTTGGTGAGGAACAGGTAAAGAAAACAGGGTAAACGGGTGTGCGAATCACCAGATCGCGCTATTGATTCGGTTTAAGCCGAATCACCCACGCCCTTTCCGCAGGAGCACCGCATGGCCGCAAAAGACACCGACGACCAGAAGCCCGCCGATCAGGAAGCGGAAATTTCGCTCGATATGAGCCAAACTGCCGTCAAGAAGATGATCGCCGAGGCGCGGGAGAAGGGCTATATCACCTACGATCAGCTCAACCAGGTCTTGCCGCCCGAGCAGGTCAGTTCCGAGCAGATCGAAGACGTGATGTCGATGCTTTCGGAAATGGGAATCAACATCATCGAGGATGAGGAGGCCGAGGAGGAGGAACAGAAATCCACCGCCGTGGTCGATGCCTCCTCTGCCAACCGCGAAATCACGTTGGGGTCGGGCACCGCCGAAAAGCTCGACCGGACGGATGACCCGGTTCGGATGTACCTGCGCGAAATGGGGTCGGTCGAGCTTTTGAGCCGTGAAGGCGAGATCGCGATTGCCAAGCGTATCGAGGCGGGCCGCAACACGATGATCGCCGGGCTTTGCGAAAGCCCGCTGACCTTTCAGGCGATTACGATCTGGCGTGACGAACTTCTGTCCGAGGACATCCTGCTGCGCGATGTGATTGACCTTGAGGCGACCTTCGGCAACCAGCTTGACGAGGAAGCGGACGAGCCCGTGGTCGAGCCTGCCAATGTCGACAGCGCGCCCAAGAAAGAAGATCAGGGCCCCGAGCTTGATGCCGATGGCAACCCGATCGCCAAGGAAGACGATGACGACGAGGACGAGCAGGCCAACATGTCGCTTGCCGCGATGGAAGCCGCGCTCAAGCCCCGCGTTCTTGAAACGCTGGACCGGATCGCGCAGGATTATGCGCTCTTGTCGGACATGCAGGATGTGCGGATTTCCGCAACGCTCAACGAAGATAACAGCTTTTCGGAAGGCGAGGAAAAGAACTACCAGAAGCTGCGCTCGGAAATCGTTCTCCTGGTGAACGAGCTTCACCTGCATAACAACCGTATCGAGGCGCTGATCGACCAGCTTTATGGTATCAACCGACGTGTGATGCAGATCGACTCGTCGATGGTCAAGCTCGCCGATCAGGCACGTATCAACCGCCGTGAATTCATCGAAGCCTATCGCGGGCGCGAACTTGACCCGACATGGCTTGACGATATGGCACAGAAGCCGGGCCGTGGCTGGCAGATGTTCATGGAGCGCTCTTCCGACAAGGTTGAGGAGTTGCGCGCGGACATGGCGCAGGTCGGTCAATATGTCGGCCTCGATATCTCGGAATTCCGCCGCATCGTCCAGCAGGTCCAGAAGGGCGAGAAAGAAGCCCGTCAGGCCAAGAAGGAAATGGTCGAGGCGAACCTGCGTCTCGTGATCTCGATTGCCAAGAAATACACCAACCGCGGGTTGCAGTTCCTTGACCTCATCCAGGAAGGCAATATCGGCCTGATGAAGGCGGTGGACAAGTTCGAATACCGCCGTGGCTACAAGTTCTCGACTTACGCGACATGGTGGATTCGCCAGGCGATCACCCGGTCGATTGCCGACCAGGCGCGCACGATCCGTATCCCGGTTCACATGATCGAGACGATCAACAAGCTTGTGCGGACGGGGCGCCAGATGCTCCACGAGATCGGTCGTGAGCCGACGCCGGAAGAGCTTGCCGAGAAGCTCCAGATGCCGCTTGAGAAGGTGCGCAAGGTGATGAAGATCGCCAAGGAGCCGATTTCGCTCGAGACGCCGATCGGCGACGAGGAAGACAGCCAGCTTGGTGATTTCATCGAGGACAAGAACGCGGTTCTGCCGCTCGACTCGGCGATCCAGGAAAACCTCAAGGAAACCACGACCCGCGTGCTTGCCTCGCTCACGCCGCGCGAGGAGCGCGTGTTGCGGATGCGCTTTGGCATCGGCATGAACACCGACCACACGCTTGAAGAAGTGGGCCAGCAGTTCAGCGTGACGCGCGAACGTATCCGCCAGATCGAGGCCAAGGCGCTGCGCAAGCTCAAGCATCCGAGCCGCAGCCGCAAGTTGCGCAGCTTCCTCGACCAGTAGGCAAACAGGAAATCAGGCGCCCCGCGGGGCGCCTTTTTCGTTTCGGGCCGCGGGCGGAAAAGTGCCGATGCGCGCCCCTGCGCGATACGATTTTTCGATACAGGATCAAGTGCTTGGTGTATTTTGAGCCATGGCGGCGCGGTTGCCGTCTGCGGCCTGAATGACACGGGCCGCTGCCATGTTTTCAGAGGAAAAACCAGACATGGAAAAAACCAAAACCCCGCTCACCGAAGAGCAGAAAATGCGGCGCCGGGTTGCCCGCTTGATCGGTCGCACGGCCTGGTTCCAGGAATTCAAGGAGCAGAATCCGAGCGCGACGAAGGAAGAGCGCGAGGCCGCGTGGAAAGACGCGCGCAAGGGCGCGACCAAGCGTGGCTCACGGTTGCTGCGCGTGTTGACGAAGAAGGGCTATAGTTTCAGCCATACGCCCGTCGAAAAAGCCCCGCAGGCGGCTGCGGAGTAAACCTCATCTCGGCCTGCCCCTTGGGTGGGCCGTTTTCGTTTTGGGACACGGGGTTGGCGTTCGTGGATGTCGGCATTAGGTAAGTCCGTGTGAAGGCATTGACGAGAGAAGGGCCGAGACGATGTGGACCCCCCTGAAGATAGCCGTGGCCGCGTGCTTCGTGGCCAGCGCGAGCGCAGCCCAGATGATGATCTCGGACCCGAGCTGGAAGGTCAATCCGCTGCCCGGAGAGGGGCGCTTTGAGGTCATCGAAGGATTGCAGGGCGGCGATATGCGGATTTGGTGCGAGGCGGGGCGTTATGCGCTGCGTGCCCTTGGGGCCGGAGCGACGGACCGACTCTATGTCGAGACGCCGCGCGCGGTTGCCCGGACGGCGCGGGGCTATGGCGTCGGTTTCACGGTCGCGCCCGAAGCCGCGCTTCTTGCCAAGGCGACAAGGCCGGGGGATGGCGGAAACTATTCCCTTCGGTTCGACGCGCCGGGCTTCAATATCTCGGTCGGCAATGCGCGCGGGCTATGCAATTACGAACTGGATTGGTGAGCCGCAAAACCTCTGGGCAAGGGGCGGGCGCTCTGGCAGGATCGCCCCATGCAGACGATGTTCCAGATTTCGACGCGGGGGCAGGGGCTCTATGAGTTCACCCGCGATGTGACGCGGTGGTTGCGGGAAGCGGGGCGGAACGAGGGCCTGTTGACGCTCTTCGTGCGTCACACCTCCTGTTCACTCCTGATCCAGGAAAACGCAGATCCAGAGGTCCGGACCGACCTGCGCAATTTCTTTCATCGGCTCGTGCCGCCGACGACGGACCCGTCCATGTCCTACCTGACCCATACCTACGAAGGCCCGGATGACATGCCCGCCCATATCAAGGCGGCGATGATGCCGGTTTCCCTTTCGATCCCGGTCAGCGATGGGCGGCCTACGCTTGGCACGTGGCAGGGGATTTACCTTTTCGAACATAGAAATGCGCCGCATACGCGAAGCGTAGCGGCGCATCTAGGGGGATGAATTGGAAAGCGGTCCCTTTGTCTTGGTGCAGGGATAGCGATGACGCGCTCGGGCGACAGGGGAAAGGCACGGCATTTTCCCTCTTTCGCCTATGTTGGGGGTCTATTTCCCCTCTACCCAAACCCTAGCGGCTCGCCTATAGTGCCTGTGGATAAGTTGGGAGCATACCCAACACCCAAAGAGGCGGAAAAGACGAGGGAAGGGGAAGGCCATGCGCTGCCCGTTTTGCGGAAATATCGACACACAGGTCAAGGATTCACGGCCAGCCGAGGATCATGTCTCAATTCGGCGGCGCCGGTTCTGTCCGGCCTGTGGTGGGCGGTTCACGACCTATGAACGCGTGCAACTGCGCGATCTTGTCGTGGTCAAGACCAATGGGCGCCGCGAAGATTTCGACCGGGACAAGCTTGAACGTTCCATCCGCATTTCGATGCAGAAACGCCCGGTTGACCCCGAACGCATCGACCAGATGATTTCCGGCATCGTGCGCCGCCTCGAGAGCATGGGCGAGACGGATATTCCCTCGAAAACCATCGGTGAGATCGTGATGGAAGCCCTGGCGCGGATCGATACCGTGGCCTATGTGCGCTTTGCCAGCGTCTACAAGAATTTCCAGGCGGCGGATGATTTCGACAAGTTCGTCTCCGAACTGCGGCCAGAGCCGCCGGTGGAGGGGTAAGCTGCCAGACCGCCGTTATATGGCGCTCGCCCTTGAACTGGGGCGGCGGGGTCAGGGGCGCACCTGGCCCAACCCGGCAGTGGGCTGTGTCATCGTGAAAGAAGGGCGGATCGTCGGGCGCGGCTGGACCCGCCCGGGCGGTCGGCCCCATGCCGAGCCTGTCGCACTGGCGCAGGCGGGCGAGGCGGCGCGCGGCGCGACGGCCTATGTCACGCTTGAGCCCTGTTCCCATCACGGCAAGACGCCGCCTTGTGCGGAGGCCCTGATTGCCGCGGGGGTGGCGCGGGTTGTCGTCGCGCTGGAAGACCGGGACGATCGGGTTTCGGGGCGTGGTTTCGAGATGCTGCGGGCGGCGGGCATCGAGGTCGAGACCGGCATTTGCGCCGAAGAGGCGGCGCGCGATCTCAGGGGGTTCTTCCTGCGGGTCGATGAGGGGCGGCCTTTCCTGACATTGAAGCTTGCGGCGTCGCTTGACGGGCGGATTGCCACGGCGACGGGCGAGAGCCAGTGGATCACTGGCCCGGATGCCCGGCGCATGGTGCATGCGATGCGCGCGCACCATGATGCGGTTATGGTGGGCGCGGGCACGGCACGGGCGGATGATCCCTCGCTGACCGTGCGCGATCTTGGCATCGCGGATCAGCCGGTGCGCGTGGTGGTGTCGCGCCGTCTTGACGTGCCGTTGATGAGCAACCTGGCCAAGACGGCCAGGGACGTGCCGGTCTGGATCGTGCATGGCGAGGATGCGGACCCGGATCTGCTTGGGATATGGCAAGACCTTGGGGCAGAGCTTCTGGTCTGTGAGCGCGAGGGTGGGCACTTGTCTCCGGCGGGCGTGTTGCGCGCGCTTGGGGAAAAGGGGCTCACGCGGGTGTTCTGCGAAGGGGGCGGGGCCTTGGCCGCGTCGCTTCTCGGAGCCGGGGTCGTGGATGAGCTTGTGACGTTCAATGCGGGGATGGCGCTTGGGGCCGAGGGCTATCCGGCGATCGGCGCGATGGGCGTGGAACGATTGGCCGAAGCTCCCCGGATGCGCCTTGTGGAAGAGCGCCGCTGTGGCGCGGACCTGATGGCGGTCTGGCGGCCTTAACGGCGCCAGAGGCTGGCCTTTGAGGCGAGCGCGCCCTGAAGTTTCGAGACAAGACGATTGGCAAGGCCCGGGTGCGGGATGTCTCCGCTTGCCAGCCGGTCGAGCACCGTCTCGACCGGGCAGGGGCACCCCGTCACCGGGTCGAGATAGCGCGGGTAGTCGATCAGAGCGGCATGGACAAGGCCAAGGAGGGGCACCTCGACAGCGCGCCGGGCCGGGATGGTGCCGCGGTCCTCGGTGAGTCCCCAGCCGGCATAGAAGGGCGCACCGAACGTGACCACGCGCCGCCCCCGCATGAGGGCTTCGAAACCCGTCCCGGAGGTCATGGTCCAGACCTCCGCGACCGCGTCGAGCAGGAGGGCCATGTCGACATTTTCGACCACGCGATCCGCGAGGTGTTCTGCGTTTTGCACCGCGCCACTGCGCAGGCCGGCGCTGACATCCGGGTGTGGCTTGTAAAGGATGATCGCCTCGGGATTGGCGGCGCGCGCCTCGGCGAGAAGGGCCGCATTCGTGCGGATGGGCCCCGCGCCAAGCAGGATCGAGGCATCGTCTTCGACCTGGCCGGGCACAAGGATGCGGTGGCCCTGGGGAAGGTCCGGCAGCGGCGTGCCGATATTATACTTGCTGAGACCAAGGCGGCGCACCGCATCGACAAGGCGTTCGGCGCGCAGGGCTTGATCCGGGCGCAGATCGGCACGGGCGGCGATGAGTGTTTCAAGGCGGCTTGGGCGGGTGGGGTCGTAGTAGATGCCGAGATCGTCCAGAACGAGCGACAGGGGCGGCACAAGCTCTGCGCCAAGTCCGCGTGAGCGCAGGAAGCCATCCTCGACACGCATTGCGCCTTTGGGGCCGTTTTTCTGCCCCCAGACCAAGTTGCGCCGCGCGCTTGTGGGGCTGGTGGGTTTGTCGAACACCACGGGGGTATGGCGGCCAAAGAAGTCCTGGATATGGCGGCGTTTCCAGAGGCGCATGCCATGTGCGTTCCAGCCCTTGTGATCCTCGCGCCAGGCGCGCGCTTCGGCCTCGAGATGGTCGATGACGGTTTCGATCTCGCACAGGCACTCGCGGCTTGGATCATACCAGAGCGGGTAGAGGATCATGGCTGCCGCAAAGAGTTGGGCGCGGGTGAGGCGGCGTTGGCGCCGGGGCACGGGGCGTTCGTCGGCGGTCAGGCCCCAGCCCGCATAGAAGGGTTGGCCGAACACGCGGGGTTTGTGGCCTGCAAAGATCGCCTCGAACCCGATTTGCGACGACACGGTATAGACGCCGACCGCTCCTTCGAAGAGCGCCCAGGGGGAGTAGGGGGCGTCGATGAACTTGACGCGGGCCGTCTCGTCCCCGGGGCCGAAATAGCCGGGGCGGTGGCCCTGCGCGGTTTCGGGATGTGTCTTGATGAGGACACGGCATCCGGGATGTTCCTCTTGTGCAAAGACAAGCATCTCGCGAAAGGCGGCGTCATCGGCCCCGCTTGCCGTGACCGAGGCGTCGCCGCGTGTCTGGTCGATGACGAGCACATAGCCCGGTTCAGGATGCGGCAGCTCGGGGTCCACGGCGCAATACTTTGTCAGGTGCGCCTCGCGGATGCGGGCTATGGCGGCGCGGGCGCGGTTGAGGAGGGCGGTATCATCCAGCGGCGCCGTGGCCAGAAGCTCTTCGAGGTCGGTTGGATGGGTCGGGTCGAAATGCGGCCCCTTGTGGTCGAGGAACAGGCCCATCGGGGGCTGTTTGCTGGTGCGTCCGGGAAAGAGCGAGCGCAGGAAGGTGTCTTCGACGAAAAGCCGGTCGCAGCCTTGTTTGCGGGCCACGGCATGGCCGCGCCATGCGGTCGGGCTCTGGCCCCAGATGGCGACGAGATCCTCCTTGCCCGGTCGTCCAAGGCGCAGGTCATATCCGGCGAGCGAGAGCATGCGGCGCAGGCGTTTTTGAAAAAGGAACCCGCCGTTGAATGCGAAAAGCCGCCGGCGCATTTCTGCGTCGGCGGCGTGCGGCGCGATGGGCGCCGGTGTCATCAGTTGAGGCCACCCATCGAACCGATGGTATCGGCCGAGGTGAGCGTGCCGGTGAAGGCGGCAATGGTCTTGTTCCACGTGGTGATCGGCGCTTCTGTCACGTAGAGCGTATCGCCGTCGCGCACCACGAAGTCACGCGCCACGAACATGCCGTTGGGACGGGTGAGGTCGAGCACGTAGACCATGCGCTGGGCGCCCATGAGATCGTTGCGGCCAAGCACCTGATTGGAGATATCTTCGGCTTCGTTGCGGAAGATGAAGACGCCGGTCGGGTCGCCAACCGCAGCCTGGATGCCGCCGACCTGGGCGATGGCCTCGATAGCGGACATGTTCTTGGTTTCGAAATTGACACGGCTTTGGGCCCCTGTGGCCCCGAGCGAGGTAAAGGCGCGGGTGTCTTCCTCGATGAGGATGCGGTCTCCGCCGCGCAGCGCGATGTCAAGTTCGGGGTTCTCGTAAAGATCCTGCAGCCAGATCTGACCGCGCGTGTTGCCGCGTAGCACGGTCACGCGGGCGATTTCCGGGGCAATGGTCACACCGCCCGCCTTGGCCAGCATGGCCGAGAGCGTGCGGGTGGGGCGTTCGATGGGGTAGACACCCTGGCCGCCAATGGACCCGACGAGCGACACGGTCGCCCCGTCGCCCGCTACACGGCGCACTTCGACCTGCGGATCGGGGGTTTGTTCTTCGAGTTTGCCGCTTATGACGCGGCGGATCGATTCCGGGGTATTCCCGGCGGCGCGGATGCGCCCGGCATAGGGCACGAAGATAAAGCCCGCACCGTCGACCTGGACCTCGTTCAGCACCGCGGCGACCTGGCCCTCGGGGCCAAGCAGCGGTTTGTCGACGTTTTCCCAGATCGTGAGCGAGAGAATGTCGCCGGGGCGGATCGTGTCGGAGCCAAGCTGTCCGGCGCGTTTGAACGACTCGGAGAAGCCGAGCGCGGGCACCACCGCCGTGGCGCGTGTCACGCGGTCATTCACGGCCACGACAAAGGCGTCGCCCTCGCGTTGCACGGAGCCTGCATAGATTTCGCGCTTGTTCGGGCCTGCCCTCGGCAAGAGGTCACAGGACGCGACCATGGACATGGCCGCCAAGATCGCTACGGCTTTCGCCCAGCGTTTCGCCAAGATTTTCACTGCTCGGTCTCCTCGACCTGTTATTTTTCTGCCTCAGGTTTTGCCACTAAACTACCGGAATCCGAAACGAAAATCTAGCGCTAGACCTTGTATGCGTCACTTTACCAAACGCAAGAGTTGCCTCGGGGCCGCTTTTCCAGACCGCAAGGCCTCATAGGGGTCTTCGGGTGACAGCATCATGTCGACCACCTGCCGCATCAGGACGCGCCGTCCACGCGCCGAATAGAAGCCACCGGCAATCTGGCTCGTTTCGAGCAGATAGCGGCGGTAGGTTTTATAGGCGCGGGCGTCCGGGCGGGCCGCCGCCGAAAAGAATTCGGGCAGGGGCTGGTCGCTGACGAATTCGGGTTTGTCATAGACCGCGGTGCCGAAGAGCTTGATCGGGATGCCGCGCCAGAGCACCTGTTGCGCGGCGGTGGAATTCACGGTGATCGCGCTTCGGGTTTCGTTCAGAAGCTGGGCCAGCTTGCCGCCGCGCACGTAATGCACGCGGTCGCAAAGATCGTGCAGGCGGCAGAGGCGTTTCAATTCGCGCCGCAGCGGGGCGCGGCCATCCTCGAGCGGGTGCGCCTTGAACACGAGGTGATGATGGGCCGGGGCGCTTTGGGCGAAGGCGGTCATGACCAGTTCGAGGAACTCGGTCATGGAATTGAAGGGGGAATGTTCCTGAAAGCTGCTGTCATGTTCGAGTTGCAGCAGGACGAGATGATAGGGCGCACCGCCATACTTGATGCGCAGGGTCGCGATGCGGCGTTCGATGGCATGGACCGGCATCAGTAGAAGACGCCGCAGGTAGAGGCGAAACTCTCGCGTGACAGAGAGCGCGCGATGCGGGTGAAAGTTACGGTAAGAGCGGTTCGCGAACATCACGAACCAGTGGTAGAGCGCGCCATAGAACACATGGTGGCGCATGTCGCCCCAATGGCCGGGCGGGAGCGGGATATCGGTATCGGAGCCTTCCAGCGCGCAGCGCATGTCGTCGATGGACATGTCCATAAGGCGGGAATGACCGTTGGAGCCATCGCGCTCATAGGTGATCCAGTAGGGACGCAGATAGCCTTCTTCGAAGACATGCACGGTCAGGCCCGCCGCGTGGGCGCGTTCGATGGCCTTGGCATGGATCGCACGGACATCGCCATAGAGCACGATATCCGTCACGCCCTTTTCCGCGACGATGGCGTCGAAGCGGTCGGGCCAGGTTTCCTGTGTCCCGGTGAAGGGGATATAGCTCTTTCGGCTGGGCCAGAACACGCGGTCCCCCGCGTTGAAACCAACCCGCCACACAGATGCACCGGACCGGCGCAACATCTTGCCCAGCTTATGAAAAAAGGGGCCATGCGGACCCTGAAGGAACAGGAAGACCCTGTCGCTGCCACTCGAAATTGCCATATCGACCTGTTTATCTACAAGTTCTTGCCGGCAGGTTAGCCGCTTTGGGTGGCAAAAGTAAGGCGTCTTGCGGAGGCGGGGGGGGCGGGGTAGGTCTGGGGCAGGTTTTCCAAGGGGAGCGGTGGAATGTTCACGGGGATCATTACGGATATCGGTGAGATCAGGGCGCTGGAGAAGCGCGGGGATCTCAGGGCACGGATCGGCACCGGGTATGACACCGGCACGATCGACCTTGGGGCGTCGATCGCGAGCGACGGGGTCTGCCTGACGGTGATCGAGATCGGGCCGGACTGGTACGATGTGGAGATCAGCGCCGAGACCGTTTCGAAAACCAACCTGGGCGATTGGGAGGTTGGCCAGCGGGTCAACCTTGAACGCGCGCTCAAGGTCGGGGACGAGCTTGGGGGGCATATCGTGTCGGGCCATGTGGACGGCGTGGCAGATATTGTGGCCATGAGCGACGAGGGCGACTCGACCCGCGTGACGCTTCGGGCGCCGGAAGCGCTGGCGCGGTTCATCGCGCCGAAAGGCTCGGTGGCGCTCAACGGCACCTCGCTGACGGTCAACGAGGTGGCGGGCTGCGACTTTGGAATCAACTTCATCCCGCACACCAAAGAGGCCACCACATGGGGCGCGGCAAGGGTCGGGGACCGGGTCAATCTCGAGATCGACACGCTTGCCCGTTACGTCGCACGCCTCGCCGAAATGTCCTGAAAACCCACATCGGTATTACGTCGGTATTACGTCGGTATCGCGTCGGTGCGAATTGTGGCGGGACGGAAAAGGGGCCGGGGCGGGTCCGGTCAGAGCTTGCCGTTCGCCGAGAGCATGATGGCGAAGGGCCGGGTGGATTTGAACTCGGCCAGGACGATGACGAGGCTCGAGGTGAGCGGCACGGCAAGGAGAGCGCCGGGCAAACCCCAGAGCGCCGTCCAGAAGGCCAACGCCAAGAGCACCACCAGCGGCGAGAGGTTGAAGGTGCGTCCCATCATGCGCGGCTCAAGGTAAGAGGCGACGAAGGTTTGCAGGATGGTGAGCGTCACCAGGGTGATCGCCGCCATGCCAAGAGTGCCGAATTGTGCGAGGCTGAGCAGCACGGGAAAAAGCACCGCGATCAGCGAGCCGACATAGGGGATATAGTTTAGCACCGCGATCAGGATGGCCCAGACCAGGGCGAATTCGAGCCCGATGGCCAACATCACGACATAGCAGAGCAGGCCGAGGATGATGTTGATCAACGTCTTGACCAACAGATAGGTGCCGACCCTGTCGTTGATGCGGGTGATGAGCGCCAGGGCCTGTTCGCGTTGCGCGGTATCGCGAATCGCGAGGCTGAACTTGTTGGCGAACTGGGTGCGTTCGGCAAACAGGAAGAAGGCGTAGAGCACGATGAAGAAAAACGTGCTGCCGAAGCCGCGCAGGTTGTTCAGGATGGTGGGAATCCACTCGGCGGTATTGATCTGGTCGATGGTGGCATTTTGCACCATGAGCCAGGTCGGCTCGCCCTCGAAACCGAAGGTCACGGCGTAGCGGGCCACGAGGATGTCGAGGTTCTTCTCGTATCGCGGCATCGCTTCGAGCACCCGTGCAAGGCCGTTGGTGATAAACAGTCCGAGTACGAACAGGGCGAGCGAGAACCCCGTCAGCAGGAGCAGTCGCAACAGCCATCTGGGAGCGCGTCGCAGGACCGGCAGTTTCGCGAGCCAGATCGTGGCCTCTGACAGCACGTAGATCGCGATGACGGCGGCCACCACGGGCAGCAGCACGGGCTGGCCGACCCAAAGCAACCAGCCGAGCATGATCGCCAGTGCCGTGGCATAGGTGAATGTCGCAAGTTTCATGGGTCTAGAAGAGCAGATCGCGGCGGGAAGTGCGAGACGAAATGACACCTGTGAAACGCTCTTTTTGCCTTGAGGCGGCAAAGCGCGCGCAACGGCTGAAATTCTGCACTTCGGGGCTCAGATAATCTCGTCCTCATCGAAGATCGGATCGTCCTCTAGTTGTGACGAAAGATGTTCGAGGGTTTCCTCGGCCTCGTCCGGGTCGGAGACCTGTGCGACATGGAACAGGGCATCGCCCTCGTTCACGCTTGGGAAAACCGCGCGCCCTACGATGAGGCCGGAGCGGTCGGAGAGAATCGGGGTGTCGACGTCGCCGAACGGATCGGAGACGATGGCGAGGGTTTCGCCTTCCGAGACCATGTCGCCCTCGGATTTGAAGGAGCGCAGGAGGCCGCCCTGCGGCGCGCGCAGCCAGCGGCTCGATGTCGACAAGAGGGGTTTGCGCCGCGGCTTGGTGATGCCCTTTCCGGGCAGCATGGATTGGTCCTTCAGCACCCGCAAGATCCCCGTGACGCCGGCACGCACGGCCATCTCGTCGAACCGCAGCGCCTCGCCCGCCTCGTAGAGCAGGACATCCACGCCCGCCTCCCTGGCGGCGCCGCGCAAAGACCCTTCGCGCAGTTGCGAGCGCAGGATCACGGGTGCCCCGAACACCCGCGCAAGACGCAAGGTCTCGCGATTATCCGGCGATATGCGGACCTGTGGCATGTTGGTGCGATGCACGGCGGCGGAATGCAGGTCGATTCCGAGATCGCTGCGTGCGACGATTTCCGTCATGAAGAGCCGCGCGAGGCGAGACGCGAGGGAACCGCCCTCCGTGCCCGGAAAGCAGCGGTTCAGATCGCGGCGGTCCGGCAGGTAGCGCGAATTGGTCAGAAAGCCGAAGGCGTTGACGATGGGCACCGCGATCAGCGTCCCGCGCAGGCTCTTGAGGTTGGGCATGCCGAGCAGGCGGCGCACGATCTCGACGCCGATGATTTCATCCCCGTGCACCCCTGCGCTGACGAACACGACCGGGCCGTCGCGGCGGCCATGGATGACATGGGCCGACATGGTGGCGGGGGTGTGGTCGGACATGACGCTCACCGGAAGGTCGATGGTGCGCCGCGTGCCCGGTGCGACCGTTTCGCCCCCGATTTCAAATGCCGCCCGTTTCGCCATCAGCCACGCCCCTTCGTTCTGGTCTTGCCCATGCGTCGGGGCATCATGGCGCAGGCAGGCCCCCGCGCCAAGGCGGCTTTTCCCGGCTGCGCGCGCGTGGGCGATTCAGGTTTCGTCGATCACGCGTCGCGCGACGCGAAAGCATTCAAGCGCCTGTGGCACGCCGCAATAGATGCCGACCACATGGATGATGGCGCGGATTTCCGCGTGGCTGACGCCGTTGTTCAGCGCGCCCCGGCAATGGGTTTCCCATTCCTGCATCTTGCCCAAGGCGCCGATCATGGCGAGGTTCATCATGCTGCGTGTCTTGGCGTCGATCACGTCATCGCCCCAGCCGAAGCCCCAACACCAGGCGGTCATCGCTTCCTGGAAGGGGCGGGTGAAGTCATCGGCGGCGGCGAGGTTCTTTTCGACATAGTCTGCCCCGAGGGTTGCCTTGCGTTGCTCCAGTCCCTTGAGGAACAGGTCTTCGTCGAAGGTGTTCATGGTGCTGTCCTTTCCCTTTCACGGCGATATGCCCGGTTTGCATGTGGGGGCGGGGGCTCGCGGTTCTTTTCGCGACCATGGCATGGCATTCGTTCCCGAAGTCCTGCCCGGCGCGCCTGGCGTGGTGCGCTACCACATGTCGCCGATCGTGTAGCCGGTTTGGAAGGGATCGGTCGGGTCGAGTGTCCAGTTCGCGGTGCCGTAGATCCAGCCCTGCCCCGAGATCGTCGGGAGGATGGCGGGGTAGGGTCCGACGGTGGTTTCCCCGATGATGCGGCCCGTGAAAGTCGTGCCCATGGGGCCGACGTTGACATAGTCGCGCCCCGGGACGAGCAGGCCGCGGGCGTGCAGCACCGCCATCTTGGCGCAGGTGCCCGTACCGCAGGGGGAGCGGTCGAGGATGCCGCTGGCCTCGGCAGGGGTGTCGGGGTCGAACGGGCCGGTCGAAAGCGTGATGGCGCCGTGCCCGTCGGTGCCGGAGGCGGTGGGCGCGCCGTAGAGGTTGGTGATGGTCGGGCCGGTGATGTCCGCGTTGTCGGGGTGCGAGACGGGAAGCTGTTCGGCGGCGGCGTGGCGGATCGCTTCGGAAGCGCGGACAATCTCGCGGCCATTCTCCGCGTCAAGGGAGATGCCGAGCGCATCGGCATCGGCCAGCACGTAGAACATGCCGCCCCATGCGATATCGACCTTGACGGTGCCGAGGCCCGCGACCTCGACGGGGCGGTCGAGATGCAGGGCGAAGGCGGGCACGTTGCGGAAGGTCACGCGGGTGACCTTGCCCGCGGCACAGTCGGCCTGCACCTGCACGAGTCCGGCGGGGGTTTCCAGTGTCAGGTCGGTGCGCGGTTCGGTCATCGGCAGGATGCCCGTCTCAAGCAGCACCGTCACGGCGCAGATCACGTTGGAGCCGCTCATCGGCGGGTATTCGGTTTGCTCCATGATGATCAGCCCGGCATCTGCGGCCGGATCGCAGGGCGGCACAAGCGCGTTGCAGCACAGCGCCGGGTTGCCGCGCGGCTCTTGCAGCATCAGGGTGCGGATATTGTCGAGATTGTCCTGCATGTAGCGCATTTTCTCGAACACCGAGTCGCCGGGGATATGGGGCAGGCCGCCGGTGATGATCCGGCCCGGTTCGCCCTCGGCATGGGCTTCGACGGTTGTCAGCATTCGGGACAGGCGCATGAGGTCTCCTCGCGTGGTCAGGTGAGCGCAGGTTAAGCAGCTGCGGGGGGCATGCAAAGGGTTTGCCGTCGCGTTCCGGTGCCGCCTTGCCGGTTGCGGCTCTGGCCAATGGGCCATGCTTGGGGTATTTGCGCTCAAGAGTAATCGAGAGAGAGCCCATGACATTCGAGACACCCGGCCCCGTGGAAGAATCGCTGCGCGATGCGATCAGCCCGATCGAAGAGATCATCGAGGATGCGCGGCAGGGGCGCATGTATATCCTTGTCGATCACGAGGACCGCGAGAACGAGGGCGACCTCATCATCCCCGCCGAGTTCGCCGATGCCGAGGCGATCAACTTCATGGCGACCCATGGGCGCGGGTTGATCTGTCTGCCGATGACGGCAGAGCGGATCGAACGGCTTGGCCTGCCGATGATGGCGGTCAACAATTCGAGCCGCATGGAAACCGCGTTCACCGTCTCGATCGAGGCGCGCGAGGGCGTGACCACCGGGATTTCCGCCGGGGATCGGGCGCTGACCGTGGCGACCGCGATCAACGAGCAGAACACCATGGCGTCGATTGCCACGCCGGGCCATGTCTTTCCGCTGCGGGCGCGCAATGGCGGGGTTCTTGTCCGGGCCGGGCATACCGAGGCCTCGGTCGATATTTCGCGGCTGGCGGGGCTGAACCCCTCGGCGGTCATTTGCGAGATCATGAACGAGGACGGCACCATGTCGCGCCTGCCCGAGCTGGTGAATTTTGCGAAGACGCATGGCCTCAAGATCGGCACGATTTCCGACCTGATCGCCTATCGCCATCAGCATGACAACCTCGTGCGCGAGACGCGGCGCGAGATGGTCACGGCGGATGTCGGCGGCGATTGGGAGATGCGGGTCTTTACCGACGTGATCCACGGCATCGAGCATGTCGCGCTTATCAAGGGCGATGTGACGACGCCCGAGCCGGTTCTGGTGCGCACCCATGCGCTCAATGAATTGACGGATGTTCTGGGCATCGGGGCGAAACCGGGGGCCGAGTTTTCCCAGGCGATGCAGATCGTTGCCGATGAAGGGCGCGGGGCGGTGTTGTTGTTCCGCGAACCGCACCCCAAGCTCGATTTCGGGGAGGAGGATGATCGCCCCCGGATCGTCAAGCATACCGGGCTTGGCTCGCAGATCCTGGCGTCGCTGGGGGTTGGGGAGATGATCCTGCTGACCGACTCGCCGCGCACCAAGTATCTCGGTATTGAAGCCTACGGGCTGTCCATCGTGGGCACCCGCCCGATTTCCAAGGAGTGATCCCATGGCCGGCGCAGAAAAGCATTATGTCCTTCCCCGTCCCACGTTTGACAAACCGGTCAAGCTCGCCATCGTGATCTCGCCTTACTACAAGGATATTGCCGACAACATGCTGGCCGGGGCCACGGCCGAGATCGAGGCGGCGGGCGGCACCTACGAGGTTGTCGAAGTGCCCGGCGCGCTTGAGATTCCGACGGCGATCGGCATTGCCGAACGGATGAGCAATTTCGATGGCTACGTGGCGCTTGGCTGTGTCATCCGGGGCGAGACCACGCATTACGAGACGGTGTGCAACGATTCGAGCCGGGCGATCCAGATGCTGGGGCTTCAGGGGCTTTGCATCGGCAATGGCATCCTCACGGTCGAGAACCGCACACAGGCCGAGGTGCGCGCCGATCCGAAAGATCAGAATAAGGGCGGTGGGGCGGCTGCGGCGGCCTTGCATCTTATCGCGCTCACGCGTAAGTGGGGCGGCCAGCGCAAGGGGGTGGGTTTCATGCCGGCCTCCGAGGACTACAAGATCGCTGGTGAACTCAAGGACAATCCGACCGCATGACCCTTTCCGGCAACCAGAAACGCAAGATGAAATCCGCCGCCCGGCTTTATGCCGTGCAGGCGCTCTACCAGATGGAGCTGCGCGGGCAGACCGTGGACAAGGTGCGGCTGGAATTCCTCGATCACCGCTTTGGCGAGCAGTTCGACGGTTACGAGATGCTGGAAGGCGATGTGGACCTGTTCACCAAGACGCTTGAGGATGCGGTGAACTACCAGGCGCAGGTGGACCAGATGACGGACCGGGCGCTGGTTGCGAAATGGCCGATTGCGCGGATCGATTCGACCTTGCGGGCGCTGTTCCGGGCGGCGGGGGCCGAGGTCACGCATGGCGAGGCGCCGCCGAAGGTTGTCATCGCGGAATACGTGGCATTGACCGAGGCCTTCTATCCGGGCGGCAAGGAACGGCAATTCGTCAATGCCGTGCTCGATCACATGGCGCGCGAGGCCAAGCCCGAGGATTTCTAGGGCGTATTGGTATATGCAAAATGCCGCATTTGCGCAATTCCCCTTGCCATATGCGGAAAACGGCATACCTTTGAAGGCGAAAAGGGGGACTCGCTCATGCCCAAACTGATCCGTTTGTATATCACGCAGGTTCTGGCCGGTTTCGGCCTTTCGGCGGTTTTCGTCGGGCTTCTGCTCTATTTCAACGTGGCCAATCTCTGGCATCTCGTGACGCACACGTCCGGCGGGCTTGTGGCCGTGGTGATGCTGTTCATGTTCAACGGCATCGTTTTTGCCGGGGTGCAGTTCTCGATCTCGATCATGCGCATGGCGCGCGAGGATGGTCCCGGCGGCGGCAAGAAGGATGATCTTCCGGTGATGCCCGCGCGGCTTGTCCCGGTGCCGGTCGAGGCGACGTCGAAGCGCAAGTAAACGCGCCACGCAAGGATGTTTCAAAAGGCAGGGGAAAGCCCCTGCCTTTTTTCATTCGTAGACCGTCAGGATCTCGTCGAGGGGCTTCTTGATCGTGGCGACCGAGGGGATGGTCGCCTCCTCGGCGGGGTGGCCCACGGCGAGGATCATCACGGGCTTTTCGGCCTCGGGACGGTCCAGCGCGGCGTTGAGGAATTTCATCGGGTTGGGTGTATGGGTCAGGATCGACAGCCCCGCCTGGTGCAGGGCCGAGATCAGGAAGCCCGTGGCGATGCCGACGCTTTCGGGGACGTAGTAATTCTTGTAGCGGGTGCCATCCTCGAAGGTGCCATACCGCTGGGCAAAGATGACGATGAGCCAGGGGGCGATGTCGAGATGGGGTTTGTCGGCGGTGGTGCCGATGGGTTCGAGCGCCTTGATCCATTCATCCGGTGCGCCGCCATCATAGAAGCGGCGCTCTTCCTCTTCGGCCTCGGCGCGAATGCGCGATTTCAGCGCCGGGTTGGCGATGGCGACGAAATGCCAGGGCTGGTGATTGGCCCCCGACGGCGCGCGGCCCGCGGTCTTGATGCAGGTGTCGATCACGGCGCGCGGCACGGGGCGATCCGAGAAATCGCGGATCGTGTGGCGGGTTTTCATCGCGTCGAAAAAGGCCTCTGCGGCGGCCTGCATATCGGCATCGCTCATCTCGGGGCGCGCGGGCAGGGGGAGGGCTTCGTAGGATAGCGCATCGCGGGCGAACATGGGGGGCTCCTTTGGTCTTTGGCCGGGAGCCTAGGGGGAACGCGAGGCGGGTCCAAGGCTTTTCCGAAAAGCCCATGCCAAGCGATTTGCAAATCGCTTGGACCGCGTTGCGAAGGGGAAGCGGCGGGCCCGCAATCGCAGCCGTGTGGTTATCTCATTCCCGAGGACCTGTATGTACAGGTGGGCGCCAGGTAATCAAGCCAGGGCCTGAACAGAGCCAGCTCCCTCGGAATTGCTTAAGGCCACTGGAATGCAACCGTATCACGAGAAGGGCAGAACCCGCCTGTGAGACAGGTAGTCCTTTGTCGGGGCAACGACAAGGGCTTGATTTCTGTTCACCTATTGTTCACTTTCTTGGCCATGATGGAAACCCTGCACCCCGGACAGCTTCTTGCGCGTGGCGTCTCGCGCCATCTGCGCGGCCATGGCTTCGTGTCGGTCGAGGAATTCGTGCCGGTGCGGGGCTTGCGGGTCGACGTGATGGCGCTTGGGCCGAAGGGCGAATTGTGGATCGTGGAATGCAAGTCGAGTCGCGCCGATTTCCAGAGCGATGGCAAGTGGCAGGGCTATCTTGAGTGGTGTGACCGGTATTTCTGGGCCGTGGATACGGATTTCCCGACCGAGCTTTTGCCGCAGGAGACCGGGCTTATCATGGCGGATGCCTATGATGCGGAAATTGTGCGCATGGCGCCGGAAGACAAGCTCGCCCCGGCGCGGCGCAAGACAATCATCCAGAAATTCGCCATGGATGCGGCGCGGCGGTTGCAGCGGTTCCGTGACCCTAGGTTGATGCCGCTTCCGGGCGAGTCAGAATAGGGCGAGCACGGCCTCGGGCGGACGGCCAAGGGCGGCCTTGCCATGCGCGAAGACGATGGGACGCTCGATCAGTTTCGGCTCTTGCGCCATGGCGGCGATCAGCATGTCGTCGGGATCGGTCTTGGACAGGCCCATATCCCGGAACGCGGTTTCGCGCGGGCGCATCATCTCGATGGGTTTGAGGCCGAGGAGGGCGAGCGCGGCGCGGATTTCCGCCTCGGTCGGTGCATCGTCGAGGTATTTGCGGATCGTGATGTCGCCCTTGTCCTCGATCAGGGCAAGGGTTTCGCGCGACTTCGAGCAGCGCGGGTTGTGCCAGATGGTGATCATAGCCATGCCTCCCTGTTGGAGCCGACGGCCTCGGCCACGTTGGCGAAACCGTCGCGTTCGAGCAATGCGTCGAGGCCCTGGGCGATCTCGCCCACGAGCGACAGGCCGTTATAGACCAGCGCGCTGTAGATCTGGACCACGGAGGCCCCGGCGCAGATCTTGTCATAGGCGTCCTGCGCGTTGCAAATGCCGCCAACCCCGATCAGCGGCAGTTTGCCGTCTGTCAGGGCCGAGAGGCGGGCGAGGACGCGGGTTGATTTGCCAAAGAGCGGTGCGCCCGAGAGACCGCCTTTCTCGTCGCGGTGGCGCGAGACAAGCGCGGTGCGGTCGAGGGTCGTATTGGTGGCGATCACGGCGTCGAGACGTGCTTCGAGCGCGACCTCCGCGATTTCGGCCAGCTCGGCCTCGGAGAGGTCGGGGGCGATCTTGAGGAAGACGGGGATCGGGCGGGCGAGCGCGTCGCGGGTCTCCATCACGCCAGCAAGGAGGGCGGCGAGGGCGGCCTTGCCCTGAAGGTCGCGCAACTTCTCGGTATTGGGGGAGGAGACGTTCACCGTTGCGAAATCGAGATGCGCGCCACAGGTGGCGAGCACCTTGGCGAAATCGCCGGCGCGGTCGGCACTGTCCTTGTTGGCACCGAGGTTGAGGCCGATCACGGCACCCTTGGGCCGCTTGGCGAGGCGGGCGGCGATGGCCTCCATCCCGTCATTGTTGAAGCCGAAGCGGTTGATGACGCCGCGATCCTCGGAAAGACGGAACAGGCGCGGCCTGGGATTGCCGGGCTGGGGGCGGGGCGTTGCGGCGCCGACCTCGAGAAAGCCGAAACCCGATTTGGCGAGGCCGTTGAGCGCAGTGGCGTTCTTGTCGAACCCGGCGGCAAGGCCGATGGGGTTCGGCAGGTCGATCCCTGCAAGCTGTGTCGCCAGGCGCGGCGAGGTGATGGTGCCGGGCGCGGGCGCGAGGCCGGTTTGCAACGCCTTGATGGCAAGGCCATGGCCGGTTTCGGGGTCGATGCAATGCAGGGCGCGCAGCCCGAGTTTTTCAAGGAAGGTCATATGCCAAGCCCCGCAGGAAAGTGATGCGTGCCGTTCTCAAGTGGCAGGGGCTGGGCCCATGCCACGTCTTCGCGTGTGAGCGCGCGATAGAGATGGGGAAAGAGCGCCCCGCCGCGCGAGGGTTCCCATTTGAGGGCCTCGCCAAGGGCATCGGCCTCAAGCCCGAGGAGGACCAGCCCGTCTTCGCCCGCGAAATGCTTGGCGGCGGTCTCCCTGACCTGCTCGGCGGTGGAGAAATGCACGAAGCCGTCGGCGATATCGACCGGCGCGCCAAGAGTGGTGCCGGAGGCGCGCAGGTCCGCCCATTCGGGCGCGCGGAAAATCTTGAAAATCAGCATGGGGCTGACATGCACCCGTGCCGGTTCAAGGTCAAGCATCGGCTTGACTTTGATGGCCCCGGGGAGGGATTTTCGGGCGAAAGGAGGCGTTCCATGGATCACCCGCTTATTGATCTCATCAACCGGAGAATCCGCGAGGCGGAGGCCGAAGGCGCGTTCGAGAATCTTGCCGGGGCTGGTCGGCCATTGCCGAAAGTGGACGATCCCGAAAACGCCCTGTTGAACCGCTTGGTGAAGGAGTCCGGGGGGGTGCCGGAATTCGTATCTCTTTCGCGGGAACTGGCGCGGCTGCGCGAGGAACTGCGCGAAACGGGCGACCGGGCGCGACGGCAGGACATTCTCAAGGAGATGTCGATGATGGAGGCCCGGATCGAGATCGCGCGCAAGGAGTATCGGCGGTAGGGGCGGCACGGGACCGCCCCCCCCGTGGGTCAGGTTTCCTGAGCGAGGTCCAGTTCGGGCCAGAGGTCGGGGTCGAGCGCTTCGATGAAGGGTTTCATCGCGTCTTCCATCCGCCGCCAGCCCCCGACCGAGCGTTTGTGCACACCTTCGCGCACCTGTGCCACCGAGGCGGTGCGCACCGCGGCCTTGCTCTTTTGCGGGGCCATCATCTCTTCGCACCAGTCCAGCCCGCAGAATTCGGCCATGGCGCGGCTCGAGGCTTCGATATCCGCAACGAGATCGTCATAGGTGAGGGTCATGAACTGGCCGGGGAATTCCTCTGTCCAGTGGTTCATGAAGCGGCGGTAGTAATTGGCCTCGATCGCCATGTGCTCGAGGTTGTTGGTATAGCGCATGCCTTCGGCCTTGAAGACCTTGCGCCACATTGACAGGGCCACGTCACGCGGATCGCGTTCGAGATGGATGATGCGGGCGCCGGGGATGCCGTGCAGGATCATGCCGACATAGCGGTAGTTGCCGGGCATCTTGTCGGCAAGCGCGGCATGTCCGGCCACATGCGGCGGCAGATGGGCGCGGTAGGTTTCCTCGAAGAGGGCCGGGTCGAAGTCCGGCGCCCCTTCGGGCATGAATTTGGCCGCGGCCTTGGTTGCGGCGCCAAGTTCGCCACAGCCCGCCACGTCGGGATGTGCAGCGAGCACCATTTCGGTCAGGGTCGTGCCGGAGCGCGGCTGGCCGAGAACAAAGAGCGGGCGGGGCGATTTCGCGTCTTCGGGGCGCAGGATGGCCGGGCCTTTCGGGGTGCGTTCGGTGATGCGCGCGAAGGACTTCTCGCTCTTCTCGGGGTGCCATTTGAACAGGTAGGCCAGTTCTTCCTTGGCCTTGGCCAGGGATTTGCCGGCGGCAGAGTAGTTCTTGAGCCGGAAGTCGATATTGCCGAGCGACATCATCAGGTGGCACCATTCGGGCATGCCCCGGGGCGCGGATTGCAGCGCCTTGCGGATTTTCTCGCGCAGTTCGGGCAGGGCGTCGGGCTTTTCGATCTCGGCCAGCTGGTTCAGCGCGGCGCGGTTGCCCGGCGCAAGGTCAAGCACCTTGTAGAGCGCGTCGCGCGCATCGTCGATCCGGCCCACAGCCGTCAGGGAGGCGGCCTGCGTGATATAGAGGGCAGGCAGGTCGCTATGGGTTTCAAGGGCGGATTCGACGAGCGCAAGGGCCTCGTCGGGGCGGAATTGCGAGAGGTAGAAATTCGCGGTTGCGTCGATCACGGCCGGGTTTGCCGGTTCGAGGCTGCGGGCTTCCTCGAGATCGGCTTCGGCCTCGCTCACCGAGCCGATTTCCTCGTAGGCCTTGGCACGCGGCAGAAGAAAGCCAAGGCGCGCAGGCCCATCGACAAGCGCAAGCGCGCGGGTCGCGATGTCGATGATCCGGTCACGCTGGCTGCGCAGGTTGGCCGAGAACAGGAGCAATTCGTAGATCTTGAGCGGGTTCTTGCGCTGGGCGGCGTATTTCTCACCAAGGTCGCGGGCCTTGTCATGTTGGTTGGCCACGATATAGGCATGCACGAGGTTGTTCTGGTATTCCTCGTGATCGGGCATGAGCTGCACCGCCTTGACGAAAAACGGCAAGGCTTCGCGGCCCTTGTCGCAATTGGCGAGCGCCGTGCCGGCGACATTGGCGAAATGCGGCTCGCGCGGGAATTTCTTGTGCGCAGACTTGGCAAGCTTGGCTGCGGCGTTGAACTGGCCTGTCTGAAGCTGATGGGCAAGTTTGTCGGCGATTTGTTGCGGTGTCATGGGGTCTCTCACTTCAAGTCCGGCCACAGGGCCGGGTCAAGCTCTTCAAGGAATGGGCGCAGGGCATCTTCCATGCGCCGCCAGCCGCCAAGAGAGCGTTTGTGCACACCTTGGCGGACCTGAACCACGGAGGCGGTCCGCACGGCGGCTGTGTTCTTTTCGGGGGTGGCCATGGCGTCGTGCCAGTCGAGGCCGCAGAACGCAGCCATGCGCCGGGCGGCGGCGGGCAGGTCGGAGACGATATCGCCATAGTCGAGGGTCAGGATGCGGTCGGGGGCAAGCGCCTGCCAATGGGTCATGTAGCGGCGGTAGGTATTGGCGCTGCGGGCCATGGCGTGCTGGTCGAAGGTAAAGGCCATGCCGCCCGCAGGGAAATAGCTGCGCCACATGGAGAGCGCGACATCGCGCGGATCGCGGGCGATATGGATGATCGGCGCCTCGGGGAAGGCGGCGAGAAGATAGCCGATATAGCGATAGTTGAGCGGCATCTTGTCGACGAAGGCGCGCGCCTCCGGGGCGATCGGGGGCATCGCGGCGCGAAACCCGGCGGCAAAGGCGGCAGGGTCGAAGCCGTCGCCGCCCTCTTCGAGCGCGGCCACGAGGCGGCGTGCCATGTCGAGTTCGCCACAGGACTGCACCTTTGGGTGCGCGGTCAGGATCATCTCGCTCAGCGTGGTGCCCGAGCGGGGCTGACCAAGGACGAAGATCGGGGTTGGCGCGTCGCTGTCGCCGCCCTCGGGGAGCGGGGTGCCGAGCGGGAATCGTGCGAGGATGCGGTCGCATTCCGCGGCTTCGGCGGCGCTGTCATAGGGGCGGGCCTTGGCGTTCCAGTCGTTGAACCGCGCGAGCGCTGCTGCGGCCTTGGCGTCTTCTCCAAGTTGAAAATAGATGTGGCCTGCGGCGCGATTGAGATCGGCCTGAAGCGGCGATTTCGGGGGCAGTTTCTTTTGTGCGGCCAGGATGTCCGGCAGAAGCGCGCGGTTGTCCTCGCGCGATTGCGTCGCGGCGAGTTCCGCGTAGCCCTCGGCATGGAGTGGATCAATCGTCAGAAGGTAGTGATAGGCGGCAATCGCTTCGTCGATGCGCCCTTCCTCGGCCAGCAGGATCGCCTGCCTGTGCAGGGCGTTGACATGGTTGGGGTTGATCGCGAGCGCCTTTTCGACGGCGGCAAGCGCCTCCTCGGCCCGGCCCGTGCGCGCCAGCGGCAGGCCGATATTGGCCAGCGGATCGGGGTCGCGCGGGTTGAGCGCATGGGCGCGTTCGAAATCGGCGATGGCGCTGAATTCGTCGCTTTCGGCGATATGGGCGATGCCGCGCAGGTTATGGGCCAGCGCATGTTTCGGGTTGCCCTCGATCGCCTTGGTCAGGGCCTTGATCGCGCCCTTGGAGTCGCCGGTTTGCGAAAGCGATGCGCCCTTGAAGAACCATAGCGCGCTTGGGTCGGCGCGCTTGGGCAAGAGCTTGTCGATCAGGTCTTGGGCCTTGGCGTGCTGGCCGGTCTGGATCAGGGCCTGGATCAGGTTGTTCTGCATGTCGGCATCGCCGGGGCGCAGTTTGAGCGCCTTTGTGAACATGGCGATGGCGCCGCGCCCGTCGCCGCCTTGGGCCAGGGCCGAGCCGGCAAGGTTGGCGAAATTGGCTTCGCGGGGGAAGGCTTTCATCGCGCTTTTCGCCGCCTTGGCCGCGGCATTGAAATTGCCGCTGTTCATGAGGCCCATGATTTTCCGGGCGTGCTGTTGAACGGTGCCTGCCATCGTCTGGTCGTATCCTTGTTGCGAAGGGCGAATTTCCGCATGAGCCGCGCGCGGCCCGGTGCTAGGGTGTATACATGTGTGGAAGATTTGCAATCACCTTACCGGATGATGCCATGGCGCGCCTGTTCAGTGCGGCACCGGCGAACGATCTCCCGGAGGTGCCGAATTTCAACGTCTGTCCGACCACGCGCATTCACGTGGTGCGGGCGGGCGACGGGGGGCGGCAACTCTCGGCAATGCGCTGGGGGTTCGTGCCGCGCTGGTACAAGGCCGTCGATGATGGCCCGCTTCTCATCAATGCCCGCGCCGAGACCATCGCCAGCAAGCCCGCCTTTCGCGAGGCCTGTCGTGCGCGCCGCTGCCTCATTCCGGTGAGCGGGTTCTACGAGTGGACCAAGGATGGCGACGGGGTGCGCTGGCCCTGGTATATCCATGGCGAGGGGCCGCTGGCGCTCGCGGGTATCTGGCAGGGCTGGGACGGGCCGGAGGGGCGTCTTGAGAGCTGTGCCATCGTGACCACCGGGGCAAACCAGAGCATGGCGCGTATCCATCACAGGATGCCGGTGGTCCTCGGGCACGAGGATTGGGCGCTCTGGCTTGGCGAGGCGGGGCATGGGGCGGCGCGCCTGATGACCGCGCCGCCGGATGATCTCTTGCAGTTTCACCAGGTGGACCGGGCGGTGAATTCCAACCGCGCGGCGGGGCCGGAGCTTATCGCGCCGCTTGGGCCGTGATTATCAAATAATCCGAACGAATGTTTCATGGGGCCGGGGCGTGGAACGGATTGGACCGGGGCCGCGCGACAGGTCATGATGGGGCAAGCCGATGGAGAGAGCCCAGATGACCCAGTATTATGCGCCCAAGGGCGGCTTGCCGCCCCAGACCCAGCTTTTGACGGATCGTGCCATGTTCACCGAAGCCTACGCGGTGATCCCGCGCGGCACGATGAGCGATATCGTGACCTCGCGGTTGCCGTTCTGGACTGACTCGCGGTTCTGGGTGCTGGCGCGGCCCCTGTCGGGCTTTGCCGAGACGTTTTCCCATTACATCGCGGAGGTTCTGCCGGGCGGCGGCAGCACGCGGCCGGAAACCGACCCGGAGGCGCAGGCGGTGCTTTTCGTGGTAGAGGGCGATATCGTTCTGACCCTTGAGGGCGCACGCCACGAGATGGCACCGGGCGGCTATGCCTATATTCCTGCGGGCAGCGACTGGGCGCTTGCCAACGAGGGTAAGGCGCCAGCGCGGTTTCATTGGCTGCGCAAGGCCTATGAGGCGGTCGAGGGGCTTGATGCGCCGGATGCCTTCGTGACCAACGAGACCGGGATCGCGCCGAACGCGATGCCGGACACCGAAGGCAAATGGGCGACGACCCGGTTTGTCGATCCCGAAGACCTGCGCCATGACATGCATGTCAATATCGTCACCTTCGAGCCGGGCGCGGTCATTCCCTTTGCCGAGACCCATGTCATGGAGCACGGGCTTTACGTGCTTGAGGGCAAGGCGGTGTATCGGCTCAACCAGGACTGGGTCGAGGTCGAGGCGGGCGATTACATGTGGCTGCGCGCCTTCTGCCCGCAGGCCTGTTACGCGGGCGGGCCGGGCAGGTTCCGCTATCTCCTCTACAAGGACGTGAACCGGCATATGCCGCTTTGATCCATTCCGCGTGATGCGCCTCATCACGAAAACGCACTTGTCCTTGGGCGGCAAACCCTGTGAAACAGGGGCAAGAGCGGGAGGTGCGCATGGACGAGCACAGAACGAAGGTATTCCTCAACGGGTTCGGACGGATTGGCCGGACCCTTTTGCGTATCCTCGGGCAGGGGGGCTATGGCGATGTCGAGATCGTGGGCATCAATGATATCGAACCGCTTGAGACCTGCGCCTATCTTTTCGAATACGATAGCGTTTTCGGCCCCTATCGTGGCCGCGTAGAGACCGCGCCGGGGCAGTTGATCCTTGATGGAAAGGTGATCCCGTTTCACGGGGTGCGCGATCTGTCGATGCTTGATCTTGGCGATGTGGACGTGGTGCTCGAATGCACCGGCATGGCCGGGTCGCGCGCCGTGGCCGAACGGGGGCTTGCCGCCGGGGCGCGGGCCGTGTTGATTTCCGGCCCCTCGGACGAGGCGGATGTGACCCTTGTCATGGGGGCCAACGAAGAGCGCCTCGGGGCGCATCGGATCGTGTCCAACGCGTCCTGCACCACGAACGCGCTGGCGCCGCTTTTGAAGGTTCTGGATGCGTCTTACGGGCTTATCAGCGGCCATATGACCACGGTGCATTGCTATACCGGGAGCCAGCCCACCGTGGACAAGCCGCGCAGTGGCGGGTTGGCCCGGAGCCGGGCCGCGGCCCTGTCGATGGTGCCCACCACGACAAGCGCCGGACGATTGATCGACGCGGTCCTGCCCGATCTTGCCGGGCGGGTGCTGGCGCGGGCGATCCGGGTGCCGACGGCGTCGGTGTCCGCGATCGACCTGACGATTCAGACCGAGGCCGAGACGACGGTCGAGGGGGTCAATGCGCTTCTCAAGGCCGAGGTCGCGCGGGGCGGGGTGCTTGGCTGGACGGAAAAACCGCTGGTTTCGACCGACCTGCGGGCACGGTCCGAGTCGCTTGTCCTGTCGGGGCGGGAAACCTCGGTGTCGGTTGGCGGGTTGCTGCGGGTCTTTGGCTGGTATGACAACGAATGGGGCTTTTCCTGCCGTATGCTCGACATGGCGCGCCTCATGGCGGCGCGGCGTTAGAGAGGCCAGAATACAAGGATCGTCGGGATCGAAACCGCCACGACAAGGATTTCCAGCGGCAGCCCCATGCGCCAGTAATCGCCAAAGCGATAGCCGCCGGGGCCGAGGATCAGCGTGTTGTTCTTGTGCCCGATGGGGGTCAGGAAGGCGCAAGACGCCGCCACGGCCACGGCCATCAGGAACGGATCGGCCGAAACCCCGAGCGATTGCGCCATCTGGATGCCCACGGGGGCGGCGACGATCGTCGTCGCGGTGTTGTTGAGCACGTCCGAAAGCGTCATCGTGACCATCATCAGCAAGGTCAGCACCGCCCAGATCGGCATGCCTTCGGTGATCGAAACGAGAGAGCCCGCGATCAACTCGGTGCCGCCCGCGTCCTCAAATGCGGCGCCGAGCGGGATCATTGATCCCAACAGGACCACCACCGGCCATTCGATCTGGTCGTAAATCTCGGCCATGGGCAGGATGCCCGAGAGCACATAGGCAATGACCACCAGCCCCAACGCGATGGGCAGGTAAAGAAGCCCGGCCGAGGCGGCGGCCACCGCGCCGGCAAAAAGCCCGATGGCCAGCCAGACCTTGCGGTTGTTGGTCACGGCATAGCCACGATTGGCCAGCGGCAGGCAGCCGAGCCAGTCCGTGATGTCCGCGCCGCGCGATTTCGGCACCAGCATGAGCAGGATATCGCCGGGGCGGATCTCGGTCTTGCGAATCTGGCTCGTGATACGGCGCCCTTCGCGCGAAATCCCCAGAAGCACCGCGCCCTGGCGCCAGGACAGGCCAAGCGATTGCGCCGATTTGCCATTGATCCGGGCGGTTTCCGGGACCACGAGCTCGATCATGTCGAGCCCTTCGCCCGCGGCCTTGAGTTGCTCCTCGCGCTTGGAATCGGCAAAGTCGAGATCGAGCGCAGCACGGAATTCATCGAGCGCATCCGGCGTGGCCTCGATCAGGATCGCATCGCCTGCCTTGAGCTGCGTATTGCGGGACGCCCCGTAGCGGCGCTTGTCGTCGCGCATCAGGCCCAGCAGCGCCACATCGGCCTCATCGGCCTCACCTTGCAACTCACCAAGGCGCTGGCCAATCAGCTTGCTGTCCTTGGGCACGGTCAGTTCCGCGAGGAATTGGTCAAGGTCCGAGGCCTTCTTGCCCGCATCTTGGCGCGCAGGGATCAGCCGCCAGCCGATCAGCGCCACGAAGACAAGCCCGGCCAGGGCCGTGATGCCGCCGACGGGGGCGAAATCGAACATCTTGTAGGGTGCGCCGAGCGCGTCTTCGCGGATCGAGGCAATGATGATGTTGGGGGGGGTGCCGATCAGCGTGGCCATGCCGCCGAGGATCGTCGCGAAAGACAGCGGCATGAGCGAGAGCGCGGGGCTGCGCCCGGCCTTGCGGGCGGTCTGGATATCGACCGGCATCAGCAGCGCAAGGGCCGCGACATTGTTCATGAAGGCCGAAAGCACTGCGCCGATCCCGCCCATCAGGGCGATATGCCCCCCGAGTTTGCGCGAGCTGTCGACGAGGGTTCGGGTGATGAGAAAGACCGCGCCCGACCGCATCAGCCCGGCAGAGACCACGAGAACAAGGGCGACAATGATCGTGGCCGGATGACCAAAGCCGCTAAAGACGTCATCGACCTTCACGACCCCCGCCACCACGCCCACCATCAGCGCCGAGAACGCGACGAGATCATAGCGGAAACGGCCCCAGAGCAGGAACGCGAAGACCGCGCCGAAGAGAGAGAACAGGATGATCTGGTCTTGGGTCATGATGTGCCTTTCACGCGTTGGCCTACACAAACGCAGGCAAGCCCGGATGGCAAGCGCCGCATGCGGGGAAAAACGCCGAGGCGCGCTCAGCTTGCAGCCCCGCCCACGGTTGGGCTATAGGAGGCGAAATTCAGCAACGGACGCAACAGAGATGGGGCACGCGTAGACATGGCCGGCCATAGTAAATGGGCAAATATCCAGCACCGCAAAGGACGTCAGGACGCCGCGCGGTCTAAACTTTTCTCCAAGCTTTCCAAGGAGATCACCGTCGCCGCCAAGATGGGCGATCCCGATCCCGAGAAGAACCCGCGCCTGCGCCTTGCGGTCAAGGAGGCCAAGGCGCAATCGGTCCCCAAGGACGTGATCGAACGTGCCATCAAGAAGTCCACCGCCGGTGAGGGCGATGACTACGAGGAAATCCGCTATGAGGGCTATGGCCCCAATGGCGTCGCGGTGATCGTCGAGGCGATGACCGACAATCGCAACCGCACCGCCTCGACCGTGCGTTCGACCTTCTCCAAGAACGGTGGCAATCTCGGCGAGACAGGCTCTGTCGGGTTCATGTTCGAACGCAAGGGCGAAGTGACCTACCCGGCCTCTGTCGGGGATGCGGACACCGTGATGATGGCGGCGATCGAGGCGGGTGCCGAGGACGTGGAATCGAGCGAGGATGGCCATATCATCTGGTGCGCCGATACCGATCTCAACGATGTCTCGAGCGCGCTGGAGGCCGAGCTTGGCGAATCCGACTCGACCAAGCTGATCTGGAAGCCGACCACCACGACCGAGATGGATCTCGAGGGCATGCAGAAGCTCATGAAGCTCATCGACGCGCTCGAGGATGACGACGACGTGCAGCGCGTCACGACCAATTTCGAAGCCTCCGACGAGGTCATGGATCAGCTTTGATCCAACACCGGATCACCCGCGAAACGGCGTCCCCGGGGGGCGCCGTTTCTTCTTGGCTTGGCCTCTGAAACGGGGGGCCGTATCACGTCGGTATCGTGTCTGTATCGCGACGGTGCGCGGCGAAGGGAAGGAATCACGCCATGTTGGAATCTGCCATCGCCGGGTTCGCGCTCGGGTTTTCGCTGATCCTTGCCATCGGGGCGCAGAACGCCTTCGTGCTGCGCCAGGGTCTGAGGGGCGAACATGTGTTGCCGGTGGTGCTCACCTGTGCGCTCTCGGACGCGGTGCTGATCGCGGCGGGGGTGGCGGGGTTCGGTGTCCTGGTCGACCGCTTCCCGGCGGCGGTCGAGATCGCGCGCTGGGGTGGGGTGGCCTTCCTCGTGGTCTATGGCGCGATGAGCTTTCGCGCGGCATGGCGCGGCGGTGCGGCGCTCGAGGCGGAGGGGCGTGAGGCGGTGCCGCTTGGCGCGGCGCTTGTGACCTGCCTGACGCTGACATGGGCCAATCCGCATGTCTATCTCGATACCGTGGTGCTTCTGGGGGGCATTTCGGCGCAATATGCGCCGGTCTGGGGGTTTGGCATCGGGGCCATGCTCTCCAGTTTCGTGTTCTTCTTCTCGCTGGGGTTCGGTGCGCGCCTTCTGCGCCCGCTTTTCACCAGCGCCCGGGCCTGGCAGTTGCTCGATGTCTTCGTGGGGCTGATCATGTGGGCGATCGCGGCCAAGCTCGCGCTCGGCTGAGCCTGCGCCGCATGGATTTCATGCCTCCGGCGGGAGTATTTGCCCCAGAGAAGAAGTCGGGGCCGCGCCTTTACTCGCCGCGCGGAAAGCGCTGGTTTTCTTCCAGCACGTTGAGATCCATGTGGTTGCGCATGTAGCGGTCCGAGGCTTTTTGCAGCGGTTGGTAGTCCCAGGGGTAATAGGCGCCGTTGCGCAGCGCCTCGTAGACGACCCAGCGGCGGGCCTGGCTTTCGCGCACCTCGGCGTCGAAACGGTCCAGATCCCAGCGGGCTTCGGCCTCGGCGCGGAATTTCCCGAGGGTTGCGGCATGGGCGGGGTCGTCGGCGAGGTTGGTCAACTCGTGCGGGTCCGCTTCGAGGTCGAAGAGCTGTTCGGGATCAAGAGGGCACCGCGTGTATTTCCATTGGCCCGCGCGCAGCGCCACCATCGGCGCATAAGACGCTTCGGCGGCGTATTCCATGGCGACGGGGCTTTTGCGAGTCTGGCCCTGGCCGAGGGGCACCAGGCTTTCGCCTGTGGTCCAGGGCATGACCTCGTCCATGCTGACGCCCGCGAGATCGCAGAGCGTCGGGCAGATGTCGATATTGCTCACCGGCGCCTCGACACGGCCCGGTGCCATATCGGGGGCGGCGATCATGACGGGGACGCGGGCGGAGCCCTCGAAGAAGGACATCTTGAACCAGAGGCCGCGCTCGCCGAGCATGTCGCCGTGGTCCGAGACGAAGAGCACGATGGTATCCTTGTCCTGGCGCGTGGTTTCAAGCGCTGTGAGGATCTCGCCGATCTTGTCGTCGAGATAGGAGATATTGGCGAAATAGGCCCGGCGCGAGCGGCGGATATTGTCCTCGGTGATGTCGAAGCTGCGCCAGTCATTGGCGTCGAAGATGCGCTTGGAGTGGGCGTCTTGCTCTTCATAGGGGATCGCGGGCACCTCTGGCAGAAGGTGGTCGCAGTCGTCGTAGAGATCCCAGTATTTGCGCCGTGCGACATAGGGGTCATGCGGGTGGGTGAAGGAGACGGTCAGGCACCAGGGGCGCGCATCGCCGCCGCGGGCGAGGTCATAGAGTTTGCGCGTGGCGTGGTAGGCAACCTCGTCGTCATATTCGAGCTGGTTGGTGATCTCGGCAACGCCTGCGCCGGTGACCGAGCCCAGGTTGTGATACCACCAGTCGATGCGCTCGCCGGGTTTGCGGTAGTCGGGTGTCCAGCCGAAATCGGGCGGGTAGACATCCGTGGTCAGGCGTTCCTCGAAGCCGTGCAGTTGATCGGCGCCGACGAAATGCATCTTGCCCGAGAGGCAGGTCTGGTAGCCCGCGCGGCGCAGGTGGTGGGCGTAGGTCGGGATCGAGGAGGCGAATTCGGCGGCGTTGTCATAGACGCGGGTGGCGGAGGGGAGCTGGCCCGACATGAAGCTCGCCCGGCCCGGCGCGCAGAGTGGCGAAGCGGTGTAGGCCTTGGCGAAACGGGTCGAGCGCGCGGCGAGTTTCTTGAGGTTGGGCGCGTGGAGCCAGGCGGCGGGGCCATCGGGGAACAGGGTTCCGTTCAACTGGTCCACCATGAAGATGAGGATATTGGGGCGGCTCATGAGCGGTCTCCGTCTCTTGCTGGGCATGCGCGGCACGCTAGGCCCGCGCCGTCGTGCGGGTCAATCGCCAAATGCTCAGACCTTGGTGGCGTTGACCGTGGGGGTTACCGCGCGGCGTTTGAGCACGGCCTCGCGCCACGTGATGAAGGTAATGGCGGAGATGATGAGGCCACCGCCCAGCAGCACCCAGATATCGACACCCTCGTCAAAGACAAGCCACCCCATGAGCACCGCCCAGACCAGTTGCAGGAAGGTGACCGGCTGGGTCACGGTCACCGGCGCGGCGGCGAAGGCGAGGGTCATGGTGTAGTGTCCCGCGGTGGCGAAGGTGGCGACGCCGAACAGGATCAGCACTTCCCAAAGCGTCGGCGTGACCCAGACTGCCGCGGCGAGCGGGGCGAGGCCGATGGTCACGGTCACCGAGAGCATGGCAACGACCATGGCGGGGCTGACCTCGTCGCTCATGATCTTGGCGATGAGGTAGCCGATGGAAAACACCAGCGCCGTGCCAAGCATGGCGATATGGCCGGGGCTGAGTTCGCGAAAGCCGGGACGCAGGATGATGAGCGCGCCGATCAGGGCGGCGATGATGGCGAGGATGCGGCGGAAGGCGAGGCTCTCGCCAAGGAAGAGCGCGGCGGCGATGGTGACGAAGATCGGCGAGAGGTAGTTCATCGCCGTGACCTCGGCAATGGGGATCTGGGTCATGGCAAAGAACCAGAGCGAAACGCCGATCGTATGGGCCACGCCGCGCAGCCCGAACAGGCCGAGTTGGCGTTTGGTCAGGCGGGTGCGCAGCAGGGGGCGGATCATTGGCAAGAGGAACACGAGGCCAAGCGCATAGCGCAGGAAAGCGGCCTCGGGGGCCGGCACGCGGGGCCCGAGATATTTCACCAGCGCCGTGACCAGGACGAAACAGATCCCTGTCACCAGCATCCAGAAAACGCCCACGATCGGGCGCGCGTTCACACTCTCGCTCATGCGGGCATTAACACCCGGCACGGGGCGGATGTCGAGACGGTTGACCTGTGAAACACGCCACGTCGCGGGTTTCTTTTAGCCGGGGTTCGCCTCGGGTGGACGGGCGAGGAGCAGGCGCGCGACGGCGCGGGCTTCGCTGCGGGCGGTTGCGGCATCGGGGGGCGCGGGCGATTGCGCCGCTTCGAGCCAGACCCCGTCCATATAGCTTTGCAGCACGTGGCGCACGGTGTCGGTGCGGTCGGGCGCGACGAGGGGGGCAAGCGCATGCGCGAGATGCGAGGCCACCCGCGCGCGGTTGATCCGGTGCAGCCGCGCCAGCCCCGGCGCGTGGGGCGCGTTGGCCCAGAACTGGGTCCAGAGGGCGCATTGGGCGGGGGTAAAGAGGCGGTCGGCGAAATTCGCCTCGACAATGGCGAGCAGGCGGGCTTCGTCGCCTTGGGCCGCGCGCAACCGATCCAGAAGCGCGGCGCGCAACAGGCGCAGGAGGTGGCGCATCGTGTCCTCCATGAGCCGCTCCTTGGAGCCGAAATAATAGGTGATCGAGGGCGCGGTGCTGCCGGCCTCGGCGGCGATGTCGGCCATGGTCACGGCGGCAAAGCCCTTGGCATGCACCGCCCGGACCGTGCCTTCGATCAGTTCCTCGTGCCGGATATCGCGGATCTTACGTCGTGCCATGGGCTCAGTTTGCTCGCAAGGGCGGGGCAGGGCAAGTCGATTTGTTTAGCCGATCAAAAAGTTGTATGAAAATACAAGAAATCGAATCCGTGAGGAGAGGGCCGCGCGATGCAGGCGGAATACGTGATTGTCGGGGCCGGGAGCGCGGGCTGTGCGCTGGCCTATCGCCTGGCGGAGGCGGGCAGGCGGGTGATTGTCATTGAACATGGCGGAAGCGATGCCGGGCCGTTCATCCAGATGCCCGCCGCGCTGAGCTATCCGATGAACATGAAGCGCTATGACTGGGGCTATCAGACCCAGGCAGAGCCGCATCTTGGGGGCCGCAGGCTTGCGGCGCCGCGCGGCAAGGTGGTCGGCGGGTCAAGCTCGATCAACGGCATGGTCTATGTGCGCGGCCATGGCTGTGACTATGACCATTGGCACGCGGCGGGGGCCAGGGGATGGGACTATGCGCAGGTGTTGCCCTATTTCAAGCGCATGGAACGCTGGCACGATGGCGGGCATGGGGGCGATCCGGCGTGGCGGGGCCATGATGGGCCGCTGCATGTGACGCGCGGGCCGCGGGACAATCCGCTCCACGCCGCCTTTGTCGAGGCAGGGCGGCAGGCGGGCTATCCGGTTACCGGGGATTACAACGGCCACCGGCAAGAGGGCTTTGGCCCGATGGAGATGACCGTGTGGAAGGGGCGGCGCTGGTCGGCGGCCAATGCCTATCTGCGCCCGGCGCTCAAACGCGAGAACTGCACCCTTGTGCGCGCCTTTGCGCGGCGGGTTGTCATGCAAGAGGGGCGCGCGGTTGGTGTCGAAGTCCTGCGCAAGGGGCGCATCGAGGTGATCCGGGCCGCGCGGGAGGTCATCCTGTCGGCCTCGGCCTTCAACTCGCCCAAGATCCTGATGCTGTCGGGAATCGGGCCTGCGGCGCATCTGGCAGCGCGTGGGATTGACGTGGCCGCGGATCGTCCCGGTGTCGGGCAGAACCTGCAGGATCACCTCGAGGTCTACATGCAGATGGCGAGCAAGAAGCCGATCACGCTTTATCGCCATTGGAACCTGATTTCCAAGGGAATGATCGGGGCGCGGTGGCTCTTGACCAAGGCGGGGCTTGGGGCGTCGAACCAATTCGAGAGTGCGGCTTTCATCCGGTCGCGCGCCGGCGTCAAATACCCGGATATCCAGTTTCATTTCCTGCCCATCGCCGTGCGCTATGATGGCAAGGCGGCGGCCGAGGGGCACGGGTTCCAGGCCCATGTGGGGCCGATGCGATCGGCCTCGCGCGGGGCGGTGACATTGGCCAGTGCGGACCCGGCGGCGGCGCCGGAGATCCTGTTCAACTACATGAGCCGGGAAGAGGATTGGGCCGATTTCCGCGCCTGTGTGCGGCTCACGCGGGAGATTTTTGCCCAAGATGCGTTCAAGCCCTTCGTCAAACACGAAATCCAGCCCGGCGCGGCGGCGCAGAGCGATGCGGAGATCGACGCCTTCCTGCGCGATCATGTGGAAAGCGCCTATCACCCCTGCGGCACCTGCCGCATGGGGGCGGCGGACGATCCGGGCGCGGTGGTCGATCCGGAGTGCCGGGTGATCGGGGTCGGGGGGCTGCGCGTGGTCGATAGCTCGATCTTCCCGCGCATCCCCAACGGCAACCTGAATGGCCCCTCGATCATGACCGGCGAGAAGGCAGCGGATCATATCCTTGGGCGGAGTCTCTTGCCGCGCGATCCGGGCGGCGTGTGGGTTCATCCGGGTTGGGAAAGGGCGCAGAGATAGGCGGGGCGGAACGGGGCGAAAAATATGAGGACAGGCGTTTCTTTTTGATCCCTGTCAAAGCCGGTCAGAACCGCGTATCGCTACAGTCAGTCGAACATTAAGAAAAGGAACGCACACAATGTCTCATGTCCCGCACGATCTTGCCTCGGAATTCCCGGAATTCGCAGAGAAAATGCACGAGTTGAAAGTCAGCGACAAGCATTTCGAAAAGCTGTTCAACGATTATAACGAGCTCAACGACAAGGTGCATCTTGCGGAAACCAACGTTCAGCCGCGTGAAGAGCTGGCCGAGGTGGACCTGCGCAAGCGCCGGGCCGCGCTGAAGGATGAGATTTACGCCTATCTCAAGGCGAACTGATCCACGAAACGCCACAGGCGCGGGAGCGTGTCGGTCCGCCAAAGATCGGTATGACCCGCGCCTTGGACGCGATAGAAGCTCTTGTTTCGGGATGGGGCGGCAGAGGTGATCTGTCGCCCCATTTCCGTCGGGACAAGGGCGTCTTCGGTGCCGTGCAGGACAAGGAGCGGCACGGTCAGGTGCGCGGCGCGCTCAAGGCTTGGCCATTGGCTCGCAAGCCGCGCGGCCAGCGCACGTGTGCCGGGGTAGTGATGCTCGGCCAGGTCGGGGATCGAGGTGAACGGCGCTTCGAGGATCATCGCGGTGGGTTCGCCGCGAAGCGAGAGCGCGACCGCCGTCCCGAGGCTTTCCCCATAGAAGATGACGGGGGCTCTCGGGTGGCGGCGGAGCATCCTGTGCCAAGCGATGGTGGCATCCGAGGTCAGGGCGGCCTCGTCAGGCGTGCCGCTGCTGCCGGAGGAGCCGCGATAGGCGGGGGCGAAGAGGCCATAGCCCCGGTCAAGGAAGCGGCGGAAACGGCCAGCGCGGGCGGCAAGGTTTCCGGCGTTGCCGTGGAAATAGAGGATGACGGGTTTACCGGGGCGCGGCGGGGCGGTCCAGGCGATGAGTCGCGCGTCGCCGTTGTCATATGTGATCTCTGTCACGCCGGGCAGGCCCGCCTCGTCAGGCGATACCCGGGTGGCGTCGAACGGGTAGAGCACCCAGCGTTCCGCCATCGAACCAATCGCCACCGTGGCGAGCGCAAGCAACAGCGCAATCGCCGCGAGGCGCCGCAGCCGACACATCTCAGTCCACCTCGTATGGGAGCACGCCGCGTTCGTTTTCCTTGATGGTCAGGCGGCGTTCGAGCGGCGGCACCGAGCGTTGGTGGCAATGGGTGCGCTCGCAGATGCGGCAGGAGATGCCGATGGGTTCAAAGGCTTCGGGGGTCGTGATGTCCATGTGGTCGGCATAGACGAGGGCGTCGGCATGGCGCACCTCGCATCCCAGCGCGATGGCGTAGCGGCGCACCGGGGCGCCGAAATGGCCGCCGGGTTTGGACACGTCGCGCGCCAGCGAAATATAGCGCACCCCGTCCGGCGTCTCGGCCAACTGGCGCAGGAAGCGGCCGGGCGTTTCAAAAGCGCGGTGCACGTTCCACAAGGGACAGGCGCCGCCGAAGCGGGCAAATTGCAGGCGGGTCGCGGAGTGGCGCTTGGTGATGGTGCCGGCCTGATCGACGCGGACAAAGAAGAAGGGGATGCCCTTGGCGCCGGGGCGCTGCAGGGTTGAAAGGCGGTGGGCGACCTGTTCGATCGAGGCGCCAAAGCGGTTGGCAAGCACTTCGAGATCGTGGCGCGTGTCGCGGGCGGCTTGGAGAAAGCGCATGTAGGGCATCATGGCGGCGCCGGCAAAGTAGTTGGCCAGGCCGATCTTGGCGATGGCGCGGGCCGAGTCGGATTGGAACCGGGCGAGGTCGAGCGTCGCCTCCAAGAGCTTGTCCGATTGCAGGAGGGCCAGTTGCAGAAGCATCTGGAAGGTCTGGGTCTCGAACGCGGCACGGGCCGAGATATGGAGGCGCCGGGTCTCCGGGTCGTAGTGGCGCAGGCGGTCGGCATCCGACATTTCGAGGGTGACGCCGAGATCGGCGAGGGTTCGGATCACGGCAGGGCGGATGCCATCTGTGGCCAGCGCGCGATTGGCAAAGTTCTCGGCGGCGTGGTCCACGGCGTCGATATAGTTGTCGCAATAGTGAAAGAAATCGCGCACCTCGTCCCAGGGGGAGGGTTGCATCCGCACATCCTCGCGGCCCAGCGCCTCGTCGAGCGAGGCAAGACGTTCATGGGTCTGGCGGTAGGCGCGGTGCAGTTCAAGGAAAGCGCGGGCGAAGGCCGGGGCGTTGGAGGCGGTCAGGCGCAGGTCGGCCAGCGGCGCGGTCGCCTCGGCCAGCACCGGGTCGGCCATGGCTTCGCGCATGTCCGAGACAAGGCGTTCGCTGTCGCCGGTGCTGAGTTCGGTGACATCCAGCCCGAATTCCTGCGCCAGGGCGAGCACGACCGTGGTCGAGACCGGGCGGTTGTTGTTCTCCATCTGGTTCAGGTAGGGCAGGGAAACGCCGAGCTTGGCCGCGAATTCCTTTTGGGTCAGCTCGAGGCGGGAACGGATTTCGCGCAGCTTGGCGCCGGCATAGAGTTTCTGGGTGGCCATGGGGTATCCGGGGTCTGGGCGTGTTTGCTCTTGCAAATATAGCTTTGCAAAGTCGCGGCGTCAGCCCCGAAAACCGACTCAGGGTCCGAGGCGACGGGAGCGGCGGATCACGAGGTGGATCGCGACGATCGCGCCGATCGCCGTCACCAGCATCAGCCCCAAGAGCGGGTAGGCGCCGGTTTCGGGCGACAGGAGCGCGCCAGCAAGGGCCGAGAGCCCCGCGCCGCCGCCAAGCATGATCGCGCCCGAGAGGCCGGAGGCCGTCCCGGCAAGGTGCGGGCGCACCGAGAGCGCGCCGGAAGTGGCGTTGGGGATCGACATGCCGTTGCCAAGGCCAACAAGGGTCATCAGGCCGAAAAAGCTCTCGGCAGAGCCAAGGCCCACCGCGAAGAGCAGGAGCGACAGGGCGATGCCGAGGAAATTGATGTAGCAGCCCCATTTGACCATGGCGTCGACACCGATCCGCGCCGAATAGCGGCCCGAGAGGAAGTTGCCGAAGAAATAGCCAAGGGCAGGGGCGCCGAAATAAAAGCCCATCATGGTGGGGTTCATGCCGAACAATTCGGTGGCCACGAAGGGCGCGCCGCCGAGATAGGAAAAGAACGCGCCGGAGGAAAACCCGCAGGCCAGCGCATAGCCCCAGAAGCGCGGGCTTGTCAGAAGCTCCGGGTATTCGCGAAACTGGCGTCCAAGGGAAAGGCCGCTTTTGCGGCCCGTCTCGCCAAGGTCTTTCCAGGTCACGGCCAGGACCAGACCGCCGACGATGAACAGGAGCCAGAAATTGGCGCGCCAGTCGAACAGCCCTTCGAGCACGCCCCCGATCACCGGGCCGAACATCGGCACCACCGCCATGCCCATCGTGACATAGCCGATCATCGCGGCGGCCTCATCCTGGGCGTAGATATCGCGCACCACGGCGCGGCCCAGCACCATGGCGGTGACAACGGTCGCCTGTGCCATGCGGAAGGCCAGGAAAATCTCGGCAGTGGGCGCATAGATACAGCCGATCGTGGCGACAAGGAACAGGGCAAGCCCCCAAAGCACCACGGGGCGGCGACCGAACTTGTCGGCAATTGGCCCGACGAGGATTTGCAGGAAGGCATTGACCGCGAGATAGAGCGCCACCGAAAGCTGCATCACGTGATAATCCGTGCCGAACCATTCCGTCATCGCGGGCAGCGATGGCAGGAAGATATTCATGCAAAGCGCAGAAATCCCCGTCAGGAGAATCAGCGTGCTGATATGGGGCGGAGTGGCGCGGTCGAGATATCGCGTCCGGGGGTGATCAGTCATGGAGTCTGACCTAGGTCAAAAGGTTGATTTATGCAACCTTTTAGGCGGGGGTGACGGGACGTTCCATGCGCGGCTGCGTGTCGGCCCCGTTTTCCTTTTCCGGTATCATGCCCTTGTTGCGGTCAGGGCATGTGGGCGTGAGCGAAATTAGCAAGTTTGCAGTTTTCACCATATGTATTTTCCTTGATTTGCAAATTTGCCGGATTCTTCTTTGTCTCACGGTCGTTTCCTCTTAGTGTCGCGGCAAATTCAAGGGGATCTATGATGAAAGATATTCTTCAGCAGTTGGAAGAACGCCGCGAAACCGCCCGTCTTGGCGGTGGTCAGAAACGCATCGACAGCCAGCACGGCCGGGGCAAGCTCACGGCACGTGAGCGGGTCGACCTGCTTCTGGACGAGGACTCCTTTGAAGAGTACGACATGTTCAAGGCCCATCGCTGCACCGATTTCGGCATGCAGGAGCAAAAGCCCTATGGCGACGGGGTTGTGACGGGCTGGGGCACGATCAACGGGCGCCTGGTTTATGTCTTCAGCCAGGATTTTACCGTTCTCGGCGGCTCGGTGTCGGCCACCCATGCCCAGAAGATCTGCAAGATCATGGACATGGCGATGCAGAACGGCGCGCCGGTCATCGGCATCAACGACTCGGGCGGTGCGCGTATCCAGGAAGGCGTCGATTCGCTGGCCGGGTATGGTGAAGTGTTCCAGCGCAACATCATGGCCTCGGGCGTGGTGCCGCAGATCTCCTTGATCATGGGCCCCTGTGCCGGTGGTGCGGTCTATTCGCCGGCGATGACCGATTTCATCTTCATGGTGAAGGACAGCTCCTACATGTTCGTCACCGGCCCCGACGTGGTCAAGACGGTGACCAACGAACAGGTGACCGCGGAAGAGCTTGGCGGGGCAAGCACCCATACCAAGAAGTCCTCGGTCGCGGACGCGGCGTTCGAAAACGATGTCGAGGCGATCGCGGAAGTGCGCCGCCTTGTCGACTTCCTGCCACTCAACAACCGCGAAAAGCCGCCGGTGCGCCCCTTCTTCGACGAGCCGGACCGCATCGAGGCCAGCCTCGATACGCTGGTGCCGGAAAACCCCAACATGCCCTATGACATGAAAGAGTTGATCACCAAGATCGCGGACGAGGGGGATTTCTACGAGATCCAGGAGGATTTTGCGGGCAATATCGTGACCGGCTTCATCCGTCTCGAAGGTCGGACCGTGGGTGTTGTTGCCAACCAGCCGATGGTTCTTGCCGGGGTGCTGGATATCGACAGTGCCCGCAAGGGCGCGCGCTTCGTGCGTTTCTGCGATGCGTTCGAGATCCCGATCCTGTCCCTGGTCGATGTGCCGGGCTTCCTGCCGGGCACCAAGCAGGAATATGACGGGGTCATCAAGCATGGCGCCAAGCTCCTGTTTGCCTATGGTGAGGCGACGGTGCCGAAGGTCACGGTAATTACCCGCAAGGCCTATGGGGGTGCCTATGTGGTGATGGCGTCCAAACATCTGCGCGCGGATGTGAACTATGCATGGCCGACGTCGGAAATCGCGGTGATGGGCGCAAAGGGTGCCACCGAGATTCTCTATCGCTCGGAGCTTGGCGACCCCGAGAAAATCGCCAAGCGCACCCAGGACTACGAAGATGCCTTCGCCAACCCGTTCGTGGCCGCAGAGCGCGGCTTCATCGACGAGGTGATCCAGCCGCGTTCGACCCGCAAGCGCGTGGCCCGCGCCTTTGCGATGCTGCGTAACAAGAAGCAGAAGATGCCGTGGAAAAAGCACGACAACATTCCGCTGTAACTGCTTCACCTTTGTGAAAATACTCCCGCCGGAGGCATGACATCTGCCCTCGGCGGGGCTTGGGAGACCGGCTTGCCCCGAAATGACTGGCATATTCTGCGTGACGACACGTGCCTGACCTTGGCGCGGCATCTGCCTGTGCGCTTTGATGTCTGCGCTGAGGCGATGCTGCCCGATGGCGGGCGGTTGCGGCTTGCGCGGCAGGTGCGTCAAGACCTGTGGCGCCGGCTTCGGGGCCAGCGCGGGTTCTCCCCGGTGGTCGAGATCATGCGCGACGGCGGGGCCTGTCGCGTGCGGGCCGGTGGCCGGATCGAGGGGCGTTTTGCCAAGGCGCGCCTTGAGGCCGAGATTGCCGCGCTTCTGGCAGAGCCTGCGACCCGTGCCCGTTGGAGCGCCCATGCGGCGCATCGCGAGGTGCGGCATGGCTAGGCTCTTGCAGATTTTGAACATTGCCGCGCTTGGAGGGACCCTGGCGGGCGCGGCCATGGCCGGGGCTGAGGAGACCCCGGCCGTGCCCTCCGGCCAAACGCTCTACCTTCAGGAGAGCCTTTACGAGACCCGCAGGGATACCAGCCGGGTGTTGCGGCTGCGCTATGTCATGCCGGCGATTTCACAGGTGCCCCTTGGCTATGGCGCGCTGGAGGCGGATTTCCCCTATCTCTGTGCCGAAGCGGCACTTCCGGCGTTGGCGAAAAGCGGTGAAACGGTGGCGCAGGTCATCATCTCGCTGGCCGACCGCGAAACGCCATTTGGCGAACCCGCCCCCGAGGCGACCCAGTTTTTCGAGGCGTTCCGCGTCGAGGACGGGGCCTGTATCTGGGAGGGTTTCTGATGGCACCACAATATCTTGCGGCTCGAACCGGGCCTGCCGCGCGATATGCGGCTTTCCGGCCACAACACTTCAAGGGTGACGGCTATGTCTATATTTTCACGTCTGAATCCGCTATTCTATGCGGCGGTTACACCCAAGTGACCTCGTATAAGAAACTGGGGCAGGCAGGGTCGAAAGGCCTTGTTCCAACAAAGACAGAAAACTGGAGTAAGACATGTCGAACAGCTTCAAAGCACTCCTCGCGCTTGGCCTCGTGGCCTTTGTCGCAGCTTGCGCGGACACCGCGCCGGTCGAAGAATACGTTGTCGTCGATCCCGAGCCCATCTCGGAAGAGCCGGCCTACACCGGCAAGTGGAAATAATCCCACTCTGACCCTTGGGCGGGCCACGCGGCCCGCCAACCTCCGTTCCCTTGCGTCACGAAAGGGTGCGGCATGCTGAAACATCGTGGCTTTCCCAGCAGGCTTCCCGGCACGGATTTTCAGTTCACCATTCGGCGCGCCAATCCGCGCGGGGTGACCGAGATCGTGCGCCGCGAGCGATATCGCGATCGCCGCCCCGCCGACAAGCGCGCGGATGTGGGCTTTCTGCAAGCCCTTTGGGAACATTTCGGCGATCAGCCTTTCGAACGCGGCAATCTGGATGCGGGGCGGATCAGCTGGCTTTTCGGGCGCGAGGTCGTCCCGGCGGAAGACCCGTTCGATCCCGCCAGCTACGAGGCCCTGCTACAGATCGACGTGAACGTGGCCCGCGCCTCTTTCCCGGATATCTTCGACGGGGAGGATTGGGCATGATTTCGCCGACAGCCGCCCGGGCTGCGCAGAAAGCGGCCTATTTTCCGAAATTGTCGGGTCAGGCGCTTGCGCGGAGGCACCGGGCTTACCAAGTTGAAGATATGGCGGTTGGGCTGACCAGACCCTCTGCCTGTAACAGTATTCGTTACCCTTCCCCTTTCGGGTGGTCCGTTTGCGTTCCCTACGGATCACCCGCTTTTCTTTTCTGCACTAAAAACAAAGTATTGCACCGGAGAGTTTCGCACCGGCGGGAGCTTGCCGATCTGGCACGGCACGATGTCTTGGGTCTTTCCTTCCCGCGTTGGAAGGGGGTAAGCTCGGCCCAGGCGGTTCATTCGAGAGGAAAAGACCAATGCGCAGAACCTCAATTGCAGTCCTTGCCGGTGTTGCGGCGCTTTCGCTTGCAGCCTGCGGTGACACGATGGGCGAACAGGCCCTCTACGGCGCAGGCACCGGGGCGGCCGCTTCGGCCATTCTTGACGGCAACCTCGTCACCGGCGCAGTCGTCGGGGCGGGTGCAAACGTGCTCTATTGCCGCGAAAACCCGGGCAAGTGCTAAGCTGATTTTCCCGGCCCGTTTCGACGGGTCGATCACCGAGACCAAGCCATCGGCGCCTTTGGGCCGCCGGTGGCTTTTTTGTTGCCAGATGTCTGCCGGGGTGCCGGCGGGCCAAGAACCAGAAGGGACATGACATGTTCGACAAGATCCTGATTGCCAACCGGGGCGAAATCGCCTGCCGTGTGATCAAGACCGCCTGCAAGATGGGCATCAAGACCGTGGCCATCTATTCCGATGCCGACAAGCAGGCGCTGCATGTGCAGATGGCGGACGAGGCGGTGCATATCGGCCCGCCCCCGGCGAACCAGTCCTATATCGTGATCGACAACGTCATGGCGGCGATCAAGGAAACCGGCGCGCAGGCCGTGCATCCGGGCTATGGTTTCCTGTCGGAGAATTCGAAATTCGCAGAGGCGCTCGAGGCTGCGGGCGTCGCCTTTGTTGGCCCGCCGGTGGGCGCCATCGAGGCGATGGGCGACAAGATCACCTCGAAGAAAATCGCGCAAGAGGCCAACGTGTCGACCGTGCCGGGCTATATGGGCCTGATCGAGGATGCCGAGGAAGCGGTGAAGATCTCGAACGAGATCGGCTATCCCGTGATGATCAAGGCGTCGGCTGGCGGCGGCGGCAAGGGGATGCGCATCGCGTGGAACGACGACGAGGCGCGCGAAGGCTTCCAGTCGTCCAAGAACGAGGCGGCGAGCAGCTTTGGCGATGACCGGATCTTCATCGAGAAATTCGTCACCCAGCCGCGCCATATCGAGATCCAGGTGCTCTGTGATGCGCATGGCAACGGTGTCTATCTTGGCGAGCGCGAATGCTCGATCCAGCGCCGCAACCAGAAGGTCGTCGAAGAGGCGCCGTCGCCCTTCCTTGACGAGGCGACCCGCAAGGCGATGGGCGAACAGGCCGTGGCGCTTGCCAAGGCCGTGGGCTATGCCAGCGCGGGCACCGTGGAATTCATCGTCGACGGGAACAAGAATTTCTACTTCCTCGAAATGAACACCCGCCTTCAGGTGGAACATCCCGTGACCGAGCTCATCACCGGCGTCGACCTTGTCGAGCAGATGATCCGCGTTGCCGCGGGCGAGCCGCTCACCATCACGCAGGACGATGTGAAGCTGACCGGCTGGGCGATTGAAAACCGTCTTTATGCCGAAGATCCTTATCGCAACTTCCTGCCCTCGATCGGTCGTTTGACGCGCTATCGTCCGCCGGCGGAAATCGCGGCGGGGCCGATGCTCGTCAATGGCAAGTGGCAGGGCGACGCCCCCAAGGGCGACGTGGCCGTGCGCAACGATACCGGCGTTTACGAGGGCGGCGAGATCTCGATGTATTACGACCCGATGATTGCCAAGCTCTGCACCTGGGCGCCGACTCGCGAAGAGGCGATCGAGGCGATGCGCATCGCGCTCGACAGTTTCGAGGTCGAGGGGATCGGGCACAACCTGCCGTTCCTGAGCGCGGTGATGGATCACCCGATCTTCATCTCGGGCGACATGACCACCGCCTTTATCGAGGAGCAATACCCGGACGGGTTCCAGGGCGTCGAGCTTGGCGAGAAAGACCTGCGCCGCGTGGCGGCGGCGGCGGCGGCGATGCACCGCGTGGCGGAAATCCGTCGCACCCGTGTTTCGGGCCGCATGGACAATCACGAGCGCCGCGTCGGCACCGATTGGGTGGTGACCCTTCAGGAGCATGAATTCCCCGTCTCCATCGCGGCGGATCACGACGGATCGACGGTGACGTTTGACGATGGCTCTGTGATGCGTGTCGCGTCGGATTGGACGCCGGGCGACCAGCTTGCCGAGATTGATCTCGACGGAAGCCCGCTTGTGCTCAAGGTTGGCAAGGTTTCGGGCGGTTTCCGCCTGCGCACCCGTGGGGCCGATCTCAAGGTGCATGTGCGCACCCCGCGCCAGGCCGAGTTGGCCCGCCTGATGCCGGAGAAACTGCCGCCGGACACCTCCAAGATGCTGCTCTGCCCGATGCCGGGCCTTATCGTGAAGGTCGATGTCGCGGTGGGCGACGAGGTGCAGGAAGGCCAGGCGCTCTGCACGGTCGAGGCGATGAAGATGGAGAATATCCTGCGTGCCGAGAAGCGGGCGATTGTCACCAAGATCAACGCCGGTCCGGGCGACAGCCTTGCCGTGGACGACGTGATCATGGAGTTCGAATAACCCATGACCGTGGCGCAGCCATATCGCCGATCGGCCCTGGCGGGGGCCTTGGCCCTTGCCGGGCTGGCGGGCTGTGCCATGGACAGCGAGGCGGAGTTGCGCACCGAGATCAGCGATTGGGTGGTGCCCGGCGAGACGCTTTATTTCCAATCGCGCCAAAGCTGCACGGCGGCCCGGTTCGAGACCCGGTCGCCGCGCCCGCTTCCCAAGGTTGCGCGGGCAGAGACGCTCGATCAGGCGCTACGCCATATCGCGGCGGAGCGGGTCGTGGGGTTCCTCATTGACGGAGTCAGCCCGACCCGTATTTCAGAGGCCGTGATCAGCGCCAACCTGCCCGGCGGGATCGGTCTTTTGTCGGCGGGGGTCGGCGGTAAGGGATGTCTGGATGAGGCCGAGCAGGCGCGGTATTTCGCGGCGCTCAACGATCCTGCGGTGACGATGATCTATGCACCGCAGAGCAATATCCTGATGCTGCTCGACATGGCCGCGAAAGAGGTCTTCGTGTTGCGGGGAGACCTGTGATGCGCGCGCCTTATTCGACAGGATTGGCGCGCCGGTCGCGGATTTCCTGCTGGCGCAGCGGCATCTTGTCGATCGAACGCGTGATCTCTCGCACGTCCCAGGGGAAGGGCTTGCGCAGGTATATCGTGCCGTCCTTGCCGATCAGCACCATCGTGAAGCCGCGTGGGTGCAGTTCCTTGCGCAGCGGCGACCTGGCCGCTGGGTCGGTATCCGTCAGCACCACCACATCGCGTTCGCGCAGCGCCTCGGTGCGATCTTCGAGCAGGTCGATCTGCTGGATGAAGCGCGGATCGTTCGGACTGTCGGCGAAGACGACGATGCTGCGTTTGAGCCAATGGAACGCGTCGATTTCGACCGCCGTGCCATCCACGAAGAGCGGATCGGTCTCGGGCGGGGAAGCCTCTTCCGCCGCGAGGGCGGGGCTGGTGAGAAACGCAATCAAAACAAATGCCAAGCGGCGCATGGGAAACCCTCCTGTCGGGTTCAATATAGGCCCGGGCCGCACAATTCATAGAGCCAACATGGCCGGATCGCAGATTGCGGTCCGTCAAGCAAAGAGGACTGGAACATGACCAAGAAAGAAGACTGGTCGGCGCTTGCACAAAAGGAGCTTCGCGGGCGTCCGCTCGAGGATCTGAACTGGAACACGCTCGAGGGGATCACGGTCAAGCCGCTTTACACCGAAGAGGACACCAGGGACTTGCCGCATATGGGCAGCCTGCCGGGCTTTGGCCCCTTCACGCGCGGCCCCAAGGCGACGATGTATGCGGGCCGCCCGTGGACGATCCGGCAATATGCGGGGTTTTCCACGGCAGAGGAATCCAACGCCTTTTATCGTCGCAACCTCGCCGCCGGGCAGCAGGGCGTCTCGGTCGCTTTCGACCTTGCGACGCACCGGGGCTATGATTCGGACCATCCGCGCGTTGTGGGCGATGTCGGCAAGGCCGGTGTGGCCATCGACAGCGTCGAGGATATGAAAATCCTGTTCGACGGCATCCCGCTCGACAAGGTGTCGGTCTCGATGACGATGAACGGCGCGGTGATCCCGATCCTCGCCAATTTCATCGTGGTGGGCGAAGAGCAGGGCCATGACAAATCGCTTCTGGCGGGCACTATCCAGAACGATATCCTGAAGGAGTTCATGGTCCGCAACACCTATATCTACCCGCCGGAACCGTCGATGCGGATCATCTCGGACATCATCGAGTATACCTCGAACGAGATGCCGAAATTCAACTCGATCTCGATTTCCGGCTATCACATGCAGGAAGCGGGCGCGAACCTCGTGCAGGAGCTGGCCTATACGCTGGCCGACGGGCGCGAATACGTGCGCGCGGCGATGGATGCGGGCATGGATGTGGACAAGTTCGCAGGCCGCCTGTCCTTCTTCTTTGCCATCGGCATGAATTTCTTCATGGAAGCGGCGAAGCTGCGCGCGGCGCGCACGCTCTGGCATCGCGTGATGACCGAGTTCGGCGCCAAGAGCGAACGCTCCAAGATGCTGCGCACCCATTGCCAGACCTCGGGCGTCTCGTTGCAGGAGCAAGACCCCTATAACAACGTGATCCGCACCGCCTATGAGGCGCTTTCGGCGGTGCTTGGCGGCACGCAGTCGCTGCACACGAACGCGCTTGACGAGGCGATCGCGCTGCCGACCGATTTCTCGGCCCGCATCGCGCGCAATACCCAGCTCGTGCTTCAGGAAGAGACCGGCGTGACCAATGTCGTCGATCCGCTCGCGGGCTCCTACTATGTCGAGAGCCTCACCAACGAGCTGATCGAGAAGGCCTGGGCGCTGATGGAAGAGGTCGAGGAGATGGGCGGCATGACCAAGGCCGTCGCTTCGGGCATGCCCAAGCTGCGTATCGAGGAATCGGCGGCCACCCGCCAGGCGATGATCGACAAGGGCGACGAGGTGATCGTCGGGGTCAACAAGTACCGCAAGGACAAGGAAGACCCGATCGACATTCTTGACGTGGACAATGTGGCGGTGCGCGAAAGCCAGATCGCCCGTCTCGAAAAGATACGCGCGACGCGCGACACTGACGCCTGCGAAGCGGCTCTGGCCGAGTTGACCCGCCGGGCGAAAGAGGGGGGCAACCTGCTCGAAGCGGCCGTGGAGGCGGCGCGTGCTCGGGCTTCTGTTGGGGAAATCAGCATGGCTATGGAAAAGGAATTCGGCCGTCACCGGGCCGAGGTCAAGACGTTGGCCGGGGTCTATGGCGCCGCCTATGAAGGTGACGAGGGCTTTGCCGCGATCCAGAAATCGGTCGAGGATTTTGCCGAGGCAGAAGGGCGCCGTCCGCGGATGCTCGTTGTGAAGATGGGGCAGGACGGCCATGACCGCGGCGCCAAGGTCATCGCGACCGCCTTTGCCGATATCGGCTTTGATGTCGATGTGGGCCCGCTTTTCCAGACGCCTGATGAGGCGGCGCAGGACGCGGTGGACAACGATGTGCACGTGATCGGGATCTCGAGCCAGGCGGCGGGCCACAAGACCCTTGCACCGCAGCTTATCGCGGCGCTCAAGGAGCGTGATGCCGAGGATATTCTGGTGATCTGTGGTGGCGTGATCCCGCAGCAGGATTACGAATTCCTGCAGAAAGCGGGCGTGAAGGCGATCTTTGGTCCCGGCACCAATATCCCGGAAGCGGCGCAGGACATCCTGCGTCTTATCCGGGATGCGCGGTCTTGACGACAAAGGGCGGGGGGCTGGCTGCCCCCCGCACCCCCGCGAGTATTTTTACAGAGAAGAAGAATGGCGCCCCCCCCCGATTGGAGGGCCGTTTCATATCCGGCGGCGACCTTGCGCGCATCAGCCTGTGGCCCCCGGTTGCTGGGTGTTTGAAAAAGTGGTCAAGAACGGCGATGATCCCTTTGCGCCTTGAGTGATACCGGCGTCGTGGCGACGGAGCCTGAGTGCACCGGGGCAATACATGGAAGTGGGGGATTGACATGCTCTTGGATCATTTGGCCGTTGCCGGCGAGACGCTTGGGGCGGCGGTGGCCCATGTCGAGGAGGCGCTTGGCGTGAAGATGGGACCGGGTGGGCAACATGCGCATTTCGGAACGCATAACCGCCTGATCGGTTTGGAGGAGGGGCTCTATCTCGAAGCCATCGCGATTGATCCGACGGCGGAGCCGCTGCCCTATCGGCGCTGGTTCGCGCTGGATGATTTTCGTGGCGCGCCCCGCATCAGCAACTGGATTTGCCGCGTGGACGATCTTGACGCGGCGCTCGAGGCCTTGCCCGAAGGGGCAGGGCGGCCCGTGGACCTGGCGCGCGGGGATTTGCGTTGGCGGATGGCGGTGCCGCAGGATGGGCGCCTGCCCTGTGGCGGGGCGTTCCCCGCGCTGATCCAGTGGCAGGTCGAGACATTGCCCGGTGATACGCTTCCGGGGGAGGGGGTGCGGCTCATGCGCCTGGAGATTGCCCATCCGGAGGCGCGTTGGCTGCGCGACGTGGTGCCGCTTGACGATGGCCGGGTGATCTTTGTCGAGGGGGCACCGGAGATGCGCGCCAGTTTCGAGACGCCGCATGGCACGCGGGTGCTTGCATGAGGCTGCGACCGGCCCGCGCGCAGGATGCGGCGGTCATCGCGGGGATCTGGAACCCGATCATTCGCGACACGGCGGTGACCTTTACCTCGGCTCAAAAGAGCGAAGCCGATCTCGCCAAGTCCATCGCCGCAGCGGGCGCGGTCTGGCGCGTGGCAGAGATCGGGGGCGAGGTCGCGGGGTTTGCAACCTATGGCGCGTTTCGGGGCGGGCCGGGCTATGCCCATGCGCGGGAACACACGATCCTCCTAGACAAGGCGGCGCGGGGGCGGGGAATCGGACGCGCCCTGATGCGGGAGATCGAGTCACAGGCGCGGGCAGAGGATGTTCACGTGCTTGTGGCCGGGATCAGCGGCGAGAACCCCGGCGCGGTCGCGTTTCACGCTGCGCTGGGATTTCGGGAGATCGGCAGGATGCCGGAGGTGGGGCGCAAGTTCGGCCGCTGGATGGACCTTGTCCTGATGCAGAAAATTCTCTGATGCGTGATTTTGCCCCTGCAGCATTTCGCGACTGACTTTCCCCCTGTCGCGCGATAGGCTTGGCTCATGTCGATCTGGACACGCATATCCGACGCGCTGGCCGCCCTGACCAAGGGCGAGGGGCTGGCGACCGTGTTCGACCGGCTCAAGGCACCGCCGGAGCGGTCGGTGGCCTTTGCCATCGCCGTGGTGGCGCTCGGGGCCAAGATGGCCAAGGCGGATGGGCTTGTGACCCGCGACGAGGTCACCGCCTTTCGCGAGGTGTTCCAGATCGCCCCGGAGGACGAGGCGGGCGCGGCGCGCGTGTTCAACCTGGCCCGGCAGGACGTGGCGGGGTTCGAGGAATACGCCATGCGGATCAAGGGCCTCTTCGGGCAGGAAAGCGAAAGCTATTGCGACCTGATGGAGGGGCTTTTCCATATCGCCATGGCCGACGGCGAATATCACGAGAAGGAAGATCGCTTTCTTTGGCGCGTGGCCGAGATTTTCGGCATGGGCAAGGCCGAATTTGCCTCTATGCGCGCGCGGTTCGTCCCCGATGCCGCACCGGACCCCTATACGATCCTTGGCGTCAGGCCGGATATGTCGATTGCCGAGATTCGCAAGGTCTGGCGGGCGCAGGTGCGCGAAACCCATCCCGACCGGATGATCGCGCGCGGCGTGCCGGAGGAGGCGGTGCAGATGGCCGAAACCCGCCTGATTGCGCTCAACCGGGCCTGGGAGGCGATCAGCGAAACGCACCAGAAGGCGGGGGCCTGATGCGGTTCGCGACCTACAATGTCGAATGGTTCAACAACCTGTTCGACGATGAGGGTCGCCTCTTGATGGATGATGGCTGGTCCGGGCGGCAGGATGTGACACGCGCCCAGCAGATCGAGGCGCTTGGCGTCGTGTTCACGGCGCTGGATGCGGATGTGATCGTGGTCATCGAAGCCCCGGACGAGAACGGCAAACGCTCAACTGTGGCCGCGCTCGAGACCTTTGCCGCCGCCTTCGCGTTGCGGGCGCGCAAGGCGCTCCTTGGCTTTCGCAATGACACCCAACAGGAAATCGCCCTGCTCTATGATCCCGACCGGGCCACGGCGCGTCACGATCCCTTGGGCGAAGAGACCGGCAAGAAGGGGGCGCAGGACGCGCCACGCTTTGACGGGGTGTTCCGGATCGACCTCGATATCGACGCCACGGAAGATATCGTGCGGTTCTCCAAGCCGCCGCTCGAGGTCGCGTTGCGCACGGCGAAGGGGACGGATCTGCGCCTGATCGGGGCGCATCTCAAATCCAAGGCGCCGCATGGCGCGCGCGGGCGGGACGAGGTCATGCGCATGTCCATCGCCAACCGGCGCAAGCAACTGGCCCAGGCGATCTGGCTGCGCCACCGGATCGAAGCACATCTTGCGGCAGGCGAGAGCCTCATGCTGCTCGGGGATTTGAACGATGGTCCGGGCCTTGATGAATACGAGCATCTTTTCGGGCGCTCCTCGGTCGAGATCATCATGGGCGATGTGGGCGAGGCCTGCCTCTACGATCCCCATGCGCGCGAGGCGTTGCGCAGCCGGGTTGGCGCGGCGGCGACCACGTCGCGTTTCTATATCGCGCATGAAAAACGCTATCTTCAGGCGTTGCTCGACTATGTCATGATCTCGGACGATCTGCGCGGGGCCAAGCCCGACTGGCGCATCTGGCATCCGTTCAACGATGCCGATTGCTGGGCCGTGCCGGAATTGCGCGGGGCGCTGCTTGCGGCGTCGGATCATTTTCCCGTCACGCTCGATATCGACATCTGACCCTTGAAATCAGCACAGGCGCGCCCCCAAATGGATAGCATGAAACCGATCATCCTCGCTCTATCCCTTGGCCTTTTGGCTCTTCCCGCGACCGCCGAGGAGGCCCCGTCAGAGACGGAGGCCCCGTCCGAGGGGCTATCCCTCATGGAGGAAGGGGCGAAACTCTTCCTCAAGGGGCTTCAGAGCCAGATGGAACCGGCCATCGAGGGGTTCGAAGGCCTGGCGGAAAAGGTTGGTCCTGCGCTTGGGGCGTTCCTGAAGGAAATGGGGCCGGCGCTTTCGGATATCGCGGGCAAGGTCGAGGATTGGAGCGTCTACGAGGCGCCCGAGATGCTGTCCAATGGCGATATCATCATTCGCCGTAAACCCGAGCCGGCACCGGAGGCCGCACCCGAGGCCGAGTTGGACGAGGAGGGCGCCACGGACATCTGACCCTTGTCCTGTGCCCCCTAGCGCTTGATCTTGACGATCGGTTCGGCCTCGAGCGCGGCAGCGAGCGAGGCGAACCGCGCTTCGGCGACCTCTCCGAACAGGGCTTCTGAGCCTTTCGGCAGGTGCAGTTCCAATTCGCCCTTCTTGGGCCGCCATTTGAGCGCACCAAGGTCGGCGGAGGCATCCATCCAGAGCATCGCGCCGAAGCGCATCGCCTTGCCGAGCACCTCGGCCTTTTTCTGGGTCTTCTCGTCGATCAGCTCGTAAAGGCCTTCAAACCGTGTCCCCTCGCGCTTGTTGCGATAGCGGTGCAACAGGGCAAGCCCAAGGAACACGCGCTCGGAATGGCGCAAGCCGCCGAGATTGGCGCGGGTGGCATTGTCGAAACAGACCTCGGCGCGGTAATCGGGATGTGCCCGCCAACTCACGTCATGCAAGAGGCAGGCGGCGCGCACGAGCCGCAGCGTGTCGTGGCGCGCGGAATTGAAGAGCGGGCGGATAAAGGCGTAGAGCTGGCGCCCGAATCCGGGCAGGCGGGCATCCTTGTCCTCGGCAAAGCGGCAGGCCTCGATCAAGGGATCGCGCGCGCGCAGCGGATCGGGCATTTGCTCGTAAAGCATGCCTTCGCGGATACCATAAGAGCTTACGGCGATATCATGGGGTTTGAACTGGCGCACCACGGCCTTGAGCACGTCTATCGCGTAAGGCACGAGCGCCATGCGGTTCGACGAGACGCCACAGCGCGCGCGCAGCTCTTCCGGGTCATGCGCGGCGATATATGCGGCGGTGGCGCTGATGGCCGTGGCGCTCATGCGGTATTCGTGCAGCACGTGCAGCGGATAACCGCGCCGCTCCATGTCGATCCGGGCGATGGCACGCCATGAGCCACCGACAAGGAAAAGCCGGTTGCGTTGACTGCCCATCGTGTCTTCGAGCGTCGCCAGCGTCTCCTTGATAAAGGCCTTGCGGCCCTTCTTGCCGCCCTTGATTTCCTTGAGCTTGAGCGGTCCGAGTGGCGAGGTGACGCGCTTGCCGACCTCGCCCTCATGGATTTCCGCAAGTTCCATGGACGAGCCGCCGATGTCACAGACAAGCCCGTAAGAGCCGGGCCAGCCCAGCAGCACGCCCTGCGCAGAGAGGCGGGCTTCTTCCTGGCCGTCGATGACATGAATCCTGAGGCCCGTCTCGCGCAGCACCTCCTCGCAGAAATCCTGCCCGTCCTCGGCCTCGCGCACGGCGGCGGTGGCGACGGCGGTCAATTCGCCGTGACAAATCTGGCGCGCAAGTGCCTGGAAGCGGCGGATCGCAGAGAGGGCGCGGGCGCGGCCTTCGGGGTTGAGCCGCCCGGTTTCCGACAGGCCCGCCCCGAGGGCGCACATGATCTTCTCGTTGTAGAAATAGGCGGGGCTTCGGGCGGCCCCGTCAAACACGACGAGGCGCACGGAGTTCGATCCGACATCGACAACGCCGACCCGGCTCAGGGCACGGGAGGACGGGTCCTTGAAAAGTGGGCGGCCAAACACGCCCCAGTCCTGCGCCGCGTCGGTGTCGCCGTCCATGATTCCCCCAAACCGTTCCGAAGAAGTTTATCCGGTGCCGCCCCCCGCAGGTCAACCGCGGGCGGGAGCGTTTCTTTAAAAGAAAACGGATCGAATTCCCCGAAGGGAATTGTGCCCATGATGGAAGGTCAGTCCTCGGTATGGGTCAGTTTCGGCACGTCCGATGCCCCTGCAGACCCGCGCCCGGAAAGTGACGGGTATTCCATGAAGAAGCGGTGGCAGGAAAAGGCGAATTCACCCTCGGGAATTTCGGCGCGTTCGAAATGGCCATCGGGTCTCATGACCCAGCTTTGCGCCACATCGGCCAGGTTGGCGGCCATGATCTGGCTGACGATCTGGGCTTTCACGGTGGCGTTGTTGATCTCGACAAGCGTCTCTACGCGGCGGTTGAGATTGCGCCCCATCCAGTCTGCCGACGAGATGAACACGCGCGCCTTTTTCGACGGCAGGCCCGTGCCATTGCCGAAACAGACAATGCGCGAATGTTCGAGGAACCGACCCACGACGGATTTGACCCGGATATTATCCGAAAGCCCTTTGACCCCCGGACGCAGCCCGCAGATGCCGCGGATGACAAGCGAGATTTTCACCCCGGCCTGGCTTGCACGGTAAAGCGCGTCGATGACTTCGGCATCAATCAGCGCGTTCATCTTGGCCCAGATCACGGCAGGTTTCCCGGCCCTGGCAAACTCGATCTCGCGGTCGATCATCTCCAGTAGGCGCGGCTTGAGCGAATGCGGCGAGATCGCAAGGTTCTCGAGCTTTTCAGGTTTCACATAGCCGGAGAGGTAGTTGAACACCTTGGTCGCGTCGCGGCCCAGGTCGGGATCGCAGGTAAAGAGGCTGAGGTCGGTATAGATCTTGGCCGTGATCGGGTGATAGTTGCCTGTGCCATAGTGGGTATATGTCACGAGGCTATCGCCCTCGCGGCGCACCACGGTGGAAATCTTGGCGTGGGTCTTCCAGTCGGTGAACCCGTAGACCACATGCGCGCCCGCGCGCTCGAGGCGGCGGGACTGGCGGATATTGGCGGCCTCGTCAAAGCGCGCCTTGAGTTCCACAAGCGCGGTGACGGATTTGCCGTCCTCGGCAGCCTCGCAGAGTGCCTCGACGATGGGCGAGTTCTTGGACGTGCGATAGAGCGTCTGCTTGATCGCCACGACATTGGGATCGCGTGCCGCCTGTTGCAGGAAACGCACCACCATGTCGAAGGTTTCATAAGGATGATGCAGAAGCATGTCCTTCTGGCGGATCGCGGCGAACATGTCGCCGTCGAAATCCTGCACGCGTTCGGGCACACGCGGGGTGAAGGAGGGCCAAAGAAGATCGGGGCGCTCGTCCACGACAAGTTCCTTGAGATCGGCAAGGCCGATCATGCCGTCGATCTCGACGACCTCGTCCTCGGTCACGTGCAGCTCTTCCATGATGAGCGATTTGAGCGCATCGGGCGCGTCGGTGGAGATTTTCATCCGCACGACCTCGCCCCGGCGGCGGCGTTTGAGGGCGACCTCGAATTCGCGCACAAGGTCTTCGGCCTCGTCCTCGACCTCGAGGTCGCTGTCGCGCAGCACCCGGAAGGCACAATGCCCCTTGGCCTTGTAGCCAGGGAACAGGCTGTCGAGGTGCAAGAGCAGCAATTCCTCGAGCGGCAGGGCGCGGATCACGCCTTCGGGCGAAGGCAGGAAGATAAAGCGGTCGATCTGGTGCGGGATCGGCAAGAGCGCCTTGAGCGTGCCCTTGTCCTTGTTGCGCTCCAGTTGCAGTGCAAGCGAATAGCCGGTGTTGGGGATGAAGGGGAACGGGTGCGCCGGGTCGATGGCCAGCGGCGACAAGACCGGGAACACCTTGTTGAGGAACGTATCGGCCAGGAAATCCCTGTCCTCGGATTCGATCGCCTTGTGATCGAGGATATGGATGTTTTCGGCCTCCATCTCCGTGCGCAGGCTGCGGAACATGCGTTGCTGCGATTGCAGGAGATTGCGGGCGTCCTCGTTGATGAGGACAAGCTGTTCGGCAGGGGTCAGGCCGTCCTGCGCCGGGGTGGTGTTGTTCTCGCGCACAAGCTCGCGCAGGCCCGCAACGCGCACCGTGTAAAATTCGTCCAGGTTGGTGGCGGAAATCGACAGGAACCGAAGGCGCTCCAGGAGCGGAACCCGCATATGTTCGGATTCTTCAAGAACACGCCAGTTGAAGCCAAGCCAGCTCAGCTCGCGATTGTAGAAACGGCTGGGGCCTTCCGGGTCGATCTCGGGAATATCAACGGCGGCGGGGAAGTCGGATTTGAGAAAGTCTGCGTGTGTCATGGCGTTGATATCTCATCGTCAGGTAACGGAGAAATGACACTATCTGCCTGTTTTTTCAGGAAGTCCAGCCGGGCAGGGGCGGGTTCTGCGAACGGTCGAAGACGCGGCGGGCTAGGGCGCGGGTCAGGGGGCGTTGCTCGCTCAGGGAAAGCGCGTCGAGCTGTTCCACGATCCGGCGTGCGGCGTCGAAAGAGCGATCCATACGGCCCACGAGATAGGGGATCACGTCGGGGTGGGGCGTGAGCTGGCGGTCGCTGAAAAGCTTGGCGAGGACCACGGCCAGCAGCGTATCATCGGGTTCTTCGAGCATGGCCACGGTGGTGCCCTGCATCCGGCTTTTGAGATCGGGCAGGGACAGTCCCCAATGGGTCGGATCGCCATGCCCCGTCAGCAGAAGGCTATGGCCCTCAGCCAACACGAGGTTGTGCAGGTGAAACAGCGCGGTTTGCGCTTCGGCATCGGCCGCGATTCCCGGCACGTCCTCGACGGCGACCGGGCCACGGGCAAGGGCGGGTATGTCGGCGCTGCCAAGAGCGTCCGCCGCGACGATCGCAGCCTGCGCACGCGCCGCCCAGACATGGGTCAGGTGGGTCTTGCCCGACCCTGCCGGCCCGCTGAGCAGAAGTTTGCCCCCGGACCAGTCGGGCCAGCGCTCCACGAGGCCGAGCGCCATGGCGTTGGCCGGGCTGACAAAGAAATCGTCACGCCCCAGCGCGGTGCGCACTGGCAGGGTCAGGTTGAGCTGTCGTGGCATATTATTCCGTGTCCCCTGCCTTGCTGGAGAGGCCGGTATAGAGGCGTGAGGATTTGTAGTGCCCAATGGCAAACCGCGCCAAGACCCCCATCGAGGCCGCGACAGGCACCGCGACCAGCATCCCGACAAACCCGAAGAGCGCCCCGAAAACCGACAGCGCAAGGATGAGCCAGACCGGATGCAGGCCGACGGACGACCCCACGAGGTTGGGGGTCAGGATGTTGCCCTCGACCACCTGGCCGAGCACGAAAATCCCCGCCACGAGGCCAAGCGACAGCCAGTCGCCCCAGAACTGGAACAGGCCAAGACCGATGGCGAGCGCCCCGCCGAGGATGGCCCCCACATAGGGAATGAAGGTGATGAGCCCGGCAAAGGCACCGACGACAAGGCCGAATTGCAGGCCGACCAGCATCAGCGCGATGGCGTAATAGGTGCCAAGCACGAGGCAGACCGTGCCCATGCCACGGATGAAAGAGGCGAGCGTGGTGTCGATCTCGCCCGCGAGCTTGCGGATGGTGGGCGCATGATCGCGCGGCAGAAGGGCGTCGACCTGTGCAATCATGTTGTCCCAGTCCAGCAGCAGGTAGAAGGCCACCACCGGCACGATCACCAGGAGCAGCACGATGTTGAGAAGCGACATGGCCGAGCTCAACACGCCCTGAAGGAGAGCACCACCGCGTTCCTGCACGGCCTGCCCGACCTTCATCAGGGTTTCGCGGGCCGCCGAACCTTCGCGCAAGAGATCGGGGAAACGCTCGTTGAGGAAGGTTTGCAAGTCGCGCGCGATATCGGGGGCGATGTTGAACAGGGTCACAAGCTGCTGGATCAGGGTCGGGATCACGGCCAGCGCCAGCACGACGAAGATCACAAGCGCGACAAGCGTGATGACCACGGTCGCCATCACCCGGTTCAGCCCAAGCCTTTCAAGGCGGTCCGCGACAGGATCGAGGAAATAGGCAATCGCCCCGCCAATGACAAAGGGCAACATGATGTCGCCAAGATACCAGAGCGCGAGGCCGAACGCGGCCAGCGCAACTCCCCAGTATTTCATCTGGTCGCGGATCGGCAGTGCCATGACACCCTCTTTGTCGGCTATCCCTTCACATTGCGCACCGCGCGCGCCAGTTCAAGAGGGCATGGGAATTATCACGGGAATTATATCGCGCCCCGGCGAAGATGCGCGCACCCTTGTGCGGGCGCCTGCAAAGCCATAAACGGAGGGCGAAACCCATGTTAAACGCCTATGGAGCCAATATGCGCCTCTCCCGCTATTTCCTGCCCGTTCTCAAAGAGACGCCCGCCGAGGCACAAATCGTGAGCCACCGCTACATGCTGCGCGCGGGCATGATCAAACAGCAATCCGCCGGGATCTATTCCTGGCTGCCGCTCGGCTTCAAGGTGTTGCGCAAGATCGAGAATATCGTCCACGAGGAACAGATCCGGGCCGGGCATATCCCGATCCAGATGCCGATCCTTCAGGGCGCGGACCTGTGGCGCGAATCCGGGCGCTACGATGATTACGGCCAGGAAATGCTCCGGATGCAGGACCGGCACGGGCGCGACATGCTCTATACGCCGACCGCCGAGGAAATGGTCACGGATATCTTCCGAAGCCACGTGTCGTCCTACAAGGACTTGCCGCTGACCCTCTACCAGATCCAGTGGAAATTCCGCGACGAGATCCGCCCGCGTTTCGGCGTTATGCGGGGGCGCGAGTTCTACATGAAGGACGGCTATAACTTCGACCTCACCAAGGAAGACGCGCTGCACGCCTATAACCGTCACCTCGTGAGCTACCTGCGCACCTATGAGCGCATGGGGCTTCAGGCGATCCCGATGCGCGCCGACAGCGGCCCGATCGGCGGCGATGATACGCATGAATTCCTCGTGCTGGCCGAAACCGGCGAGAGCGAGGTCTTCTATGACAGCGCCGTCACCGACCTGACCTTTGGCGACCGCGAGATCGACTATGACAGCCATGCGGACTGCCGCGCGATCCTCGAGGAGTTCACCTCGAAATATGCCCGCACCGACGAGACCCATGACGCGGCCTTGTTCAACGAGGTGCCCGAAGAGCGCCGCCGCGTGGCGCGCGGTATCGAGGTTGGGCAGATCTTCTATTTCGGCACCAAGTATTCCGAGGCCATGGGCGCGACGGTGCAGGACAAGGACGGCAACAAGGTGCCGGTTCACATGGGAAGCCATGGCATCGGCGTTTCGCGCCTCCTTGGGGCGATCATCGAGGCGAGCCATGACGACAAGGGCATCATCTGGCCCGAAGGCGTCACGCCGTTCCATTGCGGCATCGTCAACCTCAAGCAAGGCGACGAAGAGGCTGACGGCGCCTGCGAGGCGCTTTACAAGTCGCTGACCGCGCTGGGCCTCGAGCCGCTCTATGACGACCGCAAGGAACGGGCCGGTGCGAAATTCGCGGGCATGGACCTCATTGGCCTGCCCTGGCGTATCACGGTCGGACCGCGGGGCTTGAAGAACGGGGTTGTGGAACTGACCTCGCGCCGCACGGGCGAGAGCGAAGAGATGCCGCCGGAACAGGCCGTGGCGAAGCTCGCCGGGATCTACGAGGGCCACATGGTGCGCGGGCTCTGAGCCGGTCTCGTATAGTGCGCCTTTCAGGCGCGCAGGGTGTCTCGTCATCGGCCCCTTTTCAGGGGCCGCTGCCTGCGGATTTCGCCTCCGGCGGGAGTATTTGTGCAAAGGAGAAGCCATCAGGCTTTCTTGACGGGGTCATGGCCCGGGCGTAGGGTTGCGCCGAAGAAAAGGCCGTTTCAGAGCCGGAGCAGACATGGCAGGCACACCTCCTCCTTTTGCCGCGTTCGAGTGGATGATCGCGTGGCGCTATCTTCGTGCGCGGCGCGCCGAGGGCGGTGTCAGCGTGATGACATGGATCAGCCTCGTGGGCATCACGCTGGCGGTTTTTGCCCTTATCGCGACATTGGCGGTGCGTTCGGGGTTCAGGGCGGAGTTCGTCGATACGATCCTTGGCTCCAACGCGCATGTGACGGTCTATCGCTCGGGCGAAGTTGCCGAGAGCGGGCGCATTGATCGCACCATTCGCGACTTTGACGCCGTGGCCGAACGGCTGCGCGAGGTGCCCGGCGTGGTGCGGGCGGCGCCGCTTGTCAAAGGGCAAGTCATGGCCAATTTACGCAACCGCAACTCCGGCGTGGAAGTCTTTGGAATCCGGGCTGAAAACCTTGCCGAGCTACCGCGTATCGCCGACCCGGAAACCGGGCGCGGTGATCTTGGGCGGTTCGGCGAGGGCATCGCGATTGGCTCTGGCGTGGCACAGGAGCTTGGCGCCATTGTCGGGGATCGGATCAAGATCATCTCGCCCAATGGCGTGAAGACCGCGTTCGGGACATCGCCCCGCGTGAGCGCCTACGAGGTGGTCTATATCTTCTCGGCGGGGCGCTATGACATTGACCGCACGCGCGTCTACCTGCCCTTTGCCGAGGCGCAGACCTTCTTTGACCGCGATGGGGTGGCGGATGAAATCGAAGTGATGGTGGAAGAGCCGGAAAAGGTCGGGGACATGTCCGTGGCGCTCCTGCGCGCCGGGGGGGAACGCACCTTGCTTTGGACATGGAAGGACGCATCGGGCGGCTTCCTGCGGGCGCTGGAGGTCGAGGACAACGTGATGTTCATCATCTTGTCGATCCTCGTGCTCATTGCGGCGATGAATATCGTCTCTGGCCTCATAATGTTGGTAAAGAACAAGGGGCGTGACATCGGCATATTGCGCACCATGGGGCTCTCTGAAGGGTCGGTTCTTAGAGTCTTCTTTATATGTGGGGCGTTTACGGGGCTTATTGGAACCTTTTTCGGTGTGGTTCTGGGATGCCTTTTCGCAATCTATATCGACCCGGTGTTCGCTTTTGTAAACATGATGATGGGTGGCGGCGTCTGGGACCCCTCCATTCGTGGCATCTATCAGCTTCCGGCCAAGCTCGAATTCGCGGATGTCGCGAGCGCGGTCGCACTGTCTTTGGGCCTGTCTTTCGTGGTGACGATCTTCCCGGCCCGGCGGGCGGCGCGGATGAATCCTGTGGAGGCACTGCGCTATGAGTGATCCGGTGCTGCGCCTGAGGGGTGTCGAGAAAAGCTATAACAAAGGCTTGCAGAGCGAAGTCAATGTTCTGGACGGGGTCGACCTCGAGATCGGGGCGGGCGAGATCGTCGCCCTTGTCGCGCCATCCGGGGCGGGGAAATCGACCCTGCTGCACATCGCCGGATTGCTCGACACGCCGGATGCCGGGGAGGTCGCCATCGGTGGCGAGGCTCTCACCGGGCGCTCCGATCGCAAACGCACGGCGGCGCGGCGACGCGATATCGGATTTATCTATCAATTCCACCACTTGCTGCCCGAGTTTAATGCGATGGAGAATGTATCCCTGCCGCAATTGGCGAACGGGGTATCGCGCAGGGAAGCGGAAGAACGGGCGAGGGATTTGCTCGCGCGGGTCGGTGTTTCGGCGCGCGCGGATCATCGCCCCGCGGCGCTTTCGGGGGGCGAGCAACAGCGCGTCGCGTTTTGCCGGGCGCTGGCCAATGGGCCGCGTCTCCTCCTAGCGGATGAGCCGACGGGAAATCTTGATCCCGTGACCTCGGAGCAGGTCTTTGATACGCTCATGGGCCTCGTGCGCGAGACCGGGCTGGCTGCCTTGATCGCGACGCATAACCTTGAGCTGGCACAGCGGATGGACCGGGTGTTGCGGCTGGAGGCCGGAGGGCTGACGCCGGCCTAGGCCTGTTGGGTCAGCCAGACACCGGCGGCCATGAGCGCGATGCCGCCGCCACGGGCCAGCGACAGGGGAGAGACCTGCGCGCCGAAAAGGCCGAAATGGTCGATCGCGGCGGCAGAGACCAATTGCCCGAGAAGCACGAAGAACACCGCGTTGCCGACGCCGAAATGTGGCGCGACATAGGTGATCGAGAGCACGTAAAAGGCCACGAGCAGACCTGCGAGGAACAGATGCCTGGGCGCGCCGGGGGCTTTGGCAAGCGCCGGGGCGCTGCCGGTCAGGACCAGCATGACGAGCGCGGCGGACAGGGCAACGAGGAACAGGATGACCCCGGCCGCGACAGGCGCGCCGAGGCGTTGGCCAAGCGCGGCGTTGAGGGCGGCAAGCACCGGAATGCCGATCCCGGCGGCAAGCATGGTGGTGGCGTAGAAACTGGTGGGCGACATGGGCGCGTCCTTGTTTGTCGGGTCCGGTCTGAATCAGGGGTGGTAGAAGGTCGCGGTGGCGGTCGCCACGGCTTTGTCGGCGGGAAGCGCCACCATGGTGGCACGTGCGAAAAGCAGTGCCTTGCCGGCCCGCACGATCTCGGCGTCACAGCGGATGCGTTCGCCATGACCGGGGCGCAGGAACTGCACGTCGAGATTCGTCGTCGCAACAGGGGCAGGGGCCTGGTAGTGGCCGATCGCGGCAAAGACCATCGCCGTATCGGCCATGGCGGCAAGGGCTTGTCCCGACACGATGCCGCCGACACGTGCAAGCGCGGGCGTGACGGGCATGGACAGCGTGGCGCCGGTTGGCGTGATCTCGTCGACCGTCAGGTCGAGCGCCTTGACCCAGGGCGCGAAATAATCGCTCAGGATGGTCTGGGCCTCTGCTACTGTCATGCTCATGGCGCACGCCTCCTCTGCGCATTTTCTGTTCAGGGCGAGAATGACGGTTGTTCCGCGCAATGTCACCTGCATATGATCGGGATCAAAGCGCGATTGCCTGCCGGGCAGGAACATGGGCGCGTCAGGACGGCAGGGGAGACGGACAAATGCGGCGCATATCGGCAATGGCGGTGCTGGCCCTTGGGGGGATGGTGCTTGGTTGTGCCTCTGTCGAGACGCGGGGGCGCACGGTCTATGATCTGCACTGCGTCATGTGTCATGGTGACAGCGGGCGGGGCGATGGGTATTTCGCGGATCAGCTCCTGTTGCTGCCGCCGGACCTGACCCTGTTGGCGCGGGAAAATGGCGGGACATTCCCGGCAACGCGGGTGACGTCTTCGATCGTGGGCGAGGGGCGTGCCGCCCATTTCAGCGGCGCCATGCCGGATTTCGCCGATCTGAACGTCTCCGGCATCGCACGTGACAGCAAGCTTGAGGCGGTTGTCGCCTATCTGGAGAGCATCCAGCAATGAAACCCTTCGGAAAGGGGAGCGAGATGAAACAGAAAACAGCATTTTTCGCCGGTGGCGTGCTCAGCGTGCTTGGGGCCTGTCTGGGCGCAGAGGAGGGCAACCCCGAACGGGGCGAGGCGCTCTATCTTGAGCACTGCGTCGCCTGTCACGGGGTGGAGCTTGAAGGCAACGGTCCCATGGCGGGCGTCATGTTGATCAAACCCTCCGACCTGACCACGCTTCAGTCGGGCAATGAGGGGGTATTTCCCCTGGTCCGCGTGATCAAGCGGATCGACGGGCGCGATCCGTTGGTGGCGCATGGCAGCCCGATGCCGGTCTACGGGTCGCTCTTCGAGGGGCACGACATGGCGCTCAAGACGGACACCGGCCAACCGATCATGACAAGCCTGCCGGTGGCGGATCTCGTGGTCTACTTGCAGGGGGTGCAGAAATGAAATCAGCGATGACCTATTGGATGGCGGGCGGCGCTGCCGTGGCGGTGCTCCTGGCCTGCACGGCCTATGAAATGCCCGAGAACCGCGAAGGAGCGGCGCTCTATGAAGAGAACTGCGCCATGTGCCACGGCGCAGACGGGCGCGGCGCGGGAGACCTTGCGGCGGGTCTGTCGCCGCCGCCTTCGGATCTGACCGTTCTGGCGCGCGGCAATGGCGGGGCGTTTCCGGTCAATCGCGTCCTGAGCCAGGTCGATGGGTATCTCAAGGATGATACGAACCGCGATGACATGCCGGAATTCGGGGTCTTGCTCGAGGGCGACCTTGTGCCGGTCGAGACCGATGATGGCCGCATGACCCCGACACCGCGTCCGCTTGCGGCGCTCTTGGCGTATCTCGAAACCATCCAGCGATAAGGGCCATCGCGCGGTTTATTCCGCGGGCTGAAAGCCCTCGATCAGTTGCCGCAGTCCGAACGCGGCCCCGGCGAAAATCGCAAGGAAAGTGACCGGCGCGGAGATCGCGAGGAGCGAGAAGGCGGTGATGCCCTGACCCACGGTGCAACCGATGGCAAGGATGGCACCAGCGCCCATGATCATCGCGCCGATGATCTGGCGGCGCAGTTCTCGCGGGTCTTCGCAGGCCTCCCAGCGGAAGTGCCCCCGGAGCATCGAGCCGATAAACGCCCCGAGCCAGACCCCGCCGACCGATCCCACGGCAAAGGAAAGCGGGCGCACCGAGCCGTTCATGGCCCATAGGATGCTTTCGCCGACGGGGGCCGAGAAACTATGCGAGACAAGCGGCGTTGCGCTGAAGCTGTTGCTGGCGACCCATTGTGTGCCGGCCCAGCCCGAAACCACGGCAAGGCCGACGGTCACGGCCCAGAAAATGGATTTCGGCTCGCGCAGCATCTCGCGTGAGGCCAGTGTGCCGCCGAGGATCAGCGCGCCGATCGCAAGGCCGATCGAGGCGGGCGAGACACCTGTCCATGCGCCGAGCTGGTGGGCGATGCTGGGGGGGACGGCGCTGGTGACTTCAATCTGGGGAAAGGCCCAGTTGCGCAGCGGGGCAAGCGGCCCTGCCAGCACCACATAGGTGGAGACGCCCATCACCAGCACGATCACGAAGCTGCGCAGATCGCCACCGCCGAGCCGGGCAATCGCGCCATAGCCGCAATTGCCCGAGAGCGCCATGCCATAGCCGAACATCAGCCCGCCGAGGATCGACGCGAGCGGCATCCAGCGGATCGAGTAGTAAAAGGAATAGTCCGCTTCGAGAAAGCCCGTCGCGATGAGGGCGAAAGATCCGATCACCGCCGTGCCGATGGCAATGCCCCACATCCGCATGCGCAAATCCGACCCGCCATAAAGAAGGTCTTCGATGGCGCCGAGTGTGCAAAACCGTCCCAGGCGCGCGGCCAGCCCGAGGACGATGCCGCCGAGGCAGCCGAACAGGGCGACCATATTGTCGCCGCCCAGATATTCCAGAAGTGTCAGCATGTCCGGTGGCTCTCCTCAGGTCTCGGTGTGCAAGCGCCCGATCCCCGAGTTGCCGTCAGCTTTCGCTGTTGCAGAAGAGATCGTAGACCACTTCCAGTATACGCCTTGGACGGTGATCCGCCAATCTATAATAGATCGTCTTGCCTTCGCGGCGCGGCACCACGAGCCCCTCAAGGCGCAGACGGGAGAGTTGTTGCGATACCGCGGCCTGTCGCGCGGACAGCAGGTCTTCGAGTTCGGTCACGGATTTCTCGCCATTGACGAGGTGACAGAGGATCATCAATCGCCCCTCATGACTGATCGCCTTCATGAAGTTCGAGGCCGTGGTCGCGTTGGCGACCATGGCGTCCATCTCTTCGTCGCTGATATCGTCCGTGAACACCGGAAGTGCCATGAGTCTGTCCTCGCTCCTGTCGGGGTCCCTTTTATCGGGGTGGCCGGGCCTCTTTGCGCCTTCACATGCCGGATATTGGCATGGGCCGTATGGGTTGTCTCTACGTGCAACGCTTCTGGCGGACCTCATATCCGGATCACAGCGTCGCGTGAAGCGATCCGGGGTCAGATTTTTTTCTGCGCCCCGGAAGGGGGACGCAACGGCGCTACCGTGTATGGCCCACGAAAGTGGTGTTGTCGGTGAGCATTTTCTCGATATGCCACCAGAAGAAATCCTCACCGGGATATCCTTCGAGGCGGGCCACCTCCTGTCCGTCTTCGATCAACAGGAAGGTTGGCGTGAAATTGATGGCGCGCGCATAGGTCAGGTCGTCGGGCTTCTGGCGAAGCTCCTCGCGGCGCAGCGGCGCGAACTGGCCTGCTTCGGTCTTGGGGTAGATCGGGCCGATCTCCTCGTTCCAAAGGCGGCAGGTGTAACAGCCCTTCTGCTCGACGATCACGAGTTCCACCGCCCCGGCGGGCAGGAAAGAGCCGATGAGCAAGGCTGCGGAAAGGAATATGGAACGTAGCGTCATGAAAAATCCGGTAGACGAGGAGTTATGCAAAATATAATTTGAATATGTGCATAAGGCAAGGAGGAGGGAAGGATGCTTGAAATATCCTTCGCGGGCGCGGCCGTTGCCGGGATTCTGTCATTTTTTACGCCCTGCGTGTTGCCCATGGTGCCGTTCTACCTGTGCTACATGGCTGGGATTTCCATGTCCGAGCTTCAGGGAGAGGGCGGAATCGCCAAGGGGGCGCAGCGTCGTCTCGTGTTCTCCGCGATCTTCTTCGCGCTTGGTGTGACCACTATTTTCGTGCTTCTGGGCATGGGCGCAACGGCGCTCGGCCAGGCCTTCGCACAATGGAAACAGCCGCTCTCCTATGCGGCGGCGGCACTTCTGGCGCTGTTCGGGCTGCATTTCCTCGGGGTTTTGAAGATCGGCCTGTTCTACCGAGAGGCCAAGATCGAAAGCACCGCGGAACCCAAGACGATCCTCGGCGCCTATGTGATGGGCCTCGCCTTCGGTTTCGGCTGGACGCCCTGCGTCGGTCCGGCGCTGGCGTCGATCCTCATGGTGGCCTCGGGCATGGGCGACCTGTGGCGCGGCGCGCTGCTCCTGTTGGTCTATGGCCTTGCCATGACCGCGCCTTTCATCATCGCGGCGCTGTTCGCGCAGCCGTTCCTCAAGTGGATGCACCGCAACCGCCGCTATTTGCCTTATGTTGAAAAAGTGATGGGCGTGATGCTGCTCATCTTCGCTATACTGATCGCGACCGATAGCGTGAATCACATCGCCAATTTCATGATCGAGTATGGGCCGTCCTGGCTGACCGGGATCGGCTGATTGCAAAACGTCACCAGCGCCAGGGGAGGGGCCAGACATGACGCGACTACTTACAGCCTTTATCGCAATTCTTTTCGCAATGCCGGTTTGGGCCGCGGATGTGGATGCCGACGGTCTGCACAAGGTCGATTGGTTCCAGGACACATGGAAAGACCTGCAAGAGGATTTCGAGACCGCCAGGGAGGACGGCAAGCGCCTTTTGATCATCGTCGAACAGCGCGGCTGCATCTATTGCCGGGAAATGCACGAGACCTCCTTCAAGGATGAGAAGGTTCTGGCGCGGCTGACCGAGGATTATTTCCCGGTCCGCATCAACCTGCACGGGGCGACCGAAATGGTCGATACCGATGGCGAGGCGATGGAAGAACGCGCTGCGGCGCGCAAATGGGGGGTGATGTTCACGCCCACCATGATCTTCATGCCGCCCGAGATCAGCGATGACACCCCCGCGATCCGTCAGGCCGTGGCGGTCATGCCGGGGGCGTTCAAGCCGGGGACGACCTACGATCTTCTGACATGGGTGCTCGAAGAGCGTTACCTTGACCAGTCCGAGGAAGATTTCCAGCGCTATCATGCCCGGATGATTCGTGAGCGTCGCGCCGAGCAGGCGGATTGACGCCGCTATCCGACGTGCGCACAGGATTGTTGCGCGTGCCGGGGTCTGTTGAAAATAAATGAAAAGCCGCTCTGGATGTTGTTTTCGCCTGCAATTATTCACTATCATGAATTTGTTGTTGCGTTAAGGGTGGCCGGTAGCCTACGGTATACCGAGCTTACCTAGCCAGAGTAAGGTAGCCAAAGGGAGGAAACATGAAGCTTTCGACATTGACACTGGTGGCCTCGCTTGCCGCCGGCACCGCAATCGCCGGCCCGTTGGCCCCTGCCGATGTGGTCTATTCGGAATACGGCGCCGTTGAGACGTCGCTTTCGGGGGCCGCGGGAAATCCCGAGGACGGTGCCAAGGTGATGACCAACAAATCGCTGGGCAACTGTGTTGCGTGCCATCAGGTCTCCGCGCTGAGCGAAGCGCCGTTCCACGGGAACGTCGGTCCGTCGCTCGACGGGGTTGGTGATCGCTGGAATCTTGCCGAACTGCGCGGCATCCTCAGCAACGCCAAGAAGACCTATGAAGGCACGGTGATGCCGGCATATTACGTTGTCGACGGGTTCACCCGTCCGGGCAACGCCTATACCGGTAAAGCCGCCGAAGGCCCGCTGGACCCGCTCCTGAGCGCCCAGCAGATCGAAGACGTAATCGCATTCCTCTCGACGCTCAAAGACGAGTGACGAGGGACAAACAACCTTAATCCCAAGGAGAATCAGATGGACTTCACGAGACGTGAAACTCTGGCACTCGGTGCAGGGGCGGCGGCGCTGACCGTTCTTCCCTTCCGTGTGCACGCTGCCGCCGACGAGGCGATCGCAGCATTCACCGGCGGTGCAGACGTGGCCGAAGGCGGCGTCAACCTGACCGCCCCGGAAATCGCCGAGAACGGCAACACCGTTCCGATCAGCGTCGATGCAGAGGGCGCCGTGTCGATCCTCGTGCTCGCAACCGGCAACCCGACCCCGGGCGTCGCGACCTTCAACTTCGGCGAACTGGCTGGTTCGCAGATGGCATCGACCCGTATCCGTCTTGCCGGCACCCAGGATGTGGTTGCTGTTGCCAAGATGGCGGACGGTTCGTTCGCAAAGGCATCGTCGACCGTTAAAGTCACCATCGGCGGCTGCGGCGGCTAATCAGAGGAGAACAGGAACATGGCATCTGGTGTTAAACCCCGCGTCAAAGCTCCGAAGAAGGCAGAAGCCGGCGAAGTTGTGACCATCAAGACCCTTATTTCCCACAAGATGGAATCGGGTCAGCGCAAGGACAAAGAGGGCAACGTGATCCCTCGTTCGATCATCAACCGTTTTACCTGCGATTTCAACGGTAAGAACGTGATCGACGTGACCCTTGAGCCCGCGATCTCGACCAACCCTTACTTCGAATTCGAAGCGACGATCCCGGAAGCGGGTGAGCTCAAGTTCACCTGGTATGACGATGACGGCGATGTCTACGAAGACACCAAAGCCGTCGCGATCGGCTAAATAAAGAAGTCGCTACCGGCCATATGCGGCCGGTGGACCAAGGCACATCTGCCCTGCCCCCTGCGAAAGAGGGGCAGGGCGGTTCCAAGGGAGGAAATGCGATGAAATTCAAGGCAACTACTGCGATTGCCGCACTTGCGATTTCGCTGCCGGCGCTGGCGCTGGCAGACCCGGATGACGACACGCTTGTTGTCAACGGCGAGATCGAAATGATTACCAAGACCGCCGCTCCGGCGCATCTGTCGGACGTTCTGGACGAAGTCATGTCGGGCTGGCACTTCCGCTCGGACGAGACCCAGGTCATGCAGGCGGATGATTTCGACAACCCCGGTATGATCTATACCGAGCAGGCGATGGACGATTGGAACACCGAGATGGGCACCAAGGGCAAGTCCTGCGCGTCCTGCCACGGTGACGTCGAAGAAAGCATGAAGGGCGTCCGCGCTGTCTATCCGAAGTGGAATGACAGCAAGGAAAAAGTCTACACCATCGAAATGCAGGTCAACGACTGCCTGACCGATGGCATGGGCGCCGAAGCCTGGAAAAAGTCCGGCGCACGCATGGCCGCGATGGAAGCACTGATTTCTGTGCAATCGCGCGGTATGCCGATGAACGTCGCCATTGACGGCCCGGCAGAAGCGACCTGGGAATGGGGTAAGGAACTCTACTATACCCGCACCGGTCAGCTCGACCTGTCCTGCGCGTCTTGCCACGAGGAAAATTATGGCAACCACATTCGTTCGGACCATCTCAGCCAGGGCCAAACCAACGGCTTCCCGGTCTATCGTCTGAAGAATGCCAAGCTGACCACTGTCCATGGCCGCTTCAAGGGCTGCGTGCGCGATACCCGCGCGGAGACCTACGCGCCGGGTTCGGACGAGTTTGTCGCTCTTGAGCTTTATGTCGCCTCGCGCGGCAACGGTCTGTCGGTCGAAGGACCGTCGGTTCGTAACTAAAACCGCAAAGGCCCGCTCCGGGGCGCGAACACGGGGCGGGCCTTTGTTACATGCAATGAATTCACACATGCGAATATAAGCTGTGTGAAAAACAGATTGAAAGGCGCCATGTCTATGATCTCTCGTCGCGATTTCCTCCAGGTTTCCATGGCGGCTTCGGCCATGGTCGGCGCGTCCGGCTTTGGCAACTGGGCCCGCCTCGCAGCTCAGCAGAAGCTGACGCAGGACGACCTGCTGCAGTTCGATACCTATGGTAATGTCTCGCTCATCCACATCACCGACATCCACGCCCAGCTGATGCCGATCTATTTCCGCGAGCCCGAGATCAACCTTGGCGTCGGCGATGCCAAAGGGCAGGTGCCGCACGTGACTGGCGCGGATTTCCGCAAGATGTATGGCATCGACGACGGATCGCCTTCGCATTACGCGCTGACCTATAACGACTTCACCGCCCTTGCGAACGCCTATGGCAAGGTCGGCGGCCTTGACCGCGTGTCGACCGTGATCAACGCGATCCGCGCGGACCGCCCGGATGCGATCCTTCTCGACGGTGGCGATACGTGGCACGGCTCCTATACCTGCTATCAGACCGAAGGCCAGGACATGGTCAACGTGATGAACGCGCTCAAGCCCGACGCGATGACCTTCCACTGGGAATTCACCCTCGGCTCCGACCGCGTCAACGAGATCGTCGAAGGCCTGCCCTTCGCAGCCCTCGGCCAGAACATCTTCGACGCCGAATGGGACGAGCCCGCGGAACTGTTCCCTCCCTACAAGTTCTTCGAGCGCGGCGGTGTCAACGTCGCCGTCATCGGCCAGGCCTTCCCCTACATGCCGATTGCCAACCCCGGCTGGATGTTCCCGGAATACTCCTTCGGTATCCGCGACGAGCACATGCAGAAGATGGTCGACGAGGTGCGCGCCAAGGGCGCGGAATGCGTTGTCGTCCTGTCGCATAACGGGTTTGACGTCGACAAGAAGATGGCGGGCCGCGTCAAGGGCATCGACGTGATCCTCTCGGGTCACACCCATGACGCCCTGCCGGAACCGGTTCTTGTCGGCGAAACCATCGTTGTCGCCTCCGGCTCGAACGGCAAGTTCGTGTCCCGCGTCGATCTCGATATCCAGAACGGCAAGATGATGGGCTTCCGTCACAAGCTGATCCCGATCTTCTCGGACGTGATCACCCCCGATCCGATGGTGACCAAGGTCATCGACGAACAGCGCGCGCCCTATCTCGACCAGTTGACCGAAGTCATCGGCCAGACCGACTCGCTCCTCTATCGTCGTGGCAACTTCAACGGCACCTGGGACGACCTGATCTGCCAGGCGCTGATCGAAGAGCGCGAAGCCGACATCTCCATGTCGCCCGGCGTGCGCTGGGGGCCGTCGATTCTTCCGGGCCAGGACATCACCCGCGAGGATATCTTCAACGTCACCTCGATGACCTATGGCAAGGCCTATCGCACTGAGATGACAGGGGAATTCATCCATGTCATCATGGAAGACGTGGCCGACAACCTGTTCAACACCGACCCCTATTACCAGCAGGGCGGCGACATGGTGCGCATCGGTGGCATGGGCTACAAGATCGACGTTTCCAAGCCGCAGGGGGCGCGCATTTCCGAAATGACGCTGCTCAAGACCGGCGAGCCGATCGACCCCGCCAAGACCTATCAGGTCGCGGGCTGGGCCTCGGTCAACGAAGGCACCGAAGGGCCGCAGATCTGGGACGTGGTGGAAAACCATATCCGCAAGAAGGGCACGGTTCAGGTTGAACCGCATGAAAACGTGAAGGTGACCGGGGTCTGATCCGGCACCGCATAGGGCAAACCGGCGGACCGAGGCGTCAGCCGGACCAGAGATTGAAAAGGAGGCATAGCCAGATGACAATGAGCTTCAAAGGCAAGCCCTCGCGCCGCGCGTTCCTGAAGGGCGCCGTTGCGGCCGGTGGGACCCTTGCCGGTGCCAGCGCCGCCAAGGCAGCGGGCGATCCGTTGATTACCGAGGTCCAGGACTGGGCGTCTTATACCGGCGACGGTGTGGATGCGACCCCGTATGGCCTTCCGATTGAGTTCGAATCGGACGTCGTGCGCCGGAACGTGGAATGGCTGACCGCCGACACGATCTCGTCGATCAACTTTACCCCGATCCACGCACTTGACGGCACGATCACCCCGCAGGGCTGTGCGTTTGAGCGCCACCACTCGGGCGCGATCGAGCTGCGCAAGGAAGATTACCGCCTGATGATCAACGGCCTTGTCGATACGCCGCTGATCTTCACCTACGAGGATCTTGAACGTTTCCCGCGCGAGAACCACGTCTATTTCTGTGAATGCGCCGCCAACACCGGCATGGAATGGGCCGGCGCACAGCTCAACGGCGCCCAGTTCACCCACGGCATGATCCACAACATGGAATATTCCGGCGTCTCGCTGCGCACCCTTCTCGAAGAAGCGGGCCTGGATGCGGCGGGTGATCTCAAGGACAAATGGGTCTATGTCGAGGGCGCCGATGCCTCCTCGAACGGCCGCTCGATCCCGATGGAAAAGGCGCTCGACGACGTGCTCGTCGCGTTCAAGGCCAACGGCGAAGCCCTGCGCAAAGAGCATGGCTACCCGGTGCGCCTCGTCGTGCCCGGTTGGGAAGGCAACATGTGGGTCAAATGGCTGCGCCGTGTCGAAGTCACCAACCAAGCCGTTGAATCGCGTGAAGAAACCTCGAAATACACCGACACGCTCGCCGATGGCACATCGCGCAAGTGGACCTGGGTCATGGACGCCAAATCGGTCGTCACCTCGCCCAGCCCGCAATCGCCGATCAAGCACGGCAAAGGCCCGCTGGTCATCACCGGCCTCGCATGGTCGGGCCGTGGCGCGATCACCGGCGTCGATGTGTCGCTTGACGGTGGCATGACCTGGCAGGAAGCGCGCCTCGCCGCGCCGGGGACCGACAAGGCCCTGACCCGCTTCTATCTCGACATCGACTGGAACGGCGAAGAGATGTTCCTCCAGTCGCGTGCGCGGGACTCGAGCGGCTATGTTCAGCCGACCAAGGCGCAGCTGCGCGACGTGCGCGGCCTGAACTCGATCTATCACAACAACTGTATCCAGACCTGGTGGGTCAAATCGAACGGGGAGGCAGAGAATGTCGAAGTTTCTTAATCTCGTAGCCGGCACCGCGCTGGCATCGACACTCATTGCGGCCCCGGCCCTGGCCGAGAAATACGGCCTTGGCCGCCCGGCGCTCGAAGAAGAGGTCGCGGCTTGGGATCTCGATATCTCCCCCGACGGGACCGGTCTTCCGGAAGGGTCGGGCAATGCCATCGACGGTGAGGAAATCTACATCGACAATTGCGCCTTCTGTCATGGCGATTTTGCCGAGGGCCTTGGCAACTGGCCGAAACTGGCGGGTGGCGATGGCACGCTTGCCCATGAAGACCCGCTGAAGACCGTGGGGTCTTACTGGCCCTATCTCTCGACGGTGTATGATTATATCCGTCGCTCCATGCCCTTTGGTTCGGCCCAGACGCTGACCAATGACGAGGTGTATGCCATCACGGCCTATATCCTCTATTCGAACTATATCATCGAGGACGATTTCGAGCTGTCGAAAGAGACATTCCTCGACGTGGAAATGCCGAACGCCGAGGGCTTTATCCTCGACGATCGCGACACAACCGAAGCGCATTTCTGGACTGATACGCCCTGCATGGAAAACTGCAAGGACAAGGTCGAGATCACCATGCGGGCCTCCGTGCTCGACGTGACGCCGGACGAGGAATAATCTCGTCCAGGTTGGAAACGGGCCGCGCATGATGGCTTTGAAGCAGCCCCCTCGGGGGCTGCTTTTTTGCATGTGCAACACCCGTGGCAAGTGCCGCGGTGCAGCATCACATTCCCTTGATTCGGTTCAAATAGAAGAAGGTTAACTAATTGGTAAAAAAGAAATTTCACCGCGTCCAAGAAATATGCGGAAATTCGCATTTTTTGCGTGAAAATCATGCAAAACATGTTGATCGAAACAGGTAAATCGCGCAGGCTTGAAAGCTATGAAAAAGGTTTTGACACTTACTGCTATTTGCTTCCTCGGTGTGGCCGCATCGGCCCGGGCCGAGGAGATGGGTGACCCGCAACGGGGGGCCGACCTCTGGAAACAATGCAAGGGCTGCCATCAGATCGGCCCTGATGCCGTGAACCGCATCGGTCCGCAATTGAACGGCATTTTCGGCCGTCGCGCGGCCTCGGTGGAGGAGTTCAGGTATTCGAAATCCATGGTGCGGGCGGGCAAGGATGGGCTGGTTTGGCGGCTGGACACGCTCGATGCCTATATCCACAATCCCAAGGCGCTCGTCTCGGGAACGCGGATGAGCTATCGTGGCATGAAAGACGATTCCGACCGGGCCGACCTTCTCGCCTTCCTGCGCGCGAATTCGGACAACCCGGCCAACATCCCGGAGGCCGAACCGACCGCCCAGCCGGATTATCCGCATCTCGATCCCGAGGTGCTCGAGATCGCTGGCGATCCGGCCTATGGCGAATACCTGTCGAGCGAATGCACCACCTGCCACCAAAGCGATGGTTCGGACCAGGGCATTCCCGCGATTACCCAATGGCCGCAGGAGGATTTCGTGATCGCCATGCATGCCTATAAACAGAAACTACGCCCACACCCGGTCATGCAGATGATGGCCAGCCGGTTGTCGGACGAGGAGATTGCGGCGCTCGCCGCATATTTCGAAACGCTCGAGTGATACGGGCGTTCCAAAGGGAGGACACCAAAATGACTTTGAACAGACGGAAATTTCTTGGCGTGGCCGCGGCCACGACCGCCGCGTCGCTGTCGGCGCCGCAAGTCTGGGGCATGTCGCATGGCAAGCCGCGCGTCGTCGTGATCGGCGGCGGAGCAGGCGGGGCTACCGCAGCGCGCTACATCGCCAAGGATAGCAAGGGCGAGATCGACGTGACCCTCGTCGAACCGACACGCACCTATTACACCTGCTTCTTCTCGAACCTTTACATGGCCGGGTTCCGCACGCTGGAGTCGATCGCCCATAGCTATGGCACGCTGGCCGCAGAGTATGGCATCAATGTCGTGCATGACTGGGCCGTGGGCGTGGACCGCGACGCCAAGACGGTGAGCCTCGCCGGGGGCGACAAGCTGTCCTATGACCGGCTGATCCTGTCGCCGGGCATTGATTTCGTCGATGGCGCCGTGCCGGGCTGGGACGTGACCAAGCAGAACAAGATGCCCCATGCCTACAAGGCCGGGTCGCAATCGGAACTGCTCAAGCGCCAGATCGAATCCATGCCGCAGGGTGGCACCTTTGCCATGGTCGCGCCGCCCAATCCGTTCCGCTGCCCTCCGGGGCCTTATGAGCGGATCTCGATGGTCGCGCATGTGCTCAAGGAAAAGAATCCGACCGCGAAAATCCTGATCGCGGACCCCAAGGCGAAATTCTCCAAGCAAGCCCTGTTCCAGGATGGTTGGAACCGCCATTACGATGGCATGATCGAATGGGTCGGCCCGGATTTCGGCGGCGGCAATGTCGAGGTCAATGCCGACGAGATGACCCTTTCAATCGACGGCGAAGTGACCAAGGTCGATGCCTGCAACGTGATCCCGGCGATGAAAGCGGGGCGCATCTGCGAGATGGCCGGCATCACCGAGGGCAACTGGGCCCCGGTCATCGGCCACACCATGCAGAGCCGCATCGACGAGAACATCCACGTGCTCGGAGACGCCACCAACCAGGGCGACATGCCGAAATCGGGCTTCTCGGCCAACAGCCAGGCCAAGGTCGCGGCGATGGCGGTGCGCGGTGCCCTGACCGGGTCCAAGGTTTTCCCGGCGAAGTTCTCCAATACCTGCTGGTCGCTCATTGATACCAATGATGGCGTCAAGGTCGGAGCCTCCTACCAGGCGACCGACGAGAAGATCGCCAAGGTCGACGGCTTTATTTCGCAAGTGGGTGAAGATGCCGACCTGCGCCAGCGCACCTTCGAGGAAAGCCTCGGCTGGTATGCGGGAATCACCACGGACATGTTCGGCTGATCTATGTCGGGATGCAGATCTCAAAGGGCGCCCTTTGTGGCGCCCTTTTTGGTATCAAGAGGACGCGCCGCCCCGTCGCCAGGGGCTGCTCGAACCAATGGCGCAATCACTGGCAATCCCCCGGAGTATTTTTCCAGAGGTGAAGGGGGAGGGACGGTGCGAATTTCACGGGGTGCCCTTGCAGCCCCCTCGGGGCAGCACTAAGACTCTTGGGTGAGGCTTTGGCCGAAGCGATGGACGCGAACAACAGGCAGGCGGATATGACAGACCCATTCGAGACATATATGAACACCCTCGTGCCCATGGTGGTCGAGCAGACGAGCCGTGGCGAGCGCGCCTATGACATTTTCTCGCGCCTGCTCAAGGAGCGGATCATCTTCGTCAACGGCCCCGTCCATGACGGCATGTCGAGCCTGATCGTGGCGCAGCTCTTGCATCTCGAGGCGGAGAATCCGTCGAAGGAGATCTCGATGTATATCAATTCGCCCGGCGGCGTCGTGACCTCGGGTCTCTCGATCTATGACACGATGCAGTATATCCGGCCCAAGGTCTCGACCCTCGTGATCGGGCAGGCGGCCTCGATGGGGTCGCTCCTGTTGACGGCGGGCGCGCCGGGGATGCGCTTTTCCTTGCCCAACAGCCGCATCATGGTGCACCAGCCCTCTGGCGGCTATCAGGGGCAGGCGACGGATATCATGATCCACGCCGAGGAGACCCTGAAGCTCAAGAAGCGCCTCAACGAGATCTACGTGCGCCACACCGGGCAAAAGCTCAAGGCCGTGGAAGCGGCGCTCGAACGCGACAATTTCATGAGCCCGGAAGAGGCCAAGGATTGGGGCCTGATCGACGAGATCGTCGAATCCCGTGCCAAGGGCGACGAGGAGGCATAATCTCCGTGCCCTTTGGACACGCGTTCAAAGGGCACTAAATTCGCCCATTGTAGCCCGTTTCAAGCTGCTTTAGGCTTGGGCGAGACAAAGACGCGATGCAGATTTGCCCCGGACCTTCAGGATCGGGGACCGAAAGGTAAGACATGTCGAACAACTCCGGTGACAGCAAGAACACCCTCTATTGCAGCTTCTGCGGCAAGAGCCAGCACGAGGTGCGCAAACTGATTGCCGGGCCGACCGTGTTCATCTGCGATGAATGCGTCGAACTTTGCATGGATATCATCCGCGAAGAGACCAAGTCGAGCGGCCTCAAGGCGTCCGAAGGCGTGCCGACTCCGCAGGAGATCTGCGAGGTTCTGGACGATTACGTGATCGGGCAGGCGACGGCCAAGCGCGTCCTCTCGGTCGCGGTGCACAACCATTACAAGCGCCTGAACCATGCCCAGAAATCCGGCGATATCGAGCTTTCCAAGTCGAATATCCTCCTGATCGGGCCGACGGGCTGTGGCAAGACGCTCCTGGCGCAGACGCTGGCGCGGATTCTCGACGTGCCCTTTACCATGGCCGATGCCACGACGCTGACCGAGGCGGGCTATGTGGGCGAGGATGTCGAGAACATCATTCTCAAGCTCTTGCAGTCCAGCGAATATAATGTCGAACGCGCGCAGCGCGGCATCGTCTATATCGACGAGGTCGACAAGATCACCCGCAAGTCGGAAAATCCCTCGATCACCCGCGATGTTTCGGGCGAGGGGGTGCAGCAGGCGCTATTGAAACTCATGGAAGGCACCGTCGCCTCCGTGCCGCCGCAGGGCGGGCGCAAACATCCGCAGCAGGAATTCCTGCAGGTCGACACGACCAACATTCTCTTCATCTGTGGCGGGGCCTTTGCCGGTCTCGACAAGATCATCGCGCAGCGTGGCAAGGGGTCTGCGATGGGCTTTGGCGCCGATGTGCGCGACAATGACGATCGCGGCGTGGGTGAACTCTTCAAGGAGCTGGAGCCGGAAGATCTCTTGAAATTCGGCCTGATCCCGGAATTCGTCGGTCGTCTGCCGGTTCTGGCGACGCTTGAGGATCTTGATGAAGATGCGCTCGTGACCATCCTCACCCAACCCAAGAACGCGCTGATCAAACAGTATCAGCGTCTGTTCGAGCTTGAGGATGCGACCCTGACCTTTACCGATGATGCCCTCAAGGCAATCGCCAAGCGCGCCATCCAGCGCAAGACCGGCGCGCGGGGCCTGCGCTCGATCCTTGAGGATATCCTGCTTGATACCATGTTCGAACTGCCCGCGATGGACAGCGTCAAGGAAGTGGTCGTGAACGAAGAAGCCGTCACCTCGGACGCCGCGCCGCTCATGATACATGCCGAGGCTGACAAGGAATCGGCCACCGCGGGCTGATGGCCCGACTGCGTGGCAGGAAGGTGCTGGTCCGGGCGGTCTACTGACTGGACCTCCGGTCCAATTTGCGGCATATCGGATGCAGACCATCGGAGACGAACATGGGCATTCTGAGCACGATCAACGGCATTTTCACCTGGTGGAACGGGGCGACCCTCAACACCCTGCTTTATACCCGCCGCAAGGGGATCAAGGTGGGCGAGGACGATCAGGGCAACGTCTATTACCACAACAAGGATGATTCCAAGCGCTGGGTCATCTTCAATGGCGAAGCCGAGGCAAGCCGGATCGGCGCCGATTGGCATGGCTGGCTGCATCGCACCTTCGATGAAATCCCGTCTCAAAAGCCGCTGCCGCATAAATCCTGGGAAAAACCTCACGTGGAAAACCTGACCGGGACGGCGCTTGCCTATGCGCCCGCCGGGTCGATCCGCAAGGGGGCTCCCGCCGAGCGCCGGGACTACGAAGCCTGGGTGCCGGAATAAGCAGGGGAACACGCGCGATATGTCTGCCCACCGCACAGAAGTGACCGTCGGGGCCGCCGTTGTCGCGGTCGCTGCCGGTTTCCTTGTCTATGCCAGCCAGTTTACCGGGGTCACCTCGGGCAATGCGGGCTATCCGCTCTCGGCCTCCTTCCGTTCCTTGGAAGGGGTGACTGTCGGGACCGATGTGCGCCTTGCCGGGGTCAAGATCGGCTCGGTCACGGGGATTTCACTCAACCCACAGACTTTCCGCGCCGATACCCAATTTACCATAAAGGACGGGATCGTCCTGCCCGATGACAGCGCCGTGGTGATCTCTTCCGAGGGGCTTCTTGGCGGGAATTTCGTTGAAATCCTGCCCGGCGGATCGCCCTTCAATTTCGAGGAAGGCTCCGAGATCGAGGACACGCAAAGCGCGGTGAGCCTTGTGGGACTGCTTATGAAATTCGTGACCGGCGGGGATGGCGAGTGATCCGCTACGCTGTTCTGTCCCTGTTGTCGCTGGGCCTTGCAGGGCCCTTGGTTGCGCAGTCGATCACCGTCGAATCGCTCGACCCGACAGAGCCGCCCGTCATCATCGAACAGCCCGATAACGAGGTCTTTTCCCTCTCGCCGCTGGAAGAGGATCTTGGTCGGGTAACGTCTGAGGAGGTCACGCCGGTCATCAAGGGCACGGGCGCCATGCTGCGCGGCCTTGACAGACTCAACGGCAAGACCGTCGATTTCCAGCTCGACAATGGCTATAGCGTCATGTTCGGCGACTTGCGGGTCGATCTTGCCGAATGTCGCCACCCCGAGGACAACCCCACGGGCGAGGCCTTTGCCTTCCTGTCGATCTATGGCAGCCAAGAGGCTGTGGAACCGCCCTTGTTCCAAGGCTGGATGATTGCCTCGTCCCCGGCGCTCTCGGCGCTCGATCATGCGCGCTATGATGTCTGGGTGCTGCGCTGCAAGACTCTGGCCGCCGAATCCGGCGAGACCGAGTAGAAATCCGCATCTTTCCGAAGCGCTTCGGCCAGCGCGGCATGATAGGCGGCGCGGGGAATTTCAATCGCCCCGAGCGAGGCGAGATGTGGCGTGATGAACTGGGTGTCGAAAAGCGCGAAGCCACAACGCCGCAAATGATCGACAAGCCAGGCCAACGCGATCTTGGACGCATCCCGTTCGCGAGAGAACATGCTCTCGCCAAAGAAGGCCGCACCGAGCGTCACGCCATAGACCCCACCGATCAGCCGCTCCTCGCGCCAGACCTCGATGGAATGGGCCTGTCCACGCCCATGCAGCGCCATGTAGAGGCGGTGAATCTCGTCGTTGATCCAGGTCTCCGCCCGGTCGGCACAGGCGCGTAGAACACCCTCGAAATCCGCGTCCAGCGTGATCTCGTAATCCGCCCGCCGGATCGCCTTGGCCAGCGAACGCGAGATGTGGAACCCGTCAAGCGGGATGACCCCGCGCCGCTGCGGATCGACCCAGAAAATCTCTGGGTCGTCGCGGTGTTCGGACATGGGAAAGATGCCGCTGGCATAGGCATGCATCAGGAGGTCGGGGTCGAGTCCGCCCCCTGAACCCTCCTGCGCATCATCCTGCATCAGCCGTCGGCCATGTTGCTCTCAAGCCAGTGCTCGAGCCAATGGATGTTGTATTCACCCGTCAGGATCGCCTCTTCCCCGAGAAGCGCGCCAAAGAGCGGCAGGGTCGTGTCGATCCCGTCGATGATGATCTCGCCAAGCGCGCGGTTGAGCCGCGCCAACGCTTCGTTTCGGTCGCGCCCATGCACGATGAGCTTGCCGATCAGGCTGTCGTAATAGGGCGGGATCGAATAGCCGTCATAGAGCGCCGAATCCATCCGCACCCCAAGCCCGCCAGGGGCGTGATATTGCGTGATCCTGCCCGGGCAGGGCGAGAAATTCGGCAGTTTCTCGGCGTTGATCCGCACCTCGATGGCATGGCCGTTGATCGTGAGATCGTCCTGCGTGAACGACATCGGCAAGCCTTCGGCCACGCGGATCTGTTCGCGTACGAGATCGACACCGAAAATCGCCTCGGTGACGGGATGTTCGACCTGAAGACGTGTGTTCATCTCGATGAAATAGAACTCGCCGTTCTCGTAAAGGAATTCGATCGTGCCCGCGCCGATATAGTTGATCTTGGCCACGGCATCGGCACAGATCTTGCCGATCCGCGCACGCTCTTCTTCCGAGATGGCGGGGCCGGGGGCTTCTTCAAAGACCTTCTGGTGACGGCGCTGAAGCGAACAGTCGCGCTCGCCAAGATGCACCGCGTTGCCCTTGCCATCGCCAAAGACCTGGATCTCGATATGGCGCGGCGTGGTGAGGTATTTCTCGATATAGACCTCGTCATTGCCGAAATTGGCCTTGCCTTCGGCGCGGGCGGTCTGGAACGCCGATTTCATTTCCTCGGCGTTTCTGGCAACCTTCATCCCCTTGCCGCCGCCGCCGGCGGTGGCCTTGATGATGACCGGATAGCCGAATTCGTCGCCGATCTTGAGCGCGGCGTCGAGGTCGGGCACACCGCCCTCCGATCCGGGCACACAAGGCACGCCAAGCGCCTTCATCGTGTCCTTGGCGGTGATCTTGTCGCCCATGACGCGGATATGTTCCGCGGTCGGGCCGATGAAGGTCAGGCCGTGATCCTCGATGATCTGCACGAAATTGGCGTTTTCCGAAAGGAAACCATAGCCGGGATGGATGGCCTGTGCGCCAGTGACCTCGCAGGCGGCGATGACGGACGCCATGTTGAGATAGCTTTCGGTGCTCGAAGGCGGGCCGATACAGACGCTCTCGTCGGCCATGCGCACATGCATGGCATCGGCATCCGCCGTCGAATGGACGGCAACGCTCTGGATGCCCATTTCGCGGCACGCACGGATCACGCGCAGGGCGATCTCTCCGCGGTTGGCGATCAGGATTTTGTCAAACATGGCCACGCCCTTATTCGATGATGACCAGCGGCGCACCAAATTCGACCGAGTCGCCATCACCCACGAGGATGCGCTTGATCGTGCCGGCCTTGGGGGCGGGGATGTGGTTCATGGTCTTCATGGCCTCGACGATGAGCAGCGTGTCGCCCTCGGAGACCTTGTCGCCAACGCTGACGAAGGCGGGGGCACCGGGTTCCCCCTGAAGATAGACGGTGCCAACCATCGGCGAGGTCACGGCGCCGGGATGGTTGACCGGATCGTCCTCGGCAGGCGCGGCGGCTGCGGGGGCCGGTGCGGCCGCCGGGGCGGGCGCTGCGGCCGGGGCCGGTGCGGCCGCCGGGGCCACGACGCTGGCGGCGAGCTGTGTCTGGCGGCTCACGCGCACGTTCAGGCTATCGTCCGAGCCATATTCGCGCATGACCTCAAGCTCGGTCAGGTCATTTTCGCGCAGAAGCTCTGCAAGGGCCTGGATAAAGGCTACGTCGTTGTCGTGGTTCTTTTTGCTCATCAGTGTCGATCCTCTGCAGCGCTTCTTTGCGCGCGTGTTGAGTCTTTTTGGTTTCCCCTGAGGCAGCCTTATATGGCAGAATACCGCAGGTGAAAAGCGCAGGCGGTCACGATAACATGGGCCTTTTCACGCTTATATCCAAGGGGGATCGCCCTAAAGTGGCATTCCCGAGAGTTTCGCCACCAGTTCCGCGAGTTTGCGTGCTCCGAACTTGCGCAAGAGGCGGGCACGATATTCCTCCACGGTGCGATAGCTGAGGCCAAGCTCAAGCCCGACCTCCTTGCTGGTCAGCCCCCGGCAGGTCAGGATCGCGACTTCCCGCTCGCGCTGGGTCAACTCGACAATGGGCCGCTCCTCGGACAGGTCCGCAAAGGACCAGATGCCGCGCTGAAACGGGTTTTCCGGCGTGAGCGACTGCCCCCGCACCCGGCACCAGAACAAAGCCCCGTCGCGCCGCCGCATGACCCGCTCGTCGTGATAACGACCGGTCTCGCGCATGACGGCAAGGCCGCGCTCGCCGATGGTCTGGAAATCCTCCTCGCTGGCATAGAACTCGCCAAGCGATACGCCCTCGCAGGCCTCCGGCGCCTGCCGGAACATCTCGCCAAAGGCCGTGTTGCAACGCCGGATGATCCGGTTTTCCAACACGGCAAGCCCCACGGGGGCAAAATCAAACGCAATCGCATCAAGCTCCATCGTGGTAACATGCACCGAAGCGCCGGGAAGGCCAAGGGCCGAGTATTTCTACGAATTGCCCTGGCAGAGCGCCCTTGGCTAACTCTCTGCCACCAATGGAGAGGGGAGACACATGAATCTGGCACTCTGGCTTGAGCGCGTGGCCAAGGCCGCGCCCGACCGTCCGGCGCTCTTTCACGGGCGCGATCTCGATGCGACCTATGGCGCGTTCCACGACCGGGCCATGGCCGTGGCGGGGTGGCTGCGGGCGCAGGGGGTCGAACCCGGCGACCGGGTTGGGCTTTTCCTGAAGAACCTGCCGCAATACCTTGTCGCGCAATATGGTGCATGGGCCGCGGGCGCTGCCGTCGTGCCGATCAATGCCAAACTGCACCCGCGCGAAGCGGCCTGGATTCTCGACAATGCCGGGGCGGCGCGCTGCTTTACCTCGCCGGGCCTGCATGAGGGGCTTGTCGCGGTGAGCGACATTCCCTGCCATGACGTAACCGGGCTGGAGTATGAGGCGGCGCTCGTCCATGCCCCGCTCGAAACCATCGTGCCGCGCGGGGCCGAAGACCTCGCATGGCTCTTCTACACCTCGGGCACCACGGGCCGCCCCAAGGGCGTCACCATCACCAACCGCATGCTGCACGCCATGGCGCTGAGCTATTTGGCCGATGTAGACGAGGTCACGAGCGACGATACCGCGCTCTATGCGGCCCCGATGAGCCACGGCGCGGGCATTTACAACCTGATGCACGTCCTCAAGGGCGCGCGCCACGTCACGCCCCCCTCCGGCGGTTTCGACGAGGCCGAGATTTTCGATCTCGCCCGCCATCACGGGCGGGTGCATATGTTCGCCGCGCCCACCATGGTCAAACGCATGACCGAGGTGGCCAAACAGACCGGCGAAACGGGCGAGGGGCTGCGCACCATCGTCTATGGCGGCGGGCCGATGTATGTTGCCGATATTGTCGAGGCGGTCGATCATTTCGGCCCCATCTTCGTGCAGATCTACGGCCAGGGCGAATGCCCCATGTGCATCACCGCGCTCCCGCGCGCCGAAGTGGCCGACCGGACGCATCCCGATTGGCGATCGCGCCTCGCCTCAGTGGGCCGCGCGCAATCCGTGGTCGAGGTCGCCATCGGCGACGAGAGCGGCGCATTGCTGCCCCCCGGCGAGATCGGCGAGATCATGGTGCGCGGCGATGCGATCATGCCGGGCTATTGGCAAAACCCCGAGGCCACGGCCAAGACCATCGTCAAGGGCTGGCTGATGACCGGCGATATGGGCACGCTTGATGCGGGCGGCTACCTGACGCTCAAGGACCGCTCCAAGGATATGATCATCTCCGGCGGCACCAATATCTACCCCCGCGAAGTCGAAGAGGCGCTGCTCCTGCACCCGTTGGTGCGCGAGGTCTCGGTCATCGGTCGCCCGCATCCCGAATGGGGTGAGGACGTGGTCGCCTTCGTGGTCAGCAACGGCGAGATGGACGAGGCCGCGCTCGATGCCCATTGCCTCGCGCACATCGCCCGCTTCAAACGCCCCAAGGCCTATTTCGCCTTGGAGGCGCTGCCCAAGAACAACTACGGTAAGGTCTTGAAGACAGAGCTGCGCACCATGCTGGAGGAACAGGCATGACCGATCTGACAGGCAAAACCGCCCTCGTGACCGGCTCGGTCCAGGGCATCGGCCTCGCCATTGCCGAGGCTTTGGCCGGGGCCGGGGCGCGCATCGCCGTGCATGGGCTTGCCACCGCCGAAGAGGGCACCGCGGTCTGTCGCGCGCTCAAGGCCAAGGGCGCGCCCGAGGCCCGCTTCTTCGACGCCGACATGCGCAACCCGGATGCCATCACTGCCATGATGGCCAAGATTGCCGATTGGGGCGGTGCCGACATCCTCGTCAACAATGCCGGCATCCAACACACTGCGCCGCTGGCCGATATGCCCGCCGAAAAATGGGACGCGATCCTCGCGATCAACCTCTCCGCCGCCTTCCACACAATGCAGGCCGCCATGCCCGGCATGGCCGCGCGTGGCTTTGGCCGGGTCATCAATATCGCCTCGGTGCATGGCCTTGTCGCGTCCAAGGAAAAAGCCCCCTATTGCGCCGCCAAGTTCGGCCTTGTCGGCCTGAGCCGCGTCGCCGCGCTCGAATATGCCAACCAGGGGTCCAAAGAGGCGGGGGGCGTGACCGTCAACTGCATTTGTCCCGGTTGGACCGAAACCGCGATCATCGAGCCCCAGATCGAAGCCCGCGCCGCCGCGCATGGCGGCGACCGGGACGCCGGGATTGCGGAACTCCTCTCCGAGAAACAGCCCTCGCAGCGCACTTCCGATCCGTCCGAGATCGGCGCGCTCGCGCTCTGGCTCTGCAACCCGGTCGCCCATAACATCACGGGAACCTCGATCCCCGTCGATGGCGGCTGGACCGCGCAATAGGGCCGGGGCGGTGCGCCGGGTCGCGCTGCTCCTCTGCCTTGGGCTTCTCGCCGCCTGTAGCGGCGGGCTGCCGCCCAAGGGGGCGTCCGCGCCCTATGTGCCGCGCTACCCCGAGCCCATCGCCGTCACGATGCCTGCCACGCCCCCCACCATTACCCAACAGTTCCGCGCGCCGGCGAGCGAGCTTGGCGAGGGGCGGGACTGGAGCGACCACAACGGCCTCGACGTCCATGCCCCCGTCGGCACGCCGGTTCTCGCCGCCGCGCCGGGCCGCGTCGATCAATCCTATTTCGATCCCGCCTATGGCCATGTGATCCGCCTCGCCCATGCGATCCGCCTCGCCCATGCGGGCGGTTACTGGACCCGCTATGCGCATCTTGTCCGCCGCGATGTTGTGCCCGGCACGAAGATCGCGCGTGGACAGGAGATCGGCGGGTTGGGCCGAAGCGGTGCGCTCGCGGGCGGCTTTCCGCATCTGCATTTTGAATTATGGCAAGCGACACCCGCCGGGCGCGTCGCGGTCGATCCGCATCTGCACTGGGCCAGGGGGCGCGGACAGGTGACATGCCTCGGCGATCAGGGACGCGCCCGCAACGGGGCGTCCCTGACATATCCTGTCCTCTGTGACTGAGGCCAGCGCCCGCTGCGTTAACGGCGCGATCCGCGCGGTCGATACCGACGCAATACCGACGTGATACCGACGCGATACAGAAGCCATTCGGAGCGGTTAACCATCGGGCGCACAACGAAAAAGGCCCGCACGAATCGCGCGGGCCCTTGTCTTCATACCGACAGGAAAATCAGTCGACGATCTTTGCCTCGGTCGCGGCACGGATGTCGTCCTCGCTCACGCCATCCGCGCATTCGACGATCTTCAACCCGCCCTCGACCACGTCGAGCACGCCAAGGTTGGTGATGATGCGATCCACCACGCCCTTGCCGGTCAGCGGCAGGGTGCATTCCTTCAACACCTTGGACTCCCCGTGTTTATTGGTGTGATCCATGACGACGATGACGCGACCGACACCGGCCACGAGGTCCATCGCGCCGCCCATGCCCTTGACGAGCTTGCCGGGGATCATCCAGTTCGCGAGGTCGCCTTTTTCATCGACTTCCATCGCCCCGAGGATCGCCGCCGCGATCTTGCCGCCCCGGATCATGCCGAAGGAGGTCGCGCTGTCGAAATAGGAGGTGCGGCGCAGTTCGGTAATCGTCTGTTTACCGGCATTGATTAGATCTGGGTCTTCCTCGCCCTCATAGGGGAATGGACCCATCCCAAGCATCCCGTTCTCGGACTGGAGCGTGATATCCTTGTCGCCGACATAGTTGGCCACGAGCGTCGGAATACCGATGCCGAGGTTCACATACATGCCGTCTTCGAGTTCCTGTGCCGCGCGTGCGGCCATCTGGTTACGGTCCCAAGCCATGGATCAAGCCTCCTCACGCGGACGGGTGGTCACTTTTTCGATGCGCTTCTCGTGCTCGCCCTGGATGATGCGATGCACGTAAACGCCCGGCAGGTGGATGTTGTCGGGGTCAAGCGCGCCGGGTTCGACGATCTCCTCGACCTCCACGACACAGATCTTGCCACACATCGCCGCCGGCGGGTTGAAATTGCGCGCGGTCTTGCGGAAGACGAGGTTGCCGGTCGTGTCGGCCTTCCAGGCCTTGACGATGGACAGGTCGGCAAAGATACCTTCTTCAAGGATATACTCTTCCCCGTTGAAAACCTTGACTTCTTTGCCTTCCGCGATCTGCGTGCCGACGCCGGTCTTGGTATAGAAACCGGGGATGCCACAGCCCGCGGCGCGCATGCGCTCGGCCAGTGTCCCTTGCGGGTTGAACTCAAGCTCAAGCTCGCCCGAAAGATACTGGCGCATGAACTCGGCGTTCTCGCCCACGTAGGACGAAATCATCTTCTTGACCTGCTTGGTCTGCAACAGGATGCCGATGCCGAAATCGTCGACGCCCGCATTGTTGGAGGCAAAGGTCAGGTCTTTGACACCCGACTCCTTGATCGCCTCGAGCAGAAGCTCGGGGATGCCACAGAGGCCGAAACCGCCTGCCGCGATAAGCATGTCATCACGCAGGATGCCATCGAGGGCTTCCTTTGCGTTTGCATAAACCTTCTTCATGGAACTCTCCCTATGATCCGGAATTGCAAGCGTTTTGACGGTGCGTCACGGGAGAGTCAACGAATACGGGACGGATTACGTATTTCTACTGTCCGTCCCGCAGTGCGATCAGATGATCCGAACCTGTGCCCCCACCGGCGTGATCTCGAACAACTGGGCGATCGCTTCGTTGTAAAGCCCGATACAGCCATCCGAACTGCGCCGCCCGATCTTGCGGGTGTCATGCGTGCCATGGATGAGATAGGCGGGCCAGCCCAGGTACATGGCATGGGTACCAAGCGGGTTGTCAGGTCCGGGCGGCATGTATTTGAGCTCTGGGTCGCGCTCGATCATCGAGGGCGTCGGGGTCCAATCCGGCCCGACCTTCTTGCGCACAACCTCGGTATAGCCACGCTTGGTCAACTCGTCCGAAGCCGGCACGGAGGTGGGGAAGACATGGTATGTCGCACCGTCCCCGCTCCAGTAATGCAAGGCGCGCGAAACGGTATCGGCCACGATGCTGGCCTTGCCGAGATCGTCGAAATGATCCCGCCAGTCTTGTTCGCGAAAGCTCGATATGATGCGGTTGACCGGGGCCTCGTCCGACCGCCCGATCTCGGCCAGGGCCGCACCGGGGGCGAGGGACAGGGCAGGGAGAGCGGCGATCAGTCTGCGCCGCGTAAGATCGGTTTTAGCCATGATAAATCCTGTGCGCATGCTCGTTTTACACGCAAGCTGCGCCCAAGACGCCCAAGAGGCAAATCACATATCGGTGACGCCGCACGTGATGCGGCGACGCCCCTATTTCGACGCGGGGGTCTTCTTGGCGGCGGGTTTGCGCTTGGTGCCCTTCTTGGTGGCCTTTTCGGCAATCAGGGCCACGGCCATGTCCATGGTCACGTCCTCGGGCTTTACGTCCTTGGGAATGGTCGCATTGACCTTTTCCCATTTGACATAAGGCCCATACCGACCATCCATGATATTGATTGCGCCACCATCCTGGGGGTGATCTCCCAGTTCTTTCAGGGGTTTGGCCGCTGTGCGCCCACGTCCGCGCGGATTGTTGCGTTTCTCGGTGAGAAGCTCGACCGCCCGGTTCATACCGATCTCGAACACGTCCTCGGGGTCTTTGAGGTTGGCGTAAACCGGCTTGGCCTCATCCGGCAACTTGTGCATCACATACGGCCCGAACCGGCCAAAGTTGGACGAGATCATACCGCCCTCGGGATGCTCTCCGATCTCGCGCGGCAGGCTCAGGAGGACAAGCGCTTTCTCAAGCGTCATCTCGTCCTTGTTCCAGCCCTTGGGCAGTGATGCACGCGGCGGTTTCTTGTTCTCGGGTGTCGGCTCGCCACGCTGCACATAGGGGCCAAAGCGGCCCGACTTGAGCCAGATCTCGTCACCCTGATCCTCGCCCAGAACGCGCTCGTCGCCATCCGCGCCTTCGCCCGCGATGGGGCGGGTGTAGGTGCATTCCGGGTAATTTCCGCAGCCCACGAACCCGCCCGTGCGCGAGGTCTTGAGGTGCAGTTTCCCATTGCCGCATTTGGGGCAAATCCGCGGGTCCGAGCCATCTTCGCGCGGCGGATAGAGTTGGGGGGCAAGCGCCTCGTCAAGGACATCGAGCACCTCGGTGATGCGCAGCTCCGAGGTCTCCGAAATCGCGGCCGAGAAATCCTTCCAAAACCGTTCCAGGACATGTTTGTAATTGCGGTTGCCCGCCGACACGTCGTCAAGCTCTTCCTCGAGATGGGCGGTGAATTCATAACCGACATATTTGCGGAAGAAATTCAAAAGGAAGATCGTCACGATCCGGCCCTTGTCCTCGGGGAACAGGCGGTTCTTGTCCTTGCGGACATATTCACGGTCCTGGATCGTGGTGATGACGCTGGCATAGGTCGAGGGGCGCCCGATTCCAAGCTCTTCCATCTTCTTGACCAGCGTCGCCTCGGTATAGCGCGGCGGCGGCTGGGTGAAATGCTGTTCGGGGCTGATCTTGCGCTTTTCGGCGGCCTCGCCTTCCATGATCTGGGGCAGGCGCTTGTCATCGTCATCCACGACCTGGTCGTCGCGGCCCTCTTCGTAGACGCGCAGGAAGCCGTCGAACTGCACAACCTGTCCGGTGGCGCGCAGGCCGACTTGCCCGTCGTCGCTCGCAATATCGACCGTCGTCCGTTCGAGACGCGCGCCCTCCATCTGGCAGGCCAGCGTGCGCTTCCATATCAGGTCATAGAGCTTGCGCTGGTCCGGTTCGGTGGCCTTGAGATCATCGACCGTGCGGGTCATCTCGGTCGGGCGGATACATTCGTGCGCCTCTTGCGCGTTCTTGGCCTTGTTCTTGTAGATACGCGGGGATTTCGGCACGTATTCCGCGCCATAGCGGTCCTTGATCGCATCGCGCGCCGCCGCCACGGCCTCGGGCGCCATGTCGATCCCGTCGGTTCGCATATAGGTGATATAGCCCGCCTCGTAGAGACGCTGCGCCGCGCTCATGCATTGGCGCGCGCCCATGCCGAACTTGCGGCTGGCCTCCTGTTGCAGGGTCGAGGTCATGAAGGGCGGCGAGGGGTTGCGGCTCGCCGGTTTTGCCTCGACGCTCCTGACCGTGAGGTCGCGCGACGAAATCGCCTGCACCGCAAGTTCCGCGGCGGTGCCGGTCTCGATGTCGAACTTGTCAAGCTTCTGGCCGCCAAGCACGGTTAGCCGGGCTTCGAATTCCTGGCCGCGTGGCGTGGCCAACAGGGCCTTGACCGACCAGTATTCCCGCGCGTTGAAGGCTTCGATCTCCATCTCGCGTTCCACGATGAGACGCAGGCAGACCGATTGCACCCGCCCTGCCGAGCGCGCGCCGGGCAGTTTGCGCCAGAGCACCGGCGAGAGGTTGAACCCCACGAGATAGTCGAGCGCCCGGCGTGCAAGATAGGCGTCGACCAGCGGTCGGTCGATGTCGCGCGGGTTCTGCATCGCCTCGGTGACGGCGCTCTTGGTGATCGCATTGAACACCACGCGGCTCACGGGGGTGTCCTTCTTGATCGCGCGGCGTTTGCGCAGGGCTTCTTCAAGGTGCCAACTGATTGCCTCGCCTTCGCGGTCGGGGTCGGTTGCGAGGATGAGCGCGTTATCGTCCTTGAGAGCGTCGGCAATCGCCTTCACATGTTTTCGCGAATCGGCACCGACTTCCCATTTCATCTCGAATTCATGGTCCGTATCGACGCTGCCATCCTTGGGCGGCAGGTCTCGGACATGACCATACGAGGCAAGAACGGTGTAGTCGGACCCCAGGTATTTATTGATTGTTTTGGCTTTGGCCGGGGATTCGACGACAACAACGGGCATGTTTTTTCTACCGACTTTTGGAAATGCTCTGGCGGCGGAAAATGTGGGCTTGAGGGGGGGAATGTCAATGCGCCCTTTGCGTCGCAGGCCAAATTGACGGTTTCAGGAAGGCCTGATCGCTGTCTTTTGGCCGGAGGGCAAGGCCGCGGTGCGGGCGCCCGGACCCGCCTTAACTGCGGGAGAGAAACCCCCCGGCCTGTCGCCGGATATGTCCCTCGATTTCAAGGTCAATGAGGACCGGGGCCACATCCGCCGCCGGGGTGGCAAGATCGCGGATGAGCTGATCCTCCGCGACGGGGGCAGGTCCGAGGCGGTCGAGGATCTTCTGGTGGAGTTGAGCCGTTTCGCGCAGTGAACGTTTCCGTGGCGGTGGCTCGGAGAGTGGCATCTCGGATTGCTCGGGCTCTTTCCGAGGCGCATTCGCCGGGCCGATGGCCTCGATCACGTCTTGCGCGCCGCGCACGAGGGTTGCCCCGTCACGCAGGAGCATGTTGCAGCCCGATGCGCGGGCGTCAAAAGGATGGCCCGGAACCGCAAGCACCTCGCGCCCTTGGTCAAGTGCGCCATGCGCGGTCAGCAGACTGCCCGACCGCGCAGCGGCCTCAACAACGATGACCGCCCGCGCCAATCCCGAGATGATCCGGTTGCGGGCCGGGAAATGGCGTGCTTGCGGCTGCGTGCCCATGGGTTGTTCGGAAATGCGCAGCCCCGTGCAGGCCAGGTCTTCGGCGAGTTTCGCGTTTTCCGCCGGGTAGATGACGTCAACACCGCCGCCCAAAACGGCCATTGTGCCGGTGTCCAAAGAGGCGAGATGTGCCGCCGTGTCGATGCCGCGTGCCATGCCCGAGACAATGGTGAAGCCCGCTTCGCCCAGATCCCGCGCCAAGGCGCGGGCCATGCGGGTGCCGAGGGACGAGGCGTTGCGCGCCCCGACAATGGCCACGAGGGGGCGGCTCAGGAGTTGCGTGCGTCCCATGGCCCAGAGAAGAGGCGGGGCATCGGCAATTTCGGCAAGGGATCGCGGATAAAGAGGGGTGCCCCAGGGAACGAGTTCGGCCCCGGCGGCATAGCCTGCCTCCAGCTCGCGCTTGGCCCGGGCCCGATCACAGACGCGATACCGGTCTTCGCCCGCTTCCTGCGCGATGCCGGGAAGGGCTTCGAGCGCGGCGTCCGCCGAACCGTATTCCTTGAGGAGCCGATGGAATGTCGTTACGCCAACCCGGCGCGAGCGCAAAAGACGGAGCCACGAAACCCGCTGTTCTTCCGTGGTGGGTGGGAGTTGGGGGTGAGTGGAAGAAGAGTATGTTCCGGTCATCCGTGGCTCCGCCTGCTTGCAGAATCATGTCTAACGCACGTCTGGTTAACAGTGCGTAAACCACGCCCGGTTTCTCAGCACTCCTTATATTTGATCCATATATGATCCGCGCTCAGGTCGCCGCCCCGCCAACGGTCAATCCGCCCATGAGCACCGTGGGCTGGCCCACGCCCACGGGCACCCATTGTCCCGCCTTGCCGCAATTTCCCATGCCGGGATCAAGCGCCATGTCGTTGCCAAGGGCGCGGATCTGTCCCATCGCGGTGGGGCCGTCGCCGATCAGGGTTGCCCCCTTGACCGGCGCACCGATCTTGCCGCCCTGCACCCGGTAGGCCTCGGTGCAGGAAAAGACGAACTTGCCATTGGTGATATCGACCTGCCCGCCGCCAAAGCCCACGGCATAGATTCCGTCCTTGAGCGAGGCCACGAGGTCTGCCGGATCGGCGTCGCCGCCTTCCATATAGGTATTGGTCATGCGCGGCATCGGCGGATGGGCATAGCTTTCGCGCCGCCCGTTGCCGGTCACCTCGGCCCCCATGAGACGCGCGTTCTGACGATCCTGCATGTAGCCGACAAGTATCCCGTCCTCGATCAGCACGTTCCGCCCCGAGGGCGTGCCTTCATCATCAACGGTGAGCGATCCGCGCCGGTCGGGCAGGGTGCCGTCGTCGATCACCGTGACGCCGCGCGCCGCGACCTGGTCGCCAATGCGGCCAGTGAAGCGCGACGAGCCTTTCCGGTTGAAATCCCCCTCAAGCCCGTGGCCCACCGCTTCATGCAAGAGAATACCGGGCCAGCCGGGGCCAAGGACGACATCCATCGCCCCGGCCGGGGCGGGGGTGGCCTCGAGATTGACAAGCGCAATGCGCAGTGCTTCGCGGGCCTTGCGTTGCCAGTCGGTGGGGGCGAGCAATCCATCAAGCCCGATACGGCCCCCGCCCGAGGCGCTGCCGCTTTCGCGCCGCCCGTCTTGCTCGACGATGACCGACACGTCGACGCGCGTCATGGGGCGGCTGTCGCTGACCATCGTGCCGTCGGGCCGAAGGATCACCACCTCCTGATGCGAGGCTGCAACCGATGCGGTGACCTGCACGACACGGGGGTCAAGGTCGCGGGCAAAAGAGTCTATCTCGCGCAGGGTCTCGATCTTGACGGGAAAAGTCGCGTCCGTGATCGGGTTACGATCCATGTATCGCTGACGGTTGGTGCGTTTCGGCCCCGTGGCCAGCGTGCCGCCGCCTTCGCCCACGGCAAGTCGCGCCGTCTGAACCGCACGCTTGAGCGCCGATTCGGAAATTTCCGAGCTATGGGCATAGCCCGACACCTCGCCGCGCACCGCGCGCAGGCCGAATCCCTCGGAAGCATCGTAGGATGCATTGCGCAGTCGCCCGTCGTCGAAGACAAGCACCTCTCCACGCCGCCTTTCAAGGAACAATTCGCCATCATCGGCCCCTTCAGTTGCTGCGCGCAACTGGGTCAGGGCAAATTCCTGGTCGATAAGTGTCTCGAAGGGCAAGAATTTGATCTGAGTCATATGGATTTTCCCCTCGGAATTTGATCTATATCAAAAAAAGCGTCCGTTTGTCGCGGGCCTGCTTCTATATTTGATGGATAGAATATGGTTTCTATCGTCAACACAAGCGCGGGATGCCGTCGTATACGGCGGTGTTTTGCATCGGAACAGAAACGAACAAGAACGCAACCGATCAGGGTGAACTATGCGAATTCAAACGAAAATCCTGAGCCTGATGGCAGCTCTCACCGCGTCTTCGGCGCTTGCACAGGACGTGGAGACGGTGGGTAAGCCGGTCGATCGTGGCCTGGGCTTCCAGCCGGCGGCGACCGAACTGGCCCGTGACCTCCAGTCTCTGGACTTCATGATTCTGGTCATCATCACCGGGATCGTGGCTCTGGTGGCGGGGCTGATGCTCTATATCTTCGTGCGCTACAACCGGCGCGCCAACCCGAACCCGGCGACCTTTACCCACAATACCCCGGTCGAGATCGCCTGGACCATCGGTCCGATCATCATCCTTGTCTTTATCGGGGCTTTCTCGCTTCCGGTTCTGTTCAAGCAGCAGGAAATTCCCGAAGGCGACATCACCATCAAGGTGACCGGCTACCAGTGGTACTGGGGCTATGAATATGTCGACCACGAGTTCGGTTTCGATAGCTTCATGCTGCCGCGCGAAGATCTGGCAGAGTATGGCTACAACGATGACGAATATCTTCTCGCGACCGATACGCAGGTTGTCGTGCCCGTTGGCAAGACCGTCGTGATGCAGGTCACGGGGGCGGACGTGATCCACTCCTGGACCATCCCGGCCTTTGGCGTGAAACAGGACGCCGTGCCGGGCCGCCTTGCCGAGCTTTGGTTCAAGGCGGAACGTGAGGGCATCTATTTCGGCCAGTGTTCAGAGCTTTGCGGCAAGGACCACGCCTACATGCCGATCACCGTCAAGGTTGTCTCGCAAGAGGCCTATGACGCCTGGCTCGAAGGTGCGATCGACGAATATGCCGGCGATCCTTCGACTCTTCCGAACCGCGTGCAACTCGCTTCGGCGAACTGATCCGAACCAACTGACCATGTTACGGGATGCGCGACACAGCGCATCCCAGCCAGCAAGGAAGCGAGCATGAGCGACGCAAGCGTTAACAGCCAGGTAGATTTCAACGAGGCCAGCTTCGGCGATTACTTCGCCCTGCTGAAGCCGCGCGTGATGTCGCTGGTCGTGTTTACCGCGCTTGTCGGCCTTCTGGCTGCGCCGGTGGATGTGCACCCTTTCATCGCCTTTGCCTCTATCCTGTTCATCGCCGTCGGGGGCGGCGCCTCCGGCGCACTTAACATGTGGTGGGACGCCGATATCGACGCGGTGATGAAGCGCACCCAAGGCCGCCCGATTCCAGCCGGCAAGGTGACGCGAGACGAAGCCTTTGCCATCGGCATCACGCTTTCGGCCTTTGCCTGCATCATGCTGGCGCTGGCGGCGAACATGTTTGCCGGCCTGCTCCTGGCTTTCACGATTTTCTTCTACGTGGTGATCTACACCATGTGGCTCAAACGCTGGACGCCGCAGAACATCGTCATTGGCGGTGCGGCCGGGGCCTTTCCTCCGATGATCGGTTGGGCCGTGGCCACCGGGGGCGTTTCCATCGAATCCGTCCTCATGTTCACCCTGACCTTCATGTGGACGCCGCCGCATTTCTGGGCGCTGTGCCTGTTCATGAAGTCGGATTACAAGGACGCGGGCGTGCCGATGCTGCACGTGACCCATGGGCGTCGCGTGACTCGCAATCATATCCTCGTCTACACGATCCTGCTTGCCATCGTTGCCATTGGCATGGCCTTTACCGGGGTCGGCGGTCCGATCTACCTTGCCACCGCGCTGGTCCTAAACGGCCTGTTCCTGGCCGGGGCAGTCTCGATCTGGCGGCGCGACGAAGCCGCGGCCGAGGCCGATTCCTACAAGCGCGAGAAGAGCTTTTTCGGCCTTTCGCTGCTCTATCTCTTCCTGCATTTCGGCGCGATCCTCGCAGAGGCGACGCTGGCGCGCTACGGCCTGGGAGGCTGGTAAGACCATGAGCTTTCGAGAAGAACATGAGCTGCACAAGCGCCGGCTGGGCCGTAATATCGGCCTTGCACTGGTGCTTGCCGGCTTGATTGCCATCGTGTTCGGCCTGACCGTCGTCAAGGTCACACGCGGCGATTACGAACCCGAGAACGCAAGGATACAGAACTGATGGCGATGGACCCCAAAACCAAGACATTGGCCCAGACCGTTGGCGTGGTCGCGACCATGGGCGCGCTCGCATGGGCCTCGGTGCCGTTTTATGACTGGTTCTGCCGCGTCACCGGCTTTGGCGGGACCACTGGTGTGGCCGAAGCGGGTGCGGAAGCCATTCTTGATCGCACCATCAAGGTGCGCTTCGATGCCAGCAAGGAGCGCGATTTCCCGTGGGAGTTCAAGCCCGTAGAGCGCACAATGGAAATCCGTATCGGTGAAACCGGGCTGGCTTTCTACGAGGCCTACAACCCGACCGACCGCCCGATTGCCGGCTCGGCAAGCTACAACGTCTTTCCCTACGAGGCAGGCGGGTATTTCACCAAGATCGACTGTTTCTGCTTTGAAGAGCAGGTATTGCAGCCCGGCGAACGTATTTCGATGCCGGTCTCTTTCTACGTCGACCCCGAGCTGGTCGAGGACCGGGATGCCAAGCACCTGACGCATATCACCCTGTCCTACACGTTCCACGAAATCGACCTGCCCGAGACCACCGCGGCTCTCGCGCAGGAAACCGAAACCGAAGTAAACTAAGAAGCCTTCCAACGAGGGAATAACGAAAATGGCGCACGCTAAGAACCACGATTATCATATTCTGCCGCCGTCGATCTGGCCCCTTCTGGGATCGGTCGGGGCCTTCATCATGCTCTTCGGGGCCGTGCTCTGGATGGCCAATGACATGCCCTGGATGTTCCTGATCGGTCTGGTGCTTGTTCTCTATACCATGTTCGGCTGGTGGTCGGACGTTGTGGCCGAGGGCAATAACGGCGTCGACCATACCCCGGTCGTACAGATTGGCCTGCGCTACGGCTTCATCCTGTTCATCATGTCCGAGATCATGTTCTTCGCGGCATGGTTCTGGAGCTTCTTCAAGCACGCGCTTTACCCGATGCACCCCGAGGGGCTGAGCCCTGCGGTTGACGGCATCTGGCCGCCTGCTGGCATCGAGACCTTCGATCCCTGGCACCTGCCGCTGATCAACACGCTGATCCTGCTCTGCTCCGGCATGGCGGCGACCTGGGCGCACCACGCCCTTGCCCACGAGGATAACCGCGAAGACATGAAATGGGGGCTCGTGCTTGCTATCGCGCTCGGCCTGATCTTCACTGCCTTTCAGGCCTATGAATACAGCCACGCGGCCTTTGGCTTCTCCGGCAATATCTACGGCGCCAACTTCTTCATGGCGACCGGGTTCCACGGGTTCCACGTGGTCGTGGGGACGATCTTCCTCTTCGTTTGCCTGATCCGCCTTATGAAGGGGCACTTCACCCGCGAGAACCATGTCGGGTTCGAGGCCGCGGCCTGGTACTGGCACTTCGTGGACGTTGTCTGGCTCTTCCTCTTCGCTGCCGTCTATATCTGGGGCGGCTAAGCGGTCGGTCGGGGTTTGCGGTTGAAATACCGCCCCCAAAACACGTAAGTCAGGTCGCGGGTTGCCAAGGCTGCCCGCGACTTTTTCTTTGCAAGGAAGCTCCCTCGTGTCCCGTCTTATCCTGCCTCTTGTCTTCGGTATCGTCGGCACCGCGATCCTCGTGTCCCTGGGCAATTGGCAAGTGCAGCGGCTTGCCGAGAAGGAAGCCTACCTTGCCGCGATCGAAACGCGCATCAATGACGCCCCTGTCGCCGTCCCTGAAAATCCCGATCCCGAGCAAGACCGTTTTCTCCCGATCCTCACCTCGGGCGAGATGACGGACAAGGAACTGCATGTGCTCGTCTCCACGAAACAGCTTGGGGCCGGGTATCGCATCGTCGCCGCCTTTGAAACCGATGCAGGACGCCGTCTCATGGTTGACCGGGGTTTCGTCGCCACCGAGGACAAGGAGACCGCACGCCCCACCGGCCCCATGACCCTCACCGGCAACCTGCATTGGCCCGAGGAGATCGACAGCTTCACGCCGGACAATGATGTTGCGGGCAATATCTGGTTCTCGCGCGATGTGCCGACGATGGCCGCAGCGCTCGGCACCGAGCCTGCTCTTGTCATCCTGCGGCAATCCTCGGTCGAGACCCCGACGCTGACGCCCTTGCCGGTCGATACCTCCGGAATCCCGAACGATCACCTGGAATATATCGTCACTTGGTACGGACTGGCGATTGTCTGGGTGCTCATGACGCTTTATTACCTCCTGCGCATGCGCAAACCGAAAAAGGCCTGAGTCCCGTGAAATACATCTCCACCCGCGGCAACGCGCCCGAACTGACCTTCGAAGAGGCGATGCTGACCGGCCTCGCGCGCGACGGGGGGCTTTACGTGCCCGAAACCATCCCGACCCTGACCAATGACGAGATCGCGGCACTTGCGGGGAAGCCTTACGAAGAGGTCGCCTTCCGCGTGATGAAACCCTTTATCGGCGATTGTTTCACCGATGAGGCGTTCAAGGGAATCATCGCCCGTGCCTACGAGGGGTTTCGCCACGACGCCCGCGCGCCTCTGGTGCAGCTTGGTGCCAACCATTTCCTGATGGAGTTGTTCCACGGTCCGACGCTTGCCTTCAAGGATTTTGCGATGCAGCTCATCGGTCAGCTGTTCCAATTCTCTCTGGCGCGTCGGGGCGAGCGTGTGACCATCGTCGGCGCGACCTCGGGCGATACCGGCTCGGCGGCGATAGAGGCGTTTCGTGGCCTCGACAACGTGGATGTCTTCATCCTCTTCCCGCACGGCCGCGTCTCCGACATCCAGCGCAAGCAGATGACGACGCCCGAGGATGCCAACGTCCACGCCCTCGCGCTTGACGGCGATTTCGATGATTGCCAAGCCCGCCTCAAGGATATGTTCAACGATTTCGAGTTCCGCGACGGGGTGCGCCTTGCCGGGGTCAACTCGATCAACTGGGCGCGGGTTCTGGCGCAGGTCGTATACTACTTTTCCACGGCAACCGCTCTTGGTGCGCCGCATCGCAAGGTATCGTTCACGGTGCCGACCGGCAATTTCGGCGATATCTTCGCCGGTTACGTCGCCAAGAAGATGGGCCTGCCCATTGATCGGCTGGTGATCGCCACGAACCAGAACGACATTCTGCATCGCACCATGGAAACCTCGGCCTATACCAAGGAAGGCGTGGTGCCCTCGATCTCGCCCTCGATGGATATCCAGGTCTCGTCGAATTTCGAACGCGCGCTGTTTGACGCTTATGGCCGTGACGGCAATGCCGTGGCTCAACTCATGCAAGAGCTGAAATCCGGCGCCTTCACCGTAAGCCAAGGGGCCATGGAAACCCTTCGTGAGCATTTTTCCTCGGGCCGCGCCTCCGAAGAGGAAACCCGCGCCACGATCCAATGGGGTTTTGAGCATTGCGAGGAAGTGCTTTGCCCCCATTCCGCCGTTGGGGTAAAGGTCGCCAACGAGAATCTGGGCGACACCCCGATGATCACGCTCGCTACGGCGCATCCGGCCAAGTTCCCCGACGCGGTGGAAGAGGCCATGGGTGCGCGTCCCGCTCTGCCGCCGCATATGGCGGATATGATGGACAAGCCCGAGCGCGTGACGCGGGTTCCCAATGATCTCGCCCACCTGACAACCTTTATCAAAGACCGGATCGCTTCACGTTGACCACACAGCTTCACACCCTCGCCAATGGCTTTCGCATCGTGACCGAGCATATGCCCGGCCTCGAATCGGCCTCGATCGGTATCTGGGTGAACGCCGGCGGGCGCCATGAACGGCGCACGCAAAACGGCATCGCACATTTTCTCGAACACATGGCCTTCAAGGGCACCAAGCGGCGCAGCGCGCTCGATATCGCCGAGGCCATCGAGGACGTGGGCGGCTATATCAATGCCTATACAAGCCGCGAAGTGACCGCCTATTATGCCCGCGTGCTCAAGAACGATGTGGCGCTGGCGTTGGATGTGATCGGCGATATCGTTCTCAACCCGGTTTTCGACGCCAACGAGATCGAGGTCGAACGCGGCGTGATCCTGCAGGAGATCGGCCAGGCGCTCGATACGCCCGACGATGTGATCTTTGACTGGCTTCAGGAACGGGCCTATCCGGATCAACCGATTGGTCGCACCATTCTCGGCGCCGAGGAGCGCGTGCGCACGTTTGGGCGAGAGGATCTTTCCGGGTTCGTGAGTGAACATTACCGTCCCGAGAACATGGTGCTCGCCGCGACTGGGGCTGTCGATCATGACATGATCGTCCGCCTTGCCGAGGATCTTTTCGGTGATCTGAAGGGCGGTCGCGCGATGCCGCTTGATCCGGCGCGTTTCGTGGGGGGCGAATACCGCACCGAGAAAACGCTTGAACAGGCCCATCTTGCGCTTGGTTTCGAAAGCCCGGATTACTGCAATCCCGACATTTACACCGCGCAGATCTACGCGACCGCCCTCGGTGGCGGCATGTCCTCGCGCCTGTTCCAGGAAATCCGCGAACGACGTGGTCTCTGCTACACGATCTATTCGCAGGCCGGTGCCTATGCCGATACCGGCATGATGACGATCTACGCCGGCACATCCGGCGAGCAGATCGGCGATCTCTGCCGGGTGACAATCCAGGAACTCAAACGCGCGGCCGATGGCATGAGCGCCGAGGAAATCGCCCGCGCACGTATCCAGATGAAGGCGGGGCTTCTCATGGGGCTTGAAAGCCCGTCGAGCCGTGCCGAGCGTCTTGCGCGGCTGCTGGCGATCTGGGGTTACGTGCCCTCGCTTCAGGAAACGGTCGAACGGATCGACGGAATTTCCGATGCCGATGTGCGCCGTTTTGCCGAGCATATGGCCGTCGAGGCCCGTCCGGCGCTTGCGCTTTATGGTCCGGTCTCTGCAGCGCCTGACCTGGCAACGCTGCAAGACCTGCGGTGCGCCGCCTGATGCGTTTGGGGCGGCGCAAGGTCCGCATTGAGACGGAGCGCCTGACCCTGCGCCCGCCAATGCATGGGGATTTTCGCGCCTGGTCCGTTCTGCGTAGTGAAAGCGCCGAATTCCTGATCCCGTGGGAACCTGCCTGGTCCTCCGACCACCTCAGCCGCAAGAGCTTTACCAACCGCGTCTATTGGGCCCAGAGGGCCATCAACGGCGGTACGGCCTTGCCGCTGTTCCTGATCCGGCGCTCCGACGAAATGCTGCTTGGGGCCATCACCCTTGACAATATCCGTCGCGGCCCCTCGCAGGCGGGCACACTCGGCTATTGGATCGGTGAGCGCTACACGCGTCAGGGATATATGCGTGAAACCATCGAGGCCGTCGTGCATCACGCCTTCAGCCAAATGGACCTGAGCCGTATCGAAGCCGCCTGCCTGCCCGAGAACACCGCTTCGCGCGGGGTGCTCGAAAAGTCGGGGTTCAAATACGAAGGCGTCGCCCAGAGTTACCTTCAGATCAATGGCCGTTGGCGGACGCATGTGCTCTATGCCGCGCTGCGCAATGACCGGCGCGGTCGAACCCTTGTCGGACAGGCATGATCCCTACATAAATTTGATCTGCGATCCCTGTTGCCCATGCTATTCTTTCCGCGAAAGGAGCATGACATGATCCGCTTGATCTTTCTTGTCCTGATGCTGGCCGGTATGGCCCATGCCGAGACCCGCCGCCCAAGCCATTGCATCGCGCTCGCTGATGCAGGCGGCTTGGCCTATCTTCACAAGGCCGGGTTTCGCGATCCTCTGGAGGATCACCACGTCCGCCTGAGCTATATCGCGCATGCCTCTTTCCTGATCCAGACCCATGACGGGCTTTCGGCGGTCACGGATTATACCGGGTTCATCGGCAACACCGATCTGATCCCCGATGTCGTGACCATGAACCACGCCCATGAAACGCACTACACGTCCCTCCCGGACCCCGCGATTCCGCATGTCCTCGAAGGTTGGGGGCAGGGGAGAGGCCCGGCCGATCATCATCTTGATCTCGGCTCGCTCCTGGTGCGCAACGTGCCCACTGATATCCGGCGGGGCGGGGGGGCGGTCGAGGTGCACGGCAACTCGGTTTTCGTTTTCGAAGCGGGCGGTCTCTGCATTGCCCATCTGGGCCATCTGCATCACGAACCGACCCCCGCCCAATATGCGGCTCTGGGGCGGATGGACGTGGTGATGGCCGCGGTCGATGGCACGCTGACCCTCGACCTGCCGTCTATGATCCGCGTCTTGCAGCGCATGAAGGCGCGGATCGTGATTCCGATGCACTGGTTCCAGGGGTGGACACTCGAGGCTTTCCTCGAAGGTATGTCGCGCGATTACGAGATCGTGCAGGATGGCGCGAGCGAGATCATCGTCTCCCTGCGAAATCTGCCGGATCGTCCGACAATCCATGTTTTGAGGCCGCGCTTCCTGCGTGACCCTTGAACATGGCCCATGCTAGAGATGCGGACATGAGTCTGAAGTCCGCCTCCGCCCCTTTCCTCGACGATCTTGCCGCGCGCTTGCCGGCAGATACGTTGCGCAGGCCCGAGCCGCGCTATCTCGAAGAACCCCGTGGCCGGTACCAAGGCCAGCCAGCCTCCGCGCTCGCCCTGCCGCGCAGCACGGAGGAGGTTGCAACCATTGTCACCACCTGCAACGCCGCCCGTGTGCCCGTCGTGCCCTATGGTGGCGGCACTGGGCTTGTCGGGGGGCAGGTCATGCCGGACGGACCCATACCGCTCATCCTGTCGCTTGAGCGCATGAACCATATCCGATCGGTTCACCCGCTTGAAAATGTCCTTGTTGCCGAGGCAGGGGCAATCCTAGCGGATGTGCAAGCTGCCGCCGAGGAGGCAGACCGGCTTTTCCCCCTGTCGCTCGCCGCCGAAGGCACTGCCCGCATCGGCGGCAATCTCGCGACCAATGCCGGCGGCGTCAACGTGCTGCGCTATGGCACTACGCGCGATCTCTGCCTCGGGCTTGAGGCGGTCCTGCCCACCGGCGCGATCTGGAACGGCCTGACCCGGTTGCGCAAGGACAACACGGGCTATGACCTGCGCGGCTTGCTCGTCGGCTCGGAGGGTTCTCTCGGGGTCATCACGGCCGCCGCGCTCAAGCTCTCGCCACGTCCCAGGTCGCGCGGCACGGCGCTCTTGGCGGTGAGCGACCCTGCGGCGGCACTGCGCTTGCTCGAACTCGCCCGCGATCATGTGGGCGAGTCCGTTTCCGCCTTCGAGATCATGCACCGCCAAGGCCCGGATTTCGTGCGCGAAACCCTGCCCGACATCCGACAACCTTTCCCGGAGTCCCCCGAATGGATGGTGCTGATCGAACTGGGCATGGCGCAGGAGGCCGAAACGGCGCTGGAGGCGCTTTTTGCCGCTGCGCTTGACGCCGGGCTTGTGCAGGACGGCCTGATCGCGCAAAGCGAGGGTCAGCGCGCGGATTTCTGGTCATTGCGCGAACATATCCCGGTCGCCAACAAGCGTATCGGCTCGATCAGCAGCCATGACATTTCCCTGCCCTTGGCGGCCCTGCCGGATTTCATCAGTGAGGCCGGGGCCAAGCTCGCTGGGCTGGGGGATTTCCGGGTGAACTGCTTCGGGCATCTGGGCGATGGCAACCTGCATTACAATGTCTTCCCCGCCAAGGGACGCGACCGCGCAGAGTACGAAAACCAACGGGCTGCGGTCAAAACCGTCGTCCACGATCTCGTCGCGGCGCATGAGGGCTCTTTCAGTGCCGAGCACGGGGTTGGGCGGTTCAAGACCGGTGATTTGCAACGCTATGGCGACCCGGCCAAGCTCGCAGCGATGCGGGCGATCAAATCCGCGCTTGATCCCAACGGCATCATGAATCCCGGCGTCGTGCTGCCCTGAAACGGGAAACGCCCCGCCCTGAAACAAGGACGGGGCGCGATCACCATGATCGTGCAAGCAGTGCCGGCTCCCGACCGACACCTGCATCTAGCCCGACAAACCTTTCAAAAGTCTTTACATACCCTCGAATTCGCACAGAACCGAGACATTGACGCCCATATCTTCAAGTTTCTTGCGCCCGCCGAGTTCCGGAAGGTCGATGATGAAGGAACAGGCGACGATCTCGCCGCCGAGCCGCTCAATCAGCTTGATCCCGGCTTCGGCGGTGCCGCCGGTGGCAAGAAGATCGTCCACTACGAGGATTTTCTCGCCCGGTTCAATGGCATCATCGTGAATCTCGACAATCGCTTCGCCGTATTCAAGTTTGTAGTCTTGGGAAATTGTCGTGCCGGGGAGCTTGCCCTTCTTGCGGATCGGCACGAAGCCAAGCGAGAGCTGGTGCGCAATCGCGCCGCCAAGGATAAAGCCGCGCGCTTCAAGTCCGACCACCTTGTCGATTCGCTCGCCCGCGAACGGGTGCAACATCTGGTCGATGGCCATGCGAAAGCCGCGCGGATCGGCAAAGAGCGTCGTCACATCGCGAAACATGATCCCCTCATGGGGAAAGTCCACGATGGTGCGGATATAATCCCTGACGTCGGTGCTCTTCTTGCCCATGATCTGTCCTCTTGCTGGCCGGCCTCAGCTTTTACCGAAGCGGCTCTTACGCGCAAGAGGGCAGGGGCGAAAGGGGTTATCGGCTGCGGCGGCGCAGGAAGCGGTAGACGGGGCTTGGCATCCGGTTCAAATGCGGTTTGGGCCAGTCCATCCGGTCACGCAAAAGGATGGATTTTGCGGTCAAAAGGGTCATTTTCTCTTTCCTTTCCAAGACTGTCTCGTTAGTAACGTGTAGCTATTGTATATGTTATGTATATACATTAGCTTTACAAAAACGTCAACTACTCAGGCGCGAAAAGAGAAAATGGGCAAGAAAGACGGCAAGAAAGCCGCCAAGAAGGACAGTCAGCTGGTCCTCCGTCTCGACAAGGCCGAGCGCGACGCGTTCGTGGATTTGTGCAAGGATATGGATACGAGCGCGGCGCGCGAAATTCGCCGGTTCATCCGAGAGTTCATGAAGGAAAACGGAGGGGCATGATCCCTCCGTTGTCTTTTCCGTCTTAGCTTGCGCGTTTGAGCGTCGCCGTCAGAACGCCCATACCCATCAAGGTAAGGCCGCCCATGCGTGTCAGTCCGCGTATGACAGACGGGCGCGCGATCCGCGTGCGCAGCTTGTCGGCCAGCACCGCATAGGCCAGCGCGTTGAGCGCCGCCAACCCGACGAATGTTGCAATCATGACGGCGAATTGCGGGGCAATGGCGCGTGTTGGGTCAAGGAACTGCGGCACGAACGCGATGAAGAACCCGATGCTTTTCGGGTTGAGCGCGGTGACCGCCGCGGCATGGCCGAAAATCCCCCGCGCGGGGCGTTTCTGCGTCCCAATGAGGCCTGGCGCATCCGCATGGCGGGCGCCGCGCATCATCTTGTAACCGAGCCACAAGAGGTAAATCGCGCCAACCCATTTCAAAACGGTAAAGGCCGTGGCTGACGCCAGAACAATCGCACCCAGCCCCAGAAGAGACGCCGTCATGGCGATCAGGTCGCCAAGCGCCACGCCCGCTGCGGTGGCGAGGGCGACCGTGCGTCCCTGGCTGAGCGCATAAGACAGGACAAGCAGGATCGTCGGGCCGGGAATAATGAGAAGCAAGGTCGAGGCGGCGGCGAAGGCAAGCCAGATATCGAAACTCATGACAGAACCCTCCCGGCGATGGGTTTCAGACGCTCGACCACCATCGGATCGCGGGCCTCCGGGGCGGTCAGGATGGCATATTCCAAAGCCCGGTCACAGCCATGCGGACATGGCGCGCGCTCGGCCCCTAATAGGCCTGGCAGGCGCCGTACAAGCTCGCGGCCCTTGTCTGCGTTGCCCGTGAGCGTCTTGATGATCTCGGTGACGTCGACCTCGCCATGCTCGGGGTGCCAGCTGTCGTAATCCGTCACCATGGCGACGGATGTATAGCAAAGCTCTGCCTCGCGGGCGAGTTTCGCCTCGGGCATATTGGTCATGCCGATCACGTCACAGCCCCAGCTTTCGCGATACATCTTCGATTCCGCCAATGTCGAGAATTGCGGCCCCTCCATCACGAGATAGGTGCCGCCCTTATGTACCCGGATGCCCGCATCCTGCGCCGCCGTGAAACAAGCCTCGCCAAGCCGGTCACAGGTCGGGTGTGCGACGCTCACATGGGCGACAAGGCCGGGGCCGAAGAAGCTCTTCTCGCGCGCGAAGGTGCGGTCGATATACTGATCCACGATCACGAAGTCGCCCGGTGCCATCTCTTCGCGAAACGATCCCACGGCAGAGACGGAAATCACGTCGGTCACGCCCAGCTGTTTGAGAGCGGCGATATTGGCGCGGTAGGGGACAGAACTCGGCGTATGCACATGCCCACGGCCGTGGCGCGGCAAGAAGGCCATTCGCACACCCCCAAGCCTCCCCGTCAGGATTGCATCCGAAGGCGTCCCCCAGGCGGTCTCGACCTCCTGCCATTTGGCCTGTTCCAAGCCGTCAATGTCATAAATGCCCGAACCGCCAATGACGGCGATCATCGTTTCGCCCATGCTAATCTCCTGTTGGTCTGTTGCGCCCATTCTTGGCGTGACCCGTGGCGCTTGGCAACGTCCCGGCCTGCAATTCCCTGTCATCTGCCGTCGTTGATGCGCCATTCACCTGGGCGGCAGGCCGTCTGGGAGGGTATTCGGTGGTCGTTGCAGCTCCGAATGCGGGAAGCGCCCAGACAATAGAAATCGGGCTGGGTCAGTCGTCCGGACGCGCCAGTGTAAAGGTGTTCTCCACCACCGCGTAGTCCCGATAACCAAGCCGTGCCAGCGGGCGGAACGTGGTCACATCGAAAATGCCGTTTCTCAGGCAATCGTCGCGCAGGTGGATACCGACCACTTCGCCATGGACGACATGGTTATACTCCCCCTTGATCTTGACGATCTGGGTCACCCGGCATTCAAGGCTTGCCGGGGCGCCGACAAGGCGCGGGCAGTCGATGGTCTCGCAGGGCGCGGCCTCAAGCCCGGCGCGTTCGAACTCGTCCACATCCTTGGCAAAGCCCGTGGTCGAGACATTCATGGCATCGCGCATCGCTTCTTCGACCACGTTGATACAGAACACATCCGTGGCGCGGATGTTGGCAAGCGTGTCCTTGGTGCCGTCCTGGTCGTCCTTGGCACCGGTGGTGGCAAACATGACCTGTGGTGGCACATAGGCCGTGCCATTGAAGAAGGAATAGGGTGCGAGATTGCGCACACCCTCGGCGTCCTGTGTCGAAATCCACCCGATCGGGCGCGGCGTAATCAGGGCGTTGAACGGGTTATGCGGCAGGCCGTGGCCGTCTTCTGGTTTGTAGAACATATCGCGCGGTTTCCTATGGGTTTGCCCAAGACCTAACGCCGTGCTAGGCGAAGGGCCACGAAAAAATGCGGGGCAGGGCGGGTGTTGCGTCTGACAGTGGAAAGCGCACAGGATTGGTGGGAGGTCGAAGCTCTCTATGACCTGTGCTTTGCGCCCGGCCGCGAGGCGCTGTCGTCTTATCGGTTGCGCGATGGCGTGCCGCCGGTGGCCGGGCTTTGCCTCGTGGCGCGCGATGACGATGGCATTGTCGGCGGTGCGATCCGGTTTTGGCCGGTGCGTGTGGGCAATCACGATGCGCTTCTCCTCGGCCCCGTCGCGGTGCATCCAACCCGCCAGGGCGAAGGGCTTGGCGCGTTCCTTATCCGTGAAAGCCTTGCCAAGGCGGCAGAGATAGGCTGGGCGCGGGTGATGCTTGTCGGGGATGAACCCTATTACAGCCGGTTTGGTTTTACCCGGCTTGACGGGGTCGAGATGCCGCCGCCGACCAATCCGGACCGCGTCCTTGGCCGGGCGCTTGCCGAGGGCGCTTGGGAGGGCGTGCGCGGAAAGGTGCGCTCGGTGCGCATGATCAAGGACGGCGCTTGACGGATGGGCCCCTCGCCCCAATCTAACAGGGCATGACTGATCTATATCCCGACCTTGCCGATCCCGTGCCTGTGATCGACCCGGAGGCTGAACTGGACCGGCTTTTGGCCCATTATGCCAAGGCCGGGTCTTTCGGTCTCGACCTCCTGAATGCGCTGGGCCTTCAGGCCGAGGGGTTGTTTCAGCAATTGCCGCCGCGCATGCGGACAAGGCTGGACGGGGCGACGGAACGCGCCCTGTTCGAGGCCATGCGCGTGGCCCATGCCACGCGCAGCGCATCCTCTTGGGAACCCGACTGGTTCAACCGTGTGCTGGTCGGTGCCCTTGGGGCGGCTGGCGGGTTCGGCGGCGCGCCGAGCGCGCTGGCCGAGGTGCCGGTCACGGTGGTGGTTCTGTTGCGCGAGATTCAGCGCGAAGCCGTGCGCCTTGGGTTCGATCCCGCATCTCAGAATGTGCATTTCGATTGTGTGCAGGTCTTCGGCGCTGCGGGGCCGTTGGCGCGGGATGATGGCGCGGACCTGTCCTTTCTGGGCGCGCGCATGGCTCTGAGCAGTGGCACCATGCAGGCATTGATCGCCCGCGTGGCCCCGCGTCTTGCTTCGGTGCTTGGTCAGAAACTCGCGGCACAGGCCGTGCCCCTTCTCGGGGCGGCCACTGGTGCCGCGATCAATAGCGCCTATCTCGGGTATTACCGGGACATGGCGCATGTGCATTTTGGCCTGCGCAAATTGGCCATGGAGACAGATCGCCCCCATGACCAGCTTGTCGAATCCTTCCGCCAACGCGCCCTGCGCACGGACGGGGGCACCTGACCTGCGTGTCAGCGCAGGCGGTTGTCCGGCGCATTGCCCTCGAAGGAACTGACGGTGAGGGTTTCACCCCGAATCTGGGTGCGGCCTTCGCCTGTCATATACCCCTTCTTGTCGATCTGAACCGTGTCGCCCGAGGTGGCGTTTACGGAGGCGCCGTAGACAAGATCCCGCGCCGTGGTGGTGGTATCGGTGTGGATCATGGCCCCGGCCTGGGTCGCAAGAACGGTGAGGGCTGCGAGAGCGGTCAAACTGCGTTTCATGGTAAAGTCCTTTCTTTCGTGGGGTGCGATCATCTTCGATCTGCAACCACCCTGCGCCGTTGCCGACGGACTTGCAAAACACGCTGGCTCACCGGCCTGTGTCTGTTCGACAGGATTGGGCAAGTCGTGAGGTCGGGACTGTAACAAACAAATAAATATGTTTTAAAACAATGAGATAGCAGGCATATTTCCTGCCGGCTCCTCGCGTTTCAAATACGTGTCACAGCGGCGTGCGTGCCGCGCGATGACATATGTGATCGGTGCGGGTGTTTCCCGCTCCCGTGCCAAGAGTGGTTTTCGCCTTACGGGCGCGGATCTCACGCCATTCGTGAGCAACGTTTCAGGATTTCACGGGCGGGAGGGCGCCTCAGGCGACGATTCCCTGGCTGGCAAGATAGGCCACGACCGAGCTACGCACCGATTGCTCCCCTTCTTCGCGCGCATTGATGATGACCTGGCGCACCTCTGAGATGTTGACGCGTCGCAAGAGGTTCTTGACCGGCCCAATGGAGGCCGGGCGCATTGACAGGCTGCGCAGCCCCACGGCCGCAAGGCAGAGCGCTTCAAGCGGCCTTCCAGCATCCTCGCCGCAGAAACTCAGCGGCGTCGCATTGTGGTTGCATCGTGCGACAATGCCTTCAAGGAAGGTCAGGAAGCTGACATTGAGCGTGTCATAGCGTTTGCGCACACGTTCGTTCTCGCGGTCGGCGGCGAAAAAGAACTGCTTGAGGTCATTGCCACCAATCGACAGGAACCCGACTTCATCAAAGAATTTCTGTGGTGCAAAGGCAAGGCTTGGGGTCTCCAACATTGCCCCAAGCTCCAGCGTCTCGGGCAGGGGGTGTCCGAGTTTGCGTTCGCGTTCCTTGGCCTTCTCCATCTCCCAGACAGCGCGGGTATATTCCTCGTATTGCGCCACGAAAGGGAACATGACCGAAAGGGGGCGCCCATTGGCCGCGCGCAACAAGGCCTGAAGCTGCATGCGCATCACGCCCGGCTTATCAAGCCCGACCCTGATCGCTCGCCAGCCAAGCGCCGGGTTGGGTTCGTCCTCGGGTTTCATATAGGGCAAGACCTTGTCCGAGCCGATATCAAGCGTCCGGAAGACCACGCGCTTGCCCTTGGCGGCGTCCATGACGCGGGTATAGAGCGCCGACAACTCAGAGCGTTTCGGCATCTGGCTGCGCACCAGGAACTGAAGCTCGGTGCGGAACAGGCCAACCCCCTCGGCCCCCGAATTTTCAAGGCTAGGCAGGTCGGCCATGAGTCCCGCGTTCATCGTGAGCGAGATCGTCACCCCGTCAAGCGTCGTTGCGGGCTTGTCGCGGATCGACGCATAACGCTCCTGCGCCTCTGCCTGCATCGCGATCTTGTCTCGGAAAGCGCTGACGACGGTTTCGTCCGGGCGCAGATGCACGATCCCCTGGTCGCCGTCGACCATGATCTGATCGCCGTTGAGCGCTTCTGTCGTGATCCGGTCCGCATGGATGATCAACGGAATCGCCAGGGCCCGCGCCACGATGGCTGCGTGTGAGCCGACAGACCCTTCTTCAAGAACGATCCCGCGCAGGGACCGGCCATATTCAAGCAATTCTCCGGGGCCGATATTGCGCGCGACGAGAATTGGATCGGGAGGAAGCTCTGCACCGGTCTGGGTGCCTTGTCCCGTTAGGATGCGCAACAGGCGGTTCGACACGTCGTCAAGGTCATGCAACCGTTCGCGCAGATAGGCATCCGTGACCTGCTCCATGCGCGCCCGGGCGGTGCTTTGCTCTTTCTCCACGGCGGCTTCCGCCGAAAGGCCGCGCGCGATGTCGCTCTTCATGCGCGTCATCCAGCCCTTGGAATTGGCGAACATGCGGTAGGCTTCAAGCACCTGAAGCTGTTCCTTGTCCCCGCCGGCCGCCCCTTCGAGCATCTTGTCGACCCCAACGCGCAGCGTATCCACGGCCTCGTCAAGGCGCTGCAACTCGGTTTCGGGATCGTCGGCAATCGGGTTGGTGACAACAACACGCGGCTCATGCAGCCAGACATGTCCCTCGGCAGTGCCTTCCTGTGCGCTGCCGGCCTTTATGAGAACGGACTGGCGGTGGCGCGCCTGCATGGCGTCATGGTCGCCAATGAATGCGCCAAGCTCTGTCATCTCGGCCAGAACCATCGCCACGACTTCAAGCGCATAGGTCTCGTCCGCCGAGAAATCCCGCGCCTCCTTGGACTGGACGACAAGAACCCCGAGGTTTTCGCCAAGCCGCTGGATCGGCACACCACAGAAGGACGAGTAGATTTCCTCGCCGGTTTCCGGCATGTAGCGAAACCCCTTGGCCTTGGGCGCATCCGCGGTGTTGACGATATGCGAGGTCTTGGCCACGCGCCCGACAAGGCCTTCGCCAACGCGCAGCCGGGTCTGGTGCACGGATTCCGCCTTGAGGCCTTCCGTGGCGCAAAGCTCGAGAGTTTCCGGGTCGCGGAACAGGTAGATCGAACAGACCTCGGTCCCCATGGACGAGGCAATCAGGTGCGTGATCTTGTCGAGCCGCTCCTGCCCGGCACTGTCCTCCGCCAGCGCTTCGCGCAGACGTCCCAGGAGCTTTCGGCTCTCGCTTTCCGTGCTTTCAGACATACGCGACCATCAATTGCAATTCGACCAGACGCGCACGCATGCCAAAGATGCGCGACCGTCAGGCCGCTTTCTCAAGTTCGAAGGCATCATGCAGGGCTTGGACGGCAAGTTCCATGTATTTTCGATCAATCAGGACGGAAATCTTGATTTCCGATGTGGTGATGACCTTGATGTTTATACCTTCATCGCTCAGCACCTTGAACATCTTGGCTGCAACCCCAGATTGTGAGCGCATCCCGATCCCCACCACGGAGACCTTGGCCACGTCAAGCTCGGTGTCCAGGTCGGAAAAGTTTAGTCCGCCCGAGGTTTTCAACTCACCAAGCGCCTTTTCCGCACGTCCCACCTGATCGGTCGGCAGCGAGAAAGTCATGTCGGTGCGCCCTTCTTCCGAGATGTTCTGCACGATCATATCGACATTGACGCCCGCGTCCGACAAGCACCCGAAGATGATCGAGGCGATGCCCGGACGGTCGGCGACCGAGATGAGGGTCATCTTGGCTTCGTCGCGGCTAAAGGCGACACCGGCAACAACATTGGATTCCATGATTTCCTCCTCATCGCAAACGAGCGTGCCTGCCTCGTCGGATTGTTCCTCGAAAGAGCTGAGCACCCGCAGCTTCACATTATAACGCATGGCAAGCTCGACCGAGCGGGTCTGAAGAACCTTTGCCCCGAGCGACGCCAACTCAAGCATCTCCTCGAAGGCGATCTTGTCAAGTTTCCGCGCCTTGGATTCGATACGCGGGTCGGTCGTGTAAACCCCGTCCACATCGGTATAGATATCGCAGCGTTCTGCATCGAAGGCGGCGGCAAAGGCGACGGCGGTGGTGTCCGACCCGCCCCGGCCGAGCGTCGTGATGCGGCCCTCGGGGCTGATCCCCTGGAACCCCGCAACCACGGCGACGCGCATGCCTTCTTTGAACTTCGCAGTGATGTTCGCCGGTGGAATGTCTTCGATCCGCGCCTGGCTATGCGCCGAAGTGGTCAGAACCGGCACCTGCCAGCCCTGCCAACTGCGCGCCGGAACGTCCATTTCCTGAAGAGTCAGCGCCATGAGGCCCGCGGTCACGTTCTCGCCCGAGGACACAACGGCATCATATTCACGCGCATCGAAAAGCGGCGAGGTTTCATTGACCCAACCCACCAATTCGTTCGTCTTGCCCGACATGGCCGAGACGATGACGATCACGTCATATCCCTTGGCCACTTCGACGCCCACGCGTTTGGCGGCGCGCCGGATACGGTCGAGGTTCGCGACGGAGGTGCCTCCGAATTTCATCACGAGAACGGGCATGGGTCTTCCTTGGCCTTTGATTGACGCGCGGTTTACGCGCTCACCGTGCCTGAGGCAAGCGCGCATGACGGCCAAACCCCTATGATTGCGCTAAAAGTCGCATCCTCAATAGGCGATCGGCGTCCCGTCATAGGAAAGAAAACACCCTGTCTCCTCAAGCGAAAGCGCATCGAACCGCTCGACAAGCGCATCGGCGCTTTCATCGACGCCGATATCTGCTGCCGCGCCGCCCATATCCGTCGTGACCCAGCCCGGATGATAGATGCCCACTGCGATCCCGATATGTCCGAGGTCTACCGAAAGGTTGCGCCCGAGGTTGAGCGCCGCCGCCTTGGACGCGCGATAGATGTAAGAGCCTCCCGGCGCCCGCGTGTCCGAGGCCATGATGCTTGAGATGATGGCGATTTTCGGCGCCTGCGCGAGTTGCAGGTTCGCCAAGAGGTTCTGAACCGTCAGGAAGACCCCCGTGACATTCGTGGCCATGGTCTTGGCCCACATCTCGGCGGGGTAGCCATCGGCAAGATTCTCGCCCTTGTCGAGATAAACGCCGGCATTGCAAACCAGAAGATCAACCGGGCGGCTGTCGAGCGCGCCGGTCAGCCCGGCAAAAGAGGCAGGGTCCGTCACGTCCAGTGCGACGAACTCTCCGCCGCAGCGGGCTGCGCCCGTGACCGTATCGCCACGCGCCCGATAGCGCGTGCCAAGCGCTCTGCCGATGCCTCGATTTGCGCCCGTAATGACAACATGCATGGGCCTCTCCCTCTCTCGATGCGCCCCGCGAAGCGCCCTAGTTCGATTTGCGTGTTGCGCGGAAGGGCAGGGGCGTCACCGGCACCCCCTCCTCGATCAGCGCCCGGGCGTCCTCGAGTCTGGCCTCGCCATAGATCGCGCGCTCCGGCTTGATGCCGTCATGCATGGCGCGGGCTTCCTTGACGAAATTCTTGCCGACATAGTCGGAGTTCTCTTCCACCGTCTTTTTCAGGGCGGCCAGCGCCTTCTCTGCTTCGCTGGTCGGTGCCGCAAGCGGGCGCTCGGAAGGGCGCTCGACCTCTGACATGGCCTTCGCGCTCGCGCGTGCCGGGCGCACGCGCGGGGCCATCATGGCCTTTTCAACCGCGCTGTCCCCGCACACTGCACAAACAATCATGCCCGAGTGCCGGAGCTTTTCGAAGGCATCCGCCGATTGGAACCAGCTTTCAAAGCGATGGTCCTTGCTGCATTTGAGAGTGTATTGGATCATCTCATGTTTCCTGTGCCGGCCCGTTTCCGGCTGTGCAGGACAAGATAGGCCGGGGCGGTGGACCGTTCAAGCGAAAGCGGCTCAGCGCAGAATGCGCGGATCAAAATCTCGAAGCATCTTGGCGAGGTGTTTTTCTCGCACCAGGGAAGCCGCCTTTCTGGGGCTCATCCATTTTTGTCGCCGCTGCCCCGCCTCCGGGAAGTCGGCAACGCATTTGCGCGCCTGAACCGGGTAGACCGTGACCAGGACCGGCATGGGCATCAGGCCGCCGCGTGTCTCGATCTCCTTGGTGTAGGAATAAAACCCGAGCGGAAGATCCTGCACCTTGCCGCGCACCCCGGCTTCTTCCCAGGCTTCCTGTGCGGCCGCTTGTGGCGCGGTATAGCCCGACATGGGCCAGCCCTTGGGGATGATCCAGCGTTTGGTCTTGCGCGAGGTGATGAGCAGAACCTGCGTCTTGCCATTGCGGACACGATAGACCAGCGCCCCGAATTGCGAGCGCAAATCCGTCTTGCGCGCGGCTCTCAGGTTGATCGGGTGCTGTTTCGGTACGTGAATCGTCATAACCGCCGCGTTGCCTGCTCTGCCAAGTTTCGTCTTGGTTGGAACCAAGAATACGACAGCTTGGCCGCGAGGCCAAAGGATTTTCCGTAAAACCTGTTTCGGTGGTTTCATGGGAAAATATGGGCAATTCATGGGAGGCCGGGAAAAGCTGCGCGAATCATCCTGGCTTGATTCGATGGAAATTCTCTGGAAAACAGCGGAAAATGCATGTCAGGTGGTGCTTGGGGTGGCGGTCTTTGAGAATTTTTTGGGAAAACATGGGTCTTTTTGGGTGAGCTTCCTGTGTGTCCATATGTCGATGAGTATGATGTCCATTTATCCATATGTTGTGTTTTTGGGGTATGCTTTCTCCACATTATCTTGTTTCAGAGGCGTTACCTTGACAATATCTAGTCCTTGGGGGTGTATATTTTTGTTGTTTCCCAAGAAATCCCATGTCATACCTGATGACACGATGAGGACGGGAACAAAGGGGCGATAAAGACCCCGAATAAGAACTCCCAAAGTCAGGTTTCATACAGGCCCCGCTTTCATCGAAACAAGAGATCCGGCGCGCGGGCGAGCAGACATCCCCCCAGGTGGCGCGCGCAGTCGGACACCCCGCAACGCGGGACGAGGGCGGCGGATAGGGCAGTGGCAGCAGCTCTATCCGCCGTTTCGTTTCCGGGGCGCGAAACGTGAGGGGCAGGAAAGGCCGAACCGTGGCGCTGATGTTCATAGGCGAGAGCCGCAACAAGGTGGATACGAAAGGTCGGGTTTCGATCCCGGCCAAGTTCCGTCGTGTGCTCGAAGCCGGCGACCCGGAGTGGAAAAGCGGCGAAAACCCCAATCTCTACATCGTCTACGGCGGGGCCAAGCGCGACTACCTTGAGTGCTTTACCGTCGAGGCGATGAATGACGTCTACGCCCGCATTACCAAGATGGGGCGCGGTACCAAGCGCCGCATCGCGCTCTCCCAGCTTTACATGACCCAGACCACCGAGGCGAGCGTGGATGAAACGGGCCGCCTCGTGCTGCCCAAGGATCTTCGCGACAAGATCGGCCTTGATGGCATGGCATTCTTCGCGGGCAAGGGTGACACGTTCGAAATCTGGAGTCCCGACATCTACGACACCAACCAGGTGGAACAGCTCGAAGCCGATGAGGAATTCGACCCGGATGTCGATCCTTCCATCTATCTTGGTGGGGACGAGGGGATCTAAGGTATGTCGAACCGGCCCGACGCCCCTGCATCCGCGCCACATGTTCCCGTTCTTCTTGCGCCGCTTCTCAAGGCCGTCGCTCCGGTTCGGGGCACGTGGCTTGACGGGACGTTCGGCGCGGGGGGCTACACGCGTGGCCTCCTCGAGGCGGGTGCCGAAAAGGTCTTTGGCGTCGATCGCGATCCGCTGGCCTTTGAGCTGGCCGCTGATTGGGTCAAGGACTATGGCGACCGGATCGAACTGGTGGAAGGCGTCTTTTCCCGCATGGACGAGTATGCCGACAACCTTGATGGCGTGGTGCTCGATCTCGGCGTAAGCTCCATGCAGCTCGACCTTGCCGAGCGGGGGTTTTCTTTCCTGCGTGACGGTCCCCTCGATATGCGCATGTCGCAGGACGGCCCCTCCGCCGCCGATCTTGTCAACGAGGCGGACGAGGTGGAACTGGCCAACATCATCTTCCATTATGGTGAGGAGCGCGCGAGCCGCCGCATTGCCCGCGCCATCATCCGCGCCCGTGCCGAGAGTCCGATTACCACGACGCTGGCCCTGGCCGAGATCGTGGAATCCTGTTTGCCGCGCGCCAAACCGAACCAATCCCATCCCGCGACCCGCACTTTCCAGGCCCTGCGCATCGCGGTGAATGATGAATATGGCGAGTTGTATCGCGGCCTTCAGGCCGCCGAGCGCGCGCTGGCGCCGGGCGGGCTTTTGGCGGTTGTGACCTTCCATTCGATCGAAGACCGCATGGTCAAGCGCTTTCTGCAATCGCGCGCTGGGCGCAAGGGCAACGTAAATCGCTATGCACCTGAAATAGAACAGGAAAAGCCCGCGTTTGAGCTTATGACCCGCAAGGCTGTTGGCCCGGATGAGGATGAGCTTGCCGTCAATCCCCGGTCTCGTTCGGCCAAGCTGCGCGTGGCGCGCCGCACCGATGCACCGGCTGGCGAGATCGCCGCGCGCGAGATCGGCATGCCGCAAACCCCGGCGACGAAAGGACGACCCTGATGCGTTCGATGATTTTCCTTTTGACCGCCCTTGCCGTGATCGGCCTTGCCGTCTGGGCCTATCGTGAAAACTACCAGACCCAGGCCGCGATCAACGAGGCCGAGCGCCTGCAGGGCGAGATCGGCACCGCCCGTGCGCGTCTTTCGGTGCTCAAGGCCGAATGGGCCTATCTCAATCGCCCCGACCGCCTGCGTGACCTTGCCGAGATCAATTATGACCGTCTGCAACTCCTTCCGCTAACCCCGGATCAGTTCGGCCGCGTCGACCAGGTCGTCTACCCGCCTGCCGAACTTGATTTCAGCGGGGCCGTCGATGTCTCCTCGGATGGAGACGACCAATGACCCGCACCCCCCTTCGTCCTCTGGCGCGTATCCTGCCGGCCCGCGAAACCGGCGAGAACCCGGACGCCATCGAGCGCGAGAATATCCGCCTGCGCCACGAGGCCATGCGCCAGACCTCGCGCCTGCGCGCCGAGGGTCGCCTGCTCGTGCTCTGCGTGGTCTTCCTGTCGCTCTTTACCGTGGTTGGCGCGCGCATGGCGATGCTGTCGTTTTCCGAAGCACAAGAGCCCCGTGCCACGGTGTCCGGCTCCATGATCACTTCGCAGCGCGCCGACATCGTCGACCGCCGTGGCCGAATCCTTGCGACAAACCTCGAAACCTATTCCCTCTATGCGCAACCCCATCACATGATCGACAAGGCGCATGTGGCCCGTGAACTGGTCAAGGTATTCCCCGATCTGGATGAGGAACAGCTCTTCAGACGGTTCTCCGGCAACCGCAAATTCATGTGGATCAAGAGAAAGCTCAGCCCGGAACAGAAACAGGCCGTGCACGATATCGGCGATCCCGGCTTGATGTTCGGCCCGCGCGAGATGCGGCTTTATCCCAACGGGCATCTTGCGGCCCATGTGTTGGGTGGGGCGCGTTTCCGCAAGGAAGATGTGCGCGCCGCCGAACTCGTTGGCGTGGCAGGGGTCGAGCGTCATTTCAACGATGCGCTGCGCGATCCTGCCAACGGAGACAAGGCGCTGACCCTGTCGCTCGACCTGACCGTGCAGGCCGCGGCCGAGCGCGTGCTTCATGGTGGTATGAAGCTGATGAACGCCAAGGGCGCGGCGGCGGTGCTCATGGATGCCCATACCGGCGAGGTGATCTCGCTGGTGAGCCTGCCGGATTTCGACCCCAACGATCGCCCGCATCCCCCGACTGACGGCAACGCTTCTGACAGCCCGCTTTTCAACCGCGCGGTGCAGGGCGTGTATGAACTCGGGTCGACCTTCAAGATTTTCACCGCTGCACAGGCCATGGACCTTGGTCTTGCCAAGCCCGAGACCATGATCGAAACCAAGGGGCCGCTGCGCTGGGGCAAATTCCGCATCCGTGATTTCCACAATTACGGCGACGAGTTGTCGCTCACCAAGGTGATCGTGAAATCCTCGAATATCGGCACCGCCCGACTGGCCCAATCCATCGGCGTCGAGCGCCAGCAGGAATTCCTTGGCAATCTGGGTTTCCTTGATGCCACCCCGCTGGAGTTGCTCGAGGCGAGCGGCGCCAAGCCACTCCTGCCGCCCAACTGGTCCGAGCTTTCGGCGATGACGATCTCTTATGGGCACGGCCTGTCCTCTAGCCCCCTGCACCTTGCTGTCGGTTATGCCGCGATTGCCAATGGCGGCACCGCGATCAAGCCGACTTTGCTCAAACGGGATGCGCCGCAGAACGGCCCCCGTGTCATGTCCGAAGCCTCGGCGCGCGCGGCGCGCACCATGTTGCGACAGGTTGTGACCGAAGGCACCGCCTCTTTTGGCGAGGTGCCCGGTTACGCGGTGGGCGGCAAGACAGGCACCGCCGACAAACCGAAAGAGCAGGGCGGTGGCTATTACGAGGACAAGGTGATCGCGACCTTCGCGTCGATCTTCCCGGCGCATGATCCGAAATATGTGCTTATCGTAACACTGGATGAGCCGGTGGAAACCTCCGGCCCGGAACCGCGCCGCACCGCCGGGTGGACGGCCGTGCCGGTCGCCGCCGAGATGATCCGCCGCGTCGCGCCTCTTCTTGGGCTGCGCCCCGAGATTGAACCCGCCCCGTTGGCTGATATAACGCTGACATCGAATTAACCCGCGGGACAAGGGCAGGACAAATGGCAGGCGAGTCACGACCACTTCATGAACTGGGGCTGACCGCCGCCGCGGGCCGCGATCCTGAAATCACCGGCCTTGCCGTCGATAGCCGCGAGGTCAAGGAGGGCTTCCTCTTTGCCGCGCTGCCCGGCACCCGCGCGCATGGCGGAGAGTTTATCCAATATGCCCTGCGCATGGGCGCAGGCGCGATCCTGACCGACGCCGAGGGCGCGCGCATCGCCGCCGCAGAACTGGCCGGCTCAGATGCTGCCCTCGTGGTCGCCGAAGATCCGCGCCAGACGCTCGCCTATAGCGCCGCGCTCTGGTTCGGGGAACAGCCCGGCATCATGGCCGCCGTGACAGGCACCAATGGCAAGACTTCCGTCGCCACCTTCCTGCGCATGATCTGGCAAGAGCTTGGGCTTGAGGCGATCAATCTCGGCACAACAGGCGTCGAGGGCGACTATACCGCGCCCTTGAACCATACCACGCCGGAACCGATCACGCTGCACCGCACGCTGGCTGCCGCCTGCGCCCACGGGGTCGAATTTGCCGCAATGGAGGCCTCCTCCCACGGTCTCGCCCAACGCCGCCTCGACGGGGTGCAACTCAGGGCGGCGGGGTTTACCAACTTCACCCAGGACCATCTCGATTACCACGAGAGCTTCGAAGACTACTTCGATGCCAAGGCCGGTCTTTTTGCCCGCGTGCTTCCCGATGATGGCACGGCGGTGATCAATATCGACGATGCACGCGGCATCGACATGGCCGCGATTGCGCGCGCACGCGGCCAGACCGTGCTGACCGTGGGCCGCAACGGGGCCGACCTGACCCTCGACGCGCAGCGTTTCGACGCCACCGGCCAGCATATCCGCTTTACCTTCCGGGGGCGCAGCTACATGGCGCGGCTCAATCTCATCGGTGGGTTCCAAGCCGAGAACGTTCTCCTTGCCGCCGGGCTCGCCATCGCCTGCGGGGCTGATCCCGAGCGTGTCTTCGAGGTGCTTCACGAACTCAAGACCGTGCGGGGCCGGATGCAGCTTGCCGCGACCCGCCAGAATGGCGCGGCAGTGTTCGTGGACTATGCCCATACACCCGGTGCCGTGGAAACCGCGCTCAAGGCCATGCGCCCGCATGTCATGGGCCGTCTCGTTGCGCTTGTTGGCGCCGGCGGGGACCGCGATGCAAGCAAGCGCCCCCTGATGGGGGCCGCTGCCGCCGCCAATGCCGATCTTGTCTTCGTGACCGATGACAATCCCCGCTCCGAAGACCCGGCGGTGATCCGGTCGGCAGTCATGCTCGGTGCGCCCGACGCCATCGAGGTCGGCGACCGCGCCGAAGCGATCCTGCGCGCCGTCGATGCGCTCCAGCCCGGAGACGCGCTCCTGATCGCCGGTAAGGGGCATGAAACCGGCCAGATCGTGGGCGACGACATACTGCCCTTCGATGATTGTGAACAGGCAAGCGTTGCCGTAGCCGCGCTCGATGGAGGATTTGCATGAGCCTCTGGACCGCGTCTGATGCCGCCGCCGCCACGGGCGGGCAGGCGACCACCGCATGGCACGCAAACGGCGTCTCCATCGACACGCGCACCATCGAACCGGGCGATCTTTTCGTGGCGCTGAAGGCGGCGCGCGACGGTCATGACTTTGTCGCGCAGGCCCTCGAAAAAGGGGCCGCAGCCGCGCTCGTGACGCATGTTCCAAAGGGTGTTTCCCCCGATGCACCGCTCTTGATCGTCGAAGATGTGCTCGCCGGTCTAGAAGCGCTCGGCCGAGCGGCCCGTGCCCGCACCGATGCCCGCGTCGTCGCCGTGACAGGCTCCGTCGGCAAGACCTCGACCAAGGAAATGCTGCGCGCCATGCTCGCGGGGCAGGGGACAACCCATGCCTCTGTCGCCAGCTACAACAATCACTGGGGTGTGCCGCTCACTCTGGCCCGGATGCCCGCCGACACGGAGTATGCCGTGATCGAGATCGGGATGAACCATCCTGGCGAAATCGCGCCGCTCGCCCGCATGACCCGCCCCCATGTCGCGCTCATCACCACGGTGGCCGCGGTCCACCTCGAAGCCTTCGAGAATGTCGCCGCCATTGCCGCCGAGAAGGCCGCGATCCTCGACGGGCTCGACGCTTCGGGCATAGCCATCCTGCCGGCCGATATCGACACCACCCCGATCCTCGCCGACAAGGCCGCGCGCCTCGGGGTCACGGCGATCCTCTTTGGCGAGACCGCCCCCGAGTGGTCGCTTGGCGACGTGACCCTTTCCGGCGACAGGACAGTCGCCCGCGCAACCGTCGAATCCGCCCCCCTCGTTTTCAAGATCAACAGCGCAGGGCGGCACTTTGCCATGAACGCCCTCGGCGCGCTCGCGGCCATCGACGCGCTTGGCGCAGATCTTGCCATCGCCGTGGGCGATCTTGGCCGCTGGACGCCCTACACGGGCCGTGGCGCGCGCGAGACAATCTATCTCGATCCGGTCGAAACCGACATGACGCTCGACCTGATCGACGACGCCTACAACGCCAACCCGACCTCGCTGGCTGCCGCGCTCGAGGTGCTCGCCGCCGCCAAGCCACAACACGGCATTGGGCGTATCGGCAAAGGCCGCCGCATCGCCTTTGTCGGCGACATGAAGGAACTTGGCCCCGACGAGGCCGCCATGCACGCGGCCATCGCCGATCTGCCTGCGATCGACAAGATCGACACGATCCACTGCATCGGCCCCCTCATGCGTCACCTCTACGAGGCGCTACCACTTCACAAGCGCGGCAAGTGGACCGAAACCAGCGCCGAGATGGCCCGGAATATCCGCCATCTGGTCGACGCAGGCGATTCCCTGCTCGCCAAGGGGTCATTATCCATGGGTTTGGCGCAAATTGTTGACGCCATCCGCAAATTGGGCCATCCCGCCCCGCAATCCAATGATGAGGACGACTAAATGCTCTATTGGCTGACCGAGTTTTCGGACGGCGGGGACTTCTTCAACCTGTTCCGCTACATCACCTTCCGCGCCGGCGGCGCCTTCATGACCGCGCTGATCTTCGGTTTCCTTTTCGGCCCGCCCCTCATCAACGTGCTGCGCAAGCGCCAGGGCAAGGGCCAGCCGATCCGCGATGACGGCCCCGAAACCCATCTCGCCAAGGCAGGCACGCCCACGATGGGCGGCCTCCTCATCGTGGGGGCGCTCCTGACATCGACGCTCCTCTGGGCGCGGCTCGACAATGGCTTTGTCTGGATCGTGCTCTTCGTGACGCTGACTTACGGCCTCATCGGCTTCGCCGACGACTACGCCAAGGTTTCCAAGCAGAATACCGCAGGGGTCTCCGGCAAGGTCCGCCTCGGTCTTGGCTTTGTCATTGCCCTGATCGCTTCCTACTGGGCGACGACGCTGCACCCCGAAGAGCTGCAATTCGGCCTCGCACTACCGTTTTTCAAAGACACGCTCCTCAATCTCGGCCTGTTCTTCCTGCCCTTTGCCATGATCGTCATCGTTGGTGCTGCCAATGCCGTGAACCTCACGGACGGTCTCGACGGGCTGGCCATCATGCCGGTGATGATCGCCGCCGGGACGCTCGGCGTCATCGCCTATGCCGTGGGCCGCGTCGACTTTACCGAGTATCTCGAGGTCCACTACGTCCCCGGCACCGGCGAAATCCTCATCTTCGCCGCTGGCGTGATCGGCGGCGGCCTCGGCTTCCTGTGGTATAACGCGCCGCCCGCCGCCGTCTTCATGGGCGACACCGGCTCCCTCGCGCTCGGCGGCGCCATCGGCGCGATTGCCGTGGCGACGAAACACGAGCTTGTCCTCGGCATCGTCGGCGGCCTCTTCGTGGTCGAGGCGCTCTCCGTCATCATCCAGGTGCTCTACTTCAAACGCACCGGCAAGCGCGTCTTCCTCATGGCCCCGATCCATCACCACTACGAGAAAAAGGGCTGGTCCGAACCCCAGATCGTGATCCGCTTCTGGATCATCGCCCTCATCCTCGCCCTGATCGGCCTCGCGACCCTCAAGGTCCGCTAGGGGCCAAGGATTTTCGAAAATCCTTGCCCAAGCGATTTCGAAATCGCGTGGCCGCTGCATGGCGGAAGCTGCGCCAAAGCGCCACCGGGCGCGCTTTGCAAAGGATATTTGCGCCGGTCAATCGTTAACCGGCATTAACTTTGCGCACCGACGCAATACCGACGTAATACCGACGTGATACCGAACTTTGGAATCCATTAACCTTTGCGCCGAAAACAGGGCTGCGGCTTGCACCGTTGGGCAGGGGCGGGCATTGTCTCGACACGTCAAAAAACGGGGTGAAAACGATGATTCCAGTCAAAGGATACGAGGGCAAACGGGTCGCGGTTCTGGGCTTGGGCCGTTCCGGTCTCGCCACCGCCCGCGCGCTTCAGGCAGGCGGTGCGGAACCGCTCTGCTGGGACGACAACCCGGAGGCCCGTTCGCGTGCCGAAGGCGAGGGATTCACCTGCCAAGACATTGGAAAACAAGACGCTTTTGAGGGTGTCGCCACCCTGATCGTCTCACCCGGTATTCCCCATCTCTATCCCGAACCCAACCCCGTGGTCGCCGCTGCATTGGCCGCAGGCGTCCCCGTCGACAACGATATCAGCCTGTTCTTTCAGTCCTTCTCCACCCCCGAGTGGGACAATTTCGACACCGCCCCACGCGTCGTCGCGGTCACCGGCTCCAACGGCAAATCCACAACGTCCGCCCTGATCCACCACGTCCTCGAAACTGCCGGACGCCGCTCCCAACTCGCTGGCAACATAGGCCGTGGCACCCTCGACCTCGACCCCGCCGAAGACGGCGATGTGGTGGTCCTTGAATTGTCGAGCTACCAGATCGAACTCGCCCGCGCCCTGACGCCGGATATTGCCGTGTTTACAAACCTTTCGCCCGATCACCTCGACCGGCATGGCGGCATGGGCGGCTATTTTGCCGCCAAGCGCCGCCTCTTTGCAGAGGGAGGCCCGGATCGCGCTGTGATCGGCGTGGACGAGACCGAGGGGCAATTCCTCGCCAACCAGCTTTCCATGGGCCTGTCCGATGATCGCGTCATCCCCATTTCCGTGCATCGCAAGCTGACCGGTCCGGGCTGGCAGGTTTTTGTTAAGAAAGGTTTCCTATCAGAGTATCGCAAAGGACGTCAGGCGGGTTCCATCGACCTGCGCCCGATAAAAGGCTTGCCCGGTGTGCATAACCACCAGAACGCCGCCGCGGCCTATGCGGTTTGCCGGTCTCTTGGCCTCGCGCCGCGCGTGATCGAGGCGGGATTTTCCTCGTTTTCCGGCTTGCCCCACCGGTCTCAGGTCGTGTCCGAGATCGGCGGTGTCACCTATGTGAACGATAGCAAGGCCACCAATGTGGACGCTGCGAAAATGGCGCTTGAGGCCTTCAGGCAGATTCGCTGGATCTGTGGGGGGCTTGAAAAAGAGGGAGGCCTTGGAGACCTGCCGGACCATGCGGGCGAGGTCGTCAAAGCCTATGTCATCGGACGTGAGGCGGCGGGTTTTGCGATGCAACTCAAGGGCGTCGATGCCGAAGTATGCACCACGATGGAGATCGCTGTCGCGCGTGCCGCTGAAGAGGCCCAACCCGGCGATACCGTGCTCTTGGCACCCGCTGCCGCGAGCTTTGACCAATATGATAGCTTTGAAAAGCGTGGCGAGGATTTCATTCGCCTTGTCAATGGCTTGAGCGGCTAGGCTTTTGCTCGGATGGCGGTTCCGGCGGCCCAGCCAGACGACCATGCCCATTGAAAATTGAAACCGCCAAGCCATCCGGTCACGTCCATCGCTTCGCCGATGACATAGAGACCGGGCAAGGATTTGGCTTCCATGGTTTTGGACGATATGGCGTCGGTGTCTATCCCCCCAAGCGTGACCTCTGCGGTGCGGTAACCCTCGGTTCCCGCTGGCAGCAACTCCCATTGCATCAACCGCTCGGTCAATGTTGCGAGAGCCTTGTCGGACTGATCGGCCATATTGCCCGTGAGTCCCCAATCCTCCGCGAGATAGTCGGCCAGTTTAGAGGGCAGGAGATAGCCCAATACCGTGCGAATATGCCGCCGACCGTCGCTTTTCCGGCGGGCTTTCAATTCGGCAAAGACATCTGTTTCGGGCAGAAGATTGACCCGGATGGGCTGACCCTCTTGCCAGTAGGAACTGACCTGCAACATGGACGGCCCCGAGAGACCTCGATGGGTGAATAATAGCGCTTCGCCAAAGGCGGGGCCGGTGGCCTGCGCGCGCACGGGCAGTGCGGTGCCAGAGAGCGCCTTGAAACGCCCCTCCGGGAAGGTGAACGGCACAAGCCCCGCGCGGGTCGGCAGGAGCGGCAGGTTGAATTGCTGTGCGATATCATAGGCTAAACCGGTCGCGCCCATCTTGGGGATCGATTTGCCCCCCGTGGCCAGGACGAGGTTCTTGGCCGCAAGGCGCGCCCGCGCTCCGGCGTGTTCAACATCAACACGGAACATGTCCCCATCCCGGGAGACGCCGAGGATTCGTGTTTCCAGTTGAAGGCATGCGCCCGCGCCTTTCAATTCGGATACCAACATCGTCACGATGTCCTTGGCGCTGTGGTCGCAGAAAAGCTGCCCCAGTGTCTTTTCGTGCCAGGCGATCCCGTGCCTCGCGACAAGATCGACGAAATCCCACTGAGTGTATCGGCTCAGGGCAGACTTGCAGAAGTGCGGATTGGACGAGATGAAATTCTCCGGCCCTGCAAACAGGTTCGTGAAATTGCATCGCCCGCCACCGGAAATGCGGATCTTCTCGCCCGGTGCCTTGGCGTGATCAAGCACGATCGTGCCCGGCCCGGAATGGGTGGCACACATCATACCGGCGGCTCCGGCTCCAAGAATGATCGTCTCATAGTGCATGACGGGTCGGGTGCCTCATCCTTTAGCGCGGGTCAAGAGGCACAGGAGGCGAGGCGCGCTTTGCAAGGGCGCTTGGGCGTGATATGCTTTCATGACAGACCCGGAAAACCGGGCGTTTTCGAGGCAGTATTCGGCGGGTATCCGATGACAGAAATGGTGTATGGCACACTCCCGGCGCAGGGAGGTGAGCCTGTTCTTCCGAAATGGTGGCGCACGCTTGACAAGTGGTCACTTGCGGCAATCCTGATCCTGTTCGGGATCGGTGTTCTTCTGGGCCTCGCAGCATCACCGCCGTTGGCCGAGAAAAATGGGTTTTCAGCCTTTCACTATGTCGAAAAGCAGGTGTTCTTTGGCGGATTGTCGCTGATCGCGATGCTCGTCACTTCGATGATGAGTCCTCGTGTCGTGCGACGCCTTGCCGTGATTGGATTCATCGTGACGGTGATCGCGCTTCTTGGTCTGCCGATCTTCGGGACGGATTTCGGCAAAGGGGCGATGCGATGGTATTCGCTTGGTTTTGCGAGCTTGCAGCCCTCGGAGTTTCTAAAACCTGCTTTCGTGGTTGTGGCGGCATGGCTCATGGCTGCGAACGAAGAGATCAACGGCCCGCCGGGGCGCATCTGGTCCTTTTTCCTGATGCTCTCGCTTGTCGTGATCCTCGCGCTGCAACCTGATTTCGGCCAGGCCAGCCTGATCCTCTTCGCATGGGCGGTCATGTATTTTGTGTCTGGTGCCTCAATGGTTCTTATCGCGGCGCTCATCATCGCGATTTATCCGGTTGCCCGTTTCGCCTATGCCAATTCCGAGCATTTCGCGCGCCGTATTGATGGGTTTCTCGATCGGTCTGTCGATCCCACGACACAGCTTGGCTATGCCACGAATGCGATCCGTGAGGGCGGCCTTTATGGCGTTGGCGTTGGTGAAGGGCAGGTGAAATGGTCGCTTCCCGACGCCCATACGGATTTCATCATCGCGGTCGCAGCCGAGGAATACGGGCTTGTTCTCGTGCTCGTCATCATCGCGCTTTATGCGTGCATCGTGCTGCGGTCTTTCCTGCGCCTGATGCGGGAACGTGATCCGTTCACACGTATTGCGGGCACCGGTCTTGCGGCCATGTTCGGCGTTCAGGCGATCATCAACATGGGGGTCGCGGTGCGCCTGCTGCCCGCGAAAGGCATGACATTGCCGTTCGTGAGCTACGGGGGGTCATCGCTCGTCGCGGGGGGGATTGCGGTCGGGATGCTTTTGGCGTTTACCCGCAGCCGGCCTCAGGGCGAGATCGGAGACATCCTGCGGGGACATGTGAGATGATGAAGAAACCATTGCTGGTCATTGCGGCGGGCGGCACCGGCGGACATATGTTCCCGGCGCAGGCGTTGGCCGAGGTGATGTTGCGCAAAGGCTGGCGTGTCAAATTGACGACTGACGCCCGCGGAGCCCGCTATACCGGCGGATTTCCCCATTCTGTCGAAATCGAACAGGTCTCCTCGGCGACCTTCGCGCGTGGCGGCAAACTCGCCAAGCTCTTGGTTCCCTTTCGCATTCTTGGCGGGGTGGTCTCGGCTGTTTTGAAACTGCGTCGAGATCGGCCAGAGGTGGTTGTCGGCTTTGGCGGATACCCGACGATTCCGGCCATGGGCGCGGCGTGGCTCTTGCGTTTGCCGCGAATGATTCATGAACAAAACGGTGTTCTGGGGCGCGTAAACCGTCTGTTCGCGCCCCGCGTAGATGCGGTCGCATGTGGGACGTGGCCGACCGCTCTGCCAGATGGGGTTGAAGGCGTTCATGTTGGCAATCCCGTCCGGGGTGCGGTTCTGGAGCGGGCTGGCTCTGGTTATATCGCGCCGGGCGAATATCCGATGTCAGTTCTCGTGATTGGCGGTTCACAAGGGGCCCGTATCCTGTCCGATACGGTGCCGGGGGCCATTGCCGCGCTGCCGCCTGAAATCCTGCACAATGTCCGCGTCAGTCATCAGGCGCGCGATGAGGATGGCGAGCGTGTCGCGGCCTTTTATGCCGACCATGGCATAGCGGCGGATGTGCAACCGTTTTTCCATGACGTGCCCGCCCGCATGAGCGAAGCACAGCTTGTCATTTCGCGCTCGGGCGCGTCGTCAGTGGCCGATATAAGCGTGATTGGCCGCCCTTCGATCCTGATCCCTTTCGCGGCTGCGACAGGGGATCATCAGACCGCGAATGCCCAAGGTTTGGTCGATGCCGGAGGGGCCATCCGCATCCCTGAAAGCAAACTCAGCATAGAAAGCCTTGCCGAACAGATTGCTCTGATCCTTGGCAACCCGCAGGGTGCGAACCAGATGGCGATGGCCGCGCTCTCGGTGGGCAAACCCGAAGCTACCGAGAACCTTGTGGCGCTTGTGGAAATGCTGGCCAGTAAAGAAGAGTGAAGAGTGATGAATGCAGCGACAAAACTTCCCGGAGATGTTGGGCCAATCCATTTCGTGGGCATTGGCGGAATCGGCATGTCGGGCATTGCCGAGGTGCTTTTGAACCATGGCTATGTCGTGCAAGGCTCTGATCTCAAGTCGAGCAAGATCACGGAACGCCTTTCCGGCATGGGGGCCAAGATATTTGTTGGCCAATCCGCCGCTAATCTCGATGGGGCCGAAGTTGTTGTCATCTCGTCCGCGATCAAGCCGGGCAACCCGGAGCTTGACGAAGCACGCCGGCGCGGACTTCCTGTCGTGCGCCGGGCTGAGATGCTGGCTGAATTGATGCGCCTCAAGTCCAATATCGCAGTGGCAGGAACGCACGGGAAGACGACGACCACAACGATGGTTGCGGCGCTTCTCGATCATGGGAATATCGACCCGACCGTCATCAATGGCGGTATCATCCATGCGTATGGCTCGAACGCGCGTGTGGGCGAGGGGGAATGGATGGTGGTCGAAGCCGATGAGAGCGACGGCACCTTCAATCGTCTTCCGGCGACGATCGCGATTGTCACGAATATCGACCCGGAGCATATGGAGCACTGGGGCACCGAGGAAAACATGCACAAGGGGTTTCTCGACTTCGTCTCCAACATCCCTTTCTACGGGCTTGCGGTGTGCTGCACCGACGATCCTGATGTGCAGACGTTAGTGGGCAAGATCACGGATCGTCGTGTCGTGACATTCGGGTTCAATGCCCAGGCCGACGTCCGCGCCGTCAATCTGAGTTTCAAGGCGGGAGTGGCGCATTTCGATATCAGGCTTCAGCCCGAGGGCGACGTGATCGAGAAATGCACCCTGCCGATGCCCGGAGACCATAACGTCTCCAACGCGCTGTCTGCCGTGGCAGTGGCGCTTCACCTAGGTATGTCGAAGGATGAAATTCGAGAGGCCTTGGCCAATTTTGGTGGCGTGAACCGCCGTTTCACACGGGTCGGAGAGTGGCACGGGATACCGATCATTGATGATTACGGGCATCATCCGGTAGAGATTTCGGCGGTTCTGAAAGCCGCTCGCCAGGCATGTGAAGGGCGCGTTATCGCGGTGCACCAACCGCATCGCTACACCCGTCTCCATTCACTATTTGCCGATTTCTGTGCCTGTTTTAACGAAGCGGATGTCGTGGGGATCGCCGAGGTCTTTGCTGCCGGGGAAGACCCCATCGAAGGCGCAACGCGTGACGATCTGGTCGCAGGTCTCGTTGCGCATGGACACCGTCATGCAATCGCTGTTGATAGCGAGGACGACCTTGAAGCGCTTGTGCGTGCAGAGGCCAAGCCGGGCGATATCGTGGTTTGTCTTGGCGCAGGCACGATCAGTGCTTGGGCGAATAACCTTGCCAAGCGGCTGAACTAGCGGTCTGGTGCCTGCATCTGGCGCTATGTCATGGCGTCGGGGAGGCGACCGGTCTGGCCTGAACGAAACTGATCGAGAGACCAGATCGCCAGACAGGAGCGGGTCATGGCAGAGCATCTCAAGAGGCGTATCGGGTTCGGGCTTTTGACGGCCTATGGCGTGGGTGTCATGGTGGGCGCCGGTATCTACGTTCTGGTCGGAGCCGTTGCAGCCGAAGCAGGTATCTGGGCGCCGCTTTCCTTCTTGCTTGCTGGTGTGATCGCGGCCCCGACAGCACTCTCCTATTCCGAGTTTTCTGCCCGTGTACCCGAGGCCGCAGGAGAGGCGGCCTTTGTCCGAAAAGGCCTTCAAAGTCGCTTGCTTGCCGTTTTGGTGGGGCTTGCCATCGTGACGGCGGGCACCATTTCGGCAGCGGCCGTTCTGCGCGGGGGCACGGGATATCTCATGCTTGTCCTGGATCTGGACGCTGGCTGGACCATGGTTGTGCTTGGTGCTCTGCTGACGGCGGTCGCTGTGTTCGGCGTCATGGAAAGTCTGGCGCTTGCGGCGGTGTTTACCGTTGTTGAGCTTTGTGGCCTTACGCTTGTGATCTGGGCCGGTTGGGAGGCTCCAGTCAGTCAGGATTGGGCCGTCGCGCCGCCCATTGCCCTTGCCGGCGTTGGTGCCGCTGCCGTTTTGGCTTTCTTTGCGTTCATCGGCTTCGAGGATATCGTCAATATGGCCGAAGAAGTCTCTGACCCTAAGCGCACCATGCCAAAGGCGATCCTTGCTTCCCTTGTTCTGACGACGGTGATTTATACGCTCGTTACTGTCGCCGCCGTGCGTGCCGTGCCCCTTGATATCCTCGGAGCGAGCGAACGGCCTCTTGCGCTCGTTTGGCAAGCCGCGCGGGGAGGAGATGCCAAATTCCTGTCCACCATTGCCGTGTTCGCGGCACTGAACGGGGTGCTGGCCCAGATCGTCATGGCCAGCCGGGTGCTCTTTGGTCTGGGAAGGCGGGAGAAGGGGTTTGCCCTTTTTCATCACGTATGGCCGCGCACAGGCACCCCAGTTCTTGCGACCTGCCTTGTGGGCGCATTTGTGATCATGGGGGCGCTGGCATTGGATGTTGGTCTCTTGGCCGAGATGACCTCGTCGATCCTGCTTGGGGTGTTCGTCTTGGTGAATCTTGCGCTCATCCTCGAGAAGCGTCGGACGCCGGAGGCCGCGTTTCGGGTGCCGATGTTTGTTCCAGTGATCGGTTTTGTTCTGGCCGGGGGCGCATTGATCTTCAATCTTCAGGGGGCCTTATGAGCTTTTCCATGATTTTGGGATGCGTTTGGGTGCTTGCTGCGACAGGTGTGGCGCTGTTGCCGATGCGCAGGCAATATGCACCGGGTGTTGCGCTTCTCATGGCTGCACCTGCCCTGATCGCCACGATCTGGTGGGAGCATGGCCTCTGGATCGGCGTTGCGGCACTTTTGGTGTTTGTCTCCATGTTCCGAAACCCGCTGCGATATCTCTGGAAACGGATGCGCGGACGCAAGCCGGAACTCTCCAAGTGAGTTGGCCGCTCGTTTTTGCCTTGGCTTGGCTCGTGGTTGTGAATGTCCGCGGCATGTTCCCGAGCCGGGATCATCATTGGCGCTTTGCCTATGGCATGATGGCACTCGGCGTGCCGATCCTGGGTCTCGTGTGGTGGCACCACGGTCTCTGGTATGCTCTGTTGCTTCTCGTGTTGGCCGGGTGGGTGATGCGTTGGCCCGTGATCTACGGGTGGCGCTGGTTGCGCCGGAGATTTTCATCACGGGGATGACTTTTTCCAACCCGTGGCTTGCCTCCCGTCAAGGGATTGCCCAAAAGGAACAACGCGAAACAAAGAGGCCCTCATGCCGCAGATACCCACTCCCCGAGGCAAATTGACGGAGAACCGGCCCTTGGCTGATCTGACCTGGTTGCGTGTGGGCGGACCTGCGGATTGGTTCTTTCAGCCTGCAGATGTTGAGGATCTGGCGGCATTCCTGAGAGAGCTTTCCGAAGATATTGCGGTTTTCCCGATGGGAGTCGGATCGAACCTCATCGTGCGTGACGGGGGTTTGCGTGCCGTTGTCATCCGTTTGGGGCGGGGGTTCAACGAGGTCAAGATCGAAGGGAACCGCGTCACAGCCGGAGTTGCGATGCTTGATGCGCATGTGGCGCGCAAGGCCGGGCAGGCAGGACTTGACCTGACTTTTCTGCGGACGATCCCCGGCGCGATTGGCGGTGCCGTGCGCATGAACGCGGGATGCTATGGAACCTATGTTGCGGATGTTTTCGTGCAGGCCAAGGCCGTGACACGCAGCGGCGACATAGTCACGCTGACCTCGGAAGATCTTAATTTCCAGTATCGCCAGACCGATCTCCCCGAGGGCTGGATCATCACGGAGGCCACGTTCGAAGCGCCTTCCGGCGACCCGGAGATGCTTGCAAAGCGTATGGAAGAACAACTGGCCAAGCGAGATGCAACACAACCGACCAAGGATCGCACCGCCGGGAGCACGTTCCGCAATCCCGCTGGGTTTTCTTCGACAGGGCAGGTGGATGACGTGCATGACCTCAAGGCATGGAAGCTTATTGATGAGGCCGGAATGCGAGGCGCGCGCGTGGGGGGGGCGCAAATGAGCGAGAAACACTCGAACTTCATGATCAATACAGGTGATGCCACCGCCGCAGACCTTGAAAATCTGGGCGAAGAGGTCAGAAAAAGGGTTTTCCAAAACAGCGGAATAGAGCTAGTATGGGAAATCAAGCGCGTTGGGGAACCGACGGCTGAATAAAACCCGGTCACAGGCAAATCAGACCGGACAGCAGACAAAAAACAGGGCCGAAAACGGTCCGGGACATTGGGGCACGAAGGGTATGTCGAGCAGGGCAAACCCCAAAGTGGCGGTATTGATGGGTGGACCTTCGGCTGAGCGCGAAGTGTCCCTAGCATCCGGGCGCGAATGCGCCGCCGCGCTGCGGGAGGCAGGATATGACGTTGTCGAGGTCGATGCCGGCCCCGACCTCTTCTTGCGTTTGACCGATCTCGCTCCGGATGTTGTTTTTAATGCCCTGCATGGACGGTGGGGCGAAGACGGCTGTGTCCAGGGCATCCTCGAATGGATGGGTATTCCCTATACGCATTCCGGAATCTTGGCATCGGCCCTCGCGATGGACAAGCAGCGCTCCAAGGATGTCTACAGGGCTTCGGGACTTCCTGTTGTCGAAAGTCTCATCTGCGGCAGGGATGAGGTCGGCACGCGGCATGTGATGGCGCCGCCCTATGTGGTCAAGCCCAACAACGAAGGCTCTTCGGTTGGCGTATATCTTGTCAACGAAGCCGCCAACAGCCCGCCAAAACTATCGGATGACATGCCGGATTTCGTGATGGTCGAGGCTTTTGCGCCGGGTCGGGAATTGACAACAACTGTCATGGGGGGGCGTGCGCTTACAGTCACCGATATCCTCACCGACGGCTGGTATGACTACGATGCCAAATACAAGGAAGGCGGGTCGCGACATGTGGTGCCTGCCGATGTGCCGCAGCAGATATTTGATGCGTGTCTCGATTTTGCTGCGCGCGCGCATGAGGCGCTTGGGTGTCGGGGGGTAAGCCGGACGGATTTCCGCTGGGATGAGGCGCGCGGTCTGGAGGGGCTTATTCTGCTTGAGACCAATACGCAGCCCGGCATGACACCAACGTCGCTTGCGCCCGAGCAGGCGGCGCAATTAGGGATTTCCTTTCCCGAGTTCTGTGCCTGGATGGTGGAGGATGCGTCGTGCAACAGGTAGGCACCAAGAGCGATCCAGCCCCCTCCCGTTGGGCCTATCGTTTCGAACGGTTGATGCTGACGCCTCTGTTCCGGCTTTTCCTGCGTGTTGTCCTTCCTTTCCTTGTTGTGTTCCTGGGCGCGGCGATGTGGCTCTCCGATGAAGAACGCCGCGACCGGTTGAGTGGCTGGGTGCATGAGGCGCGGGTCAGTATCGAGACGCGGCCCGAGTTCATGGTCAATGTGATGGCCATTGATGGGGCGTCAGTCGGTATCGCAGAGGATATTCGTGAGATCATGCCGATTGATTTTCCGATCAGTTCTTTTGATCTCGATCTCCCCCATATTCAGGAGCAGGTCACGGGGCTTCCGGCGGTGGCCTCGGCGACGGTGCGTATTCGTCCCGGTGGCATCATGCAGATTACCATTACAGAGCGTGATCCCGTCATGGTTTGGCGCTCTCGCGAGGGGCTTTTCCTCGTGGATCGCGAAGGCTTTGTCGTGGCGCCTGCGTCATCGCGTGCCGAACATCCGGAGTTGCCACTCATGGCGGGCGCTGGTGCCGAATTGCGGGTTGGAGAGGCGCGCGCCCTTTATTCCGCCGCGCAGCCGATCCACGCACAGTTGCGGGGCATGGTCAGGGTCGGTGAGAGGCGTTGGGATGTCGTCCTCAACGACGGTCAGCGTATCCTGCTTCCAGAGGAGGGAGCGGTCCAGGCGCTGGAGCGCGTGATTGCCCTCAGCCAGGCGCAAGATTTGTTCGCACGTGATCTGACCGTTGTGGACATGCGCCTGCCGGAGCGGCCAACGCTTCGTATCGCCGAAAGATCAGTTGAAGAATGGTGGCGCCTGCGGCGCCTGGAAGTTGGGAATAAAGAAGAATGATGGAGCTATATGAATCCCAGCGCGCGATGCGCAACATGCGAAAAGCCGCGATGCAGCGTGGCGTCGTTGCCATTCTGGATGTTGGGAGTTCCAAGATCGCCTGCCTCGTGCTGCGGTTCGATGGCACGGAGCGTTTGGCCGAAGTAGAGGGTATCGGTTCGATGGCGGGCCAGAGCGGGTTTCGCGTCATCGGTGCGGCTACCACGCGGTCTCGCGGGGTGCGATTTGGCGAGATATCTGCCATGCAGGAAACCGAACGCGCCATTCGCACAGTCGTTCAGGCGGCCCAGAAAATGGCGAAGATCCGGGTCGATCATGTGATCGCGTGTTTTTCAGGTGCCTCTCCCCGGTCTTATGGTTTGGCGGGGCGGATCGGGCTCGACGGGCGTGTCGTCAACGAACAGGATGTGGCTCGCGTTCTGGCGTCCTGCGATCTTCCGGATTACGGCGATGGCCGCGAGGTGCTGCACGCGCAACCCGTCAATTTCGCGCTGGACCATCGCACGGGCCTTTCTGATCCGCGTGGACAAATGGGCCAAGAGCTTGCAACTGACATGCATATGCTCACGGTTGATGCCATCGCGGTTCAAAACCTTGCCCATTGCGTCAAGCGCTGCGATCTCGAACTGGCGGGAATTGCCTCTTCTTCTTACGTTTCGGCGCTTTCCGCCCTCGTTGAAGATGAGCAGGAACTTGGAGCGGCCTGCGTGGATCTTGGCGGGGGAACGACCGGAGTGTCGATCTTCATGAAGAAACATATGATCTACGCTGATGCCGTTCGTATGGGCGGCGAGCATGTGACCTCGGATATCTCCATGGGGCTTCAGGTGCCAACTGCGATTGCCGAGCGGATCAAGACCTTCTACGGCGGTGTCTATGCCACGGGAATGGATGATCGCGAGATGATCGAGCTCGAAAGTGATACAGGCGACTGGGAACATGATCGTCGCCGGGTCAGTCGGGCTGAACTGATCGGGATCATGCGTCCTCGGGTCGAAGAAATCCTCGAGGAGGTGCGTTCCCTTCTGGATGCGGCAGGGTTCGAATACCTGCCGAGTCAGAAAATCGTCCTCACCGGCGGCGGAAGTCAAATTCCGGGCCTTGATGGGCTGGCGTCGAAGATTTTGGGGCAACAGGTGCGCCTTGGACGTCCGCTCCGGGTGCATGGCCTTCCACAGGCCGCGACCGGGCCAGGTTTTGCGAGCGCAGTAGGGATGTGCCTGTTTGCAACGCATCCCCAGGATGAGTGGTGGGATTTCGAACTGCCGGTCGAACGCTACCCGGTGCGCAGCATCAAGCGGGCGGTGCGTTGGTTCAAAGAGAACTGGTGAGCCACGGAACGCGCGGGAAATTGCCGGTCTCTTACGTCAATATCTGCCGAAAACCGCGAAATATCGGTAATTGTGACGAAAATGTGCCCATATTTTGGGGCTGAATGCGCTTTTTCTCGTGACGATTCCTCCCGTCTTGGGTAATAATGGAAGTGAGTAGGAAAAAAACCGCAGCAAATGCGGACCATAGAACAGGCGGAAAACCATGACTCTGAATCTGACTATGCCCGACCAAGGTGACCTCAAGCCGCGTATCTCGGTTTTCGGTGTCGGCGGGGCCGGCGGCAATGCCGTGAACAATATGATCGACAAAGCGCTTGAGGGCGTTGACTTTGTTGTCGCAAATACCGACGCTCAGGCGCTCCAGCAAAGCCAGTCGAAAAGCCGTATTCAGCTCGGTGTGAAAGTGACCGAAGGCCTTGGGGCCGGGGCACGTGCCACCGTTGGGGCGGCGGCGGCCGAGGAAAGCATCGAACAGATCGTCGATCAATTGGCCGGTGCGCATATGTGCTTTATCACCGCCGGGATGGGCGGCGGAACGGGAACCGGCGCTGCGCCGATCATTGCGCAGGCCGCGCGGGAACTCGGCGTTCTGACCGTGGGTGTCGTGACCAAGCCGTTCCAGTTCGAAGGTGCCAAGCGGATGCGTCAGGCCGAGGAGGGCGTCGAAGCCCTTCAGAAAGTCGTGGACACGCTCATCATCATTCCGAACCAGAACCTGTTCCGCCTCGCGACCGAGAAGACGACCTTCACCGAGGCATTCTCGATGGCGGATGACGTGCTTTATCAGGGCGTGAAAGGTGTCACGGATCTCATGGTGCGTCCGGGCCTTATCAACCTCGACTTTGCCGACGTGCGCGCCGTGATGGACGAGATGGGCAAGGCCATGATGGGCACTGGCGAAGCCGCCGGTGAGGATCGCGCGATCCAGGCCGCTGAGAAGGCAATTGCCAACCCGCTTCTCGATGAAATTTCCCTCCGTGGAGCGCGCGGTGTTCTGATCAACATCACGGGTGGTCATGACCTGACGCTGTTTGAACTCGATGAAGCTGCGAACCGGATTCGCGAAGAGGTTGACCCCGACGCCAATATCATTGTCGGCTCGACACTGGATGACTCTCTTGAGGGTGCGATGCGGGTGTCGGTCGTGGCAACCGGAATTGATGCCTCCGAAGTGCATTCGGACATTCCTGTGCGGCGTCCGCTGGCACAGCCGCTGAATCCGCATGTTCTTGAAGATGCGGCGCATCACGCGGTTCAGCACGAACCACAGGTCGCCTCTGAGCCGGTTGCAGAGCCTGAGATCGCAGCCGTCGCCTCCGAGCCGGAACCGACCTTCTTCAGCAGCTTCGACGCAGAGCGGGCCGCCGCAGAAGAGCAGATGGAAGATATCTTCGAAGATAGCGCAGCTCAGGGCGAACAGGCCACAGATGATCTTCCTCCCCCGGCCTATCAAGCGCGTCCGCAACAGCACTTCGCACCCCAGTCCGCCTATGAAGAGGATGACGTAGAGCATTATGTGGCACCCAAGGCGCCGCCGCTTGGTTCGCCGTCGCCCGAAGTGCTGCAACGTCTGCGCGCCGCTGCCGATAAAGCGCCGGGGCGTCGCCCGATCGAGGCCGCCGAGCGGCAAGCCGCTCCGGCGCATCGTGCGGAAGAGCCACGCCGCGGTGGTTTCGGCCTCAATTCGCTGATTGGTCGCATGACCGGACAGAACCAGGAAGCAGAGCGCTCCGTGCCGCACACAGCACATAGCCAGCCGACCATGCATGCTGTTCAGCCCGAGGCGGATGAGGATCAGGAACGGATTGAAATTCCAGCATTCCTGCGCAGGCAGGCGAATTAACGCGTATCAAGCTTGTGACGATTGGGCCGCTCTTTGAGCGGCCTTTTCTTTTTAATACAAGGTGTTACTTCATTCTGAGCGGTGATTTGCCTATTTGTTACATAGTTGTTTCAGTCGGTTACAATCTTTGAATTGAGCCTTTGGGGGCAAAGCTTTACCTCAAGGGAGCGGTGCCATTGGGGGGCGTCGTGCCATTCGGAGAACAACGTGCAGAAAACGGTCAAATCGCCCATTCGTTTCACCGGTCAGGGACTCCATTCCGGGGAAACCGTGCGTATGACAATTCATCCTGCCTCGGCTGATTACGGTATCTGGTTCCGCCGGACTGATATCGCCTTGGGGGATGCATTGATCGCAGCGCGTTGGGATGTGGCCGAGCAAACCCCACTTTGTACACGTATTCGAAACGAGGCAGGCGTGTCGGTTTCGACAATCGAACATGTGATGGCGGCGCTTGCCGGGACTGGTGTTCATAACGCCTTGATCGAGATAGATGGTCCTGAAGTGCCCATTCTCGATGGAAGTTCGGCCGATTTCGTACATGCGATATTAAAGACCGGCATCGTGTCTCAATCAGCCAAAGTGCGCGTGATCGAAATTCTTGAGCCTGTCAGCGTCAAGCGGGGTGATGCCACCGCCACGCTTCAGCCGGCGAAAGATATGCAGATCGACTTTCATATCGCGTTCGAAGATGCCGCCATCGGTGTGCAACAGAAATCGCTTGTGCTCGCCAATGGCAGCTTCGTGCGAGAGCTTTGCGATAGTCGCACTTTCTGCCGCAAATCCGATGTCGATAATATGCACGCGAATGGCCTCGCTCTTGGCGGGACGCTTGAAAACGCCGTTGTGGTCGATGGAGATGCGGTGCTGAGTCCCGGTGGATTGCGCCACGATGACGAAGCGGTGCGGCACAAGATGCTCGATGCCCTTGGTGATCTTGCGCTTGCTGGGGCGCCGATCCTCGGGCGCTACACGGGTATTCGGGCGGGGCACGCCCTGACAAATGCGCTTTTGCGAGAGCTCTTCGCGACACCGGGCGCGTTCCGGGTGCGGGAGGTCGATGCAAAGACCGCTGCGCGCCTACCGGGTGCAGGTGTTCATCTCGAAGAATTTCCGGCAGTTGCCTGACCCTTAACCGCGAAAAAACGCCAAATGCGTTTTGCACCGGAATTTTCTGTGCTAACAGCTTGGGAAAGGGTAGGAGTGACCTGCCGAAACCGAACAAGAGGTTGTGCAGCATGACAGGTGTCGGGCCGCGTTTTGGTGTGATCGGTGCGATCCTCGCTATCGCCATTCTTGCAGGTTGCAGTTCAAGCACCTCGGAAAAAGTGCGCGATGGGAAGATTCCGATCGAGACGTTTACTGCCGAACAGATTTTCGAACGCGGTGAATACGAACTCAACGATAACGAAGCGGAAGAAGCAGCATTCTACTTTTCCGAAGTTGAGCGCCTCTATCCCTATTCGGAGTGGGCGAAACGTGCGCTTATCATGCAGGCCTTCTCGTTCCATAAGGCAAAGGATTACGAGAGCAGCCGCGCCGCCGCAGAACGTTTTATCGCCTTCTATCCGGCCGATGATGACGCAGCCTATGCGCAATACTTGCTCGCGTTGACCTATTACGATCAGATCGACGAAGTGGGGCGTGACCAAAAGCTGACCCTCCAGGCGCTACAGGAGTTGCGCAAGCTGATCGAGAACTACCCGGACAGCGAATATGCGCGTTCCGGTAAGCTTAAGTTCGACCTTGCCTTCGATCATCTTGCCTCGAAAGAGATGGAAGTCGGGCGCTACTATCTGCGCCGGGAACATTTTGCGGCAGCCATTTCGCGATTCCGTGTGGTGGTGGAGGATTTCCAGACCACGACCCACACGCCGGAAGCGCTGCATCGGCTTGTCGAGGCGTATCTGTCGCTTGGCCTGACCAACGAAGCGCAGACTGCGGGTGCGATCCTTGGCTACAACTACCGCTCTACACAGTGGTACGACGACAGCTACAAATTGCTGACCGGGCGCGGGCTTGAGCTCGAGGCCGCCGGGGATAGCTGGCTGCGGCGGGTGTATCGCCAGACCATCAAGGGGGATTGGCTCTGAGCCAGTTAGGGCCCGGAAAGATCCACCGCCATGCTTCGTGCGCTTGATATTCGGGATATGCTTATCATCGACCGGTTGGAACTTCTGTTTCAGCCGGGCCTGAACGTTCTGACCGGGGAAACAGGCGCAGGTAAGTCGATCTTGCTCGACTCGCTTGGGTTCGTTCTCGGATGGCGCGGACGGGCCGAACTCGTGCGCCAGGACGCAGAGCAGGGCGAAGTCGTGGCCGAGTTCGAGCTGGAGGCTGACCACCCGGCCCATGCCGTGCTTGAGGAAGCGGGCCTTCCGGTCAACGAAACCCTGATCTTGCGGCGGGTGAACTCACGCGATGGTCGCAAGACGGCCTGGGTCAATGATCGCCGCTGTTCCGGCGAGGTGTTACGCCGCCTGTCTGAGACGCTTGTCGAACTTCATGGACAGCATGACGACAGGGGGCTCCTCAATCCTCGGGGTCATCGTGACCTTCTGGATGCATTCGCCGGTGTCGATGCACAAAGAGCCAGCACACGCGCTGCTTGGTCCGCGCTGTCCAAGGCGCGCAAGACCCTTTCACAGGCAGAAGCCGAGATCGCAGAGGCCAGGGCCGAGGAAGATTTCCTCCGCCATGCTGTGGCCGAACTTGATGACTTGGACCCTCAGCCGGGCGAGGAGGCTGAACTCGATTCCCGGCGGCGCATGATGCAAGGTGCCGAGCGTCTGCGGGAGGATGTGGCGCGCGCCCATGCCGCCCTTGGGGGCGAGGGCGCGGAAGGCGCCATCGGAAATGCGCTCCGCTGGCTTGAGGGTGCCCAAGCCGGCGCAGAAGGCCATCTTGATGCACCTTTGGAGGCGATTGAACGCACCCTGACAGAGCTTGGCGAGGCCGTGGAGGGCATCGAGCGCTGCCTCGATATGCTGACCTTCAACCCGCATGATCTTGAAGAAACGGAAGAACGGCTCTTCGCCATCCGGGCGCTGGCGCGAAAGCATGGTGTCGCGCCCGACGAACTCGGGACTTTTGCGGTGGACCTGCGCGCACGGCTTGAGGCGGTTGATGCCGGTGCAGAGCGTTTGGATGCCCTGGCCAAAGCCGTGTCCGAGGCAGAGCGCCTCTATACCAAAGAAGCCGGTGCACTCAGTGAGGCGCGCCGTGCTGCAGCGTCGCGGCTTGATGCGGCGGTGATGGAAGAATTGGCTCCGCTCAAGATGGAACGCGCCGTGTTTCGCACCGATATCAACGAGGCCGAACCGGGACCGGACGGTCAGGATGCGATCGCCTTTACCGTGGCGACCAACCCGGGCGCACCGGCGGGGCCGATTGGCAAGATTGCCTCTGGCGGGGAATTGAGCCGGTTTCTCTTGGCGCTCAAGGTGTGCCTAAGCCGTGAAGATGCCGGGGTCACAATGATCTTCGATGAAATCGACCGGGGTGTCGGCGGCGCGACCGCCGATGCCGTGGGGCGCCGCCTTGCTTCTTTGGCGCAGGGGGGGCAGATACTCGTGGTCACACATTCCCCCCAGGTTGCGGCGCTGGGGGCGCATCATTGGCGGGTCGAGAAACAGGTTGTCGATGAGCAAACCCTCTCGACTGTCGTGCCGCTCTCTGGGGAGGCGCGTGTCGATGAAGTGGCGCGCATGTTGGCCGGGGATACGATCACCGACGAAGCCCGCGCCGCCGCGAGGGCTTTGTTGGCGTAACCGCAGAGTAGGCGTTGCCTTCGAAGCGTTGCAACGTAAGCTGGTGTGAGTAGAAGCGGGGCCGCAGACATATGTCCAATTCCATCCGATCCTTCCTTGCCGAAAGCGTAAAGGAGGCCGTGGCGCGGGGGCGCAACGGGTGGAGCGTTTTGATCGAGAAGGGCCCCAGCCAGTTCCAGTTCTGGCTTATCAGCCTCATGATCGGTATTGCCGCCGGGTTTGCCGCCCTCCTTTTTCGCAAGGGAATCGTAGCGCTGCAATCCGCGCTTTACGGTGTCGAAGACATCAACCTATTGCATAGCTATGCCGGAGGTTTGCCTTGGTATTGGCTTGTGTTGATTCCTGTTTTTGGCGGTCTTGTCGTTGGTATCATACTCGACCGGTTTACCCCGGACGCGCGGGTGCGGGCGGTGGCCGATGTGATCGAGGGCGCAGCGCTGAACGAAGGTCGGGTGGAAAAAAAGGAGGGGATTGCCTCTGCACTGGCCTCGCTCATCACCCTGAGTTCCGGTGGTTCCTCTGGCCGTGAAGGGCCGGTGGTGCACATGGCGGCGGTCATTTCCACATGGGTCAGCAATCGGATCAAGGCCGACGGGATTACCGGTCGCGATCTCTTGGGCTGTGCCGTTGCGGCGGCGGTTTCAGCGTCGTTCAATGCGCCGATCGCGGGGGCCTTGTTTGCGCTTGAGGTCGTGCTGCGACATTTCGCGGTGCATGCTTTTGCCCCGATCGTGATTGCCTCGGTGGCCGGGACCGTCATCAACCGCATCGAATTCGGCGGTGTCACGGAATTTCATCTGCCAGACACGCCAACCCTTCAGTTCTATCAGGAACTTCCTGCCTTTCTCTTGCTTGGTGCCGTTTGCGGCTTCGTGGCCGTGGCCCTCATGTGGACGATCTTCTGGGCCGAGGACATGGGCAACCAGATCCGCGAGCGCACCGGGATGCCGCGCTGGCTGCGCCCGGCCTTGTCGGGTGGCATGCTCGGGGCCTTGGCGATATGGTTTCCGCATATCATCGGGGTCGGCTATGAGACGACCTCACTCGCCCTGACCGGTGAGCTTGTGCTGCACAATGCGGTGATCTTTGCCGTTCTCAAGGTCATCGCCGTGTCGATCACAATGGCTGGGCGCATGGGTGGCGGGGTGTTTTCCCCGGCGCTTATGATCGGGGCTTTGACGGGGTTGTCCTTTGGATTGATAGCGACGGGCGTTTTCCCGGAAGTGTCTGGAAGTGTTACCCTTTATGCGCTTGCAGGCATGGGGGCGGTGGCGGCGGCGGTGCTTGGCGCACCGATCTCGACGACATTGATCGTCTTCGAATTGACCGGGGATTGGCAGACGGGGATCGCGGTCATGGTGAGCGTGTCGATCTCGACCGCGCTGGGGTCGAGGCTTGTGGATCGCTCGTTCTTCCTGAGCCAGTTGGAGCGGCGCAACGTGCATGTCGCGGCGGGACCACAGGCCTATCTCCTGTCGATGTTCCGGGTGGCCAGCGTGATGCGCGAAAAGGATGATCCGCGGGCCGCGTCGGAAGAGGCCTGTTGGGACATGATCGGCGAGGGTATCTATGTGGATGGCAACGCCACGCTCGAGGCGGCGATGCCGATCTTTGACAAGGCGGGGGTTCTGTTCATCCCCGTCGTCACGCTGACGGGTGAGGATCAGGCACCGGAATTATGGGGTGCCCTGCACCAAGTCGATGCGCTGCGTGCCTATAATCGCGCCCTCGCTGCGACGGCGGCAGAGGAGCATAGCTAACCCGAACAACCGCTTGGCGGCGGGCCTGTGAGCACCGAAAACCCACGTCGGTATTACGTCGGTATTACATCGGTATCGCGTCGGTGCAAAATGTGGCAACCGCCGCAGGTATCAGATCCGTTCGACCGTCACGGCATCGTTCTGTTCGAACGCGAGAAGCCCCTTGATGCGCGCTGCATCCTCGATCGGGTCTTCATAGCTCCACGCGGCATTCTGGATCGTCGTGCTTTTGGTCACGATCGAGAAATAGCGCGCATCCCCCTTGTGCGGGCAATGGGTCTTGTGGTCGCTTTCGTCGAGGAAAGCCATGGCGATGTCTTCACGTGGGAAATAGATCACCGGCGGCAGGTCGCCTTCGGTCAGCTCGACCGCGTTGGCGCTTTCGCCCAAGACTGCGCCGCCAGCCCGGACGCTCCAATTGCCTTCCGCTTTGCGGATCGTGATCTTCTTACCCATGCATCTTATCCCCTCGGTTCAAGGTAGCGCCATTTTCGCGGTACGACGTGACAGAAACGTGTCACAGCCCATGATCCCGCGGCAGTATTGCCTGCGTTTCGGATCAGAGCGGCGCAGTCGCGTGATCCAACCACATTTCCGTTGTCGATGCCACCCTGCCGCGTAGAACGCGACGACACGTCTCATGATAGGAATCGAGCCATTTAATCTCTTCCTCGGCAAGGAGGCTGCGGTCGATAAGCCGCCGGTCGATGGGGCAGTGGGTCAAGGTGCGCAGCTGGAGCATCTTGCGATGGGCATCGCCATCGGCAATCGCCGGGGCCTCTTCGACCAGGACGAGGTTCTCGATACGAATCCCGAAGGCGCCGGGGCGGTAATAGCCGGGTTCGTTGGACAGGATCATGCCCGGCTCCAACGGCACGTCAGAGAGGCGGGAAAACCGTTGCGGGCCTTCATGGACGCATAGATAAACGCCGACTCCGTGGCCGAGCCCGTGATCGAAATCCTGTCCCGCCTGCCAGAGCGGCACCCGACCGATGGCTTCGAGGTGCTGTCCGGCAAGGCCGCGCGGCCAACGCAGGCGGGAGATGGCGATCATGCCCTTGAGCACGCGGGTGAAGGCCGCGCGCTCCTCTTCGCCGGGTGTGCCGACGGGGAGCGTGCGGGTGATGTCGGTGGTGCCATCACGATACTGTCCGCCACTGTCGAGCACGAGAAGATCGCCTGCGGTCAGGGGGCGGTTGGTCTCATTGGTGACACGGTAATGGATCACGGCGCCATGCGGACCGCTTCCGGCGATCGTGTCAAAGCTGATGTCGAGCAGCGCATTGGTCGCCCGGCGGCTTTCCTCGAGTTTGCGCACCACGTCAATCTCCGTGATGCCTGTCTCGGCGGCGGTTTCGAACCAGGCGAGGAAATCGCACATGGCGGCCCCGTCGCGCAGGTGCGCTTCGGTGGTGCCCGCGATTTCGGCGGCGTTCTTGCGCGCCTTGGGCAGGGCGCAGAGGTCGCTGTCCCAAGAGATCGCGACCCCGGCCTCTGCCAGTGTCTCGGCAAGGATCACGGGCGTTGTCGCCTTGTCGAGGCGGACCGGGCCGTCAAGCGACCGGAGCGTCGGGCGCAGCGTATCGGGGGCATGGACGCGCAGCGCGCTTCCAAGATGGGGTTCAAGCGTTTCGAGCTTGACCGGGTCCATGAACAGATCGACCGTCCCGTCCCGGTGCAAGAGCGCAAAGCCATGCGCAATCGGATTGCGGGGAATATCCTGCCCCCTGATATTGAGGAGCCAGGCAATGGAATCCGGCTGCGTCAACAGGGTGCAGGCCTGCCCGGCCTTGGCCAGTTGCGAGGCGAGGCGCGCGCGCTTGTCTGTATGGGGTTCCCCGGCAAACTCCAGCGGTTGTGCCGTGGCGGGGGCGGTCGGGGGATCGGGCTGATCCTCCCAGATACGGTCGATCGGGTTGGCGACCCCGACAAGGGCGATGCCGCTCTCCCGGAGCGTGGTCTCCAGCGTCTCGATTTGCGCGACGGTATGAAGCCATGGGTCAAAGCCGATCCGGGCGCTGCCCGCGACTTCCCGCAGCAGCCACTCGCCAAGCGTCACATCGGGCCAATCGACCGGTGTAAAGCAGGCGGCAACCTGCGCCTTGACCTGTTCGCTGTATCGGCCATCGACGAAAACGCCTGCCTTGTCGGCCAAGACCATGGCAAACCCCGCCGATCCGGTAAAGCCGGTGAGCCAGGCCAGGCGCTCGTCACGGGGGGCGACATATTCCCCCTGATAGGCGTCGGCGCGTGGCACGATAAACCCGTCCAGCCCCTCTGCGGTCAATACCTCGCGCAGGCGGGCAAGCCGGGGCGGGCCTTGATCGGGTGTGGTTGTGGCGGTGAAATCCTGAAACATGGGTTTCCTCCAGAGCCGGATCGCTCTTCCTCTTGCTCGAAATATTCCGGGGTGAATTAGGCCAGCGGCCCAAGAGGCTGACCCCTTTTACCCCGCCTTGCGCATCCCGAGCACACGGGCGCGTTTGCGCGGATCGCTGTCGAACAGGCCGGCAAGCTGTTCTGTCATTGCTCCGGCGAGTTGTTCGACATCCGTGATCGTGACCGCGCGTTCGTAATAGCGCGTCACGTCATGACCGATCCCGATTGCAAGCAATTCGACCGCCTTGCGTTTCTCGACCATGGCGATCACGTCGCGCAGGTGTTTCTCAAGATAGTTGGCCGGGTTGACCGAGAGCGTCGAGTCATCGACCGGCGCGCCATCGGAGATGACCATCAGGATCTTGCGCGCCTCGCGGCGGGCGACCATGCGGCGATGTGCCCATTCGAGAGCTTCGCCGTCGATATTTTCCTTCAGCAACCCTTCCTTCATCATCAGGCCAAGGTTCACATGGCTGCGACGCCAGGGGGCGTCGGCGGATTTGTAGATGATATGGCGCAGGTCGTTGAGTCGGCCGGGTTGTTGCGGGCGGCCTTCATTGAGCCATGTCTCGCGGCTTTGTCCGCCTTTCCAGGCGCGGGTGGTGAAGCCAAGGATCTCGACCTTGACGTTGCAGCGCTCGAGTGTGCGGGCCAGCACGTCGGCACAGATCGCCGCGATGGAGATCGGGCGACCGCGCATGGAGCCGGAATTGTCGAGCAGGAGCGTCACCACCGTATCGCGGAACTCGGTATCCTTTTCCCGCTTGAAGGAGAGCGGGGTCGTGGGGTTGGCCACCACGCGGGCAAGGCGGCCCGCATCGAGGATGCCTTCCTCGAGATCGAACTCCCACGAACGGTTCTGTTGCGCCTGCAGGCGGCGCTGGAGCTTGTTGGCGAGGCGGCCCACGGCACCCTTCAGCGGTTCGAGCTGCTGATCGAGATAGGCGCGCAGGCGTTCAAGCTCGACATGTTCGGCAAGATCTTCGGCGGCGATTTCCTCGTCGAAATCTGTCGTATAGACGGAATAGTTCGGATCGGCCTCGGATATGGGTTGCGGGGCGGGAGGCTCGAGCGGGGCTTCGCCCTCGGGCATCTCGACGTCGTCTCCCATGTCCTCGTCGGCCATCTCGTCCATCGAGACCTGTGCCTCGGACATGTCCTGTTGCTCTTCCTGGGACTGTTCGGGATTGGCCTCGTTCTCGTCGTCCTGGCTATCGTCCTGGCCGGAGCTGTCGGGGTCTTCGCTGTCTTCCTGTTCCTCGGCCTCGTCTTCCTGGTCGTCGTCCTCGGCGTCCGGGTCTTCACCGAGCTGATCTCCATAACCGAGGTCTTCGATGACCTTGCGGGCGAGCTTGGCAAAGCCCTGCTGGTCGGCGAGCAACGCGTTGATGTCGCCAAGCGTGTCGGCGGCCTGTTGTTCGATATAGCCCTGCCAGAGGTCCATGACGTTGCGCGCGGCGGGCGGCAGGTCGCGGCCCGTGGCGAGGTGGCGCACGAGATAGCCCGCCGCGGTCGCGAGAGGCGCGTCGGCGGAGTTGGTGATCTGGTCATAGCCGCGGCTCAGGGCCTCGTTCTCGATCTTGGCGTCGATATTCGTGGCCGTGCCGGGCATGTCGCGCGCGCCCATGGCTTCGCAGCGGGCGGTTTCCATCGCCTCGTAGAGATCGCGCGCCATGCCTTGGGCCGGGGCATATCTCGCATGGGTGCCATCGTCGTGATAGCGCCGCTTCATGGCCAGCGCATCCGCCGTGCCGCGCGCCAGAAGAACCTCGTCGCGGCTCATCCGGCGGCTGATCTGGGGCAGGCGCATCTGTTCGCCCGACACGCCCGAGGGGTCGGCGCTATAGCTGACCGATAGCTCGGGATCGTGGGCCATCACCTTGGTGGCCTCGGCCAAAGCCTTCTTGAACGGATCGGCGGGGTTGTCGGACTTCTTGGTCATGGCAACGATAAATCACGCCTTCGCCGGAAAAGGCAAGACGGGAAGTGTCGGAACGAGGCGTCCAAAGCCTTTCGAAAGGCTTTGGGCCAAGCGCCTTCGAAGGCGCTTGGATGCGGTGTCATGCGCAGCTAGTTCTTGCCAAGGGCCGATTTCGCGCGGGCGAAGAGGGCGGCAAGGCCTGTGGCCGATGTTGGCGCCGTGCCGTTTGCGGCGCCGGGAAGGGTAACTCCGGCGCGTGTCAGGATTTCATGGCGCAGGGTCGCGGCATCGTCTTGTGAGTAGATATGCGCTGCGGCGGTTGGGGGAAGATCGGCGATCCTGGTCAGGTGGAACCCCTCTGTTCCGGGCGGCAGACGGTCACGCGTGCTTGGCGCGAGGCGTTCGAAAGCCTTTCCCTGAAACTCGGGCAGGCAGTGGGTTCCGTGTGCGCCGACATGGGTGCAGCGCGCGGCAAGCGGGTGCAGAACGCGCAGCTCTGGGGTCAGGAGAATCTGCGCATAGATGGCCCAGTCCCAGCCCCATTCGAAGGGGTAACAATCCCATGGTGCTTTACCTTCAAAGGCGTCGCGCAGGCGGTGCCAGTCGGAGGCGGTCAGCCCGACGCCGATCGAGTTGAAGCAACGGCTTTCGAAAACGAGCGCGGGATGGTCCGGCAGGGAAAGGTTTCCCGCGCTACCACAGGTTCCGGCGAGAAGGTTCAACGCCGCCCAGTGCGGCTTGTGGTTGTCCCGATACCAAGCGGCAAGTTGGAGTGCATCCGGCGAGAGGAGAAAATCTTCTTCAAGGTTGAGGTTGAAGCGCGCGCCGCTTTCGAACGCGCGAGAGACCGCGTTGAACGGGTTGCGCCTTACGCCGAGACGTTCCCTGTTGCGCACAAGCGTGACCTGGCCCTCGGGCAGAAGCGCCTCGCACAGGGCGGCATTCTCGGATTGGTGCGCCCCAGGTTCGAGCGCGACATGCACATGCCAGCCGTCCAACCCGCAGCGCAGGAGCGAGCGCAGCATATTTTCAAGAAGACGCGGCCGATCCGTCGTCGTAATCGTCACCGTATCGCGACAATCATCCATCCAGAACCATGGTTTCGCGCTTATCCAAGGCTCACGCTGGCGGCGCTTTCCGGGAGTTCCTCGTCGAACAGGCGCTGGTAGAACTCGGCCACGGTCTGGCGTTCGAGTTCGTCGCATTTGTTGAGGAAGGTCAGGCGGAAGGCATAGCCCACGTCGCGGAAGACCTCGGCGTTTTCGGCCCAGGTAATGACGGTGCGCGGCGACATGACGGTCGAGAGATCGCCGTTCATGAAGGCGGTGCGGGTGAGGTCGGCGACGGTCACCATCTGCTTGACGGTCTTGCGGCCTGCCTCGGTGTTGAAATGCGGGTTCTTGGCGAGAACGATATTGGTCTCGGCGTCGATCGAGAGATAGTTCAGCGTTGCGACGAGGGACCAGCGGTCCATCTGGGCCTGGTTGATCTGCTGCACGCCGTGGTAAAGGCCGGTGGTGTCGCCAAGGCCGACGGTGTTGGCGGTGGCGAAGAGGCGGAAATATTTATGCGGGGTGATGATCTCGTTCTGGTCAAGCAGGGTCAGCTTGCCATCGGTTTCAAGAACCCGCTGGATCACGAACATCACGTCGGCACGGCCCGCATCGTATTCGTCAAAGACGATGGCGACGGGGTTGCGCAGCGCCCAGGGCAGGATGCCCTCGTGGAACTCGGTGACCTGCTTGCCGTCGCGCAGTTTGATCGCGTCCTTGCCGATCAGGTCGATCCGGGAAATGTGGCTATCGAGGTTGACGCGCACGGCGGGCCAGTTGAGGCGGGCGGCGACCTGTTCGATATGGGTCGATTTGCCGGTGCCGTGATAGCCCTGGATCATCACGCGGCGATTGCGGGCAAAGCCTGCGAGGATGGCCATGGTGGTGTCGGGGTCGAACTTGTAGGTCGGGTCGATATCCGGCACGCGGGCGCTTGTTTCCTCGAACCCATGCACGATCATGTCCGAGTCGATTCCAAAGACGTCCCGCACCGAAACGGCTTCGGTGGGTTTTGCGTTGATGTCGAGCAATCCGTCGTCCATGGAATTCGTCCTTCTTCTCTGCGCCCTGTCGGGCACCAAACCCGCACTTGGTGCCTGATCTTTCGGGCAAGGGCAAGAGGCTCTGCGCCGAATATCGCCCCGTCACATGCCAAGTGTAGGGCGCCGGGAGATGCTGACAATTTGAGGGGCAAAATGCGCCGGGGCGGCGCGGCCTGGCTCAGAACGCTTCGCGCAACGTGCTGCGGGCGCGCAGGAGGCTGCGGGCGTCGATGAAACGCGGGGTCGATTGCATGTAGTCCCGGAAAGCCTGTCCATAGCCTTTGATGAGCCAGCGTTCCTCGTTCAGGACAAAGAGGAAGTAGAGCGCAAAGAGCGCCAGCGCAAAGACGAAGGTCAGTGGAGAGGCACAGGTGATGGCAAGGCCCACCGTGGCCATGACCGAGGTCACGTATTGAGGATTGCGCGAATAGGCATACATGCCGCCCGTCACGAGGCCGCCGCTTTCGCAATAGGTGTTGTCGAGACCGAGGAACCGGTAGCCGCGCAGGGTCAGGCCGAAGGCGGCGATCATCAGTGGCAAGCCAATGGCGTATTGCGCCCAGTGGCCCCAGCCGGCCAGGGCCAGATCACAGAACGCGAACACGACCGTGCCGCCACAGAACAGGCGGAACAGGCCAAAGGCGAGGTGATGGCGCCAGCCGGAGGAGGCGGGCCAGAGGCCAAGCTCGGGGCGGGCGAGGCTCATCGCGAGATGCGCGGCCAGGGCAAGCCCCGAAAGGCCGGTCAATGCGAAGGAAATGGCATGAAGGGTGGTAAGCGTGGCGATCATGGCGGGAACTCCTGCGACTATTTTTCGCCCGGCTACCGAATTTTTGTGACAGGCGTGCTTCGGTTTGTTGACGGTTTCGTTGGTGCCTCATCGCGCGGGCGCGTAGCGCCGCCTGGCAAGAAGGCCAATCAGGATGTCTTACGATGAGGTGAAAGCATGTGATCGGGACGCCGTGATCCGTATCGGGAAACCGGGCGTAACCCTCACAGTTCCGGCGATCAGGCCGGTCCTGAAAACCTGAACATGGAGGAAAACATGAAACTCTCGAAGCTTAACGTCATCGCCGCCCTGACCCTTACCGCCAGTGCCGCTTTTGCCGCAAACCCGATGGTCGGGGGGGCCCCGAATGTATGAAAACAAGAACATCGTCGAGAACGCGGTGAATTCTGCGGATCACGAGACGCTGGTCGCAGCCGTACAGGCCGCCGGCCTCGTGGAAACGCTCCAGAGCGAAGGCCCGTTCACCGTCTTCGCGCCGACCGATGACGCCTTTGGCATGCTGAAGCCGGGCACCGTCGAGACGCTTCTGAAGCCCGAGAACAAGGACGCGCTGACCAAGGTTCTGACCTGTCACGTGGTTTCGGCCAACGCGATGTCGGACGCGATCATGGGTATGATCGACGATGATGGTGGCGTGCATGATGTGCCGACCGTCGGCGGCTGCACCTTGAAGGCAAGCTACGACAACGGCGAGATTACCCTCACCGATGAGCGTGGCCGTAACGCGACCGTGACCATTGCCGACGTGAAACAGTCGAACGGTGTGATCCACGTGATCGACACGGTGCTTCTGCCGGCGATGTAAGCCCTTGTGACGCGAGAAACGGGGCCGCCCCATCGGGGCGGCCTCATGCGTTTCGTCACAATACTCGCAACACTGTGGGCAGGCGTGATTTGAGACGCAGTGGAAATTCCCTCAGGGTAAGAATGAAAGGAGTATGACCATGCTAAGACGACAAGTTCTGTTGACAGGAGGCACCGCGATCGGGGCCGCTCTGTTTGGTCTGCGCCCGGCGGGGGCCTCGCAAGAGGTTTTCGAGGTCACGCGCAGCGAGGCGGATTGGCGCGAGATGCTGACGCCGTTGCAATACCATGTCATGCGTGAGGAAGGCACCGAGCGCGCCGGGACATCGCCGCTCGACAAGCTTTACGACGAGGGCACGTATCACTGCCGGGGCTGCGATCTGCCGCTTTATTCATCGAAGCACAAATATGACAGCAAGACCGGCTGGCCGAGCTTCTGGAAGGCGCTCCCGGATGCGATCGGGACCAAGCCGGACCGCAAATTGTTCTCGGTGCGCACCGAGTGTCACTGTCGCCGTTGCGGCAGCCATCTTGGGCATATCTTCGACGATGGCCCACAGCCGACCGGCAAGCGGCATTGCCTCAACGGTGTGAGCCTGGTGTTCCGCGCTGCCTGAGGCAGTGGAAGGCCATGAGATGAAAAGAAGGCCCCGCGAGGGGCCTTTTTCATGGGGTCATTTGAAGTTTCGGCTATCCTTGATCTGGTCCCAGGCCCAGACCACCTCCTGAAGCTGTTCCTCTTGGCTACGGTCGCCGCCGTTCATGTCAGGATGCAGAACCTTGATGAGCTTCTTGTAGGCCTTGCGCACTTCGTTCTTGGTCCAGGTGTCCTTGGCTTCGAGAATCTCGATAGCGCGGCGCTCGGTCGGGGGCAGGCGGCGCCCTGCGGCCGCGCCCTTTCCGGGGTTCTGGGTCGCGTTGGCGCCAAGCACCTGATGCGGGTCTTCGATACCCAGGCGCGCCCAGGCGCGGGCCTCGGGATCGGAGAAGGACTTGGTTTCCCGTTCCCAGACCTTGTCCTTGGATTTCTGGGCATTCATCTCGGCCTCGGTCTGGCCGTCGAAGAAATTCCACTTGAGATTATACTCGCGCACGTGGTCCTTGCAGAACCATTTGTACTCGTCGAGCACATCGGGCGCGCGGGGGGCACGATACTTGCCCGGCTCGTTGCAGCCCGGATGCTCGCAGACGCGGGTCGAGGTTTCACTCGCCCCGGACATGCCGCGCCGGCCACGCGGATTCTTTTTCTTTGCGGTCGATACCGACATATCAAAACCGAAGGGATCTGGTTTGCGCATGAACTCACCTTTTCGACTCGAGGCGGAGAGTTTAGTCTAAACCCCGGCAGATTGAAGAGGCTCAGAGAAAAAAATGTCCGTGACACAGGAAATTCATGATCGGCTCGACGCCGCGTTTCAGCCAAACGCCCTGAACGTGATCGACGATAGCGAACGTCATCGTGGCCATGCCGGTTACCAAGAGGGGGGAGAGAGTCATTTTATCGTGGAAATACAGTCTGATACGTTTGACGGAATGAGCCGGATCGCCCGCCACCGCGCGGTGCATGATGCCCTTGGCAAGCCGCTATTGGGGCGGATACATGCGCTGGAGCTGCGGTTCGGAGGGTGAGGTCAGGCCTTACTCGGCGGCGACGTCCGATTTCTTGTCACCATGGCCGGGCGTGTCATCGGCAACCTGCCGCGCGCGCTGCAGAAGGGCCATGGGCAGGACGTTGTCCATCTCCGGCTCTTCGGTGTCATCATGGCCCTGGTCGGCGGAGGCGACGATTTGGGGCATGAAAGGCTGATCCGCGGTTTGGGGCGGCGGCTGCGTGCCGGATTCGGCGGGAGAGTCGACGGGGGGCGTGGCCTGTGCCGGAACCGAGGGCACGGGGCGGCGGAAAACCAGGATGGAGCGGAAGGTTGTCTGCACCGAGGTCAGTCCGGTGCGTTCGTCATTGGGCAGCGTATCAGAACGCAGGTATTCCCAGCCCTCGGCGGCAAGTGTGTTCATCACGTCTTGCAAGGCATTTGCAAAACGACCCTCCGGCCCCTTGACGCCGCGCGCCCGCTTGCCCCGGCTGGGGGCGGGCACGACCCTGTATTCATACTCGACCATCAGACCAATATGGCTTTGTTTCCAATACCCCGACATTAGCAGGCAATTCGGCCTGCGTCAGCATTGGATTTCACCATGTTTTCAAGGGGATTTACCGGGTATGCCCATCTTGCGCCCAACCTGTTCCGGGATCGGAAGGGGGGCGTGGGCGGTGGCGAGCGTCTCGACATTGGCGAGGATGTCGCCGGGCATGGGGGCGACGCGGGGGCCGGACATGTCGATATGCAGCGCCAGGCCTTCGCCGGTGGCCGAGACCCAGCCGTCTTCGTGGATCAATTCCTGGTAGAAGTGAAAGCGTTTCTCGTCATGTGCGAGGAGTTGAAACGAGGCCCGCACCCTTGCGCCGAGATGCAACTCGCGTCGGTAGCAGACGTGGAACTCTGCAGTGAAGGTCGAGAGGTTGCGCGCTTCGCGGTAGTCGGGGCCAAAGCCGAGCGCGGTCCAGATTTCATCGACGCCCTGATCGAACAGCACGTTGTAATAGGCCATGTTGAGATGGCCGTTATAGTCGATCCAGTCGGGGTTGATCTCCATCGGGGCCGAGAGAAAGGGGGCTGTCATGGCGGACCTCAGAACGGTTTGACGACCACCACCCAGAGGATGGCGATGGTGATGAAAACGGATACCTCGTTGAAAACGCGCAGGAAAAACTCGCTCTCGCGGAATTCGCCACGCTTGGCGCGCAGCACGATGCGGCCTGTCCAGACGTAATGCGCCGCAAGCACGGCCACCACGGCGATCTTGACATGGGTCCAGGCGGCAAAGCCCCAGACCGACCAGGCGAGCCAGAGGCCGGTCAGGACGCCGATGACGGCGAGCATGGCGGAGAAGCGGTAGAGGCGGACCGTGAGGTCGCCCGTGGGGCCGAATTCGCCGAGGCGGTCATGCTCTTTCTTCCAGTAGATGATGGCGCGCGGCACGGCGAAGACGGAGGTCATCCAGCCCATGACGCAGAGAAGATGGATGATCTTGACCCAATCCATGAGTGATCCTTTCGCGGTTCGATCTGGCCGCAGCCTAGCGCCGAAAAGGGGGATGTGCCAGATCGCGACGGGAAGAATTAACGCGGCAAAAGGGCTGTCGGTATCACGTCGGTATTACGTCGGTATCGCGTCGGTATGGACCGCGCAGATCGCATGGTGAACGGAGCGCGCGGGTTAATGCGGGGGTAACGATTTCTTTGAAGAAATCGGGGCGGAATTTTTTGAAAATTCCGCGCGGTGAGAGGCCGCCGCGCGGGATAAGATCAGCCGAGTTTCTTCGCCACAAGCTCGTTGACGGCCTTGGGGTTGGCCTTGCCGCCGGTGGCTTTCATCACCTGGCCGACGAACCAGCCGGCGAGCTTGGGGTTCACCTTGGCTTTTTCGACCTGGGCCGGGTTGGCGGCGATGATTTCGTCCAGCGCGGTTTCAATGGCGCCGGTGTCGGTCACCTGTTTCATGCCGCGTTCCTCGACGATTGTCTCGGGGTCGCCGCCCTCTGTATAGACGATCTCGAACAGGTCCTTGGCGATCTTGCCGGAGATGGCGTCGGACTTGATGAGGCGGATGATGCCTGCAAGCTGCGCAGGCGAGACGGGCGAGGATTTGATGCCGAGGTCGTCCTTGTTGAGACGGCCGAACAACTCGTTGATGACCCAGTTGGCGGCGAGCTTGCCGTCGCCCGCCTCGGCAGCCACGGATTCGAAATAGGCGGCGTTCTCGGCTTCGGCGGTCAGCACGGAGGCGTCATAATCCGACAGGCCGAAATCGCCGATGAAGCGGGCCTTCTTGGCGTCGGGGAGTTCCGGCAGCTTCGACGCGATCTCGTCGACCCAATCCTGTTCGATCTCGAGCGGCAGGAGGTCGGGGTCGGGGAAGTAGCGGTAGTCGTGCGCCTCTTCCTTGGAGCGCATGGAGCGGGTTTCGTTCTTGTCCGGGTCGTAGAGGCGGGTTTCCTGATCAACGGTGCCGCCGGCTTCGACGATGGCGATCTGGCGGCGGGCCTCAACCTCGATGGCGGCCTGGATGAAGCGCATGGAGTTCATGTTCTTGATCTCGCAGCGGGTGCCGAGATGCGAGAAATCCTGCGTTTCCATGTATTTCTCGAAATCGCCGGGGCGGCAGATCGAGACGTTCACGTCGGCGCGCAGGTTGCCGTTCTGCATGTTGCCGTCGCATGTTCCGAGGTAGCGCAGAATCTGGCGCAGCTTGACGATATAGGCGGCGGCCTCTTCGGGGCCGCGGATATCGGGGCGCGAGACGATTTCCATCAGCGCGACGCCGGTGCGGTTGAGATCCACGAAGGACATGTTCGGGTCCATGTCGTGGATGGATTTCCCGGCGTCCTGTTCGAGGTGGATGCGTTCGATGCGCACGTTACGCGCCGTGCCGTCGCCCATTTCCACAAGCACTTCGCCTTCGCCGACGATCGGGTGGTAAAGCTGGGAAATCTGGTAGCCCTGCGGCAGGTCGGGGTAGAAATAGTTCTTGCGGTCGAAGGCCGAGAAGAGGTTGATCTCGGCCTTGAGGCCAAGCCCGGTGCGCACGGCCTGGGCGACGCATTCCTCGTTGATGACCGGAAGCATGCCGGGCATGCCCGCATCGACGAAGGCGACATTGGAGTTCGGCTCGGCGCCGAATTGGGTCGAGGCGCCGGAGAAGAGCTTGGCGCGGGTCGCGACCTGGGCATGGACCTCCATGCCGATGACCAGTTCCCAGTCATGCTTGGCGCCCGCGATCACCTTGGGCTTGGGGGCATCATATGTCAGGTCGAGCATCTGCCGGACTCCTTTGAACGCGTGTTGGGACGCGTTCTAGGACAGAGACCTGAAAGGAGCAAGGGGGAGCGGCTCAGGAGGGGCCGTGATGGATGCCATCGGGGCTGAAGGTGACGGTTTGCCCGTCCTGGAGGCGTTTGAGGAAGGGCATGGCGATGGCGGAGAGCGCGGTTTCGCGGCCCTTTTCCGCAAGGCGTGAGGGCGAGATGATGCGGGCCGTGTTCTCGAACCCGATCTCGGCATGGCCCCAGATCAGGGGATGGATTTCGCGCAGGTGGTTTTCGACCACCTTTTCAAACCCGCGCCTGAGGGCGGGGGGCAGGTCGGGGCGGTAGCCGGTTTCGTGATAGCGTTCGCGTGCTGTTTGCCAGCATTGATAGAGGTGGGCCGCGAGAAGGTTGGCGGTATGCTGGTCGCGGCAGATATCCAGAATGTCGTGGATGCCTTCGAGGAAGTAGTCGGGTTCGAAGACCGAGAGCCCCTCGGGATCGACGAGAAGCGCGTCGAACCAGACCCATGTATAGCCGGCGGCGCCCCAATCCTCGTAGGTGCGTGCGGCGGTGCGGCGCGCTTCGAGGTCGAGCGCCTGGAAATCGCCATACCAGCGCGGCAGGAGGTAATTGCCGAGCGCGCGCATGTGGCGCGGGTTCATCGGGTCGAGCGAGACCAGTTGTTCGAATTCGCGGATGATATGCAGCTCGGGGCTTTGGCGACCGGGCAGCAGGGCGCAGCGCGCGGCGGCCAGCGCGGGGGATTCGTGTTCGGCGGGGCAGAAGGCATCGAGGATATCGCTGGCACGGTCGAAATGGGCATGGAAGGCCTCGCGGTTGATGGCGCGCAGGTCTTCGGCGGCGGCGGCACCGCGCCAGGCCCAGCCGATGTCGATATGCATATTGGCCACGATGAGGGCGAGCGGGTAGCTTGCGCGGGCCTCGTCGAGCACGAATTCGAGGGCTTCGACCCCGGAGAAGAAGTTCGATCCCTTCGCGGGGCGACCATGGAGAAGCGCGTGTTCGGCAGCCTGCACCACGTCGGCGCGTCCGCCATAGGCGAGAAGATCGGCGATCGGTTGGCCGGCATCCGTCGTTTGGCGGGAGCGGTCGGCCTTGGCGATGAGGTCGGCCAGTTCGTCCCAGCGATCCTGGCGGGCGAGGAAGGTGCCGTGTTCGCGTGCATTGTCGGCCTCGGTCTGATCCGGGGGCAGGACGTTGACCGCGATATGCAGGCGGTCCAGCAGGTTGCGATAGGTCTCACCGCCAAGCTTTTGTGGCGCGGGCGTCCTGCGCGCCATGGCAAAGGATTTGGCCAATGCTTTCAAAGAGGCGGGAATCACGCTTTGGAAAGACGGTGACTTTGGGGGAAAAACGGGCATTCGCAACACAGGCTCCTTAACTTGGAGCGAATATTGCCGGGCATTCGGGCCGAAAGATGGCACCTGTTGGGAAAGATGCGGACCGTTTGGGGAAGCGCGGTCAGATCACGCGGAAGTGATGGCGCTCGACGGGGATATGGCAGGCCTTGAGCGCCTCTTCGAGGGCGCGGTGGGGGGGCATGACCTCTTGCGGGATACGCAGCTTGGTGCCGTCATGCAGGATCAGCGTCGCCCGCACCGAGAAATCCCAGCGCGTGTCGAACCGGGCCCTGGCGATGCGCGAGATGGGCAGGGCGGCGGACAGGCGGGCGGTTTCCCATGTGAGGTCGGTTTCGGTCAGGTCGAACCGGGCCTGGGGGTTGCGCAGCAGATCGAGCAGGGCAGGCACCACGAAGAGCGCGAAGACCGCCAGCAACCAGACCAGCGTGCCGACGAGGTAGAGCCCGGCCAGCAAAACAAGCGCGGCGGCCACGGCAAGGGCGGTGCGCAGCGACCGCCCTTGTGTCCTATGGCGCAACGGCAGGCTCATGCGCCGAGGATGCGCGACACCATCTCGTTGGTGTCACGGCTCAGGTTCGGGGTGGCGAGGAGGCGTTGGAGTTCCGCCTTGATCGCGGTTTGCCGGGTCGTGTCGTAGCGGTGCCATGTCTGGAAGGCCGAGCACATGCGCGCCGTGGTCTGGGGGTTGAGCGCGTCGAGCTTGATGAGCCAATCGGCCAAGAGCGTGTAGGCCGCGCCGTTTGCGTGGTGGAACCCGGCGTGGCTCATGGCGAGCGCGCCAAAGACCGCGCGGAAGCGGTTGGGGTTCTTCATGCTGAAATCGGGATGCTCCGTCAGGCGCGCGGCGGTGGCGGCGGTGTCCTCGGGGGCGGCCTGCATGATCTGGAGGCCGAACCATTTGTCCATGACGAGGCGGTCATGGGACCATTGTTGTTCAAAAGCGGCGAGTTGCTCGGCGCCCTTGCCCGCGTCGAGCAGGCAGGAGAGCGCGGCGAGTTGCAGGGTCATGTTGTCGGCGCGCGTATATTGGGTCGCCGCCGCGGTGCCGCCATCGAGGCGGGTCAGGAGCGAGAGCGCGGCATTGGCGAGGGTACGTTGGCCCGCCGAGGCGGCATCGGGCGCGAAGGGGCCGTCGACCTGATTGTCGGCGTAGAGGCCGGGCAGGAGATCGGCAAGCGCCGCGGCCTTGGCATCGCGCAAGGCCTCGGAGGCGTCGTGGATCGCCTGCGGGTCGGGGGTATGGCCCGTCTCGTGCAGGAGACCGGCGAGTTCCGATTGTGTCGGCTGGCCGAGCATGAGGGCACGGTAGGCGGGATCGAGGCCGGGGTCGCGCATCAGCGTCGTCAGCGCGTCGAGATAGGCGGTATCGGGCGCGGCGCCTTCGAGGATCATGCGCAGGAGCGCATCGCGTGCCAGCATCCGGCCCGCTTCCCAGCGGTTGAAGGCGTCGGTGTCATGGGCAAGGAGGAAGGCGCGGCGGGCGTTGTCGATCTCTTGCTCAAGCACCACCGGCGCCGAGAAGCCGCGCAGCAGCGAGGGAATGGGGCGCGTGGCGTGGCCGGGGAAGGAGAAGCTCTGTTCCGCCTCGGTCACCTCGAGGATCTGGGTCTCCATCACCTCGTCGCCATTGGGATTGAGCAGGCCGACCGCGAGCGGGATGACCTGCGGGGCTTTTTCGTCCTGACCGGGGGTCGGGGGCGTCATCTGCGAAACATGGAGGGTCAGCGTGTCGCCCTCGTAGTCTTCGCGCACCGTGACGCGGGGCGTGCCGGATTGGGAATACCAGCGGGCGAATTGGGTAAGGTCGCGGCCCGTGGCGTCCTCGAACACCTTGAGCCAGTCCTCGATCGTCGCGGCATCGCCATCGTGGCGGTCGAAATAAAGGTCGAGCGCCTTTGCATAAGCCTTGTCGCCCACGAGGGTCTTGAGCATGCGGATCAGCTCTGCGCCCTTTTCATAGACGGTCGCGGTATAGAAGTTGTTGATTTCCTGAAAGCTTTCCGGGCGGACCGGGTGCGAGAGCGGGCCTTGGTCCTCGGGGAACTGGCGGGCGCGCAGGTCGATCACGTCGGAGATGCGTTTGACTTCGGCCGAGCGCATGTCGGCGGTGAACTGGCTATCGCGGAAGACTGTGAGGCCTTCCTTGAGGCAGAGCTGAAACCAGTCGCGGCAGGTGATGCGGTTGCCGGTCCAGTTGTGGAAATACTCATGCGCGATGATCCCCTCGATACGTTCGAAATTGGCGTCGGTGCTGGTTTCGGGGGAGGCGAGGACGCAGGAGGAGTTGAAGATGTTGAGGCCCTTGTTCTCCATCGCGCCCATGTTGAAATCATCGACGGCGACGATGTTGAACAGGTCGAGATCATATTCGCGCCCGTAAACCTCTTCGTCCCATTTCATCGAGTCCTTGAGCGCCTGCATCCCGAAGGCGCATTTGTCCTCGTCGCCGGGGCGGACCCAGATGTTGAGATCGACCTTGCGGCCTGATTTCGTGGTGAACGTGTCGGGGTGATTGACGAGATCGCCCGCCACGAGGGCAAAGAGATAGGCGGGTTTCTTCCACGGGTCATGCCATTCGGCAAATCCCGCGCCAGATGCGCCGGGGTTGCCGTTGGAGAGCAGGACGGGTTCGGAGCCTTCGATACGGACATGGAAGGGGGCCATGACATCGGGGCGGTCGGGATAATAGGTGATCTTGCGAAAACCCTCGGCCTCGCATTGGGTGCAATACATGCCGTTCGACATGTAGAGACCCTCGAGCGCGGTATTGGACGCGGGCGCGATTTCGACCTCGGCCTCCCAGAGGAAGGGGGCGTCGGGGGCGTCGGCCTCGATGCCGCCCTCGACGTTGCGGGGCGCGACGTCTTGGCCGTCGATACGGGCCGAGATCAGGGTCAGGTCTTCGCCATGCAGGAAGAAGCGGCGGTCCGTGGCGTCGGGGTTGGGACGGAAGGCAATGCGCGAGAGCACGCGGGTCTTGTGCGGATCGAGCCGGAAGGTCAGCGACACCTCGTCGATCAGGTAGGCGAAGGGGGTGTAGTCCTTGAGGTAGATCGTGGTCGGGGCGGCGTCGCGCATGGAGGTCTCCTGCATTGTCCGAGCATTGTCGTCGTCAACAGATGTAGCCAATCGTGGCGGCGCTGCAAGCAGGCTTTCCTTTTGCGGGGGCCTCGCTACCTCTCCGGGAATGAAGGAAACGGTGCTTCTCTGGTTCAAGCGCGACCTGCGGGTTGCGGATCATCCGGCGCTTGGGCGGGCGGCGGCCTTGGGGCCTGTGTTGCCGGTCTATATCGTGGAGCCGGGCTATTGGGCGCAGCCGGATGTGTCGGGACGGCAGTTCGCGTTCCTGCGCGAGACTCTGGCGACGGTGGAGCGGGATCTGGCGCGGATCGGGCTGCCTCTTGTGATCCGGGTGGGCGCGGCGGTGCCGGTGCTCGAGACGCTTCGGCGCGAGAGCGGGGCGCGGTGGTTGGTGAGCCACGAGGAGACGGGCAACCTCTGGACCTTTGCGCGCGACCGGGCGGTTGCGGAGTGGGCGCGGGGGCAGGGCGTCTTGTGGGAAGAACTGGCGCAATGCGGTGTGGTGCGGCGGCTCAACGGGCGTGACAGGTGGGCGGCGCGGCGCGGCGGGGTCATGGCGGCGGCGCAGGTTGGTGTGCCATCGGTCGAGGCGGCGCCGGCGCTGGCCCGCGATCCGTGGCCGGATTTCGGGCTGGTCGATCCTTGTCCCGAACGGCAGCGCGGCGGGCGGGCCGAGGCGGAGGCGGCGCTTCGGTCTTTCCTCGGGGGGCGGGGGCGGACCTATCGCAAGGCCATGTCCTCACCGCTTGAGGGCGCCACGGCCTGTTCGCGGCTCAGCCCGCATCTTGCGCTGGGCGCGCTGTCGATCCGGGAGGTGGTGCAGGCGACGGCGGCGCGGCAGAAGGAGATTCCGCAGGGCGCGCGGGACGGGTGGGCCGGGGCGCTCAAGTCGTTTCAGGCCCGGCTCGCGTGGCGGGACCACTTCATGCAGAAGCTCGAGGATGCGCCCGATATTGAACGGCGCGCGATGCATCCGGCGATGGAAGGGGTCTGGCCCGAGGTGCCGGACCTGGAGCGGTTTGAACGCTGGCAGGCGGGGGAGACGGGGGTGCCCTTTGTCGATGCCTGCATGCGCAGTTTGCGGGCGACGGGGTGGCTCAACTTTCGGATGCGGGCGATGGTGATGTCCTTTGCGTCCTATCAGCTCTGGCTTGACTGGCGGGGGACGGGGGCGCATCTGGCGCGGATGTTTACCGATTACGAGCCGGGGATTCACTGGCCGCAGGTGCAGATGCAGTCGGGGACGACGGGCATGAACACGATCCGCATCTACAACCCGGTGAAACAGGGGCGCGATCAAGACCCGGCGGGCCTGTTCACGCGCCGTTGGGTGCCGGAGCTTGAGGCGGTGCCGGAGGCGTTCCTGCAGGTGCCGTGGCTCTGGCCGGGGGCGCAGGCGCTCGGCTATCCGGAGCCGGTCGTGGATCACGAGGCGGCGGCGCGGCATGCCCGCGAGAGGCTTTGGGCGATGCGGCGCGCGCCGGGGTTTCGCGACGCGGCGGCGGCAGTGGTCAAACGCCATGCCAGCCGCAAGCCGCCCCGCCCGCGCAAAGCGCCACGGCGCGCCGATCCGCGCCAGCGCGATTTCGGGTTCTGACCATGGCGCATAAGAAACCGACCCTGCCGCAGAAGACCTGCGCGACCTGTGGACGCCCTTTCCCGTGGCGGCGCAAGTGGCGCAAGGTCTGGGACGAGGTGCGCTATTGTTCGGAGCGTTGCAGGCGGAGCAAGAAAACCGCCGGGTGATTGTTCGGCTTTCCTTGCAAGTGTTATTGTCCGGGCAGGGGTGCGGGCTTGTTGCCTATAGGAAACTTCCGTTCTAATTCGTGGTGTGCCTTGGTATACAAATGCAAAGCGGAGAGCGGCAAATGGCGGATCGGATCGAGAAAGCAGGGCTTCAGGTTGACGCGCGGCTTGTGGCGTTCATCGAGAAACAGGCGCTGCCCGGCACCGGGGTGCCCGCGGCGGCGTTCTGGGAAGGGATGAGCCAGCTTGCGCATGAGTTGGGGCCGGAAAACCGCCGCCTTCTCGTCGTGCGCGAAGAAATGCAGCAGAAGATCGACGGCTGGCACATGGCCCGCAAGGGGCAGGCGCATGACGCCGGGGCCTATGCCGATTTCCTGCGCGAGATTGGATACCTCTTGCCGGAAGGCGAGGATTTCGAGGTCGAGACCGCCAATGTGGACCCGGAGATCGCAAACGTGCCGGGGCCGCAGCTTGTCGTGCCGATCACCAATGCGCGTTTTGCGCTCAACGCTGCGAATGCGCGGTGGGGCAGCCTTTACGATGCGCTTTACGGCACCGATGCGCTTGGCGATTTGCCGGAGGGCAAGGGATATGATGCCGCGCGCGGCGCGCGGGTGATTGCCTGGGCCAAGGCGTTCTTGGATGAGGCGGTGCCGTTGGCGTCCGGGTCATGGAAAGATGTCGAGTATATCCAAGTGAACCAAGGTGTGCTTAGCCTTCAGATACGAACCTCGGACAACACCCGCCTGTCGATTTCTTTGAAAGACATGAACCAATTCGCCGGGTTTGTCGGCGCGGAAGATGCGCCGTCGCGTGTCCTCCTGAAGCACAATGGCTTGCACGTGATCCTCGAGATCGACGCGGAGGGCCAGATCGGGGCCGGCGATCCGGCGGGGATCAACGATGTGACGCTGGAAAGCGCGCTTTCGACGATCATGGATTGCGAGGACTCGGTCGCTTGTGTGGATGCCGAGGACAAGGTCGGTGCCTATGGTAACTGGCTTGGCCTGATGCGGCGCGACCTGTCGGAAGAGGTCACGAAGGGCGGCAGGCGTTTCACCCGCACCCTCAATGGCGACATCGCCTTTACCGCGCCGGACGGCAGCGCGGGCACGCTCAAGGGGCGTTCGCTCATGCTTGTGCGCAATGTCGGGCATCTGATGACCAACCCGGCCATCCTCGACCGTGAGGGCCGGGAGATCGGCGAGGGGCTGATGGACGCGTTGGTCACGGTGATGATCGCGATGCATGATGTGCAGGCCGAGGGGGGCAACTCGCTCATGGGGTCGGTCTATGTTGTGAAGCCCAAGATGCACGGGCCGGAGGACGTCGGGTTCACCGATCGGATTTTCGACATGGTGGAAGATATCCTTGGCTTGCCGCGTCATACGGTGAAGATCGGGATCATGGATGAGGAACGGCGCACCAGCGTCAACCTCAAGGAATGTATCCGCGCGGCACGTCATCGCGTGGCCTTTATCAACACCGGGTTCCTTGATCGCACCGGCGATGAAATCCATACCTCTATGGAAGCGGGGCCGGTCCTGCGCAAGGGCGAGATGAAGGCAACCCCGTGGATCGCCTCTTACGAGGATCGCAATGTGGATATCGGCCTGGCCTGCGGGCTTCAGGGCAAGGCGCAGATCGGCAAGGGGATGTGGGCGATGCCGGACCGGATGGCGGACATGCTCGACCAGAAGATCGGCCATCCCATGTCGGGGGCCAATTGCGCCTGGGTGCCCAGCCCGACGGCGGCGACGCTGCACGCGACGCATTACCACAAGGTCGATGTGTTGGCGCGACAAGCCGAGATCAAGGCGGGCGGGCCGCGCGGGACGCTGGCGGATTTGCTCACCATACCGGTGATGGCGGGCGAGCCCCTGTCGGATGAGGCCATCCGGCAGGAGATCGAGAACAACGCGCAGGGAATCCTTGGTTACGTGGTGCGCTGGGTCGATCAGGGCGTGGGCTGTTCCAAGGTGCCGGATATTCATGACGTGGGGTTGATGGAGGACCGGGCGACGTGCCGGATTTCGAGCCAGGCGCTGGCGAATTGGCTCTGTCACGGGGTTGTGAGCGAGGCGCAGGTCATGGCGGCGATGCAGAAGATGGCCGCCGTTGTGGACCGTCAGAACGCGGATGATCCGGCCTATCGGTCGATGGCGCCGGGGTTCGAGGGGATCGCCTTCCAGGCGGCTTGTGACCTCGTGTTCAAGGGACGTGTGCAGCCTTCGGGCTATACCGAGCCGGTCTTGCATGCGCGGCGCCTGGAATTGAAAGCGGCGGGATAGGCGGACGGGGTGAGGGGGCTGTCTGCCCCCTCACACTCCCCCGAGAGGTATTTTTCCAGAGAAGAAGAGGGCGTGTTCCGCCCTTGCGGGAACCCTTTGCCATTCGCGGGGCGCGCGCCTATGTTGTCGCCAAGGACAAGCGCGAGGACAGCATGGCACGGCCCGTCGTTGGTATTATCGGCAACCAGTATCTCATCAACGATCAATACCCGGCCCATGCCGGGGGGACGATGAATTCCGAGGCGGTGGCGTCTGTTGCGGGCTGTATGCCGCTCTTGATCCCCGCGGACCCGAGATTCGTTTCGGTTGCGGAGTTGATGGAGCGCTGTGACGGGTTCCTGCTGACCGGGGGGCGGCCCAACGTGCATCCCGAGCATTACGGCGAGGAAGCGACGGCGGCGCATGGCGATTTCGACCGGGCGCGCGATGCGATCGCGCTGCCGCTTGTGCGCGAATGTGTCGAGCGAGGACAGCCCTTCCTTGGCATTTGCCGGGGATTCCAGGAGGTCAACGTGGCGATGGGCGGCTCGCTCTACCCGGAAATCCGCGATCTGCCGGGGCGGGACAATCACCGGATGCCGCCGGAGGGCACGCTCGAGGAAAAATTCGCGTTGCGCCATTGTGTGACCTTCGCGCAGGGCGGGGTGTTCCACCGGCTCATGGGAGCCGAGAAGGTCATGACCAACACGCTTCATGGTCAGGGCATCAAGCGCGCGGGCGCGCGCATCGTGATTGATGGCCACGCGCCCGATGGCACGCCCGAGGCGATCTATGTCAAGGACGCCCCGGGCTTTACGCTTTCGGTGCAGTGGCACCCGGAATGGGACGCGGCCAATGATCCGGTGTCGCGGCCTTTGTTCGAAGCCTTTGGTGACGCGGTGCGCGCCTGGGCCGAGGGGCGGCGGGGGGCGGCTTTGAAGACCGCCTGACCCGGCACAAGCCTCAGAGATCGGTGCGCAGGTGCCAGAGTTCGGGGAAGAGTTCGACCTCGAGCATGCGCTTGAGGTAGGAGATGCCGCCGGTGCCGCCGGTGCCGCGTTTGAAGCCGATGACGCGCTCTACCGTCGTGACATGGTTGAAGCGCCAGCGGCGGAAATAGTCCTCGAAATCGACCAGTTTCTCGGCCAGTTCGTAGAGTTCCCAATGCTGTTCGGGGGCGCGGTAGACCTGTGTCCAGGCGTCGGCCACGGCGGGGTTGGCAACGTGCGCGGTGTCGCGCGGGCGGGTGAGCACCTCGGGCGGCAGGGCTACGCTCTGGCTCAGGGCGGCGAGCGCCACGTCGTAGAGCGAGGGTTGGGCCAGTTCCTCTTCCAGCAGGGCCACCAGTGCGGGGCGGTGGGCGTGGGGCTTGAGCATGGCGCGGTTGCGGTTGCCGAGGATGAATTCGATCAGGCGGTATTGATGCGACTGGAAGCCCGAGCTTTGCCCGAGCGCATCGCGAAAGCGCGTGTAATCCGAGGGCGTCATGGTGCGCAGCACGTCCCAGGCGGCGTTCAACTGTTCAAAGATGCGCACGACGCGGGCGAGCATCTTGAAGGCGGGGCGGGTCTGGCCCTTGGTCAGCAGGGTGCGGGCGGCGGTCAATTCGTGGATGGCAAGGCGCATCCAGAGCTCCGAGGTCTGATGCTGGACGATGAAGAGCATTTCATCATGGGCATCGGATTGCGGGGCCTGGGCGGTCAGGATCTTGTCGAGCGACAGGTAGTCGCCATAGGACATGCGCCCGTCAAAGGACATCTGGGCGCCGTGGTCTTCGGGGTTAACGGGGGTGGTCATGGAAGTCTCCTGTGTCTTGGGATCAGTTTATCACGGGACAAGGAGACTCCGTTGGTTGAGCGTGCCGAACGCCGCCAGTCGCCGCCACAGGGCGACCCATCCGGCGGGGCGGCAAAGGGGGATACGTGGCGCGGCGCTGTGCATCAGGTCACGGCGGCGCGGGTCTGGTAGGCGGGATCGTCCCAGAGGCGGTTGTTCATCACCTCTTCGATCACGGCGGCGGCGGCGCGCACGTCGTCCGCGTCGATATAGAGCGGCGTGAAACCGAAGCGCATGATGTCGGGGGCGCGGAAATCGCCGATCACGCCGCGCGCGATCAGGGCCTGCATGGCGGCGTAGCCGTGTTCAAAGCGGAAAGAGACCTGCGAGCCGCGCCGGGCGGGGTCGCGGGGCGTTGCGAGGTCGAGATCGGGACAGCGGCGTTCCACCTCTTCGATGAAGAGGGAGGTCAATGCCTGCGAGGCGGCGCGGATCTCGGCCATGGTGGTCATGTCCCAGATGTCGAGCGCCTGTTCGAGGGCGGCGAGGGCAAGGACCGGGGGCGTGCCGACGCGCATCCGCTCGATTCCGGCGCCGGGGCGGTAGTCGAGGTCGAAGGCGAAGGGGGCTTCGTGGCCGAGCCAGCCCGAGAGCGCGGGGCGCGCCAGATCCGCATGGCGGGGGGCAACGTAGATGAAGGCGGGGGAGCCGGGGCCGCCGTTGAGGTATTTATAGGTGCAGCCGACGGCGAAATCGGCGTTGCACTCGGCAAGGCGCACATCTGTTGCGCCCGCGGTATGGGCGAGATCCCAGACCGTCAGAGCGCCGTGGGCATGGGCCTTTTCGGTGAGGGCCTTCATGTCGTGCAGCCGGCCCGTGCGGTAGTCGACTTCGGTAATCATCAGAACGGCGATCTCGTCGGTGATGTTGTCGGCCACCTCTTCGGGGGCGACGACGCGGAGTTCGTAGTCGTCCCCGAGGGATTGAAGGAGCCCCTGGGCCATGTAGAGATCGGAGGGGAAATTGCCGGAATCGGAGAGGACGACGCGGCGGTCGGGGCGCAACTCGAGGGCGGAGGCGAGGGCCTGGTAGACCTTGATCGAGAGCGTGTCGCCCATCACCACATGGCCCGGCTCGGCCCCGATCAGGCGGGCGATACGGTCACCGACGCGGGCGGGCTGGGCCATCCAGCCGGCCTTGTTCCAGCCGGTGATGAGCATCTCGCCCCATTCCGCGCGCATGACCTTTTCCATTGCGGCGGGCGCGGCGGAGGGCAGGGGGCCGAGGGAGTTGCCATCAAGGTAGATGACGCCCTCGGGCAGGTCGAACATGGCTTTGGTAGCGGCGAAATCGGTCATGGTGCGTCTCCTGTTGGGCAGGGTGTTTCGAAAGGCTTTAGCGGATCGGATTTTCGCGCGCACCAGCAATTCTTGTGATGCAATACATCAGGGTATGTAATGGATGGCGTTTGTCAGAGCGGGATTCCGAGGGCGCGGCGTTTCTTTTGCGACAGGCCCCCGGAGACCAGTTCATAGCTGATCGCGATATGGCGGCGCAGCTCGTCATCGGAGAGCCCGGGCGCGGCGTAGTGCTGTAGCCATTTCATGCCGCGTGAGGCGAGGTAGGGGGCGGGGCGGATGCCGGGGGTCTCGGGAAGCACCTCGAAGGCGATCTCGGTGACCTTGAAGGTAAAGGCGTCCGCCCCGTCGGCCCAGCCACAGATGGCAAAGACCTTGTCCGCGACTTTCCACACATCGGCGTTGCCCCATTGCACCACGTGGGACGTGGCGGGGAAGGTGGCGCAGAAGGTGTTGAACTCGTCGCGGGTCACGGGCGGTTACATCTCTCCGCCGGAGATCTGGATGGTCTGGCCGTTCATGCTTCCGGAATTGGCCCCGCAGAGGAACATGGCGGCTTCGGCGACTTCCTCGGAGGTGACGAGGCGGCCATGGGGGTTGATGTCGGTCATCAGCTTGCGCGCCTCTTCCTTGGGCAGGCCGGTGCGTGCCGAGATGCTCTCGGTGTTGCGGGCGATGATATCGGTGTCGACATAGGCCGGGCACAGCGAATTGAAGGTGTAGGGTTTCTCGGCGTAATCGGCCGAGAGCGCCTTGATCAGCCCGTTCAGCGCGTGTTTCGATGCCGAGTAGCAGGGCGCCCCCTTGAGGCCGCGCAGTCCCGCGATGGAGGAGACGCCGATCACCCGGCCCCAATCCGTTGTGACCATGGATTTGAGACATTCGCGGATGGTCAGGAAGGCGCCGTCGACGTTGATTCCCATCATGTGGCGCCATTCCGCCAGCGATGATTTGTGCAGGGCGCGGCCTTCGGCGATTCCGGCATTGGCGACGCAGATCTGGATCGGGCCGCGGGCCTCGACGGCAGCGGCGACGCCGTTGACGACCGATTCCTCGTCGGCGACATCCATTTGTAGTGCAAAGAGACCGTTGCCGGCCCGTTCCTCGAGCACGTCGCGGCGGCGACCGGTGATCGTCACCTGCGCGCCTTCGGCGGCCAGGGCCTTGGCGATGGCGAGGCCTATGCCCGTGCCGCCGCCGGTGATGAGCGCGTGTTTGCCTTGAAGATGGTTCATGTGATGTCCTCCCTTTTGTGTGACCTTATCCGGGGGCGACCATCTGGCAAGACGGGTCGTCCCGTCACTTAAAACAATTCACATTTGTGAATTTGTTAGCTATGTCTGTCGAACCGATATTTTGAACCGCAGGGAGGAGCGTTCATGACACGTTTGACGAAAATTGTTTCCACCGCCGCCTTGGTGATTGGGGCGGGGGCCGCGATGGCATTCGAGGATATCGCGGACCAGTATCCGCAGTCGGAGCTTTACGCCAAGCCTTACGAAGTTATTCCCGGTGTCTATTCCGCGATCGGGGCGACCGCGCCGCCGACCTATGAGAACTCGGGCCATAACAACAACCTGAGCTTCATCGTCACCGGCGAGGGCGTGGTTGTGATCAATGGCGGCGCGTCGGCGCGGCTTGCCAAGGCGCTGCATGACGAGATCAAGACGGTCACGGATCAGCCTGTGAAACTTGTCATCAACGAGAACGGGCAGGGCCATGCCATGCTCGGCAATTCCTATTGGGTCGATCAGGGGGTGGATATTCTCGCCCATGTGGACGCGATCGAAGCCTTTACGTCCGAGGCGGATTTCATCCTCCAGGGGATGCAGCGCTATAACCGCGACAAGGCGGAAGGCACGCGGATCGTGACGCCGAACCTCAGCTTCGAGGACAAATACGTGATCGAGATGGGCGGTGTGACCATCGAGGCGCTGCACCTCGGGCCGGCGCATGACCCGGGCGATGTGCAGGTCTGGATTCCCGAGTGGGACACCGTGATCGCCGGCGATATCGCGTTCCATGAACGGATGCCCCCGATTTTCGAGGGGATCTGCACCTCGTGCTGGATCGAGACCTTCGAGGGGCCGTTCACCGATCTTGGGGCGACCTATGTCATTCCGGGGCATGGCCATCCGACCAACATGGCGATGGTGCGTCAGGGCACGACGGAGTATCTGCGCGACCTGCGCGAGAAGATCGGCGCACATATCGACGAGGGCGGCGACCTTGCCGGGGCCTATTACGTCGACCAGGCGCGTTGGGCATACATGGATACCTTCGAAGAGCTTGCCACGAAGAACGCGGGCCGGGTTTTCGAAGAGATGGAATGGGAGTGATCCGGCACGGGATCGTTCCGATTGGCTGGGGATTTGTGACAAATCGTCCTTTTCCCGGCCATTTGCGACATGACGCGTTGCGTGTTGGGGAGGCTGCTGTAAAGAAATGTTCATGAAACAGCTTTTTGCCATTCTGGTGGCCGGTGTTCTTGCCGGTCCGGTATTTGCGCAGGATGACGTGGTTGCCGAGGCGATCACCGATTACATGGATTTCGCGACCTATGAGTCGGGGATCATTCTGCCGCAGCAGATCGACAGGGACGTGTTCGAGGCGGCGGTCTTCGTCGATGCGCGCGATGCAGAGCAGTTCGAGGCCGGGCATATTCCGGGCGCGCGCCATATCGAGTGGCGCGAGGTGCCGGGGCGGATCGCGGAATTGCCCGAGAGCGGCCTTGTCGTTCTTTATTGCAACACCGGATCGCTTTCGGCGCAGGCCACCTTTGCCGTCCGCCTGATGGGGCGCGAGAACGTGGTGGTGTTGCAGTCGGGCTTTACCGGCTGGCAGGAAACAGCGGCGTACAAACCCGAATGAAGAACTGGATTGATATCCCGCCCGTATGGCTTCTGGTCGCTCTCGTGATCGCCTGGGCGCAGGCCACCTATTATCCGCTTGGTCTTTCCTTTGGCGGGGCCTGGGCGGATTTCGTCGGGGGGATTCTGGCCGGGGGCGGGATCGTCCTCATGCTCTTGGCCTTTTACGAGATGCGTCGGATGAAAACGACGCTTATCCCGCACCGTGATGCCGAACGGCTTGTCACGAGCGGGATCTACAGCCGCACCCGCAATCCGATCTATGTCGGCGACACGCTTTTCCTTGCGGGGCTTATCCTGAACATGGATGCGGTGCTTTCCCTGCCGCTCGTGCCGATCTTCGTCTGGATCATCGAGCGGCGTTTCATCATCCCGGAGGAGAACCGGCTTCGGCGCAAGTTCCGCGCCGATTTCTTTCGCTATACGCAGAAAACGAGGCGCTGGGTCTGATGACGTAACGACTGAATACACCCGGATGACTTACTTTGCTTGTGCAGCATTCGCGGTGACGTTAGAACAATCCGCAACCGCAACAGGGGTTGCGTGAAATAAAATTTCGAGCTCTTTGACCGAAGGGGGACTGAAAACGTGAAAATCGGGACACCAAAAGAGGTGTTTGACGGAGAGAACCGCGTCGCGATGACGCCGGATTCCGCCAAGCAACTGCAAAAACTGGGTTATGACTGTGCCATCGAGAGCGGCGCAGGCGACAAGGCTGGTTTCGCGGACGCAGATTATGAGGCTGCGGGCGTGGAGATCATCAAGACGGCGGCAGCGCTCTGGAAAGAGTGTGACATCATCGCCAAGGTGCGCCAGCCCAACGAGACGGAACTCAAGCGTCTGAACAAGAACAAGACCTTGATTTCGTTCTTTAATCCGGGTGGCAACGAGGACGGCCTCGCGCTTGCCAAAGCCAAGGGCGCCAACGTGATCGCCATGGAAATGGTGCCACGTATTTCGCGCGCGCAGAAAATGGACGCGCTGTCCTCCATGGCCAATATCGCGGGCTATCGCGCCGTGATCGAGGCGGGCAACAATTTTGGCCGTTTCTTTACCGGCCAGATCACCGCCGCGGGCAAGGTGCCGCCGGCGAAGGTTCTTGTCGTGGGGGCCGGTGTGGCCGGTCTTGCGGCGATCGGGACATCGACCGCGCTTGGCGCCGTGACGCTTGCGTTTGACGTGCGCCCGGAAGTGGCGGAACAGGTCGAATCAATGGGCGCGGAGTTCGTCTATCTCGATTTCGAAGAGGAAACGCAGGACGGCTCGGCCACCGGCGGCTATGCCTCGGTGCAGTCGGAAGAGTTCCGCAACGCCCAGCTCGCCAAGTTCCGCGAGCTGGCACCGGAGGTTGATATCGTCATCACCACGGCCCTCATTCCCAACCGCGAAGCGCCGGAGCTTTGGACCGAGGACATGGTCGCGGCCATGAAGCCGGGCTCGGTCATTGTTGACCTTGCGGCGGAGAAGGGCGGCAACTGCAAACAGACCGTCATGGACGAGAAGATCGTGACCGAGAATGGCGTGACCATCATCGGCTATACCGACTTCCCGAGCCGCATGGCGACGCAGGCCTCGACGCTTTATGCGACCAATATCCGCCACATGATGACCGATCTGACCCCGGAAAAAGACGGTCAGATCGTGCATGACATGGAAGACGACGTGATCCGCGGCGCGACCGTGACCCACCAGGGCGAGATCACCTTCCCGCCGCCGCCGCCGAAGGTTCAGGCCATCGCGGCGCAGCCCAAGAAGGAAGCGCCCAAGGAACTCACCGCCGAAGAGAAGCGGGCACAGGAAGTGGCCGCGTTCAAGGCACAGACCAAGCAGCAGGTGACCCTGCTGACGGTGGGTGCGGTGCTTCTTTTGGGGGTTGGCCTCGTGGCGCCTGCGAGCTTCATGCAGCACTTCATCGTGTTCGTGCTGGCCGTGTTCGTGGGCTTCCAGGTGATCTGGAACGTGTCGCACTCGCTGCACACGCCGCTCATGGCCGTGACCAACGCCATCTCGTCGATCATCATTCTTGGCGCCCTGATGCAGATCGGGTCGGGCTCCTTCCTGGTGATCCTCCTCGCCGCCGCCTCGGTCTTCATGGCCGGGATCAACATCTTCGGCGGCTTCCTCGTGACACGGCGCATGCTCGCCATGTTCCAGAAATCGTAAGGAGTAGAGGATTATGGAATTCGGATTTACTACGGCAGCCTACGTGGTTGCGGCTGTCCTCTTCATCCTGTCGCTCGGGGGGCTCTCGGGTCAGGAAAGCGCCAAACGCGCGGTTTGGTATGGCATTACCGGCATGGCGCTGGCGGTGGCGGCAACGCTGATCGGTCCCGGTTCGGGGTTGTGGTGGCTTTCGATCCCGCTCATCGCGGCGGGCGGTCTCATCGGCTATCAGCTTGCGTCGAAGGTCGAGATGACCCAGATGCCGGAACTTGTTGCCGGGATGCACGCGCTTGTCGGCCTCGCGGCGGTGTTCGTCGGCTTCAACGCGCATTTCGAGATCGGCAACGCGGCGCAGGCCCTGGCCGCGGGCGGCGATGCGGTCAAGGAGCTTGGCTCTTTCGGCCAACTCATCGCCAAGAAAACACCGGTCGAGATCAACATCCTTCTGGTCGAGCTTTCGCTTGGTGTCTGGATCGGTGCCGTGACCTTCACCGGCTCGGTGATTGCCTATGGCAAGCTCTCGGGCAAGGTCACCTCGGCGGCGAAAAAGCTTCCGGGCGGTCATATGCTCAACGCCGGGGCCGCCGGTTTGTCGCTGGTCTGCCTGATCTGGTATCTGAACTCGGGCGGTTTCCTGCCGCTTCTGATCCTGACCATCGCGGCGCTTTTCATCGGCTATCATCTCATCATGGGGATCGGTGGCGCGGACATGCCTGTGGTTGTCTCGATGCTCAACTCCTACTCGGGCTGGGCCGCGGCGGCGATCGGCTTCTCGCTTGGCAATGACCTCCTGATCGTGGTCGGCGCGCTTGTGGGTTCCTCCGGTGCGATCCTGTCCTACATCATGTGCAAGGCGATGAACCGCTCCTTCATCAGCGTGATCCTCGGCGGCTTTGGCGGCACGAGCGGTCCGGCGATGGAAGTCGAGGGCGAGCAGGTCGCGATCGACGCCGAGGGCGTGGCCCAGGCGCTTGACGAGGCCGACTCGGTCATCATCATTCCGGGTTATGGCATGGCCGTTGCACAGGCACAGCAGAACGTGGCCGAACTGACCAAGCGTCTGCGCGCCAAGGGCAAGAATGTGCGTTTCGCGATCCACCCGGTTGCGGGCCGCCTGCCGGGGCATATGAACGTGCTTCTGGCCGAAGCCAAGGTGCCTTATGACATCGTGATGGAGATGGACGAGATCAACGAGGACTTCCCGGATACGGATGTGGCCATCGTGATCGGCTCCAACGACATCGTGAACCCGGCCGCGCAGGAAGACCCGAATTCGCCCATCGCGGGGATGCCGGTTCTCGAATGCTGGAAGGCCAAGCAGGTCTTTGTCTCGAAGCGGGGCCAGGGCACGGGCTATTCGGGGATCGAGAACCCGCTGTTCTTCAAGGAGAATACGCGCATGTTCTATGGCGACGCCAAACAGTCGCTTGATACCCTGCTGACGATGGTCAATTGATCCTGCTGTCGGACGAGATTGGAAAAGGCGCCTTTCGGGGCGCCTTTTTTGTTGACTGGGTCGGATTTGTATACCGTTGTATTCCGCTAACGCATTGAAATAACTCACTTCTTTACATTGTTGGAAAAAGGCGTAGGTTGGCAGGACGTTCAGGAGCCGCACCCATGCCGCCAATTGAAGATCACCCGCTGCGCTACAAGCTCACCAACGAGCTTCATGCCCGTCCCTTTCCCTCGCTCGGCGTGCCCTGCACGGCGGTGTTCCTTGCCATCAAGCAGCCGCATGATGCGGTTGGGCGGGACCGGGCCAAGGATCTGGACCATTTGTGCAAATTGCTCGACCGGCACGGGGCGGCGCACCCGCAGCCCGGGGCGACGCATTATTCGGGCAAGATCGGGCGGCACCATCTCAAATGGGAACAGCATACGGAATTCGTCACCTACACGGTCTTTACCAGCGGGCTTAGCGCGCGGGCCTTCGATCCGGCGGAGTTCGAGGTTTTTCCGGAGGATTGGCTTCAGGAGGCGCCGGGGGTGCGGATCACATCGGCGCTTGTGCGGATCGGCGAGACGCCTGCGAAAGAGGTCTTGCGGGAGAAGCTGGGCGAATGGTTCGTACCCGAGAGCCTTGCGGCCTCGGCGGTGCTTGACGGGGCAGCGGTCATTGCGACCGATTTCCGCATCAACCCGGCGGGCCATATGCGCATGGCGGTGTTCGTTGAGCCGGGCACCGGGGCACGGCGGGTCGGGCGGATCGTGCAGCGGCTTTGCGAGATCGAGACCTACAAGAGCATGTCGATGCTCGGCTTTAGCCGGGCGCGCGGCCTCTCGGCGAACCTTGGGGCGCAGGATACGAGCCTGACGCAGCTCATGGGAAATATCCGCAAGGAGGACGAGGCGCCGGAAGAGACGCTGGACAAGCTTTTGCAGGTTTCGGCGGAGTTGGAAAACATGATCGCGGAAAACGCGTTTCGGTTCGGGGCGACGGGAGCCTATGAAGCCATCGTGCACCAGAGGATCGAGGTGCTGCGCGAAGAGCGTGTCGACGGGCGGCAGACGTTTCGGGAATTCATGATGCGGCGTTATGATCCGGCGATGCGGACCGTGACCTCGACGCAGAAACGCCTGCATGAGCTATCGGAGCGCGCGGCGCGGGCGGGGGACTTGCTTCGCACCAAGGTTGACGTGGCGCGCTCGGCGCAGAACCAGGCGCTTTTGGAGAGCATGGACCGGAGGGCCGATCTTGCGCTGCGCTTGCAGGAGACGGTCGAGGGGCTGTCGGTCGTGGCGATCAGTTATTACGCGCTGTCCTTGGCGGCCTACCTGGCCTACCCGGTGGCGGGGTGGATCGGCATCAGCAAGGGAGAGTTGACGGCGATCCTTGTGCTGCCGGTGGTGCTTGCCGTGTGGGGGATGGTGCGCCGGATCAAGCGCAAGATGCATTGAGCACCTGATCCGGGGCGTTTCAGTCTTGGATTTATTCCGCCGGGACGGCCAGGCCGCGGGGCACGGCGTTCAGGAGGCGCTGGGCGATCAGCGCGCCGGCGGCGATCGAGGCGATGGCTGCGAGCGCCGAGAGCGAGAGCGTCGGGATGCCGGAGAGGCCCGCGCCGACGGTGCAGCCCCCCGCGAGCACGCCGCCGAAGCCCATCAGGACAGCGCCCAGGAGGTAGCGACCGGTTTCGGCGGGGGCGGTGAAGCTCTGCCAGCGGAAGGAACCGAAGGCAAGGGAAGCGACCAGCGCACCCGCGACCACGCCACCGATCAGGCCGATGCCGAAATTGGCGGAAACGGCGGTCGAGGCGGCAGCGAAGAAGAGCGTGTCGGCGGCGGGGGCGGTGAAGGAGAGGCCCTGAAGCGCGATCGGGTCGAAATCGTCATAGAGCACATAGCCGGTGCCGCCCCATGCCAGGGGCACAAGCGCGCCGATCAGCGCGCCACCGAGAAGCGCGCGGGGGCGGTTGCCAGAACGCAGGATCACGGCGATGGCTGCGATGGCGATGAGCGCGGTCCACAGGAGCGGATGGCCTGGCAGGGTCGCGCCTTCAAGCGGCACTGTGACCGAGCCGAGGCCGGTGCGAAGCGGTGAGAGCACGCCCTTGAGCGTGGCATGGGCGGTCAGTGCAAAGACCAGGAGCACGGTCAGCGCGCGCAGGTTGCCCGTTCCGGTCAGGACCGTCAGGCGCGAGGCGCAGCCACGGGCAAGCACCATGCCCGCGCCGAACAGGAGACCACCGACAACGATGGCCGGAAGCGGCAGGTCGGCGGCGAAGAAACGGTGTTCGCCAAAGTCGACCAGTCCGGCCTGTGCGATGGCCTGCGTGCCAAGAAGGGCCACGACGAGGGCGGAGAGCCAGACACCGGCGGCGGCGCGGCGGTCTTCTCCGATCAGCGAGCGACGCAGGCAGAAGCCGGTCCGTTCAGCGAGAACGCCATAGGCAAGGCCCAGGAGGAGGGCAAAGCCGACGGCGACCTGGGGGGCGGTATAGTTTTCGAAACCAAGGGATTCAAACATGGGGTTCCTCGCGCGAATTGGAATACTGTTCCAGATGTATCGGGTTTGGCGCGAAATCAAGCGGCGAAATTGGGGTGTTCCAGTGATTTTCCGGGAGGGTTTCCCGATTTCGACGAGGTGCAGGAACAACCGTCTCGATTCCGGGGGAGACGGGAAACAGGCGGAGTGGAGTCCGTCGCCTGGCGTGGGGGATGTTCTTTTTTGCGGGGAATGTCGGGGCCAAGGGCCTGTCGGCAAGCCCTTGGCGGTCTTGGTTCAGCGGCCTCGGATGCGTGGATCGAGCGCGTCGCGCAACCCGTCGCCGAGGTAGTTGACCGACAGCACGGTCAGCGAGATTGCCATGCCCGGCAGGACCACCCGTTCGGGATATTGATCCATGCGCGGCACCGCGTCGGCGAGCATCTTGCCCCATGTGGGGAAGTCCGGCGGAAAGCCGACCCCGAGGAAGGAGAGCGCGCTTTCGGTGATGATCGCGGTGGCAAGGCCGAGGGTGGCCGAGACCATGATCGGCGAGATCACGTTGGGCAGGAGGTGCCGGCGGATGATGGCGCCTGGGGTTGTCCCGATGGAGCGGGCGGCGAGGATGAACTCGCGTTCCTTGAGCGCCAGCACCTCGGAGCGCACGATGCGGGCGGTCTGCATCCACGAGGTGACGCCGACCACGCCGACGATCAGCAGGAACATCCCGGTCTCGGGGCCGAACTGTGCCCGAAGCGCATCGCGAAACAGGGTCACGGCGACGAGCAGCAGCGGCAGGATCGGCAGCGACAGCACGAGGTCGGTAAAGCGCATGAGCGGGCCGTCGAGGCGGCGGAAGAAGCCGGCCAGAACGCCGATCGTCGTGCCGATGGAGAGCGCCAGAAGCATCGCGACCCAGCCGACGGCCATCGAGGTGCGCCCGCCGACGATCATATTGGCCAGCGCGTCGCGCCCGAGGTTGTCCGTGCCCAGGGGATGCGCCCATTGCACCTTGGCGCCGCTATCCCAGAGGATGGTGTAGATCGGGCGGATATCCTTGTTGCGGATGTCGAGCTTTTGCGGATCGAGCGTCCAGATATATTCACCGAACAGCACGCCAAGCGTGATCAGCAACAGGAAGGAGCCGCCCATCAGCGCACCCTTGTGTTTCTTGAACTGGTCCCAGACGTCTTTCCACTGCGAATGGGGCGGCTCGGAGGGTTCGAGATCCCGAAGCGGCTCGATCTTCTTTTCAAGCGTCTCAGTCATAGCGAATCCTCGGGTCGAGCACGCCGTAAAGCACATCGGCGATGAGGTTGAAGACAACGATGAGCACGGCGATCATGAAGGCCAGCGTCTGCACCGAGGGCAGGTCATTTGCAAACAGCGCGTTGAGGAGCTGATCGCCGATGCCGTTCACCTTGAACACCACCTCGGTGATGATGGCGCCGCCGAAGATACCGGGGATGCCGAGCGCGATGGCGGTGATCACGGGGATCATCGAATTGCGCAGCACGTGCACGAGCACGACGACCTTTTCCGGCAGACCCTTGGCGCGGGCGGTGCGCACGTAGTCCTGATTGAGGTTGTCGAGCATGGAGGCGCGCATGAAGCGGCTGATCTGGGCAGTGGTTTGCAGGGCGAGGACCATGACCGGCATGATCATCTGGCGCAGTTGCACCATGAAGCTGTCCCAGTCGTTGACCACGTGGGTGGTGTCATAGACCGAGGGAAACCAGCCGAGTTGCACGGCGAAGACCATGATCAGGAGCGGGCCAGTGAAGAAGGGCGGGATCGAGAAACCGATCATCGTCACGAATGTTCCGGCCTGGTCGAAGATCGAATACTGGCGATAGGCCGAGTAGATGCCGATGGGCAGGGCAATCAGGATGCCGACCACATAGGACATGCCCACGACCCAGAGCGTCTGGGGCAGGCGTTGGGCGACCATGTCCATCACGGGCGAGCGGGTCTGCCAGGAGAGAATACGTTGTTTTCCCTCGGAGAATGTCGTGCCGAACATGTTGTCGAAGAGAACCTGCGGTTCGATCCAGAAGAACTGAACCAGCCATTTCCAGTAGCGGATATGGAGTGGTTCACCGAGGCCGAGCGCCTCGCGCATCTTCATCTTGACTTCGGGGGGGACGGTGAGGGGCACCTGCGCCATCGGGTCGCCGGGGGCGAGTTCGAGCAGCAGGAAGATCACTAGGCTGATGAAGAGCAGGGTGGGGACTGCGAGGATCAGCCTGCGGATCGTGAAAGTCAGCATGGGCTTCGCCTTTTCGGGGGCTTGTTCTTGGTGCAACCCGCCCCGGTAAAGATGCCGGGGCGGGTCGAAGGTCAGGGCTTACTTGATGCGATACCAGTCAGCCGCGTTCCAGAGCTCGGAGTCCCAGGTGTTGAGAACGACACCACCGAGGGTATTCGAGTGGGCCGAGACGCGGCCACGATCGACCAGCGGCACGATGGTGTAGGTTTCCTTGGTCAGGATCTCGTTCATCTTCTTGGCGAGCGCATAACGCGTTTCAAGATCCGAGGTCTTGGACAGTTCGGCGACGAGCTTGTCATATTCGGGATCGCAGAAGCGGTTGATGTTCTCACCCTGCCATTGCGATTCCGGCTTTGGCTCGTTGCCGCAACGATACATGGCGAGATAGGCTTGCGGATCGGTGCCGTCGAAGTTGTTGGCATACATTTCCACGTCTGCGTAGAACTTCTGGAACGTATCCGGCGAGCCGGGATCGCCACCGAAGAACACCGAGGCGTTCAGGTTGCGCAGCTCGGTTTCGACACCGATTTCCGACCACCACTGCTTGATGAGCGCTTGGAAATCCTGACGCACGGCATTGGTCGAGGTCTGGTAGAGGATCGACAGTTCGACGCCGTCCTTGTCGCGGATGCCGTTGCCGTTGCTATCGACCCAGCCGGCCTCGTCGAGAAGCGCCTTGGCGCCTTCGATGTCCTGTTCGAAACACTCGGTGTTGTCGGAGGCATAGACCGCCGGTCCGGGCACGAGGTTACAGGTCGGGCGACCGGCCTGGCCATAGCCGATCTCGACCAGCAGCTCGCGGTCGATGGCCATCGAAAGCGCCTTGCGCACGGCGAGATCAGACAGGAACGGGTGCGGTGCCTTGCGGGTTGCGCGCACATCCGGCGGCAGGTCCGGGCTCGGGTCGGTCATGTTCATTTCAAGACGTTCCACGAGCGAGCCAAAGGCCGCCACGGTCTTCCCCTTGCCGCCCTCGGCCATCTTGGCGAGGACATCGGGGGCAAGCTGGAGGTTCCAGGCGTAGTCGAATTCGCCGGTTTCGAGAACCGCGCGACCCGCCGCGGTCGCATCACCGCCGCCCTTGAAGGTCAGCGTGGCGAAGGCCGGTTTGGCCGGGTCGCGGTAGTTCGGGTTGGCGGACATGGAAATCACGTCGTTCGGTTTGAATTCATCAACCTTGAAGGGGCCGGTACCGATCGGCATGAAGTTGGCCGAGGTGCATTCCGGAGCCTTGGCGCCGAGGCATTCCGCGAACTGGGCCGCCTGGATAATGGGCGACTGGCCGCCCATGAAGGCGGAATAGGGGTTCGGCTTGGGGTCGGTGAAGTTCACGGTGACGGTCAGGTCATCCACGATCTCGACCGAGTCCACGCCTTCGAACTTGGCAAATTGTGCGCAGCCGCCCTCGGGATGCATGCAGTATTCCGCGGTGAACTGCACGTCGCGCGACGTCACCGGCGTGCCATCGGACCATTTCAGGCCGGGTTTCAGCTTCCACGTGATGGATTTCAGATCCTCGGAGATGCCGCCATTGGCCACGGTCGGGATGTCCTCGGCGAGGTAGGGAACCAGTTGTCCCTTGGGATCGTAGCGGGCCAGTGGTTCGATCACCAGGGAGGATGATTCGATATCCTTGGTGCCGCTGGACAGATACGGGTTCAGGATCGACGGTGCCTGCCAGTAGATGATGTTCACGTGGCCATCCGATCCGCGTTCTGCCATGGCCGCGGGGGCCAGTGCAAAGGCGGCGGCAGCGCCAAGCATAAGGGTTTTAACCTTCATGTCTCACTCCTTGTTGGTGCGCATTTCGCGCTTCGATACGACGACATTGCCTGTCGTTCGCTGTTTGAATGTCTGGATGAGGAAACGACCATGGACAAACGCCCCATAGGCGGCGCTGCGGTGACATCCCCTCTCGACTGCGACCACTATCAGACCAAGGATTTGCAAAAAGCAAGCCTCTCCGAGAAGTTTACCCAGCGCTATCGTTGTCGCCTCTTGCGGGTGTTTGACATGCAGGCGAAGCTATCGTTAGCGTCAAGCTATTGACCAAATGGAAAAAACAGCAGGGAAGCCGCCAGATGTTGGACAACACGATTGCCTCGGTTGAAAATTTGCGCGTCGAGTTCGAAACGAAGAGCGGCAAGGTGGTCGGCGTCGAGGATGTCTCGTTCGAGATCAAACCGGGCGAAACCGTTTGTATCGTTGGGGAATCCGGCTCTGGCAAGTCGGTGTCGAGCCTGTCCCTGATGCGGCTGATCGACTATGGTGGCGGCGAAATTTCGGGCGGACGCCTGCTTTTTGATCGCAAGGACGGGGGCGAGGTCGATCTTGCCCAAACCGATCAAAGCCTCATGCGGACGATTCGCGGCAATGAGATCGGGATGATCTTCCAGGAGCCGATGACAGCGCTCAACCCGGTGTTCTCCGTGGGCCGGCAGCTCACGGAGGGGCTTCGGCTGCACAAAAAACTATCACGCGAGGCGGCAGAAGCGCGTGCTCTCGATCTATTGCGCGAGGTGCGTATCCCGGAGCCGGAGCGCCGCCTGCGACAGTATCCGCATGAATTGTCGGGCGGAATGCGGCAGCGGGTCGTGATCGCGATGGCGATGGCCTGCGAGCCGCGCCTGTTGATCGCGGATGAGCCGACAACGGCGCTTGACGTGACGATCCAGGCGGAAATCCTGGCGCTGATGGATCGGCTCAAGCGGGAAACCGGCACGGCGGTGATGTTCATCACCCATGATATGGCCGTGGTGGCGCAGATGGCGGACCGCGTTGTCGTCATGTTCCGGGGCAACAAGGTCGAGGAAGGCCCGGTCGAAGAGATATTCGAAAACCCCAAGCATGATTACACCAAGGCGCTTTTGGCGGCGGTGCCGAAATTGGGCGAGATGACGGGCACGGACCTGCCGCGCCCGATGAAGCTTTTCGGGGTGGAGGGGCAGGCGCTTGATCCGATCCCCGGCGAGGAGGTGCCGATCCTCAAAGTGAAGAACCTTGTGACGCGGTTCCCTGTACAGGGCGGTTTCCTGCGCCGCACGGTGGCGCGGGTGCATGCGGTGGAGGATGTGTCCTTCTCGGTCAACAAGGGGCAGACGTTGTCTCTTGTCGGGGAGTCGGGCTGTGGCAAATCGACGGTGGGGCGGTCCTTGATGCGGCTTGTGGAGCCGGAGTCGGGGCATGTCGAGTTTGATTGCTGCGATGTGTTGGCACAGTCCCAGAAGGAGATGCGCAAGATCCGGCGTGACATGCAGATGATTTTCCAGGACCCGTTTGCCTCGCTCAATCCGCAGATGCAGCTCATGGAGCAGGTGGCCGAACCGATGCGCAACTACGGCACCCACAAGGGCCGCGACATGCAGGATCGGGTTGCGCATCTGTTTGACCGGGTGGAATTGCCACGCAGTTTCATGAAACGCTATCCCCATGAATTGTCGGGCGGGCAACGTCAGAGGATCGCGATTGCGCGCGCGCTTGCGCTCAACCCCAAGCTCATCGTCGCCGACGAGGCGGTGTCGGCGCTTGACGTGTCGGTGCAGGCGCAGGTCTTGAACCTGATGATGGAATTGCAGGCCGACCTGGGCCTCAGTTACCTGTTCATCAGCCATGACATGGCGGTGGTCGAACGGGTGAGCCATTATGTCGGGGTCATGTATCTTGGCCGGATCGTCGAGATCGGGCCGCGCAGGGCGGTCTTTGAAGATCCGCAGCACCCCTATACCAAGGCCCTCATGAAGGCGGTGCCGGTGGCCGACCCGCGCCAGCGCAAGGGCGAGAAAGACCTCAACTTCAAGCCGATCCCTTCGCCGATTCATCCGGTTGACTATGTGCCCGAGCCGAGCGTCTATCGCGAGGTGACACCGGGGCATATGATCCTGGCGACCGATAGCGGCTATTGAGGCGACACAGAACAATGAGCGAGAGACTTTCCGCGCGGGCGATCATGGAAAAGCTGGTGAGCTTTCCGACGGTCAGCGACGACAGCAACCTGCCCTTGATCGAATGGGTGGATGATTATCTCAGCGGGCACGGCATCTCGGTGCATCGCCATTACAACGAGACCAACGACAAGGCGGCGCTCTTTGCCCATGTGGGACCAGAGATCGAGGGCGGGATCGTGCTTTCGGGACATACGGATGTTGTGCCGGTCGAGGGGCAGCCCTGGGGGACGGACCCTTTCGAGGTTGTCGAGCGCGATGGCAAGTTTCTTGGCCGTGGCGTGTGCGACATGAAGGGGTTTGACGCGCTGGCGATCTGGGCCCTGGTCGAGGCGCATCATGCGGATGTGAAACGCCCGCTTCAGATCGCACTCAGCTATGACGAGGAGATCGGCTGCACCGGTGCGCCGCCGCTCATCGCGGCGATGGAAGGGAAGGTGCCGAAGGCCAGCGCCGTGATCGTGGGCGAACCGTCGATGATGCAGGCGGTCACGGGCCACAAGGGCGGCACGGGGTTTGCCGTGCATATGCGTGGATTCGAGGTGCATAGCTCGCTCATGCATACCGGCGTCAACGCGATCATGGAGGCGGCAAAGCTCATCGAGTGGGCCAACGCGATGAATGCCGAGAACCGTGCCAAGGTTCCGGGCGAGATCGACGCCATGTTCGAGCCGCCCTGGACCACCGTGCATGTGGGCAAGATCGAGGGTGGCACGGCGCATAATATCACGGCGCTGGATTGTCATTTCGTGCTGACCTTCCGGTTGGTGCCGGGTGAAAACGCCAAAGCCTGGGCCGACAGGTTTCGTGCCAAGGTGGCCGAAGTCGAGGCCGAGATGCAGGCCGTGCGGCCCGAGGCGCATATCGCCCTTGAAGAGATATTCGACGTGCCGGGATTGGTGCCCGAGACCGAGGGCGAGGCGGAACAGATCGTGCGCCGCCTCACGGGGGACAATGCAAGCCGGGTTGTGAGCTATGGCACCGAGGCGGGGCATTTCCAGAATGGTGGCTATTCGGCGGTGATCTGTGGTCCCGGCAATATCGAACAGGCGCATCAGCCCAATGAATTCCTGAGCGTGGCACAGTTCGAGGCCGGCATTGGGTTCATGCGACGATTGCTCGATATGCTGAAAGCCTGAAGGCCATGACATTCCCGATCCATATGGGCCTTGGGGCCGAGCATGACGGGCCGTTGCCGCGAGAGGCCGATGTGATCATCATCGGCGGCGGGGTGATCGGGGTATCTGCGGCCTATTACCTTGCCCGCAAGGGGCTGCGGGCCGTTGTGCTCGAGAAGGGGCGTATCGCGGGCGAGCAGTCTTCGCGCAACTGGGGCTGGATCAGGCAGCAGGGGCGCGACCTTGCGGAATTGCCGATCATGATGGAGGCCAACCGTCTTTGGAAAGAGATTGCGGCGGAGGTTGGCGAGGATATTGGCCTCGAGACCTGTGGCCTGACCTATTTCGCCTCGGATGACGCGGATGAGGCGCGATACGAGGCATGGCTTGCCGACGCGCGCGAGATCGGGGCGGATAGCCGGATGCTCTCGCAGGGCGAGATAGGCGCGATGTTCCCCGGCATGACCAAGGGGTTCCGTGGCGCGCTTCATACGCCGTCGGACATGAAGGCCGAGCCGTTCACGGCGGTGCCTGCCCTGGCGCGGGCGGCGGTGCGGGCGGGGGCGGTGATCCTTGAGGGCTGTGCGGCGCGGGTTCTGGACCGCGAAGGCGGCAGGGTGAGCGGCGTGGTGACCGAGAAGGGCCGCATCCGTGCGCCGGAGGTCATCGTCGCGGGGGGCGCCTGGTCGGCGCTCTTGCTGCGCAACGAGGGCGTCAACATCCCGCAGCTTTCGGTGCGTGCCACGGTGGCGGCGACCAATGCCTTGCCGGAGGTGCATCAGGGCGGTGCGGTCGGCGATAGCCTTGCGTTTCGGCGGCGGCAGGACGGGGGCTATACGCTGGCCTCGGCGGGCTATCATGAGATTTACGTCGGACCGGACGCATTCCGCCATTTCCCGACCTATGTGCCGCAATTGATCCGCGAGCCCTTTGCGCGGGCCTATAAGCCGTTGGCGCCGAAGGGTTTCCCGGATGCGTGGGGCACCAAGCGGCGCTTCGGGGGCGATACGCCGACGCCGTTCGAGGCGATGCGGATATTGAACCCCGCGCCGAACCGGAAGATCGTCGAAACAATCCGGCAAGAGTTCGAGGCGCTTTTCCCGCAACTGGGCACGGTCGAGATCATGGCAAGCTGGGCCGGGATGATCGACTCATTGCCCGACATCGTGCCGGTGGTGGACCGTGCTCCGATCGCGGGGCTTTCGATTTGCACGGGCATGTGCGGACATGGGTTCGGGATTGGCCCGGCTTTTGGCCGCATCATGGCGGATTTGGTGTCGGGCGGCGAGATCGGCCATGACCTGCGCCGGTTCCGATTGTCACGGTTCTCTGATGGGTCCAAGCTTGAACTTGGGCCGGATATCTGACGGGATTGGAAACGTGATGCGCAGAAGAGGGCAGGGATTGTGTGCGAACGCCAAGAACAAGGCGGCGGACCCGGCCTCTCACCTTGATGATACCGCGCTCTGGCTTGGGTGTAGCCGGGGCGCGAAACTGGTCGGGCGGCGAATACCGATTGACCTAGCTAAATGACAACGTGCAAGAACAGGAGCGAGACACATGCCCGTTAAGAACAGATTTGCAGAACTGCAGGATGAGATCACCGCGTGGCGGCGCGATCTTCACGAGAACCCGGAAATCCTCTTCGAGACCCATCGCACAAGTGCGATCGTGGCGGAGAAGCTCGGGGAATTCGGCTGTGACGAGGTGGTGACGGGGATCGGACGCACCGGCGTTGTCGGGGTCATCAAGGGCAAGGCGACCGGGTCGGGCAAGGTTATTGGCCTGCGCGCGGACATGGATGCGCTTCCGATCCACGAGCAGACCGGGTTGGACTATGCCTCGAAGACCGATGGCGCCATGCATGCCTGTGGCCATGACGGGCATACGGCGATGCTTCTTGGCGCGGCCAAATACCTTTCGGAGACGCGCAATTTCGATGGCACCGTGGTTGTCATCTTTCAGCCCGCCGAAGAAGGCGGCGGCGGCGGCAAGGAGATGTGCGACGATGGCATGATGGAGCGCTTCGGCATCCAGGAGGTCTACGGGATGCACAATTGGCCGGGCAAGCCGGTCGGTTCCTTCGCGATCCGCTCGGGGCCGTTCTTTGCCGCCACCGACCAGTTCGACATCCATTTCGAAGGCAAGGGCGGCCATGCCGCGAAACCGCAGGAGACCATCGACACCACGGTCATGGCGGCGCAGGCGGTGACCGCGCTTCAGACCATCGCCAGTCGCAATGCCGACCCGATTGACCAGGTCGTGGTGTCGGTCACGTCCTTCGAAACCTCTTCGAAGGCCTTCAACGTCATCCCGCAGAAAGTTCATCTTCGGGGCACGGTGCGCACGCTCAGCCCGGAGATGCGCGACCTTGCCGAAGAGCGGATCAAGGGGATTTGCAACGGAATCGCGGCGACCTTCGGGGGGACGGTCGAGGTGATCTATCACCGGGGCTATCCGGTCATGGTCAACTCGGATGCACAGACGGAATTTGCCGCCGAGGTCGCCAAGTCGATCAGCGGTGATTGCGAGGAAGCGCCGCTTGTCATGGGGGGCGAGGATTTCGCCTTCATGCTCGAAGAGCGGCCCGGTGCCTATATCCTTGTCGGCAATGGCGATACGGCCATGGTGCACCACCCGGAATACAACTTCAACGACGAGGCCATTCCGGCCGGGTGTAGCTGGTGGGCGGAGATCGTCGAGCAGCGGATGCCCGCGGCGTGATGTGATGGGGGAGGAGGGGCGGTGCCCCTCTTGGCCGCAAGCGGCCAATTCACCCCGAGTATTTGCATAGAGAAGAAGACAGGGGGCGCTTTCGGGCGCCCTTCTGCTTATGGGTCGATCAGGGCGCGCAGGCGGGCGGCGATATCGTCCTGAAGGTTCCGTGCCGAGGCGACATAGGCGCGGGCGTTGTCCTGGAGCGGGGCGAGGCGCGGGCTTTGGAAGAGGCCGGCGACGGTTTGGCCGAGGGCGGTTGCGTCCTCGACCTCGAGGCAGGCGTCGCGGCGAGTCATCTCGCCATAGGCCAACGCGAAATTGGCATAGAGCGGCCCGTGCAGGATGGCGCAGCCGAAATGGGCGGGTTCATAGGGGTTGTGGCCGCCCACGGGCGCAAAGGAGCCTGCGACGAAGGCGATGGGGGCGAGGGTATACCAGAGACCGGTTTCGCCCAGCGTGTCGGCGAGGTAGATTTCTGTCGCTGGGCCGGGCGTCTCGCCCTTGCTGCGGCGCGCGACCTGCCAGCCTTCCTCGGCCAGTTGATGGGCGATGGCGTTGGCGCGCTCGGGGTGGCGCGGCACGAGGATCAGAAGGGCGTTGGGGATTTGGCCGGTGACGACGCGGTGGGCGGCGCAGACCTGGTCTTCTTCGCCCTCGTGGGTCGATGCGGCCACCCAGAGCGGGCGGCCGCCGATCAGGGACGACAGGCGCTCCGCTTCCTGCGCATCCACCGGCAGGGCATCGGCATCGGCCTTGAGATCGCCGGTGGTCGAGGTCAGGTCGGCAGGGGCGCCCAGTAGGGTCAGTGCCTGTTGGGTGCCTTTGACCTGGCACAGGATCAGCGAGAAACGGGCGAGAAGGCTTTGGGCCGTTGCAGAGAGTTTCTGCCAGCGTTTGAGCGAGCGCGCGGAGAGGCGCGCATTCAGCAAGACCAGGGGCAGGCCACGACGATGGGCGGCGACGATCTGGTTGGGCCAGATTTCGCTTTCCACGAAGGCCACGAGATCGGGGCGCCAGTGATCGAGGAAGCGACGGGTGGCCTGTGGTGTGTCGAGGGGCGAGAATTGGTGAAACGCCCCCTCGGGCAGGCGTTGGGCCGCCAGCGCGGCAGAGGTTGTGGAGGTTGTGGTGACGAGCACGCGGAGGCCGTCCCTGACCAGCCGTTCGACAAGGCCGAGGATGGAGCGGAATTCGCCCACACTGACGGCGTGTATCCAGACAAGGCGGCCTTCGGGGCGTGGCAGGTCGGTATGCCCGGCCCGTTCGGGCAGGCGATCGAGCGGGCCATCGGTTTCGGCAAAGCGTTTGCGTGCCTCGCGCATGGCCAAGGGGGCGCCAAGGGCGGTCAGCGCCTGATAGAGGCGGTAGGTCAGGGTCAGCGCAGGCGCAGCCATGTGCGGATCAGCCGCCCGTGTGGCTCATGTGGCGCGTCATCTGCCCGTCGGGGCGTTGGCGCGAATAGTCGAAATCATGGCCCTTGGGCTTGAGCGCGATGGCGGCGCGGATCGCCTCTTTCACGACGGTGTCATCCTCGCCGCTGCGCAGGGCGGGGCGGAGATCATACATGTCTTCCTGTCCAAGGCACATGTAGAGTTCGCCCGTGCAGGTCAGGCGGACGCGGTTGCAGCTTTCGCAGAAATTATGCGTGAGCGGCGTGATGAAGCCGATCTTCTGGCCGGTTTCCTCGAGCCGCACATAGCGGGCGGGGCCGCCGGAACGTTCGGAGAGATCGGTGATCGTGTAGCGTTCGGCCAGGCGGGCGCGCAGGTCTTTCAGCGACCAGTATTGATCGAGCCGGTCCTCGTTGCCGAGGTCGCCCATCGGCATGACCTCGATCCAGGTCAGGTCCATGCCGCGGGAGGCGCACCATTCGGTCAGCTCGAAAAGTTCGGATTCGTTGAACCCCTTGAGGGCCACGGCGTTTATTTTCACCCGCATGCCGACGCGCTGGGCGGCGTCGATGCCGCGCAGCACCTGTGGCAGGCGGCCCCAGCGGGTCACTTCGGCGAATTTCGCCTCGTTGATCGTGTCGAGCGAGATATTGACCCGGCGCACACCGGCGGCCCAGAGATCTTCGGCGAAGCGTTCGAGTTGGGAGCCGTTGGTCGTCAGCGTGAGTTCACGCAGCGCACCCGAGTCGAGATGGCGGGACATGGACTTGAAAAAGGTCATTATGTCCCGACGCACCAGCGGCTCTCCGCCGGTGATGCGCAGTTTCTCGACGCCAAGCTCGACGAAATTGGTGCAGACCCGGTCCAGTTCTTCGAGAGTCAGCAGCTCTTTCTTGGGTAGAAAGGTCATGTTTTCCGCCATGCAATAGACACAGCGGAAATCGCAACGGTCGGTCACGGAGACGCGCAGGTAATTGACAGCGCGCTGGAAGGGGTCGATCAATGGTGCATCGGTCATATGTCTTAGGTAGTCTTAGAAACAATGGGGGGCAAGGGCGGATGCTTGTTGTTCAGGGTCGGAAATGGGTCATTGGGGCGCTTGCTCTTGCCTTTTTGGCGGGTTGTGACGAGATGGCCCGCGTGAAAATGCCTGATTGGGATTTGTTCGACCGGGCAGACCATGCGCCCGAGACGGCCCCCTCCGAGAGCGTTGAGGAGATACCGGAGGCGGAGACAGAGGACGTGCCGCCGAAGCTCAGCGGGGAGATCGGGACCACGATCGTATCGCTTGGGGCGGCGAGCGAGCCGGGGATGTGGCTCAAGACGCCGCTTGTCGATCGCCAACAGAAGGGGCGCGTTTACCATAACGGGCTTTGGCTCGCGGTGACGCTGATTCCAATCGAGGGCGCGGCCACGGCGGGATCGCGCATGTCGCTTTCCGCGATGCGGGCGCTGGAATTGCCGCTTACGGAGCTTACCGAGGTGCGGGTCAGCGCCGGTTAGGCGAGATACTTTCCGGCTTCCTTGCGGGCAAAGGGCTTCATGCGGTCGCCATGGGCGGCAAGGAAGGTGCGGCTGCGGTCGGGATCGTGCTTGGAAAGATCGCGTAGCCACCATGCAATGGCCTTCTGGATGAACCACTCCGGATCATCGACATAGGACGCGGCCCAGCCGAGAACACGGTCGCGGATTGCGAGGTCGGCGGGCTTGGGATTGTTCTGTTTCGTCCAGGGCAGCGTGATGACCAGCGCTGCGCGACGGGTCCACATGTGATCCGAGCGTGTCCAGGTTTCAATCGTATCAAGGCGGCGAGGAGCGGAGAGGAGGCGCTTCTGACCGGCCATGCAGGCATGATCGGCGATGGCCCAACTATCGAAATCGGGCGCCCAGGAGACGATGAGCGCCCAAGCGGCATCGTCGGGGCGGATGCGCGCCTGTGTCAGCAGCTTGGCGGCGGCGATGCGCGCCTCGAAGATGTCAGTCTGCCAGAGCGTGTCGGCAAGGGCGACCCGCTCGTCGACCCCCATGCTTTGACGCCACGCCTTGGTGAGGTCGTTCAGCGCGGGGTTCGGGATGCCCAGAACCTCGCGCGTTTGTTTGTGGTATCTTGCCTGCCCCTCGGCGCGGCCCGGTTCGATCCGGGCGCGCAGGGCGGCGAGGGCGTCGTCGCGCGTCATTCCACCGTCACGGATTTGGCGAGATTGCGCGGCTGGTCCACGTCGGTGCCCTTGGCCTCGGCGGTGTGATAGGCGAGGAGCTGGGCCGGGACGGCGTAGAGGATGGGTGTCAGGATCGGGTCGATCTCGGGCATGGTAATCGTATCCCAAGCCCCGTGTCCGCCTTCCTCGATGCCTTTGCTATCGGACACGAGAAGCACCTTGCCGCCGCGCGCCATGACTTCCTGCATGTTGCTCACGGTTTTATCAAAGAGCGCGTCGCGCGGGGCGAGCACCACCACCGGGACATGTTTGTCGATGAGGGCAATGGGGCCGTGTTTGAGTTCGCCCGATGCATAAGCCTCGGCGTGGATGTAGCTGATTTCCTTGAGTTTCAGGGCGCCTTCAAGAGCGAGCGGGAACATCAGGCCGCGGCCGAGGAACAGGATATCGCGGGCCTCGGAGAGCTTGCGCGCGGCCTTGGTCAGTTTGCTCTCGATCTCGAGCGCGGAGTTGAGGATGCCCGGCAGGGTTTGCAACGCCGTGAGCTTTTCCTGCAACTCTTCCGTGCTGAGCGTGCCACGGTCATGTCCGGCCTTGAGCGCCAGGAGCAGGAGCACCGTCAACTGGCAGGTGAAGGCCTTGGTCGAGGCGACACCGATTTCCGTTCCGGCAAAGATCGGCAGGGCAAGATCGCTTTCGCGGGCGATGGAACTTTCGGGGACATTGACCACGGAGACGATCTTGTCGGCCTTGCCTTCGCAATAGCGCAGCGCGGCGAGCGTATCGGCGGTTTCGCCGGACTGGCTCACGAAGAGGGCGACAGTGCCCTTGGTCACGGGCGGTTCGCGATAGCGGAACTCCGACGCGATATCGACTTCGACGGGCAGGCGGGCGATCTGTTCGAACCAGTATTTCGCGGTCAGGCAGGCATAGAAGGCCGTGCCGCAGGCGACCATGGTCAGACGGTCGATCTTGGTAAAGTCGAGGCCGGGATCAGGAAGAAGGATCTCGGATTGTCCGCCGCCGAGATAATGATGGATGGCATTGGCCAGAACGCTCGGTTGTTCGGCGATTTCCTTGGCCATGAAGTGCTTGTGCCCGCCCTTGTCCACCTGGGCCTGGTCGATGGCGATCTCGCGGATTTCGCGGTTTACAAGCACACCCTCGGCGTCACGGATCTCGAGCGAGCTGCGGGTCAGGACCGCATTGTCGCCTTCCTCGAGATAGGTGATGCGGTGGGTCATCGGGGAGAGGGCGATGGCGTCGGAGCCGACATACATCTCGCCCTCTCCATGGCCGATGGCGAGGGGGGAGCCCTTGCGCGCGGCCACGATCAGGTCGTCTTCACCCTCAAAGAGGAAGGCCAGGGCAAAAGCCCCGTCAAGGCGCGAGAGGGTCTTGCGGGCGGCGTCGACCGGCGCCATGCCTTCTTCGAGGTAGCGCTGGGTCAGGAGGGCAACGGTTTCGGTGTCGGTTTCGGTCACGAAGTCGAACCCGGCCTCGGCCAGTTCGAGGCGCAGTTCGCGGAAATTCTCGATAATGCCGTTATGCACCACGGCGACGGGGCCAGCCTTGTGCGGGTGGGCATTGTCGACCGAGGGCGCGCCATGGGTGGCCCAGCGGGTATGGCCGATACCGGAGCGCCCGCGCAGCGGGTCATGCACCAGAAGATCGGAGAGATTGACCAGCTTGCCCACGGCGCGGCGGCGCTCCAGCGTGCCGTTATTGACCGTGGCGATCCCGGCGCTGTCATAGCCGCGATATTCCAACCGTTTCAGCGCTTCGACAAGGATTGGCGCGGCCTCGTGCTCACCCAGAACCCCTACAATTCCGCACATTACTGGCCCTCCTTATCGCGTTTACTCTTCTTGGACTTTAACAATTCAAACAATTTGCGTGCCAATCCCGGTTTGTTGACCTGCTTGGCGCGGGCCACGGCGAGCGCCTCTGCGGGCACGTCCTCCGTTATCACGGAGCCGCTCGCCGTCATCGCGCCATCGCCGACGGAGACCGGAGCCACCAGCATCGTATCGGAACCGATGAAGGCGCCCTTGCCGATGGTGGTCTTGTGTTTCATCACGCCATCGTAATTGCAGGTGACGGTGCCGGCGCCGATATTGGCCGCGGCTCCGACCGACGCGTCGCCGATATAGGACAGGTGATTGACCTTGGCGCCCTCATCGAGGGTCGCGTTCTTGATTTCCACGAAATTGCCGATGCGCACATCCTCGGCGAGCTCCGCGCCGGGGCGCAAGCGGGCATAGGGGCCGACAATGGCGCCGCGCGATACGTGGCAGCCCTCGAGATGCGAGAAGGCGCGGATATGTGCGCCGCTCTCGACCGTCACGCCGGGGCCGAAATAGACGTTCGGTTCAATGAGCGTATCCCGTCCGATGACCGTATCATGGGACAGGATCACGGTGGCGGGCTGTTGCATCGTCACGCCAAGTTCGAGCAGGGCGTGGCGGGCGCGGGTCTGAAAAATCTCTTCCGCATCGGCAAGATGCAGGCGGGAGTTTATGCCGAGCGTTTCTTCCTCGTCGCAGGCCACGGCCGTGACCGAGAGGCCGCGCCTGCGGGCGATGGCGACGACATCCGTAAGGTAATATTCCTCTTGGGCGTTGTTTGCTTCGATCTCGGAGATCATCGAGAACAAGGATTTGCTATCTGCAAGCATTACGCCGCTATTACAGAATGTTATTGTGCGTTGTTCATCTGTTGCATCAGCATATTCCACGATCGCTTCAACGCTCTTGCCCTGCATCACGAGACGCCCATACTTGCCTGGATCGGCGGCTTCGAAGCCAAGCACGACGACGGCGTTATCGCCGCGGGCCTCGGCCATGCGGGCCAGGGTTTCGGGCCGCACGAAAGGCGTATCGCCAAAGAGCACGATCACGTCGCCATCGAAATCGGCCAGCGCCGCGCGGGCGGCATCGACGGCGTGGGCCGTGCCTTTCTGCTCTTCCTGAAGGACCACGGTGGCGTCCGGGTCATGGGCGGCGACCGTGGCCTTGACCGTTTCGAACCCGTGCCCGGCGACGATCACCACGCGGGCCGGATCGAGCGCCGCGCCGGAGTGCATGGCGTGGATCAGCATCGGCGCGCCGGCGATCTTGTGCAGCACCTTGGGCAGGTCGGAATTCATCCGGGTCCCTTTGCCGGCCGCAAGGATGACGAGAGCAATACTCATGGGGTTTCTCTTTGAAATGACGTTGCGGTCGTTTTATCGGTTCAGGGTATCGGTGCAAGGGCGATATCTATCAATTCGCGTTACCGGGTGTAACAGCGATGGGCGATTCATTGCCAAGGCGAAAGGAACGGTATGAGAACAGTGGTTTTCGATCTCGATGGGACGTTGGCGGATACGAGCGGAGACCTGCTTGCCGCGGCGAATGCCTGTTTTCGGGATATGGGGTTTGGCGATGTTCTGGCGGTGGGGCGCGATGAGGGGATCGCGCTACGCGGCGGTCGGGCGATGCTGACAGCGGGCCTGGAACGGCTTGGGCGGATGGAGGTGGCGGTTGTCGATCGCTATTACCCGGTGCTGCTTGAGGCTTATGGCGGAGCGATTGCCCATCACACGGTGCTCTATCCCGGCGCGATGGAGGCGGTCGAGGTGCTCGCGTCGCGCGGATATGGTGTCGGGATCTGCACCAACAAGCCAGAGGCGCTGGCGGAAAAGCTCATGCTTGCGCTTGATGCGCGCGAGGCGTTCGGGGCGCTTGTCGGGGCGGATACGCTTGCGGTGCGCAAGCCGGACCCCGAGCCGTTGCGGGAAACCGCCCGGCGGCTTGGGGGCGACCCGGCGCAGACGGTTCTGATCGGGGATAGCGACACCGACCGCAACACCGCACGTGCCGCCGGGGTGCCATCGGTGCTTGTCACGTTCGGGCCGAGCGGGGCGGATATGGCGGCGCTGAAGCCGGAGGCGCTATTGGAGGATTATGCGGACCTGCCGGATATGGTTCAGGCGCTGATCGGGCGGAATAGCTGATCCGTGAGTGGCGCGAGGCCGGTATCGGGCAACGCGTCGATGGCGCCCTCGAGGGCGGCGGCCCTAGCCGGGCCGAGAACGGGCGCGGCATAGGCATGGTATTTGGCACGGATCTCGGCAGGTGAGGAGGGCGCGCCCGCGTCCCAGCGCGGTTCGTGCCAATCGCTCTGATGGGTCATGCCGTCCGATAGGGTGAGCGTCACGCGGGCAAAGCGGCGTAGCGGGAAGGCCGTGTTGGCGTGGTCGCTCTCGTGCATGGTTGTCGCGGTCGAGAGGCGCAGCACCTCCGGGTCTGACAGCGCGGCATCGACAAGATGTTCGGGGCGCACGTCGCCATGCACAAGGGCTACGGCGGTGGGAAACGAGGTCGAGTATTGCGCCTCGTCGCCGCGTTTCGGGTGCGCGGTCGCGAGACGGATCGATTCATGGAAGGTCTCGATCTTTATCCCGGCGATATCGGTGGCGGCGATGCCATGGGTGCGTTGCAGGGCCAGGGCGGCCTCGATCGGGGGCTGGGCCCAGCGGCAGACCGGGTAGGGTTTGAAATATTGTTCGAGCAGATACCAGCGGGCGCCGAGGTCTTGCCAAGGCTCCGTGACCTGTTCGACGACGAGCGCGGGCGCGCCGGTAAAGCCCCTGGCGGCAAGACGAGCGGCGGAGAGGCCCGCCATGCTGCCCCAGCCGGCGCCATCCTTGACCATGGTGGGATGGTCGACACAGCGCATCATTTGGCTTCGGGGGCCATGGTATTCGGCAATGCCGAGCGCGTGGCGGGTTTTCTCATGCGAAAGGCCCATGAGGCGCGCGGCTACGCCCGCGGCGGCCACCGCGCCCCAGCTTCCCGAGGTGTGATAGTCGGGCGCGGTAACGTGTTGGGCGATGGCGGCGCGGGCGCCGAACTCGTAGCCCGCGATGACGGCGGTCAGGAACTCGCGACCCGAGGCCCCGGCTTCATGCGCTGCATAAAGCGCGGAGGGGATCATCGGGGCACCGATATGTCCCTTGGCCGGGTTGAACCCGTCATGGCCGTCGATCGAGTCGATGGTGATTCCGGCGGCCATGGCGGCGCCAACCGGGCTTGACCCACGCCCATCAAAGAGAAGCGGCATGGCGCCGCCGAAATCTTCGTGCGCGTGGTCGCGGATGATGCGCGAGGCGGTCGTGCGCATCCCTGCCGCGCCAATGCCGAAGAGATCCAGCAGGTGCAGCGGCACGCGGGCACGGACTTCTGGCGGGATGTCGTCCCAGCCGAGGCGGTGCAGAAAGACGATGGGATCGGTCATGATACGCTCCGAATTTCCCCAAGCGTGGCATGGGGGCGAGGGCGCGTGAGGTCCGTTCGCGACATTTGGGGCCTGTTATTGGGTGGGGTTTGGGCGAGAAACGCGGTAATCCGGCGTTGACGAGGGCGCGAAGCCGGGTCAAGGATCGCCCCATGACAGAGCGTTTTACCGGAAATTTCACCCAACAGGAGCCGATCCCGGAAGAGGGAATCGGAGCGGCGCTTGAGGTGCTTCAGAGCGGGCGGCTGCATCGTTATAACCTGGTCGGGGAGGCGCCCGGCGAGGTCTCGCTTCTGGAACAGGAGTTCGCGGCGCAGATGGGGGCGAAATATTGCCTTGCCGTGGCGTCGGGGGGCTATGCGTTGGCTTGCGCGTTGCGCGCGCTTGGCGTTGGGCCGGGGGACAAGGTTCTGACCAATGCCTTCACATTGGCCCCAGTGCCGGGGGCGATTGCCAGTGTCGGGGCGGAGCCGGTCTTTGTTGGGGTCACCGAAGGGTTGGTGATCGACCTCGAAGACCTCGCGGCGAAGGCAGACCGGGCGGATGTTCTCATGCTGTCGCATATGCGCGGCCATATCTGTGACATGGACCGCTTGATGGAAATCTGTGACGCGGCAGGTATCCGGGTTGTCGAGGATTGCGCCCATACGATGGGGGCGCAATGGCGCGGAACGTGGTCGGGGCGGCATGGCGTTATGGCGTGTTATTCGACGCAGACCTACAAGCACGTCAATTCCGGCGAAGGCGGACTTCTCATCAGTGATGAGGATGACCTGATGGCGCGGGCGATCCTCTTGTCTGGGTCGTATATGCTCTATGAGCGTCACCTCGCGCGCCCTCCGGCAGAGGCTTTCGAGGCGGCAAAATACGTGACGCCCAACGTGTCGGGGCGGATGGATCATCTGCGTGCGGCGATCCTGCGGCCGCAATTGCGCGACCTTGAGGGCCGGGTGGCGCGGTGGAATACGCTCTACCGCGTGGTCGAGGCTGGGCTGCGCGGCACGCCGGGATTGACCGTCGTGGAGCGACCGGAGGACGAGAGCTATGTCGGCTCTTCGATCCAGTTTCTCCTGTTGGATTGGAAAAGGGGGCAGGTCGAAGAGGTTTTGCGGCGCTGTGCGGGGCGGGGGGTCGAACTCAAATGGTTCGGTGGTGCGGAGCCGGTGGCGTTTACCTCGCGCTATGACTCATGGCGCTACACGCAGGCCGAGCGGATGCCGGAGAGCGACCGGGTCTTGGCGGGCATCGTGGATATGCGTTTGCCGCTCACGTTTTCGCAAGAGGATTGCGCGGTCATCGCGCGGATCATCCGGGCCGAGGTTGGCGCGGTGTTCCAGGGGGGATAAGGGGCTTTGCCCCTCGGCCTTCGGCCTCACCCCGGAGTATTATTCCAGAGAAGAAGCCCTAGCGCAGGCGCGTGAAGAGAAACGCGCCAAGGCTAAGGGCGACGTAGAGGGCCAGCACGAAGGCGAGTTGCGCCGGGGCGTGGCGGGCCTCGAAGATCAGGATCAGGAGCGCGCCCGCAGAGAGGCCGGTCAGCGCCATGACCGTCATGGCCGGGTGGGCACCTGTCTTGCCGCGATGGACATGGTTGGCCCAGGCCATGAGGATCGACACCAGGAGGAAGGTGATCGAACCGAACTCGAGGATCAGGCGCAAGTCTCCGATCACGACCAGCAGCGATGCAAAGCCCGCCATGGCAAGAACGGCGGCGCGGGGGATGCCATCGTGGCGTTTTTCGAGCCGGGCGGGAAAGAAGCCGTCACGGGCGATGACGGACATCAGGCGGGAGGCGCCGAAAAGCGTGCCGGAGATGGCGCTCATGGTGGCCAGGAGCGCACCGGTGATGACAAGCTGGGTGCCAATGGGGCCGAGGATGTCGCCCGCCCCTGCGGCGAGGGCATGTTCCTGGTTGGCGATGATCTCGGCAAAGGGGATGGTTAGCACCGCGCCGATCGCGATCACAACGTAGACCAGCGTGGCCAATGCGACGGAGGAATAGATGGCGTGGGGGATGTTTTTCTCCGGTGCGTTCATTTCGCCCATGGCGTGGATCACCAGTTGGAACCCTTCGTAGGCCACGAAGGTCACGGCGGCGATGGTGACAATCCCGAAGAGGGGCGGGGGTGAGGCCGGGTCCACGAGATCGGGCAGGGCGGTGCGGGCATTGCCCCAGAGCACGCCCGCGACGACCAGAAGGATGACGATCTTGGAATAGACCATGAGGTCCTCAAGGCGGCCCATGCCGCGGGTGGACCAGGTATTGACCCCGGCAAACCCCGCGATGATGGCGATGGCGACCGCGCGGCGCAGGGTATCGTCGTCGGAAAACGGGGCGATGGCATAGGAGGCGAAGGTGAAGGCGTAAAGCGCGATGGTGGCGATATAACCGAACACCACCCACCAGCCGATCAGTGCGGCGGCAAAATCATGGCCGGGAAAGCTCAGCTTGAAGAAGGCATAGGTGGCGCCCTCGTCACGGTAGTAGAGCGCCAGCTTGACATAGGAATAGGCGGCCAGCGCGGCGACGGCGCCGCCAAGCGCGATGGCCAGCGGGGTCCAAGCGCCGATCGTCGCCACGCCAAGACCGAGCACCGTGAAGATGCCGCCCCCCACCATGCCGCCAAGCGCGATTGCGATCAGTTCGGGCAGGCGCAGGGGCGGGGCATCGAGAGGACGGTCTGGGCGCATGGTGGGATGTCCTGAACGGGGTGACATTGGTTTGCCATGCACACCGCATCGGGGCAAGCGGGCAGGTAGAAATGCGGGGTGGGTGGAAAACAGTTGACCGGAATCGGCGGTGGGCGTAGTTATATGAACAAGCGTTCAATAATTGGGAGAGCTTGAACGATGTTCATGCACACGATGAATTTCGACCTCGGAGAAGACGTCAACGCCATGCGCGAGATGGTGCATCGCTTTGCGCAAGAGCGCATCAAGCCGATGGCCGCCGAGATCGACGCCAAGAACGAGTTTCCGAACGAGCTTTGGAAAGAGTTCGGGGATCTTGGCCTTCTGGGCATCACCACGCCCGAGGAATATGGCGGCGCGGGCATGTCCTATCTCGCGCATGTGATCGCGGTGGAAGAGATCGCGCGGGCCTCGGCCTCGGTCTCGCTCAGCTACGGGGCGCATTCGAACCTCTGCGTGAACCAGATCAAGCTCAATGGCAACGAAGAACAAAAGCACAAGTATCTTCCCGGCCTGATCTCGGGCGAGAAGGTCGGTGCGTTGGCCATGTCGGAGCCCTCAGCGGGGTCGGACGTTGTCAGCATGAAGCTGCGGGCGGAAAAGAAGAATGACCGTTATGTGCTGAACGGCAACAAGTATTGGATCACAAACGGGCCGGATGCCGACACGCTTGTCGTCTATGCCAAGACTGACCCGGATGCGGGGCCGAAGGGCATCACCGCCTTCATCATCGAGAAAGAGATGAAAGGGTTTTCGACCTCGAACCATTTCGACAAGCTGGGCATGCGCGGGTCGAACACGGCGGAGCTTGTGTTCGAAGACGTGGAAGTGCCGTTCGAGAACGTGCTTGGCGAGGAAGGCAAGGGCGTGCGGGTTCTGATGTCGGGGCTTGATTATGAGCGCGTGGTGCTTGCGGGTATTGGCACGGGCATCATGGCGGCCTGTCTTGATGAGGTCATGCCCTACATGGTCGAGCGCAAGCAGTTCGGCCAGCCGATCGGAAACTTCCAGCTCATGCAGGGCAAGCTTGCCGATATGTACACCAAGATGAATTCTTCGCGCGCCTATGTCTACGAGGCGGCCAAGGCCTGTGATCGTGGCGAAATCACGCGCCAGGATGCGGCGGCCTGCTGTCTCTATGCCTCGGAAGAGGCGATGGTTGTGGCGCATCAGGCAGTGCAAGCCTTTGGTGGCGCTGGTTATTTGAGCGATAACCCGGTGGGGCGGATATTCCGCGATGCCAAGCTGATGGAGATCGGTGCGGGCACCTCGGAAATCCGCCGGATGCTTGTCGGGCGCGAGATGATGAACAAGATGAGCTGATCCGGGTGGCTCGCATCGCGCGGGCCACATCAGCATGGCGAACGCAGCACGGGCCTAACGGCAAGCAGGAGACGCGGCAATGAAACTAGAGTCGAAATTCATCCCGACGAGCGACGAGGCGCGCCAGAACCGGGAGGCGCATCTCGAGGCGCTGGGCGTCGCGGCCGAGGCGGCGGCGGCGGCCACGGCGGGCGGTGGCGCGCGGGCGCGCGAGCGGCACGTGAGCCGGGGCAAGATGCTGCCGCGCGAGCGGGTGGCGAACCTTCTCGATCCGGGGGCACCCTTCCTCGAGATCGGGGCCACGGCGGCGCATGACATGTATGACGGGGCCGCGCCGGGCGCGGGCGTCATTGCCGGGATTGGCCGGGTGCAGGGCCAGGAAGTCATGGTGGTGTGCAATGATGCCACCGTGAAGGGCGGCACCTATTTCCCGATGACCGTCAAGAAACACCTGCGCGCACAGGAGATCGCGGAGCAGTGCCTACTGCCCTGTATCTACCTCGTGGACTCGGGCGGTGCGAACCTGCCGCAGCAGGATGAGGTCTTCCCGGATCGTGAACATTTTGGCCGGATCTTCTATAACCAGGCCAATATGAGCGCCAAGGGCATCCCGCAGATCGCCGTGGTGATGGGGTCGTGCACGGCGGGGGGCGCCTATGTGCCTGCCATGTCGGATGTGACGATTATCGTGAAAGAACAAGGGACTATCTTCCTTGCCGGTCCGCCTCTGGTGAAGGCGGCGACGGGCGAGATCGTGTCGGCGGAAGAGCTTGGCGGCGGTGATGTGCATACGCGGCTTTCGGGCGTGGCGGATTACCTGGCTGAGGATGACTCCCATGCGCTGGCGCTGGCGCGGCGGGCGGTGGGGCATCTCAACCGCACGAAGCCCAGCACCGTCGCATGGCAGAGCCCGGAAGAACCCGCCTATGACCCGGAAGACATCCTTGGCGTGGTGCCTGCCGGGCTGCGCACACCTTATGACATTCGCGAGGTGATTGCCCGCGTCGTGGATGGAAGCCGCTTTGACGAGTTCAAGCCGCGTTTCGGCGAGACGCTGGTCACGGGCTTTGCCCATGTGAAGGGCTGTCCGGTCGGGATCGTGGCGAACAATGGCGTGCTCTATTCCGAGAGTGCGGCGAAGGGCGCGCATTTTGTCGAACTGTGCTCGCAGCGTAATATCCCCTTGGTTTTCCTGCAGAATATCACCGGCTTCATGGTCGGACAGAAATACGAGGCCGAAGGGATCGCGCGTCACGGGGCCAAGATGGTTACCGCCGTGGCAACGACCAAGGTGCCGAAAATCACCATGTTGGTGGGCGGCTCTTTCGGGGCGGGGAACTACGGCATGGCGGGGCGTGCCTATTCTCCGCGTTTCCTTTGGACCTGGCCCAATTCACGCATCTCGGTGATGGGTGGTGAGCAGGCGGCGGGGGTTCTGGCCACCGTCAAGCGCGACGCCATCGAACGCCAGGGCGGGGAATGGTCGGCCGAGGAAGAAGCGGCGTTCAAGCAGCCGACGCTCGATATGTTCGAGCATCAGAGCCATCCGCTCTATGCCAGCGCCCGACTCTGGGATGATGGGATCGTTGATCCGAGGAAGACCCGCGATGTGCTGGCCCTAAGCCTGTCGGCGTCGCTCTGTGCGCCGATCGAAGAAACAAAATTCGGCGTGTTCCGCATGTAAAAACGAGGGTCGGTATCGCGTCGGTATCACGTCGGTATTGCGTCGGTGCGCCCCGAGGCCCGGAAAAGGCCAAACCAGATAGGGAGTTGAAACCATGTTCAACAAGATCCTGATTGCAAACCGGGGCGAGATTGCCTGCCGGGTGATGGAAACAGCGCGCCATATGGGCGTCAAGACGGTGGCGGTCTATTCCGATGCGGATGCCGAGGCCAAGCATGTGGCGATGGCCGACGAGGCGGTGCATATCGGCAGCGCCGCCCCGGCGCAAAGCTACCTCAGGGGCGACGTGATCATTGCCGCCGCCAAGGAGACGGGGGCAGAGGCGATCCATCCCGGCTATGGCTTCCTGTCGGAAAACCCGGATTTCGTCGAGGCGGTCGAAAAGGCGGGGCTGGTGTTCATCGGGCCGTCGGCGGAGGCGATCCGCAAGATGGGTCTCAAGGACGCGGCCAAGGCGTTGATGGAAGAGGCCGGAGTGCCGGTTGTGCCGGGCTATCACGGGGCCAACCAGGATGCCGCCTTCCTTGCCGAGCAGGCAGGGCAGATCGGTTATCCGGTCCTCATCAAGGCCGTGGCGGGCGGCGGCGGCAAGGGGATGCGCCTTGTCGAAGATCCGAAGGATTTTGCCGACGCGCTTGCGAGCGCGCAGGGCGAGGCAACGACCGCCTTTGGCAACCCGGATGTGTTGATCGAGAAATATATCCAGCAGCCGCGCCATATCGAGGTGCAGGTCTTTGGCGACGGCACCCATGCGGTGCATCTGTTTGAACGCGATTGTTCGCTCCAGCGGCGCCATCAGAAGGTCATCGAGGAGGCGCCTGCGCCCGGTATGACCGCCGATGTGCGCGAGGCGATGGGGGAGGCGGGCGTGCGCGCTGCCGAGGCCATCGGCTACAAGGGGGCGGGCACGGTTGAATTCATTGTCGATGGCGCGGACGGGCTTCGGACGGACGGGTTCTGGTTCATGGAGATGAACACGCGGCTTCAGGTCGAGCATCCGGTGACCGAGGCGATCACCGGCATTGATCTCGTGGAGTGGCAGTTGCGGGTCGCGGCGGGCGAGAGCCTGCCGGCGGCGCAGGACGATCTTGCCATTTACGGCCATAGTTTCGAGGTGCGTCTATATGCCGAGGACGTGCCGAAGGGCTTTCTTCCGGCGACCGGGACGCTGTCGCATCTGCAATTCCCGCAAGGCGCGCGGTCGGATAGCGGCGTGCGCCCCGGGGACACGATCAGCCCCTTTTATGATCCGATGATTGCCAAGATCATCACCCATGGGCCGACCCGTGCGGTGGCCTTGTCGCGGATGAAGACCGCGCTGGCGCAAACGCAGGTCGGGGGCACGGTGACGAACCTTGCCTTCCTTGGCGCGCTGTGCGGGCATGCGGGCTTTGCGGCGGGCGAGGTCGATACGGGCCTCATTGCGCGTGATCTTGATGATCTTGTGCAGGATGTCACCCCGCGCGCGGCGCAGGTCGCCTGGGCCGGGATGGCGGCGCTGGGGCTTGATCGGCTCTTGCCGGTGGAGGGGGGCTTTACCCTTTGGGCACCACTGGCGCGGACGGTGCGGATCAGCCATGCCGACGAGGCGTTTGACGTCAAGGTCATGATGGAGGGCGCGGCCAGGGCCGAGGTGCTTGTGGGCGAAACCCTTGTGAAGGCCGAGCGGATCGGCGGCGGTTGGCATTTCGATGGCAAGCGCGCGGCGCCGGTTGTGGTCAAGGGCGGCAAGGTCAGCCTGTTTGCCGATTACGGCATCGAGTTCGACGTGATCGACCCGCTTCAGGTCGCGGCCGAGGCGGGCGCGGGGGGCAATGTCATTGCCGCGCCGATGTCGGGCCTCGTCAAGGCGATCTTTGCCGAAGCGGGCCAGGAGGTCAAAGAGGGCGACCGTCTGGCGATCCTCGAGGCGATGAAGATGGAACATTCGCTTCTCGCCGTGCGCGACGGGATCGTGGCCGAAGTCCTCGCCCATGCGGGGGATCAGGTGCAGGAGGGCGCGGCGCTTATCCAACTTGTCGAGGAAGATGAGGAAGCGGCGGCCTGAAGGCGCGCGCAGAGGGAGAGCGACATGGCAGGTTACGTAGAGATTTTCGAGATGGGCCCGCGTGACGGGCTTCAGAACGAAAAACGCCTTATCCCGACCGAAGAAAAGATCGCGCTTGTCGATTGCCTGAGCCGGGCCGGGTTTCGCCGGATCGAGGTTGCCAGTTTCGTGAGCCCCAAATGGGTGCCGCAGATGGCCGATAGCGGCGCGGTTCTGGCCGGGATCACGCGCGCGCCGGGTGTGTCCTATGCGGCGCTGACGCCGAACATGCGGGGCTTTGAGGGCGCGGTGGCGGCCAAGGCGGACGAGATCGCGGTATTCGGGTCGGCCTCGGAAGGGTTTTCCAAGGCCAATATCAATGCCAGCATCGCGGAATCCATCGAACGCTTCGTGCCTGTGATCGAGGCGGCCAAGGCCATTGGCCTGCCGGTGCGGGGCTATGTCTCTTGCGTGACGGATTGTCCTTATGATGGCAAGGTTGCGCCCGAGAGCGTGGCGCGGGTCGCGAAGATGTTGTTCGAACTGGGCTGTTACGAGGTGTCTCTTGGCGACACGATCGGGCAGGGCACGCCGGAAAGCATCGGTGTGATGCTCGATGCCGTGCTGGGGGAGATTCCGGCAGAGAGGCTTGCCGGACATTACCATGACACGAGCGGGCGGGCGTTGATGAATATCGAAGCATCGCTTGATAAGGGCGTGCGCGTGTTCGATGCCGCCGTGGGCGGATTGGGCGGATGCCCTTATGCGCCGGGCGCGAAGGGCAATGTGGCGACCGAGGCGGTGCATGAGCGCCTGACGGCATTGGGCTATGACACGGGGCTTGATGCGACGGTTCTTGCCGAGGCGGGGGCCATGGCGCGCGAGATGCGAAAGGGAGAGTGACGATGTTTGAAACGGTGACCATCGAGACGGATGCGCGGGGCGTCGCGACGCTGACGCTGAACCGACCGGAAAAGCACAACGCGATGTCGAGCCAGATGCTCGACGATCTCAGGGCGGCGGCCCAGCAGCTGGCCGAGGATGAGGCGGTGCGGGTGGTGATCCTGACCGGCGCGGGCAAGAGTTTCTGTGCCGGCGGCGATCTTGCGTGGATGCGGGCGCAGATGGATATGGATGCGGCGACACGTGGGCGCGAGGCACGCAAGCTGGCAGAGATGCTTCAGGCGCTGAACACGCTTCCCAAGCCTTTGATCGGCAAGGTGCAGGGCAATGCCTTTGGCGGCGGGGTCGGGATGGCGAGCGTCTGCGATGTGACCATCGGGGCGGATACGGTTCTCATGGGGCTGACCGAGACCAAGCTTGGCCTCATCCCGGCGACCATCGGGCCCTATGTCGTGTCGCGGATGGGCGAGGCGATGGCGCGGCGGGTGTTCATGTCGGCGCGGCTTTTCAAGGCGGATGAGGCGGTGACGCTTGGCCTTTTGGCCAAGGCGGTGCCCGCCGAGGAGCTTGACGCGGCGGTCGAGGCGGAGGTCGCGCCCTATATGAATTGTGCGCCGGGGGCGGTGGCGTCTGCCAAGGCGTTGACCCGTGCGCTCGGGCCGCGGATCGACGACGCGGTGATCGACATGACGATCAAGGCGCTCGTCACGGCGTGGGAAGGCGACGAGGCCCCGGAAGGCATTGCCGCTTTCTTCGAGAAGCGCAAAGCGCACTGGGTGTCCTAGGCGGCGTCAGCATCTGTCAGGCCGCCCGATGCGCAGCGAGAGAATCTTGATAGCGCAAACACGGTGCGGCCTGCCTTGCATGTTTTGCATGGCGGGCTTTTGCGCCTGACAGGGCAAAAAAGCGACAGTGCGCATTTGGCGCAGTTGTCGCGATTCGAGTTGAATTCAGTCTTTCAGATGCATGTTTTCGCATATGCGGAATTTTCCCTGTGCAGGCGCGGCAAGGCGCGGAAAGGGAAAGAAAATATTTCCTGCCATATTTTCGCGTCATGCCACAAACCATGCGCATACCTTTGTATACATTGAAAAATCGCAACGATTTCATGAATGTGAATATGTCTGCTGCGAGTTGACCCCCAAGGGGGGCAGGATTAAACCCTTCCTTAGTCACATCAGCCATTTGACTGCGCACCCTCGGGTACGCGCATGAAAGGAGCCACACTTGGAAGAGATGCTGCGGGAATATCTTCCCATTCTCGTCTTTCTGGCCGTCGCTGTCGCACTTGGCCTCGTCCTGATCCTCGCCGCCGTTGTTCTGGCGGTTCGGCGGCCCGATCCTGAAAAGGTGAGCGCCTATGAATGCGGCTTTAACGCGTTTGACGATGCGCGGATGAAATTCGACGTTCGGTTCTATCTCGTGTCGATCCTGTTCATCATTTTCGATCTCGAGATCGCGATGTTGTTCCCCTGGGCCGTGGGCTTCAAGGATATCAGCATGGTCGGCTTCTGGTCGATGATGGTCTTCCTCGGGGTTCTGACCGTCGGCTTTGCCTATGAATGGAAGAAGGGAGCCTTGGAATGGGAGTGATGACGGGAGCCAATACCGCCGGGGCCGATCCGGAGGTCGCCACCAAGGCGCTCAATACCGAGTTGCAGGACAAGGGGTTCATCCTGACCTCGACCGAGGACATCATCAACTGGGCGCGCACCGGCTCGCTGCACTGGATGACCTTCGGTCTGGCGTGCTGCGCGGTCGAGATGATGCAGCTTTCCATGCCGCGCTATGACCTTGAACGCTTTGGCACCGCGCCGCGCGCCAGCCCGCGCCAGTCGGACCTGATGATCGTGGCGGGGACGCTGACCAACAAGATGGCACCGGCGCTGCGCAAGGTTTATGACCAGATGCCGGAGCCGCGCTATGTGATCTCCATGGGCTCCTGTGCCAATGGCGGGGGCTATTACCACTATTCCTATAGCGTCGTGCGGGGCTGTGACCGGATCGTGCCGGTCGATGTTTACGTGCCCGGCTGTCCGCCCACGGCGGAGGCGCTGCTTTATGGGATCATGCAGTTGCAACGCAAGATGCGCCGCACGGGGACGATCGAGAGATGAGCGATACGGCACTGAACGAACTTGGGGCGCATATCGAGTTGAAGCGTCCGGATTGCGTGCTTGGCTGGGATGTGAGCCATGGCGAGTTGAACGTGGATGTGGCCCCGTCGAATATCGCGGGGTTTGTCGAGTTCCTGAAAACCGACGCCTCCTGTCGCTTTACCCAGATGCTCGACATCGCGGGCGTGGATTACCCGGAGCGGGCCAAGCGGTTCGACGTCGTCTATCACATGCTGTCGATGACGCAGAACCAGCGTATCCGCCTTCGGGTTTCGGTGCGCGAGGATGAGGTTGTGCCGTCGGTCACCGGCGTTTTCCCCTCGGCCGATTGGTACGAGCGCGAGACCTTCGACATGTATGGCATCATCTTCAGCGGCCACCCGGACCTGCGTCGCCTGCTGACGGATTACGGGTTCCGTGGCCATCCGCTGCGTAAGGATTTTCCGACCACGGGCTATACCGAGGTGCGCTATGACGAGGTGCAGAAGCGCGTTGTCTATGAGCCGGTGAAACTGCCGCAGGAATACCGCCAGTTCGACTTCATGAGCCCATGGGAAGGGGCGCAATACATCCTTCCGGGCGACGAGAAAGAGGGGGCGAAATGATGGACGGCTCCAAAGGTTTCGAAGACGCCCTGACGGGCGAGCAGAAAATCCGCAACTTCAACCTCAACTTCGGCCCGCAACACCCGGCGGCGCACGGGGTTTTGCGGCTTGTGCTCGAGCTTGACGGCGAGATCGTGGAACGCTGCGACCCGCATATCGGGCTGCTGCATCGCGGGACGGAAAAGCTCATGGAGAGCCGGACCTACCTGCAAAACCTGCCCTATTTCGACCGTCTCGATTACGTGGCGCCGATGAACCAGGAGCATTCCTGGTGTCTGGTCATCGAGAAGCTCGCAGGGATCGAGGTGCCGCGTCGCGGCCAGCTTCTGCGGGTTCTGTTCTCGGAGATCGGCCGGATTCTGAGCCACCTTCTCAACATCACCACGCAGGCGATGGACGTGGGCGCGCTCACGCCGCCGCTCTGGGGCTTTGAAGAGCGCGAAAAGCTCATGGTGTTCTGTGAGCGGGCGTCTGGGGCGCGGATGCACTCGGCTTATTTCCGACCCGGTGGTGTGCATCAGGACGTGCCGGACAAGCTCCTTGACGATATCGAGGAATGGGCGATCGAGTTCCCGTCGATGATCGACGATATCGACGGGCTTCTGACGGAAAACCGGATTTTCAAACAGCGCAACGTCGATATCGGCGTGGTGGATCGCGAGTCGGTCGAGGCCTATGGCATGACCGGCGTGATGGCACGCTCGGCAGGGCTTGCATGGGATTTGCGCCGGGCGCAGCCCTATGAATGCTATGACGAGTTCGAGTTCCAGGTTCCGGTCGGCAAGAACGGTGATTGTTATGACCGTTACCTGATGCGCATGGAAGAGATGCGCCAGTCGACGCACATCATTCGTCAGGCCATCGTGAAGCTGCGCGAGGCGACGGGGGATGTCGTGGCGCGTGGGAAATACACCCCGCCGAAGCGTCAGGAAATGAAGACCTCTATGGAAAGCCTGATCCATCACTTCAAGCTTTATACCGAAGGGTTCCATGTGCCCGCGGGCGAGGTCTATTGCGCGGTGGAAGCGCCCAAGGGCGAATTCGGCGTCTACCTTGTCGCCGATGGCACCAACAAGCCGTATCGCGCCAAGATCAGCTGTGCCGGGTATCGCCACTTGCAGGCGATGGACTACATCGCGACGGGCCATCAGCTTGCCGATGTGGCCGCGATCATCGGCACGATGGACATCGTTTTTGGGGATATTGACCGCTAATGCTTCGTCGTCTTCATACCGAACAGCCCGAGAGCTTTGCTTTCACGCCCGCCAACCAGGCCTGGGCCGAGGCGCAGATCACCAAGTATCCCGAGGGTCGCCAGGCCAGCGCCGTGATCCCGCTTTTGTGGCGGGCGCAAGAGCAGGAAGGCTGGGTCACGAAACCGGCCATCGAGGCGATCGCGGACATGCTTGGCATGGCTTATATCCGTGTGCTTGAGGTGGCGTCTTTCTACTTCATGTTCCAGCTTCAGCCCGTTGGTTCGGTCGCGCATATCCAGATTTGCGGCACGCTGAGCTGCATGATCTGTGGTGCGGAAGACCTCATGGAGGTTTGCAAGGAAAAGATCGCGCCGACGCCGCACACGCTTTCGGCGGATGGTAAGTTCTCCTGGGAAGAGGTCGAATGCCTTGGCGCCTGCACGAATGCGCCGATGGCGCAGATCGGCAAGGATTACTACGAGGACATGACGGCAGAAGGCTTTGCCCAGCTTCTCGATGATCTCGCGGCGGGCAAGGTGCCCGCGCCGGGGCCGATGAACGGGCGGTTCGCGTCCGAGCCGCTCTCGGGGCTGACCAGCCTCAAGGAATATGACTCGGGCCACACGAAGTATAACGCCTCGGCGCAGCTTGCGACGGATCTTGGCGATACGGTGAAGCGTATTGACGGCAGTGAAGTGCCGCTCACGACGCCCTGGATCGGTGCGGATGGCACCGTGGCAGGCCGCTCGCCGGGCAAGGCCAAACCGCCGAAAGCACCCGAGACGCCGAAGCCGGCGGCGAAACAGGCCGAGGACGCCAAGAAGGCGGCGCCGAAAAAGGCCAAGCCTGCCCCCAAACCTGCGCCAGTGGCGACAGAGGTTGAAGAGGCTGCGCCCGAGACGCTTGGCGCGGCGCGCGAGGGCGGGGCGGATGATCTCAAGAAGATCAAGGGCGTGGGGCCGAAGCTTGAAGAGACGCTCAACGCGCTTGGTTTCTATCACTTCGACCAGATCGCGAAATGGACCGAGGCAGAGATCGCCTGGGTTGATAACCGTTTGAAATTCAAGGGTCGCATCCAGCGTGATGGCTGGATCGAGCAGGCGAAAACGCTTGCGGAAGGCGGCGATACCGCGTTCTCCAAGAAAGTCGACAAGGGCAACGTATACTAGGAAGACCAAAGGACGAAGAACAGCTCAACAGGGGATAGCACCATGACTCAGAATGACACATCGAAATGCAGAACTTTCTGCTGGATCGTCGGAATTATCGGCGGCGTGATCGCATTTTTCCTGCTGAAAGGCGGAATGGCGACGTTGCTTGCGCTCATTCTGGCCGTGGTTGTGGCTGTGTGCCTTGGCTTCATCCTCATCAAGGCGTTCTGTGCCAAGGACGAGGCGGCGGCGGGCGACGCGTCGAGCCGTGCCCAGGCAGCGCCGATGGCGGCACCTGCGAGCAAGCCTGCGGCACCGAAGGCAGAGCCGCAAGCCGCACCGGAACCCAAGGCGGAGGCTGTGCCCGAGGCGTCTGCCGCGCCGGCGCCTGCGGCGGCGGAGACACCTGCGGCAGCAGCGTCAACCGGACCGGATGACCTCAAGAAGCTCAAGGGCGTAGGGCCGAAGATCGAGGAGAAACTACGCGCGGCGGGTGTCACCAGCTTTGCCCAGATCGCGGCGTGGACCGCGGACGATATTGCCAAGATGGACGAGCTTCTGGCGTTCAAGGGGCGGATCGACCGGGATGGTTGGGTCGAACAGGCCAAGACGCTGGCCGCGGGCGGCGCGACCGAGTTTGCCAAGCGCGTCGAAGACGGCGACGTCTACTAAGGATGGAACGAAGGATGGCGGAGCACGACAGGAACAGCGACCAGGCGCGCCGGGGGCGGAGTGCCGCCACCGTGATCGCGGGCACGGCTCTGTTCTGGATCGCCGCTACCTTTATCGGGGCGGAGATGGGCCTGAGCCAGCGTGTGCGGGCCCTCTTTGACCTGATGGCGCTGGGGGGCTTCGTGCTCGCGCTGGCGATGATTTATCAGATCTGGCGCAAGCGTCAGGACAACAAAGGGTAACGGGATGCTCAAGGACCAGGATCGGATCTTTACCAATCTCTACGGCATGCATGAGCGCACGCTGGCGGGCGCCAGGCAGCGCGGCCATTGGGATGGCACGGCGAAGATCATCCAGAACGGGCGCGACTGGATCATCGACCAGATGAAGGCCAGCGGGCTGCGCGGACGCGGCGGGGCAGGTTTTCCGACCGGCCTCAAATGGTCGTTCATGCCCAAGGAAAGCGACGGGCGTCCGGCATACCTCGTGGTAAACGCGGATGAATCCGAGCCGGGCACCTGTAAGGATCGCGAGATCATGCGCCATGATCCGCATACGCTCATCGAGGGGTGTTTGATCGCGTCTTTCGCGATGAATGCGCATACCTGTTATATTTATATCCGCGGCGAATATATCCGCGAGCGTGAGGCGCTTCAGGCGGCGATTGATGAGGCCTATGACGCGGGTCTCCTTGGCCGCAACGCTGCCGGGTCGGGATGGGATTTCGATCTGTTCCTGCATCACGGGGCGGGGGCCTATATCTGCGGCGAGGAAACCGCGCTTCTGGAAAGCCTTGAAGGCAAGAAGGGCATGCCGCGCATGAAGCCGCCCTTCCCGGCAGGGGCGGGGCTTTACGGGTGTCCGACCACGGTCAACAACGTGGAATCGATTGCCGTCGTGCCGACGATCCTGCGCCGGGGGCCGGAATGGTTCGCGGGCTTTGGTCGGGCCAATAACGCGGGCACCAAGCTTTTTGCCGTCTCGGGCCATGTGAACACGCCTTGCGTGGTCGAGGAAGCGATGTCGATCTCGTTCGAGGAACTGATCGAAAAGCATTGCGGCGGTATCCGTGGCGGTTGGGACAACCTTCTTGCCGTGATCCCCGGTGGGTCGTCGGTGCCTTGCGTGCGCGGCGAGAACATGCGCGATGCGGTGATGGATTTCGATTACCTGCGCGGCGAGCTGGGCTCGGGGCTTGGCACGGCGGCGGTGATCGTGATGGACAAGTCCACTGATATCATCAAGGCGATCTGGCGCCTGTCCAAATTCTACAAGCACGAGAGCTGTGGTCAGTGCACGCCCTGCCGTGAGGGCACGGGCTGGATGATGCGGGTCATGGATCGCCTTGTGAAGGGTGAGGCCGAGATCGAGGAAATCGACATGCTCTGGGATGTGACCAAGCAGGTCGAGGGCCATACGATCTGTGCACTTGGCGATGCGGCGGCCTGGCCGATACAGGGCTTGATCCGCAATTTCCGCGAAGAGATCGAGGATCGTATCAAGGCCAACAAGACCGGGCGCATGGGCGCCATGGCGGCGGAATAAGGGTTTGAGTTTCGACATGATCCAAAGGAAGACTGATATGGCACGCCGGGTTCGGATGGGAGTTGCGCTGGTCGGTGCGGCGGTGCTCATGGCGGGCTGTGCCAATGTGCGCGACAAGCTGAGCAACAACGAGAAAGTGACCTTTGACGGGTTCTATTTCGTGAGCACGGTGGATCGTCTTGATCGCAAGGAGCGCGAACATTTCAAGGTTTATGTCCGCAATCCGCAGCAGTCGCTCGAGGCGGCGCGGGAAGCCGGCCGCTATGAGGCGGTGAAATATTGCATCAAGGAATTCGGCACGTCACGAATTGCCTGGATCAGCGGTCCGGATGTCGAGGATGGCGCGCTTGTCCTTGAAAAGGATCGTCTCGTGTTCGAGGGGACCTGTAACCCGTGATCCGGTCAACTGTCATATCCTGCGGGGTGACCCGGACGGCGCTTTTGGCGGCGGTGATGGCGGCGGGGCTTGGGGCTTCGGTGTCCGCGGCGTCGGCGCGTCCGCATTTGCGGGAGGTGGCAGAGATCAATCACGGGTTGTTCGCCGTGGCCATCGCGCGCGAGATCAAGGATTATTGTCCGACGATCCATGCGCGGTATTTCCGGGCGTTCAATTTCCTGTCCTCGCTCAAGCGCAAGGCGCGCGACATGGGCTATTCGGATGCCGAGATCGAAGCCTATGTGGACAATGACGAGGAAAAGGCCCGGTTGCGGGCACGCGGCGAGGCCTATCTTGCCGCGAAGGGGGTCTCTTATGACGACCCGCAGAGTTTTTGCGCGCTGGGGCGTGAAGAAATCAATAAATCAAGCCAGATCGGCGTGTTGCTGAGAGCGAAATAACCATGTCTGACCTACGCAAGATCATCATTGACGACACGGAAGTCGAGGTCGAGGGCGCAATGACCCTCATTCAGGCCTGCGAGCAGGCCGGGGTCGAGATCCCGCGTTTCTGCTATCACGAGCGCCTGTCGATCGCGGGCAACTGCCGTATGTGCCTTGTCGAGGTCGTCGGCGGCCCGCCGAAACCGGCCGCGTCCTGTGCGATGCAGGTCAGGGATTTGCGCCCGGGGCCGGAAGGCCAACCGCCGGTGGTCAAGACCAACTCTCCCATGGTCAAGAAAGCGCGCGAGGGGGTGATGGAATTCATGCTCATCAACCACCCGCTCGATTGCCCGATCTGCGACCAGGGCGGTGAATGCGACCTTCAGGATCAGGCGATGGCCTATGGTGTGGATTTCAGCCGCTTCCGCGAGCCCAAGCGTGCGGTGGATGACCTTGACCTGGGTCCGCTTGTCGAAACCCACATGACGCGCTGTATCTCCTGCACCCGCTGTGTGCGTTTTACCACCGAGGTGGCGGGGATCACCCAGATGGGCCAGACAGGCCGGGGCGAAGATGCGGAGATCACGGCCTATCTTGGCGAGACGCTCGACAGCAACATGCAGGGCAACATCATCGACCTGTGCCCGGTGGGGGCGCTGACGTCGAAGCCCTACGCGTTCACGGCGCGTCCGTGGGAGCTTACCAAGACCGAGACCATCGACGTGATGGATGCGCTTGGCTCCAACATTCGTGTGGACACCAAGGGGCGCGAGGTCATGCGTATCCTGCCGCGCAACCATGATGGTGTGAACGAGGAATGGATTTCCGACAAGACGCGCTTTGTCTGGGACGGGCTGCGCCGGCAGCGGCTTGACCGGCCTTACGTGCGCGAGAACGGCAAGCTCAAGCCCGCAAGCTGGGGAGAGGCGCTGGCCAAGGCTGCCGAGGCGATGAAAGGCAAGACGGTTGCCGCGCTGGTGGGCGATCTGGCCCCGGTCGAAGCAGTGTTTGCCCTCAAGCAGATCGTGGATGGCCTTGGCGGCAAGATCGAATGCCGCACCAATGGCGCCGTGCTGCCTGAAGGCAATCGGTCGGCCTATGTCGGCAACGCCGCGATCGAAGATATCGACACCGCCAAGGCGATCTACCTTGTGGGCACCAACCCGCGCGACGAGGCGCCGGTTCTCAATGCGCGTATCCGCAAGGCATGGGCCAAGGGCGCGCATGTGACCGTGGTTGGTCCCAAGGGGATGAACCTGACCTATGACTATACCTCCGTGGGTCCGGGGCGTCTGCCGCTGAACCGTCTGGTCGCCGAGGCCAAACCGGCAGAGGATGCGATTGTCATCGTGGGGCAGGGCGCGATCACCGAGGGCGACGGCGTGGCCGTGCTTGGCCAAGCGATGGCGCTGACGGAGAAACTTGGCGGCAAGATGATGGTGCTGCACACGGCGGCGAGCCGCGTGGGCGCGATGGACCTTGGCGCCGTGACCGAAGGCGGGCTAGACGCCGCGATGGAAGGTGCCGAGGTTGTGTTCAACCTTGGGGCGGACGAGATCGAAATCGGCGAAGGCCCGTTCGTGATCTACCAGGGGAGCCATGGCGACCGCGGCGCACATCGTGCCGACGTGATCCTGCCGGGGGCGGCCTACACGGAAGAGAACGGTCTTTTCGTCAATACCGAGGGACGCCCACAGCTTGCGATGCGGGCCGGTTTCGCGCCGGGTGAGGCCAAGGAAAACTGGGCCATCCTGCGGGCGTTGTCGGCGGAGCTTGGAGCGACGCTGCCATATGACACGCTGGCGCAGCTGCGTCAGGCGCTGGTGGCCGAGGTGCCGCATTTCGCACAAGTAGACCAAGTGATCGACAATGGTTGGGAGCCGCTCGAGGCCAAGGAGCTTGGCAAGGGCGCGTTTGGGTTCGCGATCAAGGATTTCTACCTCACCAACCCGATTGCACGGGCGAGCGCGCTCATGGCGGAGCTTTCCGCCAATGCCAGCGCCCGCAACAATGCCGATATGGCGGCCGAGTGAGGAAGATGCATCTCAACGCCCACATATCCCCGATGGTTCCGGCGCTTGCGCTGGGGCTTTCGGCGTGCCAGCCGGTCTGTTCCAGCGGGACGTGTGGCAATGGAGCCGATCTGCCGCAGGCGGAGTATCTCGGGGTCGAGACCCGGTTGCTCGATGGCGATCTGGTCAATTTCCGTGTCCGCATGGCGGGCCTCGCAACCGAGGCCGATGTGCAGGCATATGCAGAATGTGCGGCGGCGCAATATGCGTTGATCCGCGGTTTCGGTTTCGCGCGCCATGTGCGCACGCAGGTCAATGAAAACAAGGGGACGTGGCAAGGCGATGCCGTCTACACGATTTCCCCGGCGCTTCCGAGCGGGCTCAAGACGATTGATGCAGAAGTCACCGTCGCGAACTGCGCGGAAAACGGCATACCCACGGTGTGAGGACCCATGATTGAATTCTTTACCACCACCAACCTCGGTATCTTCCTGCTCATAGTCGGGCAGGTTCTGCTGATTGTCGTGCCGCTTCTCGTGGCGCTTGCGTTCCTGCTTTACGGCGACCGCAAGATCTGGGCCGCGGTTCAGATGCGCCGGGGTCCGAACGTCGTCGGGACGTTCGGTCTTTTGCAGAGTTTCGCGGATTTCGTGAAATACGCGGTCAAGGAGATCGTCTATCCGGCGGGGGCCGACAAGGTCGTCTTCCTCATGGCGCCCCTGGTCAGCCTCGTGATGGCGCTCATCGCCTGGGCGGTGATCCCGTTCAACGATGGCTGGGTTCTGTCGGATATCAACGTCGCGATCCTCTATGTCTTCGCGGTGTCCTCGCTCGAGGTTTACGGCGTGATCATGGGCGGTTGGGCGTCGAACTCGAAATACCCGTTCCTCGGGAGCCTTCGGTCGGCGGCACAGATGATTTCCTACGAGGTCTCGATCGGCCTGATCATCATCGGTGTCATCATCTCGACCGGGTCGATGAATTTTGGCGATATCGTCAATGCGCAGAAGGGGGATTACGGCATCTTCTCGTGGTATTGGCTGCCGCATTTCCCGATGCTGTTCCTGTTCCTGATCTCGGCCATGGCGGAAACCAACCGCCCGCCGTTCGACCTTCCGGAAGCGGAATCCGAACTCGTGGCGGGTTACCAGGTCGAATATTCCTCGACGCCATTCCTTCTCTTCATGATCGGGGAATATGTGGCGATCGTGCTCATGTGCGCGCTGACGTCGCTGTTGTTCCTTGGCGGCTGGCTCTCGCCCATTCCGGGGCTGCCCGATGGTATCCTTTGGATGTTCGGCAAGATGCTTCTCGTCTTCTTCATCTTCTCGATGGTGAAGGCCATCACGCCGCGCTATCGCTATGACCAACTGATGCGGATCGGCTGGAAAGTGTTCCTGCCCATGTCGCTTGCCTGGGTCGTAATCGTGGCGTTCCTTGCAAAATTCGAAGCGTTCGGCGGCGCCTATGCCCGCTGGGCGATTGGAGGCTAAACCCATGGCGAATATCGATTATCGACGCGCCGCAGGCTACTTCCTGCTGAGTGACTTCATCGGCGGCTTCAGGCTTGGTCTGAAGTATTTCTTCAAACCCAAGGCGACGCTCAACTACCCGCATGAAAAAGGTCCGCTCAGCCCGCGTTTCCGGGGCGAGCACGCGCTGCGCCGATATCCCAACGGGGAAGAGCGCTGCATTGCCTGCAAGCTCTGCGAGGCGATCTGTCCGGCGCAGGCGATCACGATTGATGCAGAACCGCGCGAAGATGGCAGCCGCCGCACCACGCGCTATGACATCGACATGACCAAGTGCATCTATTGCGGCTTCTGCCAGGAAGCCTGCCCGGTGGATGCGATCGTTGAGGGGCCGAATTTCGAATTCGCCACCGAGACCCGCGAAGAGCTTTTCTATGACAAGGCCAAGCTGCTTGAGAATGGCGAACGCTGGGAAGCGGAGATCGCCCGCAATATCGAACTGGATGCACCTTACCGATGAACGACAAGACGAACCCTTTTGAAGCGATGATCGCGCAGTACCAGGAGATGGCGAAGACCCTCAACCCTGCGATGGAGTCGTTTACGCCCAAGGGGTTCGAGTCCCTCTGGCCGACCATGCCCAAGGACATGATGGAAATGTTCTTTGGCAGGACGCTCAACAAGGGCGGGCTTGACGCGAAGACACGGCTTCTCCTGACGCTCGGGGCGCTGACCGTGCTTGGCGCGCAGGCAGAGAGCCAGATCCGCATGACCGTGCGCCACCTTGTCGAGGCGGGCGCCACGAAACAGGAAATCGTCGAGACCATCGGCCAGATGTCGATGTTCGCCGGCATCCCCGCCATGACCAAGGCGATGGAACTCGTTCAGGAGGTCCTGGACGCAAACGAGGAAAGTGACACATGAGTATCGCAGCACTGGCCTTTTATCTTTTCGCGCTCTCAGTGATCGCGGGCGGGCTTTTCACCGTCATCAGCCGCAACCCGGTGCATTCCGTGCTCTGGCTTATCCTGGCGTTCCTGTCTTCGGCGGGGCTTTTTGTCCTGCTCGGGGCCGAATTCGTCGCGATGTTGCTCATCATCGTCTATGTCGGTGCCGTTGCGGTGCTGTTCCTGTTCGTGGTGATGATGCTCGACGTGGATTTCGCCGAGTTGAAAGCGGGCATGGCGCAATATCTTCCGGTGGCGCTTTTGATCGGATTGATCCTCCTGATGCAGCTTGGCATGGCCGTTGGCGTCTGGCAGGCATCGGACGCGGCCGAGGCGCAGCGCGCGGCCGTGACGCCGGAAGGTGTCGAGAACACCGCCGCGCTTGGGCATCTGATCTACGACCAGTATTTCCTTCTGTTCCAGCTTTCCGGCCTGATCCTGCTCGTGGCGATGATCGGGGCCATCGTGCTCACGCTGCGCCATCGCAAGGACATCAAGCGCCAGAACGTGCTTGAGCAGATGTGGCGTGACCCGGCCAAGGCGATGGAACTCAAGGACGTGAAACCGGGGCAGGGGCTCTGACCCCCTGATCCCATGGTTCCGCCGCAAGAGCGGGACGGAACAAGACAACGCGGGCGATCCTGCCCAACAGAGACGAAGAACCGAGGGACGACATGATTGGTTTGGAACATTACCTGACGGTGGCGGCGACGCTGTTTGTCATAGGCATCTTCGGCCTCTTCCTGAACCGGAAGAACGTCATCATCCTGTTGATGTCGATCGAGCTCATGCTGCTTTCGGTCAATATCAACCTCGTGGCCTTTTCGAGCTTCCTTGGCGATCTCGTCGGGCAGGTCTTTACGCTCTTCGTGCTGACCGTTGCAGCGGCAGAGGCGGCGATTGGCCTTGCCATCCTCGTCGCCTTCAACCGCAACCGTGGCACGATCGCGGTCGAAGACGTCAACGTGATGAAAGGCTAAGGGCACATGGAAAAGATCATTCTCTTCGCCCCGCTTGTCGGCGCCCTCATCGGCGGTTTCGGCTGGCGCTATATCGGCGAAAAGGGCGCGCAATATGTGACGACGGGGCTCTTGTTCCTCGCCTGCCTTCTGTCGTGGGTGGTGTTCCTGACCCACGGGCCGGAAACGCAGCAGATTCACATACTCGACTTCATCCAGTCGGGCACGCTCGATACCTCGTGGTCGATCCGGCTTGATCGCCTGACCTCGATCATGCTCATCGTGGTGACGACGGTGTCGGCGCTCGTGCACCTTTATAGCTTTGGCTACATGGCGCATGACGAGAACTGGAAAGAGGGCGAGGCCTATAAGGCGCGGTTCTTTGCCTATCTCAGCTTCTTCACCTTTGCGATGCTGATGCTGGTGACCTCGGACAACCTTGTGCAGATGTTCTTTGGCTGGGAAGGCGTCGGCGTCGCGTCCTACCTGCTGATCGGGTTCTACTACAAGAAGCCGAGCGCCAACGCGGCGGCGATCAAGGCCTTCGTGGTCAACCGGGTGGGGGATTTCGGCTTTGCGCTCGGGATTTTCGGGATTTTCTACCTGACCGACTCGGTCAAGTTCGACGATATCTTTGCCGCGGCACCGACGCTGGCGGAGACGCAGCTGCATTTCCTGTGGACCGAATGGAACGCCGCGAACCTGCTGGCCTTCCTGCTGTTCATCGGGGCGATGGGCAAATCGGCGCAGCTCTTCCTGCACACGTGGTTGCCGGACGCGATGGAAGGCCCGACGCCCGTGTCGGCGCTTATCCACGCGGCGACCATGGTGACCGCAGGTGTCTTCCTTGTCTGCCGCATGTCGCCGATCATGGAATACGCACCCGAGGCGATGGCCTTCGTGACCTTCCTTGGCGCGACCACCGCCTTTGTCGCGGCGACGATCGGCCTTGTGCAGAACGATATCAAGCGCGTGATCGCCTATTCGACCATGTCGCAGCTTGGTTACATGTTCGTGGCGGCGGGGGTTGGCGTCTATTCGGTCGCCATGTTCCACCTCTTCACCCACGCCTTCTTCAAGGCGATGCTCTTCCTTGGGGCGGGGTCGGTGATCCATGGCATGCACCATGAACAGGACATGCGGAACTATGGCGGTCTGCGCAAGAAGCTGCCTTATACCTATTGGGCGATGATGATCGGCACGCTGGCCATCACCGGGGTGGGGATACCGCTCACCGGCTGGATCGGCTTTGCGGGTTTTGCCTCCAAGGATGCGGTCATTGAATCGGCCTTTGTCGGCAGTGCGGGGGGCTATGCCTTCTGGATGCTGGTCATCGCGGCGCTGTTCACGTCCTTCTATTCCTGGCGGCTGATGTTCATGACCTTCTTCGGCGAGGCGCGCGGCAACAAGCACACCCATGAACATGCCCATGAGAGCCCCAAGGTGATGCTTATCCCGCTGGGCGTGCTGGCGATTGGCGCGGTGTTTGCGGGCGCTGTCTGGTATGGGAGCTTCTTCGGCAAGACCAACGAGGTGGTGAAATTCTTCGGCGGCACATATGGCGAACCGACCCAGGAACTGGTCGAGGCCGTGGCCGAGCGCAGCCCCAAGGCGTCGGAACTGCATTACGTGATGGAGAGCAAGCCGGGCGAGGCCGCGATCTTTATCGCACCCGAAAATACCGTCCTGCACGAGGCGCATTACGTGCCCAAATGGGTCAAGCTTTCGCCCTTCGTCGCCATGGTCATCGGTCTCCTGACCGCGATGTGGTTCTATATCTGGAACCCGGAGATGCCCAAGCGTCTGGCAGAGGTGCAGCGTCCGCTCTATCTCTTCCTGCTCAACAAGTGGTATTTCGACGAGATCTATGACGCGATCTTTGTGCGGCCGGCCAAGGCGCTTGGGCGGTTCCTCTGGAAGCGTGGCGACGGCAATGTCATCGACGGCGCGATCAACGGCGTGGCGATGGGGATCGTTCCCTTCTTTACCCGCCTCGCGGGCCGCGCCCAATCCGGTTACATCTTCACTTATGCATTTGCCATGGTGATCGGCATCGTGGTGCTCATCACCTGGATGACGCTCAGCGGAGGAGCGCACTAATGAACGACAGCCTGCTCTCCCTAGTTACCTTCCTTCCGGCGCTGGCGGCGGCCATTCTGGCCATCTTCCTGCGCGGGGAGGAGGCCGCAGCGCAGCGCAATGCGAAATGGGTTGCGATGGTGGCCACGGTCATCACCTTCCTCGTGTCGCTCTTCATCCTTGTAGAATTCGATCCCTCCAACACGGGGTTCCAGTTCGTAGAGGAGCGCGAATGGCTTCTGGGCATGCAATACAAGATGGGGGTCGACGGGATTTCTGTCCTGTTCGTGATGCTCACCACCTTCATGATGCCGCTTGTCATCGCCGCGTCCTGGCATGTCGAGACGCGGGTCAAGGAATACATGATTGCCTTCCTGCTCCTGGAAACGCTGATGCTTGGCGTGTTCATGGCGCTTGATCTCGTGCTGTTCTACCTCTTCTTCGAGGCGGGCCTCATTCCGATGTTCCTCATTATCGGCATCTGGGGGGGGGCGAACCGCATCTATGCGAGCTTCAAGTTCTTCCTTTATACCTTCCTCGGCTCGGTGCTGATGCTGGTGGCGATGGTGGCGATGTTCTCGGAGGCGGGCACGACGGATATTCCGACGCTGATGGCGCATGAATTTGCCTCCGAGAGTTTCTCGGTGCTTGGCATTCACATCCTTGGCGGGATGCAGACCCTTCTGTTCCTTGCGTTCTTTGCCTCCTTCGCGGTCAAGATGCCGATGTGGCCGGTGCATACCTGGCTGCCGGATGCGCACGTGCAGGCGCCGACCGCCGGGTCGGTCGTGCTTGCGGCGATCCTGTTGAAGATGGGGGGCTATGGATTCCTGCGGTTCAGCCTGCCGATGTTCCCGGTGGGGGCTGCGGTGATGACCGATCTGGTGCTGTGGATGTCGGCAATTGCGATTGTCTATACCTCGCTTGTTGCGCTGGTGCAGGAAGACATGAAAAAACTCATCGCCTATTCCTCGGTCGCGCATATGGGCTATGTCACCATGGGTATTTTCGCGGCGAACCAGCAGGGCATCGACGGTGCCATCTTCCAGATGCTGAGCCACGGGTTCATCTCGGGTGCGCTCTTTCTCTGCGTGGGCGTGATCTATGACCGGATGCACACCCGCGAGATCGACGCCTATGGCGGGCTTGTGACACGGATGCCGGCCTATGCGTTGATCTTCATGTTCTTCACCATGGCCAATGTCGGCTTGCCGGGCACCTCCGGGTTTGTCGGCGAATTCCTGACGCTTATGGGGATTTTCCAGGTCAATACCTGGGTTGCGCTCGTGGCGACCTCGGGGGTGATCCTGTCTGCGGCCTATGCGCTCTGGCTCTATCGGCGGGTGGTGTTTGGCGATCTCATCAAGGAGAGCCTGCGCACCATTTCCGACATGAGCGCGCGTGAAAAGTGGATTTTCGCGCCTTTGGTGGCGATGACGCTTATCCTTGGCGTGTATCCGGCGCTGGTCACCGATATCATCGGCCCCTCGGTCGAACATCTGATTTCCAACTATCATGCCGCCCTGGGCAGCGCCTCGGAAGGGGCGCACCAGTTGGCGTCGCATTAAGGAGAGCTTGAGAAATGATCCAGGCTGATCTCAACATAATCCTGCCGGAAATCCTTCTGGCGATCTTTGCGATGCTGGCGCTGATTGGTGCAGTTTATACCGGCAAGGACAAGCTCGCGCCGATGATCACGTGGGTCACGGCAGCGGTGCTCGTGCTGGTTGCGGTATGGATCGGCGTCAATGGTGAAGGCACGCGGACAGCCTTTGGCGGCATGTTCAACGACGATGCCTTTGGCCGGTTTGCCAAGATCACCATGCTTGTGTCGGCGGCGGCGGTGCTTGTCATGGGGCAGGATTACATGTCGCGCCGCGATATGCTTCGCTTTGAATACCCGATCCTTGTGACGCTCTCCGTGGTGGGCATGATGGTCATGGTGTCGGCGGGCGACCTCATGGCGCTTTACATGGGGCTCGAACTGCAATCATTGGCGCTTTACGTGGTGGCCTCGATCCGCCGCGACAGCCTCAAGTCGACGGAAGCCGGGCTCAAGTATTTCGTGCTTGGCGCCTTGTCGTCGGGTCTTCTGCTGTTTGGCGCGTCGCTGGTCTATGGTTTTGCCGGCACAACGCTGTTCAGCGGTATCATTGCCGCTGCGGGCGAGGGGCATGCGCCGGTTGGTCTTTTGATCGGCTTGACGCTTGTCGTGTCGGGGCTGGCGTTCAAGGTCTCGGCCGTGCCGTTCCACATGTGGACGCCGGATGTCTATGAAGGCGCGCCGACGCCGGTCACGGCCTTTTTCGCCACCGCGCCGAAAATGGCGGCGATGGGGCTTTTCGCGCGCGTGTTGCACGATGCCTTTGGCGGCGTTGTCGGTGACTGGCAGCAGATCATCGCGCTTCTGTCGGTCCTGTCGATGTTCCTCGGGGCCGTGGCGGCGATCGGGCAGACAAATATCAAACGCCTGATGGCCTATTCCTCGATCGCGCATATGGGCTATGCGCTCATGGGGCTGGCGGCCGGGACGGCGTTCGGCGTTCAGGCGCTGCTGATCTACATGGCGATCTATGTGACGATGAGCGTCGGCACCTTTGCCTTTATCCTGACGATGGAGAAGGACGGCCAGCCCGTCACGGATATCACGGCGCTCAACATGTATGCCAAGCGTGAGCCGGGCAAGGCGCTTGCGGTGCTGATCCTGATGTTCTCGCTGGCTGGTGTGCCGCCGCTCGTGGGGTTCTTTGGCAAGCTCTACGTGCTGCGTGCGGCCTATGAGGCGGGGCTGGCCTGGCTTGCGGTACTGGGCGTGATCGCCTCGGTGATCGGGGCGTTCTACTACCTGCGCATCGTCTACTACATGTATTTTGGCGAAGAAGGCGAGGCGCTCGACAGTGGCAAATCGCCGGTGCTCTGGGTGATGCTCATGGGGTCGGCGGCGATCATGCTTGTGGGGGTCGTGAACCTCTTCGGCATCGAGGGACCAGCGCTGATCGCGGCGGAAACCTTGCTACGCTAAGGCCGGGACGATTGGAGTGCAGCGCGCCCTATCGGGGCGCGTTGCCGTTTTCGAGGGAAGGACAAGTGGCATGGTGGACTGGCCGCAGGGGTATGGCAGGCGTGTCCTTGCCGAGGTCGACAGCACCAATGCCGAGGCCGCCCGTCTTGCGCCCGGACTGATGCGCCCCGAGTGGATTCTCGGCCTGCGCCAGACCAAGGGGCGGGGACGGCGTGGGCGGCCTTGGACCGATCCGGAAGGAAATTTCGCGGCCACGCTCGTCATGCAACCTGCCGAGACGCCGGATCGTATCGCGCTTCGGTCATTCGTAGCGTCGCTTGCCCTTTACGATGCCTTCGTGGCGGCGACCGGACACACCGCGCCCTTCGCGCTCAAATGGCCCAATGACGTGCTTTTGAATGGCGGCAAGGTGGCAGGTATCCTGCTTGAAAGCGCGGGGCGCGCGGGCGGTCAGGTCAGCCACATCGCCATCGGCATCGGCGTCAACCTGCGCCATGCGCCGACACCCGATCAGGTTGAGCCGGGGGCCGTGCCGCCCAAATCGCTTTTGTCGGAGACAGGTGCCAAGGTGACGCCGGAGGATTTTCTCGACCTGCTCGCCCCGGCCTATGCGCGCTATGAGACGCAGTTTCGCACCTACGGGTTCGCGCCGATCCGCACCGCGTGGCTCTCGCGGGCGGCTCGGATTGGCGAGACGATCACGGCGCGAACGTCGCGTGACGAGACAGTTGGCATTTTCGAAACGGTGGACAGCGCTGGCAATCTGGTGTTGAAGACCTCGCAAGGGTCCGTGGCCATACCGGCGGCGGAGGTGTTTTTCTAGGGAGGCAGACCATGCTTCTGGCCATTGATTGCGGCAACACCAATACGGTTTTCTCGATCTGGGACGGGGAGAGGTTTCTCTGCACGTTGCGGACTTCGACGCATCATGCGCGCACGGCGGATGCCTATTTCACGTGGTATTCGACTCTCGTCAAACATTATGGGATCGACGCGGATATCACCGATGTGATCATCTCTTCGACGGTGCCGCGGGTGGTTTTCAACCTCCGGGTTTTTGCGGATCGGTTCTTTGGGTGTCGTCCGATTGTCGTTGGTAAGCCGGAATGTCTTTTGCCGACGCAGCCGCGCGTTGACCTTGGAACGCAGGTTGGACCCGACAGGCTTGTCAACGCGGCGGGCGCGTTTGATCGCCACGGTGGGGACATCATCGTGGTTGATTTCGGGACCGCGACGACCTTTGACGTGGTGGCCAAGGATGGCGCCTATGTCGGTGGCGTGATTGCCCCGGGTGTAAATCTTAGCCTGGAAGCCCTACATAACTCTGCAGCGGCCCTCCCACATGTGGACATTGCCAAGCCGCAGAAAGTCGTAGGGACCAACACCGTCGCCTGTATCCAGTCGGGGGTGTTCTGGGGCTACGTGGGTCTCGTGCGAGAGATCTGTGAAAGAATAAAGGCCGAGCGCGATCGGTCGATGCAAATTATCGCGACAGGCGGGCTGGCGCCTCTGTTCCAGCAATCAGTCGAGCTATTTGACTGTTTCGAAGAAGACCTGACGATGCACGGCCTGACCGTGATTCACAAATACAATAAGGAAAACGCGGCTTGAGCAGCGAAAAATTGATTTATTTGCCCCTCGGTGGAGCGGGCGAAATCGGCATGAATGCCTATGTCTATGGCTATGGCAAGGAGGGCCAAGAACGCCTGATCCTTGTCGATCTGGGCGTGACATTCTCGGATATGGAAACAAGTCCCGGTGTGGATCTGATTTTCCCCGACATGACATGGCTTATCGAGAACAAGGACCGCCTTGAGGCGGTGTTCATCACCCACGGTCACGAAGATCACGTCGGCGCGGTTGGCCATTTCTGGGAAGATCTTGGCGTGCCTGTCTATGCACGGGTATTTACCGCCGCCCTGGCCCGGCACAAGATGAAGGACCGGGGTGCGCCGGAGGCGGAAGTCATCACCGTGGGCGCCTGGCCGGAGATGACCAAGGCCGGGCCGTTCACTGTCGGGTTCCTGCCGGTGAGTCACTCGATACCGGAAAGCGCCGCTCTGGTGATCGACAGCCCGGCGGGGCGGGTCATCCATTCGGGGGATTTCAAGCTCGACGAGACGCCGGTCGTGGGCGAGCCCTTTGACAAGGATCTCTGGGCCGAGGTGAGCAGGGATGGCGTCAAGGCGCTGGTCTGTGACTCGACCAACGTGTTCTCGCTCCATCCCGGACGGTCCGAGGCCAGCGTGGGCCGCGAGATCGAAGCCCTTGTCAGCGAGGCGCCGCATATGGTCGTCGCCACGACTTTTGCCTCGAACGTGGCGCGTGTCAAAACGCTGGCCGAAGCGGGCGAGCGGGCTGGGCGGTCGATCTGTCTCATGGGGCGCGCGATGCGCCGGATGATCGAGACAGCGGTGGAAACCGGCGTTCTCAAGAGTTTCCCCAAAGTCGTCAGCATCGAGGATGCACGCGCGATTCCGCGCGAGAACCTGATGCTTCTGGTGACCGGCTCTCAGGGGGAACGCCGCGCTGCCTCGGCGCAGCTTGCGCGGGGCAAGTATAACGGCATGACGCTCAAGGACGGGGATATGTTCCTGTTCTCCTCGAAAACCATTCCGGGCAATGAACGCGGCGTGATCCGCATCATGAACCAGTTCTCGGAAATGGGGGTCGAGGTCGTGGACGATCACGAGGGGCGCTATCACGTCTCGGGCCATGCCAACCGGCCCGACCTTGAGGCCCTGCAGGATATCGTCAATCCGCAAATGGTCATCCCGAACCACGGGGAACATCGCCACCTGCGCCAACATGCCAAGATTTCCGAGGCGCGCGGGCGACAGAGCATCGTGGCCGTGAATGGCACGATGATAGACCTTACGGGTAATGCGCCCCGTGTCGCGGGGTATGTCGAGACCGGGCGCACCTATCTTGACGGTGCGGTGAAGATCGGTGCGTTGGATGGGATCGTGCGCGACCGTATCCGCATGGCGCTCAATGGGCATGTGGTGGTCAATGTGATCCTTGACGAGGATGACGAACCGCTTGGCGAGGCATGGTGCGAGATCATGGGGTTGCCGGAGCAGGGGCGTAGCTTTGCGCCGCTTCTGGACGTGCTCGAAGAAGACCTGACCCAGTTCCTTGGGCGGGCGAATGACAAGACGCTGGCCAATGACGACAAGCTCGAAGAAGAGCTGCGCCGGATCGCGCGCAACACGTGCAATGACGAAATCGGGCGCAAGCCGGAAGTCACGGTGATCGTGAGCCGTCTCAGCTAAAGTGTTTCGGATTATACTTGTGGCACGATGATAGGTCGAAACGCTTTAAGGTTTTGATGTAATGAAAGAAAACGGGCCGGGGAGCATATGCTCCCCGGCCCGTCTTGCATTCCGGTCAGGTGGTTAGCCCGCGCGCCGTTCGTCAAAACTCAGAGCGATGAAACTCGGCATATGGTCGCCCATACCGACAACCTTGTTGTCCTTGCCGCCACGATCATTGTTGCGGTCGATACGCTCATTACGATCAGAGGACCGGCTACTGCGCGAACGGCTCCGGCTTTTGGAAGCCGGTTTCTCGTTCCCGGGCGCTTCCTCGGCCTGAGGCGCGTCCTGGGTCCTGGCGCCCTGGGGCTTGGCTTCGGCCTTTTCTTCGGCTTTGGGCTGTTCGTCGGATTTGCGTTTGCGGGTGGACTTGATGTCAAGTTCAACGCGCGGGATTTCCTTCTGGATCAGCTTTTCAACCGCGTCGAAGGCTTTCTCGTCGCGCGGTGTGCAGATCATGAACGCCTTGCCGTCACGCCCTGCACGTCCGGTGCGGCCAATGCGGTGCACGTAATCCTCGGCATGGCCGGGAACGTCGAAGTTGAATACGTGGCTGACCGACGGCACGTCGAGACCGCGCGCGGCGACATCCGAGGCCACGAGGAAACGCAGCTCGCCATTGCGGAATGCGTCGAGCGTCTTGGTGCGCTGGCTCTGGTCAAGGTCACCGTGGATCGGTGCGGCGTCGAGACCGTATTTCTTGAGCGATTTCGCGCAGATGTCCACATCCGTCTTGCGATTGCAGAAGATGATCGCGTTTGTGCAGGCGTCACCTTCCTTGGCGATCAACTCGCGCAGGACGCGGCGCTTTTCGCTCGCTTCGCGGTCGCGGCGCGAGGGTTTGAACATCACGACGCCCTGTTCGATGGTCTCGGAGGCGGTGGCCTGCCGGGCGACTTCGATCCGCGCGGGCGCAGAGAGGAAGGTGTTGGTGATGCGCTCGATCTCGGGGGCCATGGTGGCCGAGAAGAACAGGGTCTGGCGGGTGAAGGGCGTGAGCGAGAAGATGCGCTCGATATCCGGGATAAATCCCATGTCGAGCATCCGGTCGGCCTCGTCCACGACCATGATCTGCACGCCGGTCAGCAAGAGCTTGCCGCGTTCGAAATGGTCGAGCAGGCGGCCTGGCGTGGCGATCAGGACGTCAACGCCCTTGTCGATCAGCTTGTCCTGTTCCTTGAACGAAACGCCGCCGATCAGCAGCGCCTTGGTCAGCTTGAGATGCTTGGAATAGGTGTCGAAGTTCTCAGCCACCTGTGCTGCAAGTTCCCGCGTGGGGCAGAGCACGAGGCTTCTCGGCATCCGGGCGCGGGCGCGCCCACGCGCGAGAAGCGACAACATCGGCAGCGTGAAGCTCGCGGTCTTGCCGGTGCCCGTTTGGGCGATGCCAAGAACGTCACGGCCTTCCAACGCAGGGGGAATCGCCCCGGCCTGAATCGGGGTCGGCGACTCGTAGCCAGCCTCGTCGATCGCCTTGAGAACCTTGGTGTTGAGGTTGAGGTCAGAGAATTTTGTCATGCGTATCCGTGGTTTACGGACACGTGCGGCCCGTAGCGTAAATGCGGATCGGACCCGTGCGGTCCCGCGGTTTGTCACGTATATGACCCACGATGCGGGTTGTAGCCCAACCGCGGCGTTGGGTCAATCAAAGCTCGGGAAACAAAGGGTTTTCGGCCAATTCACGCTGCACCCTTGCGCCAATCGGGAAACAGGCGTTCGCGTTTCTCGTCGAGATCGAGGCGAAAAACCCGCAGCAGGTCGTGTTTGCGCAGGCCTTCCAGCAATGCGGGACGCGCCAGGCACACCTCGTTGAAAAAGTCTCTCAGGGCCTCTTCACCATTTTCCTCAAGCAGCAGTTTGAAGAGTTCATACTTGGAAAGCCCGCCTTCTTCATGTGGCCGTGTCGGGTTCAGCTCGGCCCTGTAAGAGCCCTTGTCGTGTCGATAGTCGAAACTCTTGCGCCAGCTTGCCCAGTTCTTGAAATGGCGGTGGCAGAGTTCTACGTCCTCCATGATGCTGTCCGGCCCGACCTTGTGTTCGCCACGCATGACGCGGTGAATCTTGAAACTCAGCGGCCCAAGCCCGGTGCGCAGGAAGCATTTGCCGTGAATATGGCTCACGAAACCGCCAGCGATACAATCGCCGAAAGTTGGATAGAGTTCGGCTTCGATCTCTGCGCGGCGTTCGGCGTTGCGTTCCCATGCCTTGCAATAGACCGCTTCGGGATCGAGGCCCGGAAGGTCTTCCGAAGCCATCGCTTCGGCGGGAGAGATTCGGGCGACGTTGACGCTTTCGGGCATGGCCGCGAGCGCGGCGCGGAAATCACCGCGCGGACAGACGAATTCATCCACGTCGATATGGCCAAGCCAGTCAAGACCGACCTCACCCGCCAACTGATAGGCCTGCGTGGCATTGACGACTTGGCGCACCTGATGTTTGAGGGGGCGGCGGCCCTTGGTTTCCTGCCAATAGGCATCGCTGGTGAAAATGGCCGACACTTTCGGGTGCCTTTCAAGGGCAATCCGCGCGCGAGGGGTCGGGGCATCCAGGTAGATGAAGACATGATCTGCACCGAGATCGAGATGATAGGCCACGAAATCGAGCACATCCCGCGCAGGGGCCTTGATCGTTGCAACAATTCCCCAGCGCATCAACGCTCCTCCTTGAGGCGGGCATAGACCTCGCGCATGCGCCGGATACGTCGAAAGATCGTTCCGGGATCACGGTTCAGTTCTTCCATCAGGTGATTGGCCAGGGGCGCGATGCCGGGATCGGTCATGGCAAGTTCCCAGACCGGGGCCAGGAGGTTGGAATCAAGGCCGCCCGCCCTGAGCGAATACTGGTCCATCTTGAGGGGCAGGGCCACACGTTTCTTGCGGCTGAACCCGAAAGGGGTTTGCGGGTCAAACCCGCTATAGAGCCGCTCGAATTCGTAGAGCTTCATCAGGCCGAAGAGCATGCGCAGGGCCTGGCCGACTTGTCGTTGCACATCTGTGCCGCCGTGGTCGGCGAAGGTCATGATGGAGGAGACTTTCCAACGGATGTCGAGCGCCTCGATCAGGTGGCTATGCTGTTCTTCCCAGAGCCGCAGGAAAAGAGCAGGAGCGGTGTCGGGGGCGTCGGATTTGCGCAGTGTCGAGATCAGCAGCGCGTTGAGATAGGCGAGTTCAGAATTTCCGACAAATTCGCGGGCAATGGCGCGGCGCTTATTGGCCCAGGCCGAGCGCGGATTTGCCTCGCCTTTTTGTTTGCGAGTGGCCTCTTCGGTCACTTCCGCGGTGGCCAGAAGGTCAAGGTCGATATTGTCCGGCGGGAAGTTTTCATTCGTGAAATCAAACGGTTCACGGCGGGAATTATAGCGCCCGAGAAGGGCGTCCAGTCCACCGGGATAGGTCTCGTTTCCACTGCTCATGGCGCATGATCGCACGGGGGTTCGCCCCGCGCAATTCCCCATTGGCTCAGACCATCATTTCCTTTGTCGCAGTCAGTTTGATATCCGGATAATCGCGTTCGACGCGGTCGATGTCCCATTGCAGGCGCGTGAGATAGACCACGTCGCCGTCATGGTCATAGGAGATATGTTGCTTGTTGGCGTTGACGAACTTGTCCACGGCGGCGCGGCTTCCCGCTACCCAGCGGGCGGAGGTGAATTGCGATTGCTCAAAACGCACGGGCAGGCCGTATTCCATCTCGATCCGGCTTGCGAGGACTTCGAATTGAAGCGCGCCGACGACACCGACGATGAAGCCAGAGCCGATATTGGGTTTGAACACCTTGGCTGCGCCTTCTTCGGCAAACTGCATGAGTGCCTTTTCAAGGTGTTTGGCCTTCATCGGATCGCCCGCGCGGATGCCCTGAAGGAGTTCCGGCGCGAAGGAGGGGATTCCGGTGGCGCGGATCATTTCGCCCTCGGTCAGGGTATCGCCGATGCGCAACTGGCCGTGGTTCGGAATGCCGATGATGTCGCCGGCCCATGCTTCCTCGGCAAGCTCGCGGTCGGAGGCGAGGAAGAGGACGGGGTTGGAGATTGCCATCGGTTTCTTGGAGCGAACATGGGTCAGTTTCATGCCGCGTTTGAAATGGCCGGAGGCGAGGCGCACGAAGGCCACGCGGTCGCGATGCTTGGGGTCCATGTTGGCCTGAACCTTGAAAACAAAGCCCGTGACCTTCTTTTCCTCGGGAGAAATCTGTCGCGGTTCGGCGGCCTGCGGTTGCGGTTCGGGGCCGTATTTTGCGATCCCGTCCATCAGTTCCTGAACCCCGAAGGAGTTGATCGCGGAGCCGAACCAGATCGGGGTCATGTGGCCTTCGAGAACGGCTTGCGGGTCCAGTGCGGGCAGGAGTTCGCGCGCCATTTCGACCTCTTCCTGAAGCTGCTCAAGAAGATGGGCCGGGATGTGCTCGGCCAGTTTCGGATCGTCGAGTCCCTGGATCGAGACGCTTTCTGCAACGACGTTCCGGTCGGCCCGGTCCATCAGTTCGAGACGGTCATTGAGCAGGTCGTAACATCCCATGAACTCGCGACCGACGCCGATGGGCCAGCTTGCAGGGGTGACGTCAATCGCAAGGTTTTCCTGAATTTCATCAATGATATCAAAAGTATCTCGGCTCTCGCGATCCATCTTGTTACAGAAGGTCAGGATCGGCAAATCGCGCAGGCGGCAGACCTCGAAGAGTTTCCGGGTCTGGCTTTCGACGCCCTTTGCGCCGTCGATCACCATCACGGCGGCATCTACCGCGGTCAGGGTGCGGTAGGTGTCTTCGGAGAAGTCCGAGTGGCCGGGTGTGTCGACGAGGTTGAAGCGGAACTGGTGGAAATCAAACGACATGGCCGAGGCCGAGACAGATATGCCGCGGTCCTTTTCCATCTGCATGAAATCCGAGCGCGTGCGCCGGGCCTCGCCCTTGGCGCGGACCTGGCCGGCCATCTGGATGGCGCCCCCGTAGAGGAGGAACTTTTCGGTCAGAGTCGTCTTGCCCGCATCCGGGTGCGAAATGATCGCAAAGGTGCGGCGGCGGCCAATTTCAGGCGGCAGGGCGGGGCGATTTGTCGAGGCGTCTAGCATGTAAAGGCATATAGAAGGGGCGGCGCGGCGGCGCAATACGGGGATATGTATCACGTCGGTATTACGTCGGTATCGCGTCGGTGCGAATCGTGACAGGGGATGGTGTCAGGGAGGTTCCCTAGAGTCTTGGCGGGATGGCCCGTTTTCTTTCAAAGAAAGCGGGGTTCACTTTGACGAGGCGCGGCGCAGCAGGTCAACGGCATCCGGCCGGTTGAGGAGCGTTTCCTGAAGTTCGAAGGCGCGGCGCGTGGCGCCTCCGGTGGCACTGTTGGAGAATGCCTTGAGACGTTTTTCGACCTCGCGGGGCAGAATGGCGCGGGTGCGTTGATCAGCCTGCATTGTTTCCGCGCTGATGCCTTCGGCAAAGATGATCTGATGGGTGTCGAAAAGGATCTGGAAATAGTCGACGAAACCGCCGTCTTGCACGTAGACGGTTTCGCCGTTCACAAGGTGGCGCGCCCGGACGAGCAGTTCCGAGCGGCCGGCGCCGATATGATCGTGGCGCTGATAGATGAAAAGGCGGTGGTCGGGGCTGACCTTGAGGTCGGCTGCGTTGTTGAGCGTACCTTCGGTGATGACGATGGGGGCAAATTCGCCCTTGGCGCGCATGGTCAGCGTGCCGATCCAGCGCACCTCTTGCGGGCCGTCATCGCGCGTCAGGACGCGGTCGCCGGGGCGGATGTTCTCGACCGGTTTCTGTTCGCCGGTAGCCATCGTGATGCGGGTGCCGCGTGTGAAGCTGACGCAGGCGAGTTGGGCCATGCGCAGGCGTGCAGCCTCGCGGTCGACACGGACGAGCGTATAGGGTGTCTTGACCGAAAGCGGCGCCAGGGGCGCGGCGTAGATCTGGGCCACATTGCCCTCGGAATCGACCTCGACAAGGACCACGATCTCGACGGTTTCGCCGGTCGGCGGCATGACGGTCAGGACGCTATCGGCATAAAGTGCGGCGTCGGGGGTGCCAATGTGGCTACCGTCAGCGATCCGGTAGGTGTCATCCTCCCCGATACGCATCGAGAGGCGGCGAATATCCGCATCGGCGGCAAGTTCGTAGATATCGTCGGGGAGCAGTTCATCCGCGAAAGACAGAACATCCCCGAGATTTGCGCCGTTGATGACACGGAAGTCATCTGCCAGATAGATCGGCAGCTGCTGTGTCGCGAGCGCGGAAAGTAGCGGGGATGATGACATGCGACGGTTTTCTCCGATTGTTCGGGGCTGTGCAAGCTGTGACGTAGGATTGTGGCCGTTTGTGGCCATGCAATCGGCAATTTGCTGGCAGTCGCCCCGAAATTCGCGCTAGTTGTGACGAAACGAAACGAAAAGGGGAGACGATACATGGATCTTGGACTCAAAGGTAAAAAGGCGCTTGTTTGCGCATCCTCCAAGGGCTTGGGGTTCGGCTGTGCCGAGGCGTTGGCCGAGGCCGGGGTGGACCTGGTGATGAATGCGCGCGGGGCCGAGGCGCTCGAAGCGGCGGCGGCGGACCTGCGCGCGCGGTTCGGCGTTGCGGTCGAGACGGTCGTTGCCGATGTGACGACGCCCGAGGGACAGGCGCAGGTTCTCGCGGTGGCTGAAGGGGCCGATATCCTCGTGACCAATGCGGGCGGCCCGCCGCCGGGCATGTGGAGCGATTGGGATCGCGAGGATTTCATCAAGGCGCTTGATGCCAACATGCTGGCGCCAATCGCGCTCATGAAGGCGCTTTTGCCGGGCATGATGGAGAAGGGCTGGGGCCGGGTGGTCAATATCACCTCGCAATCGGTCAAGGCGCCCATCGCGGTTCTTGGCCTGTCCAATTCGGCGCGCGCAGGCCTGACGGGCTATGTTGCAGGCACGGCGCGGCAGGTCGCGGGCAGCGGCGTCACGATCAACAACCTTCAGCCGGGCATTCACGCGACGGATCGCGCGGTGTCGCTTGATACGGGCGTGGCCAAGCAGCAGGGGATCAGCCTTGAGGAGGCCAAGGCCAACCGTTGTGCGACGATCCCGGCGGGGCGTTATGGCACGGCGCAGGAATTTGGCGCGGCCTGTGCCTTCCTGTGCTCAACGCATGCCGGGTTCATCGTGGGCCAGAACATCCTGCTTGATGGCGGGGCGGTCAATTCGACGATGTAAGGGGCCGCAGGCTTGCGGGCCGCAAGGGGGGCTGGTAAGGGTCGGGAAATTCCCGAGCAAATCGCTCGGGCAGGATCAGAGACGCCATGAGAGACGGACGTGACGCAGCCCCCTCCCAGACTTGAAATTCGCAACCTGCATCGACGTTTCGGAGACCGGGACGTCGTGGCGGGGGTGTCGCTCACGATTCAGCCAGGGCATGTGACCTGCCTCCTGGGGCCGTCTGGCTGTGGCAAGTCGACGACGCTTCGGATGATCGCGGGCGTTGATCTTCAGGATTCCGGCGAGATCTATGTCGATGGCAAGCTGATTTGCGATACGGTGTTCCGCGTGCCGCCCGAACGGCGGCATATTGGCCTGATGTTCCAGGATTTCGCGCTTTTCCCGCATCTGACGGTTGCCGATAACGTGGCTTTCGGGCTCAAGGGCAGCAAGGCCGAGAAACGCGCGCGGGTCGAAGAGCTTCTGGCCAAGGTGGGCCTTGAATGGACCATCGACGAATATCCCCATAGCCTTTCGGGCGGTGAACAGCAGCGGGTCGCGCTGGCGCGTGCGCTGGCGCCGAAACCCCGGATCATGCTCATGGACGAGCCGTTCTCGGGGCTGGACAACCGGCTGCGCGACGGTATCCGCGACGAGACGCTGGCGATCCTCAAGGACGAGGATACGGCGGTTCTTCTTGTCACGCATGAGCCGGAAGAGGCGCTGCGCATGGCCGATGAGATCGCGCTCATGCGGGATGGCAAGATCGTTCAGCAGGGCGCGCCGTATAACATCTACAACGCGCCTGTGGACAAGGCGGCGGTTGCCTTCTTCAGCGATATCAACGTGATCCGCGGGCATAGCAACGGCGCGCTGACCGATACGCCCTTTGGCCAGTTCCTGACGCCGGGATTCGAGGATGGCGAAGAGGTCGAGATCGTGATCCGCCCGCAGCATCTCAAGCTCGATTTCGACCGGGGCGGCAAGGGGCCGTTGCCGACGACCAGCGACGGGGTCGCCGCGCGTGGCGTGGTTGAGCGCGCGCGCTTCATGGGCACCGAGAGCCTTGTGGAATTCCGCATGGAGCATGATGGTTCGATGCTCAAGGCCACGGTGCCAAATGTCTTCCTGCCCAAGCCCGGCACGCCACTCTGGCTCATGCTGCGGCGGGATCGCTGCTTCGTGTTCCGCGCCGAGCGGTAGGGCTATTCAGGCAGGATAATACCGGTCTCCTTGGCCTTGTGCTCTGGTTCGAGATGGATCGTGACATGCAGGTCTGGCACGGCCCCGTGCAGGGCGTCTTCGACGCGATCACAGATTTCATGCGCATCGTAGACGCTCATGTCGCCGGGCACGACGAGGTGAAACTCGACGAAGTTGGCGCGCCCCGCGTGGCGTGTCTTGAGATCATGGGCTTCCACGGCGCCGGTCGCCTCGGCGGCGATGACCCTATGGATGTGGTCGAGCGTGGCCTGCGGCACGGCCTCGTCCATCAGGCTGCTCAGGGAGGCGAGGACCAGTTTGCCGCCGCTCCACAGGATATTCAGCGCAACGAGGGTTGCCATCAGCGGATCAAGTCCCCACCAGCCGGTTGCCACGGTGAGAAGAACACCGATGGCCACGCCAAAGGAGGTGAAGACATCGGTCCAGAGATGTTTGCCATCGGCGACGAGGGCAGGGGATTTCAGGGCACGCCCCCGGCGCACCAGAACCCAGGCCCATACACCGTTGAGCAGGGTCGCGCCCGCGTTGATCAACAGACCTTCGAGCGGCGCGGTGAGCCTGTGAGGAGACAGAAAACCGCCATAGGCCTCGCGCAGGATGAGCAGGGCCGCGATGATGATCAGGACGCCTTCGAGAACGGCGCTGAAGAATTCGGCCTTGTGGTGGCCGAACGGGTGGTTGGTGTCAGCCGGGCGTGCGGCGACGCGGATGGCGATCAGGGCGGCGATGGCGGTGGCAAGGTTGACGATGCTTTCAAGCGCGTCGGACAAGAGCGCGACAGAGCCCGTCACCCACCATGCCAGCATCTTGAGGCCAAGCACGAGCACGCCGATCACAAGGCTGATTGAGGCGAGTTTGAGGGCGGGTGACATGGGCTGTCCTGTCTTGGATAGGGCCGTCCTAACGGGGCGGGCCAGCGGACTCAAGGGCGTGATGTGAGCCTATTCAAGCTCTGCCCGGTAGTCCTCGAGCCGCTTGCCCGGCTCATCGACGAAGAGGCCGGGCAGGACCGTGGCCTGTGCAATCTGGTCGGCGCGCAGGTTGGCGAAATCGCCGGTCGTGTCGCACCAGACAAGACAGGTCCAGACCCGGCCCCAATAGTCGAGCTTGAGGGGGCGGACCTCGCGCGTGGCGCCGTCCTGCATGGTCAGGCGGAGTTTCTGGCGCCCCCGGATGGCGGCGCGCAGGGTGGCGAGGTGGCGAAACCCCTCGGCGGCATCCGCGAAGGGGTAGACCGCAAAGCCGAAGGATTTCGGTGCGCCGTGGCGATCTTCGGGGAGAACGGCGTCGATCTTGGCAGAGAGAGTTTGCGCGGCATTGCGCAACTCTCCGTCGACACCATTGCCCACGGCGGCGAGGCCCAGATGCAGCGCCTCCAGTTCGGTTTCGGTCAGGTTCAGGGGCGGCAAGGTGATGGCGGCGCGGGCCGAGTAGCCGATGCCGCGCTCGCCCTCGACCGGAATACCGGAGGCCGCAAGCGTGTCCATGTCGCGGTAGATCGTGCGCATCGACACACCAAGCTTTCCGGCAAGATCTTCGGCCCTGTGCTGGGCGCCGTCCTTGAGGATCTCGATAAGGGCATAGAGCCGGTCGGAGCGTTTCATCGTGGGTGATTCTCTCGAGCTGTTCGGGGGTATACTGACAAAAACCTGTCAACTGACAAGCTGTTGACAAAAGTCGCGCCGAAAACCGCTCAAAAAGGGCTGAAGAGGGCGTTATTGCCGCTTTTCCTGACCGGGCAGAACACGTATTTGTAGGTCTGGATTTTTGAACGGCTTGCGGGCGAGCCGCAGAGACATGGGAGAAAGACTATGGGTATTGGAAATATCGGCCTTCCGGGCATCCTTCTGATCGCGATTGTTGTGCTGGTTCTGTTCGGACGTGGCAAGATTTCGGCCCTGATGGGGGAAGTGGGCAAGGGCATCACCTCGTTCAAGAAGGGTATCAGCGAAGGCCAGGCAGAGCTTGAAGACGAAAAGGCGGACACCGCCAAGGACGTCACCCCCGAAGACGAAAAAGACAAAGTCTGAAAACGGGGGCTGATACGCCATGTTTGATCTTGGAATGCCCGAGCTTTTGGTGATCGGTATCGTCGCGCTGATCGTCGTGGGGCCCAAGGATTTGCCGGTGCTGTTCCGGAAGGTCGGTCAGTTTGTCGGCAAGGCCAAGGGTATGGCGCGGGAGTTCTCGAGCGCCATGAACCAGGCGGCGGATCAAGCAGGCGTCAAGGACGTGAGCGACTCGTTGAAGAGCGCCACGGACGGGATCGGCAAGGTCTCCAACCCGATGAAATCGGCGTCTGATGCGATCCGCGACAAGGCCAAGTCGATGACCGAGTTCGACCCCGAGAGCGAAACCGGGAAGCTTTCGGAGGAACGCGCCGATGCCGCCCGGAAGATCCGCGAAGCCAGCGCGGCCAAGGCCGAAGCGCGCATTGCCAAAGAGAAGAAGGCCGCCGAAGAGGCGGCTGCGGCAGCCAAGGCGGCAGAGGCGGATACGCCGCCCGCCGGTGAGGATGCCGGGAAGGACGACAAAGCATGAGCAGCACTGACGAGATGGAGGAGAGCTCCGCGCCGCTGATCGAGCACCTGGCGGAATTGCGCACGCGGTTGATCCGGTCGGTCCTTGCCCTGCTCGTGGGGATCACGATCTGTTTTGTCCCCATCGGTGGGGATTTCATCGCGGTGCATATCCTCAACTTCCTGCTGTCCCCGATCGAGGAATCGCTGCGGGCGCTTGGAGATCCGTCGCCGACGCTGCAATACACCTCGCCACAGGAATATCTCTTTACCCTGTTCCGCATCTCCATGGTGTTCGGCTTTGCCATGGCCTTTCCGGTCATCGCCTTCCAGATGTGGCGCTTCGTGGCGCCGGGGCTTTACAGGAACGAGAAGGGCGCCTTCCTGCCCTTCATGATCGCCTCGCCCTTCATGTTCCTGCTCGGGGCGAGTTTCGCGCATTTCGTGGTCACCCCCCTGGCGATGTCCTTTTTCCTTGGTTTTGCCGATGTGAGTTCGATCTTTGCGAACCTCCTCGGCAACACGCCCGAGTTGCCCACGGATGCGGTTGTCGTTCCGGAAACACAGGAAGGCATCAAGGTCACTTTCTTTGGTAAGGTCAACGAGAGCCTTGATATCACGCTGAAATTCATCATTGCCTTCGGCATGTGTTTTCAGCTTCCGGTGCTCTTGACCCTGATGGGCAAGGCGGGGCTTGTGTCGGCGGACGGGCTTGGCTCGGTGCGCAAATACGCCATGGTGGGCATTCTCGTGCTGGCTGCGCTGGTGACGCCGCCGGATGTTGTCACGCAGTTGATCCTGTTCACGGTGGTCTACGGGCTTTACGAGGTGTCAATCTTCCTTGTGCGTCGCGTGGAAAACAAGCGCGAGGCACAGCTTCGGGCCGAGGGCTACTACGATGACGAGGACGACGAAGACGAGGCGCCCGCTGCGAAACGGCCCTTTGAGGACGAGGAAGACCCGGAGGATGATCCGCTTTTGAAGGAATTCGACGAGGATGACGATGATGAGGATGACGGTATGGTCGACAAGACCAAGTGATCCGCATTGATCCTGACACTTGAGACAGGCGCGCTCCCGAGGGGCGCGCCTTTTTCATGTGTCGCGGCCCTTGCCGGGGGCGCGGCTTCATGGTTCAAACCGGGGAGCCGCGAGATGGAGAGACCCGATGGACCAAGACAACCTGAGCCGCATTGCCGAAGCGCTTGAACGGATGGCACCTGCGCCCGTCTCTGCGCCGGATTTCGCGGCGGCAGAGGCCTTCGTGTGGCATGTGGAGCCGGACCGGCTCGAGCCTGTGCACAAGGTCAACCGGGTCGACCTGTCGCTTCTGGTCGGGGTGGATCGCACGCGCGATACGCTTGTGGAGAACACGGTGCAATTCGCGCGGGGCTTGCCGGCGAACAACGCCCTTCTTTGGGGCGCGCGGGGGATGGGGAAATCCTCGCTCGTGAAGGCGGTGCATGCCGAGGTGCTGCGGCGTGGCCTGCCGCTCAAGATCGTCGAGTTGCAGCGCGAAGACCTGCCGAGCGTGTCGCGGCTCCTGAACCTCCTGCGCGAGAGCGAGGCGCGGTTCCTGCTGTTTTGCGATGACCTTTCGTTCAGCCATGACGACCAGCATTACAAGAGCCTCAAGGCGGTTCTGGATGGCGGGATCGAGGGGCGACCGGACAACGTGATTTTCTATGCCACCTCGAACCGTCGCCACCTTATGCCGCGCGACATGATCGAGAACGAACGCTCCAGCGCCATCAACCCGGGCGAAGCGGTCGAAGAGAAGGTGTCGCTTTCGGATCGCTTCGGTCTGTGGCTGGGCTTCCATCCCTGTGGCCAGGAGGACTACCTTGCCATGATCCGGGGCTATTGTGATGCCCACGGGGTCGAGATTGACGACGAGACGTTGCGCGCCGAGGCCATCGAATGGCAGGCGACGCGGGGCGCGCGCTCGGGGCGCGTGGCATGGCAGTATTTTACCGACCTTGCCGGGCGACGCGGCGTGCGAATCGACTAACGCGTTTCGAGAAAACCCGGGACACAGCTTTTCGCGCAACGCGTGCACCATGTGGGCGTTGCGCGCGGGCCTGCTTATTTCAGGTAGGGCATCGGATCGACCGAGTCGAACCCCTTGCGCACCTCGAAATGCACGAAGCTGTCCTTGGCCGGAATCTCGGCGATGGACTGGCCGCGCTTGACGCTTGCCCCCTTGGCGACCTTGACCTCTTCCACGTTGTAATAAACCGTCATCAGGTTGCTGTCATGGCGCAGGACCACGATGCGCACGTTGTCGGCATCCGTGGTGATGGCCGCGACCTTGCCGTCGCGCGCAGCTTGCACCGGCGTGCCGGCGGGGGCGGCGATGTCGATGCCGTTATTCTTGCCGCGCTCGTAGGGGCGAATGATATTGCCGTCGACCGGATAACCCATGCGCGAGGCGCGGGCGGTTTGGCTCTGGCCGAGATTCGGCGCCTCGGGCGTTTCGACAATCTTGTCAGGGTCCGGCAGGGGCTGGCGGGCGCTGGGCGGCGGCGGTGTCGGGGTGGTGTTGCCCGGCGCGGTGACGGCGGGCGCTGCCGCGGCTTCCCGAGCGGTGCTGCGATCCGGCGCGCCGACCGCGGCGGGCGGGATGAGGAGGATCTGGTTCTCGCGGATGGTGAAGTTGCTGTCGAGCCCGTTCCATTCGGCCAATGCCCGCGGGGTCACGTCATAGAGCCGCGCGATGGTAAAGGCGGTCTCGCCGCGGCGGACCTTGTGGCGCAGCGGTTCGAGACCGGTTTCGCCCTTGGGGGCATTGCGTGGCGCGGGTTGCAGCGGTTCGGTGGCGACGCGGCGTTTTTCGGCATCCGTCAGGGCGCTGTCGGCCATGGCGGTGATGTCGACGCCAGAGGGCGGCATGACAACGCCGCGCCCGCCGGTCGCGGGCGAAGGTTCGGCGACACGATAGGGCAGGGCGACGATCTCGCCCGCGCGCAGGCGGTCATCGGGGCGCAGCCCGTTGTAGCGGGCAAGCTCTTCGGCAGGCACGTTGATGCGCTCGGCCACGTCATAGAGCGTATCGTCCCGGCGCGCGACCGCGACCTGGTAATTCGGGTAGGAGATGATGCCGCGCTTGTCTGGGCGTGGGCGGTCCGCCGTCGCGGCCTTGGCGGCGGCGGTGGTATCGAGCCCGGCACCGATGCCGCCGCGCAGGTCGAAATCGAACCCGTCGTTACAAGCCCCGGCGAGGATAAGGGCGAGGCCCGTCATCAGGAGCCTGGCGGGCGGAGCTTTGCGTTGGGGTGTCATCTCTAATCCTCAATTTCCCCCCGCAGCCGCGAAAAAGGACAGGCGGGCGATGCTCTACTTATTCGAAATTCCCGGCACTTTGCGTGCCTGTTGGTCTTGGTCGTTGTCTTCGCTTCTGCCCCAGATCAGTTCTCGGGGGCAACCCCTTCGACAAGCGGGACAAAGCGCACGGGGCGCAATTCGTCATAGTCAAAGCCATCTTCGGTGCGACGCACGCGAATGAGGCTCTGGACCGTGTCGGACTGGCCCACGGGCAGAACCATGATACCGCCGGGTTTCAATTGCGCCAAGAGGGGGCCGGGCGGGTCTTCGGCGGCGGCTGTCACGATGATGCGATCAAACGGCGCCTGGTCGGGCAGGCCGAAACTGCCATCGCCGGTCAGAGCGGTGATGTTGGTCAGGTCGAGCGTTTCGAACACGGCCCGCGCTTCCTGCACGAGGCGCTTGTGGCGGTCGGTGGTATAGACGCGGCGGGCCAGCAGGCTCAGGATCGCCGCCTGATAACCCGAGCCGGTGCCCACCTCGAGCACCTTGTCGCGCGGCTGCACACCAAGCGCCTGTGTCATCAGGCCGACAACGGAGGGCTGAGAGATGGTCTGGCCACAGGCGATCGGCAGGGGGGTATCCTCATAGGCGCGCCCGGCAAAAAGCCCTCGCAAGAAGCGCGCCCGGTCGATCCGTTCCATGGCCGAAAGGACACGGGCATCCGTCACGCCCTTGGAGCGCAGGGCAAAGAGGAACTGCATCTTGCGTTCGGCGTCGGAGGCGGGCGCGTCGGTCATTTTTCGAGCACTTTCAACCCCTCCAGCACCTCATGCGCGGTCAGGTCGGCGCGCATCGGGGTCACGGAGATATAGCCGTCGAGATTGGCCGCGGCGTCCGTGCCGGGGACGGTCGGGATTTGCTGATCGCCGCCGCGCACCCAAAGGAAGCGCCGCCCGGAGGGCGAATTATGCGGCGCGACAGAGAAGGAGGTTCCCCGGCGGAATCCTTGTGCCGTGACGCGCAGCCCCTTGACGTTCTCGGCCCGCACGGGCGGAAAATTCACGTTGTAGAACAGGCGGTAATCCTTTGTTTCCTCGGGCGTTGCAGCAAGGATCTTCCGGATCACATCGACGCCGTGCCTGGCGGCGGCCTCGAAGGGGGTATCCAGCTCGTAATTCTCGGGGCCGAGATATTGCGACAGGGCAATGGCCGGGATGCCTTGCAGCGCGGCTTCCATGGCGCCGCCGAGCGTGCCGGAATAGAGCGCGTTCTCGGCGGAATTGTTGCCCCGGTTGACGCCGGAGAGGACTAGGTCGGGGCGCTGGCCCTCCATGACATCATGGACGCCGGCCATGACGCAATCGGCGGGGCTGCCTTCGGCGGCGTAACGGCGCGCGCCCATCTTGGCGATCATGGTGGGGTGGGTGTAGCTGATGGCGTGGGCGACGCCGGATTGTTCGAAGGCGGGCGCCACGGTCCAGACCTCTCCCCTTGGGCCGGCCAGTTCGGTGGCGATCTCGAGCAGAACTTCGAGGCCCGGTGCGTTGATGCCGTCGTCATTGGTAATGAGAATGCGCATGGAGTGGTGCCTTTTGCCCGTGATCTGCCTGTGGCTCACTGTCTAGAGGAGGGGCAGGCGTGGGGCAAGTGGCGCCTTGTCCAGAAGGCGATTGCGGGGCCGAGAAGGCCCCGCGCGGACCGGATCAGAGCGCCAGCTCGGCGAGCAGGCGGGCGGCCTCTTCGCGCGTATCCCTCAGGGGGGCGCGATCTTCGCCGGGGAAGAAGCGGGCGCGGGTCGCTGTTGGCATCGGGTGCGGTGCGAGGATCGAGACGCGCGGGCCGGTGCGCAGGCTTTCGGCCTGCCAGCTTCGGGCCAGCGCGATTTGCCCGGTCTTGGTCGCGCCGTAGGCGCCGAAGAACTTTTCGCCGCCATGGGGATCGTCAAAGAACACCGCATGCCCCTCCTGCCCGAGAAGCGGGGTCAGGAAGGGGATCAACTGGCCGGTGGCGGTCAGGTTGGTGGCGATGGATTTGTCCCAGTCCTTGGCGTCGATGTGGCCCGCGGGCGTCAGCGGCGCGGCATGGATCGCGGCATGGACCCAGAGGTCCACCTTGCCCCAGCGATCATGGATCGAGCGGCAGAGCTGGGCCATGGCGTCGGTATTGCTGATGTCCATGGGGGCGAGCGTGGCTGCGCCGCCCCTGGCCTGGATGCGGTCGTCAAGCTCTTCGAGCGCGCCGGTGGTGCGGGCGACGGCGACGACGTGATAGCGATCGGCGAGCGCCTCGGCAAAGGCGGCGCCGAGGCCTCGGGATGCCCCGGTCACGAGGGCAATCTTGGGGGATGTGTTCTCGGTCATGGGGGGGATGTGCGCCCTTGGAGCGAAGACGTCAAGGGGCGAAAAGGCACATCGGTATCACGTCGGTATTACGTCGGTATCGCGTCGGTGCGCGTTAGGTCAGGGGCTTTGCCCCTCTTGCCTGCCAGGGCAGGCAATTCACCCCGAGTATTTTCACAGAGAAGAAGACGGGGGCGGGATCAGGCCGGCAGGTCGAGCCGCATCCGGCGCCCGCCGCGCAGGAGGGTCACAGAGGTCGCGTCGATGGCGCGCACGGGGCCGAGGGGGGAGGTGCCGTCGGCCTCGGTCATCACCGTTTTGCCCGAGGGCAGCAGGATCAGCGCGCGCAGGGCATCCTCGGACCCCATGATGCCGAGCAGGGTAAACACGCCGCGTTGGCCGAGCGTGCCACGCTCTGTCGCGATCTCGGCGACGTTGTCGGGGGTTGTTTCCGTCTGTTGAGTGCTCATCTGGCCATCTCTTCTGTTCGCGTCTCGGCCTGATATGGGCCAAGCGCGGGCCTCTAACAGGGGCTTGAGGCAAAGAAAAGAGGGGGGATGGCGCGGATCGGCGGGTTTTTGCTGCATTGCAGCATGAAGCCGCCGAGGCACCGGCGATCAATCGGCGGCGAGGTGGGGGCGGATGTCGTCGCCAAGTGCGGCGTAGAGATCGAGGAGCGGCTCGAACCCGATGCCGCCCTCCTGAAGCTTGGCGAGCGGGCCGTCGGTCACGGCGATGCGAGGGCGCTCGCCCTCGGCACCGGGCGTAAGGGTGCAGGGCAGGGGCTCGTCACTCTCATAGCCGGGGAGGTCATTCATCAGCCAGCCCGCGCCGCCCTCGAATGCCGGGCCATCGCCGGTTGCGGCGTCCAGATAGGCGTAGAACGTCTCGGGCGTGACGGCGACCCAGAGGGCGAAATACACCGCCTCGTCGCTGCCGCGGACGGGCAGGGCCAGGAGGGCGCAGAGGAAGCGGTCCTCGCCCAGGCGGCAGAGGTCGGGCGAGAGGCGATCTTCTCCGGCGACGATCTCGGGGGTGTCCGGGGTTGGCGCGGCATGGGGCCAGGCGTCGGGCTGGGCAAAGGCGAAGTCGATCAGCCCGGAGAAGCGCCGCCCGCAACAGGGGCAGGTGCGCGCCTCGTCATGGAGGCGGCGCCAGCGGGCGTCGAGGGCGAGCAGGGACACGCTGCGCGCCTAGCTTGCCGCCGATTGGTCGGCGTTCCAGGAGGTGCCGGGCATGTCCTTGATCTTCTGGCTGACGCGGGAGGAGTTTTCCAGCGCGCCAAGATAGTCATCGGAGATCGAGCCGGTGACGTAATTGCCGTCGAAACAGGAGCAGTCGAACTGTTCGATCTCGGGATTGCCTTCCTGCGCGGCCCAGATCAGGTCTTCGAGGTTCTGATAGAACAGGGCGTCGGCACCAAGCTCCTGGCGGATTTCCTCGATCGAGAGGCCGTTGGCGATCAGCTCGTGTTTCGTCGGCATGTCGATGCCGTAGACATTGGGATATTTGACCGGCGGCGAGGCGGAGGCGACATAGACCTTCTTGGCCCCGGCCTCGCGGCACATCTCGACGATCTTCTTGATGGTGTTGCCGCGCACGATGGAGTCGTCGATCAGAAGCACGTTCAGCCCTTTGAATTCGAGCGGGATGGCGTTCAGCTTGCGGCGCACGGATTTCTTGCGTTCGCCCTGGCCGGGCATGATGAAGGTGCGACCGACATAGCGGTTCTTCACGAGGCCCTCGCGATAGGGAATGCCGGTGGCCTTGGCCACTTCGAGCGCCACGGGGCGGGCGCTGTCGGGGACGGGGATGATGCGGTCGATCTCGAGGCCGCTATCCTTGATCTGCGTGGCCAGCGTGGTGCCCATGCGCATCTGGGTCTTGTAGACGGAAATTCCGTCGAGCATGGAATCGGGGCGCGCGAGATAGACATATTCGAAGATGCAGGGGGTGAGCTTGCCCTCGACGGCCTGAAACTCGTGCATGTTGCCGTCGAGGTCGATCAGGATCGCCTCGCCCGGATGCAGGTCGCGCAGTTTCTTGAAGCCGTTGATGCCGAAAGCCACGTCCTCGGAGGCGAAGGCATAGTCGTCGCCCTCGCCCTTGCTGCTGCGCCTGGCGACGGAGAGGGGGCGGATGCCATGGGGATCGCGGAAGGCGAGCAGCCCGACCCCGGCAATGAGGCAGATCACGGAATAGGCGCCTTGCACCCGTTCCATGGTCATCTTGACGCCGGCAAAGATATTGCGGACCGGATCGGCGGTGCCGTTGACCTTGATCGCGTCCGACACCTTGTCGGCCAGCACGTTGAGCAGGATTTCGGAATCCGAGGTCGTGCGCAGGTGGCGGGAATACTTGGCGGTGACCTTCTGGCGCTGTTCCTCGGTGTTGGTGATGTTGCCGTTATGGACGAGGTAGATCCCGTAAGGCGCGTTGACGAAGAAGGGTTGGGCCTCGGCGGCGGAGAGCGACCCGGCGGTCGGGTAGCGGACATGGCCCATGCCGATACGTCCGGTCAGCTTTTCGGCATCCTCCGGATGGAACACGTCCTTGACGAGGCCGTTTTCCTTGCGTTCGCGAAAGAATTCCCCGGTATAGGTCACCATGCCCGAGGCGTCCTGGCCGCGATGCTGAAGCATCAGGAGACCATCATAGATCTCGGCAAAGACGTCGTCGTTCCGGTTGGCGATCCCCAAAATCCCGCACATGAGGCAGCTCCGTTCCCGTTAGGTCTGTCGATGAAAGGTGGTAAGGCGCGCTGTTGGATGGATCGGTGGCCGGGCCGTGGCCTGTCGGGGCGTGTCGCTGGCTGTGCCGGGGCCGGTCATCGCCATGGGGGCAATGCAGGCGGTGGCAATAGGCAGGGAACGGGACAAGATGGGGGCTCCGAATCCGTTTGGGCGCGCTTCTTGGCCTCTCATAAGCCGTCCTGCACGGTATGTCACGAAAGGATCACAGTTCCGGCATGTCTGGATGGCGTATGTGCCGCGTCAGCCGGGCGGGATGCGCGGGCAGGCGGGACGGGTGATGCGAAATCGCGTCGATTTTCCGGCTTGCGCCTTGTGGGCAGCGCAAGGGGCTGCCAGAAGCGACGGGTCCGGTCGCGGTCGCGGTCGGGCAAAAGACTGAATTCAGGAGTTCCACTTAGATGACGTTTACCAAAACCGTGCCGGCCCTTTTGATTGGCCTTTCGATCATTGCAGGCTGCGTATCGCCGGAAGTCGTTGCGACGACGGATGTGTCCGATGAAAACATGACCTGCGAGGAGATCCGCACCCAGCGCGCCCAGCTTGACGAGATCCGCGAAGAGGCCCGGAAGGGTAAGACGGCCTCGGGCAAGAACGTGGCGGCGGTTCTTTTGTTCTGGCCTGCGGCGATCGGCAATTACGCCAATGCCTCGGAAGCGATCGAAGCGGCCAACAAGCGCCAGCAAGTCCTGGTGGACCTTGCCAAGAAGAAGCGCTGCAAGCTCTGAGCGACGCACATGGCCAGGAAAAAGCCCCCGGCCTTGGCGCGGGGGCTTTGTTTTTTCAACCTGTTGCGATGCGTGGCGCGTTACTTGTCGCAGACGCCGACGAGGTCTTCGTATTGGCGGGTGATCCAGCCAAGGGCCTGGGCCGGGTCTCGTTCCTCGATCTGTTGTGTCATGCGCGAGAAGACCGAGGCCGAGCGGCTTTCGTCGACCATGGGGATGGATTGCGACGCGGCGATGGTTTCGTAGACGAAAAACGCGATGGCCACGAGCAGGATGCCGCGTAGCACGCCGAAGAGGAAACCCAGCCCCTGGTCGACCCCGCCAAGTGCCGAGCGCTGGACCAGCGAGGAAAACAGCGGGGTGAAGAGCGAAACCACCACCAGCGCGGTGGCGAAGACGGCGGCAAAGGCGGCGATGATCGACAATTCGCAGCTATCGGCGAGATATTCCCCCACCACGGGGATTTCCGTCACCAGCGGCTCTGCCTGCGGGGCGAACATGAAGGCGAGCACGGCGGCGGCGACCCATCCGACGATGGCCATGCCTTCGCGGACCAACCCGCGGCTATAGGCGAGAAGCGCCGAGATGATGATGACGCCCGCGACCACGCCGTCGATGATGGTAAATCCGTCCATGCTCAAATCCGTCTTTCATAGGCCGCGGCGCGGCGGTCATCCGGCCCCGAACACTTCTCCGACGAAGCTGGCGAGATCCCCGATGCCGTTCAGCGTCATGCCGGACACTTTCGGAGATTTCCCGCCTTTCGGGGCGATTGCGGATGAGAAACCAAGTTTTTGCGCTTCTTTCAACCTGTTTTCGGCCTGACCGACCGGTCTTAGGGCACCAGATAGGGAGATTTCCCCGAAAACCACCGTATCGGCGGGCAATGCGGCGTCTTCGCGGGCCGACAGGAGCGCGGCGGCGACGGCAAGGTCGGCGGCGGGTTCGTTGATTTTCATCCCCCCCGCGACGTTGAGATAGACATCGAGCCCGGCAAAGGGGATGCCGCAGCGGGCCTCGAGCACGGCGAGGATCATCGCCAGGCGCCCGCCATCCCAGCCCACGACGGTGCGGCGGGGCTGTGAATGGGGCGATGGGGCGACCAGCGCCTGAAGCTCGATCAATACGGGGCGGGTGCCCTCGATCCCGGCAAAGACCACCGAACCGGGCGAGGGGACGCCGCGATCGGACAGGAAGAGCGCCGAAGGGTTGAGCACCTCGGCCAGCCCGCCGCCGGTCATCTCGAAGACGCCGATTTCATCCGCCGGGCCGAAGCGGTTCTTCACCGCGCGCAGGATGCGGAACTGGTGGCCGCGCTCGCCTTCGAAATAGAGCACGGTATCGACCATGTGTTCGACGACGCGGGGGCCGGCGATCTGGCCATCCTTGGTCACGTGGCCGACGAGGATCACCGAGATTCCGCGCCGCTTGGCGAAGGAGGTCAGTTCATGCGCGGCGGCGCGCACCTGGGAGACCGAACCGGGGGCGGAGCCGACCGTGTCGGACCACATGGTCTGGATCGAGTCGATGATGGCCAGCGCGGGGCGTTCGGCGTCGAGCGTGGTCAGGATATCGCGCAGGTTGGTTTCCGCGGCGAGCTGCACCGGGGCCTCTGTCAGGCCAAGGCGCTGGGCGCGCATACGCACCTGTGCCGAGGCCTCTTCCCCGGAAATATAGAGCGTTTTCATACCTTTGGAGGCGAATTGTGCGGCGGCCTGCAAGAGGAGTGTCGATTTGCCGATGCCCGGATCGCCGCCCACGAGGATCGCCGAGGCGGGCACGAGCCCGCCGCCGAGCACGCGGTCCAACTCGCCCAGTCCCGAGAGGGTGCGGGGCGGCGGTGTTTCCTCGGTGCGCAGGTCGGTGAGGGGGATCGAGCGGCCCTTGGCGGTGCCAAGACCGGCGGCCGAGGGGCCGGTGGAGAGCGGGGTTTCCTCGGTGATGGTATTCCATGCGCCGCAAGCCTCGCAGCGCCCGGACCATTTGGTGGTGGAGTTGCCGCAGGCAGAGCAGGTGAACTGGGGTTTCGATTTGGCCATGTTCTTGTTTTGGACCACTAACGGCGGCGGGTCAAATGGTTCATCGCGATGGAGGCCAGAACGCAGGCGGTAAAAAGATAAAGCCCCCAGCCGGTTTGCACCGTCACATGGCCCGCGCCTTTGACGATGACCACGTAGAGCGCGATGAGGAAGACGTCGGCCATCGCCAGTTTTCCCAATATTTCAAGGGCCGGGAGGGTCTTGCGGCGCAGGTAGCCGAACTGGATCAGCGCCAGGGCGATGGTTTTCAGGTAGGGCGCGAAGATGGCGAGGAAGGTCACGAGAAGCGCCAGCGCCGGATCGGTGTCCCAGAGCGATTGCAGGCCGGAGATGATCGAGATTTCGGAAAGGCCGAAGATCGGCAGCAGCCCCGCATGGAGCAGCGGGGCGAACCATGCCACGGGGAATAGCAGCAGGAGCGAGAGATTGGCGAGGCGTAGGAGCATGAGGATAGAGCTACGGCGCGGGGGCGGGCCGCGCAAGGGGGAGGTTTTGGCGGGGTGCGTCAGGGGCAGAAAACCCATGTCGGTATCACGTCGGTATTACGTCGGTATCGCGTCGGTGGGGGAGGCGGACTTTTGGAAAATTCCGGTAAGAGATTTGAGGCCTCCGGCGGGAGGTATTTGGACAGAGAAGAAGCCGGGGCGGGCGCGCGGGCGGTGGTGGGAACTCACCTCACCGCCTCAATGGGGCCTTCGGCGCTGCCGGAGATGAACTGGGTCAGGTAGGGGTCGCCCGAGCTGTCCATGTCGGCGACGGGGCCGGTCCATTGGATGACGCCGTCATGCAGCATGGCGACCTTGTCGGCGATGGCGCGCACGCTTGTCATGTCGTGGGTGATGGTCATGGCGGTGGCGCCCATCTCGACGACGATCTCGCGGATGAGGTCGTTGATGACGCCGGACATGATCGGGTCGAGGCCGGTGGTCGGCTCGTCGAAGAAGATGATTTCCGGCTCGGCGGCGATGGCGCGGGCGAGGCCGACGCGTTTCTGCATGCCGCCGGAGAGTTCGGACGGGAAAAGGTCGGCCACGTCCGGCGTCAGGCCGACGCGGCGCAGTTTCTCGATGGCGATCTCGCGGGCCTCTTCCTTGGGGCGTTTGAGCGAGCCGCGCAGCAGGCGGAAGGCGACGTTTTGCCAGACCGAGAGGCTATCGAAGAGCGCGCCGCCCTGGAACAGCATGCCGAACCGGGCGAGGAAGGCGTCGCGGTCGCCGAGCGTGGCGTCCTTGCCATCGACGAGGATGGTGCCACTATCGGGGGCGATCAGGCCGAGGACGCATTTCAGCGCCACGGATTTACCGGTGCCCGAGCCGCCGATGATGACCATGGATTCGCCCTTGGGGATTTCGAGATTGATCCCGCGCAGAACCTTTTTCGGTCCGAAGGATTTATGGACGTTGTCGAAGGTGATCATGAGGCGAAGAACAGCGATGTGAGGGCGAAGTTGGTGGCGAGGATGAGGATGGCGGCGGCCTGCACCGAGGATTTGGTGGCGCGGCCCACGCCCTGGGCGCCGCGGCCCGAATTCATGCCGTAATAGCAGCCCATGGTGGCGGCGATGAAGCCGAAGACCGAGCCCTTGATGAGCGAGGAGATGATGTCGGAATTCTCGAGGAAGTTCCACGTGTTGGTGATGTAGCTTGCCGGGCTGAAGCCGAGATTGCCGGTGGCGACGAGGAAGCCGCCATAGACGCCGATGATGTCGCCGACGCCGACGAGGAGCGGCACCACGAGCAGGGCGGCGAGGACGCGCGGGGCGGCGAGGTATTTCATCGGGTGGGTCGAGAGCGTCACCAGCGCGTCGATCTGTTCGGTGACCTTCATCGTGGCGATCTCGGCGGCAATCGAAGAGGTCACGCGGGCGGCGACCATGAGGCCGACGATGACGGGGCCAAGTTCGCGCACCATGCCGATGGCGACGATCTGGGGCACCACGGCCTCGGCGGAAAAGCGCGAGCCGCCGTCGTAGATTTGCAGCGCCAGGGCGGCGCCCGTGAAGATCGCGGTGAGGCCGACCACGGGCAACGAGAGCCAGCCGATATTGAGCAGGGCAGAGGCGAATTCGCGACCATAGAAGGGCGGGCGCAGCATATGCGACACGGCCGAGAGCGCGAAGAGCGTCACCTGGCCGATCATGGCCAGGAGGGCGAGCGTGGCGCGGCCAAGCGCGGCGAGGGGGGCGGTCAGGATCATGACGGGTGGTAGTGGCGCGTGTAGCGCCCGCCAAGCGAGGTCAGGATTTCATAGCCGATCGTGCCGGCGGCATCGGCAATCGTATCGACCGATTGATGTTGGCCGAGAAGTTCCACGGTGTCGGGGATGTCGGGGGCGTCGGTGATATCGACGCCAATGAGGTCCATCGAGACGCGGCCGACGATCTTGCAGCGGTGTTCGCCGGCGAAGACATGGGCCTTTGGTCCCATGGCGCGGATGATGCCATCGGCGTAACCGGCCGCGATGGTGGCGATGCGCGAGGGGCGGGTGGCGGTCCATGTGTTGCCATAGCCCACGGTTTCGCCGGGGGCGAGGTCGCGCAGCTGGATCACGGGGATATGGACGCCGACCACGGGGGCGGCGTCGATGAAGGGCAGGCCGCCATAGAGGCCGACACCGGGGCGGGTCAGGTCGAAATGGTAATCGTCGCCGAGCAGGATGCCACCGGTGGCCGAAAGCGAGCGCGGCACGCCGAGGTCATCCGTCATTTCGCGGAAGGTGGCGAGTTGGTGCGGGTTCATGGGGTGTTCGGGATCGTCGGAGCAGGCGAGGTGCGACATGAGAAGCGTCGGCCCTTGGTCGAGGGCGATCTCGCGCACGGCCTCCCATTCGGCGGTTTCCATGCCAAGGCGGTTCATGCCGGTATCGAGCTGCACGCCGAAGGGCGCGCCGGGCAGGGTTTCGAAATGGCGCAGCATCTGGTCGAGGGAGTTCAGCATCGGGGTGAGCTGCATCTCGGCAATCGTCTCGGTGTCGCCGGGCATGTGGCCGGAGAAGACGTTGATTTCCGCCCCCGGCCCGAGGGCGGCGCGCAGGGCGGCGCCTTCCTCGGCGATGGCGACGAAAAAGCGGCGGGCCCCTGCGGCGTAGAGCGCCTTGGCCACGCGGTCGGCCCCGAGGCCGTAGCCATTGGCCTTGACCACGGCGGCGGTTTCACAGGCGGTGAGCGCATCCAGTGCCTGCCAGTTGGAGACGAGCGCGTCGAGGTCGATTGTCAGGGTCGCGGTAGCCATGGGCCTGTTGTTGTCGCAGTCGGGGGCGAGGTCAAGAGGAAAGGGGCGTTCGGGGGCCGTGGGCGGGGGCTTCGATCTCTGCCAGGAGCGTGGCGATGTGCGAAGCGGCATCGGAAATCGCACCGGGCAGGGCCGAGTCGGGGAGGGGCGGCGTCGAGGATGGGGACATCGGGGCGAACAGGGTGTCGCGTTCGGGGCACCAGCGGGCGCGGATATGGTCGTTCTCGGAGGCCAGAAGGCGCAGGATGTCGCTGCGGGTGCGATCTGCGAGGACATCGTTGCGTGCCGTGGTGCGCGGGGACGGGTCGGCGATCAGGGTGCGGATGAGGCGGCGGCGCAGCGGCGGCGAGAGGTCTTGGCGCGCGCCGAGCGCATGGCAATAGGGCAGCGACAGGGAGGCATTGACCGCGCCGGACCCGAGCGCCTCCTGTGGCATATCCTTCCAACCGATCCGGGCGGCGAAATCCGCGACGATATTGGAGTCTGGGAAGGTGGCACGGTCATAGGGGCGCACGAAGAGATTCTGCGTGCCGAAGGCGCTTTCGTATTCCGTCAGGACCGGACTGTAGAGCAGGCGCGCCATGCGGGTTTGCAGGTAGGTTTGAAGATTGCCTGTGACGCGACCGTTCTTGAGGTGTTGCTTGTAGAGGGCTTCGAGGAAGAGATCCTGCCGGCGCAGATAGGCGATGACATGGGTGCGGGCGCAGAGGTCGGGGCCAAGGAAACGGGCGAAGACCGGGGCGAGGCCGGGGGCCATGAAGAGTTCGCAGGACAGGATCAGGGTCTGGTCTGGATGGGCCTTGAGTTCTTTGCGCAGCGCAAGAAAGGCGGCGCGAGGGCGGTCGGAGATGAGCGCCTTGTGGAGGCGATGATGTGCGATATGGTTGCGCGCGGTGCTGGCAAAGCGCAGCCCGGAGGCGGCGAGGCTTTGGGGGTGACGGTCGAGGGCGGACTGGATCGCGGTCGAGCCGGTCTTTTGCGAGCCGATATGCAGGATCAGCCGCGGGCGCGTCATCCGAAGCTCTGATCGTCGCCCTGTTGCCACGGTTTGACGAGGTTGCCAAAGCGGGTAAAGCGGCCTTCGAAGGAAAGTTCCACGCTGCCAATGGGGCCGTGGCGCTGCTTGCCGATGATGACTTCGGCCTTGCCGTGCAGTTTTTCCATGCGTTCCTGCCAGGCGGCCATCTCGTCGAGCCGGTCATCGGAGGGTTTCTCGCGCTCGACATAGTATTCTTCGCGGAACACGAACATCACCACGTCGGCATCCTGCTCGATCGAGCCGGATTCGCGCAGGTCCGAAAGCTGGGGGCGTTTGTCGTCGCGGCTTTCGACCTGGCGGGAGAGCTGCGAGAGGGCGATCACGGGGATGTTGAGTTCCTTGGCGATGGCCTTCATGCCCATGGAAATCTCGGCGATCTCGTTGACGCGGTTCTCGGCAGTGCCGCGGCAGAGCTGCAGGTAGTCGATGATCAACAGGTCGAGCCCGTGGGTCCGCTTGAGGCGGCGGGCGCGGGCGGCGAGCTGGGCAATCGGCAGGGCGGGCGTGTCGTCGATATAGAGCGGGCAGGCTTCGAGCGATTTGGCGGCATCGACGAAGCGGCGGAATTCGGCCTCGGTCATGTCGCCGCGCCGGATCTGTTCGGAGGGCACTTCGGCGGCCTCGGAGAGGATACGGGCGGCGAGCTGTTCGGCGCTCATCTCGAGCGAGTAGAAGCCCACGACGCCGCCTTCTACGGCGCCTTCGCTGCCATCGGGGCGGGTGCCTTTCTTGTAGGCCTTGGCGACGTTGAAGGCGATGTTGGTGGCCAGCGAGGTCTTGCCCATCGAGGGGCGCCCGGCGAGGATCAGGAGGTCCGAGGGGTGTAGTCCGCCGAGTTTCTTGTCCATGTCGATCAGGCCGGTGGAAATCCCGGCGAGACCGCCTTCGCGCTGATAGGCGGCGTTGGCGGAGTTCACGGCCTCGGTCACGGCCTTGAGGAAGGAGACGAAGCCGCGCTCGGTCTGGCCCTGTTCGGAAAGCTTGTAGAGTGCCTGTTCGGCCTCGATGATCTGTTCCTTGGGCTCAAGCGCGATATCGACCTTCTTGGCCTTGGTGGAAATGTCGGTGCCAAGGCCGATCAACTCGCGCCGGATCGCCATGTCATAGATCATCTGGGCATAATCGCGCGCGGCAAAGGCCGAAATCGCAGCCCCGGCGAGGCGGGCGAGATAGGCGGGACCGCCGAGTTCCTTGAGGCCTTCGTCATCTTCGAGAAAGGCCTTGAGCGTCACCGGCGAGGCGAGCGCGTTCTTGGCGATGCGGGCGGCGGCGATTTCGAAAATCCGGGCGTGGACCGGATCGTAGAAATGCTCAGGCCGGATGATCGAGGCGATACGGTCGAAGATATCGTTATTGGTCAGGATCGCGCCGAGGAGCTGTTGTTCGGCTTCGATCGAATGCGGCATCGGATCGCCGTCGCCGTTTTGGCCGGTCGGATTGATCGTCGAAATCTCGTTCATGTTCGTCCCCGTTGCGCCCCCGAGTCCCGGTTCATCATGATGATCCTGTGCCATGGAGGGATGTTCTAGACCAGCCTGTTTGTCGGCTGCAAATTGTATCTTTCTGTGGGCAAGCTGTGGATAAGTTCGGACCCTTTCACGCTACCATATCTAGGGGGCGTGCGATAGGGAGGCCGCAAAATAGAGCGGGCCACGTCGGGATGTCCGACGCGGCCCGCCCAAGAATAATGCAAGCTGGCCTAGCCCTTCATGCGCGCCTCTTGCCAGGCGCGGGGGGCCTTGAGGAAGGATTCGACCTCCGAGAGGGTTTCTTCGCTGAACGCGTTCTGGGCGCGCGCCTCGGCGAGGACATCCCACCATGTGCAGAGGAAATGCAGGTCCACCCCGTGATCGCCGAGCGTCTTCGTGGTTTCGGGGAAGATGTCGTAATAGAAGATCACCGCCGTGTGGCCACAGGTGGCGCCGGTGTCACGGATCGCGTCGACGAAGGAGAGCTTGGAGCCGCCATCGGTTGTCAGGTCTTCGACCAGCAGCACGCGCTCGCCTTCGCGCATCGCGCCCTCGATACGGGCGTTCTTGCCATAGCCCTTGGGTTTCTTGCGCACATAGGTCATCGGCAGGGCCATGCGTTCGGCGACCAGCGCGGCGAAGGGGATTCCGGCGGTTTCGCCACCGGCGATATTGTCGAAGGCCTCAAGCCCGGCATTGCGCATGACGGTCACGCAGAGGAAATCCATCAGGGTGCTGCGGATGCGCGGGAAGGAGATCAGCTTGCGGCAGTCGATATAGGAAGGCGAAGGCAGGCCGGAGGCGAGGGTATAGGGCGCGTCCGTGTTGAAGTTCACCGCGCCGATCTCGAGCAGCATGCGGGCGGTGAGACGGGCAATCTCGTCCTGGGCGGGATAGGCGGTTGGGATCATGGGAACATCCTTCGAAGTGGGCGCCGGTGGAAGCGCAGGGAGGCCTCCGGCGGGAGTATTTTTGCCAAGATGAAGATCAGGCGACGCGCCAGTAGACCGGGTAGCCGGGATCGAAGACGGTCACGGGGCCTTCGCCGGTGTCGATCTTCTCGGGGAAGGCGGTTGGCGTCTGGCTTTTGACGAGGGTGATCGTGTCTTCGTTCTCGGGCAGGCCGTAGAAGGCGGGGCCGTTTCGGGAGGCGAAGGCTTCGAGCGTGTCGAGGGCGGCGTCTTCTTCGAAGACCTGCGCAAGAAGCGCCATGGTGTTGGTCGCGGTGAAGCACCCGGCACAGCCACAGGCGCTTTCCTTGTTCTCGTCGGTGTGCGGTGCGCTGTCGGTGCCGAGGAAGAAGCGGGCATCCCCCGAGGTTGCGGCGGCGCGCAGCGCAAGGCGGTGTTCTTCGCGCTTGGCGACGGGCAGGCAGTAGTAATGCGGTTTGATCCCGCCCACGAGGATGTGGTTGCGGTTGATGATGAGGTGATGCGTGGTGATCGTGCCGCCGAGGTCGGCATCGTTCGATTTGACGTAGTCCACGCCATTCTTCGTGGTGATATGTTCCATCACGACGCGCAGGCCGGGCGTGGCGCGGCGCAGCGGGTCGAGCACCTGGTCGATGAAGACGGCTTCGCGGTCGAAAATGTCGATCTCGGCATCCGTGACCTCGCCATGCACGCAGAGCGGCAGGCCGATCTCGGCCATTTTCTCGAGCACGGGGCGGACGCGGTCGAAATCGCGCACGCCGGAGGCGGAATTGGTGGTCGCGCCTGCGGGGTAGAGTTTGACGGCCTTCACAAGCCCGCTTTCGGCGGCAAGAGCCACGTCTGCGGGGTCGGTCTCCTCGGTGAGGTAGAGGGTCATCAGCGGCTCGAAGCTCATGCCTTCGGGCAGGGCCGACAGGATGCGGTCGCGGTAGGAGGCGGCCTCGGCCCCGGTCACGACGGGGGGGACGAGGTTCGGCATGATGATCGCGCGGGCGAAATCGCGGGCGGTTTCGGGCAGGACGGCCCGGAGCACCGCGCCATCGCGCAGGTGCAGGTGCCAGTCGTCGGGGCGGGTGATGGTCAGGGAGGTGCTCATGGGGGCGGGTTTAGACAAATCCTGCGCGCCGCGCCAGTGATTCCGATGTCGCGCCAGGCGGTCAGCTTGCCAGTTTGCCCTGACGGGCGGCCTTCTCGAGGAGGTCGAGCTTGCGCATGTAGTTCGGGGCCTTCATGCGGCGCACCACGTTGGCGCAGAGCAGCGCCTTGAGGAAGGGGCGTCTCTGGCTCTCGATATGGCGCAGAAGGGCGTCGAGATAGGGCATATGGGTGCGGCGGGCGCGGGCGAGGCGGTGAAAGTCAGCCCTTGTGAGCTTGCCCGTGCCGGCCTTGGCCAGAAGCGGGAAGAGAATCTGCATCCTGAGCAGTGCGGACTCGATGTCGTTGCCCATGAGCGGCATGGGCAGCAGATCCACGTTGTCGCGTGCGAAGAGGGCGGCGTGGATCGCGTCTTTTTCCTGGTGTGGGTCGTAGATCACGAAGGCCCGGTCGGCGGCGTCGAGCATGTCGGGAGCATAGCCGTAGCGATCTACAAAGGAGACCCGGCGCATATGGGCGAAACGGTTGTCCCATCCGGCAAGGCGGTGGGCCAGGGTGGCCTGTGGTTGCACGGTGATGACGGTTGCGCCGGGGGCGGCGACGGAGAAGGCGGCGGCGGCATAGGCACAGCCCGGCCCGGCGCCGTAAAACACCACCCGGTCGAACTCGTCGAAAAAGCCATCATCGGCCATGCGGTCGAAATAGGCATAGACATGCGGATCGCGGAACCATGTGTCTTCCTCGCAGAGCAGGCAGAGATGGGACCAGCCGAATTCGCGCACCAGTTCAAAGCCCAGCGGCTGACCGGTGTCGCCGCGGGCCTGGATCGTGTCAATGGATTCGAAGCTCACGAGCAGGGTCGGCTTGTCCTCGATCAACACCGCATGATGACAGGGACCGAGAGGCTGGTAATAGCCGTCCTCGCCCGCGATTTCCTCCAGTTTGGCAAGCCACTCCGAGGTTTCCAGCCCGAGCATGGGCGTTTCAAAACCATTGGGCGAATCCTGCATAACCTTATCCTTTCGCCGCCTTTGCCGGGCGACTCTACCTTTAATCACTGTCGCCTTGTAGCCGGGCAATGCGGCAAAAGTTTGGACGCGGCCCCGGTTTTCCCGCGTGAGGTGCGGAAAATCCGTTTGCCGGGGGTGGGATTGGTGCCGCGGGGAAAACAGGGCGGCGGCGCGTCGGTATTCTTGCACGAATTCCAATATTGATATATGAAGTAACGCGCATGTGATGCAAAAAGCGTCACTTTGGAGACATAGGAAAAGGGGAAGGGGACATGGTTCTCAACTGGAAAACAGGCGGGGTTCTTCTGGGCTTCGTGTTTTTTCTGGCGGTGCTGCTGGTAAAGCCCATCGGGGTTTCGACGCAGTTCGTCATTCTGGATGCCATTGTCGCGGATGCGGTGAACCCGGATTTCATCACGCAGACGGATGACGGCGCGTATACGTCGAGCAATGCGTATGTCGCGAAATCGGGCGGTAAATACGCGAAAAACGCGTCGAACCCGCTCAACTACAGCTTCATCTTCGTGATCGCGATGATGATCGGGGCCTTTGCATCGGCCAAGGCGCGCGGCGGGATCGGCGCGGACGAGGCGAAGCTTCCGGCGATCTGGTATGCCAATTACGGCGATACGCCGGTCAAGCGCTATGCGATGGCCTTTGTCGGTGGTTTCGTGGTGCTTTACGGCGCGCGCCTGGCGGGCGGCTGCACCTCGGGGCACATGATGTCGGGCATGATGCAGACCTCGCTTTCGGGCTACGTCTTTGCCGCCGGTGCATTCCTCGCAGCCATTCCGGTTGCGATGATGGTTTACAAGAAGGGGGCCTAAGCCATGCAAATCGTTCTCGCACTCGTGATCGGCGCCGCCTTTGGTGCCACGCTTGACCGGATCGGCGCGACCAATCCGAACTGGATCATCCGCATGTTGACCCTGCGCAACCTGCACCTGATGAAAACCATCCTGCTGGCCATCGGCACCGGGTCGATCCTGATGTTCGGCGGGCAGATCCTCGGCCTTGTGGACGTCATGCACATGTCGGTGAAGTCGGCCTATGTGGGCGTGTTCATCGGCGGTCTGCTGCTTGGCGGCGGCTGGGCGGCGTCGGGCTATTGTCCGGGCACCGGCGTCTGCGCGGCAGCGTCTGGGCGCAAGGATGCGCTGTTCTTCATCGCGGGCGGCCTGCTTGGGGCGGCGGCCTACATGGTCACCTATGACAACTGGAAAGCCTGGGGGCTTCTCGACGGGATCGCGGGCGGCAAGGTCACGCTCGGCACCGTGCCGGGATCGAAATTCGAGGGCATGATGGCGCTTCCGGGGGATATCCTCGGTATCGTGCTTGGCCTTGTCTTCGTGATCGTGGCCTTCGTGCTGCCCGACAGCCTTGTCGGTGGCGGCGAAGAGGTTCCGGCGGAATAAGATCATGCCCTGAAAGGGGCACGGAAAGCGGCTGGCCCGAGAGGGTTGGCCGCTTTTTCTGTGCCGGGATGGGATTGCCAAGGGGCGGGGGGCGGATCATCATGCGCGCTTGCACGGGCAAGGGAGACAGCATGGGCGACAGGATCGAGGGCGCGCCGGAACAGGCGCTGGGCTGGCATCAGGCGGGGCGCGGCGCGGTCCTGGCGACGGTGGTCGAGACATGGGGCTCGGCACCGCGCCGGGCGGGGGCGCAGATGGCGATTTCCGGCGATGGCGAGATCGCGGGCTCGGTCTCGGGGGGCTGTGTCGAGGGCGCGGTGGCGGCAGCGGCAGAAGCGGCGCTGGCCACGGGGCGCGGGCGTCTCATGGAGTTCGGCGTGAGCGATGGCGATGCCTTTGCCGTGGGGCTGGCCTGTGGCGGGACGATCCGGGTTCTGGTGGAGCCGGTGGGGGTGGTGCTGCGACCGGATGTCCTGGCGGCGCTGGTCGAGGCGCGGGCGGCGCGGCGCGCGGTGGCCTATGTCTGTGACGCCGAGACCGGCGGGGGCACCCTGCGGTTCGAGGGGTTTGCCGAACGGTTTCGCATGGACCGATCAGGGCTTGAGGCGGATGGGCGCTTCGTTGCGATCCATTCCCCGCCGCAGCGGATGATCGTGGTGGGGGCGGTGCATATCGCGCAGGCGCTTTTGCCGATGGCGCGGATGGCGGGGTTTGACCCGGTGGTGATCGACCCGCGCAGTGCCTTTGGCAACGCGGCGCGGTTCCCCGGCGAGAGGATCGTCGATGAGTGGCCCGACGCGGCGCTGGCGGCGGAAGGCATTGATGCGCGCACGGCAGTCGTCACGCTGACCCACGATCCCAAGCTGGACGATCCGGCCTTGCAGGTCGCGATAGGGTCCGAGGCGTTCTATATCGGGGCGCTGGGCTCGACCCGGACCCATGCGAAACGCGTGGCCCGGTTGCAGGAGGCCGGGTTCGCCCCGGACGAGATCGCCCGGATCAGCGGCCCGGTGGGGCTTGATATCGGGGCGGCGACTCCGGGGGAAATCGCGGTCTCGGTATTGGCCGAGGTCGTGGCGGCGTTGCGGGGCAAGACCTAGGGTCAGGCCGGTTTGCGGGCGATGAGGTCGATCAGGGCGGAGATGCCGGAATGGCCCCGGCCTTCCTGCACCTCGCGTTCATAGGCGCGACAGGTCAGGATCTCCCAGCCTGCGAAGGCGTCTTGCAGGAGGGATTCGGTATACATGTTCTCGGCAAAGGGCGGGCCGCCCGTGCCATGGGCAAGCTGTTCGGGTGTGTAGCCGTGCAACATCACGAGGCCGCCGGGTTTCGTCGCCTGTTTCATGCCATCAAAGAGCGTTTGGCGCCCGTCCGGGCCGGTGAACTGGATGAAGATGCCGACCACATGATCGAAGGCATCGCGTTCCCAGTCGCGGGTGAGGACATCGGCGTTCTGGAAATCGACCGTGACGCCCTTTTCAGCGGCCAGCGCCTTGGCGCGGGCGATGGCGGAGGGGGCGAATTCAAGCGCCGTGACCGCCATGCCCCGCTCGGCCATGTAGACGGAGTTGCGCCCCTCGCCATCGGCGACGGAGAGCGCCTTGGCGCCGGGCGTCAGATAGGCGGCATGGTCGGTGAGGAACTGTGCCGGGGCCTTGCCGAACACATAATCCTCGGAGGCTTTGAAACGGTCTTCCCACATGGTTCGCTCTTGAATGCTTTGCTCGAAAGAAAGGCGCCCCCGGCAAGGTTTCAACCGGGAGCGCCTTGAAAAAGGGGATTCGCAGGGGGATTACTTGGCGAGCGGGCCGATCATCATGATCATCTGGCGGCCTTCCATCTTCGGCATGTTCTCGACCTTGCCGATTTCCTTGGTGTCTTCGGCGACACGCAGCAGGAGTTCGCGGCCCAGGTTCTGGTGTGCCATCTCGCGGCCCCGGAAGCGCAGGGTGACTTTGACCTTGTCGCCCTTTTCGAGGAACTTCACCACGTTGCGCATCTTGACTTCGTAGTCATGCGTGTCGGTGTTGGGGCGGAACTTGACCTCTTTGACCTGGATCGTGGTCTGTTTCTTGCGGGCCTCGGATTCGCGTTTTTGCTGTTCGTATTTGAACTTGCCGTAATCCATGATCTTGCAGACGGGGGGATTGGCATTGGGCGAGATCTCGACCAGGTCAAGCCCGGCCTGTTCGGCCATGGTGAGCGCCTCGCGCGGGGTCACGACGCCAACGTTTTCGCCATCCGCACCAATCAGGCGGATTTCGGGCGAACGGATGCGGTCGTTTACGCGGGGGCCGGTGTCGCGCGTCGGGGGCGCGTTATGAGGTCTGCGGGCTATGGGTTCGTTCCTTTTTATCGATACATCTTGTGCGGCGTAAATTATCGGGCGTTGTCCCTTACTTCAAGCGGCAAATCCGGGAGGGGGCGCCGGGCTGGAATTCGACGGGAAACGGCGTGTGAATGGGACATCTGGCGTCGCTTTCCCCCTTGTGGTGCAGGCGCGGCGGCCCCATGTGCGGGGGCAGATGGCGAGGGAACATCCCTTGCGCGACAAGGAGAGTTGATATGCGTAAATTGATTTGGGTGGTGATCGTCGCCGTTGTGGCGGCCCTTGGATACCTGCTCGTGAAAGACAATGGCACGCCGCCGGTGATGTCCGGGTTGAACGAAGAGGCCGCCACCGAGAGCGAGGCTGCGACCGCGGTGGAAGAGCCTGCACCGATCGAGGAGACGATCGAAGAGGCCGTGACCGAGGCGGCCGGGGATGCTGCGGCGGCCCTGGAAAAGGCCAAGGAGGCCGTAAGCGAAGCGGTTCAGGGTGCGACGGATGCCGCCAATGACGCGGCGGATAGCGCCATGGAGGCTACCAACGATGCAGCGGAGGCCACGGGCGAAGCGGCAGAAGAGACCATGGACAGCGCCGGCGACGCCGTGTCGGACACGCCGGAGGCCCTGACGCTTGACGGTTTCGACCTTGATAAGGCGAAAGAGGCGATCGACAATTCTTCCCTTGGGGACATGGCCAAGACGACCCTCAAGACAGCCATCGAAACCGCGCAGGACAGCCCGGAGCTTCTTCAAACCGCGCTTGAAAAAGCACGCGAGGCGCTTGGGTTCTGAGCCGGGATACATGGTGGACGGCGGACGCCCTCGCGCAGACGCGCGGGGGCGTTTCCTGTTCGGGGTCGGGCAGGTGTGGGCGGCAGCTAGTTCGAGGTCCATAGCTCGTAGCCCGGCGCGGTATAGGCCTTGACCAGGGTAATCGGGTCCGTTCCGATCCAGGTTGTGCGCTCGATCACCAGCAACGCGCTGCCCCGGTCGATTTCGAGGATCTCCGCGATCTCAGCATCGGCGGACAGCGCGTAGAACCGCAGATCGCAGCGCGTGTAGGGCTTGTTGTGGACCAGCCATTCGTTGGCGCTTTGGCGGGAGAGGTCGACCTTGAGAATCTCGGGCGCCGTCTCTGTCGAGATCCATCGGTCTTCGAACATGTGCGGCTTGTGGTCGGCCAGATGCAGCGCGCGCGCGCGCAGCATTTTGCGAGGTTCGGGCAGTTCGAGCTTGCCTGCGATCTCTCGGGGCGTTTCGGCGCATTGCTTGTCGATGAGCGTATAGCCATAGACGCTTCCGCGCTTTTCCACCTCGCGCCGGGTGATCGGGATGTCGACAGTGGCGCGGGTGACGGGGTCCATGCGGACATGGGTGCCGCCCTTGCGTTTGCGTTCGACCAGCCCGGCATCCGCGAGATCGCGCATGGCCCGCTGCACCGTGGAGCGCGCACAGCCCAGTTGATCGGCAATATCGGCATCGCGCGGCAGCTTGTCTCCGGGGGAATAGGTGCGATCAAGGATACCGGCCTTGATCTGATCCCGGACCTCTTTCCAGGACAGGCGCGCGCTTTGTGTCAAATATCTTGCTCCAACTGGGCCATGGTGGCCATGAATTGTCTTGATATCGCCTCGCGCGCGACGTGGCGACCCTCTTTGACCACATGGCGTCCGGCGCTCCAGACATCGCGGATGCAGCGCTGGCCATTGCCGCCGAAGATCAACGTGTCGAGCGCCATGTCCCCTGACCGGTTCGCGCCCCATTCGTTGTCGAGGTCAAGCGTGAGGATATCTGCCAGTTGTCCGACCGCGAGCGTGCCGCTTGCACGCCCCCCGGCCCGGGCGCCGCCCTTGGCGGCCGCGTCGAACAGGACACGCCCCGTCGAGCGATCCGGCGTGGCGAGCACGGCGCGGCTCTTGTCGCGCAGGCGTTGCGAGTATTCGAGTGATTTCAGTTCGTCGAACAGCGAGATATGGACGTTGGAATCCGATCCGAACCCGATGGTGCCACCGTGGTCCAGATACTGCGTTGCGTTGAATATACCGTCGCCCAGGTTGGCCTCGGTGATCGGGCAGAGGCCCGCGACGGCGCCGGAGTTGGCCAGCGCCCCGGTTTCCTGCGTGGTCATCTGCGTACAGTGGATCAGGCACCAGTTGGGAGCGACCTCGTAATGATCCAGTAGCCATTCGGTCGGTCGTGCCTTCAGGACGCCCCGGACCTCTTCGACCTCGGCCATCTGTTCGGCAAGGTGCATGTGAACGGGGCCGGTGCCGGCCAGCGCGATCGCGTGGTCGAGACCTTCCCTGTCGACGGCGCGCAGGGAATGCGGGGCGACGCCGATTTTGAAATCCGTCGGTCCCGCGCGCACGGTCCGTGCCGCGCCCTCCTGCAAGCGCGCGAATTGCGCGGGGTCGTTGCCGAATCGCCTTTGCCCACCGGCCAGCGGGCGCTTGTCCAGCCCGCCATATTGATACAGGACCGGCAGCAATGTCAGCCCGATGCCGACCTCCGACGCCGCCGCGACAATGCGCTCCGAAAGCTCGGCTAGGTTGGCATAGGGCGCGCCGCCCGCGTCGTGATGCAGGTAGTGGAATTCGGCAACGCCCGCATAGCCCGCCTCCAGCATTTCGAGAAACACCTGGGCGGCAATGGCCTGGACCTGGTCGGGCGTGAGTTGGTCGAGGAATTTGTACATCAGCCGCCGCCATGTCCAGAAGCTGTCGCTCGGGTCGGGGCCGCGCGCTTCGGTCAGGCCGGACATGGCGCGCTGGAATGCGTGGCTGTGCAGGTTGAGGGGGGCTGGCAGGGCCAGCCCGACCGTGGGGGGCACGCCCGGAACGGCGGGGCGGATGTGGCGGATTCGCCCGTCCTGAATGCCGATCTCTACATCCGTTTCCCAGTCATTCTCGGTAAGTGCTTGTCTGGCGACGATTTTTTGCAAAGCAGGAAGTCCTTGACTTGATTATGTAACTACATATTACTTATAAGGACGCTTTTATTCAAGGTGGTTCGATGAAAGATCCAATCCTGCTTACGCAGCTCACAGCGGCCACGATGCCCGAGGGCGAGTCCGGTTACGGGCTTGTCGAGGATGCCTGTATCGCGATGGCGGGGGGCAGGATTGCCTGGGTCGGAGCGCGGCGCGACTGTCCCGGCGATCTTGCGGGGCTGCCGAAGCATGAGTGTGGCGGGCGGCTGGTGACCCCGGCGCTGATTGATTGCCATACGCATATCGTGCATGGCGGCAACCGCGCGCAGGAATTCGAGATGCGTCTCGAGGGGGCGAGCTATGAGGAGATCGCGCGGGCGGGTGGTGGCATCGTGTCCACGGTCAGCGCGACCCGTGGCAGCAGCGAGGACGCCCTTCTGGCCGCGGCCTTGCGCCGTGCCGATGCGTTGATCTCGGAGGGGGTGGCCACGATCGAGATCAAGTCGGGCTACGGGTTGGATCGTGATACCGAACTCAAGATGCTGCGCGTGGCGCGCGCCGTGGCCGAGGCCCGCCCGATCCATGTCAGCACGAGTTTCCTGGGGGCCCATGCCGTGCCTCAGGGCATGGGGGCGGATGCCTATATCGACGAGGTCTGCATACCGGCGCTCAAGGCGGCGCATGCGGAGGGGCTTGTCGATGTCGTGGATGGGTTTTGCGAGGGGATCGCCTTTGACGCGGCGCAGATCCGCCGGGTGTTCGAGGCGGCGAGGGCGCTTGGCCTGCCGGTGAAACTCCATGCCGAGCAGCTCAGCAATATGGGCGGCACCGCGCTTGCGGCGGAGTTCGGCGCCTTGTCGGCGGATCACGTGGAATATGCCAGCGATGCGGATGCGCAGGCCCTGGCCGCGTCGGGGAGTGTCGCCGTGATCCTTCCGGGGGCGTTCTATACCATCCGAGAAGAGCAGGCGCCGCCCATCGACGCCTTTCGCAGGCATGGCGTGCCCATGGCCGTGGCCACGGATTGGAATCCGGGGTCATCGCCGCTTGGCTCCGTTTTGTTGGCGATGAACATGGCCTGCACCTTGTTCCGCATGACGCCGGCCGAGGCGCTGGCTGGCACAACCCGCAATGCCGCGCGTGCGCTCGGGTTTACAGATCGGGGGAGGCTTGCCGCCGGGCAACGGGCCGACCTGGCGATCTGGGATGTGCAATCGCCGGCGGAATTGTCTTACGGCATCGGGATCAACCCCTTGCACAAACGTATTTTCGGAGGAGTCCTATGACCGTCACCCTTATTCCCGGCGCAACCGGGCTTGCCGATCTGGCCCGTATCTGGCGCGGCACGGAGCCCGTTGTGCTTGATCCCGGCACGCATCCCGCGATTGCGGCCTCCGCCGCGCGCGTGGCCATGGCGGCGCAGGGGCAGGATGCGATTTACGGGATCAATACGGGCTTTGGCAAACTCGCCTCCGTGAAAATCCCCTCGCGAGACACCGCGCAGTTGCAACGCAACCTGGTCTTGTCCCATTGCTGCGGTGTCGGGGAGGCGCTGGAGCCTCGGACGACACGGTTGATGATGGCGCTGAAGCTGTTGTCGCTCGGGCGGGGCGCCTCGGGGGTGCGCGTGGAGGTCTGCACCCTTCTGGAGGGTATGGTGTCCAAGGGGGTCGTGCCTGTCGTGCCGGTGCAGGGATCGGTAGGCGCGTCGGGCGACCTTGCGCCGCTGGCGCATATGGCGGCGGTGATGATCGGTGCGGGCGAAGCGCGGTTCGACGGTGAGGTCATGAGCGGCGCTTCGGCGTTGGACAAGGCCGGACTGACCCCGATCGAGCTTGTCGCCAAGGAAGGGTTGGCGCTGCTCAACGGGACACAGTTTTCGACCGCCTGTGCGCTTGCGGGCCTGTTTGATGGCTGGACGCTGGTCGAGGCCTGCCTTGTCACGTCGGCGCTTGCGACCGATGCCATCATGGGGTCGACGGCGCCTTTGCGCGCGGAAATTCACACATTGCGCGGCCACCAGGGGCAGATCGACGTGGCAGAGGCCATGTCGCGCCTGCTCGAGGGCAGCGAGATCCGCGAGAGCCACCGCGATGGCGATTCACGCGTGCAAGATCCGTATTGCATCCGCTGTCAGCCGCAGGTGACGGGCGCGGCCGTGGACCTGATCCGCTTTGCCGCGCGCACGCTTGAGACCGAGGCGAATGCGGTGACCGACAATCCGCTCGTGCTCATGGAGACGGGCGACATCGTATCCGGCGGCAATTTCCATGCCGAGCCGGTCGCCTTTGCGGCGGACCAGATCGCCATGGCGCTCTCGGAGATCGGTGCGATTGCGCAGCGCCGCGTGGCGCTGATGGTCGATCCGACGCTTTCCTTCGATCTGCCCGCGTTCCTGTCGCCCAAGCCGGGGATCAACTCGGGTTTCATGATTGCCGAGGTGACCACCGCCGCGCTCATGTCCGAGAACAAGCACCTGGCGCATCCTTGCAGCATCGATTCCACACCCACCTCGGCCAACCAGGAGGACCATGTCAGCATGGCCGCCCATGGCGCGCGCAGACTCAAGCGCATGAACCAGAACCTTGCCGCCATCCTTGGCGTCGAGGCGATGTGCGCGGTGCAGGGCGTTGAAGCGCGCGCGCCTTTGCGCAGTTCCGGCGCGTTGCAAAAGGCGGCTGCGCGGTTCCGCGAGGATATCGCGCGACTTGAGGAGGATCGCTACATGGCGGATGACATGAAGGCGGCGACGCGGCTTGTGGCATCGGGTGCGCTTGCGACTGCGAGCGGGGTGACATTGGCGCTATGATCGAGCTTGAGATCAGCCGGGGCAACAGCCCGCTTGTGCTTGGCCTGCCGCATACGGGCACGGACATACCCGAGCCCTGCCTGGAGCGCCTGAACGAGGTGGGCCGCGCGCGGGCGGACACCGATTGGCATATTCACAGGCTCTATGCGGGGCTGCGTGCGGATGTCACCACCGTGCGCACGCCGATCCATCGCTACGTGATCGACGTCAACCGCGACCCGAGCGGGGCGAGCCTTTATCCCGGTCAGAACACGACCGGTCTCTGTCCGCTGACCGATTTCGACGGGCAGGGCCTTTACCGCGCGGGCCAGGAGCCGGACGCGGCAGAGATCGAGCGCCGCCGCCTGGCCTATCACGCGCCTTATCACGCGGCGTTGCAGGCCGAGTTGGCGCGGGTCCGGGCAGAGCATGGCTTTGCGATCCTTTATGATTGTCATTCGATCCGCAGCCATATCCCGTTCCTCTTCGGGGGCAGGTTGCCGGATTTCAACATCGGCACCAACCTTGGCACGACATGCGCGCCCGACATCGAAGCGGCGGTGGCCGCGATCTGCGCCGGTGCCGAGGGCTATGCTTCGGTCGTCAACGGCCGTTTCAGAGGGGGCTGGACCACCCGCCATTATGGCCGGCCATCGGAGGGGCTTCATGCCATCCAGATGGAGTTGGCCCAGTCCACCTACATGAGTGAACGCGCGCCCTGGAGCTATGCCGAGGACCGGGCCGAGAGGCTGCGCGGACATCTGAGATCCATCCTTGAAACCCTTTCTGCCTGGAGGCCCACATGAGCGATCCCCGCAAGAACACCCGTGATATCTATCCCCCCACGGGGCCGGAACTGACTGCCAAGAGCTGGATGACGGAAGCGCCGTTGCGGATGCTCATGAACAACCTGCACCCGGACGTGGCCGAGAATCCGCATGAACTGGTGGTTTATGGCGGGATCGGGCGCGCCGCGCGCACGTGGCAGGATTTCGACTGTATCGTCGACAGCCTGAAAGAGCTTGAAGAGGATGAAACCCTTATCGTGCAGTCGGGCAAGCCCATCGCCATCGTGAAAACCCATTCCGACGCGCCACGCGTGCTCATCGCGAACTCGAACCTCGTGCCGCATTGGGCGACCTGGGATCATTTCAACGAGCTCGATAAGAAGGGGCTGGCGATGTATGGCCAGATGACTGCCGGATCGTGGATCTATATCGGATCTCAGGGTATCGTGCAGGGCACCTATGAAACCTTTGCCGAGGCCGGGCGCCAGCACTATGGGGGCGACCTGACGGGGAAATGGATTCTGACGGGCGGCCTTGGTGGCATGGGCGGCGCCCAGCCGCTTGCCGCGGTGATGGCGGGGGCGTGCTGTCTTGCGGTGGAGTGCAACCCGGACAGCATAGATTTCCGCCTGCGCACGCGTTATGTCGACGAAAAGACAGACCGTCTCGACGAGGCGCTGGCCATGATCGAGGCATGGACGGCGGCGGGCGAGGCCAAATCGGTCGCGCTCCTCGGCAATGCCGCCGATGTTTTCCCCGAACTTTACAAGCGCGGCGTCCGGCCCGATATCGTCACCGACCAGACCAGCGCGCATGACCCGGTGAACGGCTATTTGCCGCAAGGCTGGAGCATGGCGGAATGGAAAGCCCGGCGCGAGAGCGATCCGAAGGCGGTCGAGAAGGCGGCGCGCGCCTCGATGAAGGTTCACGTGGCGGCGATGGTCGATTTCTGGAACGCGGGCGTGCCGACGCTCGACTATGGCAACAATATCCGCCAGGTCGCGTTGGATGAGGGGCTTGAAAACGCCTTTGCCTTTCCCGGTTTCGTGCCGGCCTATATCCGCCCGCTCTTTTGTCGCGGGGTCGGTCCGTTCCGTTGGGCCGCGCTGAGCGGAGACCCGGAGGACATCTACAAGACCGACCAGAAGATGAAGGAGTTGTTCCCCGAGAACGCGCATCTGCACAACTGGCTTGACATGGCGCGCGACCGCATCGCGTTCCAGGGCCTGCCGACGCGCATCTGCTGGATCGGGCTTGGCGATCGGCACCGCGCGGGTCTTGCCTTCAACGAAATGGTGGCCAATGGCGAGTTGAAAGCGCCGGTCGTGATTGGCCGGGATCACCTCGACAGCGGCTCGGTCGCCTCGCCTAACCGCGAAACCGAGGCCATGATGGATGGCTCGGACGCCGTATCCGACTGGCCGCTTCTCAATGCGCTGGTGAATACGGCGTCGGGGGCCACATGGGTCAGCCTGCACCATGGCGGAGGGGTCGGTATGGGCTTTAGCCAACATGCGGGCGTCGTGATCTGTGCCGATGGCACGCCGGAAGCGGCCAAGCGGCTTGAGCGGGTGCTTTGGAATGACCCGGCCTCGGGTGTGTGGCGCCATGCGGATGCCGGGTATCCGGAGGCGCTGGACTGCGCCCGCGAGAACGGGTTGAGGTTGCCGCGTATATTGGGGGCCTGACCCTAGCCCAGCGCGAGCGAGAATTTCTGCTCCTGCACGGGTTTGCCCCATTGGGTGCCGGTCGTTTCCGCGACGAGGGCAAAGCCGTGCTTTTCATATAGGGCGCGGGCGGCGTCGAGGCCGGAGAAGGTCCAGAGATCGACGCGGGAAATCCCCTGGGCACGACAATGCTCAAGCGCGGTTTCAAGAAGGCTGTGACCGAGGCCGGAGCCGTGCAGGGCAGGGTCGAGGATGAACCAGCGCAAATGCGCGGCCCCGTCGCCGAGGTCTTCGCTGTCGATGGAAATGCCGCCGACGATATCGCCGTCGCGGTCGATCCACCATGTGCCATTGGCGGGGTTCGCGAGGCGGGGCAGGAAATCCGCCATGCCGGTTGCGACCGTGGTCTCGAAGGGCAGGTCAAAACCGACCAGCGTGCTGTAATACCGGGCGTGCAGGGTCACGATGCGGCCAAGCAGGCCGGGGGTATAGCCGGTGCGGATGGTGGGCGCGGGCGGCGTGGTGTCGTTGCGCGAGGCGGCGAGCGCCTCGGCATAGAGGCGCAGTCCCTCGCGGATGGCTTCGCCTTCGCGCGCCGACACTTGATCGAGCGCGGCCGAGACGCGGCTCACGGCGAGGCGGTTGATCTGGTCAAGGCGGGCGGTGCCTTCGGGGGTCAGCGAAAGGCGCTTGGCGCGGCGGTCCCCCGGGTCGGGAGTTTCGCTCACAAGCCCCTTGGCGGTCAGGGATTTCACCAACCGCGAGATGGTTGATTTCTCAAGCAACAGCCGGGAGGACAAATCGCGCGCGGTCAGCCCGTCTTCAAAGCCCAGTTCCACGATGGCATGCACGGCAGAGGAAGAAAGGCCAATACCGGGCAGGGCGCTATTGAGGACGCCAAGTTCGCGCAGCAGGTGGCGGGAATGGTGCCGGATCGGGGCGACGAGCGCTTTGGTCATGAATGTCCCTTGGTTGCCTGGCGCAACGTTAGGCCGGGTTGGTCGGGTTTGTCACCTATGTGACAGGGTCGCAGCCAGAAAAAAACCGGCCACGCGGGCCGGTTTTTCAAGACATGGGGCCGGGACGGTCAGTCGAGGAAGGCTTTTTCGACGACATAGGTCTGAGGGTCGGAATTGGCGCCCTCGACGAGGCCGTATTCTTCGAGCATTTCCTTGATCTCGAGGTTGAAGGCAAGGTTGCCGCAGACCATGGCGCGATCATCCTCGGGGTTGAGTTGCGGCACGCCGATATCCGCGAAGGCCTCGCCCGAGCGCATCAGGTCGGTGATGCGGCCCATCTTGGCGCTCTGTTCGCGGGTCGTGGTCGGGTAATACTTGATCTTCTTCCAGAAGCCTTCGCCGATCACCTCGTTCAGAAGCGCGTCCTCCTTGAGGCTCTCGATGATCTCGCGGCCATAGGTCAACTCGCCCGCCTCGCGGCAGGTGTGGGTGATGATGACCTCTTCGTAATCCTGGTAGGTTTGCGGTTCGCGCAGGAGCGAGGCGAAGGGGGCAAAGCCGGTGCCGGTCGCGAAGAACCAGATGCGTTTGCCGGGCAGGAGCGCGTCATGCACGAGGGTGCCGACGGGCTTGGGGCGCAGGATGATCTGATCGCCGGGCTTGATATGCTGGAGTTTCGAGGTCAGCGGGCCGTCCTGCACCTTGATCGAGTAGAACTCGAGCTCTTCGTCCCAGGAGGGCGAAGCGATGGAATAGGCGCGCAGGAGCGGTTTCTGCTTGCCGGTCTTGGGATCGGGATCGCCCATCAGGCCGATCATCACGAATTCGCCCGAGCGGAACCGGAGCGAGGCCGGGCGGGTGCATTTGAAGGCGAAGAGCCGGTCGGTATAGTGTTTGACCTCGGTGACGGTCTGGGCGTCAGGCAGGGTCGGAACTTTGGGAATGGCGGTCGCTTGGGCGTCGGTCACGTCGGGTCGCTCGCTCGTTTTGTTGCAATGAGAAGTGGCAAGAAGCTGGGCTGTGCCTATCAGGTTGCTTCGGGTTTTAAAAATGTATCTGAAAGATTGCTTTGATCTGGCGCAAGTTTTTTGCCGGAGGTGGCCTGGATGGAACAGCGTGCCGCCTGCGGGGGGCAAAACGGACGGACATCCCGGAAATCTGGTCAAAGGCGACCGGGGCGCGGGGCGCTATGGCCTTGAGAAGTGGGAGACTCTCCCGTAACGAAGCCTGAGGGAAAGGGGATTTGGAACACTTGTTCCGAATCCCTGGTATCGAAACCGACGTTTCGGGAGGTGAATATGGCGGTGAAGATCGACGAGTTGGATCGCAAGATCCTTGAATGCCTTCAGGCGGATTCCAGTCGTTCTCTGGACGAGATCGCCAAGATCGTGGGATCGTCCAAGACCCCGGTCTGGAACCGTATCCGCAAGCTGCGCGAGGCGGGGGTGATCCGGCAGCAGACGGTGATCCTTGATCCGGAGGCGCTTGGGTTCGAGGCGTGTTTCTTTGTCCTGATCCGCACCAGCGAGCACGAGGCCGAATGGCAGGCGGCGTTTCTCAAGGCGCTCAGGGATCGTCCCGAGGTTCTCGAGGCGCACCGGCTTGCGGGGGATATCGACTATATCCTCAAGGTGCGGGTCGCGAATGCGCGCGCCTATGATGCATTCTACCAGGCGCTGATCTCGGAAGTGCGGGTGCACAATGTGACCGCGCTCTTGTCGATGGAAGAAATCAAATCCACCACGCGCCTGCCGCTCGTGGCGGGGGACGGGGCCTGAGATATGGCCATGAGGGCGTGGGCGCTGATAGGATCGAGGTCATGAGGGCTTGGATACGGCATAGATATGCGATCCGCCTGCTGTTCGCGCTTGTGCTTGTCGTGGCGGCGGGGGGCGTTTGGTGGTTCGGCTATGGACAGGCGCTGGCGCAGCTTGAGGAACGCGGCAAGGCGGACCTTGCGCTTGCGGCGGACCGGCTCACGGCGCAGTTGCAGCGATACCAGGAACTTGCGGTGTTGATGGCGCCGCATCCGGCGCTTGTGTCCCTGGCGCAAGGTCAGGGCGGGCAGGCGGCGGCCAAGGCGCTGCTTCTGGATGCGGCGGACAAGACCTCGGCGCGGGCGATGGTCTATGCCGACCGGGAGGGGCATGTGCTTGCATCGGCGTTTGGCGATGCGGGGGAAATCCTGCGCGGGCGGCCGCATTTCGAGCGCGCCTTGCATGGGGCCTTGGGTGCGCATCACGACGTGGACCCGGGCACGGGGCGGCGGGCCTTTCATTTCGCCGCGCCGAGCTTTGCCAGCGATGGCCGGGTGCAGGGGGTTCTCGTGGTGAGCGTCGATGTGGCCTCGGTCGAGGAGAACTGGCGCGGGGACGGGCCGGCGGTGTTCTTTGTCGATGACGCCCGGCGCGTCTTTATTACCAACCGGTCGGAAATCCTGTTCTGGGAGCGCCGTGGCGACATGGCGGGGCTTGTGCCGCCCGCCGGGACAGCGCCGCCGTTTCGCGAAATCTCGCGGGCCGGGCATGCGCTCTGGCGGTTGGATTGGGGGGGCTATGTGCCACGCCTTGCCTTGCATCTTGTCCAGCCCCTGCCGGTCATCGGGATGACGGGGGAGGCGGTGATTGATGCCGCCCCGGCACGCCGGTTGGCCGTATTGCAGGCGGCGGTGGTGGCGGCGCTATTCTTGGCGTTCGGGGTGTTCCTCGATCAGGCAATGCGGCGGCGGCAGGTGCTTGCACAGGCCAACGCGGTTCTGGAAGAACGGGTCGCGGCAAGAACCGAGGCCCTGTCGCAGACCAACACGGCCCTGCGCCGCGAGATCGCGGAGCGGCAGGAGACGGAAGCGGCGCTCAAGCAGGCGCAGGCCGACCTTGTGCAGGCGGGCAAACTCTCGGCGCTGGGCCAGATGTCGGCGGGGATCAGCCACGAGTTGAACCAGCCGTTGATGGCAATCCGGCAATATGCAGAAAATGCGGCGTTGTTCCTTGACCGGGATAAACCGGAAGTGGCGAGCGACAACCTTGGCCGGATCAGCGCCATGGCCTCGCGGATGGCGCGGATCATAAAGAACCTGCGCGCCTTTGCCCGCAATGAAAGCGAACCGATGGGCAAGGTTGACCTTGTGCAGGTGATCGAGACGGCGGTCGAATTGACGGCGGCGCGGCTTCGGGCCGAGGATGTCATGCTGTGCTGGACACCGCCGAGCGGGGCGGTTTGGGCATGGGGCGGCGAGGTGCGGCTTGTGCAGGTCTTCGTCAATCTCATCAACAACGCGGCGGATGCGATGACGGGCATGCCAAGGAAAGAGATCACGATCACATTGCGCCAGGCTGCGCGCCTTGCGGTGGATGTGGCGGATGCGGGGCCGGGGATCGAAGACCCGGACCGGATTTTCGAGCCGTTCTATTCGACCAAGGCGGTGGGCAGCGCCGACGGCATGGGGCTTGGCCTGTCGATTTCCTATGGTTTGGTGCAGAGTTTCGGGGGCGACATTCGCGGCAGCAACACAGAGCGCGGCGCGGTGTTCACTGTCGAACTTGACCCGTGGAACGAGGAGGCGGCGGCGGCATGACGCGGAAGGTTCTTCTTGTCGATGATGACGCGGCGGTGCGTGCGGCGCTGGCGCAGACGCTGGAGCTTGCCGATCTGGAAGCGATCCCGGCGGGGAGCTTCATCGAGGCCAAGGATCATATCGCGCCGGGGTTCGAGGGCGTGATCCTGTCGGATATCCGGATGCCGGGGCGGGACGGGTTTCATCTTCTGTCTTACACGCGGGGGGTTGACGGGGAATTGCCGGTGATCCTCTTGACCGGCGAGGGCGATATCCCGATGGCGGTCTCGGCGATGGGGCAGGGGGCGTTCGACTTCCTTGAAAAGCCCTGCGCGCCCAAGGATTTGCTTACGGTGATCGAGCGGGCGCTCAAGACGCGGGGGCTTGTGCTCGAGAACCGGCGGCTCAAGGTGCAGCTTGAGACGGGCGATCCGGCGGCGCGGATGCTGTTTGGCACCTCCGATCTTGCCGAGGGGCTGCGCCAGCGGGTGCGCAGCGTGGCGCGGACGCAGGCCGAGGTTCTTGTCAGCGGGGCGCCGGGCAGCGGGGTGTCCAAGGTCGCCGAGGTGGTGCATCTGTGTTCGCCGCTTTCCAAGGGGCCGTTCGGGAAATACGCTGCGAGCGGGATGGATGCCGAGCGGTTTGACCGCGCGGTGCGGGATGCGGCGGGCGGAAGCCTGTTCCTTGACGAGGTGGCCGTTCTGCCGATGGAAACGCAATTCGCGTTGATGACCATGATGGAGCAGGGTGGGCATCCGCGGCTTCTTTTCGGGAGCACGCAGGATCTGGGCCGGGCTGTCGGTGCGGGGCAGCTTCATGCCGATCTCTACTATCGGCTGGACGCGATGCAGGTGCGGATTCCGACGCTGGCAGAGCGGCCCGAGGACATTCCGGTCCTGTTCCGACATTACGTGGCGCAGGCGGCGGAGCAGGCGGGGCTTACCGCGCCAGAGATCACGCCGGAGCTCGTGGCGGATTTGATGGCGCGGGATTGGCCGGGCAATGCGCGGGCGCTGATGAGCGTGGCGATGCGCTTCGTGCTGGGCCTGCAAGAGGCGGACGAGGTGCCCGAGCAGGGCGGGCTTGGCCTTGCCGAACAGATGGCGCAGGTGGAGCGGTCGCTTTTGTCCGAGGCGTTGCGGCGGGCGGGCGGACGGGCGAGCGTGGCGGCTCAGGCGCTCAAACTGCCGCGCAAGACGCTCTATGACAAGCTCGCCAAACATGGGCTGAAGCCGGAAGAGTTCCGCTAGGGGGAAGCCCTTTGCAAAGGGTGACTGAATTATTCGGTAAACCCTTAACCTTGCCGCAGCCCTTTAAGTGTATGGTTTCTTGATATCACAGAAGAGCCAAAGCAATAGCATTGCCCCGATTGGATTTACAAACAAAGCGACAACCTGCCAAAGAAAACGATCCTGCCCTCGGCGCTCGGCCATATCTCCAACCAAAGCGAACAACTGCCAGATCAGCCACACCAGCCCGACCATGAGAAGTATTGCCCCGGCAAAGGAAAAAAAGTGCGGTGACAGCCTCAATCATATGATGCGGCTTTCGGCTTGAAGTTCGCGCGCTGCTTCTTTGAACGTATCAAATCGGGATTTACTTTCAGGCATGCGGCTCCCCTTAACTTGTAGATATCTAGGGATTGGTTCGCCTAACGCCAACCTCGAATTACGCTGTCTTTCCCTCGCAGCGGGGGAGCTGATCCGTCTCGTGGAGCTTCAAATCCCGCGAGGGCGAGAAATCGGCGCACACGTGATCCCACCAATGGGCGAGATAGCTTTTCTCGGAGGTGGCATGGAACACTTCGGGCGCGATGCGGTGCAGGTCGGGCAGGCGGGTCCAGGGCACGTTGGGAAAGCTGTGATGTTCGTTGTGATAGCCGGTGTTGAACAGGAGCCAGTTGATCGGGCCATAGGTCGAGCGGGTCGGGTTCTCGTCATCCGTGCCGGGATGCTCGGAGAGCGATTGGCCGAGGTTGGAAATCCCGAGCTTGCCGAGGAAGAAGGACAGTGACCAGATGTGATAGAGCAGCGCCCAGGGGCCGAGCAGGGCCAGCATCGCGAGGTTCGACAGCAGCGAGACCGCGATGAAGGGGCGCATGTCGCGCGCCGCCGGGCGGGTGCCGGTAAAGCGGTCGACGGGATCGGCGACGGGGCGACCGGAGGCCCAGGCATAGAGCCGGGGCAGGATTGCATCGCCCAGCATGAAGCCAAGCGGCAGCGCGTGCAGGAAGAGCGTCAGCAGGGTCAGGAGGCGCTGGGTCACGGGGTGGGTGCGGCGCACGTGCTGGCGTGCTTGCAGGGCGCAGATGTCCTCGTGTTCGTAGTCGCGCTCGTAGTCGCCCACGAAGGGGTGATGGCTCGTAACGTGCTGGTGCTGGTAGGTGAGTTGCTTGCCATAGGAGGTCAGGATCGCCTCGAGGCCAAGATCGAAGGCCAGCTTCGCCCGGTCACCGCGAAAGACGAGCTTGTGACAGGTTTCATGAATGAGCGAGGCGGCGGAGTGATAGACGATCTGGCCGAGGAGAAAGGCGGTCAGCCCGACCAGCAGCAGCCCGCCATCGGACACGGCCCAGGCAATGCCCCATTGGATCGCGAACAGGATCGGCAGCGCGAGCGCGGTGCGTGGTTCGGGGCCGGAGAGCGCGGCCAGTTCGGGATGGGCACGCAGCGCCGCACGGCGCATGTCGTTGTGGCGGCGCGATTGCGGAGAGATGGTGCCGGGGGCGCGGGGGCTGGCAGTGTTGGACATGGTGTTCCTGCAAAGTGGGGCGCCGTCAGAGTAGGGCGCTTGTCGAGACCGGGTCAATGCGAACAGGTGCCGCGCCGGTCGTGCGGGGCGATTCACGATTGGGGCGGGTGCGCCGGTTTCTGTGCGGAATTTCGCACAAAGCCGGCCTGCCTTGTGCGGGAATTCGCACAGTTTCCGAGGCGCGAGGCAGACCATACCAGGGCGCAGGGCGATATTGTTCTGAAAACAAAGGGGAAATGCAAAAATGTCATGGCTTGGTAACAAACCCTTGAGCGGTTTTGGCGCCAAGTTCACTCTTTTACGCGGATCGCCCGGTTTTCGGGCATCGTATATATCGAATTCTTGACCTCTGGGAGGAGACCACATGAAATTCCTGACCACAGCCGCCACCGCGCTGGCCCTCACCGTGACCGCAGGCACCACCGCGATGGCTGCTTGCGACGACGGCGAGATCGTCATCAAGTTCAGCCACGTGACCAACACCGACAAGCACCCCAAGGGCATTGCCGCGTCGATGCTTGAGAAGCGCGTCAACGAAGAGATGAACGGCAAGGCCTGCATGGAAGTCTTCCCGAACTCGACGCTCTACAACGACAACAAGGTGCTTGAGGCGATGCTTCAGGGCGATGTGCAGCTTGCCGCGCCGTCGCTGTCGAAATTCGAGAAATTCACCAAGCAATTCCGCATTTTCGACCTTCCGTTCATGTTCAAGGACATCAACGCCGTCGACGCGTTCCAGGCATCGGATGCCGGTCAGGCGCTTCTCGACTCGATGCAGCGCCGTGGCCTTCAGGGCCTTGCCTATTGGCACAATGGCATGAAGCAGATGTCGGCCAACAAGCCGCTTGTGTCGCCGGCGGATGCCAATGGCCTCAAGTTCCGCGTGCAGTCCTCGGACGTTCTCGTGGCGCAAATGGAAGCCATCGGCGGCAGCCCGCAGAAAATGGCCTTCTCGGAAGTGTACGGCGCGCTTCAGCAGGGCGTTGTGGATGGTCAGGAGAACACCTGGTCGAACATCTACGGCAAGAAGTTCTTCGAAGTGCAGGACGGCGTGACCGAAACCAACCACGGTGTGATCGACTATCTCGTCGTGACCTCGGTGGATTGGCTCGACAGCCTCGACGCGGATGTGCGGGACCAGTTCCTCACCATCCTTGGCGAAGTGACCGCGATGCGGAACTCGGAATCGACCGCTGTCAACGAGGCCGCCAAGCAGGCGATCGTCGATGCGGGCGGCGCCATCCGCCAGCTCACCGCCGAGCAGCGCCAGGAATGGGTCGACACGATGAAGCCGGTCTGGGACCAGTTCTCGGATGACGTGGGCCAGGAAAACATCGACGCGGCCCAGGCGATCAACGCCTCGATGTAATCCTGTTCTGCACGCGCGGCGTGCTCGATGGCGGGGCGGCTCAGGCTCTGGGCCGCCCTTTTTCACAACAACCTTGCAAGACGGGGACAGGCGACATGCATCACAGGCATAGCTTTGTGGACCGGATCGAGGAGACGCTCATCGCGCTCCTGCTTGGGCTCATGACGGTGATTACCTTCGCCAATGTCATTGCCCGTTTCGGATTCAACTCGAATATTCTCTGGGCGCTGGAACTGACGGTGTTCCTGTTTGGCTGGCTCGTCCTGCTTGGCGCCTCTTACGCGGTCAAGACACATAGCCACCTTGGCGTGGATGCGATCATCAACATGGTGCCGGCGCCCGTCGCGCGGGTGATGGGGCTGATCTCGGTCGGCGCGTGCATCGTGTTCTCGCTGCTCCTGTTGAAAGGGGCGTATGATTACTGGGCCGTGTTCGCGGACCTGCCGCCGACCTCGGGGCGCTGGTTCCCGACCGGGTTTGCCGAGAAGTTCCGCTCGCAGTCTTTCTACGAGGTGCAGGACGTGCCGATGATCGGCTTGTTCAAGTTTCTCGAGGGCCTCATCAACTACGGCGAGGAATACGAGAAATTGCCCAAGGTGGTGCCGTATTTCGTGCTGCCGCTGTCCATGGCGCTTCTGGTCTATCGTTTCTTCCAGGTTGCGTTCCAGATCTGGCGCGGTGAGACCGACCGTCTTGTTGCCAGCCACGAGGTCGAGGACGAAATCGAAGAGGTTCAAGAACAACTCGGGGAGCATGACTGATGGAAGTGGTTCTTCTTTTCACCATGGTGATCGGGCTTCTCCTGATCGGGGTGCCCATCGCGGTGTCGCTCGGCCTGTCGTCGATGCTGTTCCTGCTGTTCTTCTCGGATGCGACGCTGGCGTCGGTGGCGGGGACATTGTTCGAAGCCTTCGAGGGGCATTTCACCCTTCTGGCCATCCCGTTCTTCATCCTTGCCTCGAGCTTCATGACCACGGGCGGCGTGGCGCGGCGGATCATCCGCTTTTCCATCGCCTGCGTGGGGCATCTGCCGGGGGGCCTTGCCATCGCGGGGGTGTTTGCCTGCATGATGTTTGCCGCGCTTTCCGGGTCTTCCCCGGCGACCGTGGTGGCCATTGGCTCGATCGTGATCGCCGGGATGCGCCAGGTGGGCTATTCCAAGGATTTCGCTGCCGGCGTGATCTGTAACGCGGGCACGCTTGGGATTCTCATCCCGCCTTCGATCGTGATGGTGGTTTATGCCGCCGCGGTCGAGGTCTCGGTGGGCCGGATGTTCCTTGCGGGCGTCATTCCGGGCTTGTTGGCGGGGTTCATGCTCATGGTGACGATCTATGTCATGGCCAAGGTCAAGAACCTGCCCAAGGGCGAATGGCTCGGCTGGGGCGAAATCTGGGCCTCGGGGCGCGATGCGGCATGGGGGCTGTTCCTCATCGTCATCATCCTTGGCGGGATTTATGGCGGGATCTTTACCCCGACCGAAGCGGCCGCGGTGGCGGCGGTCTATGCCTTCCTGATCGCCTCCTTCGTCTACAAGGACATGGGGCCATTGGCAGGTGCGGCGGCGGGCGTCTCGGCGGGCAATCTCCAGGCCTCGACCGGCGAGAAGATCAGCCTGTTCAAGAAACCCCATGCGCTCATCACGGCCCTCTTCCACCCCGATACCAAGCATACGCTGTTCGAGGCGGGCAAGCTCACCGTGACGCTCTTGTTCGTCATCGCCAACGCGCTCATCCTCAAGCATGTGCTCACCGAACAGCAGGTGCCGCAGAGCATTGCAAACGCCATGCTGTCGGCGGGGTTCGGACCGGTCATGTTCCTTATCGTGGTCAACGTCATCCTGCTCATCGGGGGGCAGTTCATGGAGCCTTCTGGGCTTCTCGTGATCGTGGCGCCGCTTGTGTTCCCGATTGCCATGGAGCTTGGCATCGACCCGATTCACCTTGGGATCATCATGGTGGTCAACATGGAGATCGGGATGATCACGCCGCCGGTGGGGCTCAACCTTTTCGTGACCTCCGGGGTTGCTGGGATGCCGATGATGTCAGTGGTGCGCGCCGCGCTGCCCTTCCTGGCGGTGCTCTTCGTGTTCCTCATCATGGTGACCTATATCCCGTGGATTTCCACCTTCTTGCCCAATACGTTCATGGGCCCGGAGATCATCACGCAGTAACCGTGCCCGTGGAGCAGGGATTTGGCGGCGCCCCGAAATTTCGGGGCGCCGTTTTCAGTCGGGGCTGTCGAAAGGAGCGCCCTGCGGGCGCGCATGTTGTCTCGTCAACAGCCCCTTGTCAGGGGCGGTTTCCTCGGGATGCCTCCGGCGGGAGTATTTTCACAAAGGAGAAGATCAGGCAGCGTCCAGGGCGTCGATGATGGCTTGGAAGTCGTCGGCCTTGAGGCTTGCGCCCCCGACCAGTGCGCCGTCGACATTGGCAACCGAGAAGATATCGGCGGCGTTTTCGGGTTTGACCGAGCCGCCGTAGAGCAGGCGGAAGGCGTGGCCTTCGTCGGCAAAGCGGGAGGTCAGGGTCGTGCGGATGAAATCATGCGCCTCGGCGATCTGGTCGAGGGTCGGAACGCGCCCGGTGCCGATGGCCCAGACCGGCTCATAGGCGATCACGGTGGTCGCGCCGGTGGCGCCGTCGGGGATGGAGCCAGCGAGCTGCGCGCCGATCAGGTCGAGCGTGGTTCCGGCATCGCGCTGGGCGAGGTTTTCGCCGATGCAGATCACCGCGAGCAGGCTTTCCTTCCAGGCGGCGGCGACCTTGGCGGCGACGGTGGCGTCGGTTTCGCCATGGGTTTCACGGCGCTCGGAATGGCCGAGGATCACGGCGGAGGCGCCGCAATCGGTCAGCATTTCGGCGGAGATATCGCCGGTATGGGCGCCGGATTTGGCGGCGTGACAGTCCTGGCCGCCGATGGCGATATCGCCCGCCACAAGCGTGGCGCGGGAGAGCAGCGTTGCGGGGGGGCAGACCAGGCGGTCGGTTTGGGAGGGGGCAGGGGCTGTGGCGAGGCGCTCCAGTTCCGCGAGGTCGGCACCGAGCCCGTTCATCTTCCAATTGCCTGCGGCCAGTTTGCGACGCATCTGCTGCTCCCTTTTGATTTTAGCTGACCTGTTTTCGGGGGTTCGGCGCCATGCGTCAAGGGCACCTTGCGTCGCGCCATGGGCGGGGCGTAAAAGACCTTGTCCAGATACAGGTGTGCCATGATCCCGAGACTCGATGCCAAGAAGATTGACGCCCGCGAGGGCAAGACCATGGACCTGCTGCGCCAGGGCGTTGAGGAGGCCGGATTCCTCATCGTTGAGAATTCTGCGCTGACGCGGGCGGATGTGCTTGATGTCATAGAGGTTTACCGGGCGTTCTTCAAACTGCCGGAAGCGGCGAAACGGGGGGTGGACATGGCGCGCACCGGGGCCAATCGTGGCTGGGGCGCGCCGGGGTCTGAGCAGGTCGACCCAGATGCGAATCCGGACTACAAGCAGGTCTTTGATTGCGGGTTCGAACTGGCCGGGGATGATCCGCTTCGGGCGCTCAACCTGTCGGTCTATGGCGACAATCTCTGGCCGGAGGTGCCTGAGGGCTTTCGCGCCAAGGTGCAGGCCTATTATGCCCGCGCGCTTGGGGTGTCGATGGGGGTCTTGCGCGGGATCGCGGCGGCGATCGGGCAGCCGGAAGATTATTTCGACGCGGCCTTTTCGCGGCCCATGGCCTTGTTACGGGCGAATTATTATCCGCCGCGACCGGATTGGGCGACGGAGAAGGATTTCGGGATCGGCACACACACGGATTATGGCTGTGTCACCTTGCTGGGGACGGATGGCGTCGGCGGGCTGGAGGCGCAGCGGCGCGACGGGGCGTGGATACCTGTCGAGGCGGAGCCGGGGGTGTTCATCATCAATTTCGGCGAGATGCTCGAGATGTGGACGGATGGCAAGGTGCGGGCGACGCCGCATCGCGTGAAGGGGACGCGCGAGGAGCGGATTTCCGTGCCGATGTTCTTCAACCCCAACCACGACACCAATGTCGCGCCGATTGGATCGGGGCGGGAGATCCTTGCCGGGGATCATCTCGCGAAGCGATTCAACGAGACCTATTTGCACCTGAAAGACAAGGAATAACAGGGGGTTGGGCGGTGTCGCTCAGGCGCGCCCTACATGCCTTCGAACTTGATCGACTCGCCGCAGCCGCAGGCTTCGGTCACATTGGGATTGTTGAACTTGAAGCCGCTTTCGAGGAGCGATGTTTCATAATCAATCTCGGTTCCGAAGAGGAACATCTGGGCCATCGGGGCGATCATGACGCGGGCGCCTTCGACCTCGACCACCTCGTCATTGGCGTCGGGTTCGGAGACGTATTCCATGGTGTATTCCATGCCCGCACAGCCGCCTTTCTTGACGCCGATGCGCAGGCCGGCATGGCCGTCCTTTTGCATCAGCCGCGTGATCTGAGACACGGCGGCGGGGGTGATTGTTACAGGCGATTTTCCGGGAATGCCAAACATCAGCTTTCCTCCTCAAGCCTTTGAGATTTCACATGAAGCCCAGTTCAAGCCGGGCTTCGTCGCTCATCATTTCCATACCCCAGGGGGGCTGCCACACGAGATCGACGGTGACATTGCGCACACCGCCGACACCGGCCACGGCCTCTTGCACCCAGCCGGGCATTTCGCCGGCGACGGGACAGCCGGGCGCGGTCAGGGTCATGATGACGTGGACATCATTTTCTTCCGAGATTTCAATCGTGTAGATCAGGCCGAGATCATAGATATTGACCGGAATCTCGGGGTCGAACACGCTCCGGCAGGCCTCGACGGCCTGCTCGTGCAAGGGGTGGTCCGTGCTCGACGGGGCGATCAGGGGGGTGCCTTCGACGGGATCGGAGAGTTGTGTCATGTGCCAGTCCTGCGTGTTACTTGAGCAAACATATAAGGATTATGGAGGCCAAGGTCCAGAGGGCGAAATCCCCTGTCGGTATCACGTCGGTATTACGTCGGTATTGCGTCGGTGCGAAATGTGGCAATCACGGCTTGCGGATCGCGCGTTTTCGCATCGGGACAGGGCGGACGCGTTGTTCGATCTGGTCGTAAAGCGCGCCGACGAGGTTCTTGTCTGTGGCTTTCTCGATGCCCTCGAAGCCGGGCGAGGAATTGACCTCGAGCACCTTGGGGCCGCTTTCGGAGCGCAGCATATCCACGCCTGCCATGTTGAGGCCAAAGGCGCGGGCGGCGCGCACGGCGGTGTCCCGCTCTGCCTTGGTGATGCGCACCTTCTGGGCCGATCCCCCCAGATGCAGGTTGGAGCGGAAATCGCCTTCGGCGCCGGTACGCTTGATGGCGCCGACGACCTTGGAGCCGATGACCATGCAGCGGATGTCTTCGCCCGCGGCTTCTTTCACGAAATGTTGAACGAGGAAGTTGGCGCGCAGGCCGCGAAAGGCCGTGATGACGGATTCCGCGGCCTTGCGGGTTTCGGCGAGCACGACGCCCTTGCCCTGGGTGCTTTCGAGAAGTTTCACGATCATCGGCGCGCCGCCGACGATGTCGATCAGGTTCTTGGTATCCTTGGGCGAGGCGGCAAAGGCGGTGGCGGGCATGCCGATCTTGTGGCCTGCGAGCACCTGGTGGGCGTGGAGCTTGTCGCGGCTGGCGGAGATGCCGGCACTGCCGTTGATGCAATAGGTGCCCATGGTTTCGAACTGGCGCAGGAGGGCCGTGCCATAGGGTGTGATGGAGGCGCCGATGCGCGGGATCACGGCATCATAGCGGGGCAGGCGTTTGCCATCGTAATGGATTTCCGGGGCGAGCGCGTTGATCGACATGTAACAGCGCGTGGTGTCGATGACCTCGACCGTGTGGCCGCGGCTTTCGCCTTCCTCGACGAGGCGGCGGGTCGAGTAGTTGTTTTCGCGCGAGAGCACGGCAATGCGCAGGGCACGGTTGGGGGCGGTCTTGCGGATATGGGCCGAGGCGTAATCGGAATAGTCCAGCTCGGGCTGGCAGTAGCGTTCCGAGGGCACGATGGCCACGGCTTCGCCAAGCGCCTGGCGGCCCAGCAGCATGTGCAGCGCCATGCCGCGCCGGTCGGTCAGGGTCAGCTCGATGGGCCAACTGACACCGCCGACCGAAAGCGTGCTTTCGATGACGTAGCGCATTTCGCTTTCGCCGTTGGACGAGGTGACCTCGCGGCGGTCCTTGATCTCGGCGGAGCAGGGAATCAACAGGTCGTCATTGCCCGGTATCGGATGCACGGTAAAGCGCACGCGGGGGCGGTCCTTGGTGCCGAAGGGTTCAATTTCGGTTGCGTGGAGCGACGAGGTGCGCGCGCCGGTATCGACCTTGGCGCGCAGGGCGGGCAGGCCGAGATCGGGCAGGCTTATCCATTCCTCCCAGCCGAACTTGAGCGGGGAGGGAGTTTGTGTATCGGACATGCCTTGGCCTCCTTTGGGGGAATCGGTCTGTGCGCATCAGTCAGGATGCAGCATGAAAAGCAGCCTGTGAACCGGCGCAAGCGGGAAGCGTTGCAGAAGCGCAAAATATCAGGTGCGCGCTCAGTCGTTGATGTCGTGATCGAAGGTCTTGGGGGTGCTGCCGGGGAGGTTGAAGCTCTGGCGCAGGATGAGCCAGGCGGCAAGCGACAGCCCGGCGGCGATCAGCAACAGGAGCGAGGGCGACAGGGTTGTCGCGGCAGGGATCAGCAACAGGAGCCCGACCAGCGCCACGCCGATGGCAAAGCCGAGAAAGACAAAACCGGGGGCGAGCACTTCGAGGATGGCGAGGCCAAGCGCGGCGGCGAGCCAGACCCACCATGTGGCGAAGAGGGGCAGGGTCTCCATCACGATCCGCCTTTCAGGAGTTTGAAGGCGTCGCCAAAGGCTTCGAGTGCGGCGGCGGGCAGGACGATGGTCTGTTTGCCATCGCCATTGCCAAGCGCGTTCAGGGCTTCGACCTGTTTCAGGGCGACCTGGTATTGCGCGGCTTCGACGCCGTTTTCGCGAATGGCCTTGGCGACCACTTCGGTGGCGTAGGCCTCGGCGTCGGCGGAGATGCGGCGGGCCTTGGCGGCCTGTTCGGCGGCATAAAGCTCGGCATCGGCGGCAAGTTCGACCGCGCGCTTGGTGCCTTCGGCCTCGGTCACCTGGGCGCGGCGGGCGCGTTCGGCGTTGAGCTGTTGCAGCATGGCGTCGCGGGTGGCCTGATCGAGGTTCACGTCGAGAATCTCGGCGCGGGTCACTTCGATGCCCCAATCGTCGACGGCGGATTCGACCGATGTCTTGATGGTCGCGATGAGGCTGGCGCGGTTGGCCTGCACGTCGTCGAGATCCATCATGCCGATCTCGGCGCGCACGATGCCTGCGACGGTCGTGGCGATGGCGGCGTCGACGTCCCGGATGCGATAGACGGTCTTTTCCGGCTCGGTGATGCGGTAGAAGACGGAGGTTTCCACTTCGAGCAGCACGTTGTCCTTGGTGATGGCGTCCTGGTTGGCGTTGGGCAGTTGGCGTTCTAGGATCGAGACCTGATGGCGCACCACGTCGAGGAAGGGCACGATCAGGTTGATGCCGGGGCCAAGCACCGATTGCAGGCGGCCAAAGCGTTCGACCACGTGTTTTTCGGATTGGGGCACGATGCGCACGCCCTTGAGGATGACGAGGACGACGAAGAGGGCACCGAGAAGGTAGAGGATATTGCTCGCAAGGAAGTCGAAAATAACGTCTTCGGGCATGAAAGGACTCCGTCTGTGCACCGGAAAAATGCGAATGGTCGTAGAATGCGCGCAGGCGGGTGGTTTTACAAGGCCGCGCTTTTGTGGTTGGAGAAGGAAAAACCCGAAAGGTATCGCATGACATCCCGCTTTTCCTTTGAAGTTCAGGCCACGGACGGCAAGGCCCGCAAGGGCGTGATCCAGACCCCGCGCGGCGAGATTCGCACGCCTGCTTTCATGCCCGTGGGCACGGCGGCGACGGTCAAGGCGATGATGCCCGAGAGCGTGCGCGCGACCGGGGCGGATATCTTGCTGGGCAATACCTATCATTTGATGCTGCGCCCCACGGCAGAGCGGATCGCCCGGTTGGGCGGGTTGCACACGTTCATGAATTGGGAGCGGCCGATCCTGACGGATTCAGGCGGTTTCCAGGTCATGAGCCTTGCCGATCTGCGCAAGCTCACCGAGAGGGGGGTTACGTTCAAGAGCCATATCGACGGCTCGCGCCATGAATTGACGCCGGAGCGGTCGATGGAGATTCAGCGCTTGCTCGGCTCGGATATCGTCATGTGTTTCGACGAATGTCCGGCGCTTCCGGCGGATCGGGACCGGATCGCGGAGTCGATGCGGCTTTCGATGCGGTGGGCGGAGCGCTCCAAGGCGGCGTTCGGGGACCGGCCGGGACACGCGCTTTTCGGGATCATGCAAGGCGGGCTTGAGCGGGATTTCCGCGAAGAGAGCGCCGAGGCCTTGAGGAAGATCGGGTTTGACGGCTATGCGATTGGCGGGCTGGCCGTGGGCGAGGGGCAGGCGGCAATGTTCGATTGTCTTGACCATGCGCCGGGATTCCTGCCCGCGGACAAGCCGCGTTACCTCATGGGGGTGGGCAAGCCGGATGATATCGTGGGCGCGGTGAAACGCGGGGTCGACATGATGGATTGCGTGCTGCCGAGCCGGTCGGGGCGCACGGGGCAGGCCTGGACCCGGCGGGGGCAGGTCAACATCAAGAACGCGCGCCATGCGGATGATCCGCGCCCGCTCGACGAGCATTGCACCTGTCCGGCGTGCCGCAGCTATAGCCGGGCCTACCTGCACCATGTTTTCCGGGCGGGGGAAATGATCTCGGGGATGCTGCTCACCTGGCACAACCTGCAGTATTTCCAGGAGATCATGCAGGGCATGCGCGATGCGATTGCGTCGGGGACGTTCGAGGCGTGGGAAGCGGAGTTCCATGCGACCCGCGTGCTTGGCGATATCGAGCCGGTCTAGACCTCTTTGTTTTCCACCGGGCCGGTGCCGATGCGACCGCGCAGACCGTCGCGGATCGCACGGGCGAGGTAGCGCAGGTAGGGCAGGGCGTCGCCCTCTTGGGCGCGCGCCTTGAGAACCCATCGGGGGATCAGGTAGGCCAGCGCCGGCCAGGCAAGCGGCCCCATGGCGCGGCGGTAGAAGATCAGCAGGTTGCGGTGGTAGTAATAGGCTTTCCACACCGGGCGAAAGCCTGAGGTGCGCGTCGAAAGTGTCTGGCAATCATGGGTAAAGCGGAGTTTTGGCGCAAAGCCGAGGCGCAGCCCGGCGCGGGTCAGGGCGAGTGTATAGAGCCCGTCCTCCATGTAGAGGAAGAGCCTTTCCTCTGGCAAATCAAGCGTTTGCACTGCGGTGCGAGATAGGAAGAGGCCCACGAAGGACGAGGCCGCGACGGGGCGCATGAAGGGGCTGGCGTAATCCTCGGGGCCAAGGTGCGCGGGGATGAAGCCGGGGCCGGGCAGGCGGTTGACCAGCGGGCGGTTCATCTCGCAGATCGTGCCATCCGGGTAATAGGCGGCCGCGGCCAGCGCATCCCAGCCGGTGCGTTCCATGGCGTGGAAGGCGGCAATGGTGCCGGGGTCGGGGCGGGCATCGTCATCCATCAGGAGATACCAGTCGGGATCGAACGCCGCGCGTGCGGCGGTCAGGGCAAGGGCAAAGCCGCCCGCGCCGCCGAGATTGCGGTCGCAGAGGAGGATTCGGGTCCGGTCATCTTCGAGGGTGCGCAGCCAGTCGCGGGTCGTGGCGTCCGAGCCATTGTCCACGATCACGAGATAATCGACCGCTTCCGCGCGCAGCCGGGCGACGGTCTCGCGGATCTGCTCGGGACGGTTCATCGTCACGACGAGGGCGGCAAGGGTCGGGGACTGGGGCATGGGCACCGGAAATCGGAAGCGGACGGCGCGACGATAGCGGCGGGGCGCGGGGCTGTCCACCAAGGCGGGGGTGGCGCATCCTGCGGAATTTTTCACGGATTGCGGGGATTCGCGCCTTGTGGCTCCTGACGGGGGGCGGCATTGTGTGCCGAACAGACCGGAGCAGTTGAAAATGGCGGGGCGGTGCCCCACTTAAGTCTCCGAGGAAACGGAAACGGCCAAAGGGTTGCCGCTTATGGGGCCCGTGTCGTTTTGCCAAGAACAAGGACCGAGTATGCAAGAGCCTCTCAATTCTTCTTATCCTGTGCTGCCGCTGCGTGACATCGTGGTGTTCCCGCACATGATCGTGCCGCTTTTCGTGGGGCGCGACAAATCCGTGCGGGCGCTTGAAGAAGTCATGTCGGACGACAAGCAGATCCTTTTGTCGAGCCAGATCGACCCGGCGATTGATGACCCGGACGCGGACGGCATCTATCGTGCCGGTGTGCTGGCCAATGTGCTGCAGCTTTTGAAGCTGCCTGACGGGACGGTGAAAGTTCTCGTCGAGGGCGTGAGCCGTGTGCGCATCACCAACTTCATCGAAAACGAAGATTTTTTCGAGGCCGAGGCCGAATACCTGACCGAGCTTCCGGGCGATGCGGCGACCATCGAGGCGCTTTTGCGCACGGTCACCGACGAGTTCGAGCGCTATGCGAAGGTCAAGAAGAACATCCCCGAAGAGGCGCTTTCGGCGGTCTCGGAAACGGTCGAGCCGCAAAAGCTTGCCGATCTCGTGGCGGGGCATCTTGGCATCGAGGTCGAGCAGAAGCAGGAGCTTCTGGAGACGCTTTCGGTCAGCGAGCGGCTTGAGAAGGTCTATGGTCTGATGCAGGGCGAGATGAGCGTTCTTCAGGTCGAGAAGAAGATCAAGACGCGCGTCAAATCCCAGATGGAGCGCACGCAGCGCGAATATTACCTGAATGAGCAGATGAAGGCCATTCAGAAGGAGCTTGGCGACGGGGAGGACGGCGAGGGCGAAATCGCTGAACTCGAAGAGAAAATTGCCAATACCAAGCTTTCGAAAGAGGCCAGGGAAAAGGCCGAGGCCGAGATCAAGAAGCTCAAGAACATGAGCCCGATGAGCGCCGAGGCGACCGTCGTGCGCAACTATCTCGACTGGATGCTGTCGATCCCGTGGGGCAAGAAATCCCGCGTCAAGAAAGACCTTGGCCGGGCCGAGAAGATCCTCGACGAGGATCATTACGGGCTTGAGAAGGTCAAGGAGCGCATTGTCGAGTATCTCGCGGTGCAGCAGCGCTCGGCTAAGCTCAAGGGACCGATCCTGTGCCTTGTCGGGCCTCCGGGCGTCGGCAAGACGTCGCTCGGAAAATCGGTGGCCAATGCCACGGGGCGGGAATTCATCCGCATTTCCCTTGGCGGCGTGCGTGACGAGAGCGAGATCCGCGGCCACCGCCGGACCTATATCGGCTCGATGCCGGGCAAGATCATCCAGGCGCTGAAGAAGGCGAAGACCACGAACCCGCTTATCCTGCTCGACGAGATCGACAAGATGGGGCAGGATTTCCGGGGCGATCCGGCGTCGGCGATGCTCGAAGTGCTCGACCCGGAGCAGAACGGCACCTTCGTGGACCATTACCTCGAGGTCGAATATGACCTCTCGAACGTGATGTTCCTGACCACGGCCAATAGCTACAACATGCCGGGGCCGCTTCTCGACCGGATGGAGATCATCCCGCTTGCGGGCTATACCGAGGAAGAGAAGGCGGAGATCGCGACGCGGCACCTCGTGCCCAAGCAGGTCAAGAACCATGGGTTGAAAGCCAAGGAATTCTCGATCGAGCCGGATGCGCTCATGGAGATGATCCGCACCTATACCCGCGAGGCGGGGGTGCGGAACCTGGAACGTGAGCTTGGCAAGCTTGCACGCAAAGCCGTGACCAAGATCGTCAAGGGCGAGGCCGAGGAGGTGCATGTCACGCCGGAAAACCTCGACGATTTCCTTGGTGTGAAGAAATTCCGCTATGGTTTGGCCGAGAAGGAAGACCAGGTCGGGGTTGTCACGGGGCTGGCCTATACCAGCGTGGGCGGCGATCTTCTCTCCATCGAGGCGCTGCGCCTGCCGGGCAAGGGCCGGATGAAGACCACCGGGAAACTTGGCGACGTGATGAAGGAATCCATCGACGCGGCCTCCAGCTATGTGCGCTCTATCGCGCCGCAGATCGGGGTCAAGCCGCCGCTGTTCGACAAGTGGGATATCCACGTCCACGTGCCGGACGGGGCGACGCCCAAGGACGGTCCGTCGGCCGGTCTTGCCATGGTGACGGCGATTGTCTCGACGCTGACCGGGATTCCGGTGCGCAAGGATATCGCCATGACCGGCGAGGTGACGCTGCGCGGCAATGCCTCGGCGATTGGCGGTCTCAAGGAGAAGCTTCTCGCGGCGCTGCGTGGTGGCGTCACGACGGTGCTGATCCCCGAGGAGAATGAAAAAGACCTCGCGGAGATCCCGGACAACGTCAAGGAGGGCCTCGAGATCATCCCGGTGAGCCATGTGCGCGACGTGCTCAAGCTGGCGCTTGTGCGCGCGCCGGAAGCGATCGAATGGGACGAGGCGGCGGAAGTGGCCGCGGCCCTGGCCCGTGATGAAGGGGCAAGCGCCACGGCGCATTGATCCCCTTGAGGGACCGAGAATGACAAAGGGCGTGGAGGTTTCCACGCCCTTTTCGTTTCACAGGGGGGCAGTCGATGCGGCGCAGAGCGGGGCGATGAGAAGAGTGGCAGTGACGGCATGTCGCATGAGGTTTCCCCCAGGTTCGGTGCGTGCACCAAATGCGATGCCAATTGTATGCTGGAGTCAACGCGGCATGGCTGTTACGCTTTGATTTGCAAACAATGAGGTGAATCCAAGATGGCACGCAAGACCACGACCAGCGCCAAAAGCACGACGAGCAGGGCAGGTGGCGCGACGAAGAAAACCACGGCCAGCGCGCGCAAGGCCCCTGCGCCTAAAACGGCGAGCACGGCAGCGGCCAAGCCCGTGGTCGTGACCGAGGCGGCGCCGGTGGTGTCGGGGCCGGAACTCAAGAAGAAAGAGCTGATCGACATGGTGGTCGAACGCTCGGGCGTCAAGAAACGATTTGCCAAACCCGCGCTTGAAGCGGCGCTTGCGGTGCTGGGCGAGGCGCTTGACGAGGGGCGCGAGCTCAACCTGCGGCCCTTCGGCAAGATGAAGGTCCAGCGGGCCAAGGACGTGTCGAACGGCAAGGTGATGAACGTGCGTGTGCGTCAGCCGAAAAAGCTGTCCGAGGGCGGCAAAGAGGGGGTTGCAGACGCCGCGGAGTGACGCTAAATAGCGCGTCACCGGGTGATTAGCTCAGTGGTAGAGCGCTTCGTTCACATCGAAGATGTCAGGAGTTCAAATCTCTTATCACCCACCATTTCCCCTTTTTGATCGGTAAGGCATCGCCGCGTGCGGTTTCCACTGCCGCGTGATGCAGCGTGATGACCTCGAACACGAAGAGGTGGTTTCCGCGGTGGTCGTATTTCTTTTCCATCGACGCCCCGTACTGTGCGAGGTGCAGCTTGTCGTAATGGCCGACAAGGGCGCCGTCCGGTCCCACCACGGCGATGCAGATAAAGGGCCGCCAGCCCTGGCGCGGGGGAAGCTGAAGGAGACGACCCTGGCCCCGCGTTCGCGGGCGATGATCGCCCGTTCCACGGCGGTGCGCGGGCTTGGGCGGTGGCTTATGGCGAGCATGACATCACCCTTGCCCATTTCCGCGATGGGATCGGCAAAGATGCCGCCGTCGCCCCGGATCAGACGGAATTTGCTGCTGAGCATGCCGCCGATATAATGCGCATTGCCTCGACCCGCGCCACCTTTGCCGAGAATTTCGTGCGTGTCGGCCTGATTTCCGGCGATGGCGGGGCGCAGGCGCTGGCCGAGAGGATCGCGCGAAACCCGCCGCGCCAGTTGCGGATGGCCAAGCGGTTGATCCGCGAGGGGCTCAACACCCGGCTTGAAGGCGTGCTGGAACTGGCCGCGGCCTACCAGGGGGTGTGTCACCAGACCGGGGACCATGCCGAAGCGGTGGATGCGCTTCTTGAAAAGCGTGCCCCGGCGTTCACAGGGCAGCGAGGGGCGGCCCGGTTGGAGGGTTCTGAAGACCGGGCGTATTTCAATGGGGTGCGTGCAATGCGCCTGTTCTCGTTTTCGAAGCCGGGGTGAAAATTCCTGTTGAACAGCTCCGCAGCCGCGGCTAATAAAGCGCGCATCGGGTCGTTAGCTCAGTTGGTAGAGCGCTTCGTTTACACCGAAGATGTCGGGAGTTCGAGCCTCTCACGACCCACCATCCTATCCTTTTAAGCGTCATGCCCTAAACCAGAGCCATCACGTTGAAGGCGCGGCGCGCGCGACATTCATAAGCCGCATTGCGCCCCGCCAGAACCTGTGTCTCGGGTTTTGGCGGAACGCTCTCAGCAACGTCGTGTCGCGGCGCCGCAGTTTTCGTGCGCGATTTCGGGCTTCGCGAGAGTGCGTCCTCTTGGGCCTCGTGCAGGCTGGCTGACAGCGGTCAGAAGTCGAACGACAGGCCGACTTCGACACCGTAGGTGGTGAAGTCTCCCGAGCCGATACCATCGACGAACAGGTCTCCACTGACGGTCAGACCGCTTTGCCCGGTGTGGCGATAGCCGAGGTCGAACCGGCCACGGCCGCCTTCGCTATCGGTGATGAAGGCCGTTGCTGCGCCATCTCCACTCACGCGTGACCAGATCGCCGAGGCACCAAAGGTCAGCATATGGCCGCTCGTGTCCCCGAAGAGCGGAGTCTCGAAATCGGCACCGACCGAGAGTTCGCTGAGCCGGATGGTTTGTTCTGGCACGACATTGGACAAGCTGTCGATATAAGCGAGCTGTTTGTCCGAGCTATGGCTGAATTGCAGGCGCGGGAAAATGCGCATGTGTTCCGCCTCGTAAGAGCCGCTGACCGCGACCATCGCGAGCCAGCGTTCGCTTTCGAAGCTGTCCGTGAAGGTTCCGAAGGGAGATATCTTGTTGTCGGTCTGACCGTAGAGCAGGCGCCCTTCGAAGAATACCGGCTGGGCTCCCATCTGGGCCACGACATAGGGGCCGGCCATCCAGCCGGTGCCGCGGGTTTCCACGCCGCTGCCCAAGTTGTCCTTGGAATAGTCGAATTGCAGCATGCCGCCGAAGATGAGGCCGGAGTTGATCTCGATATGCCCACCGGCGACACCGAGTGCATAGACGTTCTCGCCGCCGTTGTCGTAATCCGTTGCCGAGCCGCGCAGGCTGAACCAAAGGGGGCCGGAGCGGGCCTGCGTGTCGAGGTCCATCACGCCCCGGGTGACCTGGGCGTTGAAATTGCCACCGCTTTGCTGCCCGGACAAGAGCCCCGTCAAACCCGGTTGGTTCGCGATAAGGTTGCGTGCGCGGTTTTGCATGAAGTCCGCGATCATCTGGCCTGCGATGTCCGCCGAGTTGAGTGTCGCACTGGCGCTGACGGCGTTCGAGGGGTTGCCCGCGATATCCTCTGCCGCGCCTTCGGCGACGGATACGGTCACGTTTTGTGTGCCGTCCGGTGTCAGGGTCGCGGTAAAGGCCGTTGGGCCGCCGCCAAAGCCGGAAAGCGCACCACCCGTCACGACGATGTCGGTGGCGTCGAAGCTCTGAACCTCTTCGGTGAAGGTGAAGCTCAGCGCGAACACGTCACCGGGGTCGAAGCGGTCAGGCACACCATCCAAGGTCAAAACAGGGGCGGTTGTGTCTGCGGAAACGCTGAGCGTGTCGGTTGCCGTGCCGGAATTGCCGAGGCTCGAGGTCAGGTCGCCCGAGGTGTTCACGAGGCTTCCGCTTCCGGTCGCCTTTACGGCAACGGAGATCGAGCAGGTTCCTGGCACGGGCGTGAGTTGACCGCCGGCGTAGCTTACCGTGCCGCCACCTGCCGGTGCTGTCACCGTACCGCCGAAGCAGGTATTGGTCACATTCGGCTGATCGGCGATGACGAGGCCGGCGGGGAGGGTGTTGGTAAAGGCGATGTCATACGCGAGCAGGGCCGAGCCGTTTTCGATGTCGAAGGTCAGGGTCGTGGTTTGCCCCTGCGCAATGCTGTCCGGGGTGAATGACGCGCTGAATACGAGCGGGTCAGGCTGGGTAATCGTCAGCGTATCGCTTGCCGTGCCGGAAGTGCCGAGGCTGGAGGTCAGCTCTTCTGTCGTGCTTGCCTTTGTGCCAAGCTGTTCGGCCCTGTAGTCGACCGAGACGGTGCAGCTTGCCCCGGCGGCAACGGTGCCGCCTGTGTAGCGGACCACGCCACCGCCGCCGGTTGCGGTCAGGGTGCCTCCGGTGCAGGTCGTGCCGAGATTGCTTGTGTAGGAGACGATGATGCCCGTCGGGAAAATATGCGTGAAATCAAGGTTCGTCGCGGCAAGGGGCGAGGCGCCGTTGTCGATGGTGTAGGTCAGGGTTCCGGTGCGGCCAAGTTCGATCGTGCCGGGAGAAAAGGCCATGCTGAAGCCCGGCGCGGTCGTGATGGTCACGGTGCTGCTGTCGGTTGTGGAGGTGATGTTCGGGGCCGTGTTTCCGGCCGTGTCCTCGATGCCCGAGACCGAGAAGCTCACATTGCCCGTGGGGGTGGCTGTCCCGACAACGAGGCTGGCATTGTAGCTCGTGCCGCTGCCAGAGACGTTTGCGGCCTCGCCCTGGATCGTCACCGTCGGAGCCACGACGGCTTCGTCAAAGGTCAGGGAGAGGGTGATCGTGTCTCCCACGGTTGCACCGGTCGAGGGGGTGTTGTCCGAGGCGATTGAGACCGCGCTGGCGCCGGGGGCGTCGGAATCATAGGTGATCGAGAACTGTGTCGCGGCCTCGTTGTCGTTGCCGGCGGCGTCGGCGGCGACAGCGGCATTGATATCGACGGTGAGGGCGCCATCGGCCGATGGCGTGAGGTCAAAGCTGTAGCTTGCGTCGCCGTCGGACCCGGAAAAGTTCGACACGGTGCCGCCGCTGATCGTGAGGTCGTTGGAGGTAAACCCGTTGACTGCCTCCGAGAAGGTGACCGAGACGGGGATCGGGCCGGAGTTCGTTGGATTGGGCGCGGTCGAGGTAATGCTCACGGTGGGCGCGGTGGTATCGCTTGTATAGGTGCGCGTGATGGTGTTGGACGCGGCGGTATTGGCATTGCCTGCCTGATCCGAAACCTGACCGACCGGCACTTGGACACTCACGAGGCCATCCGCAGTCGGGTGAATGGTCGCGATGTAGCGGGGCGGAAAGGCAGAGAAATCACGCTGCCAGTCCCCGCGAGTGCCATTGGTGATCGAGAGGACGTTGGTGGTTGTGGTCGAGGAGAAGGCGATCTCCTCGGACATGTCGATGATCACGTCGAAACTGCCGGTGACGGGGTTGGGGGCCGTGCTGGAGAGGGTAAAGGTTGGTGGGGTGTTGTCGAAGGCATAGTGCTGGAACATAACGGGAGTGCCCGGAGGGGCTATGCCGAGCGCGTTGCCTGCCAGATCCGCAATGTTGTTGGAGGGTGACTTGCCGATTTGGACGCCACCATCATATGTCTCGATTTCCGTACCGCCCGACAGGGTCAGGAAATAGGAAGATCCCGAGCCGGTGACCGCGAGAGACGATCCGGCAGGTGCATTGGTCACGGTGAAATCGGACGCGTCGACATTGGCCACATCCTCGCTGAACTGGGCGTTCCACGTCACGAAATTGCCGTTGGTCTTGAAGGTGGTCGGGTTGTGACGGTAGATACCGGTCAGGTAGGGCGCGGTTGTGTCGGGGGGCGGCGCAAAGGGGCCGGTGTTGACGGTAAATCCCCCGAGTGTGCGGTCGAACGTCGTCGTGTCCCAGATCACGACATTGAAACTTGCCGAGACGGTTTCGCTGCCGTGCTGGTAGCTCAGGGAGCAGGTGCGCGTGCCGGGCGCCATTGGGTAGGTGAACCAGGCGGAGCCAACGGTGGACGATCCTTGGGTAATCGCGGAGCCGCTACAGGAAATCGACGGGCTCGAGATCGTCTGAGTGTTGGAAGCTGCTTGCATTGTCACATGCGGATTGCCGCTGCTGAGGCCGAATGTGACAAAGAAGCCCTCGGAAGGAATTCCCGAAAAGCCCGTATGGGTGGTGCAGGTCCCGGTGTCGGCATTGGCGCGCTCGGCGATATAGGGCGCGGTGCTGCGGATGCCGGGGCAGGTTGCCGGGTCGGCGGCGGCCGGCGCGGCAAGCAAACTCAAGAGCAATAGCCCGCCCGTCATGAAACCTGTGTCGCGCTGCGCCAACCAAGTGAAAACTCTTTTCATGCGTAATACCTCTTCGCCGACTCTTCGATCACTCGAAATGCGCTTGCTCGAAATGCCACTCAGAAATCCGAAGTCGCGTGGCGCGAAAATTGCGCGGTCACCAGGGCGGCCATAGATAAAAAGGATTCGACCGCCCGCATCTTTTTTAGCCCGGTGTTTCGGGCAAGCAAGCCTTCTCAGGTTTTTCAGGGCGAATTCGAAGAGAGGTGGGGCAAAAAAATTCAGTTACTGTGCGAATTTATAGTTATGGGCGCGTCTCTAGGTGTGCGTTCTTCCAGAGGTTGATCGAGGCGCGATATTTCCCTGTCCTGGGCGATTGCGTGGCTTGTCGGCGACGAGCAAATTCGACTCGATCCCGACCACGGTGCTTCCGCCGGTAATCAGGACATCGAGATTGGGGGATCTCCCACCGCGCAGACCTGTGGGGCATTTGCGCTCGAATTGTAGTGACCTAGCCCCCCTGAGCTCCCCCCAAGCAGAATACGGCTTCGTGGCTGCGCTTGACGTTCTCCGCTACCCTGTGCATCTTTTCCCAAGACAACTTGCAAAGGTCATCCGTGAAACGACTGCTACTTGCCCTGTCCATTGCCTTGATGGCATCACTACTCACCTTAGGGTGGGCAGGCACGGCGTATGCGCACAGTGCTCATGATGTCGCGAAGTCTGAACAGTCAGATAGTTCGCATGGGGGTATGCTTGGCGATCGTTCTGATGGAAAGCATCTCCCCTGTCATTGCCAAGGGAGTGTTACCTGCGTCCAACTCATCGAAGCGCCGCGCCCTTTGCTTCTGGTTCTCGAGCAAGAATTGGTTTCCGGTCGACTGCTTGTGGAACAGCGATTTGAACGTTCGGTGTTCGTTCCAACCGATCCTCCTCCTCCGCGCGCCTGATCTGTTCGCGACCTTCGGGTCAACGATTGGATCAGACATAGGAGAAGACTATGAAAACCCGCAAAATTGTAACAGGCGCCGTTCTGGCGTCGGTGCTTGGCGTTGCCGCCTTGGCACATTCGGGAGCGACCGGCGTGGTCAAGGCCCGTATGGAAGCGATGAAAGAGATGCAGAAGGCCGTTAAGGCCATTGCTCCGATGATGTCGGGAACTGCCGCTTATGACGCTACCGTTGTGCAAAATGCGGCCGAAACCTTTGGTCGCCACTCCGGCGAGGCGCTGACCGCGAGCTTCCCCGAAGGATCAATCGAGCCGCCCTCCGAGGCATTGCCAGCCATCTGGCAGGATTGGGACCGCTTCGAGGCCTTGGCCATGCAGCTTGGTGTTATGGCGGAGGGATTGTCCCTCGCATCCGGGAATGGATTGCATGGTGGCTCTGGAATGATGGGCAATGGCATGATGATGGGAAGCGGCTCCGGCATGATGATGGGGGGCAGTCCCAATATGACGGGTATGACGGCAGAGCAAATCGGCCAGATGCCTGCCGATGGCGCCTTTGCGATGACGACGCAGGTCTGTGCCGCATGTCATGATCGTTTCCGCGAAGATGATGACTGATCATGAGGCTGTTTTTGAGGTTAGGCCTTGGCGCGATCGGTTTGGTCGCGACAAGTGCCGTGACTCTTGCTGTTTGGCCAATCGGCCAATCGGTGGAGTTCGCAGAATTGGAAGGCAATCCCGTTCGCGGCGCCTACCTTGCACGGGCCGGGGGCTGTATCGCCTGCCATACCGATACAGTTGTGGGCCGCGCCCCCTTGGCAGGTGGAGCGCCCATCATGTCAGATTTCGGCACCTTTGTGCCTCCGAACCTGACGACAGACCCAGATCATGGCATCGGCGGGTGGCAGATCGAAGATTTCGCGCGGGCCGTTCGGCAAGGCATCTCGCCGAATGGGAAGCCTTATTATCCGGCGTTTCCCTATGCGTTCTACCGCCATCTCAGCGATCAGGACATCACGGATCTGTGGGCTGCTTTCCAAACCGTGCCGCCTGTGGCCGAGAGCGCGGGGAAGAATGACCTGCCTTTTCCGTTCAACCAGAGGGATGGGCTGAAGCTTTGGCGGGCTGTCTTCCTGGCTGCGCCGCAGACCGTGCCGCGGAGCGACAGGTCTGATGCTTGGAACCGAGGAAAATGGTTGGTGAATGGGCTTGCGCATTGCGGGGCCTGTCATACCGATCGCAACCTTTTCGGCGCCCGCCGACCCGAAGCGCATCTTTCGGGAAGCGATGATCTTCCCGACGGAAAAACCGCCCCCGACATTACGCCGGAGGCTCTGAAGCGGAATGGTTGGACAGTCGCGCGCCTGAGCAACGCTTTGAGATTCGGCATCACTCCGGACGGCGATGTTCTGGGAGGGGGCATGGGCGAAGTTGTCCAGCAAGGCACCGCGATGCTGACAGCAGAAGATAGGAAAGCCATTGCCATCTATCTCATGGAAGGCGGCGACGAATGAGATTGGCCGCGTTTCAGGACCCATCAAACAAAAGCGCCTCGGCGCAAATGCTTCTAGGAAAGACCAACAGATGAACAAAAAAATACTAGCAGGCGTTGCCTTGACCTCAGTCTTGGGGGCAGCCTATTTGCTCCTGGACCTGGACGAGCCGACTTCAAGCAAAGAGGTCTCAGTGCCTGCGCAGAAGAGCGATGCCCTTGTAAGCATCAATGTGCCCGACATCCTCTCGACGCAAGCACAACTGGGCAAAAGAGCCTTCGACGCCGCTTGTGCGTCCTGTCACGGAGACAATGCGGTGGGACGTGACGGGATGGGGCCACCCCTCATTCACAAGATCTATGAACCCTCGCATCATGCGGACTTCGCGTTTCTTCGCGCGGTGCGTATTGGTGTGCGGGCGCATCACTGGAGTTTCGGGGACATGCCCGCCCAAGAGGGGCTGACAGATGCGGATGTCGAGTTGATCACACAATATATTCGCGAGTTGCAACGCGAGAATGGGATCGATTGACATGGGTATGTGCGCATCAATGAACATCAATCGCCGCAGCTTTGTTATGGGGGCAGGGGCCGCGTTGACCCTCCCTGCCATGACGCGGGCCGAGGCCGCACGTCAAACCCTGGCCGCGCGGGTGGCACAGGCTCAACTCGCCCCTGAGACTTATCCGGCGACGGAAATATGGGGTTTCAATGGCCAAGCGCCCGGTCCGGTCCTGTATGCGCAGCAAGGAGCGCGGTTTGAGCGCCGCCTCCTGAATAATCTGCCGGTTCCGACCTCGATACATTGGCATGGCGTTCGCATAGATAACGCGATGGATGGCGTGGCCGGCCTGACCCAAGCCCCCGTCGCGCCGGGAGAGGTCTTCGACTATGCGTTCAACCTCCCTGACGCAGGCACCTATTGGTATCATGCGCATACGAATTCTTACGAACAGGTTGCGCGGGGGCTTTATGGTGCATTGGTTGTCAAGGAACCTGAAGAGCCTGATATCGACCGCGAGGAAGTCCTTGTCTTGGATGATTGGCGTCTGAACCCTGAGACGGCACAGATCGATTCAAGATTTGATGCATGGCACGACCTGAGTCATGCGGGCCGGCTTGGGAACCTTTTGACGACCAATGGTGTGCCGGGCCTGAAACTCACCGTGCGCCGGCATGAACGACTCCGTCTTCGATTAATCAACGCTGCGAACGCGCGTATTTTTGTCTTGTCCCTGATAGGGTTGGAGGGGTGGACCATGGCGTTGGACGGCATGCCTCTGGACAGGCCAGCCCGTGTCGAGAGCGAGGTGGTTCTTGCGCCTGGCCAGCGGGTTGACCTGTTAGTTGATGTCACCGCAGATGAAGGGGAAGTTTCGCACCTCGCCTATTTATCTGATGACGGCGAATGGTGGTCGCAGGTGGCGTTTCCCGTAACCGGCGTAGCCTCCCCGACACGACGCCCGCCCCCGGAGCCGCTTCCTGCAAACCCGCGTCAGTCCGTGGCCGGGGTAGAGACTGCACGCAAGACCAAGTTGGTGATGGAAGGTGGCGCAATGGGGCGTCTGCAATCTGCCATATACGAAGGTAGGCGCATGTCATTTCGGGATATGGCCGAACAGGGGCGATTTTGGGCCTTCAATGGCACGGTTGGCCGGACCGACACGCCTTTGATCGAAGCAGGTTTTGGGGAAACGATCCGGATTGAAATCCAGAACGAAACCGTTTTCCCACATGCGATGCACTTGCACGGGATGCATTTTCGAGAAGTCCACGACGACGGGGGGCTTGGTCCGTTGCGGGATACGCTGCTTGTTCAGCGAGGGGAGGCGCGTGAAATTGCTTTCATCGCGGACAACCCCGGAGATTGGCTTCTTCATTGCCACATGCTCGCACATGCAGCATCCGGCATGTCGACATGGGTGCGTATCACGTAGTCACCGAGCGCTTGGACGCGTTGTGCGCTTTCAACAGCTTGTCCATTCAATCCTTTCCGTATTGGCTGGAGATACCAAGCAAGCAGGATGTTCAAAGAGAGCGAATGGAAAAGCGGCAGGCGGTGCGCAGGTGTGGCGATGAAGATTGCAACCAAGCCCTGAGGTGGCAAACAGATGGTGAACAGGGCGACTGAAGGTCACCTGGTCCAGTTTGAAGCTGGTTACATCGTTGCAAAACGCCTTGCAATCAGGGGGCAGTTCGCGCCGGGTGCCATGTTGCCGCCATGTGCCGTTTGGTGATCCCGGTCGCCTCAGGTCTCGATCTCTAGGAGGTTCACGATCTCGCCCTTGGCTTGCGCCCCGAGATGCACTTCGCCGATATGGCAGGTGATGCTTGCCGCGCGTGTCTGGCGGGGAGCGTAGAGCACCGCGCGGGGGTCGGTTGCACGTATCCCCACATCCAGCGCCGTGCAGAGCAGGGGTTGCTGTTGTGGGGGGTAGAGCAGGTGGTCGCGGAAGCGATCACAGAACACACGCTTGTTGATGACCACCGCTTCGCGGTGATCGGCATGGTTTTCCAGGACCGGTTCGAGGGAGAGGATCGCATGATAGGGGCCGGTCGTCTTCTTGTCGGCATAGGTGGCGAGATCCGCGATCATGTCCCCGACCGCGTTCTCGGGCTCGCAGGAATAGGAGATGAACCCGGCACCGGTCAGCCCGAAAAGACCCTTGCAGGAACTGAAGGCCGTGACATCCGCGGCGTCATGCCCCGTTTCCAGCCCGATGGACGCTGTCGCATCGAGCGCAAGCCTTGCGCCGGTCCGGCGCGCCAGTGCCGCAAGACCCGCGATGGGCACGAGCGTCGCCTCGCTGGTTTCCGCGTAGACAGCGAGCACCCAGTCATAGGAACCGCTGGCCGCGTCGATATCCTGCCAGCCGACCACGTCGATCTTGCGAATGAACCTGTCCCGCTTGCGGCGGCTTTCGGCGATCATGTGCAGGCGCTGCGCATAGTAGCCCGAGTCGACCACCAGCACGTTGCCATAGAGAAAGTTGGCGATCATAACTTCGATCGCGCTTGTGCCGGAGCCTTGCATGGCCACGGTCTTGTCCTGCCCGGCGAGATCGGACACCATGTCGAGAACCCTCGCGTAGCTCTCCAGAAAGGCTTGATCGCCGCGTCCGAAACAGGGGCGCAGGGCGGCGACGTTCTCGTAGACGAGGCTGGCCGGCCCAGCCGTGAAAAGCGGTTTATCGGTGTTGTAGGCGGCGATTTGCGCCTTGGAGAGCATATCAGTCATGTGTTGATCCCAGCCTGTCCATGAAGGCGATCTTGCTGTGGGCGGGTGTGGCCTTGGGGCGTCCGAGATCGGACCTTGCGCCCGGGGCCACCATGATTTCGATCAGGCTCGCGTGATCCGCGGCCAGCGCCTTGGTCATGGCCGGTCCGATCTCGTCCAATGTCGTCAGCCGCGCGGTGCTTTTGTAGCCGAGCGCACGGGCCAGATGGCTCAGGTCGGCCTCAGGGCCTGCCGTGATTTGCCCGCCGACGGAATCATGCACCCGGTTGTTGAACACGACATGGATCAGGTTGTCCTGACGCGCCGAGGTGGCAAGGCTTCCGGCATGCATCAGCACGGCACCATCGCCATCGAAACAGGCGAGCTTGCGTCCCGGCGTGCTCATGGCCACGCCGGTTGCGATCATCACCGCATGTCCCATGCCCCCGACGGACAGGAAAGACGGGCCGCCAAGGCCGCGGGCCTGCTGGATCTCGTAGAGCTCGCGGGAAATCTTGCCTGTCGTTGCGACAACCGGGACATTGCCCAGGGCGGTCAGGGTGGTTCTGATGGCGTCTTCGCGACTTGGCAGGGTGGTCTGTTCTCGGTTCGCCTTTTCGCCCGGCGCGAACGTGCCCTTACGGATCACAAGCGCCACCGGCTTGCCCTTGGCCACGGACAGGCGCAGAAGATCGGCGACCTGCTTGCGCACCGTTTCGGTCTCGTCCTCGCGGCCAATCACCGCGTAGGGCACATCGAGCATCCCGAGCATGTCACAGGTGATCTCGCCCTGGAACACATGCTGCGGCTCATCCTTGAGTTGCCCGGCATCGCTCATCTCTCCGCGCCAGCCGACAAGCAGGAGCATCGGGATGCCATAGATCTTGTCATGGGCCAGCGATGTCAACGGGTTGACCGCATTGCCGAGGCCCGAATTCTGCATGAAGACGACAGAAGGCGCGCCGGTGCCCAGGTAGCTGCCAATCGCGAGGCCGACCGCCGCGCCTTCGTCCGCGGCGACCTCGAACCTGCACAGCCCACGCCGGGACCGTGCCTCGATTCCGACAATGAGACTGCTGAGAAGGGAATCCGGGACGCCGAAGAAGCTCTCAACGCCCAGTGCCGCCAGATCGGTCAGGAAATCCTCTGCAGCCAGCATCAGGTCGTGCCCGGTATCAGCTTGAGGATCTGCTTGATCGAGATGATGTCATCCTCGATTTCGGCGGTGCGTCCGTTGGCGAGAATCGCCCGCGCCACCTTGTCCATCGCCTTGTAGGAGGCGCGCAGCATGTGGTTGGCGTAGATGATGACCTTGACGCCATGCGCCTGCAATTCATGATCCATGACGCGGTTGTAGGACGATGGCACGACGACGATCGGGATCGTCGGATGGGTTTGCCGGAATTGGCCGGTAAAGGCAAAGACCTCGTCTGGTTCGGTTTCCTTGGAATGGATCATGACCGCGCCGGCACCCGCGGCCACGTAGGCCTCTGCGCGCATCAAGGCATCGTCGACCCCTTTGCCGAGGATGAGGCTTTCGAGCCGGGCGATGATCATCATGCCGTTGTATTTCTGCCCTTCGATCCCGGCTTGGATCTTCTCGCAGAATTGTTCAACGGTGGCTTGCGTCTGCGGCACATCCGTGCCGAGCAACGAGTTCTTCTTGAGGCCCGTCTTGTCCTCGATGATGGCCGCCGCGATGCCCATGCGTTCCATGGTCCTGGCCCGCAATTCGAAATGTTCCGGTTTGCCGCCGGTGTCTGCGTCCATCACGAGGGGTTTCGTCGTCACCTCGAATATCTCATCGATATTCTGAAAGCGGCGCGACATGTCGAGCGCCTCGATATCGGGCAGGCCCATCTCGGTGCTGTCGGTCAGCGAGCTTGACCAGAACCCGTCGAATTGCAGGGTCTTGCCCTCTCGTTCGACCTGCATGTTCTCGCCAATAAGTGCTGCCAACGGGCTATGGGCCTCGAGGAGGCGCACCAGCCTGTGGGATTGCAGGAGGCGCCGAAAGGCTTTCTGCCGGGCATAGGGCGAGGCAAGGGCCGCGGTCATTTGCGGGGCGATGTTGCCTGTATCGAATTCATGGCTATAGGGGAGTTCGACGAACTGCCCGCCATAGCTCTCGAGCTTTGCGATCACCCGTTCGCGCATTCCCTGCAAGGGTCCGTCCCATTTATCCCCATGGACAAAGACCTTTGGTTTGTGCCGATCCAAGACAGCATCGAAGCCCCAGGTGTCCTGTGCGATCACCTCGTCGACACAGTCGAGAGCTTCGAGGATTTCACGTCGCTGTTCAAAGGACAGGAGCGGCAACGCCTTCTTGTTCTCGAGCGCCTGATCGGTCAGGAGACCAACCGTCACACGTCCATGTCGCCTTGCTTCCTTCAGGATTTTCAAATGCCCATTGTGAAGGATTTCCATCGTCATGCTGACGTAAACTTCCATCAACTCCCCGCCCTCTCGAAATTTTCCCGGATTTGACAGTATCTTGAGCGGCGACGCAACAGCCCTCTCACGGTGCCGCGCGCCATGGAGAGATGGGTTCGCCGCCTGTTCAAGGCGTTCCGGGATTGTCTTTTGCGCCGGACGCTCGAGTCTGTCCCCCCATGATTTTCCGATTTCATACGATGGTGTTTGCAAACGCCCCCGTATGCGGCACGAAAAAACCGACCCTTTTGGGGTCGGTTTTCTGGGGCGCAAGCCGCGGTCGGGGCCGTGGCGATCAGAAGAGAAAATCGTCCGCGGTATAGCCGCCCGTGCCGTTCAGCACGTCATCATGGGCGACCCCTTCGAGAAGGATCGCGTTTTCCCCGACGACGATCTTGGCAAAGCCGCCTTCGTTGGAGAGGTGGTTGGCGATCAGGTCGTCATAGTCGGTGATCTGAGAGACGAGGCGCAGGTCGATCACCTCGACATCGTCTGCGGAGAAATCCTTGATGACGTCATTTCCGAAACCATTGCCGAAGACGAAAGTGTCGGCCCCATCGCCACCGGTCAACATATCGTCACCCGTGCTGCCATTCAGCGTATCCTGGCCCGCGCCGCCATAGAGGGCGTCATTGTCAGCGCCACCATAGAGAAGGTCGTTCCCCGCGCCACCGAAGAGGTTGTCGTTCTGGTCGCCGCCATAAAGCACGTCATCATCATTGCCGCCATAGAGGTTGTCCATCCCCGCGCCACCATAGAGGTTGTCGTTCTGGTCGCCGCCAAACAGCGTGTCGTTGCCATTGCCGCCAAAGAGGCTATCCATCCCCGTGCCGCCAAAGAGATCGTCGTTCTGGTTGCCGCCGATCATCTCATCATCGCCATTGCCGCCAAACAAACGATCATGCCCCGCGCCGCCATAGAGCTTGTCATTGTGGTTGCCGCCAAAGAGCGTGTCATCGCCATTGCCGCCAAAGACGCGGTCGCGCCCCGCGCCGCCATAGAGTTTGTCGTTCTGGTTGCCTCCAAAGAGGTGGTCGTGTCCATTGTCTCCATGGAGCGTGTCCGCACCATCGTTACCGAAAAGGCGGTCGAACTGGGGGCCGCCGCGCAAGAGGTCAACGCCATCGCCGCCATGGAGCGTATCGAAGCCGGAGCCGCCTTCGAGCGTGTCCAATCCTGCGCCACCTTCGAGAAGGTTTCCAGCGTCGTTGCCGATGATTTCGTCATTGCCGGTGCCGCCGATGGCGTTCTCGATCAGCGAGCGTTCGTCGCCTTGGTATTGCAGGGCGTTGAAGATGCTGCCGCGCGCGGTTTCGGTGCCGCTGTAAAAGCTGTCCAGATCTGCAAGCTGGGTTTCATCAAAGACAGAATGCATGCCTGGACGCAGGTCGATTTCGAGATCGCTCGTGTAGGCGGAGAGATCATAGGTGTCGGTGCCGCCCCCGTCCCAGATCGTCGCGAAGATCACGTTGCCGCCGGCATCAATCGCGACCTGCCCATTGACCAGCGTGTCGCCGGAGCCGGGGGTCCATTTATAGACGGTGTCGCCGGAATTGGTCGTGAAGTCGGCACCATACATGTATTGCAGGGCGGCGATATCGGCCATCATCCAGCTTTGGGCATAGCCCCAGGTTTCATTGGTGTAACCGGAATAGCTGGAGGCGCCCACATAGGAGCGGTAGGTCATGATCGAGTATTCCATCGAGTCATAGGCATAGGGCAGGTCGGTGAATTCCCAGCTGGAATGCCCGTGGCTCAGACCGAGGGCGTGGCCGAGTTCATGGATATGGGTGGCCCAGGCGTAGTTGCCCGCGGTCGGGGTTCGGAGGGTGTTGTTGTCATAGGAGCCGAACCAGACATCGCCGTTGTCGTCGAGACCGATGGTGACGTCATTGCCCGGAAAATCCCCGACCTGTGCGGTGTAGACATCCGAGGAGGTCGTATTGGCGACGCGGATATGTTCGCGGGTGACTGTGTCGGGCGTGGAATCGTAATCGATGCCCAGATTGGTGAACCCTTCAACGGAGAACCCTGCGGAAGCGGCGCTGTTGGTGCCGTTATCCGCATCGAGGGCGAACTGGATCGTGGCTTTCTGTTGATTGGTGAGGTCGACATGGTTGGCTGGCAGGTCGCCGAGGCCGTCGAAGCTGCTATAGGAATAGACGGAGCCATTCGTTGTAAAGGAATACTCGATCGACGCATCGCTCCAACGTTGGTTGGTCAGGATGCCGTCGATGAAATCGTCGCCGCTGCGCGTGACAAGGGTTGTGCTGTTACCAAAGCCGCTCATACTCGTGTCTTTCCGTCTGGGTTGCCCGAGGCGGAGAAACGGCGTCAGGCAAATACTAAAATCTAATCGTTAGGGCGCGTCGTCATGCAATCTATGAGGGAATGCCGAGCTCGCAATATGCTTTCTATCTTGTCTGACGGGATTCGAGTCAACCGGTGTTTACCTTTGATTTAGACTTTCAGAGGGATCGTTGCTCTGCCGGGCGGGACGGCGAAAAGGGGGACGAGAGCGCTTTGGCCCGCATCAAAACCCTTGGTTTCGGGCGTGAAGAGAGGGGGCTGCCGAGAGCGGGATGGAGGGCGTCAAAAAACTTTCGTACCGCGCGGGATATGCGCTTGACGCGCCCTCTGCCTCAGCCTAAACACCGCCTCACGCTCGGGCCAAGCCCCGGGCGGACAGTGAGCGGTTGTAGCTCAGTTGGTTAGA